>Ga0247812_10000006_pt1 | contig 588765 bp, 494 predicted proteins | sample UWRJL149409B1_FD_178011 | JGI IMG/M metagenome (GOLD analysis project Ga0247812, IMG submission 178011) | Plant litter microbial communities from Arlington Agricultural Research Station in Wisconsin, United States - UWRJ-L149-409B-1 | ecosystem: Environmental > Terrestrial > Plant litter >...
CACCGAGAACAACGGCGTCTTCATGTACTACCAGCAGCGCACGCAAATGCCGATGCGGGTGCGGCATTTCATCGATTTCATCTCGGAGCGGGCGCCGCTGCGGCTGCAGGCGCAGCGCAAGGCTGTCAATGCCTCCAAGGGCAGATAGCCGGCGCCGCGCCCCCGGATGGTGCTTTCCGCGCCGTATCGTGTGGCGTGCTCACCACAAAAGCGCCTAGAATCAAGCGTTCCAGGCCATTTTGTGCCTGTTTGGTTGGCACGACATTTGCATCGCCCTCCAGAAAGGAAGATGATCGAAATATATGGAGGAAGTTATGAATACCGCAACTGAGCAAAAAGCAGACACCGCCGTGATGCACGAATCCTCGGCCGATGAACACCGCCTGCGCAGCGAGCGTATCGCGGCGCGCGGCGTCAGCCTCGGCAAGGGCAAGGCGAAGTACCTGGTTCCGCTGGTCGGCCTGGCCGTGTTGGCGTCGATGGCTTTCGCCCAGGGTTGATCAGACGACCTTGATGTCGTCCAGCGGCCAGCGCGGCCGCACATTGAACGCATAGTCCTTCTTGGCCGCGTCCGGATTGATCATCAGGCGCATGGCGCCGGCGAAGGCGATCATGGCGCCGTTATCGGTGCAAAATTCCAGTTCAGGGTAAAACACCTTGAACTTCTTCTTGGCTGCAGCCTCGTTCAGCGACGCGCGCAGTTGCGCGTTAGCGCCCACGCCCCCCGCGATCACCAGCCGCTTCAAGCCCGTGTGCTTGAGCGCGGAAACGCATTTGGCCGTCAGCACATCGACGATGGCATCGACAAAGCCGCGCGCGATGTTGGCCTTGTCCTGCTCGCAGATGTTGGCGACGACTTTTTCCTCGTGGTTCTTCACCACCGTCAGCACCGCCGTCTTCAGGCCGGAGAAGCTGAAATTGAAATCCTTGGTATGCAGCATCGGGCGCGGCAGCTTGTAGGCCGTCGGATCGCCGAACTCGGCCAGGCGCGAAATCGCCGGGCCGCCCGGGTAGCCGAGGCCCAGCAGTTTGGCCGACTTGTCGAAGGCTTCGCCGGCGGCGTCGTCGAGCGTCTCTCCCAGCAGCGTGTACTGGCCGACGCCGTCGACCCGCATCAACTGGGTGTGGCCGCCGGACACCAGCAGCGCGATGAAGGGGAACTCCGGCGGCTGCGAAGCCAGCAGCGGCGACAGCAGGTGGCCCTCGAGGTGGTGCACGCCCAGCACCGGCTTGTCCAGCGCCAGGCCGAGACTGCAGGCGACCGAAGAGCCGACCAGCAGCGCGCCGGCCAGGCCGGGGCCCTGGGTGTAGGCGATGGCGTCGATGTCGGCCAGCGACTTGCCGGCGCCCTCGAGCGTCTGCGTCAGCAGCGGGATGGCGCGGCGGATGTGGTCGCGCGAAGCCAGTTCCGGCACCACGCCGCCGTATTCTTCATGCATCGCTACTTGCGAATACAGCGCGTGGGAGAGCAGGCCGTGTTGCGTGTCGTACAGCGCAAGGCCGGTTTCGTCACAGGAGGATTCGACGCCGAGAACGATCATGGAAAAGGCACAAAGTGAAAGGGGAATCCGCCATTGTAATGGAAAGTGCGCGCCAGCATGCACCAGCGCGGGTCCGGCCCGCACTGGCCGGGTGCGAAATTTTGCCATTTGGTCAGGATTTCCGCCGCTTTCGCGTGGCACCGGTTTTGCTTAGATAGGTGGATACGCAGGAGGGCGCGATGACGGAACAATGGAAGCTGATTTGCAAAGTGAAGGATGTGCCGCTTGATGGCGTGCGCATGGTCCCGCGCGGACTGGCTTGGCAGGAGTTGCCGGGCGTCGCGCTGTTCCGCACCGACGAGGAAAGCGTGTTTGCGGTGCTGGAGACGCGCGGCGTCGAGCCGCGCCACAGCAACGCGCGCAAATATTCGGTGAAGCTGGAGAACTGCAAGGTCTACCTCGACCTGGCCGAATTGAGCGCCCCGGCCAGCAAGGCCGAGGCGGCGCTGGCGGGGGCGTTCGGGGTGGCCACGCGGGTGATGGCCTTCGGCTAACCCCGCAGTGGTGTCAGTGCCGACATTCGGACACGGGCTCTACCGTAGCGACCGCTACGGTAGAGCCCGTGTCCGAATGTCGGCACTGACACCATGTGAGACTACGGGCGCTGCAGCAGCTGCTTGTGGGCGTCGCGCAGCATCTGCTCGGTGGTTTCCCAGTCGATGCAGCCGTCGGTGACCGAGCAGCCGTACTTCAGCTCGCTCAGGTCGGCCGGGATCTTCTGGTTGCCGCCGACGATGTTCGATTCGATCATCACGCCCACCAGCGACTTGTTGCCCTGGACGATTTGGTGGATCACGTCGGCCATCACCAGCGGCTGCAGCTCCGGCTTCTTGTAGCTGTTGGCGTGCGAGCAATCGACCACCAGGTTGGCCGGCAGCTTGGCCTTGGCCAGCGCCTGCTCGGCGATCGCGATCGATACCGAATCATAATTCGGCCGGCCGTCGCCGCCGCGCAGCACCACGTGGCCGTAGGCGTTGCCGCGCGTGCGCACGATCGCCACGTTGCCCTGCGCGTTGATGCCGAGGAAGGAGTGCGGATGCGCCGACGACAGGATGGCGTTGATGGCGATGCTGATGTCGCCGTCGGTGCCGTTCTTGAAGCCCACCGGCGTCGACAGGCCGGACGACATCTCGCGGTGCGTCTGCGATTCCGTGGTGCGGGCGCCGATGGCGGTCCAGGCGATCAGGTCGCCCAGGTATTGCGGCGAGATCGGATCGAGCGCCTCGGTCGCGGTCGGCAGGCCCAGCTCGCAGACGTCCAGCAGGAACTGGCGCGCCTTCTCCATGCCGACGTTGACGCGGAAGGAATCGTCCATGTCCGGATCGTTGATATAGCCCTTCCAGCCGGTGGTGGTGCGCGGCTTTTCGAAATACACGCGCATCACCAGCAGCATGGTGTCGGCCACCTCGGCTTGCAGCGCCTTGAGGCGGCGCGCATAGTCCAGGCCGGCCACCGGATCGTGGATCGAGCACGGACCGACGACCACGAACAGGCGCTTGTCCTGGCGGTCGATGATGTTGCGCAGGGCTTCGCGGCCTTTCATCACGGTGTCCGAGGCGCTGTCGGTCAGCGGCAGCTTGCTGTGCAAGGCTTCCGGCGACGGCATCGGCGCGAACGAGGTGACGTTGATGTTTTCGATGTCTGGGGAGATCATGATTCTCTGCGTATATTTATTTTGGGGGAGGGATAGTGTAGCCGAAATGCGTCGGAGTGGTTTAAGCTGATGCCATGACGACATCAAACCCCGAACCTTTCCTCGCCGCCCGCTTCATCAAAGAAATCGGCCGCGGCAAAAACGGCGCCCGCAGCATGAGCCGCGACGACGCCCACGACCTGTACCAGGCGATGCTGGACGGCCGCGTCTCCGACCTGGAACTGGGCGGCGTGCTGCTGTCCATGCGTATCAAGGGCGAGTCCGTGGAGGAGATCGCCGGGTTCCTCGATGCAGCCGAGGCCGCTTTCGAGCCGCTGACCGCGCCGCCGGGGCAGTTCGCACCGGTCGTGATTCCTACTTATAACGGCGCCCGCAAGATGGCCAATCTTACGCCTCTGCTGGCCATGTTGCTAGCGCGCGAAGGCGTGCCGGTGCTGGTGCACGGCGTTGCAAGCGACCTCGGCCGCGTTGCCACCGCCGAGGTGTTCGCCGAGCTGGGCGTGACCGCGTCGCGCCACCGCGCCGAGGCGGAGGAGGCGATGTCGCAGGGCCGCGTCGCCTTCATCACCATCGATGCGCTGGCGCCGAAGCTGGCCTATATGCTGTCGCTGCGGCGCCGGCTGGGCGTGCGCAATTCGACCCATACGCTGGTCAAGATCATGCAGCCGTTCGCGGGCGCGGCGCTGCGGCTGGTGTCGTACACCCATCCGGAATACCTGGAGATGCTGGGCGAATACTTCACCACGGCGGCGCTGCACGAGCGCGGCGACGCCTTCCTGATGCGCGGCACCGAGGGCGAGACCGTGGCCAACGCCAACAAGGCGCAGCAGATCGACTGGTTCCACGGCGGCCTGCGCACGACCCTGGTGCCCAAGCAGGTGCAGGTCGGCGAGTTGCCGCTGCTGCCGGAGGACAAGAGCGCGGCCGCCACGGCGGCCTGGATCGCCTCGGTGCTGAAGGGCGAGGTGCCGGTGCCGCCGTCGATCGCCGAGCAGGTGGCGCAGTGCCTGCTGGTGGCGCGCACGGTGCAGTCGCGCCAGCATGTCAGCGAACCGATCGAGTAGGCCGGCTGGTCCAACCTGTACAATTGCATCTTTGAGCGACAGGATTTGATGATGGCAAAGTTTGATGTGGCGGTAATCGGCGCGGGTGCGGCCGGCATGATGTGTGCGGCGACGGCGGCGCAGCGCGGCAAGCGCGTGGTGCTGATCGACCATGCCACCAAGCTGGCGGAAAAGATCCGCATCTCCGGCGGCGGCCGCTGCAACTTCACCAACGTCAACGCCGGACCGGCCAACTTCCTGTCGGAGAATCCGCACTTCTGCAAGAGCGCGCTGTCGCGCTACACGCCGGCCGACTTCGTCGCGCTGGTCAAGAAGCACCGCATCGGCTACCACGAGAAGCATCGCGGCCAGCTGTTCTGCGACGATTCCGCCGAACAGATCATCGACATGCTCAAGGACGAGTGCGCCGGCGGCGACGTGCACTGGCGCATGCCGTGCAAGGTCGACAGCCTGGAGCAGGTCGACGGCGGCTTCGTGGTGCAGACCGACACCGGCGTCATCGAAGCGGACGCGGTGGTGATCGCCACCGGCGGCCTGTCGATCGCCAAGATCGGCGCCACCGATTTCGCCTACCGCATCGCCAATCAATTCGAATTGCGCATGGTCGAGCCGCGTCCGGCGCTGGTGCCGCTGACCTTCGACCCGCAGCAGTGGGCGCCGTTCGTCGAGATGGCCGGCATCGCGCTGGAAGTCAATGTCGAGACCGGCTCCTTTAAGGGCCGCAATCCGACCGGCGGCCGCTTCCGCGAAGACTTGCTGTTCACCCATCGCGGGTTGTCCGGCCCGGCGATCCTGCAGATTTCCTCGTACTGGACGCCGGGCACGCCCATCGTCATCAACCTGCTGCCGGAGCTGGACCTGGCCGCCACGCTGATCGAAGGCAAGGGCACCATCAAGAAGCAGCTGGGCAATGTGCTGTCGCAATGGCTGCCGACGCGCCTGGCCGAAGGCTTGCTGCTGGCGCACGGCTTCGAGCTCGATGCGCGCCTGGCCGACCTGCCGGACGCGCAGCTGCGCAAGCTGGGCGCGGCGGTCAACCAGTGGACCATCACGCCGAACGGTTCGGAAGGCTATAAAAAGGCCGAAGTCACGCGCGGCGGCGTCGACACCCGCGAGCTGTCGCAGCAGAGCATGATGGTCACCAAGGTGCCGGGCCTGTACTTCATCGGCGAGGCGGTCGACGTCACCGGCTGGCTGGGCGGCTACAATTTCCAGTGGGCCTGGGCATCCGGTGTGGCCGCAGGGCAGGCAGTCTGATATAATCCTTTTTCTCGCTGTAGCGGTGTTCGTGCAATCGTTGAGTTTGTTGAAAGATTGTCTAATACGCCGCGTTGTTTTTGCCATGAAAGCCGCTAAGCAGGCCATTCCGATGGTCATGCGTCTTCCATTTTCCGGCAAAAGCTGCTATAGTCTCTTTCTCCCTATAACCTCAACGGTTTGAATTTTTACATGACCACTATTCGCCTTAAAGAAAACGAGCCGTTCGAAGTCGCAATGCGTCGCTTCAAACGCACCATCGAAAAAACCGGTCTGCTGACCGAACTGCGCGCACGCGAGTTCTACGAAAAGCCAACGGCTGAGCGCAAGCGCAAGCTGGCAGCTGCTGTAAAGCGTCACTACAAGCGCATCCGCAGCCAACAGCTGCCGAAAAAACTCTTCTAAGACTGCTTACGCAGCTCAACCTCGCGCATGCGGGTTGTGTTTTGCGGCATCTAAGAGAATACCCGCTCCGGCTTGCCGCGGCGGGTTTTCGCATTTTTACTCTATAAATTTCTGAAAGAAACGCCATGGGCTTGAGAGACCAAATCACCGAAGACATGAAAGCCGCGATGCGCGCCAAGGAAACCGGCAAGCTCAACACCATCCGCCTGGTGATCGCCGAGATCAAGCGCAAGGAAGTCGACGAGCGCATCGAAATCACCGACGACCAGGCGGTGGTGACCATCGTCGAGAAAATGATCAAGCAGCGCAAGGATTCGATCACCCAGTTCGAAGCCGGCGGCCGCGCCGACCTGGCCGACATCGAGAAAGCCGAACTGGCCGTGCTGGCCGCCTACATGCCGGCCGGCCTGTCGGACGAAGAAGTCGCCGCTGAAGTCGCCGCCGCCGTGGCCGCCTCCGGCGCCGCCGGTCCGCAGGACATGGGCAAGGTCATGGCCATCGTCAAGCCGAAGCTGGCCGGCCGCGCCGACATGACCGTCGTGTCCGCGCTGGTCAAGAAAGCGCTGTCGCCGGTCTGAGCCGGGCAGCGCGCAGTTTCAAGCGCCTTCTTGAGCCGGATCAAAACCGGCTCGGGAAGGCGGTATAGTCTGATCAATAACAAGACCGTCCAGCCAAGTGATCCCACAATCTTTTATCGCCGATTTGCTGAACCGCGTCGATATCGTCGACGTTGTCGGACGTTACGTGCAGCTGAAAAAAGGCGGCGCGAATTTCATGGGCCTGTGCCCGTTTCATAACGAGAAATCGCCCAGTTTCACGGTCAGCCCGACCAAGCAGTTCTATCATTGCTTCGGCTGCGGCGCGCACGGCACCTCGATCGGCTTCCTGATGGAATACTCGGGCATGGGCTTTGTCGATGCCGTCAAGGACCTGGCGCAGAACGTCGGCATGGTGGTGCCCGAGCAGGACGACAAGATTCCGCCGGCCCAGCGCGCCCAGATGCAGGCGCAAAGCATGGCGCTGGGCGAGGCGATGAGCAAGGCGTGCGACTTTTACCGCGCCCAGCTGCGCGGCGCCACGGACGCCATCGCGTATCTGAAAAATCGCGGCCTGACCGGCGAGATCGCCGCCCGCTTCGGGCTCGGCTACGCGCCGGCCGGCTGGGACGGCTTGAAGAGCGTGTTCCCCGACTACGACGCCGTGGCCCTGGCCGAGGCCGGCCTGGTGATCGACAAGGTGGACGAGGATGGCGGCAACCGCAAGCGCTATGACCGCTTCCGCGAGCGCATCATGTTTCCGATTAAAAACACCAAGGGCCAGGTCATCGCCTTTGGCGGCCGGGTGCTGGACCACGGCGAACCGAAATACTTGAATTCCCCCGAAACGCCTTTATTTTCAAAGGGATTCGAGCTGTATGGCTTGTTCGAGGCGCGCCAGGCGATCCGCGACGCGGGTTACGTGCTGGTGACGGAAGGCTATATGGATGTGGTGGCGCTGGCGCAGATGGGGTTCCCGCAAGCCGTGGCGACGCTGGGCACCGCCTGCACCACCAACCACGTGCAAAAACTGTTGCGTCAGACCGACACGGTGATTTTCAGTTTCGACGGCGACAAGGCCGGCCGCCGCGCCGCGCGGCGCGCGCTGGAAGCCTGCCTGCCGCACGTGACGGACAACAAGACCATCAAGTTCTTGTTCCTGCCGACCGAGCACGATCCGGATAGCTACGTCCGCGCCTACGGCACCGAAGCGTTCGAGCAGGAGATCCATGAAGCGATGCCGCTGTCGCAGTTCCTGATCCGGGAAGCGGTCGGCGAACATGATTTGCAGAGCCCGGAAGGCCGGGCCCGCGCCCAGTTCGACGCCAAGCCGCTGCTGCAGGCGATGACGCCGACCGCGCTGCGGCTGCAGATCGTGCGCGGGCTGGCGCAGCTGACGCAGAGCACGCCGTCCGAGATCGAGCTGCTGTTCGAGCTGGCCAAGCCGGTGGCGGCGATCCGCAAGGCGCCGCCGAGGAGCGGCCGCCCGGTGCCGGTGGGGCTGGAGTTGCAGATTGTGCGGCTGGTGGTGGCGCATCCGCCGCTAGCGCTGGACATCGACGCGGCCGCGCTGGCGGCGTTCCAGTTCTTCGGCGCCGAGCCGGCCGAGCGGCTGGCGCAGCTGGTGGCGACCGCGCAATCGCTGGGGCCCAGCGGCGGTTTCGCTTCGCTGGCCCAGCACCTGAAGTCGCAGGGCGAGGAGTACGACGGCATCATTTCCGACATCGTCAAGGATGCCGAGGTGGATCCGGACGCCGGACGGCTTGAATTGCGCGGCTTCATCCGCCAAGTAAAGAACGACGCGCTGAAGCAGGAGCTGAGCCAGTTGTTCGCGGCCGGCCTGTCGTCCGACGAGATCGGCGTGCGCTACCGCGAACTGACGGCGCAGCAGGATCAGCTGCTGCGCGAGGCGCAGGCGGAGTTGGCGAACCGATAAGATTGCAGGGCGTTTTGTGACGTAATGTTTCTGACATCCTTCCAGCGCGGGATACGGGGCTATCCCCTCTGGAAATTGAAAAGTGACGTGCTATAATAAAACGCTAAGTGTTGTATGTTTTGGCATGGTTTTTCTGTTCAGAGTGTGTTTGTTTTCAGTGAGTTAGGCTCTTGATCGACGCGGAAGGACGGGTGTCGGCGGCCGGGGCCAGCTTTGGTGGAATCAGCGAACGTTCTGTTTGCTTTCTAACCTAGTCATGGTTTCTTGCCCCCACGCACGTGTCTGATGCAGTAGAATTTCCGCCAACGAGGGGGATGTTCTGTAGACGTCGGTCGGCCCGACCAGGTGTAAGTAAGTCGTAGTATTGTCGGACTTGTGTAGTCGGCATGTTCGAAGACGGAGGATCCGCAAGGATCGCAAGAACTTTATCCTAAATAAGCAAGTCGTTGTGTAATCGAAAGCGCCTGTGCCAATCAAGAAACCTGAATCCCAAGCGGCTGTAAAGCCGCGCAAAGTGACCGCAAAATCCGCCAAGACAGCGGACAAGCCGGAGACGCGCGTCGCCAGCAACCCGCCTGCGGTCAGCCAGACCACCGATGCGGCCACGCTGGCCGCGATCGATACCTCCGGCTACGTGCTGCCATCGGTCAAAGTGCCGGGCCGGCGCGGTCGCAAGCCGAAAGAATTCCAGCCTGAAAACGACGAAATCGCCGCGCTGAACGCGGTCGAGCGCGCCGAGCTGAAGGCGGTCGACAAGGCCAAGGCCAAGGACCGCAAGGCCAAGGAAAAGGCTTTGCTCAAGGACGCGTTCTCGTCCGACACCGAAGCGACCGAGGAAGAGCTCGAACGCCGCCGCCAGAAACTCAAGACCCTGATCAAGTTCGGCAAGGAACGCGGCTTCCTCACGTACGCCGAGATCAACGACCATCTGCCCGAGAACATCGTCGATCCGGAAGCGATCGAAGGCATCATCGGCACCTTCAACGACATGGGCATCGCCGTCTACGAGCACGCGCCGGACGCCGAATCGTTGTTGTTGACCGACAACGTTGCCACCGTCACCAGCGACGACGAGGCCGAGGCCGCCGCCGAGGCGGCGCTGTCGACGGTCGACTCCGACTTCGGCCGCACCACCGACCCGGTGCGCATGTATATGCGCGAGATGGGTTCGGTCGAGCTGCTGACGCGCGAGGGCGAGATCGAAATCGCCAAGCGCATCGAAGACGGCCTGAAGGACATGATCCAGGCCATTTCCGCCTGCCCGGTGACGATCGCCGAGATCATCGCCGCCTCCGACCGCATCCGCGCCGACGAAATCAAGATCGATGAAATCGTCGACGGCCTGGTCGACGAGAGCGAAGAGGTCGCCGCGCCGGTCGCCGCCGCGCCGGCCGAAGAGGACGAAGAAGAAGAGGACGAGGAAGAAGAGGAAGAAGAGGAAGAGGAAGAAGCGAGCGCCTCGGGCGCCGCCGGTTTCTCGGCCGAACAGCTGGAAGCGTTGAAGAACGCCGCGCTGGAAAAATTCGACACCATCTCCCTGCAATTCGACAAGATGCGCCGCGCCTTCGAGAAGGAAGGCTACAACTCCAAGGCCTACGTCAAGGCGCAGGAAGCGATCTCGTACGAGCTGCTGGGCATCCGCTTCACCGCCAAGGTGGTCGAAAAGCTGTGCGACACCTTGCGCGGCCAGGTCGACGAAGTGCGCCACATCGAGAAGCAGATCCTCGACGTCGCGGTGAACAAGTGCGGCATGCCGCGCGCCCACTTCATCAAAGTCTTCCCGGGCAACGAAACCAATCTGGACTGGGTCGACGGCGAAGTCAACGCCGGCCACGCCTACAGCGCCATCCTGGGCCGCAACATTCCGACGATCAAGGAACTGCAGCAGCGCCTGATCGACCTGCAGGCGCGTGTGGTGCTGCCGCTGCCGGACCTGCGCAACATCAACCGCCAGATGGCGGCCGGTGAAATGAAGGCGCGCAAGGCCAAGCGCGAAATGACCGAGGCCAACTTGCGCCTGGTGATTTCGATCGCCAAGAAGTACACCAACCGCGGCCTGCAATTCCTCGACCTGATCCAGGAAGGCAACATCGGCCTGATGAAGGCGGTGGACAAGTTCGAATACCGCCGCGGTTACAAATTCTCGACCTATGCGACGTGGTGGATCCGCCAGGCCATCACCCGCTCGATCGCCGACCAGGCGCGCACCATCCGCATCCCGGTGCACATGATCGAGACCATCAACAAGATGAATCGCATCTCGCGCCAGATTCTGCAGGAGACCGGCGCCGAGCCGGATCCGGCGACCCTGGCCATCAAGATGGAAATGCCCGAGGACAAGATCCGCAAGATCATGAAGATCGCCAAGGAACCGATATCGATGGAGACGCCGATCGGCGACGACGACGATTCGCACCTCGGCGACTTCATCGAGGACAACAACACGCTGGCGCCGTCGGACGCCGCGCTGCACGCCTCGATGCGCGGCGTGGTCAAGGACGTGCTCGACTCGCTGACGCCGCGCGAAGCCAAGGTGCTGCGCATGCGTTTCGGCATCGAGATGTCGACCGACCACACGCTGGAGGAGGTCGGCAAGCAGTTCGACGTCACCCGCGAGCGGATCCGCCAGATCGAAGCCAAGGCCCTGCGCAAGCTGCGCCACCCGAGCCGTTCCGACAAGCTGAAAAGCTTCCTGGAAGGTAACTAAGGCTTGACGGCTGGCGGTGCCAGCCCGTATGCTCGCGAGTTCGTTCAAAACGGACGCGCGTAACGAGGCTTAGCCAGGCTCTAGCGCAAGTAACGATTTTCGGGCCTGTAGCTCAGTTGGTTAGAGCAGAGGACTCATAATCCTTTGGTCGACGGTTCAAGTCCGTCCGGGCCTACCAATTCAGTAGTGAGTTAAGGACTTAGGTGAAAACCTAAGTCCTTTTTCTTTTGCAGGGAATTTGTTCTTCCTTAAAGCATCGATCAAAAAGATGGCGCAGATTATTCCTTTGACGGCATATGCCTTGAATGGAATAATGAGCTATGACTTGGGACGTCGAGTACACGGATGAGTTTGGTATTTGGTGGGCGAGTCTCACTGAACCCGAGCACGAGTCTATCGCTGCCAGCGTCGGCTTGCTGGAGTGTCTGGGCCCCAATTTGAGATTCCCTCACACCAGTGGCATCGGCAGTTCTAAACACGCACACATGCGCGAGTTACGTGTCCAACATGCCGGTAGACCATATCGCGTGCTGTTTGCTTTTGATCCAAGGCGAAGTGCGATTTTCTATTGCTGGGCGGCGATAAGACCGGCAATGACCGCTGGTACGAGGAAAATGTTCCGGTTGCAGATCATCTTTACGATGTGCATCTGGAGACGCTTAAGAAGGAGCAATTGAAAAATGGCTAAGAAATTCTCTGCACTTGTTGCCTCGACCATGACACCCGAATCCATTCTTCGGGCGCAAAAGGCCACTCAGGCGATGCGGGAAGAGATGCCGTTGAACGAGCTGCGGCAAGCCCGGGGCTTGTCTCAAAAGGCACTCGCCGCACGTCTGAACGTCGAGCAACCGGCCATTGCAAAAATGGAGCGGCGTACGGACATGTACATCTCGACCTTGCGGTCTCATATCGAAGCGATGGGTGGCGCTCTGGAAATCGTCGCCAGATTTCCAGAAGGCTCAGTAAAGATCAGCAGTTTTGAAATTCCTGATGGTGTCTGAGTAAGCCCATCAGCGTGCCGCCAGCCCGTCTTTGCGGAACCAGTCGTCGAGCAGTTTTTTCTCGTGGCTGTACAGCTCGTTGTTGGAGGTGCTTGAGCCCATTAGATAGTTAGGATCAGCAATTTCGCGGTCGCCGCTGCGCAGCACTTTGCCATCCTGCTCGATGGTGTAGCGCAGGTGCATCCTGGGCCAGTCCGCCCGGCCTTTCATCACACGGATATCCCGCACCGGCACGCGCGGGAAGACATCGCCGGCAAGGTCGATATCCAGAAATTCGACTTTCAATTCCTGGCCGGCGGGAAGCCTGGACGCAAGCTCGTCCAGGTGCTCGCGAAACACCATCTCCATCGATTCCAGGTCGGAGGAGAAGTGCGGCACGTCGGTCATCTTTTCGGGATTGATGAAGCTGACCGTGGCCGCCGCCGATGCGCCGGTGGCGATGAGCAGGCACGCCATACCTATCGCAGCTCTGTGTAGACTCATGAATGACAATTCCTTAGTTCCGTGTGATTGACAAATATACGCCCATTCCGCCGGATTCCCGTGGCGATTGAATTTGTCAAATCGATGCACTAATCCTCGGATGTCCTATAAAATTGTCAGGCAATCTTGACGACTAATAAAGGAGACATGGAATGATCGATTTAAATCGGCGTGGTCTGGTTCTGGCCGCTGGCGGTGCGCTGGCGGTATCGGCGGTGGGGGCGCCTGCGTGGGCGGCTGCGGCGGCGCCCGAGCGCAAGCTGGGCTACGCCATCGTCGGCCTGGGCGGTTACGGACTCGGGATCATCATCCCGCAGTTCAAGAACTGCCAGCACAGCAAGCTGGTCGCGGTGGTCAGCGGCGATCCGGTCAAGGCCAGGAAGGTGGCGGCCGAGTACGGCGTGCCCGACAGCGGCATCTACGATTACAAGAATTACGACAGCATCAAGGACAATCCGGACATCGACATCGTCTACGTTTGCCTGCCTGTCTCCATGCACGCGGAATACACGATCCGCGCCGCCAAGGCCGGCAAGCATGTGCTGTGCGAGAAGCCGATGGCGCTGTCGTCGGCCGAGTGCGAGTCGATGATCGCGGCCTGCAAGCAGGCTGGCAAGAAGCTGATGATCGGCTATCGCTGCCATTTCGAGGAGCACAATCTGGAGGCGCGACGTCTGGCGCGCACAGGCGCGATCGGCAAGCTGCGCTATTTCCGCTCCGAGCACGGCTTCAACTTCAACAACCCGAACGCCTGGCGGCTGAAGAAGGCGATGTCGGGCGGCGGTTCGCTGATGGACATGGGCATCTACGCGCTGCAGGCGGCGCGCTATATGACGGCGGAGGAGCCGATCTCGGTCTACGCGCGCGAGACCACCGACAAGTCCGATCCGCGCTTCCGCGAGGTCGAGGACATGATCGAGTTCCAGCTGGAATTCCCGTCCGGCGTGATCGCCTCGTGCATGTCGATGTACAGCGCCAACCAGAACCACATCCTGCTGATGGGCGACAAGGGCCGCATCGAGCTGGAGCCGGGCACCGGCTACACGGGCAACAAGCTATGGGTGGGCAACGGCCGCAGCAACGAGGTGACGCCGCCGCCGGGCCCCGGCGCGACGCAATGGGCGGGCCAGCTCGACCATCTGGCGCAATGCGTTAAGCAGGATCGCCAGCCCATCGTCGCCGGCGAAGAAGGCCTGCGCGACATGCGCATCATCGAGGCGATTTACCGTTCCGCGCGCGAGCAGAAACGGATCGCGCTGCGCTGATTATTGCGCTGCCGCTTCGGCGACCTTGATATCCAGCATCGAGACCACGACATCGGCCTCGCCCAGCCATTCCTTCAGCGGGAAGCCGTCTTCCAGCGCGACGACGGCGCCGTCGGGGATGGCGCTTTTGCCGTCGCTGTTGGGGTTGTGCGGCATGTAGGCAAAGTGCGGGAACTTGGTCTTACCGTGCTGCGCGATTTCCTGCAGCGTGCGCGGCGCGGCGCGCAGCAGGCCGTTGCGGACGCGGTGCTGGCGTTCGTCGGCGCGTTCTTTCAGCAGCGCCGTCAGATGCGCGATCTGCTTGCCCAGCCGATCGGCCTCGGCGCGATAGCCGTGCAGCGCGTCGTCGCTGAGCGCTTCCTCCCACTGCGTCAGCTTCAGTAGGCCGCGCTTGTGCAGGCTTTGCCGCTCCAGGTCGATTTCCAGCATCGACAGCCGCGCCGTGTGCGCTTCCAGGTCCTGCGCTTCCTTGGCGTCGCCGTTGGCGCGGTGCCATTTGTCGCTGAAGTCGAAGACCAGGCCGTCGAAGTAGAAATACATCGGCAGGCCGCGTTCCAGCACCTGGCGGGCGGTCTGGTTCCAGCGGGTGGCGAGCTCGGCCACGGTCAGGGTGAGAGGTTCAATCATAGGTCTGTCGCAAAGTGTTGATCCGCCATTTTCTCATGACGCACGCACGGATGGCTCAACGCAAACGCTTGCGCATGAAGATGGTCGCCTGCGGGTTGTCGTTGTAGCGCCCGCAGCGTTCGTAGCCGAGCCGGTCGTACAGCTTGATCGCGCCGATCAGGTCGTCCTTGGTGTCGAGGTAGACGGCGTCGTGGCCGGCTTGCAAGGCGTGGGTTTCCAGCGCCTGCATCAAGGCCTCCGCCAGGCCGCGACGACGGTATTGGTCGGCCACGTAGAGGCGCTTGCATTCGGCGGCGCCGGGCACTTCCGGTAGCGGGCGCATCGCCACGCAGGCGGCGGCGCGGCCGTCGACGTAGGCGATCCACATGGCCGAGCTGGCGTCCTCCAGGAAGGCGCGGATGGCGGCGTCGTCATCGCGCAGCACCACGCCGATCAGGTCGAAATATTCGTGGAGCAGATGGCGCGCGTCGGCCAGCTGGGCGGCGCCGGCGCGGACCACGCGCAGCGGCGGCGGGGACAGGATGTCTTGTACCTTGCGCAGGGCGTCCAGCAGTTCGCCGCGCTGCGTTGCGCCCAGCTGGTTGAGCATGCGCACCGTTTCCGCCGACGCCTGCCGGTTGATGTCGGCCACGGTGGTCTGGCCCAGCGCGGTCAGGCTGAGCAGGGTGGCGCGCTTGTCCTGCTCGGAGCGCGCGCCTTGCACCAGGCCGCGCTCGGTCAGCGAGCGCAGCAGGCGGCTCATGTAGCCGGCGTCGAGGTCGAGCTTGCTGCGCAGCTTGTTGGCGGTGCAGCCGGGATTCTGCGACAGTTCGTACAGGATGCGGCCCTCGCTGAGCGAGTAGTCGGTGTCGAGGTAGCGCCCGCGCAGCAGGCCCAGGTGCACGGTGTAGAAACGGTTGAATTGCCGCACGACGTCGGCCTGCTGCTGCATGTCCCTGTCCATCCATGTCCTCATTGATTGCTTTTGGCAACTATATCCCGGTCGCCGGATGCCGTCAACCGGGCGGCGATCGCAGGCGGTAAAATGCAGGCTTCCTGTCGCGGAGTATCCGAAGATGATGTTTCTTAAAGTTCCGTTTGCGGAAAAAGATGAAGCCAAGGCGCTGGGCGCGCGTTGGAACGGGGAGCGCAAGGCCTGGTATGTGCCGGATGGTAAGCCGACCGAGCCGTTTGAGCGCTGGCTGGCGCCCGGCGGCGCCGATTTCGTGCCGGCCAAGGCGTCCGTGGCGCCGAAAGCCAAGCCCTTGTCGGTCGATTCCTATGTCGGCAAGTCGGTGATCGGCAAGCAGTACCTGGAGCTGCCGCACGAGTGCAATCCATTCGAATCCTGCCCGGTGTGCGCGCCGGCGCTGGCCACGTCGGGCTGGCAGGCGGGACATGACGGCGTCGCGCAGATGCTGGCCAGGTTGAACAGCTGATTCACCGCGCGACGCCCTGGCGGCTAGTCGCCCGCCGCCCCGAATCTACACCTGAAGCAGCCATTTACGCGCCGTAGCGATCATGTTGTCCGACAAAGCCCGCGTGAAAGGCGTCTGGATATCCCACATATGCCATACCAGCGGGATGTCGAGCCAGTCGCCCGGCGTCAGATCGACCAGCGTGCCGGCCTCGAGTTGGCGCTGGCATTGCAGCACCGGCAGCATGCCGTATCCGAACCCCGCCTCGACAAAACGCACGAAACCGTCGGAACTGCCGAAGGAGTGATGCGGGTAACGCCCCATGTAGCCGGTGCGGCGGGCGATGAAGCGCGCTTGCAGCGCATCCTTGCGGTCGAAGTCCAGTACCGGTGCGTGTTGCACCGCCTGTATCGTCACGCCATCGGGAAACCAGCGCGCCGCGAACGCCGGGCTGGCCACGCACAGATAGCGCATCACTCCCAGCGCAGTCGCCGTGGTGCCGGCAACTTGCGCCATGTCGCTGGTAACACAGCCGAAAACGCGCCCTTCGCGCAACATCGTCAGCGTATGATCCTGGTCGTCCATGCGGATGTGCAGCATGCAATTGCCGCTCGCCATCAGCGGCGTAACGGCTTCTTGCAGCCAGGTGGCGGCGCTGTCGGCATTGACGGCGATGGCGATCTCGGGTCGCGCCTCGCCTTCGCCGGGGCGCTGCGACAGCGCGGCCTCGAGCAAGCGCACCTGGCGGTAGTGGGCGATCAGTTTCTGTCCCGCCTCGGTGGGTGCAGGCGGCTGGCTGCGCACGATCAGCAGTTCGCCGGCGCTGTGCTCGAGCATGCGGATACGCTGCGACACCGCCGATTGCGTGATCGACAGCGCCGCAGCGGCCTTGTCGAAGCTGCCGTAGTCGATCACGGCGTCCAGCGCCGCCAGTCCCCGGTAGTCGACTCGGCTCATTAGGTTTCCTAATATTTGGTAAATAATATTAATTATACTTATCTGATGACGGGATTTAAGCTGGCGTCCTTGGTCTGGGAGAAAAACATGGAAATCAGCGCTTTTTTGAAAGGCATGGGCTTGGGCGGCGGCCTGATCGTGGCCATCGGCTCGCAAAATGCCTACCTGTTAAGGCAGGCCCTCAAACGTGAGTTTGTACTCACGTGCGTCGCCATTTGTGTCATTTGCGACGTGGTGCTGATCGGCGCCGGCGTGGCGGGGATGGGGCAGCTGATTGTCGGAGCGCCGACGTTATTGCTCTGGATTAAGATTGCCGGCGCTGGATTCCTGTTCTGGTATGGCTTGCGGGCGGCCCGTTCGGCGTTCAATCCGTCGGCGCTGGCAGTCGCCGACGATGCCGCGACGGTGGGTGATCGACGCACCGTGATCGCCGCGATGCTGGCGTTCAGCTTGCTGAATCCACATGTTTATCTGGATACGGTGGTTCTGCTGGGATCGATCGGCGGACAGCAATCCGGTAATGGGCGCTGGTATTTTGCGCTTGGCGCGATGCTGGCGTCATTACTGTGGTTTAGCGGCCTGGGTTTGGGTGCGCGTTATCTGACGCCGGTTTTCGCCAAGCCGAACGCATGGCGGATATTGGATGGGATAATCGCGCTGGTCATGTGGGCGCTGGCGATCTCGTTATTTTAAGGCCATAATGTTTCGATGCCGATGATTAATAACTCCATGATGTTTATCTTGCCGTTTTTTTGCATTCGAAGTGCATAGGCATTCTAGAAATATTGAAACTTGCCGCGTGATTCTGCTGAGCCGGGATCACTTCCGCCAGCTCCCGTTTTAACTCCCAATAAACCTCGTTAATTAATACGACCTTGGTCGCGAAATAATTGAGCCGTGTGCCCGCAGCGACGCCGGCGGATGGAGAGGGTGCCGACGTCTGCGCCGAACAAATGCTGCGCGTGGTGAATTACGTGACGGCGGCTTGCGAGCCATGGCGCTGGGTGGTGCCACGGGATACACCGTCGTCGCCATATGAAACGCCGGGCGTGGCCGCCGTCTCAAGCTGAAAAATGGCAAGTACGCGCCAATTTTTGGCATGTTCGGCATACAATGTGCACAGTCACTTTGAAATGGCGTCACCAGGCGGCGTATATCAATGAGCATAGATCCTAGTCTCACCATCAATATCTCGGCAATGGCGGCGGCGTTTTCCGCCGATGCTATTTTAAGTGGCTTGCTTATTTTCCTTTGGTTGATGCAACCTAAGGAAAAGCACGCTTTATTCTGGGGGGTGGGGCAACTGGCCGTGATGGCCGGCGGCATGCTTTGGTTTTTGGCCGGCTCTTTAATATCCGATCTTATTCGTATGCCTTTGTGTGCGATATTGCTCTCGGCCGGCATGGCAGGTTATTGGAGCGGCACGCAATTCTTTATTGGCGCGTTGCGCCGCGATCATATTCGCTGGATGCCTGCGGTTTTGATCGCGATCAGCGCCGGCTTTTCTTTAATCTGGTATTGGAATGAAACATGGCTGGTACCCGGCAGCGCAATAGCGCTCGGTATCGTCATGTTATGGTGCGGCTGGCGCTTGGCGGCGCAAAGGCGGTATCGTCCGCTTGGCATCACGCTGATGCTGCGCGGCGGATTTAATATACTCAGCGCTATTACCCTGGGACCGGATTTATATTTAATCTGGTTCGCCGGCGCCGCCATCCTGAAAGCATTGTCGATGCTGGGATTGATTTACGCGGTGCAGGATGAAATCCGGCAGCGATATATTCGCACCATCGATAGCCTTAGCCATGGATTCCTGATTCGCGACCGGCGCGGTTATGTCCATGTCGCCAATGAACGCTGCGCAAAATTACTCGGATTTAGCACCCCGGCCGAGCTGGTCGGCCGCCACGTCAGCGAGCTGTTGCCTGGCCTGAGCCGCACCATGGCCGACGAATATTTCAGCCGCTTCGACCTTCCCGGCGCCCAATATCCGATCAGCGAAACCGCCGTCTTCCACTTGCACAACGGCACCCGCCTGCCGGTCGAGTTGCTGGGTTCGCCGTACATCGAACGCGGCAGGATGTACTGTCTGGTACAACTATTGGACATCAGCGAGCGCCAGAAGAAGGACGATTTATTGCTCCAGGCTGCCCGCGTCGATCCCGTCACCGGGTATCTCAACCGCCTCGCGCTGACCAGGCGGCTCGGCGAGGAGGTGGCCGCCGCCGCCGCGGCCGGGCGCGAGTGCGCGGTGCTGTTTATCGACCTGGACAAGTTCAAGCGCGTCAACGATTCCTTCGGCCATGGCGTCGGCGACGAGCTGCTGCGCGACGCCGCCCACCGCCTGCGCAGTTTGCTGCTGCACGCCGATATCCTGGCGCGCTACGGCGGCGACGAGTTCATCGTGGTGCTGCCCGACCTGGCGCCCGGCACCAGCGCGCAGATGGCCGGGGATTGCGCCATGGAAATAATCGCCGCCATGGACCGGGGTTTCGAACTGTCCTATCACGCCATCAGTATCTCGGCCAGCATCGGCATCGCCTGCTATCCGCTGCACGGCGGCGACAGCGATATGCTGCTGCGCAACGCCGACATCGCCGTGGTCGAGGCCAAGAAGGTCGGGCGCGGCGCGTTGTGCTTTTTTAACGACGCCATGAACGCCGCCGCCAGGGATGGACTGGTGATCGACGGCGCCCTGCGCGGCGCCATCGAGGCCGGCGAGTTCCGCCTGGTCTACCAGGCGATCACCGACGCCCATAGCGGCAAGCTGACCAAGGTGGAGGCGCTGCTGCGCTGGAACAGCGCGCTGCTGGGCCCGGTTCCGCCGGACCGCTTCATCGCCGTGGCCGAGGACAGCGGCATGATCGTCCCGCTCGGCACCTGGGTGCTGGACGAGGCATGCCGCCAAGTGGGGCTGTGGCGCGGCGGCGAGCTGGACGATGTCACCATCAGCATCAACGTGTCGGCGCTGCAGCTGGCCGATCCGGCCTTCGTCGCGCTGGTGGGGCAGGCGCTGGCGCGCAACGGCATGGCGCCGCGCCAGCTGGAGCTGGAATTGACGGAACGGGTGCTGATCGACAATGCCGGCGGCGTGCACGCCGTGCTGGAGCAGTTGCGCGCGCTGGGCGTGGCGATTTCGCTGGACGATTTCGGCACCGGCTATTCCTCGCTGAGCTATCTGACCCGGTTCCAGCTCAATACGCTGAAGATCGACCGCGCCTTCGTGATGGACATCGAGCACAGCGAACGTAGCCACAACCTGGTGCACGCCATCATCGCCATGGGCCACAGCCTGGGGCTGCAACTGGTGGCCGAAGGCGTGGAGACGGCCGGCCAGGCGGCGATCCTGGAAAAGATGGGTTGCCACTATCTGCAGGGCTACCACATCGCGCGGCCGATTCCGCCGGAGGAGTTGCTGCGCTTTGCCTGCGAGCCCCGGCCGGCGCCGGCCGACGCTAGTTAGTCTGCGGCGCGGCAACCGGCGCCAGCGGCGGCCGCACCGCGGGCGGCGTGCCGGCCAGCTCGGCCGCCGTCGGCCGCTTCAGCGCCGCCTCGTCGCCGGTCAGGATCCAGATGCGGTCGATATAGCCCATGGCGTCGACCGTGTAGTTGACCACGATGTCCTTGCCGCGCAGCGCGGCCGGCATCTCGATCAGATTATCCTGGTTAAAGATGCGCGACGATGGCGACAGTTGGCGTGGCTTGCCATCGATCGTCACCTCCGGCGCGTAGCCGGGCGTCATCTTGCCGCGCAGCGCGGCGGGCGGGAACGGCCGCTCAAAGGCCAGCGCGGGCAAAGCCGTCAGTGCCGCCAGAAATAGCGCTATGCATCGCGAAAACATTGCCGACTCCCCAAGGAAAAATACCAGCTTACCCGATTATTTTCTCAGCGTGGCGAACATCGCCGGCGATCAGTCGCAGCGCGGAGGCCGCCTGTGCCGACGACTCGATCTGCGTGATGCCGTGCGCGCCCAGCGTGGCGGCCGTGGTCAGCATACCTCCTCCACTTCCTGCGCAGCCTGCCAGAAAAATAAATACGGACTGATGGTGGTGCCGAAGACCGCCACCACGGCGGTGATGTACAGCGGCTTCCATGACAGCTTCGGCAGCAGCGCCTCGTGCAGCAGCCGCAGCCACGGCAGCTTGAGCGTCAGCGCGGTGGCGACATAAGCCAGCAGCGCCAGCGTCAGCCACTTGAGCACGCGCACGTAGCGGCGGTCGGGCAGCATCACCTGCAGCGCCAGCGACAGCGCGCCGGCGCCGGCCGCGTACCAATGCGCCGGGCCGCCGACGATCAGCGTCACGGCCTGGCCCGTGGCGGCGATGCCGGCCGCGATACCGCTCGGGCCGTCGTCGGCGGCGCCGGTGTTCAGCCCGGGGCCGAGCTTGCCGATCCAGCTGTTTTTCGCCGTCGCCCCCTGTTGCTCGCTGCCGTCCATGCCTTCTCCTTGTTGTTGCCCCATGCTAGGCGGCGCGGCCGCGACGGTCCGTGCGATGACGTACTGTTGCCGTGTCGCCTGTTGCTGTGTCACCAAGATGTCACGGCAACGTCATCCCGATGTCACATGCTCTTCCTACAATCTTGCCAGTTGACAATCCACTAACCAGCAAGAAAGAAGAACAATCATGCAACAGCGCTTCCCACTGAAACCTTTGTGCCTGGTCGTCCTGCAAGCACTGGCCATGCACGCCTACGCCGCGCCGGCCGACGCCACCGATGCCGCCGACGACAGCGCTGTCGCCGGCGCCGCCGCCGCTCCGATCCAGACGGTGGAAGTCACCGGCCGCGGCCAGTCGCGCCAGGTGCAGAACATCAGCCGCGCCGATCTGGCCGAAGCGCTGCCGGGCACCAGTCCGCTGAAGGTGCTCGACAAGCTGCCGGGCGTGAACTTCCAGTCCGCCGACCCGTTCGGCGCCTACGAGTGGTCGACCCGCTTCAGCATCCGCGGCTTCAACCAGAACCAGCTGGGCTTCACGCTGGACGGCATCCCGCTCGGCGACATGACCTATGGTAACAACAACGGCCTGCACATCAGCCGCGCCATCTCGTCGGAAAACATCGGCAGCGTCTCGGTGTCGCAAGGCGCCGGCTCGCTGGGCACCGCCTCGACCAGCAACCTGGGCGGCACGGTGCAATTCTTCACGCTGGCCCCAAGCGACGAGCGCGGCCTGACCTTCGCGCAAACCTTCGGCAGCGACTCGACCTCGCGCACCTTCGCCCGCGTCGACACCGGCCTGATCAACGGCGTCGTCAAGGCCTACCTCAGCGGCACCCGCCAGCGCACCGACAAGACCAAGGGCGAGGGCGCGCAAGACCAGGACCAGATCAACTCGCGCTTCGTGTTCAACTTCGGCGAGAGCAACAGCCTGACCGGCTTCCTCAACCACTCGGACCGCAAGGAAGTCGACTACCAGGACGTGTCGAAGGAAATGGTCGGCCGTCTCGGCTACGGCTGGGACAACTACCAGCCCGACTGGCAGCGCGCGGTCAACGCCGCCAAGGGCATCTTCACCGGCGGCGTCAACAGCCTGGACGACGCCTACTACTCGGCCGGCGGCCTGCGCAAGGACACGCTGGGCGGCCTGACGCTGGACCTGGCCTTCGGCCCCAACTTCGACCTCAAGACCACCATCTACCACCACGACAACGAAGGCCAGGGCCACTGGTACACGCCGTACGTGCCGACCAACGCCGCCAACCCGATCTCGCTGCGCACCACCGAGTACATCATCCACCGCGACGGCGTCACCAGCGACCTGAGCTGGGAGCTGGGCAACCACACCGTCAACGCCGGCCTGTGGGGCGAGCGCAGCGACCACACCGCCAGCCGCAACTACTACGCGGTGACCGGCCCGGCCGACACCATGCATTACCTGAGCAAGCCGTTCGCCACCGACTGGCGCCAGAACTTCATCACCACCACCTCGCAGTACTACCTGCAGGACACGCTGAGCCTGATGGACGGCAAGCTGAAGATCAACGCCGGCTTCAAGTCGATGGAAGTCAACATCAAGGCCACCAACCAGGTCGGCACCCGCGCCGCCGGCGAGCTGACGGCCGAGAAGAAATTCCTGCCGCAAGCCGGCTTCAACTACGCCATCACCGGCGACGATGAAGTGTTCGCCTCCGCATCGAAGAACATGCGCGCGCACCAGCCGGGCGTGACCGGTCCGTTCTCGCAGACCCAGGCCGCGTTCAACGCCGGCGTGGCCGGCCTGAAGCCGGAAACCTCGGTCAACGTCGACCTCGGCTACCGCTTCAAGCGCGCCAGCCTGCAGGGCTCGCTGGCGGTGTACAACGCCGACTTCGACGACCGCCAGCTGAGCGTCGCGACGTGCGCCGGCATCGTCGGTTGCCCGTCGACCTTCGTCAACGTCGGCAAGGTCTCGACCAAGGGTGTCGAAGCGATCGCCGTGTGGAAGTTCAACCGCGACATCAGCTGGTTCAACTCGGCCACCTACAACGACTCGAAGTACAAGTCGAACTACATGGACGGCACCACGCTGGTCGCCGTCAGCGGCAAGACCGTGGTCGACGCGCCGCGCCAGCTGTTCAACACCGAACTGTCGTATGACAGCGGCGCCTGGTTCGCCCGCGGCGGCGCCAAGTACACCGGCAAGCGCTACTACACCTACCTGAACGACGCTGCCGTGGATTCGTTCTGGATGGGCAGCCTGTCGGGCGGCTACAAGATGAAGTCGCTGGGCTGGGTCAAGGACCTGACGCTGCAGGTCAACGTCACCAACCTGTTCGACAAGGAGTACTTCAGCACCATCGGCTCCAACGGCTTCCAGGCCAGCGATCCGAAAGGCACCGCCCAGACCCTGCTGACCGGCGCGCCGCGCCAGGTCTTCTTCACGCTGAGCGGCAAGCTGTAAGCACCACGGCCGGCACTGTTGCACGGATAACACATCCCTCCTAAGGTGCTGGCCGTATGCTGCCGATAGTTGGATACTGGTTATCCGGAGCAACTATCAGGAGCCGCTGTCATGAAATGGTTTTATGATCTGAAAATCGCCACCAAGCTGATCGTCTCCTTTGGTGTGGTGTTGCTGCTGACGCTGGCCATGGGCGCCAGCGGGATTTATTCGATGGGCAAGGTCAACCAGGCCTCGACCGACCTGGCGGAGAACTGGTTGCCCAGCGTGCGTTCCGTCATGGAGCTGCGCACCGACGTCGGCGAAGTGCGGCGCTGGGAGCTGGCGCACATGCTCAACGAGGATGTCAAGCTCAAGGCCGAGTACGAAAAGCGCATGGACACCACGCTGGCGCTGATGAAAACCCATCGCGAAACCTACGACAAACTGATCTCCAGCGCCGAGGAAAAGGCCCTGGCCGCCGACTTCGACAAGGCCTGGTCCGCGTTCATGGTCGATCATGCCAAGATGGTCGAACTGTCGCGCGCCAACCAGACGGTCGAGGCGCGCAACGTGGCCAGCGGCACGTCAGCCAAGACGCTCGGCGAGATCAACGCCATCGTCGCCAAGCTGGTCAAGATCAACGTCGACGGCGGCGACGCCGCCAGCACCGCCGCCACCGCCACCTACGATAGCGCCCGCATGACCTCCATCGTTTTGCTGGCGATTAATATCGCGATCGGCATGGCGATGGCGCTGTGGGTCGCCAAATGCGTCTCGATGCCGCTGCAGGAGGCGCTGTCGCTGGCGCGCGATGTCGCCAGCGGCGACCTGACGCGCGATATCGAGGTGCGCAGCAGCTGCGAGACCGGGCAGCTGATCCAGGCGCTCAAGGACATGACCGGCAACCTGCAGTCGCTGGTGAGCCAGGTGCGCAGCGGCACCGACACCATCGCCACAGCGTCGGCCGAAATCGCCAGCGGCAACCAGGACCTGTCGTCGCGCACCGAGGAGCAGGCCAGCTCGCTGGAGGAGACGGCCTCGTCGATGGAGGAGCTGACCAGCACCGTCAAGCAGAACGCCGACAACGCGCGCCAGGCCAACCAGCTGGCGCAGTCGGCCTCCGGCATCGCGGTCAAGGGCGGCGACGTGGTGGGGCAGGTGGTCGGCACGATGGCGTCGATCAACGAATCGTCGCGCAAGATCGTCGACATCATTTCGGTCATCGACGGCATCGCTTTCCAGACCAATATCCTGGCGCTCAACGCGGCGGTCGAGGCGGCGCGCGCGGGCGAGCAGGGCAGGGGCTTCGCGGTGGTCGCGTCCGAGGTGCGCAACCTGGCGCAGCGCTCGGCGGCGGCGGCCAAGGACATCAAGGCGCTGATCAACGATTCGGTGGAGAAGGTGGAGGCCGGCTCGACGCTGGTCAACGAGGCCGGCAACACCATGCACGAGATCGTCGCCAGCATCACGCGGGTGACCGACATCATGAGCGAGATCACCTCGGCCAGCGTGGAGCAGAGCGCCGGCATCGAGCAGGTCAACACTGCGATCGTGCAGATGGACCAGGTGACGCAGCAGAACGCGGCGCTGGTCGAGGAGGCGGCCGCGGCGGCGGAATCGATGCAGGACCAGGCGGCCAGGCTGAGCGAGGTGGTCAGCGTGTTCAAGCTGCTGGCGACGGCCAATCCGGTGGCGGCGCCGGCAAGGCGGGTCGCGGCGCCCAAGGCCGTGGCGAAACCCGCGCCACGCGGGGTGGCGGCGCCAGCGCGTCCGGCGCTCAAGAAGCCCGTGATTGCGGGCGACGAGTGGGAGACCTTCTAACCCGCAGTGCGTGATGCCAGGGTCAGACCCCGTACGGGGTCTGACCCTTTCGTCTTAGGGGTAGCAGCGTCGCTCAATCGGGGTGGCGTTGCTGCCACGCCTTCAACGCGGCCTGGTAGCGCTGCAGCTCCTGCTGGTACATGTCTTCCACGCAGAAGGTGCAGCCGCTGCCGCAGCAATCGCCGGGCGCCGGCGGTTGCGGCGGCGCCGGCTTCGGATCGTCATCGTTCACGGTACGCCTCCTCACATCGGCGGCATCGCCAGCAGGGCCATGTTGCGGCCCTTTTCCTTGGCGCGGTACAAGGCCCGGTCGGCCATCTGCACCAGCAGTTCCGGCGAGGTGTCCTCGGTCGGCACCATCACCGCCACGCCTATGCTGATGGTCAACATCCCGAACGGCGACTCGGCGTGCGGCAGGCGCCGGCGCGCCAGCTCGGCGCAGATTTCCTCGGCGATGCCGAACGCGTCGGTCGCATCGGTGGCGGCCGCCAGCAGCGCGAATTCCTCGCCGCCGTAACGCGCCACCAGGTCGCTGGTGCGGCGGCCGTGCGCGGTGATCAGCTCGGCCACGGTGCGCAGCGTCGCGTCGCCGGCCAGGTGGCCGTAGTAATCGTTGTACTTCTTGAAGTAGTCCACGTCCAGCATCGACAGCGCCAGCGTTTGGCCGGTGCGCGCGGCGCGGCGCCATTCGGCCTCCAGCGCCAGGTCGAAGCCGCGCCGGTTGCTCACGCCCGTCAGCCCGTCGGTGGTGCTGAGCGCGGCCAGCTTGCGGTTCGATTCCTCCAGCTCGGCGGTGCGCGCTGCCACCGTGCGTTCCAGCTGGGCCTGGTGGCGCGTCAGCCGGTTGATGCGGGTCTTGTACGCCAGCAGCAGCGAACCGACCACCAGCGCCGCCAGGCCGGAGCGGAACCACCAGCTCTGCCAGAACGGCGGCGTGATGGTGATCTTCAGCGTGGCCGGTTCGTCGTTCCACACGCCCAGGTGGTTGGCCGCCTTGACCCGGAACACGTAGTGGCCCGGATTGAGGTTGGTGTAGCTGGCGCTGCGGTGCGCCGCGTCGGTCTCGACCCAGTCGCGGTCGAAGCCCTGCAGCTGGTAGGCATAGCGGTTCTCGGACGGCTCGGTGTAGTGCAGCGCGGCGAACTCCAGCGAGAACACCGACGCCTGCGACGACATCGTCAGCGCCGTCGGCGACGTCACCGGGCCTTCGGCCTTGACGTTGGCGCTGGGCTTGCCGTCCTGCAGCGAATGGTTGAACACGGTGATGTCGGTGATCGCCACCTGCGGCGCGACCGAGCTGGTCTTCACGGCGGCCGGCTGCACCGCCGTCATGCCGTGCACGCCGCCGAAGTACAGCACGCCGTCGGCCGAGGCCGACGCCGAGTTGACGGTGAAGCCTTCGGTCAGCCCGTCCGACGAGGAAAAGTGGCTGACCTTGCCGCTGGCCGGGTCCAGCCGGTACAGGCCGGCGATGGTGCTGCACCAGATCTTGCCGTCGTTGTCGTGCTGGATCGCCAGGATCTTCGGCGCCCGCATCGGCGCCGCGTAGGATTTGAACGCGACCGAACCGTCCGGCTTGAACACGGCCAGGTTCAGGCCCTTGCTGGTGCCGATCCAGATCCGGCCCTGCGCGTCCTCGTGCAGGCTGGCGACGTTGTCGTCGCTGAGGCTGGCAGGGTCGTTGCCGGCGTGGCGGAAGTGGCGGAACTTGCCGGTCGCCTGGTCCAGCATGTCGAGCCCGCCGCCGTTCCATTCCGAGCCGGCCCAGACCCGTCCCAGCTTGTCCTCGAGCACCGCCGAGGTGCCGTTGACGCTGCGGCTGGCCGGGTCCTGCGGATCGTTGTAGAAGATCTTGCGGGCGTCGCTCTTGATCTCGTAGCGGATCAGGCTGTTGCCGGTGGCCAGCCACAGCACGCCGCCGGCGCCGGGCGCGATGGCGTTGATGTAGTCGCTGGCGGTGTTGCCGAAGTGGATGGCCTGGAACGGCGAATCCGGCGTGTCCAGCCGGTTCAGGCCGTTCGACGTGCCCAGCCACAGCGGGCCCTTGCCATCGTCGTCCTGGTACATGCTGTAGACGATCGAGTGGCTCAGCTTGCCCGGCGTCTTGTCGTCGGCGCGGTAGCTCTTGATGACGGCGCCGGTGGCCGGATCGTACAAGCTCATGCCGACGTTGCCGCCGAGCCAGACGCGGCCGTTCGGCGCGCGGGCCAGGCTCAGCAGCGCATTGCTGGCCGGCGCCGAGCGGCTGTCGATGCGGAACGGCACGTGGCGCGTGAAGCCTTCGCTCGACAGGTTGGCCAGGCTGATGCCGTCGGTGAAGGAGGCGATCCACAGCATGCCGCCGCGGTCCTGCATCACCGCGCGCAGGTTGTCGCCGGGCAGGCTGTAGGGATCGTCGGCGGCGTGCACGAACTGGTCGAACTCGCCGCCGGCCTCGTTCCAGCGCAGCAGGCCGGCCGACAAGGTGGTGCACCACAGCACCCCCTTGTTGTCGATGCCGAAGTTGGTGATGCGGCTGTACGGCGAGACGATGGCCTTGCGCGTATCCCACTCGCTTTTGCCGTCCCAGCGGATCACGCCGGACTCGGTGCCGATCCACAGCGCGCCGCCGTTGTCGAACTGCAGCGCGCGGACGATGTTGACCCGCGCATCCGGCTTGGTCGCCGGATCGACCTGGTGGTGCTTGAACACCCTGGCGCCGGGCGCCAGGTAGTCCAGGCCGCCGGGCCAGGTGCCGATCCAGACGCCGCCCCGGGCGTCCAGCGCCAGCGCGTTCAGGTCGTTGCTGGCCAGGCTGTCGGGATCGGCGTCGTCGTGGGCGTAGACGGTGAACTTGCCGCTGGCCGGATCGAAGTGCTGCAGGCCGCCCCAGCTGCCGACCCACATGCCGTTCTTGCCGTCGGAAATGATGTTCTTGATGATGCGGTGGTTCTTCGGCGGCTTGCCCGGCGGCGCGAACACGGTGAAGTTGTTGCTCTCCGGGTTGAAGCGCGCCAGCCCGTTCTGCGTGCCGGCCCAGATGCGGCCCTGCTGGTCCTCGTAGATGGCCGAGACGCGGTCGTGCGGCAGGCTGTGCTCGTCGTTGGGATGGTTGATGTACTTGACCGCCTGGTAGCCGTTGTAGCGGTACAGGCCGTTGGTGTGGGTGCCGACCCAGACATAGCCTTTGCGGTCCTGCAGCAGCGACAGCATCGACGGTTCGTCGCCGCCCAGCGGGCCGAGCTTCTTGAAGCGCAGCGACGGCGCCGGCGCGGCGGACGCGTCCATCAGGGCCAGCAGCAGCGCCAGCAGGGGAATAAGCAGAAAGAGACGGCGCATTACCGGCGAAAGCACGTGCATGGGGGAGTATCCGTTGACTGATCGGCTATTATACATGCCAATGATGCAATGATTTCGTTATAAAAGCAGCGGGTTTTAGCGCAGTTGCCGTAAATTAGGGTATAGTTTACGGCGCTTCATTGTCTCTCTTTCTGTGACGGCGTACTTTTTCCAGCCCCGTCACTCTCCAGCACACACTATGTCAGACACCGAGATCACCACCCCGTCCATTCCCGAGCAGGCCGCCGCCGACGTCGCCGCCGCCGCTCCGGCCCAAGTCCGTTTCGCCGATTTCGGCCTGTCGCCGCACATCCTGCGCGCGCTCGACGACCAGGGCTATGTGCATCCGACGCCGATCCAGGCGCAGGCCATCCCCGTGCTGCTGCAGGGGCGCGACGTCATGGGCGCGGCGCAGACCGGCACCGGCAAGACCGCCGGCTTCTCGCTGCCGATCATCCAGATGCTGCTGGCCCACGCCAGCACCAGCACCTCGCCGGCGCGCCACCCGGTGCGCGCGCTGATCCTGACCCCGACCCGCGAACTGGCGGTGCAGGTGGCCGAGAACGTCAAGGCCTACGCCCAGCACACGCCGCTGCGCTCGACCGTGGTGTTCGGCGGCATGGACATGAAGGGCCAGACCGTGATCCTCAAGGCCGGCGTCGAGATCGTCATCGCCACCCCGGGCCGCCTGCTGGACCATATCGAACAGAAGAACATCAGCCTGTCGCAGGTGCAGATGCTGGTCATGGACGAAGCCGACCGCATGCTCGACATGGGCTTCCTGCCGGACCTGCAGCGCATCATCAACCTGTTGCCGAAGCAGCGCCAGAACCTGATGTTCTCGGCCACGTTCTCGCCGGAGATCAAGAAGCTGGCCAACACCTTCCTCAACGATCCGATCACCATCGAAGTGGCGCGCAGCAACCAGACCGCCGACAAGGTCACGCAGATCGTCTACAAGGTGGCCGAGAACCAGAAGCACGCGCTGACCGCGCACCTGCTGCGCCAGCGCGAGCTCAAGCAGGTGATCATCTTCTCCAACACCAAGATCGGCGCCTCGCGCCTGGCCAAGGGGCTGGAGCAGGAGGGCATGAAGGCGGTCGCCATCCACGGCGACAAGACGCAGCAGGAACGCATGGCCGCGCTCGATTCGTTCAAGAAGGGCGAGATCGACATCCTGGTCGCCACCGACGTCGCCGCGCGCGGCCTCGACATCACCGACCTGCCGTGCGTGATCAACTACGACCTGCCGTACAACGCCGAAGACTATGTGCACCGCATCGGCCGCACCGGCCGCGCCGGCGCCTCCGGCGACGCGCTGTCGATCTACTCGGACAAGGACGAGCGCCTGCTGGCCGATATCGAAAAACTGATCAAGCAGAGCATCACCCGCGGCGAGCTGACCGGCTTCAACCCGGCGCCGAGCTTCGCCGACGAGCGCGGCGAACGCCGTCCGCGCCGCAGCGAGGACGCTGGACGCCCGGCGCCGCCGCCACGCTCCGGCGAGCGCGAGCGCAGCGAACGTCCGCCGCGCGCGGCCGGCGCGCCGTCGTCGTACGGCAGCGGCCGCCGCGAGAAGGTCGATCCATGGTTCCTCAAGCCCTACGAGCCGGCCAAGAGCGCGGCCCCGGCCCCGGCCGCCCTGCGCGGCGCCGAGTCCAAGCCGAAGCCGAAACTGGCGATGCTGCTCGGCGGCACGCCCAAACAGACGGCCGGCTGAGCGCCGCTCCCTCCAGAACAGTCCCGGCGCGCGGCGTCCGGGGCTGTTTTTTATTGTCCGTTAAAAAATAATTGCCACTCTACTATCGGCTGGCGATTTATAATGACGGATTGAATTGCTATGAAGCAACGCGCTATGGTCTTCAGCTCCATCACTTTCCTGTTCTATTTCCTTCCCGCCTTCCTGCTGCTGTATTACGTTTTGCCATGGAAAAACGGCGTGCTGCTGCTGGGCAGCCTGCTGTTCTACGCCTGGGGCGAGCCGCGCTTCGTGCCGTTGCTGATGGCGTCGGCGCTGCTGAACTATGGTTTCGGCCTGTGCATCGGCCGCGCCGGCGCGCGCCGCAAGCTGCTGCTGGGGCTGGGCGTGGCGGCCAACCTCGGCATGCTCGGCTATTACAAATACTTGGGCTTTTTCACCGAGGTGCTGAACCAGGCGCTGGCGCACAAGCTCAGCGCGCCGGTGATCGCGCTGCCGCTGGGGATTTCCTTCTTCGTGTTCCAGGGCTTGTCCTACCTGATCGACGTCTACCGCGGCCAGGTCAACCCGCAAAAGAGCTTCTGGAACTTCGCCATGTACAAGGCCATGTTCCCGCAGCTGATCGCCGGCCCGATCGTGCGCTACCAGCAGATCGCCGGCGAGATCGAGCACCGCGTGGTGAGCTCGGAACGGCTGTGGCGCGGCTTCCGCCAGTTCGCCACCGGCCTGGCGCAGAAGGTGTTGATCGCCAACACCATCGCGCTGCCGGCCGACCAGCTGTTCGCCGCCGGACCGGCCAGCCTCAGCGCCGGCGGCGCCTGGCTGGCGGTGGCCTGCTACAGCGTGCAGATCCTGTACGACTTCGCCGGCTACTCGAACATGGCGATCGGCATCGCCCACATGCTCGGCTTCAGCTATCCGCCGAATTTCCAGCGGCCGTACAGCGCCGTCTCGGTCACCGAGTTCTGGCGCCGCTGGCACATGAGCCTGTCGTCATGGTTCCGCGATTACGTCTACATCCCGCTGGGCGGCAACCGCGGCGCGCCGTGGCGCACCTACGCCAACCTGGCGCTGGTGTTCCTGCTGTGCGGGCTGTGGCACGGCGCGGCCTGGACCTTCATCGTCTGGGGCGCCTGGCACGGCGCGCTGCTGGTGCTCGAACGCGCCGGCCTGGGCCGCCAGCTGGCGCGGCTGCCGGCCGTGGTGGGGCAGGGCTACACCTTGCTGATGGTGATGATCGGCTGGGTGTTCTTCCGCGCGGCCGACCTGCCGACGGCGCTGCACATGCTGCAGGCGATGGTCGGCCACGCCGGCGCCGCCGCTGGCGCCACCGTACCGCCGCACGACTGGCACATCGACATGGGGCCGGTGCAATGGAGCGCGCTGGCGGCCGGCGTCGCGCTGGCGGTGTGGCGCCTGCCGCAGCCGGCGCAGCCGTTCGCCGCCACCGGCTGGCGCCGCGTCGCCGGCATGGCGGCCGCGCTGCTGGCGCTGGTGCTGTGCGGCGCCACGCTGGCCGCCGGTACTTACAATCCCTTTATCTATTTCCGCTTCTGATGATGTCCGCCACCTTATCGCGCCTGAGCGCGCCCGTCTCCAAGTTGTTGCTGGTCGCGCTGCTGGCGGCGCCGGCGCTGTACGCGCCGACGCCGGCCGCCGACGCTGAAAACCGCCGCATGGCGGCGGCGCCGTCGGCGCCGGCCAGCGTCGCCGAGCTGCTGGCCTATCCGCCGCGCATCGACGCCTGGGTCAACGACCATTTTGGCCTGCGCGACGCGCTGGTGCGGCTCAACACGCGGCTGCGCTACCGGCTGTTCGGCCAATTCCCCACGCCGCAGGTGATCGCCGGGCGGGAGGGGCGCATCTTCATGGCGACCTACCAGCCGGCGGCGGCGGCCTACAGCGGCGTGTTCGCGGCCTGCGGTTACCAGCAGGATTTGACGGCGCAGCTCAGCGGCGAGATCGAGCACAACCTCGGCCTGCTGCTGGCGCAGGGCATCAACGCGCGCCTGCTGGTGGTGCCGTCGGCGCCGGTGGTGCACAGCGCGCAGCTGCCGGAATGGCTGAGCCGCGCCTGTCCGGCGGCCGGCACGCCGATGAGCAAGCTGCTGGCGGCGGGCACGCTGACGCCGGCGGTGCGCGAGCGGGTCGACTATCCGCTGGCGCTGATGCTGCAGGCCGCCGCCGGCGGCGACGTGTTCCCGCGCACCTTCTTCCACTGGGGCGGGCTGGGGCCGCGTCTGGTGTCGGACTGGCTGGTGCCGCACGCCCATCCGGGCGCGTCCTGGCGCGGCACGCCGTACGTCAGCGCGCCGCAGCAGAAGCCGTCGGACATCGGCCATATCTTCCCCGGCCTGCGGCTCGACAGCACGGTCGAGACGCTGGACCTGGCCAAGTCCGGCATCGAGCAGTGCTGGGGCGCGGCGTGTTATCCGGAGATGGCCGACGTGCTGGCCAAGTTCGGCGAGAGCGCGCGCTACCGCAATCCGGCGGCGCCGCTGGGCCGGCTGGTGATGATGTCGGATTCGTACGGGCCGCCGTCGTGGCCCTGGTTCGCGCGCTACTACCGCGAAGTGGTGGCGGTCAACACCAACTCGATGGACGCGCTGAAGCCGGCGGACCTGGCGCGCCTGCGCGCCTTCCTGTTCAGCAACCACAACGACGAAGTGCTGGTGCTGTACCACGACGCCACGGTGCACGCCGGCCGGCTGTCGCAAGACTTCAAGCTGCTCATGCCCTAACCCCCCGGCGTGGGGGTCAAGTCTGACATTTGGACACGATCTCAACCGTTGTCGCCGGCGTTGCTCTCATACGCGGCGACGGCGCGGCTCACGGTCTTGACCGAGACGCCGAAATGCAGGGCGATCTGGCGCATCGAAAACGCCGTGGACCGGTAGGCGTGCGCCATCGCGATCTCGCGTGGCGAAAAGGTCGCGGCGTATTCGTCAAGCGACAGGGCCTGCGCTCGGCGTTGCGCACGTACCGTTTCTGCCGTGACCGTTTTCCCGGCGGCTGGGCGATGCCGGACGACGAAGGAGTCGTCGCCCAGAATGCATTGGAAACGCATCTGCAAAAGCGGGCTCTTGGCGCCGATCCCTTGCATCACGAAGTTTCGGTAGGCCAGCGCCGCCGCGCCTTGTTCGGCGCCGAAACACGCCAGCAGCCAGTCGACCGCCAGCCACGATGGCGCCTGTTCGCCCAGCATGAAACGGTAGCTGCTCCATTCCCACTCCTCCGGCAGGCGCACCAGGCCGGCGCGTACCGGGTTGAGCACGATGTAGCGCGACAGCTCGCGCAGGTAACTCTCCTGTTGTACCAGGATGGCCTTGTAGCGGCCCTGCATCACGTGTCCGACCAGGTCGTGGCGGCGGTTGAAGTATTGCGCATACGCGCTGTTTAATTGCCGCATTCCTTGGCCGAGATTGCCTTCGGGCGTTTCCACCAGTATGTGGTAATGGTTCCCCATCAGGCAAAACGCATGGATGGAAAAATGAAATCGCCGGCATACGCGTTCTGTTTCGGCAAGCCAGGCGAGATGATCCGCGCGATTGCGGAAGATGCGCTCACGCCGGTTGCCGCGGCAAGTGACGTGATAGAACGCACCGGGGAATTCGAGTCGGAGAGGCCTGGCCATCTGGGCAATGTAGCAGCCTGCAATCAAGTCGTACTGATCTGGCGCATGGCTGCGATGCAGGCATGCGCTCGCAAACTGCGCACGGTGATTGCCGGGATCGTGTCCGAATGCCAGACTTGACCCCGCCGTTTTGCACAGCCCGGTGCTTAGCGCAGCTGCGCTTCCCGCAGGAACAGCGCCAGCTTGCGGTTGTCCTGCGGGCCCGGGCTGTGCGGCGCTTCGTGGTGCAATTCGACCGTCAGGCTGTGCACGCTCTCGCCCTGCGGCGGTATCGCCAGCAGCGTGCTGGCCTGCAGCGCCTGCCAGCCGAGGTCGACCCCGTTGATGCGCACCCGGGTGCGGCTGTTGCCCTCGAGGTAGGTGCCGGTCAGGCTCAGCTGCTTGAATTGCCGCTCCGGTCCGTAGGCGATCACCATGGTCGATGTGTCGCCCTCGCTCCAGACGCCGGCGACCGTGCCGTTGCTCAGTTCCGGCACGCTCCAGCCCATGCCCAGCAGCAGCGCCTGGCCCAGGATGGCCGCCGGCGGCGCCACGCGCACCACTTCACCGCATGCCATCGCGCCGTTGACGTAGGCCCAGTTGCCGGTGGTACGGGTCATCTTGCCGCTGACCATGTTGTTCTTGCCGCATAGCAGCTCGGGATGGGGATTTTCCAGGCTGACCATCGACTTGAACGCCACGCCGTTGACCGCATAGGTATAGACCCGGGTCGGGTCCATCATGCCTTCCGCGCCAGTCGACCGTTCGGCGAAAATTTCCGGCTCCGGGTTGTACAGCGACGGCGCGTGGCGCATCACCCATTTCGCCAGCGGGCTGAACTCGACGTGACCGTAGCTGTGGGCGTTGGCCATCGCCCCCAACTGCACCGCGCCCAGCACGGCCGCCAGCAGCATCGGCCGGCGCGGCGCTTCATGCAGGCGCCACAGCGCCAGGAACACCAGCGGCATCGCGCACCAGAACGCATAGCGCATGACGCCGGCGGCGCCGGAATTCCAGTTGCCGATCGACAGCGCGGGCAGGGCGAACGCCATCGTCAGCAGGCCCGCCAGCAGCAGCGCGCCGGCCTGCGCCAGGCGCTGGCCCGGCGCGGCGCGCAGCGCCAGCCACAGCAACAGCAGCAGCACGCCGGGAATGGCGACGATCATGCCCTGGTTCAAATCGAAGTACAGCGAATGCAGGCGCACCAGGCTGATCAGCTCCGGCGCCGCGCCGACCTTGGCGATGATCGACGGGATGCCGAACTGGCGCAGATTGTGCAGCGGCCCCAGCGCGAACAGCCCGACGCCCAGCGCCACGCCCAGCAGCACGCGCGGCTGCAGCAGCGTCATCAGGTTGGCGCGCAGGCCGGCGTCGCGCCGGTAGCGCAGGCAGCAGGCCAGCAGCGGCGCGGCGCCGGCCGCCAGCACGATGGTGGGATTTTGCATCGCGGCGATGCCGATCATCAAGCCGCCCAGCAGCGGCGCGCCGCAGCTGAACCAGACCAGCCCGGCCAGCAGCGCCGCCGAGCTGACCACTTCCGGGCTGCTCCAGCGCCAGTACAGATAGCCGCCGCACAGCATGAACAGCGCGGCGCCGGCCAGCGCCTTGGGCGTCGAACGGAACAAGCGCAGCAGGCTCAGGCCGAGCACCAGCACGAAGCTCAGGTTGAGCACCTGGTAGCACTTCAGCGGCGGCAGGTGCAGCGCCTTCAGCACCGTGTAGGGCAACGCCGCCATGGCCGAATAGCCGAAGAAATGGATCGCCTGGACGCCGTCGCGGCCGCGGTAAAAGCCCGGCTGCGGCACTTCGCGCCCCTCGCGCATGCCCTGCGCCAGCGCGTCGAGCGACGGGCCGAAGCCCGGCATCAGCGGGCGCGCATCGTCGATGTCGCCGGCGCGGATGTCGGGCGAGCCGTGGTTGGCGACGGCGATGGTCAGCAGCGCGTATTCCTGGGCGTCGCCGGCCAGCTCGCCCTTGCTGGAGGCCAGCATGGTCAGCATTAGCACCAGCATGATCAGGAGCAGCCGCCAGGGCGACGGGGCGGGGCGGGACGGTTGGAGGGGCGGGTTCGGGTTCAATGGGGCTCCGGTAGTGTTGTGAGGTGGATGCTCGGCGCTCAACGGGCCAGCGCGAAGGCGCCGGCGGCGATCAGCACCAGGCCGATCACCTTGCTCGCGGTCATCGGCTCGTGCAGGGCCAGCGCGCCGGTGGCGGCCACCAGCGTCATGGTGATCGCGGTCATCACCGGGTAGGCCAGGCTGATCTGCATTTTCTGCAGCGCCACCGAATAGCAGATGAAGCCGAGGCCGTAGGTGCCGCAGGCGCCGCCCAGGTAAGCCAGGCGGGTCAGGTTCCAGTCGGCGCCGGCGTGCGAGGACAGCTTGATCAGCAAGGTGGCGGCGGCGCTGGCCAGCGCCGCCAGCGCGCACCACAGGTAGCCGAACAGGTGAGGGGACATGGGCGTTTCCTTATCGTTAGGTTTACAGCGCGGCGGCGGCGGCCAGCGCCACGCACAGCGCGATGATGCACAGGCTCAGTTTGTCCTTGCTGACGTACAGCACCGGATCCTCGTTGACCTCGCCCCGGTAGGCCAGCGTCCACAGCCGGCCCAGCCAGAACACCAGCAGCGGCACGATGCCCATCAGCCACTGGCCGTGCGGGTACAGCAGCATGACGTTGTCCGAATTAATGTAGAGCATGAAGATCAGCACCGACAGCATGCCGCCGTTGACGCCCATGGCGCCGATGACGGGCTTGTCGGCCACGGTGTAGCCGCGGCCGCTGGTCTTGTCCTTGCCCTGCCGCTTCAGGTTGAACAGCTCGCTGTAGCGCTTGAGCAGCGCCAGCGACAGGAAGATGAAGAACGAAAACGCCAGCAGCCAGAACGACGGCGCGATCAGCGTGGCGGCGGCGCCGCCGAGGATGCGCAGCGTGTACAGCATCGCCAGCGCGACGATGTCGACCATCAGCAGGCGCTTGAGCACGAACGAGTACGACAGCGTGGCGACGAAGTACACCAGCACCACGCCCAGCAGCAGCGGGTTGAAGAGCGCGCACAGCAGCAGCGCGGCCAGCGCCAGCAGCGGGCTGCTGACCATGGCCAGCGCCAGCGGCAGCGTGCCGGCGGCGATCGGCCGCTTGCGCTTGGTCGGATGCTGGCGGTCGTCGTGGGCGTCGAGCGCGTCGTTGAGCAGGTAGGCGCTGGAGGCGCACAGCGAGAAGGCGACGAAGGCCAGCAGCGACATCGTCAGCGTCGGCAGGTCGAGCGCGTGGCCGGCCAGCATCGGCACGAACACCAGCATGTTCTTGAGCCACTGGCGCGGCCGCAGGGCCTTGAACCACGCGGCGGCGACCGGCTTGCGCGGCGTGCCCATGCGTTCGGTGACGGCGCCGCCGCCCAGCGCGAACGGGCGCGCGGTGACGCTGAAGGCGCGGCGCGCGCCCTGCCAGACCGGGATGTCGACGCTGGCGTTGCCGATGTAGTCGTAGCCGGCGGCGCCGTAGCGCGCCGTCAGCGCGGCGGCCTTGTTGCCGGAGGTGAGGTTGACCCCGTCCTCGGTGGCGTGCACCTCGTCGAACAGGCCCAGGTGGGCGGCGATGCGCTCGGCGTTGCGGCGTTGCGAGCCGGTGGCCAGCACCAGGCGCCGGCCGGCGTCGCGCTGCGCCGTCAGGGCGGCGATCAGGCCGGTGTCGTAGGGCAGCGCGGCCGGGTCGAAGTCGACATGTTCCGACAGCACTTGCTTGAAGCCGGCCTTGCCGCGCAACAGCCACAGCGGCAGGCGCCAGACTTGCCAGAAATGCTGCTTCATGAACAGCAGCATGGTTTCCCACAGCATGTCGGAATAGATCAGGGTGCCGTCGAGGTCGACCACCAGCGGCGGTTGCGCGGCGGCGTTCTCGGTCGGGGGCGTGGCAAGTTCGATAGGTTGCATAAATGGTCCAGAGGGTTAGGGCGCGACGGCGGGCAGGGCGGCGGCGGCGACGTCATCGCCGCGGTCGCCGGCCGGCAGCTGGCCGTACCAGCGCTGGCCCAGGATCACCTCGGTCAGCTGGCGCGCGCTGTCGTCCCAGCTCAGCCACGGCAGGCCGGTCGAGGCCGGCGCCGTGCCGGCCTTGAGCAGATCGAGCCAGCCGCGCAGCGCCTGCGCCAGCTCGGCCGGCTTGAGGCCGTCGAAGTAGTGGGCGTGCTCGCCGGCCACCTCACGGAACACCGGCAGGTCGCGCGCCAGGATCGGGATGCCGTGCTGCGCCGCCTCGATCAGCGGCAGGCCGAAGCCTTCGCCTTCCGACGCCGCCAGCAGGCCGGAGGCGCGCTGGTACAGCTGCAGCAGCATCTCGTCGGACACGCCGGCCAGCCAGAACAGGCGCTGGCCGCGCTGCGGATGCGCCGCCAGCCGCTTCGCCACATGCTCGACCATCCAGCCTTCCTTGCCGACGATCAGCAAGTTGGCGTCGACGTCCTGGTCCCACAGCAGGTCGAACGCGGCCAGCGCCTGGGCGTGGCCCTTGCGCGGCTCCAGCGTGCCGACCATCAGCACGCTCGGGCGCGCGGCGACGGCGTCGAACACCTGCTGGGCGTCGTCGGGCAGGCCGAAGCTCGGCTTGCTGGCGTCGATGTCGGCGCCGAGGTGGAAGTAGCCCAGCTTGAGCGGCGAGGCGCGCTCGTTGATGCGGCCGTGCTTCCATTCGCCGAGCTGGTCGGCAACGGCGCGCGAGATGCACACCACGCCGTCGCTGGCGTGGGTGATGGTGTCGAGGTAGGCGCCGAAATATTCCTCGGTGCCGTGCGGGAACCACTGCGGATGCAGCATCGGCAGCACGTCGTAGATGACGAAGTAGACCTGCACGCCGCGCTCGCGCATGCTTTGCAGCAGGTCGCGGTTTTGCGCCGTGCCGTTGGTGAACAGGTCGAGGCCGAGGAAGACGTCGCCATGGCGCGCCTCGATCGGCGCATCCTCCAGCGGCAGCTGGGCGAAGGCGCCGACCATGTCGAGCGTGAAGCGGCGGGCGTAGCGGTACGGCCGGTTGCCGCCGCTGCCGTACACCGGCTCGATGCGGAAGCCCGGCGGCGGCGCCACCAGCAGCGCATGCAGCACGCTGCGCACCACGCGCTGGATGCCGGTCTTGAGGTCGGTGTCGACCAGCGCGGAAATGTCGACGAACAGCTGGCGCTGCGGCGCCGGCGGCTGGTTGAACACCAGCGCGCGCGCGGTGCGCACCAGGCCGGCGGCGTCGGGTGCGCCGTCGATGCGGCCCAGCTCGGCGAGCAGGCGGCGCTGCACGGTGCGCGGATGGCTGCGGGCGAAATGTTCGATGGCGTCGGCGTAGCGGCGGCCGGTCTCGGCCGGCGCGTGGCGGGCGCGGACGTGGGCGGCGGCGTTGGCGCCGAGGCGCCGGCGCAGCGCCGGGTCGGCGTGCAGCTGGGCCAGCGCGGTGGCCAGCGCGTCGACCTCGACCAGGTCCGGCAGCTTGAGCAGCATGTCATCGGACAGGTCGGCCGCGGCGCCGTGGGCGTTGATGATGGTCGGCGCGCCGTACAGCAGGCAGTCGAGGATGGCGGCCGAGGTTTCGCCGCGCGTCTTGCTGCGCAGCTGCACCGCGATGTCGGCGGCGGCGGCGTAGCTGGCGTAGGTTTCCGGCGAGGCGAAGCCGGTGATGACGATGCGCTCGGCGATGGCGCTGGCGGCGATTTTCTGCGCCACCGCCTGGCCGTAGTCGGTGCCGGCGTTCTGGCCGACGAACACCAGCTTGCAGTGCGGATCGGCGGCCAGCGGCGAGGCCAGGAAGGCGTCGATCAGTTCGTCGTTGAGCTTGGTCTCGCCCATCATGCCGAAGGTGCAGACGATGAAGTCCTGCTCGCCCAGGCCGAGGCGGGCGCGCGCCGCGGCGCGGCTGTAGTCGCCGTCGACGTCGCCGGCCGGGGTGCGCGGCAGCGGCACCACGCGCCAGTCGTCGGCCGCGCCGGGGCCGTACCACTGGCCGGCCAGGGTGCGGGCGTACTCGGAGTGCACGATGACGCCGGCGGCGTTGTCGAGCACGGCCTTGTTGGTGGGGAAGCTCCAGATGGCGTCGTTGCGGCCCAGGCGCGCGTGCTCCAGCAGGCCGGTGTAGCCGTGCGACTGGTACAGCGCGTGGTAGAAGGCGCCGTCGCGGTAGCCGCCGCGCTCCATCTGATCGACCACGCCGGACAGGTAGAAGTCGTGCAGCACCACCACGCCGGGATGGCGCGCCAGCATGTCGAACATGTAGCGGTGCATGTGGTTGTTGCCGAAGTGGTAGACCACGCGCTCGAATTCGTGGGCGTGGGCGTCGAACCAGGCCGGGCTGCGCAGCGGGAAGCCGGCGCGCAGTTCGGCGTCGGCGACGCCGTCCTGGTCGACGACCAGTTCGATGTCGTACCAGCGCGCCAGTTCCTTGATCACGCCGACGCTGTAGTCGGCGATGCCCGATTGCTCCGGCGGCAGCGGCGAGAGGTAGGCCAGGCGCGGGCGGCGCAGCGGCGGGGCGAACGCTGCGGGTGTGCCGGGCGTGCCGATGCTGCCGGTCGGCGCGCGCGCGGCCAGCAGCTCGGCGCAGCGGCGCCACAGCAGCGCGGCGGCGGCGGCCGGATCGGCCGGCAGCGCCTCGGTGGCGAAGTCCGCCGGCGGCGGCGTGGCGCCGGCCAGCAGCAGGCCGGCGTGGCGCAGCGCGCTGTGCTGGCGCAGGCGGGCATCGAGCGCGGCCTCGTGCGCCGCCGCCGGCAGCGCTTCGGCGCCGACGGTGTAGACGGTCAGCGGGTCGGCGCCGTCGGCGCCGGGGTGGGCGGCGGCGATGCCGGCGTAGCCGGGAATGTCGAACAGCAGCGGCGCGAACACTACGTCGGCGCCGAGCTGGCGCAGGAAGCCGGCGCGCAGCAGTTCGGCGGCGCGGCGGCGCCATTGCGGGCCGGCGTCGCCGGCGGCGGGCAGGTCGTAGCTGCGCACGCGCGCGGCCGGCAGCACGCCGTCGAGCGCGGCGCGCAGCGCCTCCTGGCGCGGCGCCTGGGCGTCGAGCACGGCCCAGAGCTCATGGCCGCCGGCGCTGGACGCCAGCGCGGACAGCAGCGGCAGGATGGTGTCGGCGCCGCTGGCGCCATGTTGGCAAGCTTGTAGATCGATGACGAAGCGCATGGGTAATCAGGAGTGAGAGTGGCGGACAGCTTGGTTCAGGTCGGCCAGCATCTGGCGGACCGACGGCGGCAGCGCGGCCAGCTGGTCGGCCGGCAGCAACAGGACGGGTTCGGCGCTCGATTCCACCGCGGCCACCTGTAGCATCGCTTCCGGCACGTACGGCGGCGGCGGCGCTTTCGGGCTGACGGTGTTGAGCACGCGCCCGGCCTGGTCGGGGAAGCGCTTGATCAGCGGCAGCAGCAGGCGGCGCGCGCCCTCGTGGGTCTTGAGGCGTTCCACCAGCCGCTGAGCGGCGCTGCGGGCGCCGCGCTTGAGCTTGCGGCGGGCGGCGCCGGCCAGTTCCACCGGACGCGCCAGGCGCCAGCGCCAGCTGCCCTGGATCGCCAGCAGGCGCTGTTCCAGGTCGGCGCCCCAGGCGCTGTTGGCGGCCAGTTGCTCGGCCTGCGCGGCGGCCTGCTGTTGCAGGCGCAGGATTTCCTGGCCGGCGTGGTGCGAGGCGATTTCGAAATGCCGCGCCGTCGCTTGCTGGCGCTCGGATTCCTCCAGCGCGGCGGTCAGGCGGCGCTCGGCCGCCTCGTGCTCGGCGGCGCGGCGGCGTTCGGCGTCGGCGGCGGTGTCCAGCGCCGCCAGCGACACCTGCACCGCCTGGTCGGCGCGCAGGTGCGCATGCTCGCGCTGGATGGCTTGTTCGTCGGCGCGTAGCAGTGCCGCCTCGGCGGTGGCGGTGGCGGCGAGCACGCGATGCTCGGCCGCCTCGGTGGCGGCGCGCACGCGCTGCTCGGCCGCCTCGTTGGCGGCGGCGGCCGCGTTGGCATGCTGCGCGGCGGCCTGTTCAGCGGCGGCAGCGGCGTCGCGCACGCGCAGGTCGGCCTGGTGGATGCGCGCCTCGGCCTCGCGCAACTGGGCGTCGGCGTGCTGCTGCACCAGCGCGCGCTCGCGCACGCCGTCCTGGTGCACCTGCTCGATCTTGCGCCAGGCCTTGTCGAGGTGATGACTGATGAAGTCGTCGAACACATTGGCCTGGATGTCGAGCACGGCCAGCAGTTCGCGGTGCTCGTCGGCCACGTAATAGCGGTTCAGGCCGTCGAAGTAGGCGAATTGATAGCCGTGCGGCAGGATCATGCCTTCCCAGGTGTCGTGATTGGTCTCGCGGCTGCCGGGCAGGGTGGCTTCGACCACCAGGATCCACGGCCGCCAGCGCGCCAGGTCCAGGCCGCGCAGCACCTCGCCCTCGAAGCCCTCGACGTCGATCTTGAGAAAGTGGATCTCGCCGCGCACGTGTTCGGCGCAGATGGCGTTGAGGGTGCGCAGCGGTACGCTGACCTCGACCACGTCGACGCCCTGGTCGCGGTGGGCCTGGGCCACGGCGGCGTCGGTCGAGGCCCAGCCGTTGACGGCAGGGGTGTCGAACAACGTGATCTCGCCTTCCTCGGCGCCGGCGGCCACGGCCAGGTTGACGTCGCGCGGGCGTTCGGTCTTGAACACTTCCAGGTAGGACGGCATCGGCTCGATGTTGACGCCCCACCAGCCGGCGTCGTAGAACGCCTTGGTGACCGAATGGAGTTCGGGGTCGTTGGCGCCGACGTCGATGTAGAAGCCGTTCTTGATGTGCTGCAGGGCGCGCCACAACAGCACGTCTTCAAAGTTCTGGGCGTAGGTGATGAAACTCATAGGGGAGGCTCGGGTGGGAACGTCAAGTCGGATCGGACGGGAACAGCCCGGCGTACAGCCCGGCCGCAGCGGTGCGGGCGGCCAGCGCGGCGGCCAGCGACGGCTTATTGTAGAGCAGCAGCGCGATCGCGGCCTGGGCCAGCAGGTCGCGCTCGCCGATCAGCTGCGCACGCTTGTAAAAGATCGCGTCGCCCCAGCCGAGCCGGTCGCGCGAGACTTGGTCGGCGCCGTGGTAGGGGTAATGGCAAGTGGCGTGGAAGTCGATGAAGTCGAACCCCTGGCCGCGCAGCAGTTGCTCGATTTCCGAAAACAGTCCCTGGCCGGCGTAGATCTCGGCAAACGACACTTCGCAATGCACCACGTTGGTCCGCGCCAGCACCGCGCTGGCATGGCGCAGCGCCGGCAGCTCGAAGCCCTGGATGTCGAGCTTGAGGAAGTCGACCGCGACGCCGTCGGTCAGCACCGCGTCCAGCGTGCGGGTGGCCACGCTTTCCGTGCGCAGCGTGCGCAAATGGCTGAGGTCGACCAGCTGCGCCGTCAGCGCGCGGTTGAACGGCAGCAGCGACGAGGTCGAGTCGGGCTGGTTGATATGGAAGGTGTGGACTTCGCCGTCGCCGATGAAATCCGGATACAGCTGCGCGGTGGCGCCGCTGTCCTGCTGGCGCAGTTCGCCCAGCTTGTCCTCGAGCGGCTCGAAGCCGACCACGTGGCAGGCCAGGCCGTGCGCGGCCAGCGGCGCGTAGACGTGCTGCTCGTCGGCCAGGATCTGCGCGCCGACGTCGACGATGCGCAGCGGCGCGGCGGCAAAGGCCGGCGCCGCCAGCGCCGCAAAGCGCGCCGGCAAGTCGGCATACGCGTCCTGGCGGGCGGCGCGGCGGCGATACTCGTCGCTGCCGGCCAGCGCCTGCGTCAGCGCGGCCAGGTCGGCGCGGCCGTCGGCCAGCGCGGCGCTCCAGTGCAGCAGGCCGTCGGCGTCGGCGGCGCGGCCAAGCAGGGCGCGGTACAGGCCATGCACCAGTTGCTGCGCCACGGGGGAAGAATAAATAGGCATGCGAGTTCTCTCAGTTGTGATCGCCGCCGGCCGTCAGGCCAGCGTTTTGTCGAGTTCCAGGCGCGGCGCCAGGTTGACCATGCCGGACCAGACGATGGCGTCGCTGTCGGGCAGCACCACGAAGGTGCTGACCTCGTGCAGGTAATTGAGCACCTCGCGGAAACTGCCCTCGTCGTAGCCGCCGTTGCCCAGGCCGACCGTGATGGTGTATTCCTCGGGCGCCAGCGCCATGTTGAAGTGGAAGCTGGCCGACAGCAGCGCGCCGGCCGGCACCGCGCCCGGCGTCTCGCGCATGCAGTAGCTATTGGTTTCAAACAGCACCACGCCGAAGCGGTTGCGGATCTTGAAGCCGACGTGCGGATCGTCGAGGTCGCGGTTGGCGCGATAGTCGACGCGCAGCTCGACGTGGCGGTTGGCGATGATGCTGGCCTGCGGCGTGCCGTCGGCCTGCACGAAGGCCACGCCCAGGCAGTCGGCCGACGGCGTGGTGATGCTGCCTTCGCTGCCGGTGAGCACCGGCGCATCGCGCAGCCGCTCGGCGCCGGAGACGACCAGCTGTCCCGGCGCGTGGTCCAGCCGGCCCAGCAGGTCGGCCTGGTAGCGGTCGGCCGCGGTGCGCGGTTCGCCGTCGAAGGCTAACACCCCTTCACGGATATACAGCGCGCGATTGCAGATGTTCATCACCGTGCCCATGCTGTGCGAGACGAACAGCAGCGTGGTGCCGCTGTCGGTGAAGGAGCGGATGCGGTCGAAGCATTTTTGCTGGAAGTAGACGTCGCCCACGGCCAGCGCCTCATCGACGATCAGGATGTCGGGCCGCACGCAGGTGGCCACGCTGAACGCCAGGCGCATCTGCATCCCGCTCGAATACACCCGCACCGGCTGGTCGATATACTCGCCGATGTCGGCGAAGGCCTCGATCTCCGGCATCAGGGCGGTCAGCTGGTCGACGTCGAGCCCGTTGAGCTGGCCGGCCATGTAGACATTCTGGCGGCCGGTGAAGTCGGGATGGAAGCCCAGGCCCAGCTCGAGCAGCGCGGCCACGCGTCCTTGCAGCTGGACCGCGCCGGTGGTGGCGCTGGTGGTGCCGGTGATCAGCTTGAGCAGCGTGCTCTTGCCGGCGCCGTTGATGCCGATCAGGCCGACGGCCTCGCCGGGCGTGATATGGAAGTTGACATCCTTCAGGATCCATTTCAGTTGATGCTGTGGACCGCGGAACGGCAGCATCCATTCGCGCAGGCGCGACCAGCGGGTCGGGTATTGTTTGTAAGCCTTGCCCAGGTTGGCGACAGTAATAAAGCCCATCAGAGTTCATCCACCATTTCGCCGGAGCGCTTGCGGAACAGTTTAAAGCCCAGAACGCACAACAGCATCGCCAGCACCAGCGCCGGCAGCAGCGTGCCCCATTGCGGCGCTTCGCCGCTGACCAGGATGGTCTGATAGGCCTGGATCACGGCCGCCATCGGATTCCACACCAGCAGGTCGCGGACGTAGGCCGGCAGGATGCTGACCGGATAAACGATGGGGGTGAACCAGAACCAGAACTGGATAAAGATCGTAAAGAACTGGCCGACGTCGCGGAAGAACACGTTGAGCACGCCGAGCACCATGGCCAGGCCGATCGCCAGCAGCACCTGCAGCAGCAGCACCGGCAGCAGCAGCACGAACACCGCGCCGGGGAACTGTCCCGACAGCAGCAGGAAGACGGTGAACAGGCCGAAGATGATGCCGAAATTGACCAGCGCGTTGAGCACCACGATCAGCGGCAGGCACATGCGAGGGAAGCTGATCTTCTTGAGCAGATTCGACTGTTCCAGGAAAATATTCTGCCCGCGCGTGACGATTTCCGAGAACATGCCCCAGGCCAGCACGCCGGCGCACAGGTAGATGCTGTAGCCGTATTCGGTGCTGTTGCCGGGCAGCTTGCTCTGCATCACCTGCGAGAAAATCAGGGTGTACACCAGGATCATCGCCAGCGGGCTGAGCACGGTCCAGGCGGCGCCCAGCATGGTGTTGCGGTATTTGGTTTGAAACTCGCGCTTGACGCTGCCAAGCACGAATCCGCGGTATTGCCACAGGCCGCGCAGCAGGGCACTGGAAATCATTGCGGACCGGCCCGTCGCGGGCAGTGGGGATTGCGGAATATTGTGGTCATCGTGAGGTAGCTGGCGGCGCGCGCCGGCGGCGGCAGCCCAAATTTGTCAGGCCGAGATTATACCGCATTGGATTGGCAGAGTTGTAACAGGTTGTCACCGCCGTAGGGCTACGGCGCCTGCACCAGCTTTTGCAGCGCCTCGGGCTGCAGGATGATCAGCCGGTGCGGTTCCTTCTGCACGATGCCCTGCTGCGTCAGCGCCAGCAGCGCCCGCGTCACCGTCTCGCGGCTGGTGTTGATCATGTTGGCGATATCCTGGTGCGTCGGCAGGTTTTCCACCACCGTGCCGTCGGGATTTTTCTTTTGCATCAGCACCAGGAAGGAGTAGATCCGCTTGGCGGTGTTGTTGATGCTTAGCAGGGCGCGGAACTCGGAGTCGCGCTGGATCTTCTGCGCCAGGTGGCGCAGCATCTGGCTCGCCACCGACGGCGAATGCGAAAACAAATGCATCGCCGTGGCGGTCGGCAAAAACGCCACCAGCGCGTCCGTCATCGCCACCACCGACGCGGTGCGCGTCGAGTTGGTGATCAGCGCGATCTCGCCGAAAAAATCGCCCGGCGCCAGCATCCGCAGCCCGATCGCGCGGCCGTCCTCGGTCACGTCGATCACCTGCAACTGCCCGGCCAGCAAAAACATCAGGCCGTCGCCGCTGCCGCCCTTGTGCAGCACCACCTCGCGCTTGGCGTACTGGCGGATGCGGAAATCGGGCTTGATGCGCAGGATCTCTTCATCCGACAGCTCCGCCAGCAGCGGGATCTTGCGCAGGTGCACCTGCAGATTGCGCTCTTCCGGCGCGGGCGCGCCAGCCGGCGGCGCTGCCTGGGGATCGGTCGGGGGGACGGGGCTTGAATTCACAGATTAGGGACCTTGCCATTGCCAGCTGAGTTGCAACTGCCGATCATTGTACTGAAAGATCGAAATGTTTTCCCGGTTTTTGACCTGCCGCGCTTCCAGCTGCACCGCCTGGTTGCGCGTGACGGGGTAGCTGACGCTGGCGCTGAGCACCACCGTGTCCTGCCGCCGCGCCACGTCGATCACGTTGGGCGCATACAAGCTGGCGCTGCGCCAGGTCTGCTTGCTCACCCCCAGCTCGCCGCTAAGCAGCGTGCCCAGGCTGTGGCGCAAGCTCAGGTTGGCGCTGATGCCGTGGCGGTTGCCGCCGGGCCGGTCGCCGCGGGCGCGGTCGTCGAGCACGGCGAAGCTGGCGCGCGCGCTGCCGTGCTCGGCCCGGTAGTTCAGCATGCCGCGCAATTCGCCGGTGTTGGCGTCGAAGTTGCTCAGCGTGACGTAGTCGACGTGGGTGATCCCGGTCAGCACGCTGAACTGGGTGTTGCCCGGCAGCGGGATCGGCGCCCCGACCCGCGCCTGCACCTGCACCTGGCGCTGGTACAACTGCCCGCCCAGCGTGATCAGACCGGCCGTGGCGCTGGTGCGCGCGGTCCACTTGCCGAAGCGCCAGGGCGTGTCGACGCCGGCGAACAGCGAGGCGCTGCTGTACTGGCTGAGCCGGTCGTTGCGGCGCGCCTGGAACTGGGCGAACATGGTGCTGCCGTTGGCGCTGATGTCGCGCAGGTAGTCGCCCGAGATCTGGGTGTACTGGTCGTGCTTGGGCAGGAAGTCGGCCGCCAGCGGGTATTCGGTCGGCACCCCGCCCGGCGCGATGGTGTAGGTCGGGCTGCTCGATCCCTGGTTGGCGTTCTGGTCGATGCCGCGCGCCAGCGAAAAGCTGTACACGGCGTTGGCGTCCCAGCGCGCGCAGCCGTTGCGGCGCGCCTGGGTGATCAGCTCGATGATGCCCGGCGGCGGCTGGAAGCGACTTTCGATCGCCGCAAACAGCCGCTCGGCCTCGTCGGCGTGGCCCAGGCTGCACTGGATCAGCGCCAGCTCCAGCCAGGCGCCGGCGTGCAGCGGCTCCTGGTCGACCAGGCGCGACAGTGTGGCGCTGGCGTCGTTCTTGCGCCCCTCGGCGATCGACAGCAGCGCTTCCTGGTACAGATCGGGCGTCGGCGCCGTGGCCGGCGGCTCCGGCGCGCCGCTCTGGGCGGCCGCCTGCGGCGCCGCCGCGGCCAGCAGGCCGGCCAGCAGCCAGGCCGCGCCCGTCGGCACTCGCCAGCCCCTCATGCGCGCGCCGTCCCTGCGGCGGCGCCGGTATGCGTCGTGTTGCTTGATGAGGTGGCTTCCATGCTCGAGGAGAAAGTATATAAAGTAGTCGGTTTTCCCTTGCCGCGCAAGAGCCGCTGCCCCAGCGCCACCAGAGCGTGGCGCCGGGTGCGCGCCTGCGTGCCCTCGCCGACGATGACGTCGAACGGAAACTCGCGCGCCGCGTGCTCCAGCCGCGAGGCGGTGTTGACGCTGTCGCCCACCGCAGTATAGATGCTGCGGAAGGCGGTGCCGAAGTCGCCGGCCATCGCCACGCCGCTGTCGATGCCTATCCTCACCCTGAGCGGGGGCAGGCCGAGCGCGGCGCGGCGCTCGCTGAAGGCGCGCACCCGCCGCACGATGTCGAGCGCGGCGTCCAGCGCCAGGTCGGCGTGATCGGGGTTGGGCAGCGGCGCGCCCCAGAATGCGACCAGGCCGTCGCCGGTGTATTTATCCAGCGTGCCGTGCTGGGCGATGACGGGCAGGGTCAGGCAGTCGAGGAAGCTGCGGGTCAGTTCGGCCGCATCCTCCACCGTCAGCGCCTCGACGTGGGTGGTGTAGCCCTCCAGGTCGGCGATCAGGGTGGTGACGTCGCAGCGGCGCGGCTTGAGCGGATCGGTGATGTCGTCACGGCGCATCAATTCCTCGACCACGGCCGGGGCGACGTACTGGCGCAGCGTGTCGAGCAGGTGGCGCGAGCGGCGCTGGCTCAGCTGCCACTGATACGGCACGGCCACCGCCAGCAGGAACAGGTTGGCCGCCAGCGGCCCGGTGCTGGCCATCTGGTCGTCGTGGGGCAGCAGCCACCACGCCGCCGCCAGCCAGGCAAGCGAGCCCAGCGCCAGCAGGCCGACGCTGGCGATCGCCGACAGACGCGGGAAACTCCACAACGCCAGCAGCGTCAGCGCGGCGGTGAAGACGCAGGCGAGCAGCCGTCCGGGCCACGGCGCCGGCGCCGTGCCCTGCTGCCGGTCCAGCAGCGTCGACAGCACGGCCGCCTGCACGCCGAGTCCTGGCCGGTTGCGCGCCAGCGGCGTGGTGACGCGGTCGCCCAGGCCCAGCGACGACGAGCCGATCAGCACCAGCCGGCCCTCGGCGCTGGCCGGGACGATGCGCTCGGCCAGGATGTCGGCGGCGCCGACGACGGTGTAGGCTTTCCAGTCGCGGCTGAAATCGACCCGCATCACCGCGTCGCCGCCGAAGCCGACGTTGGCGCCGGCCACGGTCGCGCCGCCGCCGCAGCAGTCGAGCAGGGCCAGGCCCAGCGCTGGGTAGCTCACGCCCTGGTAGCGCGTCAGCAGCGGTACGCGGCGCAGCGCGCCGTCCGGGTCTTGCAGGAAACCGATGTTGCCGACGTGGCGGGCGCCGCTCAGGCCGGCGTGGTTGGCGATGTAGCCGGTGGCCGGCAGGCCGCCGTCACCGTGGCGGCCGACGGCGCCGGCCAGCGTGCCCTCGCGCAAGGCCAGCGGGCGCGCCTCGACGTAATCGAACGCCTGGGCCAGCACCACCGGACCGTGTTCGGCCAGCAGCCGTAGCCGCATGTCGCCGTCGGCGTCGGCCGGGGTCGGCAGCAGGATGTCGAGCGCCACGCCCTTGGCCGCGTAGCGCGTGAGCAGGATGTCGACCAGGTCGGCCAGGCGGCTGCGCGGCCACGGCCACGGTCCCAGTTCGGCCATGCTGGCCTCGTCGATGTCGACCACTAGCACGCGCGGCTCGGGCAGGGTGATCTGGCGCGCCTGCAGGATGCGGTCGCGCAAGGCCTCGTCGGCCGGGAAGCGGGCGCCGCCCGGCGGCCATTGCGACCAGACCGTGATCATGACGGCCAGCACGGCGATGAGCACCCGTATGATCGGCGTCATCAGGCGTCCCCTGGGGTGGCCGGCCGATAAAGAGGGGCGAATATTCAAAGCGGGCAGCACGCGCCTGGCGGAGCGGCGTCGGAAGATAATCCTCGAGTATAGCGTATCCACCGAAGCTGTTGCATCCCTCCGGCAAGTTTTGCTACAAAGTGTAACCTCGGCGGATCGCAGATTTCCTTCCAGTACAATGTGACCACTATCACTGTCGCGGCTTGCCTGGCGCGGCACAATGGGTAAAAAAGGGGAATTATTATGTTACGTCAATCGCTGCTGGCACTGTGCGTGTTGATCACCGCGCAGCAAGCCGTCGCCGCCGAGGCCGGCAAGATCATCTTCGTCGCCGGCAAAGCGAGCCTGGACGAACGTCCCGCCACGCTGTCGGCGCCGGTGCAGGAAGGCGAGCTGCTCAGCACTGGTCCGGACGGCTACTTATATATCAAGACCATCGACGACGGCCTGTTCATCCTGCGCCCGTCGACCAAGGCGCGCATCACCGCCTACCATGTCGACCGGGACAACCCGGCCAACACCCGCATCAAGCTTGAGCTCATCAGTGGCGTCGCGCGCAGCCAGTCGGGCCAGGCGGTCAAGCTGGCGCGGCAGAACTTCCGCTTCAACACCCCGGTGGCGGCGATCGGCGTGCGCGGCACCGATTTCGCCGTCTCGGCCGACCACGACACCACCCGCGTCACGGTGCTGTCGGGCGGCATCACCATCAGCGGCTTCGCCGGCGCCTGCCGTCCGGAAGGCAGCGGCCCGTGCGAGGGCGCGGCCAGCCGCGACCTGTCGTCGGCGCAGCGCGGCCTGTTGCTGCAGATCCAGCGCGGCCAGAGCGCCGCGCAACTGCTGCCGGCGACCACGCTCGCCCCCGATGTTGTATCGCCGCCACGCATCGACGAACCGGGCGGCAAGCCGGCCGTCGGCGGTGGTGGCGGTGGTGGTGGCACCGCGCTCAATGCCGTCGATCCGAGCCTGGACACCAAAAAGAATACCATCGTGCAGAACCAGGTGAGCTTGTTGCAGGCCAGCCTGAATCAGGACGCCATCAAGGGCAACAACCCGCCGCCGTCCACGCCGTCCACCCCGGCCGATCCGCTGCCGCCAGTGGTGGTGACGCCGCCGGTCACTGTGCCGGAACAGCCGGTGGTGGTCACGCCGCCGGTCGTTACGCCGCCGGAAGTCACGCCGCCGGTCGTCACGCCGCCAGTGGTCACGCCGCCGGTGGTGGTGCCGCCTGTAGTGGAAACGCCGCCGGTGGTCACGCCGCCGGTGGTGGAAGTGCCGCCGGTCAAGCCGGTCGACCCGGTCGTCGTCGTGCCGGCCAATCCCAGCAAGATCATCTGGGGCCGCTGGCTGCCACTGCTCGACAAGCCTGCTGTGGTCGACATGGTGGCCGAGTCGGGCAGATCCGAAATGATCACGCAAAAATCCGAGTTCGCACTATTCCGCAGCAAGGGCGACGCGTACGTGACGCCGGAGCGGGGGACGGTCAGCTTCGCCATGCAGCAGAGCGAAGCGTATATATATAACGACAGTCCCTTTATCAAGACGGTTGCTGCACAGGTACAGAACGGCGCGCTGAAATTTGATTTTGATAAGAAAAGTTTCGCCACCAGTTTCGACCTGGTCAGCGCCGGAGAAACGTTCAAACTGCAATCGCAAGGGCAGGTTGGACCGGACGGCCGGTTTTATGGCGAAAACCAATTCTCGCGCCCGACCAATGTGAATGTGGACGGCGTGCTCAGCTCGGAAAACGGCGGCAGCGCCGCCTACCTGTTCCAGGGGCGGCTCGATAGCAAGCGCAGCACCGCAGGCGCGATCTATTGGGGCGCGGGTAAATAATAATTTATAAACAGATCCCCTTAAATAACAGCGCTGTCGGTCTTTGGCCGACAGCGCTGTTGTACTTTTGACGCTTGATGAGCTTGTGTGGCGACGTTAACTCTTTATTTGCGTTAAATTGAGCGCCCGTGTGGATTCATGAAAAAAACCGCAGATTTGCCGTCGCAAGACGGCGCGCGGCGCCGGTGTCGCAGCCCAGCTTCATAGGAGAAATGGCTGGTCCGCGACAAAACCTTGATTTAGCCAGCGGCTTCTCCGATAATGGGCCGCCGTAATAGTTTCGGTAAGAAATTGATAATGTTTAGAGGATATTGTTCATTTTTGTGACGCTCGTCACATTAAGCGGTCAGTACCTTCTGAGATTATTCGGTACGTTGGGTTGCAGATGACATTGACGTGAACTGCAAAATTAACATTTTCCCTTAGGAGTATTAAATGAGTATCAACACTAACTCGCTGCAACAACTCTACATCGCATACTTCAATCGCCCAGCAGATCCAAGCGGTCTGGCCTATTGGGAAGGCGTGCTGGCTTCCGGCGCTGGCACCCTGAAAGATGTGTCGGCTGCATTCGCAACCACCGCAGAATACAAAGCAACCTACGCTGGTCTGGACTACGCACACGTCGTCAACCAAGTTTACGTCAACCTGTTCGGCCACAACGCCGACACCCCAGGCCTGAACTACTGGGTCAACCTGCTGAGCAGCGGTTCGCTGACCGTCAACAACATCGTTGACAACATCTCGCGCGGCGCCCTGGGCACCGACAAGGTCGCTATCGACGCTAAAGTTGAAGTCGCAGTCAACTTCACCAACAACATCGACACCACCGAAGAAATCCTGGCCTACTCGGGCGACGCCGCTAACGCACAAGTTCGCGCTTACCTGAACAAAGTTGTTGACGCCACCACCAAAGCTGCCGCACTGGCGCCAGCCGCTGTCAACGCACTGATCACCCAACTGGAAGTAGCTAGCGACCCACTGGGCGCCGCTTCGACCGCAGCAGCAAACGCAGCCGCCGCAGCAACCGCTGACGTCGCTGGTAAAGTTGCCGCCGCTACCAGCACCGCAGCAGACGTTACCGCCGCACTGGCTGCGCAAGTTGCTGCCAACGCCGCAGCCGCCGCTACCGATGCAGCCGCGCTGAAACTGGTCAGCGATGCTGATGCAGCCGCCGCTGTTGTACTGGCCGACGCAGTGACCGCAGCAAACGCTGCAATCGCCGCTGACCAGATCGCTCTGGATGCAGCTATCGCCGCTGGCGATGCGACCGCAGTGTCGAACGCTAACGGTCAACTGATCATCGACCGTCAGAAACTGGCTACCGCAACCACGGCGTCGAACGCTGGCGCAGCTACCGCTGCAACTTCGCTGGCCGCAACCAACGCCGCTGTCGCTGCTGACACCGCCGCTGTTGATGCTCAGACCAAAGTGAACGTGGCCCTGAACGCCGCTACCGCTGCTGCCGCTACCGCTGCTGCCGCGGCTGCTACTGCAACCGCCGCTGCTGCTGCCTACACCGCTGCTGCCGCTGCAACCAAAACCACCAACGACGACGTTGCCGCCGCCACTAACGCCGCTGCCGCTACCAAAGCTGCTGCTGACGTCGCCGCTGCTAAAGCAATCAGCGACAAAGTCATCGCTGATGCTGCTAACGCATCCGCTTCGGCTGCTGCCCACGTCGCTGCTGACGCTGCCGCTGCTACCGCTGTTACCGCCGCTACTGCTGCCGCCGACGCGACTGCAGCTGCGCAAGCTGCGATCGCCGCTGCAAACACCCCAGAAACCGTCGCCGATGCTATCGCCAAGGCCGCTCTGGAAGTGACCGCTGCCACCGCCGCCCAGACTGCTGCAACCAACGCTGCTGCTGCTGCTGCTGCTTATGCTGCTGCCGCTGCAAAAACCGCCGATGCTGCTGACGACACCGCTGCCGCTACCGCTGTAAGCACTGCTAGCGCTGCTGTTGCTACCGCTGCTACCGCTGCTGCCACCGCGATCGCCGACGCTGCTGCCGCCAACCTGCTGAAAGGCACCTTCGATCCTAAAGCGATTACCCTGACCGCTGGTATCGACACTGGCGCTGCCTTCGTTGGCGGTAAAGGTCAAGATATCTTCACCGGCAACACGGCACTCGGCGCGATGACTCTGTCGAGCCTGGACGTCATCGACGGTGGTGATGGTATTGACACGCTGAATATCTCGGTCTCTGGCGGTGCTTTGGATACCAGTGGCGTTGTTGGCGCGACTGTCAAGAGCATTGAAGTGGTTAACCTGACCGCAGCTGGTAACGTCACCGCAAACACCTCCACTTGGACTGGCGTAACCAACGTAAGTTCGACCGCTGCTGGCGCGACCGATCTGACCGTCTCTGCTACGACCGACGTAGTTGCCGCTGGCACCGGTGCAGTCACCGTAACCGGTGGCCATAACGTTACCGCAACCGGCGCTGGGCTGTTCAACATCACCAAGGTAACTGGTGCCGTTGTCGCCACCCAATCGAGCGTTGGTGCCGGTACTAACACCATCACCGGCGGCACCGACGTAACCGTTACCGCAACCGGCATTACTGGTACCTCCAACTACACGATTGGTGGCGCTACTGCTGCGACCCGTCCAACCGGCGCAGTGAACGTTTCGTTGACCGGCTCGGTCGCTGGCGCTGCAACTTCCGGTGCGGTTGGCATCACCGGCGGTACCTCGATCACTCTGAGCGATCTGATCTCCAACTCCGGCACGACTGGTGTTGCTAGCACTGGCGTTATCACCATCACCGGTTCGGCTGCAACGGGTTCGGTGTCCGTGACCCAGGTCGCAACGGCTGGTGCTATCGCCGCCGGTGCTGCAACGCCTGAAGTCAAGAACGCGGCTGGTGAAGTTACCACCGCTGGTATCGCTGCTGTGGACGCTGTTGGCGGCACCGCTGCCGGTCAAGTCATCATTGCTGACGCTGCTGCTGGCACCGCTGCAAACTCGATCAAATCGGTCACGCTGAACAATTACGGCGCAGCTTCGTCGATCACTTCGAACGCACTCACCTCGCTGTCGCTGTCGGGCACTGCAGGTACCCTGGCAATCACCAACGGTGCTGCCAGCCCAACCAACACCACCCTGGCACTGGCTGTCAACGGTCTGTCGGGCACTAACACCATCACTGATACCAACAACGAAATCAAAACGTTGAACATCACTTCCGGTGCTACCGCTTCGACCCTGGCTGGCATCGCTGCTACCGGTGTTACCGCACTGAACGTGTCGGGCGCAAGCAACCTGACCCTGACCGCTGCTGGCATGACCAGCCTGGCTACCATTACGGTAACCGGCGCTGGCGGCCTGACCGACGCGGATCTGGGTGCTGGTGCGCTGGCCTCCCTGACCTCGGTTGATGCATCGGGTTCGTCGGGTGCGAACACCGTTTCGCTGCTGTCGACTCGCACGGCCTACAAGGGCGGTTCGGGCGTTGACACCGTCACCATCGACGCTGTTGCCACCAAGACCATCGACGGTGGCGCAGGTGCGAACGACGTTCTGGTTGTTGACCGTACGACCTACGTAGCCAACACCAAGATCACTAACTTCGAAACCCTGAAAATGGGCGCTTCGGCTAACAGCACGTTCGATGCAACTGGCTTTATCCATCTGCAGGCTGGTGCCATCGCTGGTCCTGCTTCGTTCACCAACGTTGCTGCAGGTACCGACCTGGCGATCACCGGCCAAGCTGGTTCCGCGATTAGTTACGTGCTGGCAAACTCGACCGGTACCAACGACGTGCTGAACCTGGCGCTGAACTCGGCTGGCGCTTCGGTTGCCAACTCGGTTGTTGCTGCCAACGTCGAAACCGTCAAGGTCACCCTGACCGACACGCTGGCCGCTAGCCACTTGGCAGCCACCGAAACGCTGACCCTGAGCGCAACCTCGGCAACCACGCTGACCTTCGCTGGCACCACGCCACTGAAACTGGCGCTGGTTGACACCGCCGACGTCGCATTGACCAACGTCGATGCAAGCGGCCTGACCGGCACCGGCGCAGGCTTCACCTGGACCGCTGGCGCGCTGACCAACGCAGCCACCATTCACGGTGTTGCTGGTGCTGGCACCAATACTGTCGATCTGGGCAGCGTCGTTGCAAATGCTGTGACCTACATCGGTGGTTCGGGTGCTGACTCGATCGTTCTGAGCACCGCCAACAAGGCCAACGTTCTGACCTTGGGCAACGGTACCAACATCGTGACCGGTATTTCCACCGGTAGCAACACGATCACCGGTGGTTCGGGTATTGATACGTTCGTTACCGGCACCACTGGTAACAACAACATCAACTTCGGCGACGGCGCTAACACCTTCACCGCAACCACGGGTAACAACACCTACGTCGGCGGTTCGGGTGTGGATACCGTGACCCTGGGTTCGAACGTTGTTGCTACTGGTACGACGAGCGGTCTGGGCGTGAACACCATCACCACCGGCACCGGTGCTGACATCATCACGCTGAAAGGCACCGCTGTTGATTCGGCTCACTACTCGACCATCACCGATGCACACACCGGCGCTTCGCTGGTGTTCAGCGGCACGGTTGGCGTGAACGGCACCCCAACCGCCTTCACGCAAGTGAGCGGTCTGGCGTCGACCTCGGTGTTCCTGGATTGGGTCAACGCCGCTTCGGTTAACAACAACGCCGGTACCGGCGCTGCTGTTTCGGCATGGTTCCAGTACCAAGGCGATACCTACATCGTTGTGGACAACTCGGACGCGACGACCTTCGTCAACGGCGTGGACAACCTGGTCAAACTGACCGGCATCCATGACCTGAGCGCAGCTGGCACCGCAACCTACGGCGTCAACACCCTGACCATCGCTCTGCACTAATCTGGAGATGCTCCGGGGGTGTTTTGCCCCTGGAGTTGATACAGCACGCAGGAGCGGTTCACGCTCCTGCACACAAAGGACAGGTCGCAAACCTGTCCTTTTTTATTTTTTTGCCCTGTTTCATCACTCGCCCGCTATATTGCTTGCTGCGCGCTCCGCGTCGCTTAGTGCAGTCACTTACATTTAGCAACACATCTCTATCGCTGGAAAAACAAAAAAATGTGACGTACATCACATTTCATTTCCATTTTGAGCGATAATGTCTCGTCTTATTTCCGATACTCCACTTTCTGTCCTGAACGTCAGTCGTCGTATCGTCTTGTTTTCCTATTGTTTGCCGCTGTTTCTAGCCGATTGCTGGCACCCCAAAACATGAAAAATCTTTTGAATTCTAAAAATGAAATCCAGCAGGTGCTGATGGGTTTCAAGCGTACTTTCTATACGGTCGGCATGTTCAGCGCGATCACGAATTTGCTGATGCTGGTGCCGTCGCTGTACATGCTGCAGGTCTACGACCGCGTGCTGGGCAGTCGCAACGAGATCACGCTCTTGATGTTGACCCTGATGATGCTGGGCGCCTACCTGATCATGTCGGCCTTGGAGCTGATCCGCAGCTTCGTGCTGGTGCGCGTCGGCGCCCGCTTCGACATGGAATTGAACAAGCGTGTGTACACCGCAGCCTTCGAGCAAAACCTCAAGCAGGCCGGCGGCAACGCCGGCCAAGCGCTGCAGGATCTGACCAATGTCCGTCAATTCTTGACCGGCAACGCGCTGTTCGCCTTTTTCGACGCGCCGTGGTTCCCGATCTACCTGATCGTCATCTTCGTGTTCGAACCGTCGCTCGGCCTGTTCGCGCTATGCGGCACCATCATCCTCGTGGTGCTGGCTTATGTGAACGAACGCGTGTCGAACAAACCGCTGAAGGAAGCCAACGCGATGGCGATCATGTCGAGTACGCTGGCGACCAACAACCTGCGTAACGCCGAGGTGATCGAGTCGATGGGCATGCTGCCCAACCTGATGAACCGGTGGTTCAAATTGCATGGCCGCTTTCTACACCTGCAGGCCGAGGCCAGCGAGAAGGCCGGCCTGGTCGGCGCCGTCACCAAGTTCGTGCAGGTGTCGCTGCAGTCGCTGGTGCTGGGCTTCGGTGCGCTGCTGGTGTTGGACAACAAGATCACCTCCGGCATGATGATCGCCGCCTCGATCCTGGTGGGGCGCGCGCTGGCGCCGGTGCAGCAGGTGATCGGCGTATGGAAGAACTTCAGCAGCACCCGCAGCGCTTACGAGCGCTTGACCACGCTGCTGGAAAATAATCCGGCGCGTCCGGCCGGCATGCCGTTGCCGAAGCCAGTGGGCACCTTGAGCGTGGAAGCGGTGACGGCGGCGCCGCCCGGCGTCAAGCATCCGCTGCTGAAAAACGTCAACTTCGGCATTTTCCCCGGCGATGTGCTCGGCGTAATTGGCCCGAGCGGTTCCGGTAAATCCACGCTGGCGCGCTTGCTGGTCGGTATCTGGCCGGCGATGATGGGCAAAGTCCGCCTGGACGGCGCCGACATCTTCCACTGGAATAAAGGTGAGCTGGGACCGCACATCGGTTACCTGCCGCAGGATATTGAACTGTTCGGCGGCACCATCGCAGAAAACATCGCCCGCTTCGGCGACATTGATGCGGACAAGGTCGTTGCCGCGGCCAAGAGCGCGGGCGTGCACGACATGATCCTGCACATGGCCGAAGGCTACGACACCAAGCTGGGCGACGGCGGCGCCGGCCTGTCCGGCGGACAGCGCCAGCGCCTGGGCTTGGCCCGCGCGATGTACGGCGATCCTTCGCTGATCGTGCTCGACGAGCCGAACTCCAACCTCGATGACGTGGGCGAACACGCGCTGTTGCAGGCCATTAGCAATCTGCGCGCGCAAGGCAAGACTATCGTGCTGATCACGCATCGCACCTCGGCTATCGGGATCACCAATAAGTTGCTGCTGCTGCGTGATGGCGTGGCCGAAATGTTCGGTCCGACCGACCAGGTATTGGCTGCGCTGCAGCAGAACCAACTGAAGCAGCAGGCAGCAGCGCAACAAGCTCAACAAGCGCAGCAACCGCAACAAGCGCCGCAGGCGCAAGCCGCCGCAGCGCCGGTACAGGAATAGGAACGACATGAAACTCATCGAAAAACAAGCATTGGCCACGGACGTCATCTCGCACGATGTGTCGCCGTTGACTGTCAATACCGACGCCAGCGCCTACGCGCGGCTCGGCTGGATTATCGTGCTGGTCGGCGTACTCGGCTTCGTGCTGTGGGCGACCCTGGCGCCACTGGACAAGGGCGTGCCGCTATCGGGTAACGTCGCCAAGGAAGGCAACCGCAAGGCCATCCAATATCTTTCCGGCGGCACCATCGACGAGATCCTGGTCAAGGAGGGCGACAAGGTCAAGAAGGGTCAGGTGCTGGTGCGCATGAACGGCGTGCAGGTCGATTCCCAGTCCGACATTACCAAGGTGCAGCTGATCGCGGGACGCACCGCCGAAGCGCGCCTGATCGCCGAGCGGGACGGCAAGAGCACGGTGACTTTTCCGCCCGAGCTCGAAGCGATCAAGAATGAACCGCTGGTCCAGCAAAACTTCGCATTGCAACTGCAGCTGTTTAATTCGCGCCAGGCTGGCTTACGCAGCGAACTGGCCGCCGCCGATGAGTCCGCAGCGGGCCTGCGTGCACAGCTGGCGGGCCTGATGGCCTCGCGCGACAGCAAGAAGGAACAGCTGGTGATCCTGAAGGAACAGGTGGACAACCTGCGCGAACTGGCCAAGGACGGCTATGTGGCGCGCAGCAAACTGCTGGATCAGGAGCGCGCCAATGAGCAGACCAAGGGCGCGTTGGCCGAGGATTTGGGTAATATCGGCCGCACCCAGCGCCAGATCTCTGAACTGGCCCTGAAGCGTTCGCAGCGCCTGGAGGAATATCAGAAGGAAGTGCGCACCCAGCTGGCTGATGTGCAGAAGGAATCGAACGCGCTGAGCCACCGTAACGAAGCCGAGAAGTACGCCGCCGCCAACGTCGACGTCAAGTCGCCGGTCGATGGCGTGGTCATGGGCCTGAACGTGTTCACCCGCGGCGGCGTGGTGCAGCCAGGCTTCCGCATGATGGACGTGGTGCCGGTCGACGACGCGATGATCGTCGAGGGCCGCCTGCCGGTCAACCTGGTCGACAAGGTGCACGCCGGCCTGAAGGCCGAGCTGATTTTCTCGGCCTTCAACACCAACACCACGCCCCACATTCCCGGTGAGATCACGTCGGTCTCGGCCGACCGTCTGCTCGATGAGCACAACGGCGCGCCGTACTACGCGGTGCAGGCCAAGGTCAGCCCTGAAGGCCTGAAGATGCTCAAGCAGCACAAGCTCGACGTGCGTCCCGGCATGCCGGTGGAGCTGTTCGTCAAGACCGGCGAGCGCACCATGATGAGCTACCTGCTGAAACCGGTGCTGGACCGCGCCAAGACTTCGATGTCGGAGGAATGATGGCGTTCCGCACGTCCCCTACCTGGTCTGTCCTGCTGCTGGCTGCGGCGGGGCTGTTCACGCAGTCGGCCGTGGCCGGTCCGCTGACGCTGATGGACGCCTACGACGCGGCGCTGGCCAACGACGCCACTTATCGCGGCGCCATCTACGCCAATCAGGCCGGTCAGGAAAACCGTGCGCTCGGCCGTTCCGGGCTGCTGCCCAGCGTGTCGGGCAGCTATAGCGCGAGCAAGGCGCACAGCGACATCAGCTACAACGGCAAGGACTCGCCGTCGCAGGACTACATCACCCGCAACGCCACGGTGCAGCTGCGTCAACCGCTGTTCAGCCTGGATGCCTGGGCGCGCTACAAGCAGGGCGGGCTGCAGGCCGACTACAGCTCCTCGCTGTTCCTCAACGAGCAGCAGCAGGTGATCGTGCGCGTGGTCGGCGCCTACATCGAAGCGCTGTTCAAGGAAGACCAGCTGGCGCTGGCCAAGATCGAGCGCGATACCTACATCGAACGGATGAAGGTCAACGACCGCATGTTCGCCAAGGGCGAGGGCACCCGCACCGATATGCTGGAAACCCGCGCCCGGCTCGACGTCGCCGAGGCGGCGCTGCTGGAGGCGCAGGACAACGTCGTCGCCACCCGCACCACGCTGGAACAGATCATCGGCGCGCCGGTGACCGAGTTGTCGCATCTGACGCCGACGTTCGCGCGGCGCCCGGTCGACAACCTCAGCTTCGAGGACTGGCGCCGCGTGGTCATCGAGCGCAATCCCGAGGTCAAGGCCAAGCTGATCGCCGTCGCCATCGGCGACCAGGAAGTGCTCAAGGCCCGCGCCGGCCATACGCCGCGCCTGGATCTGGTGATGAGCTACGGTAAAGCCACCTCCGACACCATCAACACCATCAACCAGGACTCGACCACCCGCAGCGTCGGTATCCAGCTCAACGTGCCGTTTTACTCCGGCGGCGCGGTGAACGCATCGACGCGCCAGGCGGTGGCCAACCGCGAAAAAGCCAAGGCCGACCTGCAAGTCGAGACCGACAAGCAGCTGCTGGAATTGCGCAAGGATTTCGATGCGCTCAGCAGCAGCGCGGCGCGCATCGAGGCGCTGACCAAGGCGGTCGAATCGGGCCGCCTGCTGGTGACGGCGACCGAGCAGAGCATCAAGGGCGGCGTGCGCATCAATCTCGATTTGCTCGACGCGCAGCGCTTGCTGACGACGACCGAACGCGACCTGGCGCAAGCCCGCTACACCTACGTGATATCGACGCTGAAGATGCGCGCGGCGGCCGGCACGCTGTCGGCCGACGACGTGCGCGAGCTGTCGGCGCAGTTCCGCTGATCGGGGGCAGGGCATGACCACTCCGCTGCAACCGGATGCGCTGGAAGTGACCGTCAACGGCGTGAGCTATGCGGTCGCCGAGTTGAGCCCGGAAGCCCAGGCGCAGGTGAGCAATCTGCAGTTCGTCGATGGCGAGATCGCGCGGCTGCAGTCGCAGCTGGCGGTCTACACCACCGCCCGGATGGCGTACGAAAACGCACTGCGCGAAGCGCTGCCCCGCTCGCTGCAATAGCGTGGCCCCACAATGACAACAGGCCGGGTTCGCGAGAACCCGGCCTGTTGTTGTTTCAGCGTTGTTGGTCTCGGCGGCGTACTTGCCGGAGCAGCGGATCTCTCCGGTACCGACTGTTTAACGTACGATCACTTCAATCGGATTCTGCTCTGGTAGTATCTTTGAATTCGCACGATACTACACCGGGAGTATGCATCCTTTCGTCTTAGCCTGACTTTGGAGTTTGTCCATGGCAACCGTCCGCAAAACTATCATTTTGACTGCTAAGCAAGACAGCTGGATTAAATCGCAGATTGAAGCCGGGCACTACGCTAACGACAGTGAATATATCCGCGATCTCATTCGGCGCGAACAGGAACGCAGCGCCGAGCTTGATGCCATTCGCGCCGCGCTGATTGAAGGGGAGGCCAGCGGTGAACCTCGACCTTTCGATGCCTCGGCCTTTAAGCAGCGTATGTTGGCTGCACATGGCTGAATATCGGCTAACCCCCCGCCGCCGAACGTGACCTGGAAACGATATGGGATTACACTTTTGGCCGGTGGGGCGTTGAGCAGGCCAATCACTACATCGACATCTTAACGACGACTTTTGCCACGTTGGCGGAGGCGCCCCAGACAGCCCCAGCGTCTGACAGAATTCGCGTTGGTTACCGTCGCCGCCATGTCGAAAGACACATGATTTATTTTCGTGTCACGACCTACGGTATCGCAATCATTCGTGTCCTGCATGACCGTATGGACGTGTCACGTCATCTGTAACTGTGCAGCGAAAGCCTCTCCGGTCTAATCAGCTGGCTTTATCCTTGCCGTAGCAGTGCGGGCACGACACCTCGTACACGTATTCCGGCGCCAGTTGCTGGCGCGGCGTGACCACGGCGCGGCAGACGAAGCATTGCACGGTCTCGGTCGGCTCCAGTTTCGGATTGAGCGCGGTGCGGTAGTCGAACACGAAGCAGTCGCCGGTGTAGTGGGCGCCGCCGACTTCCTCGAAGTACTTGAGGATGCCGCCTTCGAGCTGGTAGACGTTGTCGTAGCCGATGTTCTGCATGTGGATCGCGGCCTTTTCGCAGCGGATGCCGCCGGTGCAGAAGGTGACCACGGTCTTGCCGTCGAAGTCGGCCTTGTGGTCGGCGATCACCTGCGGGAATTCGGTGAACTTGCTGATGCGGTAGTCGACGGTGTTGTTGAAGGTGCCGACGTCGACCTCGAAATCGTTGCGGGTGTCGACCATGACCACCGGCTGGCCGGCGTCGTCGACGCCGTTGTCGAGCCAGCGCTTGAGCGTCTGCGCGTCGACGAAGGGCGCGCGGCCTTCCTCCGGCTTGATCAGCGGCATGCGCATGGTGATGATTTCTTTTTTGATCTTGACCAGCATGCGCTTGTGCGACTGCTCGGCCGAATAGCTTTCCTTCACTTCCAGGTCGGCGAAGCGGGCGTCGCTGCGCACCCAGGCCAGGAACTCGTCGATCTTGGCGCGCGGGCCGGACAGGAACATATTGATCCCTTCCGGCGTCAGCAGGATGGTGCCCTTCAGGTCGAGGCGCTTGCAGATGTCCTGGTACAGCGGACGCATCGCTTCGGTGTCGTCGAAGGTGATGAATTTGTAGGCGGCGATGTTGACGTGAGCGGCAGCTGCGGCGGCGATGGCGGCGGCATGCGCTTCAGCTTGTAAAGCGGTATTAGCGAGCATGATGGGATCGGATCAAAAACGGGAAAGCCGACATTATACGCGCGAACCTCCTGGACTGCGCGCGGCATGCTTAAAAAATGAGCATGGCATAACGTCGAGTGCTATCATCAAACCGACGATGATCTGGATGGAGGTTCCATCATGCACAACGAAATCGGCGCTTTTGACGGCCGCGAAATGCTGTCGGACCTGCTGTTGCAGGTCCGCGCGGGTAAGCGCTTCACGATCACCTTGGATGGGGAGCCGATTGCGGATCTGGTGCCGCATGCCCGCCACAGCCAGGCGGCGAGGACGGCGGCAGTGATGGCGATGCAGCAAGTGAGCAAAATCCAGGGCGTGAGCGATGCAGAGGTCGAAAGTTGGATTGCAGAGGGGCGGCGATGACATTGTAGAGCAAGCCGCAAGGATAGCAGGGTTGAGCGTATTCCAATAATGGCTAACTTCGAGTAGGAAGATTGTTATTGCAACGCCGCATGCGCTGCACATGCCGTTGCACACCTTCACCCGCATCGGCGACTGGCAGGCGTCGATCGACACCAACACGGCGTCGGCGACGTCGGCGCGCAAGGCCGGCCAGCCGGCCGACGAGCTCCACGCCGGCGATTACATGGTCTACGCCTATCTGCAGACCGCGCGGAACGCGGCGGCGAAGCAATTGGTGGCGGCGTCGGCCGAGACGTTCAAGCGTTTCGACCCCGCTAACGCGAGCGGCGCGGCGCGGCCTCGGCGGCGTTTTTCGCCAACGCCGCCATTCCAGCGCGCTACTGCCTAAACTGCGCGACTGGCCCGCAGCGATGGCGCTGACGCCGCTGAACAGTCCGTTCCCTTGGGCCGACTCGATCACGATCTTCACACGTGGCCTCGGGGCCGCGCATTTGAAGAACGGGGCGCTGGCGCAACAAGCCATCGCCGACCTGGCCGGCATCCGCGACCGCCTGACGGCCAAAAAGGACAGCTACTGGGCCGACCAGACCGAGATCCAGCGCCAGGAGGTCGCGGCGCAGTGGGCGATCGCGCAAGGAGATAGCGCGCAGGCAATGGCGCTGCTTTACCGTGCGGCGGCGATGGAGGACGTGACCGAGCTGGCCTCGATCACGCCCGGTCCCTTGGTGCCGGCGCGCGAAATGCTGGGCGAGCTATTGCTGGAGATGGGACAGCCGGCGCAGGCGCTGGCGCAATTCAAGGCCACGCTGGAGAAGCAGCCCAACCGCTTTTGGTCGGTGTACGGCGCGGCACAGGCAGCGCAGCGCGCCGGCGATGCCGCCACCGCACGGACCTATTTCCAGCAACTGCTAACCATCGCCCCGCACGCCGACCAACCCCGTCGCGCCGTGCTGGTCACTGCGAGCAACGCGCTCAAGGAAAATCGGTAAGTCTTTCCGGCGTTCGTGATCGCGGCTGAGCTGATAATTCAATAGAAACTATCGCCCAAATGCAGCCGGCGAACTCTGGATTGTTATAGTGCTCCGAAATGGGCCGTGCTGGGGGAATGCCGCCGCCATCTTCAATCATCGTATCCAGCCATAGTTGGGCAGCTTCGTGGGCATTATCAATGGCTGTATCCAAGGTGTCACCAGCGGAGAAGCAGCCTGGCAGATCAGGAAACACAACGCCAAACGCGTGGTTTGCGTCACCCAGTTCTATTGCGATTGGGTACCTCATGATGACGTCCTATGTCAATCCAGCTTGCTTAAGTAGCTTATGGGCCAGGCCCACACCTGGCATGATCGCTGAATGAGCTTATAGCGTAACACCGTGCGCCGGGTTGGCGCAAACCTGGGCATGGCAAGCATCTCAAGGTGCAGTCAACAGCCCCGTCTGCGCCCATGCACGGTAAAATAGCTGAATATTGAATCAGCAGTGAGCAGCGTATGAACATGGTAGCAAACGAACAAGAAGTGGCGGTGCACGGTGCAACTGCGGTGGTGCCCGTCGGACCGGCTTTCGTCCATCTGCGGGTGCACTCGGAGTATTCGATCGCCGACGGCCTGGTGCGCATCGACGACCTGGTCTCCGCCGCCGCCAAGGACAAGCAGGCGGCGCTGGCCGTCACCGACCTGGCCAATATGTTCGGCATGGTCAAGTTCTACAAGGCTGCGCGCGGCAAGGGCATCAAGCCGGTGGTCGGCGTCGACGTCTGGATCACCAACGACGATAACCGCGAAAAACCTTCGCGCCTGATGCTGTTCGCGAAAAACCGCATGGGCTACCTGCAGCTGTGCGAGCTGCTGTCGCAAGCCTCGCTGACCAACCAGTACAAGGGCCGCGCCGAGATCCGCACCGAGTGGCTGGCCGAGCTGACCCAGAAATCCTACCCGCTGCTGCCCGACGACAGCCCCGCCAACGGCCTGATCGCGCTGTCCGGCGCGCACTTCGGCGACATCGGCACGGCCATCGAGAACGGCAATCCGGCGCTGGCCGAGCAGCACGCGCAAAAGTGGGCGGCGATGTTCCCCGGCCACTTCTACATCGAGATCCAGCGCGCCGGCCAGGCCAACCAGGAAGCCCAGGTGCGCCACGCGGTGGCGCTGGCGGCCAAGCTGGGCCTGCCGGTGGTGGCGACCCATCCGGTGCAGTTCATCCGCAAGGAAGAGTTCATCGCCCACGAGGCGCGCACCTGCATCGCCGAGGGCGAGATGCTGGCCAATAGCAAGCGCGTGCGCCGCTTCAACGAGCAGATGCGCTTCATGTCGCAGGCGGAGATGCGCGAGCTGTTCCACGACCTGCCGGCGGCGCTGCAAAACTCGGTGGAAATCGCCAAGCGCTGCAACCTGACGCTGACCCTGGGCAAGCCGCAGCTGCCGAACTTCCCGACGCCGGGCATGACCATCGACGACTTCCTGCGCGCGGAAACCAAGAAGGGCCTGGAGGAGCGGCTGGAGCAGCTGTACCCGGACCCGGTCAAGCGCGAGGCCAACCGCAAGCGCTACGAGGACCGGCTGGAGTTCGAGAACAACACCATCATCAACATGAAGTTCCCCGGCTACTTCCTGATCGTGGCCGAGTTCATCCAGTGGGGCAAGAACAACGATGTGCCGATCGGTCCCGGCCGGGGTTCGGGCGCCGGTTCGCTGGTGGCCTACGCGCTGAAGATCACCGATCTGGATCCGCTGAAATACAACCTGCTGTTCGAGCGTTTCCTGAACCCGGAACGGGTCTCGATGCCCGACTTCGATATCGACTTTTGCCAGGAAAAACGCGACCTGGTGATCCAGCACGTCAAGGACCTGTACGGCCGCGACGCGGTGTCGCAGATCGCCACCTTCGGCACCATGGCGGCCAAGGGCGCGATCCGCGACGTCGGCCGCGTCATGGACTTCGGCTACAACTTCTGCGACGGCGTCTCCAAGCTGATTCCGTTCAAGCCGGGCAAGCCGGTGTCGATCGCCGAGGCGATCGAGGAAGAGCCGATGCTCAAGGAACGCCAGCAGAACGAGGAAGAAGTCGCGCAGCTGCTGGACCTGGCGCAGCAGGTCGAGGGCATCACCCGCAACATCGGCATGCACGCCGGCGGCGTGCTGATCGCGCCGGGCAAGCTGACCGACTTCTGCCCGCTGTACACGCAGGGCGGCGACGGCGGCGTGGTGTCGCAGTACGACAAGGACGACGTCGAGGCCGTCGGCCTGGTCAAGTTCGACTTTTTGGGTCTGACGACCCTGACCATTCTCGACCGCGCGGTGCGCTACATCAAGGCGCTCGATCCGGCCGAGTCCGAGTTCGACCTGGCCAAGCTGCCGCTCAACGACCGGCCGTCCTACGAGCTGCTGACCAAGGCCAAGACGGTCGCGGTGTTCCAGCTGGAGTCGCGCGGCATGCAGGGCATGCTGAAGGATGCGCGTCCCGACCGCTTCGAGGACATCATCGCGCTGGTGGCGCTGTACCGTCCGGGCCCGATGGACCTGATCCCGGACTTCTGCAAGCGCAAGCACGGCGAAAAATTCGACTACCCCGATCCGCGCACCGAATCGATTCTGTCCGAGACCTACGGCATCATGGTGTACCAGGAGCAGGTGATGCAGATGGCGCAGATCGTCGGCGGCTACTCGCTGGGCGGCGCCGACATGCTGCGCCGCGCGATGGGCAAGAAAAAAGCCGAGGAGATGGCCGAGCACCGCGAGATCTTCCGCGCCGGCGCCGCCAAGGACGGCCTGTCCGCGCAGAAGGCCGACGAGATCTTCGACTTGATGGAAAAGTTCGCCGGCTACGGCTTCAACAAGTCGCACGCCGCCGCCTACGCGCTGCTGTCGTATCACACCGCCTACCTGAAGGCGCACCATCCGGCCGCGTTCATGGCGGCCAATATGTCGCTGGCGATGGAGGACACGGAAAAGGTCAAGATCCTGGTCGAGGACGCGATCGACATCTGCGGCCTGACCATCCTGCCGCCGGACATCAACCAGTCCGACTTCCGCTTCATGCCGGACGGTCCGGCGCCGTCGGTGACGGGCAAGAAGGTCACGCAGATCCGCTACGGCCTGGGCGCCTGCAAGGGCGCGGGGCAGAACGCGATCGAGGCCATCATCGCCGCGCGCAACGCCGGCGGCCCGTTCACCAGCCTGTTCGATTTCTGCAAGCGGGTCGACAAGAAGCAGATCAATCGCCGCACCATCGAATCGCTGATCCGCGCCGGCGCCTTCGATTGCCTGGCGATCGACCGCGCCATCCTGCTGGCCTCGGTCAGCTTCGCGATGGAGTGCGCCGACCAGGAAGCCAAGGCCGCCAACCAGGTCAGCCTGTTCGGCGGCGACGATTCGGATCTGGTGGCGCCGCCGGAGTACGTCAAGGCGGCGCCGTTCACCGACCGGCAGAAGCTGTCCGAGGAAAAGATCGCGCTGGGCTTTTATTTGTCGGGCCATATGTTCGACTCGTTTGCGCCGGAGGCGCGGCGCTTCGCGCGCACCAAGCTGTCGGACCTGGAGCCGTCGCGCGATCCGCGCATGCTGTGCGGCGTGATCACCGGCATCCGCCCGCAGATGACGCAGCGCGGCAAGATCCTGATCGTCACGCTGGACGACAAGACTGCGGTGGTCGAGGTGACCGTGTATTCCGAGGTGTTCGAAGAGAACAAGAAGATGTTCAAGGAAGACGAGTTCCTGGCCGTGGTGGGCAAGGTGTCGGAAGACCGCTTCTCGGGCGGGCTGCGGATTTCGGCGGAGAAGGTGTTCGACATCACGGCGGCGCGGGTCAGCTACGGCAAGCAGTTCGGGCTGGCGCTGCCGACCACGGTCGACGCGCGCAAGATGGCCGAGGTGCTGGCGCCGTACCGCCATGCGGACGGCTTGCCGGTGTCGGCGCGGGTGACGCCGCAGGGCGTCAGTTGCACGCTGCAGCTGGGCGAGGCGTGGCGCGTGGCGCCGTCGGACGAGCTGACGCTGGCGCTGCAGCAGCTGGGCGCCCGGGATGTCGCGGTCGAGTATTAGGACCCCGAACAGAAGGGGCAGCTCCCAAAGGGAGCTGCGGGCGCAGCCCCCTCCGGACCCTGGGTCCGACCCTGAGCGCAGCGGGGTGCGGCGGTGCGGCGGTGCCGCGAGCCGTCACTACAGCTCTTGGTTGACGCCGGTGATGGCCTAACCCATGGCGCCGATCTGCGCCAGCGGCTGGACGATGTGGTAGCGCGGTAGGTTGTCGCTGTCGAATATTAATACCCCGGACAGAAGGGTCAGACCCCGTACGGGGTCTGACCCTGAGCGCAGCGGTGTGCGGGGTGCGGCGGTGCCGCGAGCAGCTACTACAGCTGTTCGTTCACGCCGGTGATGGCGTAACCCTTGGCGCCGATCTGCGCCAGCGGCTGCACGATGTGGTAGCGCGGCAGGTCGTCGCTATCGTCGTCGAGCTCCACCTGCTGTGCTTCGGGATGCCAGTCGGTATTGGTGGCTTCCTCGGGGATGGGTTTTCCTTCAGGCACGGCCAAATAGCTGTGCTTGCCCTTCGCTTCATCTCGGTAATAAATATCCACACGCATGGCAAACTCCTTCAACGGAAAAGTCCATGGTAGCGGATTTTCCTATCCCAGCGCGTACTGCTCGACGCCGCTCTCGGGCACGGTGGCGACCACCGGCTCCGGCAAGCCCGGCACCGCCTCGAAACGCGGCGCGCGCAGGCCGGCCGCGACCGCCTGCGACAGCGCGCTCAAGGTCTCGTAGCGCTTGCGCGCCTCGGACCGCTTCTTCGAGGCGATCGCCTCCAGGTCCGGCGCCGTGATCGGGCCGCACGCCAGCTGATAGTCGCCATCGTCGCGGCGCCGGGCGTCCATTTCCTCCCACAGCGCGTCGTAGTCCGCGTGCACCTTGCCCTGGCGCGTGGCGCCGCAGACGGCGCGGTTGGCGTTGCCCACCAGGCGCAGCTGCGCGCAGCCGTGGTCGTGCGCGATCTGGCTCAGCAGCTTGACCATCAGATTCTTCGGCCGCAGCCCGTGCAGCTCGCGGGTGGCGTCCTTGATCAGTTGCAAGCCGTGCTCGCCGCGCGGACCCTGCATGCAGCCGATGCCCAGCACCATGCCGCCGTCGCCATCGCCGTCGCCGTCAAAGAAGGAAAACGCGCAGCCGTAGATCAACTCGTCGCCCTGGCGCAGTTGCAGCACCAGCTCGCCTTCGCGCTCCATCGGTTCGATGGCGCGCAGCTGCACCTGGTAGGGCAGGCCGCTCTTGCCATCGACCACGCCGAGCGTCACCGGGCCGCGCGCGGCGCGCACCGTCAGCGGGCCCAGGCCCAGGCTGAAGACATGGCGGTAGTGCTGGCGCAGCAGCTCGACGCGCTGGACGCAGCTCATGGTGTTGCTCAGATAGGGACGGTAAATCTTGTAAATCAGGCGCGGACTGGCCTTGGCCAGGTCATGGAACAGCGGATGGGAGTTCAGCAGTTGCAGCCAGGCGCCGGTGGCGCGGTGTTGCAGTCGCGAGCGCAGCGCCAGCTTGAGCGTTTCGCGCAGCCGTTTCAGGCCGGCGAAGCCGGCGGCGCCGGAACGGATGGTGATGGGCTGCGACATCGTGAACTTTCCAAGTGGTGCCGATCAGGCAAGTCGCGATGTTAGGGGCTATGTAACGTAATGTAAATTGGGGTAAAGGCCTACGCTTTTCCCCTAATAATCGCGGCCGGGATAAAGCGACTGTTGTATAGAGGAGATAGCGCAGCCGTAAGGGTTGCCCATAGTGACGAAAAAGAAATGCAGGATGAATTGAGGCAATGCATAATGATACATTGCGATACAAAACCCCTGTATGTCTACCTCCCCCTTGCGTCAAAACCTGGTGTTCCCTGCGTTTATCGCGCTCTACCTGCTGTTCGACTGGGCGACCTACATCGATCCGCTGTACGGCCTGAACATCACGCCGTGGAATCCGGATCCCGCGCTGGGGCTGGTGTTCTGGCTGCGCTACGGCTGGCGCGCCGCCGGGCCGTGGTTCCTGGCGCTGTGCGCCGGCGAGATCCTGGTGCGCGGCATGCCGGCCGGGCTGGGGCTGACGGTGCTGTTGTCGCTGTGGCTGACCATCGGCTACGGCCTGACGGGGGCGGCGCTGCGGCGGCGCTTCGGCGCCGGCGGCGTGTTCGACAACCGGGCGCAGCTGTTCCAGTGGGTCGCCATCGTCGCCGCCGGCACGCTGCTCAACGACGTGGTGTACATGTCGCTGCTGTCGCTGGCGGGACTGATCCCGCAGGGGCAGTGGGGCGCGGTGGTGCTGCGCTTCGGCATCGGCGACATGGTGGGGGTAGTGGTGTCGATGCCGCTGATCTGGATGCTGGCCAGCGCGCGCGGCCGGCAGCGCCTGCGCGCCGCGGTGTGGCGGCTGGAAACGCTGGCCTACCTGGCGCTGGCGATCTGCGTGCTGTACCTGGTGTTCGGCTCGATCGCCACGTCGTCGTTCAAGCATTTTTATTTCCTGTTTTTGCCGGTGATCTGGGCGGCGTCGCGGCAGGGCTTGTACGGCACGGCGCTGATGGTGTTCGTGCTGCAGGCCTGCATCGGCGCGCTGGTCAAGTGGAACAACGCGGTCGACATCGCCGTGCCGGAGCTGCAGATGCTCGACGCGGTGCTGGCGCTGGTGGGCTTTTCGATCGGCATCGTGGTCGACGAGCTGCGCCAGGTGGCCAGCGAGCTGAAGCAGTCGCTGCGGCTGGCGGCGGCCGGCGAGATGGCCGCCGCGCTGGCGCACGAACTGAACCAGCCGCTGACGGCGCTGGCCGCCTACGGCAAGGCTTGCGAATACCTGGTTGAGCGCGGCGAGGGCGGCGACATGCTCAAGAGCGCGGTGCAGCGCATGATCGCCGAGTCGGGGCGGGCGGCGGAAGTGGTGCGGCGGCTGCGCGACTTCTTCCGCACCGGCGCGATGAAGCTGGAGGCGGTCGAGGCCGGCGCGCTGGTGTCGGGCGTCAGTCAGCAGTTTTTCACCCAGCTGCGCGAGCACGGGGTGGAGTTGAAGATCGAGGAGATGCCGTCGCTGGCGATGCTGGCCGACCGGCTGCAGATCGAGCTGGTGCTGCGCAACCTGCTGGCCAACGCGCTCGAGTCGGTGCAGGAGCAGGCGGGCGGCGCGCGCCGCATCACGCTGTCGGCGCGGCGGCTCGACAGCAAGAACGGCGGCTGTCTGCAGCTGACGGTCGAGGACAGCGGCAAGGGCGTGTCGGAGGCGCTGGCGGCGCGCTTGTTCGAACCGTTCGTCTCGTCCAAGGCCAGCGGCCTGGGGCTGGGCCTGGTGTTGAGCCGGGCGATTATGGAAGCGCACGGCGGCTCGCTCTGGGCCGAAGTGGGCGATCACGGAATATTCCGATTGGCGTTGCCGTTGGCGCGCATCGAAGCGCAGGAGAACTATGTTGCAGCATGATTTGACCGTATTCATCGTCGACGACGATCCCGCCGTGCGCGACGCCCTGGGCTTGCTGCTGGGCGTGCGCGGCTACCGCACCGCCGTGTTCGCCAGCGCCGAGGCTTTCCTGCAGGGTTGGCAGCAGGCCTGGCGCGGCTGCCTCTTGATCGACATCCGCATGTCGGGCATGGACGGGCTGACCTTGCAGCGCGAGCTGGGCGCGCGCGGTTGCCGCATCCCGGTGATCATCATGAGCGGGCACGGCGACGTCAGCATGGCGCGCGCCGCGTTCAAGGCGGACGCGGTGGATTTCCTGGAAAAGCCGTTCGACGACGCCAAGCTGATCGGCGCGATCGACGAAGCCTTGTCGCTGGCGCGCAGCGCGCACAGCGAGCAGCAGCGGCGCAGCCGCAGCGCCAGCCTGCTGGGCGAGCTGACGCCGCGCGAGCGCGAGGTGATGGATCTGGTGGTGGTGGGCCGGCACAACCGCGAGATCGGCCCGGCGTTGGGCATCAGCGTGCGCACGGTGGAGGTGCACAAGGCGCGGCTGATGAGCAAGCTCGGCGTGGACAACGTCGCCGACCTGGTGCGCATCAGCATGCAATAAAAGACGGTGTCAGTGCCGACATTCGGACATCGCGGAACTTCTTGGAGCCGTAAAAGTTCCCCAGTGTCCGAATGTCGGCACTGACACCGTTTGTTTTTTACCAGCCGAGGATCACGTCCAGCACCTGCTGCGGGGTGATCGCCTGCATGCAGCTGCAGCGCGCCGGATCGGCGCAGTGGCTGCAGCCGCTGTCGCGCGCCAGGTTGGTGGCGCGCGGACCCAGCGCCGCCCAGCGCACTGTGTCGATCGGCTTGATCGGCGGGAACAGGCCCACCACCGGCCGGCCCAGCGCCGCCGCCAGGTGCAGCGGCCCGGTGCCGCTGGCCACCAGGCCGTCGCAGCCGCCCACCAGCGCGGTGAAGCCTTCCAGGTCCAGCTTGCCGCACAGGTTTTCCACGTTCGGCAGGGCCAGCAGCGCCGGCGCCTGCTGCGCCAGCAGTTCGCCCTCCGCCGGGCTGCCCGTCACCAGCACCCGCACGCCGTCAAGCTTGCCCAGCATCGCGGCCAGCGCCGTGTAGTGCGCCAGCGGCCATTCGCGGCCGTTGCCGTTCGATTTGGGATGCAGGATCAGCTTGCGGCCGGGACCGGCCAGCACCGCGTCGGCGGCCGGGTGGCGCGGCGTGGCCAGGCCGTACAGCGGCCAGATCTCGTCGCGCGGCGGGATGTGGTCGACGCCCAGCGGCAGCAGCAGCTTGAAGCTCAACTGCGCCTCGTGCAGTCGCAGCCCGTTGCCGTCGGTGCTGGTCAGGTTGACCAGCCGGTTGCAGGTGAGCCAGTGGTAGACCCGGCGCGTGCTGCCGACCCGGCGCCCGATGCCGGCGCGCAGCGCGGCGTACGCCAGCTGCGGCCGCGGGAAGGCGAACAGCACCGTGTCGCAGCCGGCCGCGCGCAGCCCCCGCGCCAGGTCCTTGCCCAGCTCTTCCAATGTCAGCACGCGGTCGACGTGGCGGCACTGCGCCACCACGGCGGCGGCGTAGCGGCGGCACAGGAACACGATCTCGGCCTCCGGATACAGCTGCTTCAGGTAGCCGGCCAGCGGCAAGGTCAGCACCACGTCGCCGATGTTGTCGGTGCGCGTGATCAGGATGCGGCGCGGCGTCGGCGCGCGGTGGCGCAGCGCCAGGCACATGCCGATCAGGCTGCACACCATCATCACGTAGAACATCTTCGGCATCATCACCCAGAACATCACCTCGGTCACGCCGAAGCCGATGAAGGCGGCCACCAGCACCACGCCGGCCAGCGCCAGGCCGTGCTGGCCCAGGTCCGGGCGGCCCAGCTCGACCGTGAAGTAGCGCAGCGGCGCCAGATACATCATCAGCAGCAGCGCGGCGTCGAGCACGCCGCCGGTGGCCAGGCTGTGCAGCAGGTCGCTGTTGCCGTTGCCGTAGGCCAGCGCCAGCGACTGCGGCAGCCGGCCCGACGCGGCCAGCGCCTGCAGCGCCGGCTCGAAGTTGTCGCGGCCCACGCCCAGCCACGGGTGCTCGGCGAACATCATCAGCGAGGCGCGCCACAGCTCCAGCCGGATCCCGACCGCGCTGGTGACGGCGCCCGTGTCCAGGTAGGCGCGCACGTCGGCCAGCGCCACGGCGATCTCGTGGGCCAGGCCGGTGGCCGGCACGGCCAGCGCCAGCACCAGCAGGCCCAGCATCAGGCCGCACAGCTGCAGCATGCGCGCGCCGTACAGCCGGCGGCCGTAGGTCAAGAGCGCCAGCAGCACCAGCGGCAGCGCCATCCAGCCGCCGCCCGAACCGGACAGCAGCCAGGCCAGCACGCCGCCCAGCAGCGCCAGCGCCGGCAGCCATTGCAGCCGCAGCAGGCGCGGGTCGCGGAAGCCCGACAGGCCGCAGGCGGCCATCAGCCCGGAAGCCAGCGCCAGGTCGCCGAAGCCGATGTCGTGGTGGGTGAAGCCGATCGCGCGCGGCATGCCGCCGACCAGCACCTGCCAGGCCGCCACCAGCGCCGCCAGCACCGTGGTCACGCACAGGCCCAGCCAGAAGTAGCGGTTGCGCGGCCGCAGGTAGTACATGACGCCGATGCAGGTCAGGCCGAACAGCAGCCGCGACGGCCCGTCCAGCGCGCGCAGCGGCTGGTGCTCGAGCAGCATCAGCGCCAGCGACACTAAAAAGTAGCAGAAGAACGCCAAGGTCACGCCCCACATCTCGCCCCAGTGGCGCAGGTGGCCGCCCAGCGCCGACGGCAGGTGGCGCACGAAGATCAGCAAAATCATGATCTGCACCAGCCCCAGGCCGTCCTTGCTGGTCAGGGCCAGCGCCGGCAGCAGGAACAACAGGGTGGAGGACAACGGGCTGCCGCGCTCGGTCAGGGGCGGCGGGTTGACGGCGATGGTCATGGGAGGCACTCGGCAATGGAATGGGATGCGCACAGCAGTCCCTTGACTGCGCGGGTGGTGCGGTCGGCGGCGCGCCGCAGCACGGTGGCGTGGTTGCTGGACTCCTGGTCGCGCGCGTTTTCCTTGTGCCACAGGTGGAACACCTCGGTGGCGTAGGCGCCGTCCTTGCGCATCACGCCGGCGTTGAACAGGCGCACCACCAGGTCGGAATCCTCATGGCCCCAGCCGAGGAAGCTCTCGTCGAAGCCGTTGACCAGCTCCAGGTCGCTGCGCCACACGGCCAGGTTGCAGCTCTTGATGCGGCGCCAGGTGAAGCGGCGGCTGGTGCGGCCCACGTCGGGCCAGGTCAGCAGCAGCGGCAGCACCTTGTTGAGGGCGCCGCGGCCGCGCCAGGCCAGCTTTTCGGCCGCCCCCAGCGTCTGCAGGTCGAGGTGGCGCTTCAGCACCTCGGTCGTGGCTTGTTCGCTGAGCAAGATGCGGCTGCCCTGCACCAGATAGCCGCGTTGCGCCAGTTTGCGGTGCCGGCTGATAAAATTGCGCTGCGGGACGCAGTCGCCGTCGAGGAAGATGATGTAATCGCCCTTGGCGTCCAGCGTGCCCAGGTTGCGGGCGCGGGCGGCGCGGAAGCCCAGGTCCTCCTGCCAGACGTGGCGCAGCGGCACCGGCGAGCGCGCCTGCAGCGCCGCCACGGTTTGTTGCGTGTTGTGGCCGGAGCCGTCATCAGCGATAATGATTTCGAACCCCGGGTCGTCCTGGGCAAAGCAGGCTTCGACCACGGCGCTCAGCGCATCCGGCCGGTTGTATGTGGTGATAATGACGGAAATGTTGGCGGATGACATGTTGCAATAAATGATAACAATGAATGAATAATACCCTAGCCAAGTCGAACGCCAGCACTCTCCTCATCCACAGCCTGATTTTCCTGTTCCCGTTCCTGCTGTTGATCACCAACTTCGGCGTGGGGCTGTGCAGTTTCGCCTTTTTGCTGGCGGCCATCGTCTACCGCCGCCAGGGCTGGCCGGCATTGGTGCGACATCTTACTGAGATTCGTGGCGTATTGATAGCCTTCGGCGCGCTGCTGCTGCTGGCGCTGGCCTGGCTGGCGCTGCGCGACGGCGCCCGCGTGCGCGACCTGGAAAAGCCGGTGCGCATGTTCGCCGCCGTCAGCGTCACGCTGACGGTGCTGGCCTGCCGCCCCAGCCGCAAGGCGCTGTGGTGGGGACTGATCGCCGGCGCCTGCGCCGGCTGCGTCTTCATCGCCTGGCAGCGCTGGGGCATGGGCGTGGAGCGTCCGGGCGGCTTGATCAACTCGATCACCTTCGGCGACATCGTGCTGTGCATGGGGCTGATGTGCCTGGCCGCGATGCTGGACTTCCCGGGCCGCAGCGCCGTCTGGCCCGGCCTGGGGGCGCTGGCCGGCCTGACCGGCTCGATCGCCACCGGCACCCGCGGCGGCTGGTTCGCCATCGTGCTGGCGGTGCTGCTGCTGGTGCGCCACGGCCAGGTGCTGCGCGGCCGCCTGCGCAAGGGGCTGGCGCTGCTGGCGCTGGCTTTGCTGGTCGGCAGCTACTTCATCCCGCAGACCGGCGCGCGCCAGCGCATCGACCAGGGCATCAGCGACGTCAAGCAGTACGTCGGCGGCGGCGAGACCTATACCAGCGTCGGCATCCGCTTCGAGCTGTGGCGCAGCGCCGTGCGCGTGATCGGGATGCATCCGCTGCTCGGCGCCGGGGCGCCGCAGGTCAAGGCGGAGATGAAGCAGCTGGTGGCGCAGGGCCAGGTCCATCCCTTTGTGCTGGAGTTCGAGCACTTCCATAACGATATCCTGCAGGTGCTGGTGTTCGGCGGTGTGCTCGGCCTGGCGGTCTGGGGCGCGACGCTGGTGCTGCCGTTCCTGTTCTTCCGCCGCCAGCTCAAGCAGAGCAAGGGCGGCCAGGCCGCGCCGGGGCTGGCCGGCATGCTGCTGGTGCTGTGCTACTTCAGCTTCGGTCTGACGGAAGTGATCTTCTGGTCGATCCGCAGCAATATGTTTTACGCGATGATGCTGTTCCTGCTGGCCGGACTGTGCCTGGACGGGCGCGAGGAGCGGACATGAGCGCTGCCCGAATTCTGATCATTTCGCCGAACTGGATCGGCGACGCGGTGATGGCGCAGCCCCTGCTGCAGCTGCTGCGCGCGCAGCATCCGGACGCGGCGATCGACGTGCTGGCGCCGCCGGCGGTGGCGCCGGTGTGGCGCCACGCCGCCGAAGTGGCCGAGGTGCTGGAGACGCCGTTCCGCCACGGCGCGCTGCAGCTCAGGCAGCGCTGGCAGTATGCGCGCCTGCTCAAGCGGCGCGGCTACGCGGCGGCCTACATCCTGCCCAACACCATCAAGTACGCGCTGATCCCCTGGCTGGCCGGGATCGAGCGCCGCGTCGGCTACAAGGGCGAGAGCCGGCACGGCCTGATCAACGTCATGCACCACGACGAAACCCCGCCGCGCCCGATGGTGGCGTTCTACGCCGCGCTGGCGGCGGCGCCGGTGGCGGCGCAGGGCGCGGCCGCGCGCGCCGCCTTGCCGCGTCCGCGACTGGTGGCGAGCGCGGCGCAGATCGCCGCCGTCTGCGCGCGCACCGGCATCGATGCGGCGCGCCCGCTGGTGGCGTTCGCGCCCGGCGCGGAATTCGGCGGCGCCAAGCGCTGGCCGGCGCGCCACTTCGCCGGCCTGGCGCAAGCCATCCTGGCGCGCGATCCGTCGACCCAGATCGCCTTGCTCGGCTCCCCCAAGGACCAGCAGGCCTGCGCCGAGGTGGCGGCGCAGCTGCCGGCCGATGGCGTTGGCGGCCCCGCCGTGTTCAACCTGGCCGGCGCCACCAGCCTGGCCGAGGCCTTCGCGCTGATCGCGCGCAGCGCGGCGGTGGTGGCCAACGATTCCGGCCTGCTGCACGTCGCCTCGGCGCTGAACCGCCCGGTGGTGGCCCTGTACGGCCCGACCGATCCGGATCATGCGCCGCCGTTCTCCGATCTGGCGGCCTCGATCTCGCTGCGGCTCGACTGCGCGCCGTGCAAGCAGCGCGAATGCCCGCTGGGCCATCAGGACTGCATGGTCAAGCTGGCGCCGCAGCTGGTGTGGCAAAGTTTGCAACCGATGCTGGCGGCGCGCTGAAACGGCGGCGCAAACGCGCCGCACCGTCCGATTTGCTGTATAAAGCAGGAAACACCCGGTCCCGCGTCATGGGACACCTCGCCATGCTGAAACGATATTCCATCACCTTCTGGGCCACCGTGTTCGTCGGCGCGGTGTGCGCCACGTTGGTCGTCGTCGACGTCTGGCGCAGCTTCGACGCGCGCGGCGACCAGCTGCAGCAGATGGAGCGTTTCAGCGCCAACGTCGCGCGCGCGATGGCGCAGCAGGCCGACGACACCATCAAGGCCGCCGACACGGCGCTGGCCGACATCGTCGAGCGCATCGAGACCGAAGGCCTGGGCGAGCGCCCGCTGGCGCGGGTGCACAAGCAGATGCGGGCGCAGGTGGCAAACCTGCCGCAGCTGGTCGGCCTGTTCGTCTACGACGAGAGCGGCCGCTGGCTGGTCAACTCGCGCATGGCGGTGGTGGAGCAGACCTTCAACAACGCCGACCGCGAGTACTTCATCTACCATCGCACCCACACCGAACGCGGACCGCACGTCGGCAACCCGGTGATCAGCCGCTCCAGCGGCAAGTGGATCATGCCGGTGTCGCGCCGCCTCAACAAGGCCGATGGCAGCTTCGGCGGCGTGGCGCTGGCGACGCTGGACCTCGACTACTTCCGCCGCTTCTACCAGAGCTTCGACGTCGGCGCGCGCGGCGCGGTGTCGCTGATCGCCAACAACGGCGTGCTGATGCTGCGCCAGCCCTACGACAGCAAGCGCGTCGGCATGGACCTGAGCGCCACCCCGCTGCTGCGCCACTACCTGGCGCTGAGCGGCCCGGCGCGCGTCGGCAGCGCCACCTTCGTCTCGTTCACCGACGGCGAGCGGCGGCTCAACAGCTACCGGCCGCTGGAGCACTATCCGCTGTTCGTGACGGCGGCGCTGTCGCACCAGGAGATGCTCGAGCGCTGGCGTCGCGACACCTTCATGCGCCTGGCCGGCGTGGTGCTGCTGGCGGCGCTGATGGGCTATTTCGGCAAGCGCCTGGTCGACCAGATCAAGCTGCGCGAGCAGGCCGAGGCGGCGTTGCGCAAGGCGCGCGACGCGCTCGAAAGCGCCAACCGCACGCTGGAGCGGCAGGCCATGCAGGACGGCCTGACCGGGCTGGCCAACCGGCGCCAGTTCGACGTCACGCTGGGCAATGAGTTCAGCCGCGCCATGCGCCACGAAGCCACGCTGGCCTTCATCATGATCGACGTCGATTACTTCAAGCAGTACAACGACGTCTACGGCCACAGCGCCGGCGACGAGGTGCTGCGCGCGATAAGCAAGTTGATCCGCGGCCTCACGCCCAAGCGCCCGGGCGACCTGACGGCGCGCTACGGCGGCGAGGAGATCGGCATCCTGCTGCCGAACACCGGCATCGACGGCGCCCAGGCGGTGGCCGAGCGCATCCGCCGCGCCATCGAGAACCTGCGCATGCCGCACAGCGGCAGCGCCTACGGCTTCGTCAGCATCAGCGCCGGCGTGGCGACCATGGCGCCGCGGCGCGGCGTGCACCTGGCGGCGATGCTGGTGGAGGCGGCCGACAAGGCGCTGTACGCGGCCAAGTCGGCGGGCCGCAACCGCGTCTGCGTGGCGGGCCAGGACGCGACGGCCGGCGCATCCTCAGCGTAGCGCCAGCAGGCGCAAGGCTTCCCTGGCGATCGCCGGTTCGACGATGTGGGCGCCGTCGAACTGGGCGTAGCGCACCTCGTAGTCCTCGCCGGCGAGGCGGCGGGCGATGGCGTGGCCGCGTTCCACCGGCAGCACCTTGTCCGCTTCGCCGTGCGCGACGAACACGCGCGGGCGGCCCTGGCGCCGCAGCGGCGCCATGAAGCCGGGCGAGAACGCCAGGATGTCGGAGAACAGGTCGCCGTTCATCAGCCCGACCGACAGCGCGTAGGAGGCGCCGTCGGAAAAACCGCCGATGCTGATGCGGCGTGGGTCGACGTCGTGGCGCTGCATGGTCCAGCGCAGCGCGCGGTCGAGGAAGGCCAGGTCCGGGCCGTAGCCGCCGCGCAGCACATCCCAGCTGGTGTCGAGCGCATCGGGGATCAGCAGCAGGCCGCCGTGGCGCATGGCGTCGGCGAGGGCGATGATGTCACCGCCGCCGTGCTGGCCGCCGGCGCCGTGCAGCAGCAGCAGCAGGCGCTGCGGTGCTTGCGGTGCCTGCGGCGCCGCGTCGCCGGCCGGCGCGGGCACGTGCAGCAGCGCGCGGCGGCCGTCGGAAAATTCCAGCTGGTGGGTGCCGCCCTGCAGCGGCGACGGCGATTGCGCTGTGCGCGGCAGGGGGCGTGCATGCAAGCGACCATCGCTGTACGGCGGCGGGGCGGTGGTCGCGCGCATCGTGGCCCTCTAATCGGCTACCGGGTGGTTGCTGCGCGCGAGGGCGCGGTTCGGCGCCGGCGCGCCGAAGCTCGGCCGGCACCGCATGTTACGCGCGCCGCCTCCCTCTGCCGCCGCAGCTATGCTCTCTACGCTCAAACCGCTTCTCCGTGTTGTGGTGACGGGTGCAAGCCAAGTCTACGCACACGCCGCGCCCTTGTCCAGACGCGCAGATGAACGGCCGGCCGCCGATCCAGTGCTGGAATATATTTAGGACTCTTGACTAATTGCGCAGACGTGGTATTCTGCAGTCCTGGAGACGGCGTGCCGAGCGCCGTTTTTTTTGTCCTATATGATTAGGACTCCTACTTATATAAAGCGAGAGCCACCATGAAACGTATCGCCACCATCTTCGCCGCCGTCCTCGGCTTGTCCGCCCTCGCGGCCCACGCCCATGACGGCCACAGCGGCGGCATCCCCGGAGCGCCGGCCCCGGCCGTCAAGGCGCCGTTCGACATCGTCCACACCCGCATCACCACCGAGGGCCAGCTGGCGGTGTTCCACATGGCGGTGTCGGGCAAGGCGGGCAAGTCCCGGCCGGGCAAGGTCGGCAAGCTGGCCGGCAGCAATGTGTTTTCGTATGTGTGGCCGACCACGCTCGATCCGTCGGTGGTGGGCTTCGACCAGGGCGCCGGCATCCTGGCCTTCGCCGTGACCGCGCACCCGGACTTCGACGACACGCCGCTGTACGATGAAAACGGCGACGGCGACCTGGCCAACGACGGCGACCTGTGGCATTCGCACTGGGTGGTGCTGAAAGCGGACGAGGCCTGCGGCAAGGGCGCGCTGAAAGTGGTGGATATTGCGGCAGGCGCCAAGCCGAAGCTGCCGAAGACCTGGCCCGGCCTGCCGCTGCTGATCGACAGCCCCGGCTACACGCCGGTGTTCAAGGGCGGATCGGTGGAAGTGAAGGTGCCGTTCGACGACATCGGCGTGGTGCAAGCGGCCGGCTTCGACGGCGTGACCGCCGCGCTGCGCGTCAACGCCAGCGTGCACAACCCGCTGCTGTGCGTGGTTGACGTGTTCAAGGTCGCCTCCGGCAAGCTGAGCCTGCCGGGCAAGGTCAACCAGTAACAACAACAACGGGTCATCAGACGATGGTGTCGACCACGCCGCCGTCGACGCGCAGCGCGGCGCCGGTGGTGGCCGACGCTTGCGGCGAGCAGACGTAGACCACCATGTTGGCCACTTCCTCCGGCGTGGCCACGCGCTGGATGATCGAGCTGCTGCGGTGCTCCCTGACGAAGGCGTTGGCGGCGGCTTCGGCGGCCGCGTAGTCGCCGCCCGGCGCCACCAGGTGCTGCACGCCTTCCGACAAGGTCGGGCCCGGCAGCACCGCGTTGACGGTGATGCCGGTGCCGGCCAGGCTCTTGGCCAGGCCGCGCGAGATCGCCAGGTTGCCGGTCTTGCTGAAGCCGTAGTGGATCATGTCGGCCGGGATGCTGACGCCGGACTCCGACGAGATGAACACGATGCGGCCCCAGTTCTTTTCCTGCATGCCCGGCAGGTAGGCGCGGCTGGCGCGCACCCCGGACATGATGTTGATTTCGAAGAAGCGGGTCCACTCCGCATCCGGTATCTCGGCGAACGGCTGCAGCTCGAACACGCCGACATTGTTGACCAGGATGTCGGCGTGCGGCTCGGCGGCCTTGAGCACCTCGAAGCCGGCCGCGCCGCCCAGGTCGGCGGCGACGCCGCGCACCGTGGCGCCCGGCACGGCGGCGCGCAGCGCGGCCAGCGCGCCGTCGAGGTCGGCCTGCTTGCGGCCGGTGATGACCACGCTGGCGCCGGCGCCGGCCAGGCCGAGCGCGATGGCGTAGCCGATGCCCCGGGTGGAGCCGGTGACGATGGCGGTTTTGCCGTTCAGCTTGATTTGCATGATGGATCCTTTCGTCGGTGATAGTCGTACCACGACTATACGCCCTTGGCGGGAATGTCGGCTGCGCCGCAAGGTCGATGCCGCTGTTGGCCGTCGGCCGGCGCCCGCGACAATCCCCCTTAAGACAGAGACCACGGATCACACAGCCGCGGTGTTGATGATTGTTTTCACATGGAAATTAAAGTATTTTGTTCATGTAATAATTTTATCGTCACTGTGGTCTTTGCCAAGGGTAGTCATGCGTTATATTTCCAGTCTCAAGGTCGGCGCGCGTCTGGGCGCCGGATTCACGTTGGTGTTGTTGATGATGGTGGCGCTGGCCGTCACCGGCCTGGTGCGCATGGCCACCATGCAGGGCACGCTGAACAATATCGTCGACAACGACAACGTCAAGGTCGGCCACATCGTGGCGATGCGGCAGTCGGTGATGGAGGCCATCCTCAACGCCCGCAACATCGCGTTGATGACGCAGCCGTCCGACATCGCCGCCGAAACCGGCCGCCTGGCCGACAACCGCGCCTTCTACAAGAAGCGCTTCGACGCGCTGGATAAAATGGTCCAGCCCGGCGCCGAGCGCGCCGCCTTGGACAAGATCACCGCCACCCGCTCCGCGTCGATCGACGTGGTCAAGAAGATGGCCGACCTGAACGCCGCCGGCGACAAGGCCGGCTCCATCAACGTGCTGCTCAAGGAACTGCAGCCGATGCAGCGCAAGACGCTGGACGCCATGGACGACATGGTGGCCTATGAGGAACAGCAGATGCGGCTGGCGGCCGAGCAGGCCGCCGCCGCCCACGCGGCCAGCCGCACCCAGTCGATCCTGCTGATGGCGGCGGCGGCGCTGCTGGGCGGCGCGCTGGCGTGGCTGATCACCCGCAGCCTGCTGCGCCAGATGGGCGGCGAGCCGGATTACGCGGCCGACATCGCCAGCAGGATCGCGCAGGGCGAGTTGTGCGTGCCGATCGAACTCAAGGCCGGCGACAGCGGCAGCCTGCTGTTCGCCATGCGCACGATGCGCGACAAGCTGGCGCTGATGGTCAGCGACGTGCGCGAAGCGACCCACAGCATCGCCGAAGCCTCCGGCGAAATCGCCAGCGGCAATATGGACCTGTCGCGGCGCACCGACCAGCAGGCCAGCACGCTGGAGGAAACCGCCTCGTCGATGGAGCAGCTGACTTCGGCCGTGCAGCACAACAGCGACAACGCGCGCCACGGCAACCAGCTGGCGCGCACCGCGTCCGACGTCGCCGCGCGCGGCGGCACCGTGGTCAGCCGCGTGGTCGACACCATGGGCGCGATCCACGCCTCGTCGCGCAGGATCGTCGACATCATCGCGGTCATCGACGGCATCGCCTTCCAGACCAATATCCTGGCGCTGAACGCCGCCGTCGAGGCGGCGCGCGCCGGCGAGCAGGGGCGCGGCTTCGCCGTGGTGGCGTCGGAGGTGCGCAACCTGGCGCAGCGCTCGGCCGCCGCCGCCAAGGAAATCAAGGCGCTGATCGACCACTCGGTGGCCGACGTGGAAGCCGGCAGCAAGCTGGTCGACGAGGCCGGCGTGACGATGCGCCAGGTGGTCGAGAGCATCGGCAGCGTCACCGGCATCATGAGCGAGATCGTCAGCGCCAGCGAGGAGCAGGCCCAGGGCATCGGCCAGGTCAACCACGCGGTCTCGGAGATGGACGGCGTGACGCAGCAGAATGCGGCGCTGGTGGAGCAGGCCGCAGCCGCCGCGCAATCGATGCGCGAGCAGTCGGTGCGGCTGGCGCAGATCGTCAGCCTGTTCAAGCTGCACGAGGGGCAGCTTGGCCATCATTCTGCCCCTGGCCGCCATGCTGCTGTGCTGGAAACGGTCTGACTCGTTACCCGTCTCAACGATGTGGCAGCGATGTGTGAGCCGGTCGAGCAACGCGGCGGTCATCTAATACGTCTCACGCGTCCCGCGTGGGCGCGCCCACGCGCAGGCGGCCCGTCGAACGCGGCTTGCTCAGGCGGCCTGTTTGCGCCGCGCCAGGAAACCAAGCAGGCCCAGGCCCGCGAACAGCATGGCATAGCTTTCCGGCTCCGGAACGGCGTTGATCGTAACAGCGATCGGCGTGTTGCCCGAGTAAAAACTGCCATTGTTCCCGACCACGAAGTCCAGCGTCTGGCCGGCGCCGAGGTATTGCTGGAACGAGGCCAGGCTGGGGCTGTTGTTGGTCGATCCATACGACTGCAGCGGATGCAGCGCGTCGCCGTTCAGGACGACGGCGGCGCTCATGTCACCGGAGTCACCGGCAAAAAATTGCCCGGCGACCGCGTAGGTCCCCGCCGCGCCGGCGGTGAAGCGCACGATGGTCACGTCGCCAAAGGATAGCGGCCCCGGATGCAGGACCACTTGCCCGGGCGCCGCGCCATACGCGTCGCCGGTGCCGGTATTTTTCCACACCGCCGGCGTGCCGAGCATATTGTAGTTGGACATGCTCCAGCCAGCACCGTTGGACGTGTCGAACAGCGTCATCGCATATCCCGCCCCTGCCGACGACGAATAGCCGTAGGTCCAGACGTTGCTGGAGGACTGGGTGCCGACGGCGCTAAAGTCGGCCGAAAGGTCCGCCGCAGAAGCTGAAACGGCGCCGAGGGCGCCAACCAGGAAAACTGCTGCCAAAGAATTACGTTTCATTTTCACCGCCTCGGTTATTGTCATGAACGAAATATATTAGCATGTTGAAAATGGTTGTTGTGTATATTTTATGTATTTGTTGTTTGGGCAACGCCTTGCATCTGCTTGAACAAATGCAGATAGGCGCGGCTGACGAGCAATTGCTCGGGACGCTCCTTGAGCTTGAGCAAGGTGCGGGCACGAAGCTGTTTACTTGGCTAAGAACTTATGACGCGATCGAGTACATGGGCGTATCTCAAAAAGACGCAGCAAAGATCCTGTCCCGAAGACTTTGAACCAGACTGATCACATAAGTATCACGTCGTACTGCTCCTGGTGGTACGCCGTCTCCACCTGCAGCGAGATCTTCTTGCCGATGAAGTCGCCCAACATCGCCAGGTGCTGCGACTCTTCTTCGAGGAACATGTCGACCACTTCCTGCGACGCCAGGATGCGGAACTCGCGCGGGTTGAACTGCTTCGCTTCGCGCAGCAGCTCGCGCAGGATTTCGTAGCAGATGGTGCGCGAGGTCTTGACCTGGCCCTTGCCGGCGCACGCCGGGCATGGCTCGCACAGGATGTGGGCCAGCGATTCGCGGGTGCGCTTGCGCGTCATCTCCACCAGCCCCAAGGCCGAGAAGTTCGACACCGACACCTTGGTGCGGTCGCGCGACAGGGTCTTCTTCAACTCCTGCAGAACCGCGTTGCGGTGCTCGGTGTTTTCCATGTCGATGAAGTCGAGGATGATGATGCCGCCCAAATTGCGCAGCCGCAGCTGGCGCGCGATCGCATGCGCCGCCTCCAGGTTGGTCTTGAAGATCGTGTCGGCGAAATTGCGCCCGCCGACGAAGCCGCCGGTGTTGACGTCGATGGTGGTCATGGCCTCGGTCTGGTCGACGATCAGGTAGCCGCCGGACTTCAGGTCGACGCGCCGCCCCAGCGCGCGCAGGATCTCTTCCTCCACGCCGTACAGGTCGAACAGCGGCCGCTCGCCCGTGTAGTGCTGAAGACGCGGCAGCACGCCCGGCGTATAAGCCTGGCCGAACTCCTGCAGGTTCACGTAGTTCTCGCGCGAGTCGACCTGGATGGTGGCCGTATCGTCGTGGACGAAGTCGCGCAGCACGCGCTGGGCCAGGCTCAAGTCCTGATGCAGCAGCGTGGTGGCCGGCTTGGTGCGCGCGCCGTGCAGGATCGCGCCCCAGGTCTTGCGCAGATATTCGACGTCGGCGGCGATGTCGGAGTCTGACGCGTCCTCGGCCTGCGTGCGTACGATGTAGCCGCCTTTTTCATCGGCCGGCAGCAGGCTTTGCAAGCGCGCGCGCAGCGCTTCGCGCTCGGATTCCTTTTCGATTTTCTGCGAGATGCCGATGTGGGCGTCCTGCGGCAGGTAGACCAGCATGCGCCCGGCGATCGAGATCTGCGTCGACAAGCGCGCGCCCTTGGTGCCGATGGGGTCCTTGATGACCTGCACCGTCAGCACCTGGCCGTCGAACAGGATTTTTTCGATCGGCGTCGGCACCGCGTTCTGGCTGCCGTCGTGCGGGCGGGCTTCCCAGATGTCGGCCACGTGCAGGAAGGCGGCGCGCTCCAGGCCGATGTCGATGAAGGCCGACTGCATGCCCGGCAGCACCCGCACCACCTTGCCGGAGTAGACGTTGCCGGCCAGGCCGCGCGTGAGCGTGCGTTCGATGTGGAGTTCTTGGACCGCGCCTTGCAGGATCAGGGCGACCCGGGTTTCCTGCGGGGTGATGTTGATCAGGATGTCTTCGTTCATTTGTCTCTACGGCGTGGAAGGCCTTTATTGTCTCTGTGGACGATCATACACGCGATCAGGCGGGCCGTGGCGGCATGCTGGCCGCTAACCCGCACTGCGGCAAATAGGGGCCGGCCCAACGGGCCGGCGGGGCGTAGCCCCTATCCAGACCCTCGGGGTCTGACCCCCGTGGCCGGGTTGCGGGTCTACGTCTCAAGCTTAGGGGAGCGGGAGGCCGGCCTGGCGCAGCAGCTGCACCGTCTCGTACACGGGCAGGCCCATGATGCCGGAATGGCTGCCGGCGATGTGTTCGATGAATTGCGCCGCCGGGCCCTGGATGCCGTAGGCGCCGGCCTTGTCGTACGGTTCGGCGGTGGCGCAGTAGGCGGCGATGGCCGCCGGCGACAGCGCGCCGAAGCGCACGTCCGACACCTGCGTGATCTGGCCGCTGAAGTCGGCCGAGTGCACCGCGATCGACGTCAGCACCTGGTGCGTGCGGCCGGACAGCTTGCTGAGCATGGCGATGGCTTCGGCGGCGTTGGCCGGCTTGCCGAGGATGGCGCCGTCGATGGTGACGGTGGTGTCGGCCGACAGCACGGCGCGCGGCGCCATGCGGCGCTTGACCACCAGGTCGGCCGCGAAGGCGGCTTTTTCGCGCGCTACGCGGGCGACATAGTCGAGCGGCGCTTCGCCGGGCAGCACTTCTTCGGTGACGTCGGCGCCGCGCGGGCCGTCGCTGCGCAACAGCAGCAGCTCGAAATCGATGCCGACCTGGCGCAGCAACTCACGCCGGCGCGGGCTCTTCGAGGCGAGGTAGATTTTCTTTTCGACCGGTTTCATAGGTCAGACCCTGTGGTAGGGATGGTTCTGGGTGATGGACCAGGCGCGGTACAGCTGCTCGGCGAGCATCACCCGCACCATACCATGCGGCAGCGTCATGCTGGAGATGCGGATCAGGCCTTCGGCGCGCGCCTTCAGCTCGGGATCGAGGCCGTCGGCGCCGCCGATCAGGAAGGCGGTGTCGCGGCCGTCCTGCTGCCACGCTTCCAGCTGCTGCGACAGGCCGACCGAGGTCAGGTCCTTGCCGCGTTCATCCAGCGCGATGATGCGCACCGATTTCGGCAGGGCCGCCTCGATGCGCTCGCGTTCCAGCGCCATCGCGGTGGCGGCGGTCTTGCTGCCGGAACGGTCGACCGGCTTGATTTCCTTCAGCACGATCTTCAGTTCCGGCGGCATGCGCTTCGCGTACTCGGCGAAGCCCGTCTCGATCCAGGCCGGCATCTTGTGGCCGACCGCAGCGATGATCAGCTGCATCCCGGATTACTCTTCGACTTTTTTGATGCGCTTGATGACGGTCTTGACCGGCGCTTCATCGGCCTTCGGCTTGGCGACCTTGCGCTTCGGCGGCAGCGCCTTCAGCACTTCGGCGGCGGCGACGGCGGACTTGGTCTTGCCGACCTTGATGGTCTTGCCGGCTGGGACGGCGGCTGCCTTCTTGGCGGCCGGCTTCTTGACGGCGGCGGCAGGCTTGGCGGCGGCGGCCTTGCGGGCGGTGGTTTTCTTCTCGATGACCGGCTTGATTTCGGCTTCCTTCTTGCCGGCCGCCATGTGGCTGCTGACTTTCTTTGGCTTGGCCGCTTCTTCGCCTTCTTCGGTGGACTTGCGCTTGGCGGCGCCGACCTTGACCGGCTTGTCGCCCCACAGCTCTTCCAGGCGGTAGTAGGCGCGGATCGGCGCCTGCATGATGTGGACGATCATGTCGCCCAGGTCGACCAGCACCCATTCACCGGTGTCCTCGCCTTCCATGCCGTAGACGTCGCCGCCGGCGGCCTTGACCTTGTCGCGCACCGAGGCGGCCAGCGCCTTGGTCTGGCGGTTCGAGGTGCCGGACGCGATGGCGATGCGGTCGAACAGGCTGGTCAGGTGGGTGGTATCGAACAGGGCGATATCTTGGGCCTTGACGTCTTCGAGGGCGTCAACGACGAGGGATTGCAGTTTTTTGATGTCCATTTAGCTTTTGTATAGATTATGTTGTTCAATATAGTCTAGCACTAGCGGCGGGATAAGCGAGTTTGCGCTGTCCCCCCGTTGTAATGCCGCACGTATTTGGGTGGCGGAGATATCCACCGCGAAGTCTTGTGCCAGATAAGTCAGACCGTGCGGCGTGGTACGGATTTGTTCAGGCGTTCCCAGTCGGCTGGAGAACGCCTCGGCGACGGCGGCCGGCAAGCCGGCGCTGTCGATGCTGAAGCCGGGGCGGGCCGCTACGCAGATATGCGCGTAGTCGAACAGCGCCCGCCATTCGTGCCAGGTGTCGAGCCGCAGCAGCTGGTCGGCGCCCATCAAAAAGCTGATGGAGGCCGCCGGCCCGAGCTCGGCGCGCACCTGGCGCAAGGTGTCGATGGTGTAAGTCGGCAGTCCCTGCGCGCCGCGTTCGATTTCCTGCATGTCGACCGCGACGGCGAACGGCTGGCCGGCGAAGGCCAGCGCCACCATCTCGGCGCGCTGCTGCGGCGTCGCCTTCAGGTTGGCGCGCTGCCAGGGCAGGCCGGTCGGGATCACGCGCAACTGGTCCACCTGCAGCAGCTGCGCGAAATGCGCGCCTAGAGCGACGTGACCGTGATGCACCGGATCGTAGCTGCCCCCCAGCAGTGCGACGCGATAGCTCACGTCGGTCACTCGGTCAGCCAGTCGCGATGCGGCAGGAAGTCGGAGTACAGGGCCGCTTCCGGGCTGCCCGCTTCAGGTTCCCAGCGATAGCGCCATTTGACGATCGGCGGCATCGACATCAGGATCGCTTCGGTGCGGCCGCCCGACTGCAGGCCGAACAGCGTGCCGCGGTCGAACACCAGGTTGAACTCGACGTAGCGGCCGCGCCGGTAAGCCTGGAAGTCGCGTTCGCGCTCGCCGTACGGCGTGTCCTTGCGCTGTTCCAGGATCGGCAGGTAGGCTGTCAGGAAGGCGTCGCCGACGCTCTGCATCATGGCGAAGCTTTGCTCCGCGCCCGCTTCGTTGAAGTCGTCGAAGAAGATGCCGCCGACGCCGCGCGCTTCCTGGCGGTGTTTCAGGTAAAAATACTCGTCGCACCACTTCTTGAAGCGTGCGTGCAGATCGTCGCCGAACGGCGCGAGCGCATTATGGCACGTCTGGTGGAAGTGCTTCACGTCTTCGACGTTGCCATAGTACGGCGTCAGGTCCATGCCGCCGCCGAACCACCACGCCGGCTGGCCGTCGTCGGTGGTGGTGGTGAAGAAGCGCACGTTCATGTGCACCGTGGGCGCGTATGGATTGCGTGGGTGGATCACCAGCGACACGCCCATCGCTTCCCACGGCTTGCCGCCCAGGTCGGGGCGATGCGCCGACGCCGACGGCGGCAGCTTGGCACCCATCACGTGCGAGAAGTTGACCCCGCCGCGCTCGATGACATTGCCTTCCTCGACCAGGCGCGAGATGCCGCCGCCGCCTTCGGCGCGGTCCCACGCGTCGCGCAGGAAGGGCTTGCCGTCGACGGCTTCGAGCGCCTGCACGATGCGCTGCTGCAGATCGAGCAGCCAGGCCTTGACGGCGGATGGATCGGGCGCCAGCGACATATCAGTGCTTCAGGCCGCGCCAGCCGATGTCGCGGCGGCACTGCATGCCTTCAAACGAAATCTGGTCGACCACTTCGTAAGCCTGCTTCTGCGCCAGCTTGACGCTGTCGGCCAGGCCGACCACGCACAGCACGCGGCCGCCGGTCACTTGCAGCTGGCCGTTCACATCGGCGGTGCCGGCGTGGAAGGTCACCGCTTCCGGCGTCTCGGCCGGGATACCTTCGATGACGGCGCCTTTGAGCGGCGCGTCCGGATAACCGGCTGCGGCCAGCACCACGCCGACGGCGGTGCGGCGGTCCCATTCCAGCTCGATCTGGTCCAGCGTGCCGTTGACGGCGTGTTCCATCACCGCCACCAGGTCGGTCTTCAGGCGCGACATGATCGGCTGGGTTTCAGGATCGCCCATGCGGCAGTTGAATTCCAAGGTGCGCGGATTGCCCTGGGCGTCGATCATCAGGCCGGCGTACAGGAAGCCGGTGAAGACGATGCCGTCCTTCGCCATGCCGGCGATGGTAGGGTTGATGATCTCGCGCATGACGCGGGCATGCATCGCCGGCGTCACGATCGGGGCAGGGGAGTAGGCGCCCATGCCGCCGGTGTTCGGGCCTTCGTCGTTGTCCTTGAGGCGCTTGTGATCCTGGCTCGTGGCCAGCGGCAGGATGTTTTTACCGTCGCACATGATGATGAAGCTGGCCTCTTCGCCGGCGAGGAATTCCTCGATGACGATGCGTGCGCCGGCGTCGCCGAAGCGGTTATCGGCCAGCATGTCGTCCACCGCCTGATGCGCTTCTTCCAGCGACAGCGCGACGACCACGCCTTTGCCGGCGGCCAGGCCGTCGGCCTTGATGACGATCGGCGCGCCGTTGGCGTCGATGTAGGCGTGCGCTTGCGCCACGTCCGAGAAGGTCTGGTACTTGGCGGTCGGGATGCCGTGGCGCTGCATGAAGGCCTTGGCGAAGTCCTTCGACGATTCCAGTTGCGCCGCTTCCTTGGTCGGGCCGAAGACTTTGAGGCCGCGGGCGCGGAACAGGTTGACGATGCCGCCGGCCAGCGGGGTCTCCGGGCCGACCACGGTCAGTCCGATGTGCTCGCTCTCGACGAAGTTCGCCAGCTCGTGCAGGTCCGTGATGTTGACGTTGACCAGGCGCGAATCGCGCGCGGTGCCGCCGTTGCCGGGGGCGACGTAGACCATCTGGATGCGTTCCGATTGCGCCAGTTTCCAGGCCAATGCATGCTCACGGCCGCCGGAGCCGACTACCAATATTTTCATAATTCCTCAGTCTTCGATCAGCGTGTTGGAATAGACTTCCTGGACGTCGTCCAGCGCTTCCAGCGCGTCCAGCAGTTTTTGCATCTTGACGGCGTTGTCGCCGGTGATGACGGTTTCGACGTCCGGCTTCATGATGATCTCGGCCACTTCGGCCTTGAAGCCGGCCGCTTCCAGCGCGTCCTTGACGGTGGCGAAATCGTGCGGGCCGCAGATCACTTCGAAGCCGCCTTCTTCGTCGGCGACGACGTCTTCGGCGCCGGCTTCGAGCGCCACTTCCATTAGCGCGTCCTCATTGGTGCCGGGCGCGAACAGGAACTGGCCGCAGTGCTTGAACATGAAGGCCACCGAGCCTTCGTTGCCCATGTTGCCGCCGTTTTTGTTGAAGGCGTTGCGGACTTCGGCCACGGTGCGAACGCGGTTGTCGGTCATGCAGTCGACGATGATGGCCGCGCCGCCGATGCCGTAGCCTTCGTAGCGCACTTCCTCGTAGGCCGCGCCGTCCTCGCCGCCGGTGCCGCGGGTGATCGCGCGCTGCACGTTATCCTTCGGCATATTGGCGTCGGCCGCCTTGTCCACGGCCAGTCGCAGGCGCGGATTGGTCTGGATGTCGCCGCCGCCCATGCGTGCGGCTACGGTGATTTCCTTGATCAGACGGGTCCAGATCTTGCCACGTTTAGCGTCGGTAGCGGCTTTTTTGTGCTTGATGTTGGCCCATTTGCTGTGTCCAGCCATGTTCGGTCTTCCTTCGGCGCGGTTTTGTTGGTATGCGGTGAGGGCGGTATTTTAGCATAAGAGGGGCGTCAAAAACCGTCGCCCCCTCGGCCGCCGCAAGCTAGAGGGCACGCTCCACTTTTTGTAGGGATGCTGTCACATACCGGTGCTAACCTTTATTTTTTAACATCGGCATCAGCGCGGAGCGGACATGGACAGAAGGCAATTTCTCAAATTCGGCAGTTTTATCACGGTATCGGTGGCGTCGGGCGCGGGCCTGAGCGCCTGCGGCGGCAGCGATTCCGCTGCCGCCGGCGCGGCCGACCTGCCGCTGGCCGGCGGCGCCTGGAAGTTCCCGCAAAGCGTGGCCTCGGGCGATCCGCGCGCCGACAGCATCCTGCTGTGGACCCGCGCCGTGCCGGCGTCGGCCAACGACGTCGCCGCCGCGCCGGCTGCCAGCGACAGCGCGCTGCGGCTGGTGGTCACGGCCGCCGACAACAGCAAATCGCTGGGCGGCAGCACGGCGCTCAGCGGCGCGACGGTGGTCGACGTCAAGCTGCCGTTGCAGGCGCAGTTCGACAATACGGTGCGCCACAAGGTGACCGGGCTGTCGGCCGGCACCGTGTATTACTACCAGTTCGTCGCCGGCGACACGCGCTCCAACGTCGGCCGCTTCAAGACCGCGCCGGCGGCCGATGCCGATGTCTCGCAGCTGCAGTTCGTGTATATGACCTGCCAGGACTGGAGCGTCAACCACTGGGGCGCGATGTCGTCCATCGCCGGCGAGAACCTGGACTTCATCGTCCACCTGGGCGACTACATCTACGAGACCGTGGGCGATGACTTCCAGCTCGGCGCGGTCGAGTCGCGCCACGACGCGCTGGCGCTGCCGGACGGCGCCTTCAAGAGCGGCGCTTCGGGCGCCAGGTACGCCAGCACGCTGGCCGACTACCGCTATCTGTACAAAAAATATCGCACCGACGCGCGGCTGCAGGCGCTGCACGAGCGCTTCGCCTTCATCGCCATCTGGGACGACCACGAGTTTTCCGACGATGCGTGGCAGGATGCGCAGACCTATGACGGCTCCTTCAACGCCGACGGTTCGGATCTGCATCAGACGGGCCGCCGCCGCAACGCCAACCAGGCCTGGTTCGAGTACATGCCGGCCGACGTGTCGCTGGATGGCGCCAACACCACCTTCCAGAACATCAAGATCTATCGCGATTTCCAGTTCGGTAAGCTGATGCAGCTGATGATGACCGACGAGCGCCTGTACCGCGCCGACCACGTGATTCCGGAATCGTCGGTGAATCCGGCGACCGGCAAGCCGCTGGGCCGCATCGGTGCGCGCTATCTGGTGCCGCAGGACCTGTTCAACTCCGTCGAGACGCAGAAGATGGCCGGCGCCACCGCCATCGCGCTACCGCCGCTGACCACCGTGACCATGCTGGGCAACGACCAGCGCCAGTGGTGGATGGACAAGATGAAGGCCGCCACCTCGACCTGGAAGTTGTGGGGCAACGAGGTGTCGCTGCTGCGCATGGGGCTCAACGGCGTGGACGCCATCGCGGCCCTGATCGCGCTGAACGCGATTCCGTCGCTGGCCGCGTCGGTGGTCACGACCGCGTCGGCGATCGGCAACAACTTCCAGCTGGCCGGCGCGATTGTCGCGGCGGTGACGGCGGGGGCGTCGTCGGCGGTGGCGCAGCAGGGCGGGGTGGCGATCCAGCAGGCGTATTCCAGCAGCCAGGGTTCGGTGGCGGCGATGACGGCGGCCGGCGTGACGGCCGGCCTGACGACGGCACAGGCGGGATTGGCGGCGACCGTGTTCGGCGCGGTGTATGTGGCGGCTAGCGGCATCGTGGCGTCGACGCCGGCCACGCTGGCGGGCGTCGCGGCGCAGACCATCGCCTTCGGCTACATCAAGCCGGAGGTGCAGGCGAAGAAGGCGGATTCGGTGTTCGTGGCGGCGTCGGGCAAGAAGGCGGCGCTGGCGCCGTTCTTCGCGCGCTTCCTGCTCAACTGCGATCAGTGGGACGGCTACAACAGCGAGCGCAAGGCGCTGATGTCGCATTTGAAGACGAATAATGTCAGCAACGTGGTGGCGATCACCGGCGACATCCACGCCTTCTTCGCCGGCACGGTCAGCGACGACTTCGACGCGGCCGGTGGCGGCACGCCGGTGATGGTGGACCTGGTGTCGGCGGGGATCAGTTCCGATTCCTTCTTCAGTTATCTGCGCGATGCGGCCAGTGTGCTGGGCGATATCAGCACGCTGGTGTCGTACCCGCTGTCGATTCCGGTGACGGGCTTGGCGACGTTGAACCTGTCGTTCAACCTGCTGGACTACACGATGGGCAAGGCCGCGCCGACGGTGGCGAGCCTGCTGGAGCAGACCCGCGTGCAGCTGCGCGGCGCCGTGGCGGCGAAGGGTGTGCCGGAAGCGCAGCTGGATGCGACGGTGGCTGCGGTGCTGGCAGGCCTGCAAGCCAGCAGCGATTTCAGCGGCAGCTTGCTGGCGCTGGCGCAGCAGCTGTCGGCGCTGGGGAACAACCCGTGGCTCAAGCACCTGAACACCGACGCGCAAGGCTACACGCTGGTGACGCTCACCCCGGGCAAGCTAGTGGCGCAATTCAAGCAGGTGAATAAACTGGTCGGCACGACTGCGCCGGCGACGGTGGTAGCGCGCATCGCCACCGCGACGGTAACGGCGGGTTCGCCGTCCGTGGCGATCAGCTAGCCGCCACCCCGCACGCGACGCCTGCACGCCAGCGTCGCGTCAATAGGGTCAGACCCCGTCCGGGGTCTGACCCTGCCTTGCCGGGGTTGCCGCCTTGCCGGGGTTGCCCGTCAGCGGTGGAATCCGTTTGCCTTTACAATCGCAGCATGACTAAAAGCATTGCAGACACAGGCGCCGCGCGGGCCGCCTATTTGGGGGGGCTGGGGATCGCCGTCGGCGGCGCAGTGCTGTTTTCGACCAAGGCCGTCGTCGCCAAGCTGCTGTACCGCTATCACATCGACGCCGTCACGCTGATCGCCTTCCGCATGATGTTCTCGCTGCCGGTGTTCGCCGCCGTCGCGATCTGGAAGATGCGCACCGAGGCGCCGCTCTCCGCATCCGACCGCTGGCGCCTGATCGGCCTCGGGCTGGTCGGCTACTACCTCTCCAGCTTCCTCGACTTCCTCGGCCTGCAATACATCTCCGTCGGGCTGGAACGCCTGATCCTGTTCCTGACGCCCACCTTCGTGCTGCTGATCAGCTCCACGCTGCTCAAGCAGCACATCAGCCGCAAGCAGTGGCTGGCGCTGCTGACCTCCTACTGCGGCATCGTCTTCGTCTTCCTGCACGACTTAAAGGGCGGCGGCAACGTGGTGCTCGGCGCCACGCTGGTCACCGGCTCGGCCGCCGCCTACGCCGTCTACCTGCTGCTGTCCGGCGAAATGGTCAAGCGCCTCGGCGCATTGCGGCTGGTGTCGTACGCGATGTGCGTCTCCAGCGCCGCCTGCATCGGCCAGTTCTTCCTGCTGCGTCCCGCGTCCGGCCTGATCCAGCCGCTGCCGGTGTACGGCCTGTCGCTGGTCAACGGCATCCTGTGCACGGTGATGCCGGTGTTCATGACCATGGCCGCCGTCGAACGCATCGGTGCCGGCACCGCCTCGCAGGCTGGTATGATCGGTCCCGTCTCAACGCTGTTCCTCGGCGCGCTGCTGCTGGGCGAGCCGGTCACCTCCTGGCAGTTGGGCGGCACCGCGCTGGTGCTGGCCGGGATCTACGTGCTGTCAAAAAAATAGAGAGATCAAGACATGAAATTCCGCATCGCCCTGATTGCCCACGATAAGAAAAAAGACGACATGATCACGCTGGCCGGCGAATACAAGGCCTTCCTGTCGACCTGCGCGCTGGTCGCCACCGGCACCACCGGCGGCCGCCTGATCGACGAACTGGGCCTGGACGTGGAACGCAAGCACTCCGGCCCCTTCGGCGGCGACTTGCAGATCGGCTCGATGCTGGTCGAAGGCCTGATCGACTGCGTGATCTTCCTGCGCGACCCGATGACGCCGCAGCCGCACGAACCGGACATCAACGCGCTGGTGCGCGCCTGCGACGTGCACAATACGCCGTGCGCGACCAACGTCTCGTCGGCGCATCTGGTACTGTCGCAGCTTCAGCTCAAGGCAGCAAACTGACTAAACTATTTACGGAGGCAGTCATCATGGTCAAGGCAATCCGCATGAGCCGCGTCGGCGGTCCGGAAGTGATGGAACTGGTGGACGTGGAGCTGGGCCCGCCCGGTCCCGGCGAGGCGCAGGTGCGCCAGCACGCCATCGGCCTCAATTTCATCGACGTCTACTTTCGCACCGGCCTGTATCCGCAGCCGCTGCCGGGCGGCCTGGGCATGGAGGGCGCCGGCGTGGTCGAGGCCATCGGCGAGGGCGTCACCGAGGTGAAGGTCGGCGACCGCGTCGCCTACGCCGGCCGGCCGATCGGCGCCTACGCCGAGGCGCGCAACATGCCGGCGTCGCAGCTGCTGGTGCTGCCGGAGAAGGTCGGCTTCGACACCGCCGCCGCCATGATGCTGCAGGGCTTGACCGTGCAGTACCTGTTCCACCGCACCGTGCCGCTCAAGGCCGGCGACACCATCCTGTTCCACGCCGCCGCCGGCGGCGTCGGCCTGATCGCCTGCCAGTGGGCGCGTGTGCTGGGCGTGACCCTGATCGGCACCGTCGGCTCGGAAGAGAAGGCGGCGCTGGCCACCGAGAACGGCGCCCACCACGTCATCAACTACAACAAGGAAAACTTCACCGAGCGCGTCAGGGAAATCACCGGCGGCCAGGGCGTGTCGGCGGTGTACGACTCGATCGGCAAGGACACCTTCATCGGCTCGCTCGACTGCCTCAAGCCGCTGGGCACCATGGTCAGCTTCGGCAACGCCTCCGGGCCGGTGCCGCCGTTCAGCCTGAGCGAGCTGGCCAGTCGCGGCTCGCTGTTCATCACGCGGCCGTCGATGATGGCCTACTTCTCGACGCGCGAGGAGCTGGAGACTGCGGCCAAATCGCTGTTCGGCGTGGTCGCCAGCGGCGAGGTCAAGATCGACATCCGCCAGCGTTATGCGCTGGCCGACGTGGCCCAGGCGCACATCGACCTTGAATCGCGCAAGACGACCGGCTCGTCCATCCTGCTGCCATGAAGGATTTGCCCGACGAGCAGGACCAGGACGGCGACGGCGATTTCTCCGACATGCTGAGCGAAATGCGCATCCTGCTGCCGGGTGCGCAGATGCTGTCGGCGTTTTTGATCATCCTGCCGTTCAACGAAGGCTTCGGCAAGATCGTGCATGCGGAGAAGCTGCTGTTCCTGGCGACCTTCTTCCTGTCGCTGACCAGCCTGGTGCTGCTGAGCGCGCCGGCGATCCAGCACCGGCTGATGCGGCCATTGCGCGACCGCGAGCGGTTCAAGCGCATCGCCACGCGGCAGATCGTCGCCGGCGCGTTTTCGCTGGCGGTGGCGCTGACCTTGGGCACCGACTTGGTGATCTCGGAAGTGTTCGGGCCGGTGGTCGGGATCGTGATGGCAGCCATCATGGCGGGCTTGATCCTCTGCGTCTGGTGGCTGATGCCGGCCTGGCTGAAACGCCACGACAGGGTTTAGGTACGGAAGCGTACAGATCGAATCGCCGCTGGCCAGTAAGCTGTACCTCAATGACTAGCCATTCCGGTTAGCACTCATTCAGGAGCACTACCATGAACAAAGACCAAATCGAAGGCAAGCTGAAAAACATCGGCGGCAAGATCCAGGAAGAAGTCGGCGATCTGATCGACAGCCCTGAACAAGAAGCCAAGGGCTTCCAGAAGCAAGCCGAAGGCAAGCTGCAAGAGAAAGTCGGCGACGTTAAAGAAGCCGTGCATATCGCCACCAAGTAATTGGTCGCAGCAAATGAAAAAGCCGAGCATTGCTCGGCTTTTTTCATGGGGTAAAGCAGCTGTGGCCAGCGGCGCAAAATTCGGAATGTGCCGGTGTGCTTGCATCAACCCGCACGGCGGCAAACAGGGGTCAGACCCCGTACGGGGTCTGACCCCCCCCGTCCGGGTTAAGGGTCTCGTCTCAAGCGAAGGTTAGTTGACCCTGGCCGGCGCCGCGTCACCGGCCACCTTAGCCGGCGGCGCTTCATAAGTCTCGGTCTTCGGCTCGATCTTCACATCGATCATGCGCGGCACGCCGCTCTGGCCGGGGAAGCCGGTGAACGCGCTCTGCACCAGCGCCGGCATCACATGCGGCGTCGCCTGCACCGAGCTGGTGTTCTGCACCGTCACGTCATACAGCTTGCGGCCGCCGATGGTGTTGATGGTCACGCGCAGCTCGCGCTGGTATTGATGCTTGATGCGTTCCTGCACCATCATCGGCGGCCCGAAGCGCCACGGATCATAGAAGAACGGACGATAGCCGTAGCGCGAATAGCCCCAGCCATAACGGCCGTAGCCGTAGCCCGGACCCCAGTACGGCCCGAACGGATCATCCGCCTCCAGCACCCGCACCGGATGGTCGATGGTGACGAATTTCATGCCGACCAGCAACTTCGGCGGTTGGCTGGCTGCGGCCTGGACGAAGCCCAGCTTGCCCAGCTCATTGGCCACGAGCACCTGATAGTTGCGGTATTCCAGCGTATCGTCGGCGCCTTGGGGGGCTTCGAAGGCAAAGGATTTGTCCTGGATCTCTCCGGTCCAGTCGTTGAAGGCGGTGACGTTGCTATGAATGGTGGTGGCGCAGCCGCTCAGCAGCATGACGGCGGCGGTCGCCAGGACGGCGAAATATTTCATGGTGGTGCCCCTCTCAGGTAAGACGGTATTTTCCAGAGCTAAGTGTATGACGCACGCCTGGAGCTTGCATGATTATTACAGATTGTTACGGCGGCGTGGAGACCGGCAACTTTCCTGCGCTGCCGCAGGGCATTCAGGCGTCCGCCCGGGCGCTGGTGTTGGTAAAATAGGCTTTTGCCTACGTCACCAGAGCCCCCAATGCGCACAGACAGCAGTCCACCGACGATATTCCGCAAAGATTACACCCCGCCAGCCTTCCTGGTCGATACCGTTGAACTCGGCTTCGACCTGCACCCGGAACGCACCGTGGTCGCCAACCGCATCGTCATGCGGCACAACCCGGCGTCCAGGCTGCGCGACATCGTGCTGCACGGCGAGGACATCGAACTGGTCCAGCTGCGCATGAACGGCAAGCTGCTGGCCAAGGGCGAATACGAACTCGACCACGCCACGCTGACCATCAGGAAGGCGCCGGCCCAGGTGGTGCTGGAAATCGAAACCCTGTGCGCGCCGGTGCAGAACACCACGCTGTCGGGCCTGTACGTCTCGAACGGCAACTTCTTCACGCAGTGCGAGGCCGAAGGCTTCCGCCGCATCACCTACTTCCCGGACCGTCCTGACGTGATGGCCAAGTACACCGTAATGCTGCGTGCCGACAAGGCCGCCTACCCGGTGCTGCTATCGAACGGCAACCTGATCGAGGAGGGCGACCTGGGCGACGGCCGCCACTACGCCAAGTGGGAAGACCCGTTCAAGAAGCCGTCCTACCTGTTCGCGCTGGTCGCGGCCAAACTGGTCTGCCAGGAAGAAACGTTTAAACTGGCCGACGGCCGCGATGTGCTGCTGCAGGTGTGGGTCGAAGAGGGCAACCTCGACAAGACCGACTACGCCATGCAATCGCTGAAGAACTCGATCCGCTGGGACGAAGAACGCTTCAACCTGGAGCTGGACCTGGACCGCTTCATGATCGTCGCCGTGGGCGACTTCAACATGGGCGCGATGGAAAACAAGGGCCTGAACATCTTCAACACCAAGTTCGTGCTGGCCAACCCGCGCACCGCCACCGACATCGACTACGCCGGCATCGAAGCGGTGGTCGGCCACGAATACTTCCACAACTGGACCGGCAACCGCGTCACCTGCCGCGACTGGTTCCAGCTATCGCTGAAAGAAGGCCTGACCGTGTTCCGCGACCAGGAGTTTTCCGCCGACATGATCGGCACCGACAGCGGCCGCGCCGTCACCCGCATCGACCAGGTGCGCACCTTGCGCCAGGCCCAGTTCCCCGAGGACGCCGGCCCGATGTCGCACCCGGTGCGGCCCGACTCGTTCGTCGAGATCAACAACTTCTACACCGTGACCGTGTACGAAAAAGGCGCGGAAGTGGTGCGCATGTACCAGACGCTGCTGGGCCGCGACGGCTTCCGCAAGGGCATGGACCTGTACTTCGAGCGGCATGACGGCCAGGCCGTCGAATGCGACGACTTCCGCGCCGCGATGGCCGACGCCAACGGCCGCGACCTGCGCCAGTTCGAGCGCTGGTACTCGCAGGCCGGCACGCCGGTGGTCACCGCGCGCACGCGCTACGACGCCGTCAAGCGCAACTTCGACATCATCCTCAGCCAGCGCTGCGCGCCGAGCGCCGGGCAGCAGGACAAGCTGCCGTTCCACATCCCGGTCGCGGTCGGCCTGCTGGGCGCCAGCGGCAAGGATCTGCCGCTGACCCTGGAAGGCGGCACGCACGCCAAGGGCGCCACCACGGTGGTGCTGGAGCTGACGGAGCAGGAGCAGATATTCCGCTTCCGCAACGTCGACGAGCGCCCGACGCCATCGATTCTGCGCGACTTCTCGGCGCCGGTGGTGCTGGAATACGACTACACCGACGCCGAACTGCTGCACCTGTTCAGCCACGACAGCGACCCGGTCAACCGCTGGGAAGCGGGCCAGCGCCTCGCGATGGAGCGCCTGCTCAAGCTGACCGCGCAAGTGGCGGCCGCCGGCGGCGGCGACGCCGCGCTCAAGCTGGACCCGACCTTCATCAACGCCCAGCGCGCCGTGCTGACCGACGCCACGCTGGACCCGGCCTTCCGCGAGCTGGCGCTGATCCTGCCGTCGGAGACCATCATCGCCGAGCAGATGGACGTGGTCGACCCGCAAGCGATCCACACCGCGCGCCAGTTCATGCGCCGCACCATCGGCGCCGCGTTGAAGAGCGAGCTGCTGGCGCAATACCACGCCAACGAAACGCCCGGCGCCTACAGCCCGGACGCGCTGTCGGCCGGCAAGCGCGCGCTGCGCAACCTGTGCCTGTCGTACCTGATGGTCGCGCCGGACATGGCCGAGCTCAAGCTCGCGCAGCAGCAGTTTGAAAAGGCCACCAACATGACCGACCGTTCGGCCGCGCTGGTGGCGATGATCCACAGCGGCGCCGAAGCGGGCCCGTACCTGAAGAACTTCTACGAAGACTTCGAGAACGAAGCGCTGGTCATCGACAAATGGTTCGCCATGCAGGCCGCCGCGCCGACCACCACCGTGGCGGCGGTGCGCAAGCTGATGGAACATCCGGCCTTCACGCTGAAGAACCCGAACCGCGCGCGCAGCCTGATCTTCAACTTCACCAACGCCAACCCGTCGCAGTTCCACGCGGCGGACGGCAGCGCCTACGACTTCTGGGCCGAGCACGTGATCAAGCTCGACGCGATCAACCCGCAGGTCGCCGCCCGCCTGGCGCGCGCGATGGACCGCTGGCGCCGCTACGCGCCGGCGCTGCAGGCCAAGATGAAGCAGGCGCTGGAGAAAGTCGCGTCGCGCGCCAAGCTCTCCAACGACGTGCTGGAAGTCGTCAGCAAAGCTTTAGCCAACTAATTTAAATCCACAACAAGGGAACCCATGAAACGCGTCAGCCTCACACAATACCTGGTCGAAGAACAGCGCCAGAACAACACGATCCCGGCCGAGCTGCGGTTGTTGATCGAAGTGGTAGCCCGCGCCTGCAAAACCATCAGCCACTCGGTGGGCAAGGGCGCGCTGGGCGAAGTGCTCGGCACCGCCGAGACGGAAAACATCCAGGGCGAAGTGCAGAAAAAGCTGGACATCATCTCCAACGAAATCCTGCTCGAAGCGAACGAATGGGGCGGCCACCTGGCCGCGATGGCATCGGAAGAAATGGAATCGATCCACCCGATCCCGAACCGCTATCCGAAGGGCGAATACATGCTGCTGTTCGACCCGCTGGACGGCTCGTCGAACATCGACGTCAACGTCTCGATCGGCACCATCTTCTCGGTGCTGAAAGCGCCGGAAGGCATGGACCAGCCGACCGAAGCGGACTTCATGCAGGCCGGCACCAAGCAAGTGGCCGCCGGCTACGCCGTGTACGGCCCGCAGACGATGCTGGTGCTCACCACCGGCAACGGCGTCAACTGCTTCACGCTGGACCGCGAGATGGGCTCCTGGGTGCTGACGCAGCGCGACATGCAGATCCCGGCGACGACCAAGGAATTCGCCATCAACATGTCGAACCAGCGCCACTGGCACGCGCCGGTGCAGCGCTACGTCGGCGAACTGCTGGCCGGCGACACCGGCCCGCGCGGCACCAACTTCAACATGCGCTGGATCGCCTCGATGGTGGCCGACGTGCACCGCATCCTGAACCGCGGCGGCATCTTCATGTACCCGGCCGACACGCGCGACACCTCGATGCCAGGCAAGCTGCGCCTGATGTACGAAGCGAACCCGATGGCCTTCATCGTCGAACAGGCAGGCGGCGCGGCCACCGACGGCCAGAACCGCATCATGGAAATCCAGCCGCACAAGCTGCACCAGCGCGTGCCGGTGTTCCTGGGATCGCGCGATGAAGTGGCGGTGGTGACGGGCTATCACAAGGCCGGATAAGTTTGTAAACCGCACATTGCAATGATATTTTTGCATCAAGGCCAAAATTTATCGTTTTGGGACTAGCGTGTAGCAAGAAATATTTGTTAGAATGTGCGACTTCGCCGCTTTAGCTCAGTTGGTAGAGCAGTTCATTCGTAATGAAAAGGTCGCCAGTTCGATTCCGGCAAGCGGCACCAGAACTCAGCAGTAAGAAATACCAAGCAGTCTAAAAACCCGCTCTCCTCATAGGAGAAGCGGGTTTTTTATTGTCTCTTCAAATCCGTCGGAGTACCATGAAATCCACGACGAGTGAGGGACTAAAAGGCGTCTGGTCCCTCACTTGGAAGTTTGGTCCCTCATTCGGCGCCAGATCACTCCGGGAGGCAGTCATGGCCCTTACCGACCTTTTTATACGGAAACTCAAGCATTCCGGCAAACCCAGCGGCGATAAATATAGCGATGGACGGTCGCTGTATCTACTTGTCAAAGAATCAAATAAGTACTGGCGCATGAATTACCGCCTCGAGGGTAAGCACAAGACCTTGGCCTTCGGCATCTATCCTGAAGTCTCGCTGGCGGAAGCACGCGAGCTATGCGCGGATGCACGTAAGCAGTTGCGGGCCGGTGTCGATCCGAAGCCGCTGAAGGTCGACGCGCGTGCGGATCTGCAGGAGCCTGATCAAAACACCTTTGAGGCGCTGGCGCGTCAGTGGCTGACGAAGATGGAGGTCAGCCGCAGCGCGCACACCCAGGACAAGGTACTGGCCTGGCTGGAACACGATCTGTTCCCCTTCATCGGCAACTTGCCCGTATCGACCATCAAGCCGCGCGACATTCTTGGCGTCATACAGCGCGTCGAAGCGCGCGGCGCGATCGACTCGGCCCACCGCATCAAACAGGTGTGCGGCCAGATCCTGCGCTATGGCGTGGCGATCGGCTGGCTGGAACGCGACGTGACTCCGGACTTGAAGGGCGCACTGGTTGCTATACCGAGGACGAATTTCGCCGCGATCACGGAGCCGAAGGAACTGGCGGTGTTGTTGCGCTCCATATCCGCCTACAACGGTCATGTCGTGGCCGTGGCGGCGTTAAAACTCACACCGCTGCTGTTTGTGCGTCCGGGAGAATTACGCGCCGCAGAATGGCGGGAATTCGATCTGGATGCGGCGGAGTGGCGCATCCCGGCGGCAAAAATGAAAATGAAGTTGGAGCACATGGTGCCGCTCCCCACGCAAGCCGTGGAAATTCTTCGTGAACTTTACCGCGTGACCGGGCATGGGAAGTATGTCTTCCCCAGTCTCCGTACAGAGGATGCGTGTATGAGCGAGAACACCATCAACGCAGCGCTGCGCGGCATGGGGTTCGCGAAAGATGTTATGACGGCACATGGTTTCCGTGCGACGGCGCGGACGATCTTGGACGAAGTGCTGAACGAGCGCGTGGACTTGATCGAGCATCAGCTGGCGCACCGCGTGATCGATCCGAACGGGCGCGCATACAACCGCACCGCGCATCTACCGGCCCGCGCTGCGATGATGCAGCGCTGGGCCGACTACCTCGATAAGCTGCGCCTCGGTGCCGACGTTATTCCGATCCGTCCTGCTCCGGGGATAGGCTAGTGTTGAGCGTAGCGTTATTGGGTAGGCTTGTAGCGGATTTAAGTGAGCAAGGCTACGTTGGCGATACTGGTCACGGCAACTGGGCTGATTGACGTTGCTTCACTGCGCGCAGCTTGATCTTGAGTTCGACCCATTCCTGCACCTCGCTTTGAAGCCAGGCCACGGAGCGCGCTGAAATTCTGATCGGCTCGGGGAACTGGCGCTCCTTGATGTTGTTGTACAGCGTGCTTCGGGACATTCCGCATATCCGCAATACTTCCTTCAGGCGAATCAAGCGAATGGTTTCGGGGAGACTGTCGTAGGTTCTCATGTTGTCCTCCAGTGTTGGTTGTCGCTGTACGATACGATGCACCGTTGTCCGTGCAAGCGCCAACCGAAATCAGGCCGTTTATCGCAGCCCTTTTCCTATCAGCGTTCGACAAATAAATCGGCGAAAATTTTATGCCGGTGATGACGGCGCGGTGCCAGGTGGAGGACAATATGCTTTTCGACGCGAAGGAGTCGTCCTTCGCGCAACTTGGCATCGCGCCAAGCGTAGCGCTCGTCACGCGCCCTTAGATAATGCATTCGTGCATAGCTTCATCTTAGATTGGCTTCGCCTTTGAGCGAACCTGCGATCAGCCTGGATTGGCTGCATCCATATTGCGCATCCTTCCCTCGAGGGAGCTGCGCGTCACATCGTGCGCATTCACGCACCGTCACCACCTCACGCGGCGATCTGCCGCCGCGTGCATGTCGATACGCCGCCCTAGTCTGCGGCGCAAACCGCGCGTCGTTACTGGCGGCCTGCTGCCAGTGACGACGCGCTAGCAACCAAGCGCTATATGGGCTGCGCCGCTGTTTTCTCAGTGACGGCGGCCAGTGACAGCGGATCTACCGCTATCAGCGCAGCAGAACGCTGCTTGCCAACCTTGCCCCTCGTGGGCCTATAACGTGTGCGAGGCACACCCCATGGACCCTGGGTAACTGGTCCCACCGCGATCAGGCTTCTACAAGGAGCGGATTGCGGCGCCATACGCGCATGCGGCGCGGGCAAGCAGTGAACATACCGCATACACGGGAGTGGTGTCCCGGGGCCTTTACAAACCGTCCTTGCTGCGGCAAGCACGGTGGCCAGAAACACTCACCTGACTCGATCACACCACGTTTGATTTAAGGAGCATGCGATGCGCGACTTGAACTATCAACTCAAACAGCTTTGCGACCGCAATCGCGATGGCAGCTATGCCACGCAATCCGACCGCGCGCGGATACTCTCGCACGTGGCCAACCAGTTGCACGATCTCGGATATCGCCATATGAATGCTGACAGTCTGCGTCCCAAGCATGTGGACGCGCTGGTGCAGCAGTGGAAGGCCGACGGCGTTAGCGCCGGCACGATGAAGAACCGTATGGGCGCCATGCGATGGTGGGCGCAGAAGATCGGCAAGGACAACATCATCGCGCGCGATAACGGGAGCTATGACATCGAGAAGCGCACCTTTGTCACCAACATCTCCAAGGCCAAGGTGCTTGATGATGCGCGCCTGGCGAAGATCACGGATGCGTACACGGCGATGTCGCTGCGGTTGCAATCCGTGTTTGGCTTGAGGCGCGAGGAGAGCATCAAGATCGTTCCCGCGTGGGCCGATGGCGGCGATCGACTTAAGCTAAAGGACACTTGGACCAAAGGCGGTAAATATCGTGAGATCGCAATTCGCTCACCCGAGCAGCGTGAAGCTCTCAACGAAGCCAAGCAGCTCGCCGCTAGCGGTAGCCTTATCCCCGGACAAATGCGGTATCGCGATCAGTTACAGCGGTTCCGCTCTCAGTGCGACAAGGCGGGCATCCACGGGGTTCACGGCCTGCGCCACTATTATGCGCAGCTACGTTATCTCCAGCTCACCGGCTGGCAATGTCCTGCGCGCGGTGGTCCTCGGTCATCTCAGCTGAATCCGGAGCAACGGCAGCGGGATCTCTCGGCTAGGTCGCTATTGTCCGAGGAATTAGGGCATGGCAGAGAGCAGATTACCGCTGTGTATTTGGGACGTTAGTCAATGCATCGCCAGACGCCCCAGGTAACACATGTCGTCCGAACCACTGGGACAGCTTTCGCTAGACAAGATTAAAAACGCACACCGCGCGTTCGTCCAAGTAGCCAAGAGCCTTTCGATAATTGATCCAATCGACTCTCTCCTTTTCTAAACACACAAGCCCCAGTATCCATGCCTTCCTGGCCGACTCCGACGTCTCGCGTACAGCACATATTCTTACGGGTTGGGAAATCACATTTGATCTAGTGCGTAGGCTGGCCGCTCTCGTAAAGGAATAGTGCAGCGACGAGCCGGCCGAATGGTATCGGAACAAGTTCGGCAAGGAGTCCGCGCGAGTGTATCGGCCGATGACAATGGTTCACTTGTGGGGTGTTTGCCGTCGAGACATATGGGTGCGGCGGAAAGTCCTTTTGGATAGACGAGGTGTTCCCGGGCGATACTGAGACATGGCTGGCAGTCACAGCGATACTTTTGGTTTCAAGTTGATAACTTTAATGTATCATCAGGAAACGAGGTCGTATTTAAAATTCTTAGTCTAGGGGTGTTTATGAAAGATGTCGCCGTTGTATTCATTCATGGCTTCCGAGGGAGTGACGATACGTGGCTCAGTCCGTCAGGGACATCCTTTCTAAGCCTTCTCGATGACGATGCAAAGATCGCCAAGCATTGTGATTTATTTAGTTTTGACTACTATTCAAAGCTTACTGAGGCTTTTGATGGAGTGATCGCGCGTGAAGTATCAAGTTGGCTGTCTCGTACGCCCATAATTGGCGGAATTAGCAAGCTATTCCTACATAATAAAAAGGTGCAGCGGAATCAACCTATCGAGATGCTTGCAAGAGGATTATCGTCATTTCTGCGGACGAAGACGAAAGGCTACAAATATGTAATTTTGGTAGGCCACAGTATGGGCGGATTAGTAGCTAAAGATTTAATTTGCCAAGACTTGGATGGCGAAAAATTACATGATGTAGTGGGTTTCGTCTCCATAGCGGTGCCACACAAGGGCTCATTGAAGGCACTGTTTATAAGTTGGGGAGGAAACGTCCAAGCAAAAGGGCTTGAACCTCTTGACCGTTATACGATCGAGCTTGAGGGGAAATGGACAAAACTGAGCTCGCAACTGCCACCTACAATCTACTTGGTCGGACAAAATGACGAAGTGGTTCTGCCCCACGTAGCCGTGCCACAGAACGTGCCAAAAGGCTCTGCGTTCTACTTTGAGGAAGACCACGTTTCTATTTGCAAACCGGAAAATAAATCAGCACTCACCTATACTGCGGTACGAGATGCAATCGTCAGCTTTACCGAAAAAACGATGCAGGCGGCATCGATAAAAGAGGCAGACTCTCAAGATCCGCCTGCATATGACAAGCAGATATTCGTTCTAAAGCTGATGATCGCCGATATTCAGAAAGTGCTTATCGACGATGCCAAACAATCTTTTTTTTCGGCTGAGACCTTAGTTAGGGTGGTTTCAGATGAGGATAGAGATAATTTGCGGCAGCTGTATTCGCTAGTTCTTAGTATGTATCGTACAGAATTCGCAGATCATTTAAGCAATCAGGACTCGAATACACAATTTTTGGCAAAAATCCATAAAGCTATTTTTCAAAACCGCGACACAAGTCTTAAGACAACCGTTAATAATGTTCATTTTATGCACAAGAAAGGGCTGCTGCACCAAATGGCGAATGATAAGACGGATAAGGTGGTTTGGGGGCGCACATTCAATGTAAATGACTTGGAATCAATATGATTGGCTCGAACCTTGACGAGCATCTGTTTTTTAAGGCGGAAAGTGAGCGTTTATTGACTCTTTATAGGACATTTCTGGTCATTGAAATTTTGCAAAAAAATTCAAAAAATACGCTTTTACTAGACATTGCAAAAGTATGCTTTTTTGAGTTTGTGGTCAGTAATCACAATTTGACACGCAGAGTGATAACTCATTTCAAACCTGATGCAAAGCTAGATGCTAGATTCTACGTTAAAGATGTCTACGAGAACTCAATATATCCCGGAAATGTTTTTGAAGACTCAAGTATTAGAAAGAATATTGCGATTCTTTGTAATAAAGGTATTTTGAAGCTCGCATCACAGGATGATAGCATTTTTTTAGAAACTAATTCTGCACTTATGGCTCCTCAGAATAGTTTAGTTCTTTTATGGAGCGATTCGCTCATGAAACTGAAGCCCTTTGCATCTAAGTCGATCACCCAACTATACCGAGCATTATTGGAGAGTCCCGATGCCTAAGTCTCCATCTATTATTATCGACAGCCTGACGATTAGAGGAGTTGTGCGCGATTATGAAATCCCTTTTCGGGAAGGTATTAATATCATATGGGGCGACGTAGACTCGGGAAAGTCAAGTATTCTTAGCCTCATTGCTTACGCATTAGGCGCGTCCAACTTTGATTCCTACGAGGAGATCCTTGAACATGGGCGCGAAGTTCGTTTGAATGTAAGACTTAACGAAAAGAGCTATGTATTCCAGCGTAGCTTGCTTAATACCCGGCAACACGTGCTGTGCCACCATGGTGAAATAAGTGAATATGTAGTCCCTAAAGTGCTTGGAGCTGATATTGCGGATGATGCGCCCGACGGATATGTTTCATTCTACGTGCTAGATTTGTTAGGTTTGCCACGCACAAAAGTCCGGAAGTCCCCCAGTAAGACAGATTCCACGATGGACCGCGTAGGGTTTAAAGATGTACTGAAATTTCTATATCTGAAGCAAAAGGATGTCGCAGCTGACACTCTACTTAATATGAGTGATGGTGTGCGTTATATTAAAAATAAACAAGTACTTAGGTATCTATTTAATATCTACAATGAAAATATTGCCGAGATCGAAGCCGAGTTGGCAGCCCATGTTAAAGACCAGAAGGAAAAAAGATCCGAACGAGATGCCGTGTTCTCGTTCCTAAAAAATCTTGAGATCGACTTCCAGGTTGACTATGCAGCTGAACTTGAAGAAAAGGCAGGGTTAGTAGTTGAGATTGATCAGCAAATTGAGTCTGCCAAAAAAGAGCACCGACGTGCAGCCTTGATCGATAGCGAAATTGGGAAGGCCGTGCAGGACGCTACTGAACGATTTGAGGAAGTCAAAAAAGAACTTGAGAGAAAGAATTTGGACCTGACTTCCTATATACGTTTGAAAAATACGTATGAAAAAGAAATTCAATCAATCGTAACCTCGTTACAGCTGAAAAGCACCTTCGATTACATTCACCAGTCTGAAAGTGTCAAATGCCCCCTATGTGAATCGCTCGTCGATACGAGCACGGTCGACTCTCCACTTGTCAGCGAACAATCACTCCAACTTGAAGAGAATTCTTTGCGCCAACGATTGAAGGGTTTAAAGGGCTTTATTCTACAGACAGAAGAAGAAATAGATAGTCTAGAGGAACAGCATCGCGCAGTTGTCTCGTACCTTCAAAATGCGGTCGCATCCTATGATCAGAAATTTGCTCGTGAAGTTTCTGCAAGCATAGAAGTTATTCAGCACCTGGAAAAAGAAAAATCAGAAATTTATGAGCTGAGGAAAGTCCTTGAGCGTGACATTCGTGTTGTGAGGAGTTTTGATGATTTGAACTCTAGTATTACGAACCTAGATGAGGCAATCCAACGCATCAAACTTAATCTAGAGAGTGCGCGCGGAAAACAAATTGACCCTGTGGTGGTCGTCGACGCTTTGTCAAAGATATTTGTATCATACATGAGCCGTAGCGGGTTGCAAAATATGAATGATTTGAGGGTGGATTCGAAACTTGACTATTATGTTAGAAACAAGTTTTATACTGATCTTACTTCGGGTGGCCTGCGCACAATCACATCGCTTGGGATATTTTTCTCAAAATTGGTTTATACAATAAAGTATCCATGCAACCTTCCAACTTTTCTAATGCTGGACACGCCTGGTCAGAACATTGGACGTAATCGGGATAAAAGCGAACATTCTGAGGTCGCTGACCCGGCCATTTATGAGAATGTCTATAAGAGAATTTTGGGCATCTCCGAGCTTGCTGAACAAGAAAATGTTAAGTGCCAGATAATTGTCGTTGATAACGATATTCCTCCTTTTGTGACAGAGAACAAGAAGTTTTTTGTTAGTAAACGATTTAGTAAGTCTGAGCCTGAGTATGATCGTGGTTTGATCGCCGACGCAAAAGCGAGGCCAATGAAATCAGCAGACTGACATTAATATGGAATTCTCTTAACAAACGAGTTTGAGTAGGTAGTGGTGCCGTATCAGCTGCACGAATTGATCAGTCGCCTGGTGTCGCGTGTTTCGGTCTTTTTATCTTGGAACTTTGAAAGTGAGGGAATGTGAAAGTCTGTCGCCTTAGTATTTCGAACTTCAGAGGAGTTCGCTCGGGGACTTTGTATTTCCCTAAGCATATGGTTCTCATCGGGGATAATAATATCGGCAAGACTACTCTTTTGGAAGCCTTGGACTTAGTGCTTGGGCCAGATCGTCTTAACCGTGTTCCGCCGATCGATGAGCACGATTTTTATGAAGGAAAGTATTTACCCTCTGTCGTACCGTTCGCTGCGGCTCAGGCGGCAGGTCATCCGGCAAATCCAATACCACCGGTTCCAGGGGGAAACCAAGTAGATGTTCCGGTTGCTGAGCCTGCGGCTATGCCTATGGCAGAAGAGCCGCCTGTCCCTGCTGCCGCAGCAGCTGGAGCGGTGCCCGCGGAGTTGGGGCAAGAAGTGCCTGCTCCAATAATCGAAATTGAAGTTGTTATTGGCGACCTGTCCGAAGAGCAGATTGCCAGATTTGGAGACTACGTTGAATTCTGGGACGTGACGGCAAATGTCTTCTACGACATTCCAAACCCAGAGGGTGTGGACGCGGTGGGGATCATCGAAGTGCTGCGGGTAACGTTCCAAGGGCGCTATGATCCAGAGGAGGATGATTTTGAAGGCAAGACCTTCTATACCCGAAGTCTTCACGAAGGGCCGACGCCGATCTCGTTCACCCGAAAAGATAAGCATGCCTGCGGCTTCCTTTTTCTCCGTACGCAACGAACTGGTACCCGCGCCCTGAGCCTGGAACGAGGAAGTCTGCTGGACATTGTGCTGCGGTTGAAGGAAGTGCGCCCCAAAATGTGGGAGGATACGATTGGCTCGCTCGCTGGACATCCTGTCGCCGCCGCACCAGAGTTGGGCTTGTCAGGTGTACTTGATAGTATTAGTGCCGCCCTCAAGAAATATGTCCCCAAAGAATGGGGAGTTGGTCCACATCTGAAGGTCTCCAATCTTACGCGTGAACATCTGCGCAAGATAATTACAGCCTTTATTGCTACTGGTGAAGGCAAACACGCCGCGCCGTACTTCCGCCAAGGTACCGGTACGATCAATATGCTTGTCCTTGCCATGCTTTCGCAGATTGCTGCTGATAAGCAGAACGTAATCTTCGCCATGGAGGAGCCCGAAACAGCGATTCCGCCGTACGCTCAAAAGAGAATCGTTCACGAGATTCGCAAGCTCGCTTCACAGACAATCTTTACTTCGCATTCGCCGTATGTCTTAGAAGAGTTCGCATTGGAGGAGACAGTGGTTCTGCGTCGAAGTAAAGAAGGCGTGCTTTCTCAGTCTTCCATTGAGCTTCCATCGAGCGTGAAGCTGAAGCGCTATCGACAAGAGTTTCGAACTCGATTCTGTGAAGGGTTGCTGGCGCGACGGGTATTAATTGCTGAGGGAGCGACGGAAGCCGCAGCGTTTCCCGTGGCCTGCCGCCGATTGCACGAACTAAATCCGGAGACGTATTTGCCACTTGAGGCGTTAGGAATCTGCGTCATTGATGCGGGTAGCGATTCCGCCATACCGAGCATGGCGAAGTTGTACGCTGGGTTAGGGAAAGTAGTCTTCGGGTTATGTGACAAACAGACCGATGAGGCGAAGGCGATCATCGAAAAGGAAGTGTCAATGCTCTTCATGCATGATGAGGTGGGCTTTGAGAATCTCGTGCTGAAGAATACGACAGCTGCAGCTTTGGCACGCCATGCACAGGTAGTTGATTGGCCGCAGCATCTAAAAGCCAAGTATCCGAATCCGGAGCAGAACGCAGCTGCGGCGCTGAGCGAGTATTTTGAAGCCAATAAAGCCAATTGGGCTGTCGCGGATTTTCTTGCTCAATGTACCGAAGGGGAAATCCCGGAATGGTTGCGCGCTACATGCATGGCGCTGACCTTGGTGTGCTCGACTACTCTTCCTGACGGGGTAATGTTTCCTAAGGCAGCGCAAGATAAACCTGCCCCAGCTCAACAGGCTGCGGCTGTGCCAAATCAATAGATTGATCCCAAACTGATGAAGCTTACAGAGAAGCAAATAGCAGTTCTGCAGGCGGAAGGTCACGTTATTGTGACTGGTGGACCGGGGTCTGGAAAGACGACTATTTCCATCTTGAAGGCCGCAGGCATTGCTGAAACTAAACTTAAGGCCGCACAGAAGGTACTCTTCCTGAGCTTTGCAAGAGCAACGGTGTCACGTGTTATCGAGGCCATTGAGTACGAGCAAAAGATTCCGGACATGCAGAAAAGGCATATCGAGGTTGATACGTATCATGCGTTTTTCTGGCGGATTCTCAAGACCCACGGCTACCTAGTTGGATTGCCCCGCCGGATGGATCTGCTCGCACCACCAGCTGAAGCTATAGCTCTGGCTGAAATTCGCGCTGAGTATCCCGGAAAATCCAAGATTACCGAGGTGCAAAAGGCCGAGAAGCAAGCGCGAGAGGAGACCGAGCGGAAACGCCTTGCGTTTGATGAAGGGCGCATATGCTTCGATCTCTTTGCACCACTTGTTGGTGACCTTTTAGTTGCTAGCGCCCGAGTTCGCAGAGTTGTAGCAATCATGTATCCGTTCATTATTCTAGACGAGTTCCAAGACACTAATGCGGGCCAGTGGCGCGTAGTGAAAGAGCTGGGCCGAGATTCGACGCTAATTGCTCTGGCCGATCCAGAGCAGCGGATCTATGACTGGATTGGGGCGGACCCTAGGCGGTTGGATCATTTCAAAGCGGCTTTTGAGACTACCTCGGTTGATCTTAGCACGGACAATCATCGAAGTGCGGGCACGGATATTACAGCCTTTGGTAATGACATATTGGTGGGTAAATGGCGGCAGGATCAATATGTAGGTATTGATGTCGAGGTATACGAGTCAGGCGGCGCGGCGCAACCGATGACAGCGCTAATCAAGGCAACTTACGTTGCCAGGAAACGTCTAGTTGAAGGCGGGCGTCGTGACTGGTCTTTAGCGATACTGGTGCCGACTAAGCGGATGACAAGACTCGTATCTGACAGCTTCCGCGAGCCGCCGGCAAAGATGACACCAATCGGACACGTCGCAACCTTGGAAAGGGAGGCGGCGATACTCGCAGCAGAAGTGATTGCATTTCTTTTGGAGCCGGATTTAGACGGGACGCATTTCGCCAAGTCCGTTCAGTTGTTGTGCAATTACTTCCAAGGGAAGGGGGCGCACGTGCCAACAAAAGGAGACATGGACGAGGCAACCAATATCAGGAAGACTTTCGAAGAGTCGATATTGCGTCGAGCACAAGGTAAGGCGATAAGGGCAAATAGCGTTCTTGTGGCAATCTCGGAGGTCTATCAGGCTGCGCGTGCTATTACGCTTTCTGGCGATCCGGACGTTGATTGGCGAAGTGTACGGAAGTGCTTGGAGGAGGGGCGCTGCAAGCGCCTGCAAGACATTGCCATGGAAGTGAAAAATATTCGACTTCTAGATCGCGGGGCTCAGCTTCGTTTGGACCTTTCACAGTGCTGGCGTGATGGCGGAAAGTACGCTGGGGCGTTGGACATCATTCGTAGCTCTTTCAAGCAAGAACATTTTGCAGTCACAGGAAAAGTTGAGACTGGCGTGCTTGTGATGAATATGCACAAAGCGAAGGGGAAGCAGTTCGATGAGGTGATTATTTTTGAAGGCTGGCCACGAGTAGTGAAGCGGGAAATTGTCGGAAATGCGGATCGAATAGTACGCGGAAACAGCCCAGAGAACGCAGATGAGCAGGCAAGGCAGACCCTGCGCGTGAGTGTTACACGGGGGAAGCGACGAACGCTAATTCTCACACCGAAATCAGACCCGTGTATCTTGCTGCTTCAAGCACGTGAGTGACTTCAATATCCAGCACTTGCACTAAGTAGCGGCCCCGTCGGCGACCATTAAAAGGGGGAAGGAAAATTGCGCGAACAATTCGGGTATCCAAAGTTGATTGAACATTCGGATATCGCGCTTGTCTAACGCAGGAATGGCGACGAAATTGGGTATGGTCAATTGGTCCAACGCAAGTTTGGAACCATACTGGCGAACATGAGCCCGCTTGAGGGACCACGGAGGGACAAATCGGGTCCCGCAGGCCTTTTTTCATATGGTATTCGATTCCGGCAAGCGCACCAAGAACAAGTATCACCAAGTATTAGGTAGTATTAAAACCCGCCTCCTTCATAGGGAGAGCGGGCTTTTTGTTGTCTTGAGTCGTATTACGTCGTAGCATGACAGCGTAACGATTTGACGGTACTTCTGACGGTACGTCCTGATATAGTCAAAAAAAGTACCGTCAAGGGAAAAATCATGGCTCTCACAGACACTTTTATCAAGCAGGCAAAACCCAGCAAGCCGGCCGGCGGCAAGCATTCGGATGGCGGGGGTATGGACCTGTTCGTCAAAGAGGCTGGCAAATACTGGCGCATGGATTACCGTTTCTTGGGGAAGCGCAAAACTCTGGCGCTGGGCGTGTACCCGGCCGTATCTTTGGTCGCCGCACGCCGGCGCCGCGACGATGCGCGCGAGCAGCTGGCCCAAGGGATCGACCCGAGTCAGGCGAAGCGCGTCGATAGGCACGCCAAGACCGCCGCTGCTGACCAGACCTTCGAGGCGGTGGCAAACCAGTGGCTGGTCAAGATCGGCCCCCGCGCGCATCAGCGCCACGCCGCGCGCCACGCACGTTGCAAGTACTCGATCGCCGCCGCCGCTTCGGTAACTTCCAGTTCGCCCAGCTTGTCGGTCAAGGCCTGCAGCAGGATGTCGACGTGCAGACTCTCGGCGTGCACGTCCGCCGCATGCGCCTCGATGGCGCGCCCGTGGTATCTGGCCAGCACGGCGTCGACGTGGCCAGGGTGGCCGCTCGCGCGCAAGCCGCCCGCGATCGTCGAGTCGAATCCTTCCACCCATGCCGTTAGCAGCTCGTGGAAGTTCGGCATCATTTCGTGCTGCGACACCATGTCGAACTGGCGGACCGCACGGCACACGTTCAGCGGATACGGGCGCTCCCGGCTCTTGCCGACGTCGGTCAACCAGTCGGCCGCCGCTGCCTTGCCATTGGCGAACATCTGTTTGGGGCGAACGGTGACGGGCTTCATGCTGCACCGCCTTGCGACGCTAGCGCCATGATGGTCTGCGCGGCACCTCGCATCAGCGCTACTCGGCGCCATACCGCCGTGGGGGGGCATCGCTGCTGCCGCCCTTCGTCATACCCTGCAGCAGGTCCTCCGCTGCGCTGCCTTCGCTGATGATGGACGCGGCTTGCTGCGCGATCAAGTCCAGGTGGCCGGCGGTGGTACTGGTGGCCACCGTGCTCGCTGCCTCGATCGCGGCAAGGCGTTCGTGGTGGCGCGTCATGCCGTCGCTGACAAGACGGGTGGCTTCCAGCTTGCGGCCGGCTTTGGCCTTCTGGTCCATCATCAGCACGTTGAGCATCACCTTGATGATGCGATCGGCGTGGCGCAGTTCATCCAGCGCGATTGCGGCGGGGGTGCTCATCGTGCACCTCCGATCATGTGGGCGGTCTGCATGCTGCGGCCCCAGCTGTAATTGCGCATGCGCGCTTCGTCCATCTCAAAGCCAGCCTGGCGGGCGATGCTGCGCGCAAAGCCGGCGCCGTCGATGAAGTGGTCAGGGATGCACGCGGCGGCGCGGCGGTCGGCGGCGCGGATAGCCTGCTCGTGGCCTTCCCACCAGGCGCGCAGCCAGAGCATGTGCGAGCACAGCGCCTCGAGGTTGTGGCGCATGAGCTCAGCGTCGGTCATGGGCGTGTCGTTATCGGCCGGAGCGGCGGTGTGCAGCGCTACGGCGCGCAGGTGGTGCAGGTGTGATACAGGGGGGGATTCGATGTGCGCGATTGCGCTGGATGTGGTGGTGCCTGGCATGTTGTAGCCTCCAATGTCGGTAGTGAACCGCGCAACCCGCTTCCAAACGGGGTGAGCAGCAAATGACGAGGTTGGAAGACCGGTGACAAGGGAACCGGCAGGCCGAAGCCTCCCTGCCACTGCCGCTCATAGGAGACGCAATGGTACGGACGAAAAAATACTGCCGGTGGCGGTGTCCGCCTTCATCATTCGGGCTTCCAAACCCGACACCGTCTTTATCCGGTGCTTTTTTAGGCTAGGCCAGCGAGGGTAAACCGTCAAGGTGTTTCGTCCAAATGAATTTTACAGCAATAAATAACATTGCATATTAGTTAATTTTCGATAAGTAGAAAACGGGATCAAGACCGTGTTGACGAACGCTGTAATGTGGCTGGTGCAGCGCTTTTGCTGCGATAAATTAAAGGCCTTTCTATGCGTACCTACGCAATACACAACAACAAACAGATTGAGTGCCACTTCCTGCGCATCAAGCCAAAGCAACCGGATGTGCGCTATGGACCAGATGGGAGCACCTACTGGGAACAGACCGTCGACTCGCGAGCCGATGCGCAGCTGACGTTTCCGTATGCCGTTGACTTTCTCACTTCTGAACAGCAAATTGCTCTTGTAATCGAGTCGCGGAACTATGAGGCGGTAGTGCTGCGGGTAATGGGCCGAATCGTCCTCTGCAAGGCACGGAGCCGGATTGGTCTCTCGGTGCGCGAAGCACAGCGAATCAGCAGCACAGATCGGAAATAGACCAGTCAGCGCCGGCACAGCGAGATGGCCCGAAATTTCGGGCCGCCTCGGTGACGCCGGAAAAATTCCCGCTGTCGCCGGCAAGTGCGACCGGCCAATCCCGCTATCTTACCCCCTCGCACCGGCGCGGTGCTCCAGCCATTCGTTGCCGCCGTTGTCCAAAGCCTTGGCCACCACCACCGCAGGCAGTCTGTACACCGTCGCCCAAGTAGCATTGTTGGTGTGCAGGTGGCGATTTCGTACGGCATCCGTCCGAAACTCACGCCAGCACCGCCCGGGCGGTACCAATGGCAGCCAGCGAAGCCGACATCGGATAAAAGTCGCCCGGGTTGGTGGGCCGGTAAGAGTCTACCGGAGTGCCCCAAGCAAAGGAGGTGGCGTTTCACCACCCCCTCGCGCGTCGGCGGACGGCCACCCCAATCGCCTAAATTTTTAGGGCATTGACGGCGCCGGCCTAGCGAAAGGTTCCGATTTCAAATCCGATCCCTTTCAAAGGGGGGGCAAAGCTCTTCAAGTGGTCAGCTCTACAAGTTCGCAAAGGATTAAATTTCAATTGGCCGCAGGTGGTCGGACAGCCTTGATTATTTTCATATTTTCATTTATTATTCATTGAATCAATCAATGAGTGATGATTTTTACGAAAGTACAGCAATGGAAAATACTCCGCAGTTCATTACAGACAGAGACGGCAAGCGCCTGTTTGCCGTCCTTCATTACGAATACTATCGTAGCTTGCTCAATGACGCACCGAGCGCGGCTCACGCCTCTCGCAGCCTCTTGAGCGAAGATCGAAAAAAAATCATATTGCCGAACGGTGGATCGGGCGCCTACATTGATCTCATCCGCCTCGCCGATTACTTCCAACGTCGTGGTACGTGTGATCTAGGTATTAGCCAGGACGATATGGATATGGCAGTGAACCAACGCGCTCAGTCGCTCGACAAATTCCCTCAAGATCAGTGGGACACGCTCGATCCATTCGTCCGTCGACATTTCCTGCTGCCGAGTTCGCCGTATCGAAATACGATGCAGGTCACAACGGAAGTGGTCGACGCGTTGGTTGATACAGGGATGTTTAAACGTATTAAAAAGAAGTACCCCTATTTTTATCGACCAGTTAATGCACTGGAGGTTGTAGTTCCTGAGCTTCTCAAGTACCTCGAGGGCCAAGATCCTGTGCGTGATCCTATCCCACTGTTCACCTGATTGCAAAACATCTAGCAGCCAGAAAAGTCCAAGCGCCAGCACGTAGCCAGAAAAATTTCCCGCTACCTGGCGCAGAGGGCATCGCGTTTCGCTACCCTATAGTGGATCCCGAATCTGAGACGATGTTTTAAGCTGTGGTCCGTGAAAGCATGACAGCAAATGAGCGAAGGTAAAAAACGGCGGGTGCATACGGCGGAATTCAGGGGCAACGTCGGCCTGGAGGCGGTGCGCGGGGTGAAGACGGTGACGGAGATCGCGCAGGAGTACGGCGTGCATCCTGTGCTGGTTGGCCAATGGAAGAAGGAGATCCTTGACAACGCTGCAGCTTTGTTTGATGCCAAGCGCGGCCCCAAACCGGTCGATGAAAGCAGCCCCGAGGACAAGCTGTATGGCGAGATCGGGAGGTTGAAGATGTAGGTCGACTGGCTTAAAAAAAAGCTAGGGGACTGACCCAGGCCGAGCGCTCGCAGTGGATCGAGCGCGAAGACAAGGTGCCGCTGGCAATGCAGTGCGAGCTGGCAGGGATACCGCGCTCCTCGGTCTATCGCCGAATGGAGGCGGCGTGCCGGCGCCAACTCGAAGACGCGGAAGATCTGAAGCTGCGCGCGCTGATTGACGAGGAATACACTAGGCGCCCTTTTTACGGCAGCCGGCGGATGGTGGTGTTTTTGCGAAACGGCGGCCATGTCGTCAACCGCAAGCCGGTGCAGCGCTGATGCGCAGCATGCGCTTGGGAGGCATGGCGCCGGGGCCGAACACGAGCAAGGCACACCCGCACCACAAGGTTTATCCGTATCTGTTGCGGGGCGTGCCGGTGACGCGGCCTAATCAGGTGTGGTCGACGGACATCACCTACATCCGGCTGGCGCGCGGCTTTGCCTATCTGGTGGCGATCATCGACTGGTACAGCCGCAAGGTGCTGTCCTGGCGCATCAGCAACAGCATGGACGCGTCGTTCTGCGTGGACTGCTTGGGGGACGCCTTGCGCCATCATGGACGGCCGGAGGTGTTCAACAGCGATCAAGGCCCAGTTCACCAGCTCCACCTTCACCGATGTGCTCAAGCGCGAAGGCGTGACCATCAGCATGGGGACGCTGGACAATATCTTCGTCGAGCGCTTGTGGCGCAACGTGAAGTACGAGGACGTCTACTTGAAGGGCTACGCCAACATGGCGGAATTGATGGTGGGCCTAGCACAGTATTTCGCGTTCTATAACACGCAGCGGCCGCACCAGTCGCTGAGCTATCAGACGCCAGATCAGGTCTATCGCGATGGGGGTGGCGGCGGTGCGATGATCGTCGACAGGTTCGGCGATGGCGGTGGGAAGCCGCAGGAAAAAGGCTTTACGGGACAGCGCCGGGCAGCTGAGGAAGTGGAAATGGGCACAGCTTAAACTAACTAGCGAAGTGTCTTGACTGGCGGGTCCACTTTAGTTTGTTCAATCCCAACGGCGCCCAGCATTTGCTGGTTATACAAAATATTGTATAGTTATGCCATGACAGATTCGGCGAAACCAGATCCGAAGCCAGTGGAGTTCCGTGGCAGCTCCTTGGATGATTTGCGCGCCTTCACAACCGCCGCTAGGCGTGAAGCCGGCCACCAGATTAACCTTGTGCAGAACGGGTTGGAGCCGGACGATTGGAAGCCTATGTCAGCCACTGTCGGACCTGGCGTAAAGGAAATACGCATTCGGGATGAGGCTGGCGCGTTCCGCGTGATTTATGTAGCAAAGTTCGATGACGTCATCTACGTGCTTCACTGCTTTCAAAAGAAGACCGCTCAGACAAGCAAGCGCGATATTGATTTGGCCGCGAAACGCTACCGTGATTTGAAGAAGGAGTTGGGGAAATGAGCGCTAATCGTTTCGCAAGCGTCTGGGACGCAATTGAAGACACGCCGGAAGAAGCAGAGAACATGAAGGTTCGTTCTCAACTGATGGCGCAGCTGAAAAGCTATATCACTAAGTCAGGACTGAACCAAGGCGATGCTGCCAAGGTCTTTGGCATCACTCAGCCTCGGGTCTCCGATCTCATGCGCGGTAAGATCAATTTGTTCGGCATCGATGCGCTGGTGAATATGGCTGCCAAAGCCGGCCTGCGGGTTGAACTCCAACTTCGGGACGCAGCGTAACTGTTACGCCGCTACCCGCCAGGCCTCCCGGCAATTCTCATTGGGCGGTAATCGTGATCGGCATGGTGGAGAAGCTGCATTTCAGTATGCGGCCAGCGACACCCGTCAATGCTTGCCCGCTCAGCCGAAGGTGAAGACGAACGCCTCCGCACCCGTGTCGAGGAAGCGCACTTCGAAACGCCGCGCCTTGACCTTGCCGCTTTGGCGCACCAGCTGATACAGACGGGTGGCGTCGATGATGCCATTGCCGTCGGCGTCGATGTCGGCGCCATGATCCGCGCCCGGCGCGCGGCCGTCGAGGGTGACCTTGATGCGTTGCTTTCCGCCGGCCTTGCCGGGACCGGCTACCAAGTGCAGGTCGCGCGCGTTGAACTGGTAGGCGATGCTGGCGCCGGCGGTCTCGACCGCCGCGCTTTCCGCACCCACTACCCACTGTCCGGACAGGCCCCACTGGTTCACGCCCAGGCGGTCGACCGCGTATGTCTGCGTGCGATTCTCGCGCAGTCTTGGCGCGCCTTGGTAGCTGACCGCCTTGCTGTAGCCGAGATAGCTCTCGTCCGACTGCAGGCTGGCCAGGTCTGGCGCCATTTGCTCGTCGTTGGCGGTTGGTGTGACCAGTTTGCCGTCGACCGGGGTGCCGCGCGCTTCGGCCAGCAGCGACTGGATGGCGCGCTCGGTCTTGCCGTAATCACCCTCGCCGAACTGGTGATAGCGCACCTTGCCGTTGGCGTCGGTCAGGTAAATCGCCGGCCAGTACTGGTTGCCCCATGCCTGCCAGATGCGCTGATTGCTGTCGACGGCGATCGGGTAGTCGATATGGAAGCGGCCCACGGCAGCGTTGATGTTGACGAGGTCTTCCTCGAACTTGAATTCCGGTGTGTGCACGCCCACTACCACCAGCCCTTGGTCGCGGTATTTCGCGGCCCAGGCGCGGATGTAGGGTACGGTGCGGATGCAGTTGATGCACGAGTAGGTCCAGAAGTCGACCAGCACTACCTTGCCCTTGAGCTGCTGCGGCGACAGCGGCGCTGAATTGAGCCAGGTGGTGGCGTCCGCAAAACCTGCCGCGCGACCCTCGACAGGCAGGCTGCTGCGTTGCGGTGCTTCTGCCGCCGCCGCGCTGCCGCCCGCCAGGTGCGACGACAACAGCAGCAGTGTGAACGCTGCCGCGTACTTCTTGAACGAATGCTTATTCATGGTGCTACCTCATCATTGGGTGATTGCGGTACGGGCGATATAAAAGCGCACGCGACGGCATATGAATATTAAGGCGGATTCGATTTAATCGCAATAGACTTGTTGGCTGTCCTATCAAGGGCGGCGCGGTCGTATCAGAGCAATTTCCTCTGCGTGTCGAGCACAGCCGGCAGCGACCAGGTCCTGAGCTATGGCGCGGCGATCCATTGGGTGCAACCCGCTGTGACGCCGGACTTGAAAGGGGCACTGGTGGCAATACCGCGCACGAACTTCGCCGCCATCACCTCAGGGCTATAAGAACCGAACCAGCGAAGGCACTGCCGCCTGGCTGCGTGCAGAATTATGCTGATCGCCATAATTCAAAATAATTCGTCGACACCACTACCTTGACCACCCCATCTTTGCGCTGGAACAAATGCTGACGCTTCCTTTGCCCAATAATCGGTCCCTGTGAATTTCGTTTCCTGCGTGCATATAGCTTAGGAGAGGTGATGAAGCGCTACACCATTACGCTTGGAGCATCAACCACTGCTGGCGGTAAGGTAATAGTGGCGTCCGCCAATGGCAGCATCAATGGCGTGAAGATCGCGCTGGAGAACGATCTTATATTCTGCCCCGCATGTAAGTCCCAGGGGGAAATCGTATGTGTTGGACCACGTATACCTGAAACATGGAACGGAAAGCAGGTCGCTCTTGAGAACGACTTGTGCATGTGTGGCTGCCCAGTACCACCAAAGCTGATTGCAAACCAGAGCTTGCGTTGCCAGGCCATTGGCGATGCGCCGTCATCGACTAACACGGCAGCTACAGCCCAAAGTACGTCTGCTGATCGCGACAGTGGGCCATCCAGGGGTGAGGAAGTTGTCGAGCAATTCTTCTCGCTGCTAGATGAAGACGATCAGCCTGTGGAGGGCTTTCGCTATGACCTATACAAGGACGGCGTGATTCATACGAAGGCAGCGAACTACGTCAACGGCGAAACCGTGAAGATTCCTGAGCACGCCAATATGAAGTTGGTCACTTGGTTTAACACTGATGGAGCGCTTCGCCATGGCTGAGAAGAAGGAGAAGAAAACTCAAACGATCAGCGCTGAGGCAAGGCAGCTCGCGGCAATAGCATATGGCGAATCTTCCGCAAAGAATGATCCAGACGAAATGTACGCGCTGGCCAGCGTACTCGTTCGCCAGCGTGACGCGCGGGGCTACAAGGACATCATGAGCTTTGCCGCCAGAGAGAAAACATTTGCCTTCGCCGCCAGCGATGGTAATGACCGATATGGTCATCTGATGAGTGCATCTGAGGCGGACATCGAGCGTAGCCCTGGAATGAAGACCGCAGTTTCTGCCGCAGACAATGCGCTGACAGGTGGCGTAGACAAATCGAATGGCGCGTACTTCTGGGATGGCGCCGACATCAAGTCTAACTACAAGCGCCACTTCAAGGTAAGGCGGGGCATAAAATTTACGGACCCGTCGCACAATATCTACGGGATCAGCGAATCCACTAAGATTGAAATCAAGTACAGGACGACCAAGAGTAAGGACCGGGCGACCGGCAAGATAACTGCGCATCGCGAAGAGGTTGGGCGCTACGATCACCAATTCGATTCGACCGCAGCATATGGTGGAACCATCTTCTGGAAGCTGAATCCACAATTTTTAGAAGTCACGCATGGATGGGAATACAAATGAAGCTCGTGCATCCAGTCTTGCTGTGCCTCTTGCCGCTACTTGATGCACAAGCTGCGGCACCTTCCCAATTGGCCGTCTACAGCTGCCTGGCCGCTCAATCTGTTTCCCCCACGGTTAAATGGCGGGATGTGTCGTCCAAGGAAATCAATTCGGAAGATGACTATAAAGATGGGTACGACGCTACCTACTACATAGTCGTTGAAGGCAAAGAGCTTGGCTATGCGGAGAAGGGGGAGTCCAAGGCCATCCTTTACGATCGGAATATTTACCCCATTAAGTTGGCTCAAGCGCTTCCCGGCTTTGATGTGCATCCCACAGAGCTCAATCCCTTTTCTGCGGAGTGGGGAACAGTGCAGGATTCTCGCGGTCGCTACCTCTGCGTCAGTTTCCCTTTTGGTGTCTTGGGCCAAAGCGGTAGCTTTCAGTCGAACCGAAGTGCCTATCTAATACCTCTCAGCGCGGAACACGGGCGGCGAATACTCTTTTCCGCGACTGGAAACATCAGTTCCTTCTTCTCGAATGCAGCGTCGCCTCCCGGCGTGAAGCCATAGCTATGCTGATATCGCCCCAATACTCGTGGCTATCCGGGTGATTTCTGCGCCGTCCGGTGGAGGGCAGCGCGGTCGTATCAGAGTAATTTCATCTGCGGGTCGGGCACAGCCGGCGGCGGCTCGGCTTTCTTGGCGCGCGGGGGCACCGGGAATTCCCACGACCGCATCTGCCCGGCTGGATAGTGGCGCAGGAAGCTGCGCGCGTACTCGGGGTCGCCGCAGGAAAGCCAATCATCCCATTCGGATTGCGGCACGATGACCAGCCCGCGCTTCTCGTCGCCCGGTTTGTGGAAGCGGCGCATCAGCGGGTGGTCGTCGGCGTTCATGGTCAGCTGCGTGAACGATGCTTCCTTTCCCTGCTCGCCTTCCCACTCCCGCCACAGGCCGGCGACCGCGAACATCGATTGGTCCGCCATCCCGATGCCCCATCGCACCGGCTTGCCGCTTTCGTAGCTCGGCTCGTAGAACGCTGTCATGGGCACCAGGCACAGCTGCATCTGCTTCCAGGCGCCTGAGAACGAGCGCAGCTGGCCGACTGTTTCGGCGCGTGCGTTCATCGTGTCGAACGCGCGCACGCCCTCGGGAATGCGCTTGCGCGGCACCATGCCGTAGCTGGCGATCAAGCCTTCGCGTCCGCCGTCGGCGCCGCGTCGTACGATGGGGGCGCCGTAATCTTTCCAGGTTTCGGTTTTCCAGAAGCCGGTGTCGTGCAGGTCGATGATGACGCCCATGACGGCGTTCAGCATCTCGGGATCAGGCGGGCGGAAGTTGACGCACATGATGAAAGGTTCGATATGGGAATATCGAATCATAACTCTCAGCGCGCGTTAATTGTGACCGGCATGGTAACGGAGGACGTGGCGCCATTGCCATCCTTCGCGACCAGCTTCAGCTGATAGCTGCCGGTCACAGGCGATGCCCAGATCACCGAAATCGTCGTGCCGTTGGCAATGAACATCATGCCCAGCGGTGCGCCGGAGATATTGATCGTGATCGTTTTGCTGGTCGCGTCCGTGATGCCGATGCTGCCTGTCAGCACGCGGCCGGCAACGCCCGTCAACGCTGCTGCCTTGATGACCGGTCCGCTGGTGCCCGAGGTCCCCGGCGTCGTGGTGGTGCTGGACGCGGCAGCGACCACCACCGTGTACACGCCCGATCCATTGAGCCCATTCACGCTATCCTTTGCGGTGATGGTGACGCTGTACGTGCCCGCGACCGGCGCGGCCCAGCTGACCACGCCAGTGCCGGCGATCGTCATGCCGGACGGCGCGCCGGACAGCGAATAGGTGACCGCGTTGGTGGCCTTCACCGACGCGGTGAAGGTCAACGCCGTACCCGCCTTGCCATTGATCGTGGCCGCCGTCACCACCGGCGCCGTCTGCACGGTCAGGCCCGACAAGGTGTTGAGCAGCGCGCCGGCGTTCGGTGTGCCCAGGCCGGTCGACGCATCGTAGCCGGTCTTGGCGCTGCAACTGGCGCAAGTGCCGTTGCTGCCCGAGGTGATGTCGGCGAAGGCGCCGGCGTAGGTGCCCGGCACCGTGGCTATCTGCGTGTACAGCGCGGCATGCGGCGCGGCCAGCGCGGCCTTGCCGTTCTGCGCGCGCAGGGCATTGGCCACGGCGATCAGGCCGGCCCATTGCGGCGTCGCCAGGCTGGTGCCGCCGATGCTGGTCCACTTCACGGTGCTGCTGCCGGAGGCGATCACCGCGACGTACTGGCCGCTCTTCGGATCGGCGTTGAAGGCGACGTCGGCCACCGTGCGGCGCGTCGCGCTGCCCATGCCGGGGACGGCGTTGCTCTGGTAGCCAGGCGCGGCCACGTAGGCGCTGGCGCCGCCGCCGGTACCGGACCACACCGTTTCGGAGCGCGTGCCGCTGCCGCTGTAAGTGAGCGTGGTGCCGCCGACGGCCAGCACTTTCGACGATACCGATGGCCATGCCACTCCGGCGCCGGAGTCGCCGGTCGCGGCAAGGTAAGTCATGCCGGCGACGGAGAAGGTGCTGTCGGCCGAGCTGGTGGTGCTGGTCTCGGCGCCGCCAAAGCTCATCGATACGATGCCCGGCCCGAGGTTGTTGGCGAGTTTCACGCCGCCCAGCAGATTGTCATAGCTGGCGCTGTTCGCTTCGATCAGCACGATGCGCGCCAGCGGCGCGGTGGCGTGAGCCCATTGCACATCGAGCGCGATCTCGGAGGCCCAGCCGGCGTCGTAGGATGGCGCCGTGGCGGTCAGCGCGCCGGCGGAGGTGCTGTACACCACGGAAAACTCGCAAGCGGTTTTCGATGCGGCGGCCAGCGGCAGGCTGGTGATGCCCTTGGTGGCGCAGGCCGGCAGGCCGAACTTGCTGTTGAAGGCGGCCAGTTCGGCGGCGGCATTCGGGTCGTGCTGGGCGTCGACGATGTAGATGGTCTGGCCTGCGCCGAGCTGCGCGGCCTGGGCCGCCGTCAGGTTGCTGTAGCTGGCCGGCAGCGCCGGCAAGCCGTAGGCGGCGCGGATCTGCGCCGGCGTGTAAGTGGTGACCGTGCTGGTGCTCGCTTGCGGAGCCGCGGTGCCGTCGATCGACGACGGCATGCGGTCCGCCTGGATCAGGCGCAGCGCCTGGACGGTCAGGCGGCGCGTGCTCAGGCCGCGAAATTCGGACGGCACGTTTTGCCGATGCGCGGTGGTGGTCGCGGCCGAGCCCGGCTCGGCGTCCGCCGGCGTGTCGAGCAGTACCGGCGCCATATGGAAGGATGGCTGCGCGAACTGCTGCGCATCCTGGCTCGACAGGTCGCCGGTATCGAGTTGCATCTCCGTCGATGTCGTGGCCAGTGGGCCGCCGGCGCGTACTTGGGCAGTGCCGGTGTCGGTGTCGTTATTGCCGCCGCCGCAGGCGCTGAGCAGCGCGGCGATGCAGGCCATCGGGAGCAGGGAGAGTCGCATGGTGAGCTTTCGGAAACATCCAAGGCAGAGGCGCTACGGTGTTTCTCATGATACTCTCAAATTCCCACATGGAAACATAAGGGGTTGTAAAACAACGTTAAGATCCAGGCCGGCACGGATTTGCCGATTGATCGACTATGATTGGCAACACTTAAACATTGTCGATACGGCTCTTTCATGCACCAGTACACGCTCCAGCAAAAATCCTTTCTACTTCTGCTCGCCCTCGTCACCATCGGCTTCGCCTGGGTGCTGCTGCCGTTTGGCGGCGCCGTGTTCTGGGGCGTGGTGCTCGCTGTCGTATTTGCGCCGGTGTATCGCTGGATGCTGAGAAAGACCAGGCAGCGGCCGAACCTGGCGTCGTTCTTGACCTTGGTGCTGATTGTCGTCATGGTTATCCTGCCGCTGACGCTGGTCGCGGTGTCGCTGGTGGATCAGGTTGCTTCGGTGGTGGAGATGGTGCGTTCGGGCGAGCTGACGATAGGTACGTTCTTCAGCAAGATCATGGCCGCGTTGCCGACATGGATGGTGAACGTGCTGGAGCGCTTCAACCTGACCAGCCTGGCCAGCCTGCAGCAAAAGCTGACCGCCGGCGCGGCGGAGATGAGCCAGGCCGTCGCGAAGCAGGCGATCAACGTCAGCCTTTACACGGTCGATTTCCTGACCAGCCTGTGCATCATGTTGTACCTGCTGTTTTTCCTGCTGCGCGATGGTGTCGCGTTGTCGGCCAAGATCCGCACCGCGATGCCGCTGTCGCGCAAATACAAGCAGCGGCTGTTCAGCAATTTCACCACCGTCATCCGCGCCACCGTCAAAGGCAATATCCTTGTGGCGATCGCGCAGGGCGCGCTTGGCGGCCTGGCGTTCTGGTTCCTCGACGTGCGCGCGCCGCTGTTGTGGGCCGTGCTGATGGCGTTCCTGTCGCTGCTGCCGGCCATCGGCGCGGCGCTGGTGTGGGCGCCGGTGGCGATTTATTTTCTCGCCACCGGCGCGGCATGGCAGGGCGTCGCGCTGATCGCCTGGGGCGTCATCGTCATCGGCCTGGTCGACAACATCCTGCGCCCCATCCTGGTCGGCAAGGATACCAAGATGCCCGATTACGTCGTGCTGTTCTCCACCGTGGGCGGCATGGCGCTGTTCGGCCTGAACGGGTTTGTGATCGGCCCTGTGGTAGCGGCCATGTTCATCGCGGCGTGGGACCTGTTTGCCTCGGCCGAAGAATTTCACAATGACTAAACCGCTTGCTCCAGCGTCGGATAGTCCAGGTAACCCTGCTCGCCCCGGCTGTACCAGGTCGCATCATCGTCCCGGTTCAGCGCGGCGCCGGTAGCGAGGCGGCGCGGCAGGTCGGGGTTGGCGAGGAACGGGCGGCCGTAGGCGATCGCGTCCGCCAGTCCGGCATCCAGCGCGGCCTGGCCGGACGGGCCGTCGTAGCCGGTGTTGAGCACCAGCGGGCCGTGGAAGGCGTCGCGCAGCAGCGGCGCGAGCGGCGGACGGGTGATCACCGGATGCATGCGGTCTTCGCGCGCCATGTTCGGCTCGCGCACTTCCAGGAAGGCGATGCCGATGTCGGACAGCATCCGCGCGGCGGCCGTGAACAGCACTTCCGGCGCGCTGTCGTCCACGCCCTGGATCTCGCCGTTGGGCGACAGGCGCACCGCCGTGCGGCCGGGGCCGATTTCCTCCGCCACCGCTTCGGTCACTTCGCGCAGCAGGCGCAGCCGGTTTTCGACGCTGCCGCCGTACGCGTCGCTGCGCTTGTTGCTGCCGTCGCGCATGAACTGGTCGAGCAGATAGCCGTTGGCGGCGTGCAGCTGGATGCCGTCGAAGCCGGCGGCGATGGCGTTGCGCGCGGCGCGACGGAAGTCGGCGACGATGTCCGTTATCTCGTCCAGCTGCAAGGCGCGCGCTGCGGCGTAGGGGGTCTTGCCGTCATAGGTGTGCGCCAGTCCCGGCGCGGTGCTGGCCGATGCCGACACCGGCGCCTGCCCGCCGAGGAACGATGGATGCACCACCCGCCCCATGTGCCACAGTTGCGTGAAGATATGGCCGCCTTCCTCGTGCACGGCGCCGGTGACCGGCTGCCATGCCGCCACCTGTTCGTCGGTCCACAAACCCGGCGCGTACGGCCAGCCGAGGCCCTGGCGGCTGATGCCGGTCGCTTCGGAGATGATCAGGCCGGCGCTGGCGCGCTGGCGGTAGTAGTCCGCCATCATGGCGGTGGGCACGTGCTCGCGGGTATTGCGGCCGCGCGTCAGCGCTGCCATGAGCACGCGGTTGGGCGCGGCCACCGCGCCAAGCTGGATGGGATCGAACAATGACGGCATGCTGTTTCTCCTTGCGATGGTTGGGGGCGATCAGGCGTCGATGACGTCCATCTCGGGCAGCGAGGCGCCGCCCTGGCGTTGCTGGATCAGGCTGTGCGTGGTCAGCGGGCCGCCGAATTGCTGCAGCAGGCCGCCGCCGGCGATGGTGCCCAGGTCGATGGCGGCGTAGCCGAAGCCGGTGATCAGTTCGGCCAGCGTGGCGTTGGCGGCCTTGTCGTCGCCGGACAGGAACAGCACGCGGCGGCCGCGCGCGTCGTCCGGCTTGCGTGCGACCACGTTGGCGAACATGGTGTTGAAGGCCTTGACCAGCCGCGCGCCCGGCGCCGCTTCGGCCACGATTTCCGACGATGGGCGGCCGCCCAAATCGGCCGCGGAGAAGTCGCTGAAGTCGATGGCGTTGGTGGTGTCGACGATGATGCGCTTGTTCCAGGCCGGCGCATCCTTCAGCGCGGCGCCGACGGCGTCGAACGGGATGGCGAGGAAGACGATGTCGGCGCCCAGCGCGGTGTTCAGTTCGGTCGGCACGATGACCGGGCCGAGTTCCTTGACCAGCGCTTCGAGGCTGGCCGGGCCGCGCGTGTTGGCGACCTGGACTTCGATCTGCTGGCGGGCGAACTGGCGGGCGATGGCGGTGCCGATGGCGCCCGAACCGATGATGGCGTATTTCATGGTGAACTCCTGAGTGGTTGGTTGATGTAGCCAGTGTGCCTCAGCGATTGGGTATTGATTAGTCGGTAATTGCTGGTAAGACTTTCCACGATTACTGTAAGATGAACCCATGGAAACCCTCTCCAATCTCGAATCCTTCATCCGCAGCGCGGAGGCTGGCAGCTTCTCGGCGGCGGCGCGCCGGCTGGGGCTGACGCCGACGGCGATCAGCCGCAATGTCGCCATGCTGGAGCGCAATCTCGGCGTGCGGCTGTTCCATCGCACCACGCGCCAGCTGAGCTTGACCGAGGCGGGCGAGCAGTTGCTGCACCAGATCGGCGGCAGCATCGATACCGTGCAGGCGGCGCTGGCGCAGGTGGGCACGAGCGGCGGCGGGCCGTCGGGCCTGCTCAAGATCAGCACGCCGACCGGTTTCGGCATGACGTATCTGATGCCGATGATGCCGCGCTTCCGCCAGCGCTATCCGAACCTGCGCGTGGAGTGGCACCTGGAGAACCGGCAGGTGGACCTGGTGGGCGAGGGCTTCGATGTGACCGTGGGCGGCGGCGTCGGCAGGGGAGACGGGCTGGTGGCCGTGCCGCTGGCGCCGGCGCATCTGATTGCGGTGGCCGCGCCTTCGTACCTGGCCGGCCGGGAGTTGCCGCGCGTGCCGGCCGATCTGGCGGCGTTCGATGGCATCGTGGTGCGGGGCAGTAATCAAGGCCGGGTGCGGCACTGGACCATGCGCGACGAGGCCGGCGCGGAGGCGGAAGTCGCGCTGCGCGAAACCCTGATCCTCAACGATGCGATCGGCGTCAGGGAGGCGGCGACGCTGGGCCTGGGCGTGGCCTTGCTGGTGATGCCGGACGCCTTGCCGGGCTTACAGGCGGGCACGCTGGTGCGGCTGCTGCCGGACTGGTGGGCGGACGCGGGAAAGATCTCGGTGTTCTACACGACGCGCAACCTGATGCCAGCCAAGACCCGCGCCTATATCGATTTCCTGAAAGAAGAATTCGCGCAGCAGGGATTTGACGAGCAGTTCAACGCGGCGTCACATCGCGGTCAGCAAGTTTAAATACGCGGTTATTTGGTCATTCGGAATGGCACGGAAGTTCCCAGACAATAAGTCGTCTAACTTGGATTGCGACATGCCGAGCAGCTTGGCGGCGCGCTGGAGAGTGAGATTTTTACGCTGGCGCGTGCGCCGCGCATGGCGACGTTGCAAATGCTCGCGATAGCCCGCTATCGCTGCGCTTTGCGCCTTGCCCTGCACGCCGCCCGTGCGTCCTTCGCTCCCGGTTCAAGCGTTTCAGTCCACTAGTAATCCGCCAGCTTGGCGCTATCGACTTCGATGAGGTGGTCCAGGCGCAAGGTCTCGCCGGTGCTCAGGGTGAGGTAGTCGGCGCCGGCGCGGGCGAAGACATCGGTGATGACGGCGTTGACCGATTTGACGGAGCCATCCGCGTCGCGGAACGATATCCGGGTCGTCGCACGCTTGGTTGCGTGCACTTCCAGCAGATCGTGGTAGTCGCAGCTGATCGGTTGGTAATCGGATGGCTTATGGCTCATGAGGGACTCCTTGTGCGTGGACGCACTGTTGCCAGTGCTTTAAAATCTACCTCTAGTATATCTTCCGTTGCCAACTCGTCTATACAGATCAGGATATTGATGCAAACAAGCAGCGATCGTGCGACATGCCTGGGGGAACGGGAGTTTTCCTTCGGCGCGTTCCGCTTCATTCCCACCCAGCAGTTGCTCTTGCATGAAGAAACGCCGGTGCGGCTGGGCGGTCGCGCGCTCGATCTCCTGCTGGTGCTGGTCGAACGCGCCGGCGACCTGGTCAGCAAGAAGGACTTGATCGCCCAAGCCTGGCCCAACAGCGTGGTCGACGACAGCAACGTCAAGGTCCACGTCGCGGCGCTGCGCCGGGCGCTGGAGGCGGGCAGCGACGGCGCCGACTATATCGCCACCGTCAGCGGACGCGGCTACCGCTTCGTGATGCCGGTCAGCTGCAAGTTCGGCGATGCACCGCGCATGCACGCGCCGCCGCCCGCCGCGCCGACGCACAATCTGCCGGCGCCGGCGACCCGCATGCTCGGCCGCGATGCGACAGTCGCCGCGCTGCTGCAGACGCTGGAACAGCACCGCCTGGTCAGCCTCGTCGGCGCCGGCGGCATGGGCAAGACCACGCTGGCGCTGGCGCTCGCCGAAGCCTTCCACGCCCAGAACGGCATGGAAATCTGTTTCGTCGACCTGAGCCCGCTGTCCGACGCGCAGTTCGCGGCGGGCGCGGTGGCCGCCGCGCTCGGCCTGACCATCCATTCCGACGACGGCGCGCAGGCGCTGGTCGCGAGCCTGCGCGGCCGCCGCCTGCTGCTGGTGCTCGACAGCTGCGAGCATGCGATCGAGACCACGGCCGTGCTGGTGGAACGCCTCATCAGCGGCGCGCCGGGCGTGGTGGTGCTGGCCACCAGCCGCGAGCCGCTGCGCGCGGCCGGCGAATCCGTGCACCGGCTGGCGCCGCTCGATTATCCGCCGGCCGAAGCCGAGGCCTTGACCGCGCAACAGGCGCTGGCATTCCCCGCCGTGCAGTTGTTCGCCGAGCGCGCCGCCGAATGCCTGGAAGGCTTTCAGCTGACCGACGCCGACGCCCCGGCCGTGGCGGAAATCTGCCGCCGCCTGGAAGGCATCGCGCTGGCGATCGAGCTGGCCGCGATGCGCATGGACGCCTTCGGCGCGCGCGAACTGGCGGCGCGGCTGGACGACCGCTTCCGCCTGCTCAAGCGCGGCCGCCGCAGCGCCCAGCCGCGCCACTCCACGCTGGCCGCCGCGCTGGACTGGAGCTACGAGTTCCTGCCGCACGGCGAACGCGCGCTGCTGCGCAACCTGTCCGTCTTCGCCGGCGCCTTTCCGCTCGATTCGGCCATCGGGCTGTACGCCGGCGCGCCGGACGACGCCGCCACGATCGTCGACGCCGTGGCCGACCTGGTCGCGAAGTCGATGCTGTCGGCCGACGTCGGCGGCGCTGCCGTGCACTACCGCCTGCTCGACACCACCAAGGCCTATGCGCTGGACAAGCTCGACCAGGCCGGCGAGATGGACGCGATGCGCCGCCGCCACGCCGAATTCCACCGCGATTGGCTCGGCCGCGCGGCGCTGGAATGGGGCAAGCGTCCCAACGCCGACTGGCTGGCCAGCTACGGCCGCAGCCTGGACGATGTGCGCGGCGCGCTGGCGTGGGCGTTCTCGCCGTCGGGCGACCGCGCCGTCGGCATCGCGCTGACCGTGGCGGCGATTCCGCTGTGGATGCAGCTGTCCTTGCTGGAGGAGTGCCGCCATTGCGTCGAGCGCGCGCTGTCCGGCGAGCGCCCGGCCGGCGCCGATGAGATGAAGCTGCACGCGGCGCTGGCCGCGGCGATCCTGTACACGCGCGGCCCGGTGGACGAGACCAGGCTGGCCTGGACCCGCGCGCTGGAACTGGCCGACAGCCTTAACGACACCGAATACCAGCTGCGCGCGCTGTGGGGCATGGCGGCGCACCGCAGCTACGCCGGCGACTACCAGGCCGTGCTGGCGCTGGCCGACCGCGTGCGCGCCATCGCCGGCGGCAAAGGCGAGCGCGCGGCCTTGTCCAGCCTGGACCGCCTGATCGCGACGGCGATGCATTACGGCGGCCAGCAGGCGGCGGCGCGCAGCCGGCTGGAGCAGATGCTGTGCCAGTACGTGAAGCCGAAGCAGCGTTCGGCGATGTCGAGTTTTCAGCTGGACCAGCGCAGCGCGGCGCTCGGCACGCTGGCCAATGTGTTGTGGCTGCAGGGCTATCCGGACCAGGCGGTGCGCACCATCTGCGCCGCGATGGAGGAGGCGCGCGACGCCGATCACGTGCCGTCGCTGCTGAACGTGATTGCCCAGGCCGCGTTCCCGGTGACGCTGTACGTCGGCAATTACGCGGCGGCCGAGCGCCTGCTCGATGAACTGTCCGGGCACCTGGACAAGCTGGCGTTGCCGATGTGGGATTTGCTGTTGCGCTGCCTGCGCGGGGTGCTGCAGGTGCGGCGCGGCGATGCGTCCAGCGTGCCGCTGCTGCACGAGGCGCTCGATGAATTGCGGGCGGAAGGTTTCCATTTGCGCGTGACCAGTTATCTGGGCATGCTGGCCGCCGCGCTGGGCACGCATGGCCGGCAGGACATGGGCCTGGCCGTGATCGGCGAGGCGCTGGCCGAGTGCGAGTCCGGCGACGAGCACTGGTGTCACGCCGAACTGCTGCGCATCAAGGGAGAATTGCTGGAACCGGAGGATGCCGCCGCCGCCGAGCGGCTGTATCTGCGGGCGATGGCGGTGGCCGACGGCCAGGGCGCGCTGTCGTGGTCGCTGCGCGCGGCGACCAGCCTGGCGCAGCTGAAGTATCGCCAGCTGGCGCCGCAGGCGGCGCGCCAGCTGCTGGCGCCGCTGATCGACCAGTTCAGCGAAGGCTTGGCCACGCTGGATCTGCGCCGGGCCAAGGCTTTGCTCGATGACACGGTGGCGTCCTCAAGCGCCGTATAGTCTGATGAAGCCGCGCAGCCGCTGCTTGGCGCGCAGCAGTTCGCAGGCGTGGTTGATCCCGCTCCTCGACGCGGCGGCGCCGGCGGACTTGGAAACGTAGAGACTGAGTTCGCTCTTGCGGATCACGTGTATCGATCCCAGCTGGTCGCGCGCGATGCCCAGCCGGCGCAGGCAGCAAGGCAGTGCCGCGCCCGGGATGACGAAGGCATCGATGCGGCCGAGCATCAGCATGTGCAAGCCTTGCTCGTAATTGTTGGTCTCGTAGCGGCTGATGTCGGGTTCGAGGTAGAGCGCGGGATCGTATTCGGCGCCGCGCAGATGGCCGACCGTGCGTCCCGATAGCTCCCCCAGCGAGTGGAAGCGCACATGGCGGCGCCCGACCAGCAGCAGTTCGTCCTCGCCCAGCGAGGCCAGCGGCGGCGCGGCGCGCTGCAGCTGCCTGCTTTCGTAGGCGAACATCATGTCGACATCGCCGCTGAGCAGCATGGCCTTGGCCCTGGCGAACGGCACCGCGATGGGACTCAGGCCGACGCCGCTTTCCAGCGCCAGATCGCGCAGCAGATCAATGAAGATGCCGCCCGCGCCGGGAATCACCCACGGCGCCAGGTCGACCACGCCGATGCGCAGCGCGTCGGTCGCAATGCCGTGACCGGCCAGCGGCGGCGCCACCGCCAGCGCGGCCAGCGAGGTGAATACCTGGCGCCGGCGTGCCGACGGCGGCGTGATCGAAGACTGCTGCTGGTTCATGCTGATCCCTCCTCGGTGCGCCGTCGGCCGGAATGGCGTCAGGCCAGTGCTGGATAGTCGGTGTAGCCGGCCGCGCCGCCGCCGTAGAAGGTGGCGCCGTCGGCTTCGGCCAGCGGCGCGTTGCGGCGCAGGCGCTCCACCAGGTCCGGGTTGGAGATGAACGGACGGCCGAACGCCACCATGTCGGCGTGGCCCGATGCGGATGCCTCGATGGCCATGGCGCGGTCGTAGCTGTTGTTGGCGATGTACTTGCCGCCGAACTTGGCGTGCAGGCGCTTGAAGTTGAAGTCGCCGGCGCCGTTGTCGCCGCGGGTCTGGCCTTCGACGCAGTGCAGGTAGGCCATGCCCAGTTTGCCCAGCTGTTCGGCCAGGTAGAAGTAGGTGCCCTCCGGATCGCTGTCGAGCGGGGTGTCGCCGACGGCGCGGGTGATCGGCGACAGGCGCACGCCGACGCGGTCGGCGCCCCACACCTCGGCCACGGCCGAGATCACTTCGATCGGGAAACGGGTGCGGTTCTGCACCGAGCCGCCGTACTGGTCGGTGCGCTGGTTGGTGCTGTCGCGGATGAACTGTTCCAGCAGGTAGCAGTTGGCGGCGTGCACTTCGACGCCGTCGAAGCCGGCCTCCAGCGCGCAGCGCGCGGCGTGGCGGTAGTCCTCCAGGATGCGGGCGATTTCATGGGTTTCCAGCGCGCGCGGCATCGATGGACGCTCGACGGTCTGGCTTTCCAGGAACACCTGCTCGTCGGCCTGGATCGCCGACGGCGCCACCGGCGCGGCGCCGTTTTCCTGCAGCGACACGTGCGACATGCGGCCGACGTGCCACAGCTGGCAGACGATCTTGCCGCCGGCCTGGTGCACCGCGTCGGTGATCTGGCGCCAGGCCGCCACCTGCGCCGGCGTGTAGATGCCGGGGGTGAAGGCGTAGCCGCGGCCTTCGCGGGAAATGTTGGTCGCTTCGCTGATGATCAGGCCGGCCGTGGCGCGCTGGCGGTAGTACTCGACGGCCAGCAGCGAATGCACGCCGTCCATGTCGGCGCGCGAGCGCGTCAGCGGCGCCATGGCGATGCCGTTGGCCACTTCAATGGCGCCGATGCGCAGCGGGGAAAACAGATTCGGTAAGATGTTGGTTGACATGGGGTCAGCTCCTGCAAGGTGGGGATCGAGAACGGAAAGGTTAGCATCGCCCCTTACAAAGCAATAGTTAATGCTTGTTAATTCGGTCGAACCATCCGGGCGCTTAACCATAATTAACCCTTCTTAACTAGCCGAATAGTCACTATTCTGTGATGATTAACTCCTAGGTGTGTTCGGACGTTTAAGGTTTAACATCGAACGCAATTTATGGCTGAGCCCTGACTCCCAGGGGCTCAGCTTTTTTTTTATCTTGCCCTGGCGGCCGCGTCCTCCTAGACTCCGTTCAGGAGGAAATAATGACGATAAGATTACGCATGATCGGCCTGGTCGCGCTGGGCTTGCTGGCGTTCGCGGTCCGCGCCGAACCGGTGCAGGTCACCGGCGGCGCGGTGGAGGGGGAACCGAGCGGCGCGACGACGCGCTATCTCGGCATTCCATTCGCGGCGCCGCCGGTCGGCGAGCTGCGCTGGCGGGCGCCGCAGCCGGTCCTGCCATGGAGCGGCGTCAAGCAGGCGCGCAGCTTTTCGCCGGCCTGCGCGCAGACCGCCGCGTGGATCACGCTGCCCAAAAGCGAAGACTGCCTGTACCTCAACGTCTGGACGCCGGCGCGCTCCGGCAAGCTGCCGGTCATCGTCTGGATTCATGGCGGCGGCTACTACGGCGGCACCGCCGCCCAGCCGCTGTACGACGGCGCCAACCTGGCCGGGCACGGCGCTGTCGTCGTGACGATCAACTACCGGCTGGGGATCTGGGGCTTTTTCGCCCACCCCGAGCTGACGGCGGAATCGCCGGACCACGCCTCCGGCAACCAGGGCATCCTGGACCAGATCGCCGCGCTGCGCTGGGTCAAGGACAACATCGCGGCCTTCGGCGGCGACCCGGGCCGCGTGACCATCATGGGCGAATCCGCCGGCGCAATATCGGTCGCGATCCTGACCGTGTCGCCGCTGGCGAAAGGCTTGTTCCAGCGCGGCATCGCCGAGAGCGGCAGCGATATCTTCGACACCCAGCCCGAGCGCGGCATCGCCGAGGCGAAAGGCGTGGCGCTCGCCAAGGCGGCGGGGGCGGCCAGCCTGGCGGCGCTGCGCGGCATGAGCGTCGAGGCGCTGCACAAGCAGGCGTGGACGCCGCGCGCCGCCGTCGACGGCCATGTGCTGCGCGAAGATCTGCCCAGCGCCTACCGCAACCATCATCAGAACGACGTGCCCTTGCTGGCCGGATGGAACGCCGAGGAGGGCAGGGACCTGGCGCCGGAAATCCTCGGGACCGGCGACTTCACGGCGGCCAAGCGCCGCGCGCAGATCGGCGAGCTGCTGGGCCGCGCGCCGTCCGACGCTGTGCTCGCCGCGTATCCTGCGGCCACGGACGCGCAGGCCAAGGCCGCGATCAACCGCTTCACCACCGACTGGTGGGGCTGGCGCACGATGCACTGGGCGGGACTGCAGGCCAGGCATGGCAGCGCGAAATCGTATGCGTACTTCTTCGCCCACTTGCCGGCCGAGCCGGCCACGCCGTGCGGCTACGGCTGCGGTCCCGGCCACGGCGCCGAGGTCCGCTACGTGTTCGACAATCTCGATCAGGATCCGCGCCACTGGAGCAAGGGGGACCGCGAGCTGGCGGACCGGCTGGCCGCCACCTGGGTCAACTTCGCCGCCACCGGCAACCCGAACGGCAAGGGCTTGCCGGCCTGGCCGGCGTTCGATGGAACGAACGCCTCAGTGCTGAAGATCGGCCAGGAGGCGCAACTGAAGGCCTATCCGCTGCCGGACTTCGGCTTGTTCCAGTAGCCGGCTCAGCGCAAATCGGCGGCGCGGCGCTGGTCCGGTTCGTTGAGCACGCGGGCGATCACCGGCAGCGGGATGCCGGCGTCCTCCATGAAGACGGCGGCGGCCTCGCGGCCTTCGGTTTCCTGCATGGCGATGCCGGCGTTGACGGCGATGGCTTTGGTGCGGTCAGGGCGGGAACGTCGTTCGATCATGATTGGCCTCCTTGGTCGGACGACAATATCACAAAAGCAATCCTCGCGCCCGTCCGCGAAGGCGCCGGAACTAGGCCGCCCGCGACTGCAGCAGCACGCGTTCCTGCAGGCCGTTGGCGATCGCCGTCAGGATGTTGTCCAGGCTGGCTGGCTTGACCACATGGCCGTCGAAACCGGTGTCGCGCACGCGCTGGCGGGTGACGGGATCGCCCCAGGCGGTGAACGCGATCAGCGCGGCATCGTCGAAATCGGGCAGGGCGCGCAGCGCGCCGGCCACCTGGTAGCCGTCCATGCCGGGCATGCCGAGGTCGAGCAGGACCACGTCCGGCTGGTAGGTGCGCGCCGTGTCCAGTCCCGGCAGGCCGGAGTAGGCGACTTCGGCCGCGTAGCCGTTCATGCGGAGCAGTTCGGCCGTGATGTCGGCCGCTTCCTTGTTGTCATCGATGACGAGTATGCGTTTGGGGTGTGTGGTCTGGTCCATGATAGGGAACGGAAAAGGGGGGCGTTCGGCTGGGTCCAGGCCGGGGAGTGGTGGGCGCGGCGGGGTGGGGCGCGCGAGGGACAGCGTTGAATTTTGCTTTCCTACCGTAAATTATAGAGGAATTTGGGGAAATTGCTTGAAGAAAAGCAAGCGAGCCTCCAAATAGTCAATCTGAACAGACCAAGGACAACACTATGACGACTACGACTGAAAAGGCCATCCTGGCCGGCGGCTGCTTCTGGGGCATGCAGGATCTGGTGCGCAAGCAAGCGGGCGTGCTGGCGACGCGGGTCGGCTACAGCGGCGGCGACGTCGCCAACGCCACCTACCGTAACCACGGCACCCATGCCGAGGCGATTGAGATCGTCTTCGACCCGGCGGTGATCAGCTATCGGAAGATACTGGAATTCTTCTTCCAGATCCACGATCCGAGCACCCGCAACCGCCAGGGCAACGATATCGGCAGCAGTTACCGCTCGGCGATTTTCTATACTTCCGAGCAACAGAAGGCGACTGCCGAAGACACCATCGCCGACGTCGACGCGTCTGGCCTGTGGCCCGGAAAAGTGGTGACCGAGGTGGCGCCGGCCGGCCCGTTCTGGGGAGCGGAACCGGAGCACCAGGACTATCTGGAGCGCCTGCCGAACGGCTATACCTGCCATTTCATCCGTCCGGACTGGCAGCTGCCGAAGCGTTGAGTTGATTTTGTGTGAAATAAAAAACCTTTCATAAACAATCACTTAATTGCCGGAAGGTATTCGGAAGGCAGGTTTCAGGCACGGCGGCTACAGTTCGACTCATGTTTTATTTTTCACTTTAGGAAAAGTCATGAGTCAGTTATTTGCCGCCGTCTATGAAATCAACAGTGCCGTCGCCGGCCGTCCATCGCTGCGCTTGAGCCTGGTCGTCAACGGGGACAACGACAGCGTCGTCGGCACGGCCGTGCTGGAAACCTACACCGGCGACGTCAGCGAAATATCGGTGCGCGGCCACTGCATGGAGATCGAGGGCGAGCAACCCTTGAAGGCCATCGTGCTGGCCGGCACGCCTTCGGTATTCGGCATCCTGAACGACGATCCGAGCGCTTTTCAGTTACTGATGGTATTGCCGACGGCATGGAAGGATGGCCAGGTGTGCTACAAGATGAGCTTTGGCAAACTGCATCCGCGCGTGGTCGAGGTGCGCGACGGCGTCGCCCGCGCCGTGCTGCCGGAAGCCGTCTGCTGACCCCTTCCTTGTTGTACACTGGCATCGACCGCGTGCGGGATGGCCCGCGCGGCGCCGACCAGGGACCCTACCGCAATGAACCGCCATGACGCCGCACCGCCAACAGAGGTCAACGACTCGTGGCGGGGCTGGATCGCCGAGAATCTGATCCTCGGCGGCCGACCCGAGGCGCTGGCCGGCATCATGGTCCAGTCCGGCATCGCCGAGCAGGCGGCGCGGGCGGAAGTCGACGCCGCGCTGCGCAGCCCCTACCTGCGCGGCGCGTCGCGCCTGCACAACCGGCTGGCCAAGCGCGATTGGGTGCTTGGCATCCAGTCGCGGCTGAACCGGCTGGCGTTGCACGAGGTGCCGCGCCGCGAGCGCCTGTCCGGCGCCGACTTCCTCGACCAATATTACCGGCGCAACCAGCCGGTCATCATCACCGGCATGCTCGACGATTGCGCCGCGCGCGGCAAATGGACCTTCGAGCACCTGATCGAGCGGCTGGGCGACCGGGAGGTCGAGGTGCAGTTCGGCCGCGACGCCGATCCGGACTACGAGCTCCACAGCCGGACGCTGCGCCGCCGCATGCCGTTCGCCAAGTACGCCGCGCTGGTGCGCGACGCCGGCCGGAGCAACGATTTCTACATGACCGCGAATAACGACGGCCACAACGCCGAGGCGCTGCGCGGGCTGATGGCGGACCTGCCGCCGCTGGACGCGTACCTGCGCGAGCGCGGCGGCTTTTTCTGGTTCGGCCCGGCCGGCACGATCACGCCGTTCCACCACGACCTGACCAACAACTTCATGCTGCAGATCGCGGGCCGCAAGCGGGTGCGCCTGATCGCGCCGTGCGACACGCCCAAGGTCTACAACCAGCGCCACTGCTTCTCGCAGGTCGACGGCCGCGACATCGACCTGCGGCGCTTCCCGCTGATGGCCGGCGTGGCGGTGATCGACTGCGTGCTGGCGCCGGGCGAGATCCTGTTCCTGCCGGTGGGCTGGTGGCATTTCGTCGAGGCGCTGGACGTGACGATCACCGTCTCGACCACCCATTTCAAGTGGGACAACGATTTCTACACCGACTATCCGAAGAACCAGGACTTCTAGGCGCGGAGGCCAGCCATGCCCTTGCACTACCTGCGCGGCCTGACCAGCCCGCACCGCACCGACATCGGCAACCGCCGGCTCGGCCGCTCGCTGGCCTTCGTGGCCGGCGCGGTCAACGCCGGCGGCTTTTTCGCGGTCGGACAATACACCTCGCACATGTCGGGCATCGTCTCGGCGCTGGCCGACAACGCGGCGCTGGGGCAGCTGTCGCTGATGCTGGCCGGGCTGGCGTCGCTGGCGGCGTTCTTCGCCGGCGCGGCGACGTCGGCGATCCTGATCAACTGGGGCCGGCGGCGCGGCGCGCACAGCCGCTACGCGCTGCCGCTGATCCTGGAGGCGGCGCTGCTGCTGGCCTTCGGCCTGGCCGGCGCGCGGCTGGCGGCGCAAGGCCACATCGAAGCCACGGTGGCGCTGCTGTGTTTTGTGATGGGGCTGCAGAACGCCATCGTCACCAAGATCTCGCGCGCGGAGATCCGCACCACCCACGTCACCGGCCTGGTGACCGACATCGGCATCGAACTGGGCAAGCTGATTTACTGGAACGGCGACAGCGCCGACAAGGTGGTGGCCGACCGCGGCAAACTGCGGCTGCTCGCGTCGTTGCTGGCGATGTTCCTGGCCGGCGGGCTGGCCGGCGCGTTCGGCTTCAAATACATCGGCTTCATCGCCACGGTGCCGCTGGCGCTGGCGCTGTTGTCGATGGCGGCGATGCCGCTGATCGACGACTGGCGCGCGGCGCCGCTGTGAGCGCGTCATCGTCTATACTATGGCGATGACACAGATCGCCCCCACCCCCGCCGGAAATCATCGGAAGCGCACGGGCGTCGAGCGGCGCGAGCGCACCCGCGCGCTGCTGATCCGCAGCGCCATCGGGGTGTTCGCGCGGCTCGGGCCGGACGCGCCGGTGATCGACGACTTCATCGCCGCCGCCGGCGTCGCGCGCGGCACCTTCTACAACTACTTCAAGACCACGCACGAACTGCTGGCCGCCGTCGCGGCGGAGCTCAACGAAGAGGTGCTGGGCATGGTCCATCCGCAGGTGCTCAAGTACGACGACCCGGCGCGGCGCATCTGCATGGGCACGCGGCTGTATGTGCACGTGGCGATGCGCTATCCGGTGTGGGGCGCCTTCCTGACGCGCATCGGGCCGGCGCACGCGGTGCGCGGCAAGCGGCTGGACCGGTTTTTGGTGCGCGACCTGGAGCTGGGCTTCTCGACCGGCCGCTTCAGCGCCGGCAGCGTACTGGTGGCGCGCGACATGATCGTCGGCTCGGCCTTCTACGGCATCGAAACGCTGCTGACCGAGGCGCACCAGCATCGGCATATCGAACAAATCCTGCACGCCGTCCTGCTGGGCATCGGCCTGCCTGCCGACGAGGCGCGCGCCATCGCCTTCATGGCGCTGCCGGATATCGGCCCGATGTCGTCGTCGGTGCTGGCGACGCTGGAGGCGGTGCAATGATCCGCCCCGCCGGCACGGGCGACGCGGCCGCCGTCGCCGCCATCTACAACCACTACGTCGCCACCACCGCCATCAGCTTCGAGGAACATGCGGTGGCGCCGGAGGAGATGGCGCAGCGCATCCGCGACGTGACCGCCAGCCTGCCCTGGCTGGTGCACGAGGAGGATGGCCGCGTCACCGGCTACGCCTACGCGACCAGGTGGCGGGTGCGCAGCGCTTATCGCTTTTCCGCCGAGACCAGCGTGTATGTGGAAGCGGGGCGGGGCGGCAAGGGCATCGGCACGGCCTTGTACAAGGCGCTGCTGGAAGAGCTGCGCCGGCGCCAGATCCACATGGCCATCGGCGGCATCGCCCAGCCCAATCCCGCCAGCGTGGCGCTGCACGAAAGCCTGGGCTTCGAGAAGGTGGCGCACTTCAAGGAAGTCGGCCGCAAGTTCGAGCGCTGGGTCGATGTCGGCTACTGGGAACTGCGGCTTAGCTAGATCGTCTGCGTTTCATCGGCCGGTTCCGCCAGCATGCTGCGCCGGCCGCCGGCGGCGCGGGCGCGGTACAGCGCCTGGTCTGCCGCCAGCATCAGGTCATCGGCGCTGCCGTCCGCATCGGCCGGCAGCGCGGCCACGCCGACGCTGATGCTCATCACGCTGCCCGACTTCGCATTGGCCAGGCCCAGCGCCTTGACGGCCGCCTCCATGCGGTGCGCGATCAGCATCGCCTCGGCGCCGCTGGTGCCCGGCGCGAGGAAGGCGAACTGGGTCGCGCCGTAGCGGGCCACCAGATCTCCGGCGCGCTGCACGCTGCCGCTCAGCGCCTGCGCCGCGCGGCGCAGCGCCTCGTCGGCCGCCTGCTGGCCGTTATGCTCGGTGTAGGCGGTGAAGTTATCCAGCTCCACCAGGCCCGCCGCCACCGTCTTGTCCTCGCGCGCGGCGCGCCGCCATTCGCGCGCCAACTGGTCGTCGAAGCAGCGGCGGTTGGCGATGCCGGTCAGCGTATCGGTGGCCGACAGGTTGGCCAGCTTGTGCTGCGCCGCCTTGAGCGCCTCGGTGCGCTCGGACAGCAGCGCTTCCAGATGGCGCGCGCGCCGCGCCAGGCGTCGCACGCCCCAGCGGTACAGCAGCCCCGCCAGCGCCAGCGCCAGCAGCGCGACCGCGCTGCGCGCCCACCACGTCTGCCACGCCGGCGGCGTAATGGTGATGGGCAGGACGATTTCGTCGCGGCTGGCCACGCCCTTGTTGTTGGTGCCCTGCAGATGGAAGCGGTACTTGCCCGGCGCGAGGTTGGTGTAGGTCGCCACCGGATGGCCGGCGTCGGCCTGCACCGGCACCTTGTCGAAGCCCTCCAGCCAGTAGGTATAGGCGTTGCGGCGCGGCTCGGCGTAGTGCAGCGCGGCGAATTCGATCGAGATGGTGTTGGCGCTCCACGGCAGCGTCAGTGAGCGCGGCTGCGTCAGCGTGCCTTCCAGCGTCACTTCTTCCGGCGGATTCCTGCCGCCGAGCGAGCGGTTCAGGACGCGGAGGTCGGTGATCGCCAGCTGCGGCGGCCGCGAGGCGCTGCTGTGGATCGCCGGATTGACCGCCGTGATGCCGCTGCTGCTGCCGAAGTACAGCAGGCCGTTGGCGGCGTTGGCGGCGGAGTCCATGTAGAAGCCTTCGGTCAGGCCGTCCTCCACCGCGTATTCGGTGACGGTGTTCGACACCGGATCGATCTTGCTCATGCCGGCCGCCGTGGTGACCCAGATCATCGCGTTCTTGTCCGAGCGGATCGCCTCGATCAGGCGCGTACCGAGTTCGCTCTTTTCGCCGATGCGCTTGACGTGGAAGCTGCCGTCCTTGAGCTGCGTGATGTGGTTCAAGCCCTTGGAGGTGCCGACCCACAGGCTGCCGTCGCCGTCCTGGTGCAGGGTGCTGACACGGTCGCTGCTCAGGCTCGCGGCGTTGTCCGGGTCGAGCCGGAAGTGGCGGAACTTGCCGCTCGCCGGATCGCGCATATCGAGTCCGCCGCCGCGATAGAACTCGCCGCTCCAGACGCGGCCCGCGCTGTCCTCCAGCACCGTGCTGGCGCCGTTGACGCTGCGGCTGTCCGGGTCCTTCGGATCGTGGGCGTGGCTTTGCACCGCGCCGGTCGCGGTGTCGTAGCGCAGCAGCGCGGTGCCGGTGGCCAGCCACAGCACGCCGCCGCGCCCCGGCGCGATGGCGTTGATGAAGTCCGTGGTCTTGCTGCCGAAGTGGATCACCTTGAACGGACCGTCCGCCTGGTCCAGCCGGTTCAGGCCCTCCGAGGTGCCGACCCACAGCGTGCCTTCCGGCGCCTGGTACATGCTGTAGATGACGTTGGAGCTGAGCGCGCCGGGCCGCTTGTTGTCGGCCGTGTAGCTGCGCACCATCTCGCGCCTGGCCGGATCGAACAACGCCAGGCCGTCGTCGAGCCCGAGCCAGAGGCGGTTGCCGGCGGCGGCGGCGACGCTGCGCACGAAATTGCTGGACTTGACGAAGTCCGGATCGATGTCGCGCGGGACGAAACGCTCGAAGCCGTGGTTGCCCAGGTTGGCGCGGCTGACGCCGTCGGTCAGCGAGCCGACCCACATGGTGCCGCTGCGGTCGCGCATGGTGGTGTTGATGGCGTCGCTGTTGAGGCTGTGCGAATCCTCGGCGCGGTGGCGGTAGCTCTGGAACTGGCGCTGCTCGCGGTCCCAGCGCAGCAGGCCGCTGGTGCGGGTGCTGATCCACAGGTCGCCGGCGCGGTCCTCGTCGATGTCGGTGACGCGTTTGGCCAGCACCGGCAAGGCCTGCCGCGACTCCCACGGCTGGCCGGACTTCCACGTCACCAGGCCGTCGGCCGATCCTATCCACAACGTGGCGGCGCTGTCGAAGTACAGCGCGCGCACGTCGTTGGCCTTGGGGTTGGGCTGCGCCGCGTCGTCGACGCGGAAGTGCTGGAAGCCTGTCGCGCCGGGCGCCAGGTAGTCGATGCCGCCGGGCCAGGTGGCGGCCCACACCCCGCCCTGGTTGTCGACGGCGACGGCGTTGATGTCGTTGTAGGTCAGGCTGTCCGGCCTGGCGTCGTCGTGCAGGTAGCTGGTGAAGGCGCCCTTGCGCGGATCGAAGTGATGCAGCCCGCCCCAGGTGCCGACCCACATGCCGCCGCGATAATCGGAGACGATGCGGCGCACGATGCGGGCGTTGGCCGGCACGCTGGCGCCGTCGCCGACCGGCGAGTAGCGCGTAAAGGCGTTGCTGGCGGGTTCGAAGCGCGCCATGCCCTCGTCGGTGCCGACCCACAGCCGGCCCGCTTCGTCCTCGTACAGCGAGGTGACGCGGCCGCCCGGCAGGCTATGCGGATCGGACGGATCGTTCAGGTAGCGCACTTGCTTGTGGCCGTCGTGGCGGAACAAGCCGCCCTCGATGGTGCCGATCCAGACGAAGCCCTGCCTGTCCTGCAGGATGGAGAGGATGGCGCGGCTGTCGGCGCCCAGCGAGTCGACGGCGGTGAAGGCCAGCGGGCGCGGCGCGGCCTGCGCGGCGGCCGCATGGCCGACGGCCAGCGCGGCGCACAGCAGCAGGCGGAAGGCGGGGCGGAGGGACGTGCGCGGCATGGTGAGATCTCGGGATTGGGCTTGCCAAGTAAAACACATAAATGCCGGGCGTGGAAGCATGGGGTGTGAACTTTTCCGCTATAATTAATTGACAAATATTCATGCTCCCAGGGCGCCATGAACGGATACACCGACGGATCGACCATGCAGCCGGCGCCGCGCCAGCGCCGCCTGTTCAGCAAGCAGAATCTGCGCTGGGCCATGCTGGCATTGACGGTCGCCGCGGCGGCGGTGCTGATCCAGCGCCAGGTGGTGTTCCAGCAGCACGCTCGGGACTTGAAAGCCAGCGCCGACGACATCACCCGCCAGATCCAGATCGACAGCAGCGACGGCCGCGTGATGGGCGGCGCCATTCTCATGGGACTGGTGGAGGACAGCGTCAAGCTGCTGCTGTCGGGCGACCTGGCGCCGGACGCCTACCGGCTGCACGTGGACTTCGCCGCGGTGCTGGATCAATACGGCGCCGACAGCGTGTTCGTGCTGGCCGGCGACGGCACCACCGTCGCCTATCTGAACAAGGAGGGTAAGGCGATCGGCGTCGGCCGCAACCTGCGCTATCGCCCGTACAGCCGGCGCGCGCTGGCCGGGCAGGCGAACGTGTATCCGGCCATCGGCAGCAATTCTCACGAGCGCGGGCTGTATTTCGCCGCGCCGGTCTACAGCGGCAATTCGCGCGACACGCCGATCGCCGGCGTCTACACCATCAAGATGCCGGCGGCGGAGATCGACCGCATCCTCGCCCGCACCAAGGACGCGGTGCTGCTGCTGTCGCCGGACGGCGTGGCGTTCGCCACCAACCGCAACGAGTGGCTGTTCACCATGGCCGGCCAGCCGTCGCCGGCGCGCCGCGCGCAACTGGAGAAGGACCGGCAGTTCGGCGAACTGTTCGAGGGGCCGGGACCGTTGCCGCTGCCGTTCGCGCTGGACGGCGGCAAGCATACCCGCATCAAGGGCCGCACCTTCGCGCTCGAATCCACCGAGCTGACCTGGCCGGACGACGGCGGCCATTGGCGCGTGGTCGTCATGCAGGACAAGGCCGAGTGGCTGCCGCTGTGGAACCAGCTGGCGCTGGCCGCCGCGTGCATGTTCGCGGTGTGGCTGCTGGCGACGGTGGTGACGGGCCGCGCCCGCGCCGCCGAGAACACGCGCCGGCTGCGCTTCGAGAACGAGCGCCGCATGCGCGAGATCACCAACAACCTGCCGGTGGCGGTGTACCAGTTCCAGATGGATGCGGCGGGGCAGCCGCGCTTCCGCTTCATGAGTCCCGCGATCACCGCGATCACCGGCCTGCAGGCCAGCGATGTGCTGGACGACGGCGCGATGCTGTTCGCGCTGCTCGATCCGGACGGCCGCGCCGGCCTGCTGGCGCAGATCGCCGACAGCGCGCGCCAGCAGTGGTCGATCCACCAGCGGGTGGAGTTCGGTGCGCAGGGATTGACGGCGTCGCGCTGGGTCGACATCCACTGCACCTGCGTGCACCAGCATGCGAACGACGAGGTGTGGAACGGCTACCTGGCCGACGTGACGGCCGAGCACACGGCGGCGCAGGCGCTCAACGCGGCCAAGCAGACGGCGGAGGAGGCGACGCGCAGCAAGTCGCTGTTCCTGGCGAATATGAGCCACGAGATCCGCACGCCGATGAACGCGATCATCGGCATGAGCCACCTGGCGCTGAAGACCGGCCTGACGCCGCGCCAGCACGACTACGTGCAGAAGATACAGCGCGCCGGCCAGCATCTGCTGGGCATCATCAACGATATCCTGGACTTCTCCAAGATCGAGGCCGACAAGCTGCAGGTCGAGCACCAGCCCTTCGAGCTCGATCAGCTGCTGGAAAACCTGGCCACGCTGATCGGCGACAAGGTCAACGCCAAGGGGCTGGAGCTGGTGTTCGACGTGGCGCCGGACGTGCCGGCGTCGCTGGTGGGCGACTCGCTGCGGCTGGGCCAGATCCTGATCAACTACGCCAACAACGCGGTCAAGTTCACCGAGCGCGGCGAGGTGGCGGTGACGGTGCGCGTGCAGGGCGCGTCGGCCGACCTACGCCGCGTGCTGCTGCATTTCGCCGTGCGCGACACCGGCATCGGCCTGACCGACGAGCAGATGCGCCAGCTGTTCCAGAGCTTCCAGCAGGCCGACGCCTCGACCACGCGCAAATACGGCGGCACCGGCCTGGGACTGGCGATCTCGAAGAAGCTGGCGCAGCTGATGGGCGGCGAGGTCGGCGTCGAGAGCGCGGTGGGCAAGGGGTCGACTTTCTGGTTCACGGCGCGGCTGGAAATCGGCGCCGGCGAGCGGCCGTCGCTGCTGCCGTCGCCGGACCTGCGCGGTCGTCGCCTGATGGTGGTGGACGACAACGACAGCGCGCGCAAGGTGATCGCGGAGCAGTTGCGCAGCATGCGCTTCGAGGTGAGCACCGCGTCGTCCGGCGCGGAGGCGATAGCGCTGCTGCGCGATGCGGCGGCGGCCGGGGCGCCGGTCGAGGCGGTGCTGCTGGACTGGCAGATGCCGGGAATGAGCGGCGTCGACACGGCGGCCGGCATCCGCGCGCTGGCGCTGGACCCGCCGCCGCGCATGATGATGGTGACCGCCTACGGCCGCGAGGAAGTGCAGCAGCAGGCGCGCGCCGCCGGCATCGACGATCTGCTGATCAAGCCGGTCAATGCCTCGGTGCTGTTCAATACCCTGATACGGTTGCTGGGCGGCGTGGCGAACGACAGCCTGTTGCCGCGCGTGGCGGCGGTCGGCACGCTCGATGCGCTGGCGACCATCCACGGCGCGCGCGTGCTGCTGGCCGAGGACAATGAGCTGAACCAGCAGGTGGCGGCGGAGCTGCTGGCCGATGCCGGCATGGTGGTCGATATCGCCAACAACGGCCGGGAGGCGGTGGCGATGGCGCAGCGCGCGCCGTACGACATCGTGCTGATGGATATGCAGATGCCGGAGATGGACGGCGTCGAGGCGACCCGCGCGCTGCGGGCGATCGCGTCGCTGGACGCGCTGCCGGTCGTGGCGATGACCGCCAACGCCATGCAGGCCGACCGCGACCTGTGCACGCAGGCGGGCATGGTGGACTTCGTGACCAAGCCGATCGAACCGGATGAGCTGTGGCGCGCACTGCTGCGCTGGATTCCCGCGCGCCACGCCGCGCAGCAGGAAATCGCCACGATCGCCGGCGCCAGCCCGGGCGCCGACGGCGGCGCGCCGGCGCCCGATGACTTCCCGCAGGCGATTCCCGGTTTGGACATGGTGGCGGGTTTGCGCCGCGTGTTGGGCAAGCAGCCGCGCTACCTGGCGATGCTGCGCGGCTTCGTCGCCAACCAGGGCGACGCGGCGGGGCGGATCGACGCGCTGATCGCGGCCGGCGACCGCGCCGGCGCCGAACGCGGCGCGCACACGCTCAAGGGCCTGGCCGGCAACATCGGCGCCGGCGCCGTGCAATTCCTGGCCGGCGAACTGGAACACGCGCTGGCCCCCGCCGCCGCCGGCGACACCGCTCCCGCCGCGCTGTCGGCCAGACTCGCCCCGCAGCTCGAACAACTGCGCACCGCACTGGCGACCCAGGTAGCGGCGATCAGCGCCAAGCTGCCGGCGCAGGCGCCGTTGGCCGGCGCCGAAGCCGACCCCGAACGGCGCGATGCGGTCGTGCGCGAACTGGCGGCGCTGCTGGCCGACGACGACGCCCGCGCCGAGCGCGTCCTGATAGAACATGGCGCGCTGCTGTCGGCAGCGTTCCCGCAACACTACCGCAAGCTGGAGCAGGCGGTCGGCGACTTCGACATGGAACAAGCCCTCGCCATCCTCGCCAGCGCCACCGATATCCTATCCAACGAGACAGCACAATGAACCAATCCCCGCGCAAACCCGTGATCCTGGTCGTCGACGACACGCCGGAAAACCTGCACCTGATGAGCGACCTGCTGGCCGACGACTACACCGTCAAGGTCGCGCCGGGCGGCGCCCGCGCGCTGAAGATCGCCCGCGGCGAGCGCGTCCCGGACCTGATCCTGCTGGACGTGATGATGCCGGAAATGGACGGCTACGAAGTATGCCGCCGGCTCAAGGCCGATCCGGCCACGGCCCACATCCCGGTCATCTTCCTGACCGCGAAGGCGGAAATGGAGGACGAGCAGCACGGCTTCGACCTCGGCGCGGTCGACTACATCACCAAGCCTATCAGCCCGCCGATCGTGCTGGCGCGCGTGCGCACGCACCTGACGCTGAAGGCCTCGCAGGACTTCCTGCGCGACAAGAACGCCTACCTGGAACAGGAGATCGAGCGCCGCACCGACGAAGTGCGCGCGCTGCAGGACGTCACCATCCTGACCATGGCCTCGCTGGCCGAGACGCGCGACAACGACACCGGCAACCACATCCTGCGCACGCAGTACTACGTCAAGGTGCTGGCCGAGCACCTGAAGGAGCACCCGCGCTTCGCCGCCACGCTGACGCCGCGCTACATCGAGCTGCTGTTCAAGTCCGCGCCGCTGCACGACATCGGCAAGGTCGGCATCCCCGACCGCATCCTGCTCAAGCCGGGCAAGCTCGATCACGACGAGTTCGAGGTCATGAAGACCCACACCACGCTGGGCCGCGACGCCATCGTGGTGGCCGAGCAGCGCCTGGGCGTGAGCGTGCCGTTCCTCGACACGGCCAAGGAAATCAGCTACTCGCACCAGGAGAAATGGGACGGCAGCGGCTATCCCGAAGGCCTGGCCGGCGAGGCGATTCCGCTGTCGGCGCGGCTGATGGCGGTGGCCGACGTCTACGACGCCCTGATCTGCCGCCGCGTCTACAAGGCCGCCAAGACCCACCAGCAGGCGGTGGACATCATGGCCGAGGGGCGGGGCAGCCATTTCGACCCGGACGTCTACGACGCCTTCATGGCGCTGCAGCCCGAGTTCCAGGCCATCGCCGCCCGCTACGCGGACGGCCGCGGCGAGTGATCGCGGGCGCGCATCGATTTGTGCGGCATGAAAACCGCTTCATTTGGTAGCATACGGTTTTGCCAATTCCGGGCGTTATGCGCGCGCCCATACCCACCATGCCACAGGCCAGCATAGCCGACGAAATAGCGAGCTGCGACCGCGAGCCGATACGCACGCCGGGCAGCATTCAGCCGCACGGCTTTTTGCTGGCGCTGGACGACCGGCTGCAAGTGGTGCAGGTCAGCGACAATCTGGCGCGTTTCACCGGCATCGCCCCCGGGCAGGCGCTGGGCCGGCCGCTGGCCGACGTCATCGGCGACGGCGCGGCCGCCGCGCTGGCGCCGATGCTGGGCGGCGGCCAGCTGCGCGAGCGGCCGGCCTACATCGCCGCCGTCAGCCTGGAAGGCGATCCCTACGACGTGCTGGCGCACGCCTACGACGCCTTGCTGATCCTGGAGTTCGAGCCGGCGCGCGGCCGCGCCGCCGACGTGCAGCAGCTTTACCCGCTGGTCGGCGACTTCCTCAACAAGATCAGCGACGCCGACTCGATCGCGGCGCTGGGCCAGCTGGCCGCCAGCGAGATCCGCGCGCTGACCGGCTTCGGCCGGGTGCTGGTCTACAGCTTCGACGACGAGGGCCACGGCACCGTGCTGGCCGAGGCCCTGAGCGAGGGCTACGACAGCTACCTCGGACAGCGCTTCCCCGCCAGCGACATTCCGCGCCAGGCGCGCGAGCTGTATGTGGCCAACCGCATCCGCCTGATCCAGGACGCCGACTACGCGCCGGCGCGGCTGGTGCCGCCCGAGAATCCGCTCAGCGGCAAGGCCAACGACCTGTCGTTCGCCGCGCTGCGCAGCGTCTCGCCGGTGCACCTGCAATACATGCGCAACATGGGCACGATGGCGTCGATGTCGGTGTCGCTGATCGTCAAGGGCAAGCTGTGGGGGCTGATCTCCTGCCACGACGCCGCGCCGCGCATGATCGGCTTCCACCAGCGCACCGTGTGCGAGCAGCTGGGGCAGATCCTGGCGCTGCACGTCAAGAACCGCGCCGACGCCGACGAGCTGCAGTTCCGCCTCGAAGTGCGCCGCATCATGGTCGGCCTGCTGGGCGGGCTGACGCAGGGCGCGGACTTCATCGAGAACCTGCGCAGCGTGCTGCCCGAGCTGCTGCGCTTCGCGCGCGCCGGCGGCGTGGCCATCGTGGTCGACGAGCGCCTGATCACCTTCGGCCACACGCCGGACGATGCGCAGATCGGCGCGCTGGTGGACTGGCTGAGCGCCAACGTCCACGACGAGTTGTTCCACAGCGCGCACCTGAGCGCGCACTATGCGCCGGCGGCGGCCTTCACCGCCAGCGCCAGCGGCCTGCTGGCGATGCCGATCTCGCGCATCCACCAGCACTACCTGCTGTGGTTCCGCCCCGAGCAGGTCTACAGCATCGACTGGGCCGGCCGGCCGGACGTCAAGCAGCTGCAGGGCGGGCAGCTGACGCCGCGCACCAGCTTCGATATCTGGCGCGAGACCATCCACGGCGCCAGCGCGCCGTGGCACGAGGCCGAGCTGGAACTGGCGCTGGAGTTCCGCACCGCGCTGCTGGGCATCGCGCTGGAGCGCGCCGAGCAGATGGCCGACCTGGCCGAGGAACTGGGCCGCGCCAACAAGGAGCTGGAGGCGTTCTCGTATTCGGTGTCGCACGACCTGCGCGCGCCGCTGCGCCACATCGTCGGCTTTTCCGACCTGCTGATGGAGTCCGCCGGCGGCGACAACCCGGAACGGCGCCAGCGCTTCCTGGCCAACATCAAGGATTCGGCGCGGCTGGCCGGCAAGCTGGTGGATGACCTGCTGAGTTTTTCGCAGATGGGCCGCGCGGCGCTGCGGCCGATCCGCATCCGCATGGATGACATGGTGCGCAGCTGCATCGAAAAGCTGCGGCCCGACCTGGCGGCGCGGCGCGTCGAGTGGGACATCGGCGCCTTGCCCGAGGTGACCGCCGACCCGGCCTTCCTGCAGCTGGCGCTGTACAATCTGCTGGCCAACGCGGTCAAGTTCACCGCCCAGAGCGATCCGGCGGTGATCCGCGTCAGCAGCGAAAAGCTGCACGGCGAGACCGTGTTCCACGTCGCCGACAACGGCGTCGGCTTCAACATGGAATACGTGCACAAGCTGTTCGGCGTGTTCCAGCGCCTGCACCGGATGGAGGATTTCCACGGCACCGGCATCGGCCTGGCCAATGTGCGCCGCATCGTCGAGCGCCACGGCGGCCGGGTGTGGGCCGACTCCACGCACGGCGAGGGCGCCACCTTTTCATTTTCCATTCCCGATACGATCGATACTGTTTGAGGCACGACCATGTTAAAGCCCATCCTCCTGGTGGAAGACAATCCCAACGATCTCGAACTGACGCTGATCGCGCTCGAGCGCAGCCAGCTGGCCAATGAAGTCGTCATCGTGCGCGACGGCGCCGACGCGCTGGACTACCTGCACGGCCGCGGCGCCTACGCCAGCCGCGAGCAGGGCAATCCCGCCGTGGTGCTGCTGGACCTGAAGCTGCCGAAGGTGGACGGGCTGGAAGTGCTGGCCGACATCCGCGCCCATGCGCAGCTCAAAAGCATGCCGGTGGTGATGCTGACGTCGTCGAAGGAGGAGCAGGACCTGATCCGCAGCTATGAGCTGGGCGTGAACGCGTATGTGGTCAAGCCGGTCGACTTCGCGGAATTCGTGCGCGCCATCGCCGACCTGGGGATTTTCTGGGCGGTGCTCAACGAGCCGCCGCCGGGATCGCAGCGCTACATCAAGCCGCGCTGACGGAATCGCGCCGCCGCAGCAGGTGGCGGATGCGCGCGCTCAGGGTTTCGGCGGTGTAGGGTTTTTGCAGCAGGTGCACGCCCGGCAGCAGCTTGCCGTCGTGCGACAGCACTCCTTCCGCGTAGCCGGAGGTGAACAGCACCTTGGCGTTCGGCTGGCGCTGCCGCACCTTCTCGCTCAACTCCACGCTGCTGACGCGGCCCGGCATGATGACGTCGGTGAACAGCAGGTCGATCTCGGCGCCGGCGTCGATCAGCCGCATGGCCTGCTCGGCGTCGGCGCTGCCGAGCACCCGGTAGCCCAGCGCCGACAGCAGGTCCACGGTGGCGGTGCGCACCGCTTCCTCGTCCTCCACCACCAGGATGGTTTCGACGCCGCCGATCAGCGCCGGCGTCGGCGAGGGCGCTTCCGCCGTCGCGGCGCTCCGGCTGCGGCGCAGGTAGATCTGCACGCAGGTGCCTTCGCCCGGTTTGCTTTTCAGCGCGATCTCGCCGCCCGACTGCTTGACGAAGCCGTAGGCCATGCTCAGGCCCAGGCCCGTGCCCTGGCCGGTCGGCTTGGTGGTGAAGAAGGGCTCGAAGGCGCGCAGCAGCACCTCCTCCGGCATGCCGGCGCCGGTGTCGGCGATCTCGATCAGGATGTAGTCGGACTGGCCCTCGCCGATGTTGGCCAACTGCGGCGCGCCGGCCGCCAGGTTGCGGGCGCGGATGGTCAGCTTGCCTTCGCCGTTCATGGCGTCGCGCGCGTTGATGGCCAGGTTGAGGATCACGTTGTTCAAGCCGCCGGTGTCGACGTCGGTGTTCCACAGCCGCGGCGCGATGTCGGTTTCCACCACGGCGCGCGGGCCGAGCGCGCGGCGCAGCATGTCGTCCATCTCGGCCAGCATCGGCGTCAGGTCGACCACCGCGCTTTGCAGCGGCTGGCGCCGCGCGAACGCCAGCAGGTGCGCCGCCAGCCGCGCGCCGCGTTCGACGCCGGACAGCGCGTTCTCGATGCGCGCCTTGCCCTGCGCGTTGACGTCGCCGACCAGTCGCAGCAGGTGCAGGTTGCCGCTGATGATCTGCAGCACGTTGTTGAAATCGTGCGCCACGCCGCCGGTCAGCTGGCCGATCGCCTCCATCTTCTGCGCCTGCTGCAGGGCGGCCTGGCTGACGCGCAGTTCCTCCTCGCGCTGGCGCAGTTCGCGGAAGGCGGCGTCGCGCTGTTGCAGCGTCAGATACGCGGCGCTGTGGTAGCGGATGCGCGCCTCGAGCTCGCGCGCCTCCGGCCACTTGACCAGGTAGTCGTTGGCGCCCAGCGCGAAGGCCTGCGCCTTGATGTCGGCGTCGTCCTCGGAGGACAGCAGCACGATCGGCACATGCTCGGTGTCCGGCTGCGCGCGCAGCATGCGGATCACGTCGAAGCCGTCGGCGCCGGGCATGCGCAGGTCGACCAGCACCACGGTGGCGGCGCTGGCGCGGCACAGCGACACGGCCAGTTCGGCGCGGCTGTCGTAGCGCAGGCGGATGCCCGGCTGGCGCGTCATGTGGTAGCCGATCAAATCCTCGGCCATCGCCTCGTCGTCGATCAGCAGCACGGAGCAGTTGGATGATAGGGTCTCGTTCATGGGCAATCGGTAGGTGTCTTGGACAAAATTCTACCTGAGCATCTTCGATCCGCAGCGCACGGATGCGCGCCGTGCGCGCGTTGCCGCACGGATGTGTAAAATCGACCTACTTGATAAGAACGGGAATTATTTTGGATGTCTTGACAGCACTACGGCAGTCCACGGCGCAACGTCATGACGAGCTGGACACCCGCACGCCGCTGGCCGCCGAGGCGCCGGACCTGCGCGACTACCATGATCATCTGCGGCTGCTGGAGGCCTGGCTGGCGCCGATCCAGCGCTGGCTCGACGCAGCCGCGCCGCCGCCCGGGCTGCCGCGGCGCGACTACCTGGGCCTGATCCGCGCCGACCTGGCGCATCCGGCGCTGGCCGGCATGCCGCAGCGCGTGCGGCCGGCGGACGCGCACTGGTCGCCGCAGGAAGGCGCGGCGTACCGCTGGGGCGTGGCGTATGTGATCGAGGGATCGCAGCTGGGCGGCGCGGTGCTGTACAAGCGGCTGGCGCAGCGGCTGGCGCCGCACCCGCTGGACTATCTGCGCGGCGAGGGTTCGCCCGGGCCGCGCTGGCAGCGGTTCCTGGCCGCCTTGCGCGGCGCGGTGACGACGCCGGAGCAGATCGACGACGCTTGCCGGGGCGCCCGGCAAGCCTTCGACAGCCTGATCGCGCTGCTCGATACTCAATAGCTCGTCAGCGCAACCGGCTGGCCGGCCTTGAAGGTGAAGATGGTCACCGGCGACTGCTTCATGTCGCCGTGCGCGTCGAAGGCGTAGTTGCCGGCCACGCCCTGATACGCGCCGGCGCTGATGACGGCCGCCACTTTCTGCGGATCGATCGAATTGGCCTTCTGCATCGCCTGCGCGTACAGCATGGTGGCGTCGTAGTAGGCGGCCGCGTAGACGTCGGCGTCCTGCTTGAAGCGCGCCTTGAACTTGGCCTTGAAGGCCGGGCCGCTGGAGGCTTTCTCCAGGATGCCGCCGCCCTGCGAGCACAGGACGTTGTCGGCGACGGCGTCGCCGCCGAGCTTGCCCATTTCGGCGGTGCAGATGGTGTCGCCGCCCAGCAGCTTGGCGGTGATGCCCAGCTGTTTCATCTGGCGCGCCATCGGCGCGGCCTGCGGCGCGTAGCCGCCGAAGAAGATCGCCTCGACCTTCTTGGTTTTCAGCTTGGTCAGGATGGAGGTGAAGTCGAAGGCCTTGTCGTTGGTGAACTCGTGGCCGGCCACGGTCATGCCGGAGGCCTTGGCCTGCTTCTTGAATTCCTCGGCCACGCCCTGGCCGAAGGCGGTGCGGTCGTCGATCACGGCGACGTTCTTGAACTTGAGTTCATTGGCCGCGTACAGCGCCATCCTGGAGCCCAGCTGAGCGTCGCTGGCGTTGACGCGGAACAGGCCCTTGTAGCCCTGCAGCGTGATCTTCGGATTGGTGGCGACGGTGGCGACCAGCGCGCCGGCGTCGTTGTAGGCGCGCGAGGCGGGAATCGCCACGCCCGAGTTGTACGGGCCGACCACGTATTTGACGCCGGCGTCGGCCAGCTTCTGGGCGGCGGCCACGCCGGCTTTCGGATCGCCCTGGTCGTCTTCCGACTGCAGTTCGAACTTGAGCTTCTTGCCGGCCACGGTGATCGGCTTGGCGTTGAGCTCCTCCACCGCCAGGCGGGCGCCGTTTTCATTGTCCTTGCCGGAGAACGACTGCGCGCCCGACAGCGGGCCGCTGTGGCCGATCTTGACGACGGTGTCCTGCGCTTGCGATTGGGCGGCGGCGGCCAGCAGCGCCAGGGCGGCGGCGGTATGCTTCAATTTCATGCGATCTCCAAGGTGGTAATGCGATACGTTGCGATGCGTGATTATCGCCAAAAACGCAGGATATTATCGTGCGAGTTGGGCCTTCAAATGGCGGCGGTTCTGAATTTAATTCGGTCCGCGCTGCCGGATGCGGGCCAGCGCGGCATTGATGCGGGCGATGATGCCGTCGTCCCTGGCGCGGACGATGGCGAAGAACTGGCCGCTGTCGACCGCCACCGGCTTGGGCAGCACGCTGTAGCCGGCGTTGGCGGCGGCGCCGATGGCCTGCAGGCGCGGCGCCATGAAGGCGGCCAGGCCGGCCTCGATTTCCTTCGGCGTCTGCTCGCTGGGATGGAACAGCAGGATGGCGTCGACCCGCTTGAGCATCAGGCGGGTGAGGCGGGTGCTGCGCGAGGAAATGTCTTCGTCGACGCGAAACAGCTGCTCGCTGCGGGCGCGCTCGAAGTCCTCGCCGTAGCTGTAGCCGCGCGCGACGCCGATGGTTTTGCCGCGCAGGTCCTGCAGCGTGTTGAACTTGAAGGTGGCGTCGCTGCGGGTCACCAGCCAGAGGTTGCGATGGACGGCGACGTCGGAATAGCGCAGCGTGCGCAGGCGCTCGGCGGTTTTCGGCAGGCCGAATATCAGCTCGCCGTTGTCCAGGGCGTAGCGTTCGGCGCGCGCCCAGGGGTACATGCGCACGTCGAAGGTGACGCCCAGTTCGCGCTCCAGCGCGTCGAGCAGCTTGCGCCGTGGGCCGTTGAGGGGGCGGGGCTTGCCCTGCTCGTCGAGCTGGTCGCCGACCAGCAGCGGCACGGTCTTCGCCGCGGAATGGGCCGGCGGCCCGCAGCACAGCAGTGCGGCCAGCAGCAGCGGCATTCTGATCCGGGGCAGCAGAGGGATGGGCATCGTTCGATTATTGCAGAAAAATCCAGCCGTGTCGAAATTCATCAATGCTGAATGGAGCGTTGCGGCGCAGGGCGTTGATGCGGCGCGGCGGGTGTTCTACAGTGGTCGCTTCACGACGAGGAGACCATCATGACGACGCCCGGCAGCTTTATCCGTTCCGCTTCCGCATTCCGCAACTGGATCACGCCCGATGGCGCTCCGGGGCCCAGCGGGGAGGGCGGCTTTCCCGCCGAGGCGGGGCGCTATCATCTCTATGTCTCGCTGGCTTGTCCCTGGGCGCATCGCACGCTGATGTTCCTGAAGTTGAAAGCGCTGGAGGGGATGGTGTCGGTGTCGGTGGTGAACTGGCTGATGCTGGAGCGTGGCTGGAGTTTCGCCCCCGGTCCGGGCGTGGTGGCGGATGAGGTCAACCATGCGCAGTTCATGCGGCAGATCTATCAGCTGGCCGATGGGGATTACAGCGGGCGCTATACGGTGCCGGTGTTGTGGGACAAGCGGCGCGGGAGCATCGTCAATAACGAGTCGTCGGAAATCATCCGCATGTTCAACAGCGCCTTCGATGGGATCGGCGCGGCGGCTGGGGATTACTACCCGGTCGCGCTGCGTGCGGAGATCGACGCGATCAACGCCCGGGTTTACGACACGTTGAACAACGGCGTCTACAGGTCGGGATTCGCCGCGTCGCAGGCGGCGTATGAGGAGGCGGTATATCCGCTGTTCGAGACGCTGGACTGGCTGGAGGAATTGCTGGGCCGGCGCCGCTATCTGCTGGGCGAGCGCTTGACGGAGGCGGATATTCGTTTGTTTGCGACGTTGGTGCGGTTCGATGCGGTGTATGTGGGCCATTTCAAATGCAACCTGCGGCGGCTGGTTGATTACCCGAACCTGTGGAACTACACGCGCGAGTTGTACCAGATGCCGGGGATTGCCGATACCGTGAACTTCCAGCATATCAAGGGGCACTACTACCAGAGCCATCGCGGCCTGAATCCCTTCGCCGTGGTGCCGGCCGGTCCGGTGCTCGACTTCATGGCGCCGCATAACCGTGGGGGTCAAGTCTGACATTCGGACACGAGCTCAACCGTAAGCAAGCTTACGGTTGAGCTCGTGTCCGAATGTCAGACTTGACCCCCACCGATGGCGCGCGCGCGTGCCGCCGCGCCGACCGGGGCGACGCGGGGAATGCCGCCCACTGCCGCCTGGGCGGCGCGGGCATTGGCGCCCAGGACGGCGTGATCGCTGATGTTGTAAGCGGCGATGGCGGCTGCCAGTGCGGGATTGCCGCGCAGCGGATCGCTCGGCGCGCGTGCCGCCGCCTGCGCCGCGGCGAGTTGCGCGGCGCTGGCCTGTTCCGCCGCGAGCTGCTGCGCGGTGCCCGGCGCCGGCAGGGACGCGCTGCCGGCCGCGCTGAGCTGCTCGGCAAACTGCGTCGCCAGATTGCTGAAGGTGTCGAGCGTATTCTGCAGCGTCGAGGTGGTGCGCGCGCCGTTGCTGTTGAAGGCCGCCCGCAGCACCTCGTTGTCCAGCGACAGCCCGCCGGTCGCATCCGACAGCAGCGGCGGCTGCAAGGTCAAACCGATCCGCGCCAGATCCTGCTGCGGGGTTGCCGTGTTGGTGGCCGTCTGCCGCGTCAGGCTCTGCACCAGATTGTTGAGCAGCGACGCGCTTTGCTGCTGCGGCTGGTTGAAATCCACCGCCGGCAGCAGGTTGAACGCGTTCACCACATTTTGCGTAGTCTCATTCAACGTTGCCGCACGGCGCGTCGCCGCCTGCGGATCGGCGCCGTTGGCGATGGCCGATTGCAACTGCGTCAGTTGCTGCCGCGACTGCGATACTGTCAGCAGGAAACTCGCCACCGGCGAAAGGTCGATCGTCACCGAAGCGGGCGCCGGGGCGTCGAGCGCCGAGCCGACGCGTGCCACGGTGGAATTGTCGACCGCCGTCGTCGCGCTGGCCGGCGACGCGGCCGGGATTTGCGGCGCCGTCAGCGCGCTCGATGAGATGGGAAACATGCCGCTCTCCTGCAAAGTATTTGAACCAGCCCAGCATCCTCCTGTATCGCCGCCGCGTCCGTATGGCAATTCACATAGCGGTTCTTTGTTAGGTTCCGCACGGTCACGCCGGCTTGATGAGCCTATCGTGGTGTTTGCAGTTCTTACAAACACACGAGAGGATTCATCATGGAAAACAGCATCGACAGCAAAATCAACAGCACCCGCGACGGCGTCACCCAGATCGGCAAGGACCTGCGCGCCGACGCGCACGCCGCCATCGACAAAGTCGCCGACAAAGTACCGCCAGCCACCGACCGCGCCGCCACCACCGCCCACGCCGGCGTGGACAAAGTGGCCGACACCGTCGAATCGACTTCCGACCGCCTGGCAGCAGCCTCGCAAACCCTGGCCGCGCGCGGCAAGCAAGTGGCCGAAGGCTACACCAAGCTGGCCGAATCGGGCCGCAGCCACGTGCGCGCCAGCCCGGCCATCTCCGTGCTGATCGCCGCCGCCGCAGGCTATGGCCTGTCCAAGCTGCTGAGCTCGCGCAGCAGCAAATAACAATCCGCAAGCCCGACCGTCAGTGCTGCGCACCCGCAGCGCTTCGGCGCGGGCGGCGTTCGCCAAGGGAAAGCTATGACTTCATCGAAAAAAACGCCGGCCTCCGTCATGGGGGCCGGCTCCGTGTTGAGCACCGTCGCAGGACCGTCCACCGCGCCACCACCGGACAGCCTCGGCCAGGACACCGCGCCGCGCCAGGCGCTGCTCGACAAAGTCGCCGGCGGCCAGGAACTGGCCAAGGGCATGGCGTTCAACGCCAACAAGGAAGGCGAGCACGGCGACGCGTCGCGCACGCCGCAGGCGGGCCAGACCTGTCCGGTGCCGCATCCGGCGGCCACCGCCAGCACCGCCAGCGAAACCGTCGACTCGGCCAAGGTCGGCAACGGCGTGCCGCCGATCGGCGTCTGTCCGGCCGGCGACCTCGACCGCGTGCGCGCGGACGCCGGCGGCCAGCGCCTGACCACCAACCAGGGCGTGCCGGTCGCCGACAACCAGAATTCGCTCAAGGTCGGCCTGCGCGGCCCGACCGCGCTGGAAGACTTCATCCTGCGCGAAAAGATCACGCACTTCGACCATGAGCGCATCCCGGAACGCGTGGTGCACGCGCGCGGCTCGGCGGCGCACGGCTACTTCGAAGCGTATGAAGACCTGAGCGACATCACGCGCGCCGCGCCGTTCGCCGCGGCCGGCAAACGCACGCCGGTGTTCGTGCGCTTCTCCACCGTCGCCGGCGAGCGCGGCTCGGCCGACACCGTGCGCGATGTGCGCGGCTTCGCCGTCAAGTTCTACACCGACGAGGGCAACTGGGACCTGGTCGGCAACAACATCCCCGTGTTCTTCATCCAGGACGCGATGAAGTTCCCCGACCTGGTCCACGCCGTCAAGCCGGAGCCGCACCACGCCATGCCGCAGGCCTCCAGCGCGCACGACACCTTTTGGGACTTCGTCTCGCTGATGCCGGAATCGACGCACATGCTGATGTGGCAGATGTCGGACCGCGCCATCCCGCGCAGCTACCGCACCATGCAGGGCTTCGGCGTGCACACCTTCCGCCTGGTGAACGCCGACGGCGTCGCCGTGTTCTGCAAATTCCACTGGAATCCGGTGGGCGGCACGCACTCGCTGGTATGGGATGAAGCGGCCAAGATCACCGGCGCCGACGCCGATTTCCACCGCCGCGATCTGTGGGAAGCCATCGAGGCCGGCGCTTATCCGGAGTGGGAGCTGGGCCTGCAGATCTTCACCGAGGAGCAGGCGGCCGAATTCCCGTTCGACGTGCTCGATGCCACCAAACTGATTCCCGAGGAACTGGTACCGTTGCGCGTGGTCGGCAAGATGACCTTGAACCGCAACCCGGACAACTTCTTCGCCGAGACCGAGCAGGTGGCCTTCTGCACCGCCCACATCGTGCCGGGCATCGACTTCAGCAACGACCCGCTGCTGCAGGGGCGCATCCACTCGTATCTGGATACGCAGATCAGCCGCCTGGGCGGGGTCAATTTCCACGAGATCCCGGTCAACGCCCCGCTGGCGCCGGTGCACAACAACCAGCGCGACGGCATGCATCGTCAAGCGATTCCGCGCGGCCGCGTCGCCTACGAGCCCAATTCGCTGGGCGGCGGCTGTCCGTTCCAGGCCGGCATGGCCGGCTTCACCACGGCCGCCAGCCGCCTGGCGCAGTCGCAGCCGCCGGAGGACAAGGTGCGCGGCAAGCCGGAGCTGTTCGCCGAACACTATGCGCAGGCGCGCCTGTTCTGGATCAGCCAGACCCCGGCCGAGCAGACCCACATCGTCAACGCCTTCCGCTTCGAATTGAGCCGGGTGCAGACGCAGGCGGTGCGCATGCGGCTGGTGTCGATGCTGGCCAACGTCGATCCTATCCTGGCCGAAGGCGTGGCCGATGGACTGGGCTTCGAGGTGCCGCCGGCGATGCCGCTGGCGACCTCGGAACCGGCGCCGCATTACGAGCCGTCGCCCGCCTTGTCGCTGCTGTCGCGGCCGGGCAGCACCGGCGTCCAGGCGCGCAAGGTGGCGATCCTGGCGGCGCACGGCGTCGACGCGGCCAGCCTGAAGGCGGTGTATGCCGACCTGCTGGCGGCCGGCGCGGTGCCGCGCGTGGTGGCGCCGCAACTGGGTCAGCTGGCGGCGGCCGACGGCAGCCGCCTCGATATCGAGATCTCGATCGAAGCCGGCCCGCCGGTGCTGTATGACGCGGTGATCGTGGCCGACGGCGACACCAGCGGCCCAATGCTGGCGCGCGATGCCGGTGCGCTTGACTTCATCCGCCAGCAGCACCTGCACTGCAAGCCTATCCTGGCCATCGGCGCCGGCAAGGCGCTGCTGGACAAGGTCGGCCTGACCGGCGAGCTGGAAGACGGCACGCCCGATCCGGCGCTGTGGGTGACGGATGCCGGTGGCGTCACCGCCGCGCTGGAGCAGTTCAAGCAGGCGCTGGCCGGCCATCGTAACTTCAAGCGCGAGACCGACGCCGCACCGCTGTAAGCAAGTCCCGGAGGGGGATGGCTGCCATCCCCCTCCTTTAGGTCAGTCCTCAAGTGTTCAACTCCGCCTTGCGGAGTGGTATGCTCGCACTACCATTATTTTTACAGGACTGGCTGCAGATGGACGTGTACGCCCCCCAGGTGTGGCAACCGCATGAGCGCCCGCTTTTGCCAGGGTCGCCATCCAGTCCTCTTCATACCTTCGAAAAGCGTATGGCCTACCTGGTGGTGGGCTTCATCGTCGCCATCACCGGCGGCCTGGGGAACGCGCTGGTGTCGGTCAACCTGCCTTACCTGCAAGGATCGCTGGGCGTGTATTCGGCCGAGATCCAGTGGCTGCCGGCTGCTTACGTCATGGCCAACGTCTCCATGAACCTGTTGCTGGTCAAATTCCGCCAGCAGTTCGGGCTGCGGCTATTCACCGAATTATTCCTCGGCTTGTACGCGGTAGCCACCGTGGCCCACCTGTTCGTGCACGGCCTGGCATCGGCCATCGCGGTGCGCGCGGCGCACGGCATGAGCGGCGCGGCCCTGACCACGCTGGGACTGTACTACGTGCTGCAGGCGTTTCCTGCGCCGCACCGGCTCAAGGCGGTGGTGCTGGGCATCGGCTTCTCGCAGCTGGCGATTCCGATGGCGCGGCTGTTCTCGTCGGAGCTGATGGAGTTCGGCGAATGGCGCGGCCTGTACTTCTTCGAGCTGGGACTGGCGCTGTTGTCGCTGGCCTGCGTGCTGTTTCTCAAGCTGCCGCCGGGCGACCGTATCAAGGCCTTCGAGAAAATGGACTTCCTCACCTTCGCGCTGTTCGCGCCCGGGGTGGCGCTGCTGTCGGCGGTGCTGGCGCTGGGACGCACCGTGTGGTGGCTGGAGTCGCGCTGGCTGGGCTACAGCCTGGCCGGCGCCATCGTGCTGATCGTCGCGTCGCTGCTGGTCGAGCATAACCGCGCGCGGCCGCTGCTCAACACGCGCTGGCTCACCAACGCCAACATCGCGCGGCTGGCCATGTCGGTGCTGCTGATCCGCGTGGTGCAGTCGGAGGCCAGCGGCACCGTGGGTTTCCTGCAGGCGCTCGGCCTGCAGAACGATCAGATGATGGTGCTGTGGTGGGTGGTGATGGTGGGTGCGGTGGCCGGCATGGTGGTCAGCGCGCTGACGATCACGCCGGCGCGCATCCCGGCGCAGCTGATGTTTTCGCTGGCGGTGATGGCGCTGGGCGCCTACCTCGATTCCGACGCCACCAACCTGACGCGGCCCGCCGACCTGTATGTCAGCCAGTTCCTGCTCGGCTTCGGCGGGGCGTTCTTCATCGGGCCGACGTTTGTATCGGGCTTCGGCGCGGTGATCGCGGCGCCGAATAACCTGGTCAGCTTCTCGGTCATGTTCAGCATCACGCAGACGCTGGGCAGCTTGCTCGGATCGGCGCTGGTCGGCACCTTCCAGGTGGTGCGCGAGAAATACCATTCGAGCATCCTGGTCGACAACCTGACGACGCTGAACCCGCAAGTGGCCGCACGCATCCAGTCCGGCGGCCTGGGCAACCTGAGCGCGGCCGCCACGCGCGAGGCCAATATCCTCGCCTACAACGATGTATTCCTGATGATCACACTGGTGGCGTTGCTGACGCTGGCGTGGCTGCTGGGCCGCTGGCTGTGGACCAACTGTGTCGTCTGCCAGGCCCAAACCGCACACAACGCGCAGACCGGCATGGCCAATGTCTCCCTCAATAACTCCGGATCCCGCTGAACCACATGGCTACTAATACCCCTGACGACAAAACCACCTCCGACAATCGCGTGGCCGCTGTCGCCGCAGCGGCCGCTGCGGCGGCCGTCGCCGCCTCCGCGCCCACCGCGCCGGCGCCGGACCGGCGCGCGCAGATCATTTCGGCGATCGCGTTTTCGGCGGTGGCGCTGGTCGGCGTGTTGGTCGTGCTGTATGCGTGGCGGCTGCCGCCGTTCAGCAGTGCGATCGTCTCGACCGAGAACGCGCTGGTGCGCGGGCAGGTGACCTTGATCGGCACGCAGCTGCCGGGCTATGTGGTCGACGTCAAGGTGCAGGACTTCCAGCAGGTGAAGCAGGGCGACCTGCTGGCTTTGATCGACGACCGCATCTACCAGCAGCGCTACGAACAGGCGCAGGCGCAGCTGGCCGCCGCCAGGGCGGCGCTGGAAAACTGGGCGCAGGCGCGCGGCACCGCTGCCGCCGGCGTGCTGCTGAACCAGGCCGCGCTGGTCAATGCGGAGGCGCAATCGGCCAAGTCCCAGGCGGATTTGAAGCGCGTCGATTCACTGGCGGCGGACGGTTCGCTGTCGCTGCGCGAGCAGGATTCGTCGAAGGCCGCGCGGGCGCAGACGGCGGCGGCGGTGCAGCAGGCCCGCGCCAGCCTGGAGATCGCCAAGCAGCAGGTGCAGTCGGTTACGGTCAACAAGCTGTCGCTGGAAGCTGCGGTGGCGAATGCGGCGGCGGCGCTGAAGGCGGCCAAGGTGGATCTGGACAACACCCGCATCACCGCGCCGGAGGATGGGCAGCTGGGACAGGTGACGGTGCGCAAGGGCGCCTACGTCAACGCCGGCTCGCAGTTGATGGGGCTCGTGCCGAAGCAGCTGTGGGTGATCGCCAATCTCAAAGAGACGCAGATGAACAATGTGCAGGTCGGGCAGAGCGCGACCTTCAAGGTCGATGCGCTCGACGGCGCGAGCCTGACAGGGCAGGTGGAGCGGATCTCGCCGGCCACCGGTTCCGAGTTCAGCGTGTTGCCGGCCGATAACGCGACCGGCAACTACGTCAAGATCGCGCAGCGCATTCCGGTGCGGATCCGCATCGACCCGGGCCAGGCCAAGGCGCGCCGGCTGGCGCCGGGGATGTCGGTGATCGTCAGCATCGACACCTCGGCGGTGCTGAACGATGCGGGAGCCAAGCCATGACGTGCAGCGCTGTGTTGACGCGCCTGGCGGCTGCGTTGGCGCTGGCCGGATGCGCGGCGACGGTGGCGCCGCCGCCCGCATCGACGGTGCAGACGCCGGCCGCGTGGCGCACCGCCGCCGGCCCGGCGCAGGGCGGCGTGGTGGAAAAGGAATGGTGGAAAACCTTCGGCGATCCCGCGCTGACGGCGCTGGTGGCAAGGGCGCTGGAGCATAACGGCGACCTGCGCATCGCCCGCGCGCGCGTCGAGCAATACCGCGCGCTGGTCGGCGTGACGGCGGCGGCGCAAAAGCCGAACGTGTTCGTCGACACCGCGCCGACGCGCACGCGGCAGCTGGCCTATAACGGCGTGCCGTATGTGACCAATGTCTACCAGGCCGAATTCCAGGCCAGCTACGAGATCGACGTCTGGGGCAGGCTGGCTGCGGCGACCGACGCGGCCACTGCGACCTTTCAGGCGGAGCAGGCCAACGCGGATGCGGTGGCGTTGTCGATCGCGGCGACGGTGGCGTCGGGCTATCTGAACCTGCGCGGGCTGGATGCGCAGCTGGAGCTGACCGAGGCGACGCTGAAGCTGCGCGAAGAGTCGCGCGATCTGGCGAAGAAGCAGTTCGATGTCGGCTACAGCTCGCGGCTGGAATGGCTGCAGGCGCAGGCCGAGTACCAGACCACGGCGGAGCAGGTGCCGCAACTGAAGCGCTCCATCTTCGAGCAGGAGAACGCGCTGTCGATTCTTACCGGCGGCAATCCGGGGCCGGTGGCGCGCGGCGCGGAACTGGCGCAGCTGGAGCCGCCGCCGGTGCCTGCGGACCTGCCGTCGGAGCTGTTGCGGCGCAGGCCGGATATCGCGCGTGCGGAATTGAATCTGGTGGCGGTCAACGCCAACCTGAAGGCCACGCGCGACCAGCTGCTGCCGTCGTTCAAGCTGACGGCGGTAGGTGGCGTGCAGAACCTGAAACTGCATGATTTCCTGAACGCGCCGACGGCCTTGTGGCGGCTGACGGGCGCGGTGGCCGCGCCGATTTACGAGGGCGACCGGGTGCAGCATCAAACCGACTCGGTGGCGGCGCAGCGCGACCAGCTGGTGTTCGCGTATGAGAACGCGGTACGCACGGCGTTCTCGGAGACTGACAATGGGCTCGGGGCGATCTTCAGATTGAAGGAACAGGCGGTGCAGAACGACGCGCGCCGCGCCACGGCGGCCGAAACGCTGCGCATCGCGCACAACCGCTACCGCAACGGCTACGCCTCGTATCTGGAGGAGCTGGACGCGCAGCGCACGCTGTACAACGCCGATGTCGGCCGCCTGCAATTGAAGACGCGGATCCTGGTGGCATCGGTGGACCTGTACCGTGCGATGGGCGGGGGATGGTCACCGCAAGCCCCCGGCCCGGCCATCGGCGCGAGGTGATGGCGCGCGCTTAACCCGCAAGGCGGCGAACAGGGGTCAGACCCCGTCCGGGGTCTGACCCCGCGTCCGGGGCATGGGTCTGCGTCTCAAGCTTGTTTTACCGGGATGCAGAGGTCTGCCTGGAAGACGCCGGTGGCCGGGTCCATGGCGTAGTCGGCCGGGTAGCGCTCGTAGCACAGGGCCGGGCGGAAGATGCCGGCTTCCTGGATCTTGGCGAAGAACTCGCCCCAGGCCCCCGGAATCTGGTCGCCCGTGCCTTCGAACTTCGCCACCGCGTAGCGGCCCGCCGCGATCACCGCTTCCTTCGCCGGCGGCACGATCGGGTACTCGGCCGACACTTCGACGCAGGCGTCGTAGCGGCATTCGGCGGCCGGCGTCACGCTTGGATCATCCTGCGCCACGCCGTAGGTCGTTTTGCCCAACAGGTTCTTCGACTTCTGCCACGGCGTGAACACTTCCTTCCAGAATTCGCCCACGGCCTCGCCGAACGGGCCCTTGTAGCGCAGGTAGGCGACGCGGACTTCAGGCAGTTCTTTTATTTCGTACTTCATGTATCTCTCCTTGATCGTCGGGTTTGGCGGGCGGCTGGCGGCGCAGCTTGCGCATCAGGCGGCCCATCAGGTGCTCCAGGTCGTCGATGTAGGTGAACACGGCCGGCACCACCAGAAGGCTCAGCAAGGTCGAGGTGATCAAACCGCCGATCACCGTGATCGCCATCGGCGAGCGGAAGCTCGGATCGGCGCCCCAGCCCAGGGCCAGCGGCATCATGCCGGCGCCCATCGCGATGGTCGTCATCAGGATCGGGCGGCTGCGCTTGTGGCAGGCGTCGACCAGCGCGTCGAAGCGGCTCATGCCCTGCTGGCGCGCCAGAATAGCATAATCGACCAGCAGGATCGAGTTCTTGGTGACGATCCCCATCAGCATGATCAGGCCGATCATCGACGGCATCGACAACGCGCGGCCGGTCACCAGCAGCGCGATGAAGGCGCCGCCGATCGACAGCGGCAGCGCCGCCAGAATCGTCACCGGCTGCATGAAGTCCTTGAACAGCAGCACCAGCACGCAGTAGATGCACAACACGCCGATCAGCATGGCGATGCCGAAGCTGGCGAACAGCGACGCCATCTCCTGCGTGTCGCCCAACTCTGCGATCTTGACCGACGGCGGCAGCGCCTTCATCGACGGCAGCGCGCGCGCCTCCTCGTTGACTTCACCCAGCGCGCGCTTGCCCAATTCGACTTCCAGCGTGACGTTGCGGCTGCGGTTGAGGCGATTGATCTGCGCCGGGCCGCTTTCCATCGTGATGGTGGCGACGGTGGCCAGCAGCACCGGGCCGTTCTTGCCCGGCACCGTCAGGCGGCCGATGGCGTCCAGGTCGGCGCGCACCGCGTCCGGCAGCTTGACGCGGATCGGCACCTGGCGCTCCGGCAGGTTCATCTTGGTCAGGTCGGTGTCATAGTCGCCGGCGGTGGCGACGCGCACCGTCTGGCCGATGGACGAGGCGGTGACGCCCAGGTCGGCGGCCTTGGCGAAGTCCGGCGTGACGATGATCTCCGGCCGCACCAGCGAGGCGCTGGAGCGTACGTTGCCGACGCCCTTGAGCGTGCGCATTTCGCGCTCGACCTTTTGCGCGGTTTCCTTCAGCGCGACCGGATCTTCGGAGCGCAGCACCAGCTGCATCTTGACGCCGTTGTCCGGCGGGCCGACCTTGAAGCGGGCGCCGGGAATGGCGTCGAGCTTGTGGCGGATCTCGGCTTCCAGGTCGGCCATCGATTCCTTGCGGTCGGTGCGGTGCACGGTGGTCAAGGTCAGCACGGCGCTGCGCGCCTCGGCCGCCGCGCCGGGCGCGAAGGCGTCGCCGCTGGAGCCGCCGCCGATGGAGCTGAAGATCGCCTTGATGCCTTTGACTTCCATCGCGGCCTGGCGCGCGCGCTCGGCGACGACGCTGGTTTCGGCCAGCGTGGAGCCGGGCGGCAGTTCCAGGTTGATCTGCGTTTGCGAGCGGTCGGCGGCCGGCACGAAGCCGGTCGGCAGCAGGCCGACGAGCATGATCGAGCAGACGAAGAACACGCCGGCGGCGATCGCCGTCACCATGCGGTGCGTCAGGCACCAGCGCATCACGCGGATATAGCGCTGCATCAGCCAGCCGTCCTTTTCCTCCTTGTGCACGGCGGGCTTGAGGATGTAGGCGGCCATCATCGGCGTCAGCAGACGCGCGACCACCAGCGACGCCAGCACCGCGATCACGGCGGTCCAGCCGAACTGCTTGAAGAACAGGCCGGGCACGCCGCCCATGAAGGCGGTCGGCAGGAATACCGCCACCAGCGCGAAGGTGGTGGCGATGACCGCCATGCCGATTTCGTCGGCCGCTTCCATCGCCGCCTCCATCGGGGTTTTACCCATGCGCAGGTGGCGTTCGATGTTTTCGATTTCGACGATTGCGTCGTCCACCAGTACGCCGACCACCAGGGCCAGCGACAGCAGCGTGACGGTGTTGAGCGTGTAGCCGAAGAAGTAGATGCCGAGGAAGGCCGGCATCACCGACAGCGGCAGCGCGGCGGCGGCGACCAGCGTGGCGCGCCAGTCGCGCAGGAACCAGAACACCACCAGCACGGCCAGCGCCGCGCCTTCGTACAGCAGCTCCATCGAGCCGGTGAAGTTTTCCTCGACCGGGAAGGCGTTGTCGATGACCTGGGCCAGCACCACTTTCGGATTGGTCTTTTGCAGTTCCTCGATGGCGGCGCGCGCGCCCTTGGCGACGGCGACTTCGCTGGCGCCCTTGGTGCGGAAGATTTCGAAGCCGATCACCGGTTTGCCATCTTGAAGCGCGACGGCGCGCGGTTCGGAGACGGTGTCGCTGACCTTGGCCACCTGGTCGAGGCGCACGCGGCGTCCGTCCGGCAGCGGCAGGTCGATGGCGGCCAGTTCGGCCGCCGTGTGCACGGTGCCAATGGTGCGCACCGATTGCTCGGCGCCGCTGACGTCGCCGCGTCCGCCCGGCGCTTCCTTCTGCACCAGCCGCAGTTGGCGCGAGACGTCCAGCGCCGACACGCGCAGCGCGGCCATGCGGGCGTCATCCAGTTCGACGCGGATCTCGCGGTACACGCCGCCGACGCGCTTGACCGCGCCGACACCCGGCACCGCCAGCAGCCGCTTGGCGACGGTGTTGTCGACGAACCAGCTCAGTTCCTGGTTGTCCATCGGCTCGCCGGTGGTTGCTGCTGCGGCGGCGGTGAAGGTCAGGATCACGCGGCCGGCGGTGGAGGCTTTCGTCACCGTCGGATCGCGCAGTTCGGCCGGCAGGTCGGCCTTGACGCGGGCGACCGCGTCGCGCACGTCGTTGACCGCGTCGGAGATGTTTTTCTCCAGGATGAATTCGACCGTGGTGGTCGAGACGCCGTCCAGCACCGTGGTGTAGATGTTCTTCACGCCTTGCAGCGTGGCGACCGAGTCTTCCAGCTTGCGCGATACCTCGGTCTCCAGCTGGGCCGGCGCGCTGCCGTCGAGCGTGGCGGTGATGGTGACGATGGGTAGTTCGATGTCAGGGAAATCCTGCACTGGATTGGCTCTGTAGGCCATCAGGCCGGCCAGCGTCAGCAGCGCGAACAGCATGATCGCCGGGATCGGATTCTTGATCGATAGGGAGGAGAAGTTCATGACTGTCCTTACTTGGCCGCGACTTTGGCGGGTGCGGCGGCAGGTGCGGTCTCGGCGACCTTGCGTACCAGGTCGCCGTCGTTGAGGAAGCCGGCGCCGCGCACGACGATCTGCGTGTCGGCGGTCAGGCCGCCCAGCACTTCGATGCGGTCGCCGAGGCGGCGGCCGGGCGTGACCTTGATCTGGCTGACATGCTGGTCGGCGTTGAGGCGGAACACGAAGCTGAAGCCGTCGCGCACCACGATGGCTTGCTGCGGCACCGTCATCGCCTGCGACACGCCCAGCTCGAACTGGCCGCTGGCGAACATGCCGGCCTTGAACGGCGCTTCCTTGCTGATGTTCGGCGGCAGGTCCACATAGACCAGCGCGGAGCGGGTTTGCAGGTCGACGGTCGGCGCGATCATGCGCACCTTGCCGGTCAACTCGCTGCCGTTGGCGGCCTTGACGACGGCGCCGGTGCCCACCTTGATGTTGTGCAGATCCTGCGCCACGACTTCGGCGCGCCATTCCAGGCGGCCCTGGCGGATCATGCGGAACAGCTCCGTGCCGGGCGCGGAGACGGCGCCGACGGTGGCCGTGCGCGCGGAGATGACGCCGCTGTCCGGCGCCACGACTTTGGTGTACTTCAGGCGCAGCTGCTGGCTCGCCAGCGCGGCCTTGGCCGAGGCGATGCGGGCGTTGGCGGTCTGTTCGGCGGTATTGTATTGGCTGATCTGCTGCGCGCTCAGGGCGCCGGAGTTTTGCAGCGTGCGGGCGCGCGCTGCGTTGGCGGCGGCGTCGGCGGCATTCGCTTGCGCCTCCTGCAACGCGGCTTGCGCCTGCGCCAGGTCGGCGTTGACGGTATCGGCCGAGAACACGGCCAGCACGTCGCCGGCCTTGACCACGTCGCCGACGTTGACCCGTACTTCGGTCAGGCGCAAGCCGTTCGATTCGCTGCTGACGCTCGCCTCCTGCCACGCGGCGACGTTGCCGTTGGCGGCCAGCTTGATCGGCAGGCTGGCGGCGACCGGCTGGGTGGTGGTGACGGTCAGCGCCGGCTTGGGCGCTTCGGCTTTCTTCTCGTCGGCCGCCTGCGTGGCGGGCGAGTAAACGGCGATGCCGATGCCGGTCACGGCGAAGACGGCCAGCAGGGCAAGGGCGACAGGTTTCAGTTTCATTTTTTTCATGGCGTTCTGTTAGTTGGCGCGGGCGGCTGCCGGCGCGGAGGCGATCGATTCGGTCGGTGCGGTCCAGCCGCCGCCGGCGGCGCGGTACAGCGCTACCCACGCGGCGCTGCGTTCGCGCTGCAGGTTGATGACGGTTTGCTCGGCGGCCAGGCGGGTGCGGCGCGCGTCTTCCAGTTCGAACAGGCTGGCCATGCCGTTCTTGTAGCGGTCATCGACCGCCGTGAAGTTGGCGCGGTAGCCTTCCAATGAGGTCTGCGCATCGCCCGCGCGTTCGGCTGTGCTGTCCAGGTTGACCAGCGCCTGTTCGACCTCGCTGACGGCCTGGCGCACGGTGGCGCGGTAGCTGGTGACGGCGGAGTCGTAGCGCACGCTGGCCGCATCGACGTTGGCGCGGCGCCGGCCGGCGTCGAAGATCGGCACCGAGAGCGAGACCGGGCCGATGGTCCAGGTATCGGTGCTGGTGCTCTCGCCGCCGGCGCGGAAGTTGGCCACGCCGACGGAGCCGGACAAGGACAGGCGTGGATAGCGCTGCGCCCGCGCGCTGCCGACATCGAAGCTGGCCGCCGTCACTTCGCGCTCGGCGGTGAAGACGTCGGGACGCTGGCTCAGGGTTTGCGCCGGCAGGGCGGGGATGGCCATGGCCGGCGCATTGGCCGCGGCGGCGCTGGTCGCTGCCAGCTTGCCGCGCAGCTCCGGCTCCGCGATCGCGGTCAGCGCCACCAGCGCCTTGACGTCGACATCGCACGCCGCGCGCTGCTGGATGTAGCGGCTGTTGCCGTCGGCCGCGCTGGCGCGCGCCAGCGACAGGCTGGCGGGCGACTGGAAGCCGGCGGTGGCGCTCAGCTCCGTCAGGCGCGCGGTGTCGGCGCGCGATGCGGCGTCCTGCTTCGCCACCGCCAGCAGCTGCTCGCAGGCGCGCAGGCCGTAGTATTGGTTGGCCACTTCGGCGGCGACCGAGACGCGCGCGTCATGCCAGCCCGCGTGCGCGCTGTCGAGTCGCGCCTGGGCCGCGTCGCGCGCGGCGCGGTTGCCGCCGAACAGATCGATCTCCCACGAGGCGTTGAGCGCGAGCTGGGTGGTGGTCCCCATCGGCAGTGCCGACTGCTGGTTGGAGCGGTTGGCGCTGGCCGCAGCGTCGAGCGTGGGCGCCAGCGCGGCGCCGGCCGCCACGCGTTCGGCGCGCGACTGCGCGATGCGCGAGCCGGCCGACGCCACCGTCGGGCTGACTGCCTGCGCCGATTCGATCAGCTGCACCAGCAGCGCGTCCGACTGCTGCCGCCACCATGTGGCCAGGTCGGCCTGGCTGCCGTTGTGCGGCAACGGCGCCTGCCACTGCTGCGGTTCTTGCGCCGCCACGTGCGGCGCGGGCATCTGCGTGGCGCATGCGCTCAGCGCCGCCATGACGGCGAGCGCCGCCACGCGTAATAAGATCTTCATGCTTTCCTTTTTTGTAGTTTGATTTTTTCCGCGGTAACCAGCGCCTCGGCGAAGCCGACCAGGTACTCGCTCCACTGCGCGATGGCGGCCGGCGACGCGAGCATGTGCGGCGTGATCTGGCTGACGACGTCGCGCCCGATGAGGATCTGGATGCCCATGCCGACGATGGCGTAGGCCAGCCGGTGGACATCGTCGCTGGGCTGGGCCAGGCCGAGGTGGCGGCACAACACGGCCACCAGCGCCTGGTGCTCGGGCTTGATGTTGTTGTCGATTTCGTTTTGCCACAGGCCGGTCGGCTCCAGCATCTCGCGATAGAACAGCTTGATCAGCACCTCGGCGTCCTCGCCCGCCAGCAGCGGCGCGATCAGCTGGCCGTAGTAGCCCTGCAGCGCCTCGCGCAGCGTGTAGTGCGGCGGGTTGAACTGGGCGATGTTGGCCTCGGCCGGCGGGCAGATCGAGGCGAAGCAGGCCTGGTACAAGCCGGCCTTGTCGCCGAAGTAGTAGCTGATGGCCGCGACGTTGGCGTTGGCCTTTTGCGCGATCTCGCGGGTGGAGGTCTTGGAAAATCCCTGTTCGCCGAACAGGCGCTTGGCCGCGTCGAGCAGGCGCAGGCGCGATTGTTCGCCGTCCGAGCGCGGCTTGCGGGCGTCGTCGGCGGGCTGGGTGGTGTCGATGGAAGTTGGTTTAGCGTTCATGTCGGCCATTACATCACATAATTTAAACGATTGATATAATTAAATCGATCGTTTAATTTATTCCTGAAGGTCTTGCCTACAGGTAGACGTACGGCGGCTGAGGATATTGCAACGTTGTAAAAAAAATGTCCCGAACTCCGCGGATTTAGGACAAAAAAAAGCCCGCGACCTGAAGGGGCGGGCTAAATTCCAATGTTCAGCGAACGGTTGGAGGAGACAGTTCCTAATATATCCTCATTTATGTTGCGCTGCAATACCGTAGAACTACGGTGTCCAACCTTCTACAGTGGCAAAAAGTCAAAGCCTTTGTGCTGCACCGCACATCAGGCGCGCCGCGACAGCGCCAGCGTGAACGTGCTGCCGTGGCCGAAGTCGCTCTTGAAGAACAGCGAGCCGCCGATCAGGTTGGCCAGGTTCTGGCACAGGTACAGCCCCAGCCCCGCCCCTTCGGCATGCCGCGTCGACGTCGAGTCCAGCTGCGAGAACGCCTGGAACAGCTTGGCCTGGTCTTCCTCGCGGATGCCGGCGCCGCTGTCGGCCACCGAGAAGTCGATGATGCTCTGGCCTTCGCCGGCGCGCTGCGCCAAGGTCACGCGCACCGTGCCCGTTTCCGTGAACTTGATGGCGTTGTTGGCCAGGTTGATCAGGATCTGCGTCAGCGCGCGGCGGTCGGTCTCCAGCACGATCGGCGCTTCGCTCAGCTCCATCTCCAGCGCCAGCCCTTTTTGCTGCGCCAGCGGCCGCAGCGTGTCGACCACGTCCTTGACCACGTCCTGGCACAGCACCGTCTCCAGCTCCAGCGTGACCTTGCCCGCTTCGATCTTGGCGACGTCGAGGATGTCGTTGATCAGCGAGAGCAGGTGGCGCGCGCTGGTGCGGATGGTGTTGAGCTGCTTGTCCTGCTCGGTCGTCAGCGGCCCGGGCAGCTTCATCAGCAGCGCGCCGGTGAAGCCGATGATGGCGTTGAGCGGCGTGCGCAGCTCGTGCGACATGTTGGCGATGAAGGCCGACTTCATGCGGCTCGCCTCGGCCAGCTCCAGGTTCTTGAGCGCGATTTCGCGGTTGATCGTTTCCAGCTCGCCGGCGTGGTGCGCCAGCCGCATGTTCAACTCGATCACCTGGCGCTCGCGCGCCTGCAGCTCGCTGTTGACCTGCACCGCCTGCTCGTACGTCGAGATCAACAGGTCGAGGATCTGCTGGCGCTCGGCGTTGATGAAGTGCTTCTGCTCGCCCAGGTAGAGGGCGATGCCGATCTCCATGTTCTGGTTCTTGCGCAGCTTCTGGTTCATCAGCATGTGGCCGATGCGGTTGAGCAGGTAGTCTTCGGCGTAGGGCTTGCGGATGAAGTTGTCGGCGCCGCATTCGATGCCGCGGATGATGTCCTTCGGGTCCATCAGCGACGTCACCAGGATCACCGGGATGTCGCGCAGCGCCGCTTCGGACTTGATGGCGCGGCACAGCGCGTAGCCGTCCATTTCCGGCATCACGATATCGGACAGCACCAGGTGCGGCTTGCGCGCGCGGATCGCTTCCAGCGCCAGGCGCCCGTTGGCGGCCACGCGGGCGCCGTAGCGCATCGACTGGATCAGGCGGCGCAGGCGCTCGGCCTGGGTGGGACTGTCTTCGACGATGAGGATTTCCACTTCGTCGGGCTGTATTTCGTAGCTGGTGTCCAAGACCAACCTCCTGATGCGATAGATGAGCTTAACGAGCTTAACGGACTATATCGGATTTAGCCCCTCAAAGGGAATTTTCCTGTCCCTGGAAACCGCCGGCGCGCCACGTCAGCACCAGCGTGTCGCGGTGGCCGTGCGCCGCCAGCGGTTGCACCGGCGTGGATTCATGGATGACAGTGGCGTCGTCGAGCAGCAGCATGGTCCACGGCTCGGTCATGGTGAAGCGCTTGCCGTTCGGGCCGTCGGCTTCGAAGACGCGCGTCTCGCCGCCCTTGATGCCGGCGCGCGCGATCAGGATCACGGCGACGAAGTCGACGCCGTCGCGGTGCGCGCCTTCCGGCGTCGGGCGGCCGATGCCGTCGGTGGTGTCGATGCGGAACTGGTGCGCTTCGACGTACCACGGCGCGACCTCGACCTCGCCGCCGCGCGCCGCGCTGCACAGCCGGCCGATCGCGCGCACCAGCGCCTGCCACGCCGGCCGCGCCACGGTCTGTTCCAGCATCGGCGCGAACAGCCGGTGCATGCCGCCGTGCAGCGCGTTGTATTCCAGCGGCTGCCAGTGGGCGCGGTGCGCGCTCTGCGTCAGCCGGTCGCCGTCCTGGACAAAGCAGGCGTGGCGCCGGCGCCGGTAGCGGCCGCCGTCCTTGAGGTAGTTGTCCAGCTCCAGCGTGTCCCAGCTGGGGATCAGCGCGTCGAGCTCGGCCAGCGGCATGCCGGTCAGCGCGGCCACGTCCTGCGGGCGCAGCAGGGCGTAGCCCTGGCCGCGCAGCGCGGCGACGGCGTCGGCCGGTGCGGTGAAGATCGGGGCGGAAGTGGTCATCGCGTCAGCCGGCCGATGCCATCAGGCTGGCGCGCAGCTGGTCGAGCTCCTGCTTCATGCCGAGCACCTGGTCCAGCGTGCACTGGGTCGCTTGCAGGATGGACGGCGGCAGCTTGGCCGCTTCGTGGCGCAGCGCGTCGCCGTGCGGCGTGAGCGTGATGATGACCTGGCGCTCGTCGCTGGCGGCGCGGGTGCGGGTCAGCAGGTCGGCCGCCTCCATGCGCTTGAGCAGCGGGGTCAGCGTGGCCGAGTCGAGGAACAGGCGTTCGCCCACCTCCGACACGGTCAGCTGGTTTTTCTCCCACAGCACCATCATCACCAGATACTGGGAATAGGTCAGGCCGAGGCCGCGCAACAGCTTGCGGTAGAGCTTGCTCATCGCAAGCGAGGTCGAGTAAAGGGCGAAGCACAGCTGGGCGTCCAGCTGCGGCACGCCGCCGGCGGGGGTGTTTTTGGTATCCATGTCCACAGTATAGGTAGCGCACTATACAATTGCAAGCGATCACCAGAAAAATATTTTTGCGGGCAAATCCGCTCGGTTATGATGGTGGAAAGAATTAAACACGGAGCAGCGGCAGATGAATGTCAAAAAGGCCATCGTACTCGTCGTCGACGCGTCTGCGGATAACCTGATCTTGTTGAACGGGATGCTGCAGGATCAATACGAGGTCAAGCTGGCCAACAGCGGCCGCGCCGCGCTGGACATCATGCAGCAGGTGCCGCGCCCGCACCTGGTGGTGCTGGACGCGGCGCTGCCCGATATCGACGGCTACGGCGTGTGCCACCAGCTCAAGTCCAGCCCGGACACGGCCGACATCCCGGTGATCTTCCTGCAGGCCGAGCGCGACGAGCCGCTCGCCTTCGAGCATTGCGGCGCCGACGTCGTCGCCAAGCCGGTATCGGCCGGCGTGCTGCGCGCGCGCGTCGACACCCATCTGCAGCTGCGCCATGCGCGCGAGCTGCTCAAGCAGCAGCGCAATCTGCTGGAGCACGTGGTCGAGGAAGTCACGCTGGAGATGGGCCAGATGCTCGACGCGATGATCTGGGCCATGGCCTCGCTGGCCGAGACGCGCGAATACGAAACCGCCAACCACCTGCGCCGCGTGCAGCACTACATCGCCGCGCTGGCGCGCCAGCTGCAGCCGCACAAGCGCTTCGCCGAGGAGCTCAGCGACGCCAACATCAAGGCGCTGTACAAGGCGGCGCCGCTGCACGACATCGGCAAGGTGTCGATCCCGGACGCCATCCTGCTCAAGCCGGACCGGCTCACCGACGAGGAGTTCGCGGTGATGAAGCTGCACACCGTGTACGGCCGCGACGCCATCGTCAACGTCGAGCACCATCTGGGCTACTCCAACACCTTCCTGCGCTACGCGCGCGAGATCGCCTACTCGCACCAGGAGAAGTACGACGGCTCGGGCTATCCGCAAGGCCTGGCCGGCGACGCCATCCCGATGTCGGCGCGGCTGATGGCGGTGGCCGACGTCTACGACGCGCTCATCTCCAAGCGCGTCTACAAGCCTGCCTTCACGCACGAGACGGCGATGGAGATGATCCGCCAGGGCAGCGGCGAGCATTTCGACCCCGACGTGGTCGACGCCATGCTGACGGTGGAGGAGGAATTCATGTCCATCGCCGAGCGTTTCAGCGATCCCGCAAGCTGACATGCGGCGGCGCGGCTATCTCGCCTTCCTGGTCGGCGTCTGCCTGACTGCCTGGACCTGCTACTTCGTGATGGAGGCGCAGCAGAAGCTGCAGGTGCAGGCCAGCTTCCAGCGCGACACCGAGAAGGTGGCGCGCGACACCCGGGTGCGGCTGCAGATCTACTTCGACATGCTGTTGGCGATGAAGGGCATGTACGCGATCAACGACCGCATCGACCGGCTGCATTTCCACCGCTTCGTCACGGAGCTCAAGGTGGACCGGCGCTATCCCGGCTTCCAGGCCTTGCAGTTCGTGCGCGCGGTGCCGGAGGCGCAGCTGTCCGCCTTCACCGACGCGGTGCGGCGCGATACGCTGGTCGATCCGCAGGGCTATCCGAACTTCCACCTGCATCCGGCCAGCGTGCGGCCGCTGCACTACATCATCGAATACACCGAGCCGCTCAAGGGCAACGAGAACGCCTTCGGCCTGGACCTGTCGGCGCTGCCGACCCACCTGAAGGCGCTGGAGCGGGGACGCGACAGCGGCGAGATCGTCGCCACCGAGCGCATCACGCTGGTGCAGGACGCCAGCGGCGAGCCGGGTTTCGTCGCGCGCGCGCCGGTGTACCGCGACGGCGCGCCGCTGGCGACGTCGGCGCAGCGGCGCGAGGCGCTGGTGGGCTTCGTGGCCATCGTCTTCCGCGTCAATACGCTGATGCGCGAGGTGATCGACGCGACGCTGCTGGAGCATCTGCACGTGCGCATCGAGGACGCCGGCTTCGAGGGGACGGCGGCGCCGCCCGCCGGCGCCGATACGCTGCTGTACGACAGCGACGGCAAGGTCCGGAGCGACCAGGCGCGCGCGCCGCTGGTGCCGGGACTGGCGGCGCAGACGGCGCTGGCGGTCGGACAGCGCAACTGGGTGATGCGCTTCGAGGGCCGTTCCGGCGCGCGCTACGGCCGCTCGCAGCTGCCGGTGCTGGTGGTGGGGGCGGCCGGCATCGTCATCAGCGCGCTGATCGCGCTGCTGTTGGTGGCCAACCGGCGCGAGTCGCTGGCGCGCAGCGGGCTGGAACTCAGCCTGGCCGAGCTGGAACGGCAGAAGGCCAACGTGGAGCAGGCCCGCAACGAGATGAGCAAGGTGGTGGCGACCCTGAACCAGGCGCAGACCAATCTGCTGACGTCGGAGAAGATGGCGTCGCTGGGCGCGCTGGTGGCGGGCGTGGCGCACGAGCTCAATACGCCGATCGGCAACAGCCTGCTGACGGCCAGCGCCCTGAGCGACATGGTGCGCGAGTTCGAGCGCCGCCTGGCCGAAGAGGGCGGCCTGAAACGCTCGGCGCTGGAGGCGCACCTGGCCGACGCCCGCAAGGCCTGCGACATTATGGGCAGCTCGCTGACGCGCGCGGCGGATTTGATCACCTCGTTCAAGCAGGTGGCGGTGGACCAGGCCAGCGGCCAGCGGCGCCGCTTCCGCCTGGACGAGGTGCTGCGCGACACGCTGGCGACTTACGCGGCGCAGCTCAAGCGCGCCAACTGCGAGGTGGTGGTGGATGTGCCGGCGGGGCTGCAGTTCGATTCGTATCCGGGCAGCTTGAGCCAGGTGCTCAGCAACTTGATCGGCAACGCGCTGCTGCACGGCTTCGACGGCCGCGCCAGCGGCGTGATCACCATCAGCGCGCGGCGCGAGGGCGAGGATGTGGTGGTGCTGAAATTCCAGGACAACGGCATCGGCATGAACGAGGTCGTGCTGCGCAAGATCTTCGATCCGTTCTTCACCACCAAGATGGGGCAGGGCGGTTCAGGGCTGGGAATGAATATCGTTTATAACATTGTCACCGGCGTGCTGCGCGGGACCATCCGCGTCGAGACGGTGCCGGCCGGCGGCACCAGCGTGCTGCTGGTGCTGCCGATGCGGCCGATGGACGGTGCTCAGGCGGCGTAACGCCGGCGCAGCAGTTCCAGCATCGCCACGTTCAGTTCCCACGCGTTGGACACTTCCTGCTGCGTGTAGGGCAGCGTCTGCGTGTAAGGCACCGGGCCGAATTCCGGCGTTAGCGTCATGCGCTGCGCGCCGGCGTCGCGGCGCAGGCGGATCACCTCATCCCACCACGACAGGTGCGCTTGCAGCGCGGCCTGCGCTTCCGGCGCGCGGAAGTCGGCCACCTGCGGGCCTTGCGCGTGACCGACGCGGGCGTGAATGTGGCGCACGTGCGGCAGCGTCCTGGCCATCGTCTGCGGCTGGTCGTCCAGCAGCGATTCGCAGGCGCAGCACCAGTGCGACAGGTCGGCGGTCAGCTGCAGCTCCGGCATCTGCTCAAGGTAGGGCAGCAGCAGCATCGGGTGGCAGCTGAAGCGGCTGCGGTGGATCTCGTGCACGATAGGCACGCCATGCTTGCGCGAGATGGCGGCCGCCAGTTCAAGCAGTTCGCTGTTTTGCGCCGGCGTGAAGTAGTCCTTGCCGGTTTGCGAGTTGACGTGCAGCGGCCTGGCGGCGCAGGCGTTGTCCAGCAGTTCGGCCAATGCCGCCTTGTGCGGCTCGAAGGCTGAATGGAATACCGTCTCCCACTGCGCGGCGATCAGGCCGAGGCCGGCGGCGGCGACGCGGCCGGTCCAGTCGTCGCGCGCGGCGGCGTCCAGCGGCAGCGACATCTCGATGCCGTCGAAGCCGGCGGCCTTGACGCGGTCGATGAACACCTGCGGCGCCAGTTCGTTGTTGCCCCAGTGGGCGGCGAAGATTTCGATGCGCATTACAGGAAGCCTCGCACAGGCAGCGTGTCGTCGCGCTGGATCCAGTTCTGCGGCGAGTAAGCGGTGGCGCCGTCGGTGGCGTGCAGCGTGTAGGCGTGGCGCGAGACCGGCGAGCGGTTCGGCGCGCTGTAGTGCGGCAGCAGGCCGTGGAAGCAGACCAGCGTGCCGGCCTTGCATTCGAGCGGCACGGCGACGCTGTCGTCCGGCCATGGCAGGTCGCTGAGTTTTTCCATGCGCACGTCGTCGCCGTTGCGCAGGAAGCGTTCGCGCATCGGGCCGCGATGGCCGCCCGGTTCGGCCCACAGGCAGCCGTTTTCCAGCGTCGCGTCTTCCAGCGCGAACCAGAAGGTGGTGACGCTGACCGGATCGGTGTCGAAGTAGGTGGCGTCCTGGTGCCAGCGCACCTCGCCGCCGATGCCGGGTTGCTTGAAGATGTACATCGACTGCCACACGCGCGGGTCGGACAGGCCGATGTCGCGCGCCAGCGCTTCGAGGCGGGCGTCGGCGGTGAAGGCGCGGAACACCGGGTCCAGGTCGTGCATGGCGTGGCCGATCTTGTTGATCGACAGCGACTTGGCCTGTTTCAGCTGGCCGTCCGGGCCGAAGGCTTCTTCCTCGAAGAAGCAGCGCACGGTGTTGTCGGAACGGAGGAAGTAATCGTCGGTGGTCTTTTCCTGTTCGATGGTGCTGAAGATGCCGGCCTGGGCGTTCGGGTCGAAATCGTTGACAATCTGGGCGGCGCGGGCGCGCAGCGCGGCGATTTCCGCCGGGCTCTTGAAGCCGGGCAGCATGATGTAGCCGTCGCGTTGATATTGTTGTTTTTGTGCTTCTGTCAGCATTTCGGGCTCCATCAGGGAATATTCGAAGCTTGGCATTGTACGGTGCGGGCAAGGTGCCCACAATCGGCAAAGGGTTGACACATTGTCGTCAAAGTGGAGACAATCGGGCATGGACCAGTTAAAGGCAATGGAGATCTTCGTCGAGGTGGCAAGGCTGCGCAGCTTCAGCGAGGCCGGGCGGCGCCTGGGCCTGACGCGGGCGATGGTCAGCAAGCATATCCTGCAGCTGGAGGACAAATTGCAGGCGCGCCTGCTGCACCGGTCGACGCGCGAGGTCAGCCTGACCGATGTGGGGCAGGCCTACTTGGCGCCGTGCATGGCGACGGTGGCGCAGGCGCAGGAGGCGGCGCGGGTGGTGGCGCAGACCGGCGCCGATCTGGCGGGGCCGTTGCGGATCCAGGCGCCGTCGAGTTTCGGCAGCGAGTGGCTGGCGGGGGCGCTGGCGCGCTTCGCCCTGCTGCATCCGCTGCTGGAGCCGATGCTGTATGTGGATGATGCGTTGCTCGATCCGATCGAGCATGGTTTCGATTTGACGATACGGGTGGGCGGCATACCGGACGTGCACGCGCTGGCGATGCGGCCGCTGGCGCCGTGCAGGGGGGTGCTGTGCGCGTCGCCGGCGTATCTGGCGCGGCATGGCGTGCCGTCGGCGCCGCAGGATTTGCAGCAGCACCGCTGCCTGCACTTCAGCCACCTGACCGACGGCACGCAATGGCACTTCACGCGCGGCGACGAGCGGCAATCGGTGCGCGTGCCGGCGGCGTTCACGGCCAACAACGGGCTGGTGCTGCAGCAGGCCGCGCTGGGCGGCCTGGGTATCGTCTACAACACCACGTTCCTGGCGTGGCGCGCGCTGTTGGAAGGCACGCTGGTGCCGGTGCTGGCCGACTGGGAGCTGCCGCTGAACCATCTGAGCGCCCTTTATCCCGCCAGCCGCCAGCCATCCCCCAAGGTCCGCGCACTGATCGACTTCCTGGTCGCGGAATATCAGCCGGTGCCTCCCTGGGACAGAGAGTTGTCGCTCGCCGGTGTTTTACCCCGCACGGCGGTTTAGCGGGGTGCGCGTCTGATTCAGCCGACGGCTCATGACGCGGCGAGCCGTGGTGCTGCTTGTTTTTACCCCGCACGGCCAACCGGGGTCAGACCCCTGCGGGGTCTGACCCCCAGCGCGCCCCCAGCGCGTTAGGGGTGCCACGCGCCGTCGTGGTAGACCTGCCGGTCGTCGAGGTAGACCGCTTCGGTGACGGCGAAGACGTCGACGTGGTAGCGCGCGTCCTTGCGCTTGAATTGCGGCTTGGCGTAGACGCCGTGCTTGGCCCCCAGCGACAGGTGTATCCCGCACATGCGCTCGAAGGTGCCGATGTCGTTGACCATGCAGTCCCGCGAGAACGCGCGGTTCATGCCGAAGCCCAGCTCGCGCAGCCACACTTCGCCTTCATGCGCGCGGATGATCGCCAGCATGTTGTCGAACTCCGGCGTGGCGTTCTCCGCGCCGACCACGCGGCCCTTTTCCACGATCAGCGTGACCGGCGTCGCCGGCTTGTTGACCATGAACGCGGTGTCGCCGAAGACGAAGATCCGCACCCGCCCGTTGACCGCCTCCAGGTCGCGCGCCTCGGTGAACACTTCGCCCAGCGGGAACTGGCCGCCGATGTTGTTCATGCCGCTGTAGTCGCCGATGTTGAGCTTGGCCGATTCGAACGGCGAACCGAACACCAGCCGCTCGCCATTGCCGCTGTCGACCACGCCGTGCTGCGCGGCGTCGATGCGCGCCTTCAGCGCGTGGCCGACGCCGCGATAGTAGGCCGGGTCGTAAGCCAGCGAGGCGATGTAGTGCAGCCCCTGCTCGCCCGGCATGCGCGACAGGTGCACATGCTCGATCACCTTCAGACAGCGCTTGAACAGCTCGATGCGGATGCGGAACGCTTCCAGCCGGAAGCTGGTCGACTGGATTAGCACCACCAGGTCGTCCGCCTGCATGCGCGCGAACGCGGCCAGCACGTCGTCCGGCGTGACGGCGTCGAAGTCGACGAACTGCGCGTCCGGCACGACGCGGCGGTAGGCTTCGGTCAGCGCGCGGTTCAGGTCGGTGCGGGTGTCGTAGACGATCAGCGCGGCGTGCGGCGCGCGGTGCTCGATGGCGATGGACAAGGTGTCGCGCACATTGCGCTCGGCGGTGTCGACGGCGGATTCGGGTATGTCGCCAAAGCGGGAGGCGGACAGGGCAGGTGAGGACGTCATGTTGGTGGGCTAGAAGGAACAGTCCGCATTATAAGGGCCTCTATTCTCCTTGTATTGGGCAGGGGAGCAATATAGAATCATAAAAATAGCCTAGCAGCAACTCCGACGATAACAACAGGAAGCGTGATGAGCGTAATAATGGGACAGGATTTGCCGCTGGAGCGACCGGATTCCTCGGGACGCGCAGCGTTGTTTGTGCCGACCTCCGCCATCAAGGAGGATGTGCTGGAAACCGTGCGCAAGGGCTCGGCGATTGTCGGTTTCGGCAACCATGACCGAACCTTGACCATCTATTACGAGAGCAACCGCTTCAACGAGCCCAACCTGGTCAAGTGGGAGCAGAAGGCGCGCAAGGCCTTCGAGCGTCTGGCGGAGAACCTGCCGACAGTCTCCAAGATGGTCAGCAAGCCGGAAAACTTCGAACAGGTCGGCTATATCAGCAGCAAGGGCATCCTGATCCGCCGCATGGAGAAGCTGATGAAATGGCTGGAGACCTCGGGCGCCCTCGACGGCGCCCCGGAATCGGAAACCGTGGTCTTTGCGCCACCGCCGCCGCCCAAGAAGATCACCTGATTTTGGCGCCGCCCGGCGCCTGCAACGAGGGAGACTTTGCCATGAAAAAAACGTTCCAGTTCCTGCTGGCCGCCACGCTCGCGCTCACGCTGATCCAGACCGGCCCGGCGTCGGCGCAGGAGACGCACAAGCGCGGCACCGCCGACGAGGCGGTGGCGATGGTCAAGAAGGCCGGCGATTATCTGCAAAAGAACGGCAAGGACAAGGCGATCGCCGCCTTCAACGACCAGAAGGGCGAGTTCGTGCAGGGCGACCTGTACGTCTTCATGTTCGACCAGAAGGGGGTGGCGCTGGCGCACGGCAACAATGCCAAGATGATCAACAAGGATTTGATGGAACTGAACGCCGGCGGCGTCTATCCGATCAAGGAATTCCTCAAGATCGGCAACAGTTCGGCCGGCAAGGGCTGGGTCAAGTACCAGTGGCCCAATTCCGTCACCAAGAAACTGGAAGAGAAAAACACCTACGTCGAGAAGTTCGGCGAGTACGTCATCGGCGTCGGCATCTACAAGTAAGCCGTGCGCTCCCGCCGCGCCGCTCGTTGTATGCTGTTGGAAATATTTCATTCCACAAGGAGATGATGATGACAGTCCATACGATGACCCGCGCGGCGGCCGCTTTGATGTTGCTGGCGCTGCTGGGCGGCTGCAACAAGAATGACCAGGGCGAGGCCGGCCCCGCCGAGCGCGCGGGCCGCAAGCTGGACCAGGCCACCGACAAGGCCGGCCGCCAGCTGACCGAGGCGGCGCAGCAGGCCAACCAGCAAATCACCGACGCCGCCAAGGAAACCAGCCAGAAGATCGACGCGGCCACCGAGAACGCCAACGACAAGCTCAGCGCGGCCGCCGCGACGGCCAGCGCCAGGATCAATCAAGCCACCGACACCGCCGGCAAGAAGCTGGAACAGGCCGGCGAGAAGCTGCAGGAAAAAGCCGCCGAACGCGAAGCGAAGAAGTAAGGCGTCCGGCGCGGCCTGCTTATTTGCCCGGCTTGACTTTGCGGCCGAGGAACTCGCGCATCAGGCTGGCGATCTTGACGCCGTCCTCTTCCAGCGCGAAGTGGCCGGTGTCGAGCAGGTGCAGCTCCGCCTTCGGCAGGTCGCGCAGGTAGGGCGAGGCGCCGGCCGCAGGGAAGATCTTGTCGTTCTTGCCCCAGACGATCAGCATCGGCGGCTGGTGCTTGCGGAAGTACGCCTGCCATTCCGGATAGTGGCCGGGATTGGTGCCGTAGCTGTAGAACATTTCCAGCTGGATGTCCTTGTTGCCCGGGCGGTCCATCAACGCCTGGTCGATGGTGGCGGCGTCGGGGCTGATGTGGGTCTGGTCGCGATAGCCTTCCGAATACTGCCACTTGGTCGCCGGCATTTCAAACAGCTGGCGCAGCGGCTTGCCGTTGGCTTCGGTCTTGTCGGCCCAATATTTCTTGGCAGGTACCCAGAACTCGTTGTCCAGGCCTTCGTCATAGGCGTTGCCGTTCTGGACCACGATGGCGCTGACGCGCTCAGGGTGGGCGGCGGCGATGCGGTAGCCGATCGGTGCGCCGTAGTCTTGCACATACAGGGCATAGCGCGAAACACCGACGGCGGTGGTGAACTTGTCGATGATGCTGGCCAGGTGGTCGAAGCTGTATTCGAACTTGTCCATCGGCGGCATGTCGGACTGGCCGTAGCCTGGGTAGTCCGGCGCGATGATGTGGTATTTGTCGGCCAGTTGCGGGATCAGATTGCGGAACATCTGCGACGAGGTCGGGAAGCCGTGCAGCAGCAGCAGCGTCGGCGCATCCTTCGGACCGGCTTCGCGGTAGAAGATGTTGACGCCGTCGACCTTGACGGTGCGGTAGCTGACGGCGCCCGAGACGGCGTTGAAGGCGGCGGCGGGCGCGGCTTGCGCGGCGGCCGGGATGCCGGTGGCGAAGGCCAGGGCCAATGCGGCGGAAACCAAAGTGGTGGACAGCGTTTTCATGATTATTCCTATCAATGTAAGGAGAGGGACTTCGCCGATGCTGGGTTGCTGCGATGAAGTCATTCTATTCACAAGGGGAATCGGCATAAAGACGCCGGATCGTAATTGATTCTTTCTGCCGGAGGAATGATGGAACGGATCAGTGTCCCGGTTTGTGGGCCGCCAGCTTGATCGGCACCACGTTGCTGTGCTCCGACGGCGACGGCGGCGGCGCGTCCGGCGCGCCGCCCAGCACCACGCTCAGGTCGACGTAGCCGTCGCGCCAGGCGCGCTCCAGATCCTGCTCGATCGCCTCCATCGAGGTCAGGTGGAAGTTGTCGAAGCCGCGCACGCCGTAGGCGCGGTTGCGGCCGTGGGCCTTGGCCAGGTACAGCGCCATGTCGACCAGGTTGACCGCGCGCTCCCACGGCAGCGGCACATCGCCGGGCGCCAGCGGGAACGGCGCGAATCCGACCGAGACGTTGACCGAGATGTCGTGCTCCTGGTGGCGGATCGCCTGCGACGAAATGCCGTGCAGGATGCGCCGCGCGATGTCATCGACGCCGTGGCGCGGGATCGCCGGCAGGAAGGCGAGGAATTCCTCGCCGCCCCAGCGCACGATCATGTCGGTCTCGCGCAGCGCCACGCGCAGGTTTTCGGCGATCATCTTCAGCACCGCGTCGCCGGCGGCGTGGCCGTAGCTGTCGTTGATGTGCTTGAAATGGTCGACGTCGAGCAGGAACAGCGCGCCGACGATGTCGTCGCGGTGGTGCGCGCGCTTCTCCTGCGGCGGCTTGAGCGCGGCCGCCGTGTTCATGCCGCGCATGTAGTCCTGGAAGTGGCGGCGGTTGTACAGCGAGGTCAATGGATCGAGCGTGGACTGCGCCTTGAGCTCCAGGTTCTTCACTTCCAGCTGGGCGTTGGCGTGCCGCACCTTGCGGTACAACAGCCCGACCACCATCGACGCCAGCGCGAACACCAGCGCCAGCAGCCACCACACGCGCTGCTGCAGGCGCTTGTTGTCGAGCTCCGCGCCCTTGACCTGGTTGTCGCGGCTGAGCAGCTCGATGCGGCGCTGCTGCTTCTCGGTCTCGTATTTTTCCTGCAGCTCCAGCACCGCCTTCTGGCGCTCGGACTCGAACAGCTCGTTCGACAGCGCGCGCTCGCGGTGGTAGGCCGCCACCGCGCCGGCCAGGTCGCCGGCCCGTTCCAGCGCCTCGCCGTATTCGCGCAGCGCCATCTGCAGGTCCGGCTTGTTGTTCTCCTGTTCGTAGCGCGCCAGGCCGGTTTCATAGTGCTTCTTGCCCTCGGCGATGCGGCCCATGCCCAGGTTGGCCAGGCCCAGGTTGATGCGCGCCGCCGCCTCGGTGGACTGGTCCTTGGTCAGCAGGCCGGAACGCAGCGCCTCGGCCGCGTACTGCGCCGCGCGCCCGAAGTCGTGCTGCTTCAGGCAGATGTCCGCCAGGTTCACCAGCGTGATGCCGACCATGCGCTCGGCGCCCAGCTTGCGTTCCAGCTCCAGGCTTTGCAGCAGCGCGCGCAAGGCGCGCCTGGGCTGGCCGGCGTCGATGGCCAGGCCGTACTCGGTGTTCTTGGCCACGGCCATGCGGCCGGGCGACTTGATCTTCTCGGTTTCGGCCAGCAGTTCGTCCAGCGTGGCGGAAGCCTTGTCGTACTCCTTCATCTGCGTATACAGCTTGCTCAGCGCGTTGAGCGCGGCCAGCAGGCTGACCGGATCCTCCGTCACCGGGCGCGCCAGGTCGACCGCGCGCTGCAGCTTGATCAGCGCCTGCGGGAAGTTGGCCTGCTCGGCGTAGGTCTGCCCGGCGGTGATGGTGGTCTGCACGCGCAGCACGGCGTCGCTGGTGGTCATGGCCAGCTTCTCGGCCTCGAACGCCAGCGCGTGCGCGGCCTTGATGTCGGCCTTGGCGAACAGCACATAGCCCTTGGCCAGCAAGCCCTTGGCGACGATGGCGTCGTCGTGCAGCTGCTTGCCGAAGGCGATGACCTGTTCGGCGCCTTCGAGCGCGGCGTCGTTCTGCCCGAGGCGCATGCGGGCGATACTGATCTGGGTGAGGAATTCGGCCCGGGTGTGGGGCGGGGCGGGGGCGATGTCGGACTGGAGTTTTTGCAGCTGATCGAGCGCCTTGTCCGGCACGAAGCGACTCAGCTCGCGGATGTCGGCGATGCGTTCGTCGAGCGGCGACTGGTCCTGCGCGGCGGCGGGCGGCAAGGCGGAGGCGAACGTCAGCGCAAGCGCCGCCGCCAGGGCGCGCCGTCTCGTCCGCAGCAGCCAGCCATTTGTCGAACCCGCCAACTTGATTACCCCTGGAATCGCATTGCAATGTCTAGACAAATATATTCTTGTTGCAGTCGAGAAAGCCCGTAGCTAAGCGATATTTTCTGTAAAAACGCACAGAGTAAATGGTTTTTAAGGCAAGCCTGTTTCAAGTGGTTTCATTCGGCCAGTTGTTGCAGCAGGTAGAGGCGCTGATACAGGCCGCCGTCGATTTGCATCAGCTGCTCGTGCGGGCCGGCTTCGGCGATGCGGCCGTGATTGAGCACGATGATGCGGTCGGCGTCGCGGATGGTCGAGAGCCGGTGGGCGATGGCGATCACCGTGACCTTGCCGCGCAATTCGTCCAGCGCCACCTGCACGATCTGCTCCGTCTGCGAATCGATGTGCGAGGTCGCTTCGTCGAGCAGCAGGATGCGCGGCCGGCCGGCCAGCGCGCGGGCGATGGCGATCAGCTGCTTCTGCCCGACCGACAGGCGCGAGCCGCCTTCGCCGAGCGCGGTGTCGTAGCCCTGGTCCAGCGCCGTGATGAAGTCGTGGGCGTGGGCGGCGCGGGCGGCGGCTTCGATCTGCGCCTGCGTCAGGCCGCGGCCCATGTCGATATTCTCGCGCGCCGAGGCAGCCAGCAGGAAGGGGTCTTGCGGCACCAGGCCGACGTCGGCGCGGAAGCGGTCGTTGTCGATCGCGTCGAGCGGCATGCCGTGCACGGTGATGGCGCCGCGTTCGGCCGGGTAGAAGCGCAGCAGCAGCGACAGCAGCGTCGACTTGCCGCTGCCGGTGTGGCCGACGATGCCGAAGAAGGCGCCTTGCGGAATCTCCAGCGACAGGTCGTGCAGCACCGGGTTGCCTTCGTTGTAGGCGAAGCTGAGGTGGCGGATGGCGACGGCCGGCGCGTGTTCGGCATGGACGGCGGCCGGCGCGGCGGCGCGGCCGGCGTGGTGCTCCTTGTGCTCCTTGTGCTCCTGGGCGGCGCCTTCGTCCAGCAGCGCCGCCACGCGCGCGGTGGCCACCACCGACTGCTGCAATTGGCTGAACTGCATGGTGATCTGGATCAGCGGCTCGATCACGCGCGCCAGGTAGCTGATGAACGCATACAGCACGCCCACTTCGGTGGCCGTCATCGCGCGCTTGCCGAACATGAAGATCACCGCCGCCAGCAGGATGATGTTGAACATGTCGAGCGCGGGGCGCAGCAGCCAGGCGTTGGCGCGCAGCTCGGACAGGCGCGCCGTGTAGTGGTCCTGGTTGGTCCTGGCGAAACGCGCGCCGAAGCGGGCCTCGGCGTTATTCGCCTGCAGCACGCTCATGCCGCCGATGGATTCGGCCATCTGGCCGTTGATCTCGCTGCGCAGCGCGCGGGCGCGGGTCACGGCCGGCGCGCTCCAGCGCTGGTACAGCCAGACGATCAGCAGCACCGCCGGCAGCAGCGCCAGCACGATGATCATCAGGCGCCAGTCCAGCCAGGCCATGGCGCAGACGGTGCCGACCAGCACGATGGTCGAGTCGAGCATCACGAACAGCACCTGGATGTACAGGGTCTTGACGGCCTCGGTGTCGTTGGTCACGCGCGAGACCAGCTGGCCGGTGATGGCGCGGTCGAAGAAGGCCATCGGCAGCAGCAGCACGTGACGGTAGACCATCTCGCGCAGCCGCATCACCGAGCGCATCGCCAGTCCGGACAGGCGCACCAGCTGCAGGTAGCGCAGGCCGCTGGCGATCCAGCCGGTCAGCAGCACGCCGGCCAGCAGGGCGGCCATGCGCGGCCAGTCGAGATGGTGCGGCAGCAGGTGCTCGTCGATCAGCGCCTTGCCCATGATGGGGCCCATCACTTCGAGCAGCGCGGCCAGCACCAGCCACATCACGGCCCAGCCGAGGTGGTGCTGGTCGGGCAGCGCGGCGCGGCGCAGCAGGGAGAACGCCTGCCTGGTCTGGCGGCGCGGCGAGGATTCTTCTGGCTTAGAGAGCATCGAGACTGGCTTCCAATTGTTGATAGCGCCACTGGCTGGCGTACCAGCCGTCCTGCTCCAGCAGTTGTTCGTGGGTGCCGGTTTCGCTGATGCGGCCATCGCGCAGCACCACGATCAGGTCGGCGCTGACGACGGAGCTGAGGCGGTGGCTGGCGATGACGGCGCTGCGGCCCTTGCGCGCCTGGCGCAGTTCCTCGAGGTGCTGCAGGATGTGGGTTTCGGTGCCGGTGTCGACGGCCGACAGCGCGTCGTCGAGCAGCAGCAGGTCGTTATCGGCCAGCAGCGCGCGGGCGATGGCGACGCGCTGGCGCTGGCCGCCGGACAGCGTGATGCCTTTTTCGCCGACCTGGGTCTCATACCCTTGCGGGAACTTGAGGATGTCGTCGTGGATGGCGGCCAGGCTGGCGGCGTGTTCGACCTGCGCGCGCGTGGCGTCGGGCTTGGCGAGCGCGATGTTGTCGGCGATCGAGGCGGAGAACAGGAAGGACTCCTGCGGCACCCAGCTGATGGCGGCGCGCAGCGCGTGCAGCTTGTACTCGGCCAGCGCGTGGCCGCTCCATCGCACGCTGCCCGATTGCGGCGTCAGTTGGCGCAGCAGGATGCGCAGCAGCGTCGACTTGCCGCAGCCGGTCGGGCCGACCAGGCCGAGGGTCTGGCCGGGTTGCAGGTCGAGCGTGATGTCGCGCAGCGCCGGCGTGGATTGTTCCGGATAGGCGTAGCCGACGCCGCGCAGCGACACCGCGCCCGGCGTGACGGCGGCCAGCGTGCCGTGGTCGTCGATGGCCAGCGGCGCATCGAGCATCGGCTGCAGGCGCTGCCAGGCGGCGCGTCCGCGTTCGATCAGCGACAGCACCCAGCCGGCGGCGAACATCGGCCAGATCAGCTGACCGAGGTACATGGTGAAGGCGGTCAGCGCGCCGATGGTGAGCTGGTTGTTCCATACCAGGTAGCCGCCCAGGCCCAGCGTCAGGCCGCCGGCGGCGGTCAGCGTCAGGCCGACGGCTGGTTCATAGGCCGCTTCCCACACCTGCGCGCGCAGGCTGGCGTCGGCGGCCTTGCCGGCCAGTTCGGAGAACTGTTTGGTGCTGCGCTGTTCCAGGCCGAGGGCGCGCAGCGTGCGCACGCCGGACAGGGTTTCCTGCACATGGTCGTTGAGGGCGCTGAAGCGCTTGAGCGAATCGGTGGAGGCGGTGTGGATATGGCCGGAGATATACCAGAACGCCCACGCCATCAGCGGGAAGGGCAGCAGCGCCACGCAGGCCAGGCGCCAGTCGACGCCGAGCAGCATCACGCCGAGCACCATCACCAGGGTCAGCGCGCCGTCGAAGCCGGCCAGCATCGCCTCGCCGGCGGCCATCTCGATGGCGTCGATATCGTTGGTGGCCAGGGCCATCAGGTCGCCGGTGCGCTGGCGCTGGTAGAAGCCGGGGCCTTGCAAGGTGAGCCGGGTATAGAGGCGGGTGCGCAGCGAGACGCCGAGCTGGTAGGCGGCCCCGTACAGGATCTGGCGCCAGGCGACGCGCAGGAAGTAGATGCCGGCGCCGACCAGCAGCAGCTGGCCGATCTGCCACAGCAGCGCGTTGCCGGACAGCGTATGGGCGGCGAGGCCGTCGATCATGGCACCGACCTTGCGCGGCACGAGGATGCTGAGCGTGGCCACGCCGGCCAGCATGGCGCCGGACAGGACATAGGCGCGGCGATGCTGGCGCACGAAGCCGCCGATCAGCCTTGAAAGTGTAGACATGTTGATTCAGGAAGCGTGTAGCCCGCTAGGATACAACATGCCCGCCAACTCCGGTGCATGACCTAAAAATCCGGGGTCAGTTCCAAAAACTGGACACGTGCTCTGCCGTAGCGGCCGCTACGGCAGAGCACGTGTCCAGTTTTTGGAACTGACCCCGGAGTTGGACACGGGCTCGGCTATTTTTTTCCCTTGCCGCCGCTCAGCATGTCGAGTTGCTTGCCTTTGGTGGCGACGGATTTCAATTTGGCGGGCTTGCTGTTGGCCGCCGCCGCGACCGGCTTCGGCGGCGGGGCGGGGAAGGAGGGCTTGACCGCGACTTTCACTTCCACCGGCTTTTCCACCGCGGCGATCGGGGCGGCGACCGGCTTCGGCTTGGCCGGCGCCTTGACGGCCTTCGGCGGCGGCGCGGCGACCGGTTCGTTGGCCGGCGCCGTTTCGGCCTTGGCGACGATCGCCGGGGCCGGCGTGCCGATCGCGGTGACGGCCGCGCTCACGGCCGCGGCCAGCGCCGGCGGCGTCTTCGGCACCACCGTGGCCGGCGCCGTCGCCAGTTCGGTCACTTGCTTGAACGTGCTTTGGGCGCTCTTGATCAGCTCGCTCTGCGCGGTGGCGGCGATGCCGGCCAGCTCGCGGCCATACGCCAGCAGCTTGTCGAAGCTGGCAGGCTCGGCGCTGCTGAGGCTGAAGAATTCCTGCGCGTCCTTGGCCGCCAGCAGTTTTTTTGCGGTCGCCGACGATTTCTCCACCGAGGCCTTGGTGGTGCTGATGTTCAATGCGATGAATTTTTCTGCGCTGGCGACCGCCGTGCTGGCGAAGCTGCTGAAGATCTGGAACTGGGCGTCCCATTGCGATTTGGTGGCTGCGGAAAACTGTTCGGTGATCGAAGACATGGTTTCTCCTGATTATGATGCAACGCAATAAGCCCATTCTAGCGGCGATGATCTTGCTTGGAAAGTTATTTTTTCAGCCATTTAGTGCGATGCAACAATTGGTGTATTTTATTGAATGTGTCTACAATTGGCTCACTCAACAACAACGCCGGGAGTGTCGATGGATGTCGTCATACGCAACGCCAATCTGGCCGATGGACAGCGCGGCGTCGATATCGCCATCGAGCACGGCCGCATCGCCGCCATCGGCCCCAAGCTGGCCGTGACGGCGGCGCAGGAGATCGACGCCGGCGGCGACCTGGTCAGCGCGCCCTTCGTCGATGCCCACTTCCACATGGACGCCACCTTGAGCTACGGCCTGCCGCGCGTCAACGCCTCCGGCACGCTGCTGGAAGGCATCGCGCTGTGGGGCGAACTCAAGCCGGACCTGACCCAGCAGGCGCTGGTCGAGCGCGCGCTGCAGTATTGCGACTGGGCCGTGGCGCGCGGCCTGCTGGCGATCCGCACCCACGTCGACGTCTGCGACGACCGCCTGCTGGCGGTGGAGGCGCTGTTGCAGGTCAGGCGTCTGGTGGCGCCGTATCTCGACCTGCAACTGGTGGCGTTCCCGCAGGACGGCGTGCTGCGCAGCCCGACCGCGCTGGCCAACCTGAAGCGCGCCATCGCACTGGGCGTCGACGTGGTCGGCGGCATTCCGCACTTCGAGCGCACCATGGCCGACGGCGCGGAATCGGTGCGCATCCTGTGCGAGTTCGCCGCCGACCAGGGCTTGATGGTGGACATGCATTGCGACGAGTCGGACGATCCGCTGTCGCGCCACATCGAGACGCTGGCCTATGAAAGCAACCGCCTCGGCCTGCACGGCCGCGTCGCCGGCTCGCACCTGACCTCGATGCATTCGATGGACAATTACTATGTCAGCAAGCTGCTGCCGCTGATCCGCGAGGCCGGCGTGGCGGCCATCGCCAATCCGCTGATCAACATCACGCTGCAGGGCCGCCACGACACCTATCCGAAACGGCGCGGCATGACGCGCGTGCCGGAGTTGCTGGCCGCCGGCATTCCGGTCGCCTTCGGCCACGATTGCGTGATGGACCCGTGGTACAGCCTGGGCTCGGGCGATATGCTGGAGGTGGCGCACATGGGCCTGCACGTGGCGCAGATGACCGGCCAGGATGCGATGCGCGCCTGCTTCGACGCCGTCACCAGCACCCCGGCCGCCATCCTCGGCCTGACCGGCTACGGCGTGGCGGTCGGCTGCCACGCCGACCTGGTGCTGCTGGACGCGGCCGATCCGGTCGAGGCGATCCGGCTGCGCGCGGCGCGGCGCATGGTGATGCGGCGCGGCAAGGTGATCGCCGAGTCGCCGCGCGCGCATGCGCGGCTGAGCTTGCCGGGCCGGCCGGACGGCGTCAATTTCCGCCTCGGCCGCTGAAGCACGGCGCCGCAGTGCGCGCTTGTGCAGCCGGGAGAAATACATGACAATTGAACACTGTTCAATCCGCCCGGAGCTGTCTTGAAAGAAATCGCCATCCGCCCCGCCACGGAAGCCGACTCCGGCGCCATGTGGGCCATCTTCCAGGAATTGATCGCCAGCGGCGACAGCTTCTATTTCGCCGCCGACACCAGCCGCGAGGATTGCCACGGCTACTGGTTCGGCCCCGGTGCGCAAACGTTCGTCGCGATCCTGAACCAGGACCGGCTGGTCGGCATGTACCGGCTCGTTGCCAACCAGCGCGACCGCGGCGCCCACGTGGCCAACGCCTCCTTCATGGTCAGCCCGGCGGCGCAGGGCGTCGGCGTCGGCACGCTGCTCGGCGCCGATTGCCTGGCGCGCGCCCGCACCCAGGGTTATCTGGCGATGCAGTTCAACTACGTGGTCAGCTCCAACATGCCGGCCGTGCTGCTGTGGAAAAAGCTGGGCTTTTCCATCGTCGGCACCCTGCCGCGCGCTTACCACCACCAACACCTCGGCTACGTGGACGTCTACGTGATGTACCAGTTGCTGGACGATCCCTCCCATTGGCCCGACGCATGAAGATACTGGACACCGAACGCCTGACCCTGCGCACCATCGCCCCCGACGACGCAGCCTTCTACTATGAACTGGTCAACGACCCCACCTGGCTGGCGCACATCGGCGACAAGGGCATCCGCAGCGTCGAGGGCGCGCGCCGCGCCATCATCGACGGGCCTTGCCTGATGCAGCAAACCTACGGCCATTCGCTGTACGTGATGGAGCGCAACAGCGACGGCGCGCCGCTGGGCCTGTGCGGCCTGATCAAGCGCGACAGCCTGCCCGACGTCGATATCGGCTACGCCATCCGGCCGGCCTATTTCGGCCAGGGCTACACCCATGAGGCGGCGCGCGCTGTGGTGGACTATGCGCGCGTGCAGTTGCGCCTGAAGCGCCTGCTGGGCATCACTGCGCCGGGCAACAACAGCTCGATCCAGCTGCTGGGCAAGCTCGGCTTCGGCTTTGTCGAGAACAAGCCTTTGCCGCCGGATAACCGTTCCACCAATATTTACTGCCTGGAGTTCCCTCCCTTGTTGTAGCGGCCCGGGGATTTTCCGTTTGCGATATTGGCATTTGTGTCCACTGAGTGCATGATGGACAGGAATATTTGCCAAGGAGGAAACGATGAAACTCGCGAATCTGAAGATCGGCGTGCGGTTGGGCTTGCTGGGCGGCTTCTTCTTCGTCGCGCTGGCCATCGTCGCCACCGGCGGCTGGCGCGCGCTCGGCAACAGCAACGTGCGCAGCGCCGACGCCATGGCGCGCGCGGTCGCGCTCAGCCAGGCCATCGACACGGCGCGCAGCGCCCAGGTCGAATTCAAGATCCAGGTGCAGGAGTGGAAGAACATCCTGGTGCGCGGCAACGATCCGGCCCAGCTCGACAAGTACAGCAAGGCCTTCGTCACGGGCGGCGAGACCACCCGCGCCGAACTGCAAAAGCTCGGCAAGCTGCTCGATGGACTCAAGCTCTCGACGCCGCTGGTGGACGACGCCATCAAGACCCAGAACGAGCTGGTGGCGCGCTACCTCGAGGCGCTGAAGAAATACGATTCCGCCAATCCCGACAGCGCCCGCATCGTCGACGCCCTGGTCAAGGGCATGGACCGCGAGCCGACCAAAAAGATCGACGACATCGTCGCCTTCATCGGCAAGGAGGCGCGCCGGCTGACGGTGGAAATGGCGGAGGCCAACCGCGCCGCCCACGCCCAGGCGGTGCTGATGATGGGCATCACGCTGGCGATCACGCTGGTGGTCGGCGTGGTCACCGTGGTGTGGCTGATCAAGAGCATCACCGTGCCGCTGCAGGCGGCGGTCGGCATGGCGCAGACCGTGGCCGCCGGCGACCTGCGCACCGAGGTGCGGGTCGACAGCCGCGACGAGATCGGCGAGCTGCTCGGCGCGCTCAAGCTGATGCAGCAGAACCTGTGCAGCATCGTCGGCAAGGTGCGCAGCGGGACCGAGACCATCCACGTTGCGACGGTCGAGATCGCCGCCGGCAACCTCGACCTGTCGGGCCGCACCGAGGAGCAGGCCAGCTCGCTGGAGCAGACGGCGGCGGCGATGGTCGAGCTGACCACCACGGTGCAGCAGAACAACGCCAACGCGGCCGAGGCCTGCAGGCTGGCCGACACCGCCTCCACCGTGGCGGCCAGGGGCGGCCAGGCGGTCGAGCAGATGGTGCGGACCATGGGCGAGATCAACGACAGCTCGCGCAAGATCGTCGACATCATCGGCGTCATCGACGGCATCGCCTTCCAGACCAATATCCTGGCGCTCAACGCCGCCGTGGAGGCGGCGCGCGCGGGCGAGCAGGGCCGCGGCTTCGCCGTGGTGGCGTCCGAGGTGCGCAACCTGGCGCAGCGCTCGGCGGCGGCGGCCAAGGAGATCAAGACGCTGATCGGCGATTCGGTCGGCCGCGTCGAGCAGGGCAGCCGGCTGGTCGGCCAGGCCGGCGCGACCATGGGCGAGGTGGTGGCCAGCGTGCGGCGGGTGAACGCCATCATCGGCGAGATCTCGGTGGCCAGCGGCGAGCAGCGCGACGGCATCGAGCAGATCAGCATCGCCATCAGCCAGATGGACAGCGTGACGCAACAGAACGCCGCGCTGGTGGAAGAGGCCGCCGCCGCGGCCGATGCGCTGGAGCAGCAGGCCGCCAGCCTGGCCGAAGCGGTCAGCGTGTTCAAGCTGCAGGAGCAGGGCGGCGGCCACGAGCGGGCCGCGTTGCCGCCGGCGCGCAAGCGGACCTTGGTGATCGCTCCGGCATAGGCGAGGTCGGCCGCAGGCCGTTTGACGCGCCTCAATCGTGCGCGCGAACGGCCTTTCTCATCCATTCATATCCACTATGATTCCCTCTTCCGCGTGCACCGGAGAGGGACATGAACAGCTTATTGCCGGCCTTGGCCGGCATCGCGCCTTGCCTGCTGGCGCTGTGGTACGGCCAATGGCAGGCGCGCGCGCTGCGCCGGCGCTGCGCGCAGCTGCAGGCGGCGCTGGAGACGCAGCGCGACACTGAAACCCGGCTGGAATTCATCGCCCACCACGACAGCCTGACCGGCCTGCCCAACCGCCTGCAGTTCCAGCGGCAGCTCGAACACGGCGTGGCCTACGCGCGCCGCCACGACAGCCTGCTGGCGGTGCTGTTCGTCGACATCGACCACTTCAAGGACATCAACGACACGCTCGGCCACGACGCCGGCGACCAGGTGCTGGTGCAGTTCGCGCAGCGCCTGCGCGCGTGCGTGCGCGAGGTCGACACCGTGGCGCGCCAGGGCGGCGACGAATTCATCGTGCTGCTGACGGAGCTGCACAACGGCCAGGACGCGCAGCAGGTGGCCGACAAGATCGTGGCGGCCATCGCCGCGCCGTTCGCGGTCAACGGCGCGCCGCTGGCGGTGGCGGCCAGCATCGGCGTGGCCGTGTATCCGGACGACGACGAGGACATCGAGGCGCTGGTGGAGAAGGCCGACCTGGCGATGTACGCGGCCAAGCAGCGCGGCAAGGGCGCCAGCCTGCGCTTCCTGCCCAGCATGCAGGCCAAGGCGTATTCGCGGCTGATCCTGGAGACGGCGCTGCGGCACGCGCTGGAGCACAATGAATTCATCCTGACCTACCAGCCCAAGCTGAACCTGAACCAGCAGAAGATCACCGGCGTGAAGGCGCTGCTGCGCTGGAAGCATCCGGAGCTGGGGCTGGTGATGCCGCTCGATTTCCTGCCGGTGCTGGAGCAGAGCGCCCTGATCCTGCCGGTCGGCGCGTGGGTGATGGCGACGGCGGCGGCCCAGGCGCGGCGCTGGATGGAGCTGGGCCACCCGCTGACGGTGGCGGTGCACCTGTCGCCGCGCCAGTTCTTTCAAAAGGATATCGCCGACACCTTCGCCGCGATCCTCGAGCAGGCCGGAGTACCGGGCCGCTACATCGAGCTGGAAATCACCGAGGGCATGCTGATCGACAAGAACCAGAATTGCGAGGCGGTGCTGCGCCGCTTCAAGCAGTTGGGCATGCGCATTTCGATCAGCGATTTCGGCACCGGCTATGCGTCCCTGAATTACCTGCGCCGCTTCCCGGTCGATGTGGTGAAGATCGACAAATGCTTCATCGACGATCTGCGGCGCGGCAAGCAGCAGAGCGACAAGGACCAAGGCGCGATGGTGCGCGCCATCATCGCGATGGCGCACACGCTGGACATGCAGGTGATCGCCGGCGGCGTCGAGACCGGCGAGCAACTGACCCAGCTGACGGCGATGGGCTGCGACGAGGCCTTCGGTTTCTGTCTCAGCGCGGCCGTCTCGCCGGGCGAAGTGGAGGCGCTGCTGGCGAGCCGCTGGCGCCGCGTCGAGTTGCTTACTTCCTGAAGAACCAGGTCAGCGGCAGGTGCGCCCGCGCCGCCCACGATCTTTCATTGTGGCTGCCGCCCTCCGCTTCGTAATAATACAGATCGTCGTCCAGGCGGTAGCCCTTGGCCAGCATGGCGTCGCGCATTTTGCGCGTGCCTTCCAGGCCGTCGCCGGCGGTGCCCGCGTCGAGGTAGAACTTGACCGGCTGGTGCGCCGGCACGTTCTTGATGAAGCCCTCGTCGTTCCACCAGAAGGAACTTGAGACGCCGCCGGCGCGGGAGAAGACCTCCGGGTGCTTCTGCGCGATGTAGACCGAGGCGATGCCGCCCAGCGAGGAGCCCATGATGGCGGTGTGCTCGCGGTCCTTCAGCGTGCGCAGGTTGGCGTCGGCCCAGGGCTTGACCGTATCGACGATGAAGGCCATGTAGGCGTCGATCTTGCCGCCGCCATGTTCGGCGTCGCAGCAGGGCGTGTATTCCGCGATGCGGTCCTTGGTGTTGTCGATGCCGACCACGATGGCCGGCGCGATGGCGCCGGCGGCGATCAGCTTGTCCATCGTGCTGCCGATGTCCCAGGCGGCGCCGTAGGCGGCGGTGCTGGCGTCGAACAGGTTCTGGCCGTCGTGCATGTACAGCACCGGGTAGCGCCGCTGCGGATGCTCGTCGTAGCCGGGCGGCAGGTAGATGCGCAGCTTGCGCTCGTTGCCCAGCTGCGGCGAGGCGAAGCCGTCGACGATGCGCAGCGCGCCCACCTGCGCGGCCGGCGGCGCATCCACGCGCGGGATCGGCATCACCCGCACGCCGTGGATGTCGAACTTGTTCGACGGGCCCTTGACGCCGCCCGCGTCGGCGTAGCTGGTGTTGCTTTGCAGGTAGCTCATGTTGTAGAAGTCTTCCAGCGTGACGCTGTAGCCGCCGGGCTTGAGCGTCGCGCGCAGCGGCGTCGAATACGACGGTCCGGCGTCGGCCGGGGAGTGCGGCAGCTGCACCACGCCGTTGGCGACGACCTTGCCGCCGGCGTCCTTCACGCTGATCCACTTCACGCCGCCGCTGATGCCCAGGTTGATCTGGTGCGCGGTGTTGCGGTACTTGATCTGCACCGCGTAGCTGCCTTCGCGCGCGACCTTGAACGCCTGCGCGAAGCTGTCGCCCGGCGCGCCCCAGCCGGGCAGCGCGACCGCGATTTCCTCGCCGCCGTCCAGGCACGCCGGCGGGCTGTGGTGGCTGCGGTTGCCGGAGCGGCTATACATCGCCTCGACCGAATAGCACTGGTTGTCTTCAGTGAGCGTGCGGCGGTCGGCCCACTTGCCGGCGCTGATGCGCTGCGCGGCCAGCTTGCCGTTGCGGTAGATGTTGTAGACCACGCCTTTGCCGGCGCCTTCGATATGCAGCGTCGGGAAGCCGTAGGTGCCGCGTTCCAGCTTCGTGATGCGCGGCTCGGCCGGCGCGGTCACTGCCGGATCCTGCGCCAGCGGCCTGGCGTTGACGCTGCGCTTGGCCTGCTGGCCCGCGACCAGTTTGCCGAGGCGGATTTCGATGACGTTGTCGTCGCCCAGCGCGGACCAGGCCAACGCCGGCGCGGCGGGCTTGCCGTTCAGCGTGACCGTGTCGATCGCGTAGTAGCCGTCGCCCTTGACGGCGGCCGGCAGCAGCAGGCGCACCTGCATGCGCTTGCCGCGCACGGTCAGGTTGTTGAGCGCGATGTTGTCGCTGCCGGCGAAGGTTTCGCGCCGCAGCTTGGCGGTGACGAAGGGGCGCAGCGCGATGCCGTCGTCCGTGGTCTGCACGCCGAACACGGTGCCGACCACCATGCCAAGATAGGCGCCGACGGACCACAGCTGGCGGCGCGAATTGACCACCGGCCCACTGAGCTTGCCGTCCTTGAGCATCGGCTGGCCGGACAGCCATTCCAGGTTCTCCATGTTGGAGAGGTTGGTGGCGGCGCCGCGCATCAGCGTGTCGTAGGCGGCGTCGGCGACGGCGACGTTGCCGCCGATGGCCGCCGCCTTCAGCCCGTAGGCCGTCACGAACGGCCATATGGCGCGGTTGTGGTAGACCGCCGTCTCGGCCTGCTGCGGATAGATCACCGGCGCGCCGAGCGGGCCGTGCGGATAGTGCGCCAGGATGCTCTGCGCCTGCCTGTCGTCGGCGATGCCGGTGACGATGGCCAGCGACTGGCCCAGCCATTCGTACTTGTAGGTCGCCGCGCCGTCGAAGTGGCCGGCCGTCACGCTGCTGTACATGCCGCTGTCGGCCTGCCAGAAGCGCCGGTTGATGGCGCGCTTCAGGTCCGCCGCCCATGCCGCGTACTTGGCGGACAACGCGGCGTCGCCCTGTTCGCGCGCCAGCTGCGCGGCCAGCGTCAGCGCCTTGTAGTGGCCGGCGTTGGTCGACAGCGCCTTCGACGTCGCCATGCTGGCCAGGTCGCCGGCGATCCACGGCGCGTAGCTTTGCTCGCGCCAGTCGAGGAAGGATTCCTCGCCGTTGTACAAGCCGTCGACGCGGTCGTAGACGGCGAGGCGGTCGTTCTCCAGCGTGTTGGTCAGCGCCTTCAGCGCGGTGGCGGCGAACGCCTTGCGCTCGTCAGGCGCCAGCGCCTTCAAGGCTTCGTCGGCGCCGAAGGCCCAGCTGACGCGGTCCGTGCTGACCGGCCAGCTGCCGCCGCTGCCGGTATCCTGGACGATCTGCAGGCCGTCGGCGCTGCCGGCCGCGCGCACGCCCGGCTTGACGCCGTCGCGGTAGCCGGACACCTTGAACAGCAGCGAGTTGCGCACGCGCCCTGGGTCAAGCATGCCGAGGCTGAGCGAGGCCGCGTACGACAGGTCGCGCGTCCACACGTAGTGCCACAACTCGCCGGTCTCGAAGCAGTCGCAGGGGATGGCGTTGCCGCCGTTGTAGCTGCCGTCGCGGATCTCGCCGACGGAGTCCTGCTTCATCTCCGCGCCGGCCAGGGCGAACAGCGCGTCGAAGGCGAGGTTGCCGCTGCGGACCCTCGGCAGCGCGGCCGATTCGGTATAAACGATTTCCTGCCTGCCGCCTTCGCGCACCGGCATGGTGGTCGATTGCGTGTAGCTGCGCAGCGCGGCCGAGGCGTCCGGCGTGGCGTAGCGCACCGTCTCCTGCTTGCCGTCCCAGGTCGGGTATTGCGCGCTGGCGGTGCTTTCGGCCAGCGCCGGCAGCGCCATGGTCATTGCGGCGCACAGCGCGCTCAGGCGAAAAATCATTGTTCAATCTCCAGTATCAGCGCCGAACGGGCCGGCAGTTTGACTTCGCCGTCCAGCGACACTCGCTGGCCGTCGATGACGTCGACGCCTGTGCGCACGCCGTTGAGCATCTCCTGGAAGCGCGCGGTTTTCAGGACGGTGTCGGTCTTGTTCTTGTTGAGGGCCACCATGACTTTCTTCTTGCCGTCGTAGCGGAAGTAGACGTAGGTGTTTTGCTCGGGGCCGTAGTGCATCAGCTTGCCGTTGTGGATCACGGACGCGCCCTTGCGCCAGTTGAGCAGCTTCCTGACGTACGCCTGCATCGCGGCCTGCCGCGCCGTCAGGCCCTTGCCGGTGAAGGCGTTCACCGCGTCGCCGCTCCAGCCGCCGGGGAAGTCCTTGCGATACGACGCGTCGTCGCGGCCCTTGGTGGTGCTGGGCATCAGCACTTCGGTGCCGGCGTAGAACTGCGGAATGCGCGGCGCCGTCGCCACGAAGGCCAGCGCCATGCGCAGCAGGCCCTCGTCGCCATGCAGCTCGCTGAAGATGCGCGAGACATCGTGATTGCCTTCGAAGAGCACCAGGTTGGCGGCGTTCGGATACAGGTAGTCCTGCGACAGCGCCTCGTAGATGCCGGTCAGGCTGTTCCAGGTGTCGTCCGGCGCGGCCAGCGCGCGGCGCAGCGCGTCGTTGAGCGGGAAGTCCATCATGCTCGGCATCTGCGAAACGTAGCCGTTGAAGTTCTGCTTGCCCGCCTGCCAGTGCGCCACCACCGGAATCAGCGGGCTCCATTCCTCGCCGACCAGGTTAAGCTTCGGATACTCGGCCATCACGCTGGCGGACCAGCGGGTGAGGAAGTCCTGGTTGGAATAGCCGTAGGTGTCGACCCGCAGCCCGGCCAGGCCGGCGTACTCGATCCACCAGATGTCGTTCTGGATCAGGTAATTGGCCACATAGGGATTGGCCTGGTTCAGGTCCGGCATGCTTTCGACGAACCAGCCCTCGGTGAAGTTGCGCTTGTCCGCTGCGGACGCATACGGATCCTGCAGCGCGACGCGGTGATGTTCGGTCGGGACGAACTTGCCCTGGTAAGTCAGCCAGTCCGGCGCCGGCATGTCCTGCATCCACCAGTGCTTGCTGCCGATGTGGTTGAGCACCACGTCCTGGATCACGCCCAGCCCCTTGGCGCGCGCCTGCGCCACGAAGGCGCGGAACTCTTCGTTGCTGCCGTAGCGCGGATCGATGCGGTAATGATTCGTGGTCGCGTAGCCGTGGTAGGAGTAGGCCGGCATGTTCGATTCCAGCAGCGGCGTCGGCCAGATCATGGTGTAGCCCATGTCCGCCACGTAGTCGAGGTGCTCGGCCATGCCCTTGATGTCGCCGCCGTGGCGGCCCGATTCCGCCTTGCGGTCGGCCTGCTCGCTCATGCCGGCGGCGTTGTCGTTGGCGCGGTCGCCGTTGGCGTAGCGGTCGGGCATGACCTGGTAGATGGCGTCGCCGCCGTTGAAGCCGACGCGCTGCGCCGAATCCTTAACGCGCGCCAGCAGCTGGTAGTTGTAGTGCAGCGTGTCGGCGCCGCGCGAGAAGGTCAGGTCGATGGAGCCCGGCGCGGCGTCCGGCGCGATGCCCAGGTCGATGAACAGGTAATTGCGGTTGGCCACCCGCGACACCGAGGCGATGCGCACGCCGGCATAGTCCAGCGACGGCTCCAGCTCGGCGATCCCGGGGCCGTGGACCATCAGCTGCAATTTACTGTTGTGCATGCCGGCCCACCACAGCGGCGGCTCCAGATGGTCGATGCGGTAGTCTTGCGACGCCGCCATGGCGAGCACGGGCAACAGGCCTGCAAACAGTGTTGCCAGCATGGATTTCTTCATTTGGTCTCCGGTTTCCGGCCTGTAAGTAGCTGTACTACAGGCGCATATTTTTCGCCATGAAGGCGTTTATCCCTTGATTTTGCTAGAGAATACCCTTAATGGCCGATCTTGACCATGGGCGCCGTTTAGCTCCAATTGAGTCGAAATACAAAAATCTTGTAATTTTTCTTCAAATTCCATTTCGCTACCGAAAAATCACCTGAACAGCGGCGTTCCTGGCGGACGCGAGTGGCGGATTATGTTCAAAAAAGACGGTTTTCCGTGCTGAATGTGTAGTTCTACTACAAGTTGAATAGTCGCTGCCTGTAGCCGAAATACAACGAGAACCGCATTCTCATAGGGCGTGCCGCATGGATTGGGCCCCGTTCGGCGTAGTGGCAGGGAAGTTTAATTGACATCGAATCTAGTTTTAGTACAAAATTCTTCGTAGAACGTCTTTAGAACGTTATTTTTCCTTGGATCCCGTGTAGTTTGAGGCGCCCCGACGAGAGCGGAGCGGCTGATGTTGGCGGGAAATTATGTTTTGTGTCGTGTGTTGAGGGGACATTGAATGAAAATTTTCGCGAATAAGCGCAGTCATAGCGCTGCATTCCAACTGAATCCGGTCGCTGCTGGTTGCGCCGTATTCCTGTCGATGATGGCTGGTTCCGCGTTTGCGCAAAATGCTGCGCAAAACGCTGCGCAAACCACCGAAGCCGCGGCGCCTGCCGCCGCCGACGTCAAGGCCGATCCGAACGCGCCGGTCGTCCCTTCGGTGACCGTTGCCGGTATTCGTCGCGGTATCGAGGCGGCGATCTCCATCAAAAAGAATTCCACGTCGATCGTCGAAGCTATTTCGTCGGAAGACATCGGCAAACTGCCTGACTCCAGCGTGGCTGAATCGATCGCCCGCCTGCCAGGCGTGACCGCGCAACGCAGCCGCGGTTCGGGCAAGGCCGCCGACATCTCGGTGCGCGGCCTGGCGCCGAGCTTCAACGGCACCCTGGTGAACGGCCGCGAGCAAGCCTCGACCGGCAACGCCCGCAGCCCTGAGTTCGACCTGTTCCCTGCTGAACTGATCGGCAGCGCGCTGATCTACAAAACCCCCGACGCCACCGTGATCGGCCAGGGCCTGGCCGCGACCATCGACCTGCGCACCGTGCAGCCGCTGGACTTCGGCAAGCGCGTGCTGGCGGCCGGCGCGCGCCACGAGCGCAGCGGCGTGCGTTCCGGTTCGCCGGAAGGCGACGGCGATCGCTACACCTTCTCCTATGTCGACCAGTTCGCCAACCGCACCATCGGCGTGGCGCTGGGCGTGACCAGCTACAAGGAAACCGGCGGCGGCCAGCAGAAGTTTGAAGGCGGCGGCACCGAGACCTACAACTACAACGGCCAGAGCGTGATCGTGCCGAGCGGCTTCAAGGCCGACACCGAGATCGCCACCTCCAAGCGCGACGGCGTTTCCGCCACGCTGCAATACCGTCCAAGCAAAGAGTTCAAGACCTCGGTCGACCTGTTCTACTCGTCGGGCACGCAGACGCTCAAGAAGACCGGCCTGGAAGGCTCGATCGCCGGCTCGTGGGGCGCCTACGACCCGGTCGGCGCGCTGACCAGCCCGACCATCTCGAACGGCGTCGTCACCGCCGGCACGTTCCAGGGCTTCAAGGGTGACGTGCGCAACCACAAGGAATCGGCCGACGACAAGCTGACCTCGATCGGCTGGAACAGCCAGTACAAGATGGACGAGTGGACCTTCACCGGCGACCTGTCGCACTCGAAAGCGACCAAGAACGCTTCGCGCTACGAAACCACCGCCGGCGTGGCCGGCAACACGCCGGTGAACCAGATCGGCGCGATCTCGTGGACCGGCTTCGACGGCAAGAACCTGGCGGCCATGCACCTGACCTCCAGCTTCGACTACTCGGACCGCTCGAAAACCTTCCTGACCGACACCGACGGCTGGGGCGGCGGCGTGCTGTCGCCGCAGGCCGGCTATGTCGCGCTGCCGAACGTCGATGACAAGATCGACGCCATCCGCCTGACCAGCCGCCGCGAAACCGCGTGGGGCCCGATCTCGGCGGTGCAGTTCGGCGCCAACTACACCAAGCGCGACAAGAAGCGCTTCGGCGAAGAGGGCCGCCTGGTCGTCAACGGCAAGGACGGCTACGCCACCGCCGCCGTGCCGGGCACCGCGACCGCCACCGCCGGCACCACCGGCATCCCGATCGTCTCGTTCGATCCGGAAGGCACGCTGGGCTCCATCTACAGCATGGCCAAGTGGGTCGACGCCAGCGTGCTGGCCAAGGACTGGTCGGTGTCGGAGAAGGTCACCACCGCCTACGCGATGGGTGAACTGGACGGCAAGCTGGCCGGCTTCGATTACCGCGGCAACTTCGGCACCCAGTTCGTGCACACCCAGCAGCGCACCACCGGCAACAAGGTCGACCTGGCCACCTGCACCGGCATCACCGCCGCCACCTGCCCGTCGGCGGTCATCTCCGACGGCACTTCGTACAACGACGTGCTGCCGAGCGCGAACATCTCCTTCGACCTGGGCAACGAGCAGCAGCTGCGCTTCGGCGCCGCCAAGGTGCTGGCACGCGCCAACCTGGACGACATGCGCGCCAGCTCGGCGTTCGGCGTCAGCACCAGCAACACCACGCCTATCCTGGTCGGCAGCGGCGGCAACGCCAAGCTGGAGCCGTTCCGCGCCAAGGCGCTGGACATCTCGTACGAGAAGTACTTCGGCAACAAGGGCTACTTCAGCGCCGCCGCGTTCTACAAAAAGCTCGACACCTACATCCTGCGCGCCCCGCGGGCGTTCGATTTCGCCGGCCAGGTCACGCCGAATACGCCGCTGCCGCTGAGCGGTCCGTACAAAGGTTCGACCGTCGGTCTGCTGACCACGCCGACCAACGGCGACGGCGGCAATATCCACGGCTACGAATTGTCGGTGAACATTCCGTTCTCGCTGCTGACGCCTTACCTGGACGGCTTCGGCGCGTCGGGTAACTTCTCCAATACCGAGAGCGGCATCGAACTGCCGGCGGTCGGCTTCTCGACGCTCAACGTCGGTCCTTCCAGCATCCCGCTGCCGGGCCTGTCGAAGCGCGTGACCAACCTGCGCCTGTACTACGAGAAGAACGGCTTCCAGTTCGCCTGGGCCGCGCGCCGCCGTTCCGACTTCCTCGGCGAGATCAGCGACTTCCAGGACAACGCCCAGCTGACCTTCGTCAAGGGCGAGACCATCATCGACCTGCAGGCCTCGTACGAGTTCTCGCAGAAGTGGGTCAAGGGTCTGTCGGTCTACGTCCAGGCCAACAACTGGAACAACACGCCTTACCAGGAATACAATGGTACCGATTCGAGCGCCATCTCCTACAAGACCGTGTTCGGCCGCACCTACCAGTTCGGCTTGAACTACAAGTTCTAACCGGCTAGAGCATCAGCCTCACAACAACCCCGGCGCGTCCGGGGTTGTTCCGTTCTGGAGCCATTGAATGCAACAAGCGATCAAGAACATCGTCATCGTCGGCGGCGGCACCGCCGGCTGGATGACGGCCACCGCGCTGGCCACCGTGCTGCGCGGCCGCTACAACATCCGCCTGGTGGAGTCGGACGAGATAGGCATCGTCGGCGTCGGCGAGGCGACCATCCCGATGATCCAGCGCTTCAACCAGGTGGCCGGCATCGACGAGGCGGAATTCATGAAGGCGACCCAGGGCAGCTACAAGCTGGGGATCGAATTCGTCAACTGGGGCAAGCTGGGGGAGCGCTATATCCACGGCTTCGGCATCCTCGGGCAGGATCTGTGGACGGTACGCTTCGACCAGTACTGGCAGCGGTTGAACAAGTTGGGCAAGGCGCGGCCGCTGGACGAGTATTCGATCACGCGCATGGCGGCGCGCCGCAACAAATTCCTGCCGCCGCGCCGCGACCTGCCCAATTCGCCGCTGGCCGACATCGCCTACGCCTATCACTTCGACGCCAGCCTGTATGCGCGCTATCTGCGCTCGGTCAGCGAGCGGCGCGGCGTGCGCCGCACCGAGGGCAAGGTGATGCGGGTGTCGCAGCGCGCCGGCGACGGCCATGTCGACGCCATCGTGATGGAGAGTGGCGAGTCCATCGAGGGCGATCTGTTCATCGACTGCTCGGGCTTCCGCGGCCTGCTGATCGAAGGCGCGCTGCAGACCGGCTACGAGGACTGGAGCCACTGGCTGCCGTGCGACCGCGCGCTGGCCGTGCCGTGCGAGTCGGTCGCGCCGCTGACGCCGTACACGCGCGCCACCGCGCATCGCGCCGGCTGGCAGTGGCGCATCCCGCTGCAGCACCGCACCGGCAATGGCCATGTGTACTGCAGCGCCTTCATGGAGGACCAGGAGGCGCAGGATATCCTGATGGCCAACCTGGACGGCAAGGCGCTGGCCGAGCCGCGCCAGGTCAAGTTCCGCACCGGCATGCGCAAGCTTGGCTGGAACAAGAACGTGGTGGCGATCGGTTTGTCGAGCGGCTTCCTGGAGCCGCTGGAGTCGACCAGCATTCACCTGATCCAGTCGTCGATCGCCCGGCTGATTTCCTTCTTCCCGGATCGCGGCTTCAATCCGCTGGAGGTGGCCGAATACAACCGCCAGAGCCGCTTCGAGTATGAGCGCATACGCGACTTCGTGATCCTGCACTACAAGGTCAACCAGCGCGACGATTCGGAGTTCTGGAAGCAGTGCGCGGCGATGCCGGTGCCCGATTCGCTGCAGCACAAGATCGATCTGTTCCAGGCGCGCGGGCGCGTGGTGCGCTTCGATAACGAGCTGTTCGCGGAGGCGGGCTGGCTGCAGGTGATGCACGGCCAGAACCTGCAGGCCGCAGGCTACGATCCGCTGGCCGACCTGCTGCCGCTGGAGGAGATGGAGAAGTACCTGGAGAGCATCCGCGACGTGATCGGACAGTGTGTGGAGCACATGCCGGACCACGCCGCGTATATCGCGCAGCATTGCGCCGCGCCGCGCGGTTGATCGCTTAGCGCGCCGCGCAGTGGGCGGCGATGTATTGCTCGTGCGTCGGCATGTGCTCGACGCAGCGCTGCACCACATCCTTGACGTTGGCCAGGAAGCCGGCGATTTCCGCCGGCGACCGCTGGTCCACCAGCGGGTGGTAGCCGCGCGTGCGCAGGCCCTGGCCGTGCATCACCTGCAGCCAGCTGGTCTCGGTGAACAGTTCGTCGCTGCCGCGCACGATGCGGCCATTGCTCTGGTACAGATCGAGCTTGCGTTGCAGCGTGTCGGGGATGGCCATGTTGCGGCAGTAGTCCCAGAAGGCCGAACCCTCGCGCGCGTTGACCTTGTAGTGCAGGATCAGGAAGTCGCGGATGGCGGCGTATTCGCGGTCGTTGATGTCGTTGAAGGTGTCGATGTCGATCTGGTCGTAGCCTTTGTGCGGGAACATCATCAGCAGCCGCGTGATGGTGGTCTGCACCAGGTGGATGCTGGTCGACTCCAGCGGCTCCATGAAGCCGCCCGCCAGCCCGACAGCCACCACGTTCTTGTTCCACGCCTTTTTGCGCTTGCCGGTGGTGAACTTGATGTGGCGCGGCGGCGCGATCGGCTTGCCGTCCAGGTTATTCATCAGGATCGATTCGGCCTGCTCCTGCTGCATGAATTTGCTGCAGTAGACATGGCCGTTGCCGATGCGGTGCTGCAGAGGGATGCGCCACTGCCAGCCGGCGTCGTGCGCGGTGGCGCGGGTGTAGGGCGTCAGCGCGCCGGCCGATTCGCACGGCACGGCGATGGCGCGGTCGCATGGCAGCCAGTGCGACCAGTTTTCATAGCCGGTCTTCAGCGCCCCTTCGATCAGCAGGCCAACCATGCCGGAGCAGTCGACGAACAAGTCGCCTTCGATGCGCTCGCCGTTTTCCATGATGATGGCTTCGACGTGGCCGTCGCTGGCGCGCAGCACGGTGTCGACGATGCGGCCTTCGGTGCGCAGCACGCCCCGGCTTTCGCTCAGGCCGCGCAGGTATTTGGCGTACAGGCCGGCGTCGAAGTGGAAGGCGTGGGCGATGTCGGCCAGCGGCGAGTCGCCGTTGTCGCTGGAGGCGCGCATGAATTTGTTGGCGCGGGCGGCCATGGTGTTGATCGAGTAGTGCTCGACGTCCGGCGCGGCGCCGTCGTTGTACATCTTCAGCCAGTATTGGTAGAAGCGCGCCAGCAGCTGGTCGCGGCCGATCTGGCCGAAGCCGTGGATGTAGGAGTCGCCCTCCCGGCCCCAGTTGACGAATTCGATGCCCAGCTTGAAGGTGCCCTGGGTCTGGCGCATGAATTCATTTTCGTCGACGCCGATCAAGTCGTTGAAGCCCCGGATGACGGGGATGGTGGCCTCGCCGACGCCGATGGTGGAGATCAGATCCGACTCCACCAGGCGGATATTGCAGCCGTTTGAAATCAGCGTCGACATCGCGGCTGCGGTCATCCAACCCGCCGTGCCGCCGCCGACGATGACGACGTTTTTAACCAGTCCCAGACTCATTGTATCTCCCTTATAGTTATGCAGGAGATCATACACTTCGGGGCATTTTTAAAGAATGGGACTGTCGTTTTTACGTCATTGTCCGCTGCGGTTTTTCACGCTTGGACGTTCGGCGATCTTCGTCTGCCAGGCCGCCAGCGCCGGGCAATCCTCCGGCACGGTGATGCCGGGGAAGGCCGCATGCAGCAGCGCGCAGTAGACGGTGATGTCGGCCACGGAGAAGCTGTCGCCGGCGACGTAGGGCTGCTTCGTCAGCACCTCGTTGAAGTAGCGCATGCCGTCCTTGAACTTCGCCAGCTGGCGCTCGCCCCATTCCTTGCGCTGCGCCCAGTCCGGGCTCTTGTAGGCTTGCAGCGTCTCGCCCAGGCCAGGCGTGGCGTGGTGGAAGTAGATGCCGATGGTGTCGATCATCAGGTCGTCGGCGCGCTTTTGCATCATGTGGATGACGGCTTTTTCACGCGGCGTCTTCCCGGTCAGCGTGGGATTGCCATCGAGGTTGTCGAAGTATTCGGTGATGGCGATGCATTCGGCGATGAACAGGCCGTCGTCCAGTTCCAGCACCGGCACCACGCCGGTTGGGTTCTTGGCCAGGAAGGCCGGCTGCTTGTGCTCCGCCGCGAACAGGTCGACCTTGACGAATTCCACCTGGTCTTCCATGCCTTTTTCGGCGAGGACGATGCGGACGCGGGCGGGATTGGGGAAGCCTGGGATGTCGTGGATTTTCATTCGATGCTTTCAAAAGTTCTACCTTTCGGTAGATAGATTAAAATGGCAGCATAAATAGACGTTTCCGGGTTTGTCTATCTACTGATAGGTAGATATTACGTCCGGGCGTTTTGTCGCGTCAAGCGATTTTTTGATCAAGGGATGGATATGGCGAGCGACAAGAAGCAGGAAGTGATGGCGGCGGCGCGGCTGATGGTGCAGGCGCGCGGCTACAACGCGCTGAGTTTCCGCGACCTGGCGGAGGCGGTGGGGGTGAAGAGTTCGAGCATCCACTACTACTTCCCGACCAAGGGCGACCTGGGCGCGGCGCTGGCGCGGCAGTACACCGAGGAGTTTTTGGCGTATCTGGACGGGCTGGTGGCCGACGGCGTGGCGTGGCAGGAGTGCATCGCCCGTTATGCGGACGTGTTCCGCCAGACGCTGCTGCGCGAGAACCGCATGTGCATGGCGGGGATATTGGCGGCCGAGCGGCCCGACCTGGCGCCGGAGGTGAGGGCGGAGGTGGAGCGCTTCACCAGCGAGATCGTGGCGTGGATCGCGCGCGTGCTGGCGATCGGCAAGCCGAAGCTGGATGCGGCGGCGGTGAAGGCGCAGGCCCTGGCGGTGTTCTCGGCGATCGAAGGCGCGCAGCTGGTGGCGCGCGGGTGTGATGATGTGGGGGTATTCGACACCACACTCGCGGCGTATCGGACGGCGGGACTGCTACCGTAATTAGCACCGCGCACCCCGAGGCTTGCGCTCAGGGTCGGACCCCGTACGGGGTCCGACCCTTGTGTCGCCGTGCGGGGTGACGTTACTGCTTCTGAGCCGCCGTCGATGCGGTCTTCGCCGGAGATGGCTTTCAGCGCTACTGGCCACGGCTTGCTCGCGCCCAGTTCCAGCATCTGTCGTAGGCGCCGTTCAGCGCGGCCTGCGGCTAGTGGACTGCAACGCTTACATCAGGAGCGTTTGCCGCGCGTGCGCCTTGCCCTGAGCGGTGGCGATGCTACAGCGTGACATCCACACTGCGCAGGGCGGAGTCGCTGGCTTGCATATCGACTGTCAGCAGCTTGGTTTCCGCGTCCCAGGCGTAGACCGCGACCTTGCCGTCGATGCGCACGGCGGCGGGCTTGGTGCCGACGTTGTGCACCTGTAGCGCAATGGCGCGTTCGGGGCGCTGGTACTGCTTGCCGATTTCGGACTCGATGCGCAGCGACAGCGTACTGCCTGCAAGCTTGCTGGCGAAGTGCAGCAGCTCGTACTTGCCTTGTTCGTAGGCTTGCGCGGTCAGGCCGTCGTCGTCATACAGCTTGCCGGCGCCGGCGCGCACCGAGGCGTCGTGGTAGTAGTGCAGCTCGATGTTTTTGGTCGAGTAGTCGCGCGTGGTCTGCACCACCGGCGCCAGCGGGATGAAGGCGCCGGCGCGCACATAGACGGGCACGTGGTCGGCGGCCAGCTTGATGCTCCGGGTCGTGCCGCCGGCCTGCTTCTCGCCGCTGTAGAAATCGAACCATGCGCTGCGCGAAGGGAAGTAGACATCCGCCGTGGTGGCGCCTTGCCTGAGCACCGGCGTGACCAGGAAGTCCTTGCCCCACAAGTAGGTCGACGACATGGCGCGCACCTTGGCGTTGCCCGGCTCCTCGTACAGCATGGGCCGCATCAGCGGCAGTCCTTGCTGGTTGTTGTCGAAGCCCAGCGTGTAGTTATATGGCAGCATGCGATAGCGCAGGCGGATGGCGTCGCGCGCCAGCGCCTTGGTGGCGGCTTCGCGGTAGACCGGTTCCGCCGGCACTTCCTCCTGCGCGTGCGGACGGAACACCGGCTGGAACACGCCGTACTGCAGCCAGCGCGTATAGAGTTCATTGTCCAGCACCGGGTTGGCGAAACCGCCCAGGTCCGAGTGCATATAGCCGGCGCCCTGCATGCCCATCTGCAGCGAGATCTCCGGCTGGGATTTCAAACCGCTCCAGCTTCTATCGACATCGCCGGACCACGGGATGATGCCGTAGCGTTGCGTGCCCGAGTAACCGGAACGCATCAGGATGAACGGACGCTCGGTCGGGAAGTCGCGCTTGTAGCCGTCGGCCACGAGGCCTGCCCACTGATGGCCATAGATGTTGTGCACCTGATCGGCGCTGGCGCCGTTCGCGTGGCGCATCGCGGTCGGATGCATTTCCGGTTCGCCCAGGTCGCCCCAGACGCCGGTCACGCCCTGGGCGCGCAGGCCCTTGTAGATATTCCAGAACCAGTCCTTGCCCGGCTGGCCGAAGATGTCGATCAAGCCGGTGTGGCCGAAGAAGAAGTCGTAGGCCAGCGGCTTGCCATCGGCATCCATGCCCAGTACCTTCTGGTCGACCGCCTCCTGCCAGCGCTTGGACGTATCGACCACGAACGGCTCGGTGATGACCACCGTCTGAACGCCTTTTTTCTGGAAGTCGGCGATCATGCCTTCCGGGTTGGGGAAGCTGTCCTTGTCCCACGCCAGATTGCCCATCGTGCCCTTGACCTCCTTGCCGAACCAATACAGGTCGAACACGATGGCATCGAGCGGGATGCCGTCGGCGATGAACTTGTCGACCGTCTCGCGCGCCATCTTCTCGTCGCGGTAGCCGAAGCGCATCGCGAAGTTACCGAAGGCCCAGCGCGGCGGCAGCGGTTGTTTGCCGGTCAGGCTGGTGTAGTTGCCGACCACGTCCTCCCACGTATCGCCGGCGATGACCTGGTAGGTCTTGCGGCCGCCGCTGGTTTCGTAGGTGAGGCGGTTGTCCTTCTTGCTGTCGAAGTCGAGGAAGCCGGTTTGCGGATTATCGAAATGGATGGCGTACATCTTCGACGACAGCGCCAGCGGCATCGCATAGCCCATCTGCTCCGAGTGGTCGCCGTAGCCGTAGTGCGCCTTGTTATACAAAGGGAAGCGATGGCCGCGACGGTTCATGCCGACCGCGCGCGCGCCGGCGCCGTACAGCGCTTCGTCCTTGTCCAGCGCGAACTCGATGGCTTCCAGTTCGCCCGCGCGCATATATCCATGCTGCTCCGCCAGCAGCTGCCTGCCTTTATATGCATAGGCGATCTTGAAAGGCGACTTGGTGATGGTGACGACGATGCCGGGCGTGACGTATTCGATGCCGGAGGCGCTTTGCTTCAGCGTGGTCCTGACGGCGGCCGGCGCCAGCACCACCGCGTGCGATGCCGGATCGGCCGTTTCGCCCTTCGGCACGAACGTCGTCTCGACGATGGCGGCGGAATAGGGCTTGATCAGGTAGATGCCGTCGCTGGTGCGCACTTCCAGCTGGCCGCCGGTATTGGTGACGCCGTCGAATTTGCGGCCGGCGTTTTGCGCCATGGCGGCATGGCATGCAAGCAGGGCCAGCGGCAAGGCCGCGAGTTTTGGGAGGGAAATGGTTATCATGTGGTCTGCGGGTTGTCTTGTATTTTGTTGTTTGGCTACATTTGACACCATTCCGGCCCCTCTGAACAGGCCTAATCCCCACATTTTACCTAGGAATTCTTTCAATTGACACGTCCGGGACTGCGTGTTATTTTGCTACAAATTTCAATAATCGGGGACGCCCAGCATGCATTCTTCCAGTAGCAAGCCCATACTGTCATTCTGGCAGCTATGGAATATGAGTTTTGGCTTCTTCGGCATCCAGTTCGGTTTCGCCCTGCAAAACGCCAACACCAGCCGCATTTTCTCCACGCTGGGCGCCAATCCCGACGACCTGTCGCTGTTCTGGCTCGCCGCGCCGGTCACCGGCCTGCTGGTGCAGCCGGTCATCGGCTACCTGAGCGACAACACCTGGCATCCGAAGTGGGGCCGCCGCCGTCCATTCTTCTTCGTCGGCGCCTTGCTGGCGTCGATCGCGTTGTTCCTGATGCCCAATTCCTCCGCGCTGTGGATGGCTGTCGCCGTGCTGTGGCTGATGGACGGCGCCATCAACGTCTCGATGGAGCCGTTCCGCGCCTTCGTCGGCGACAAGCTCGGACCGTCGCAGCAGACCGCCGGCTTCGCGATGCAGACCTTCTTCATCGGCTGGGGCGCGGTGATCGCCTCGCTGCTGCCGACCATCTTCACCCACATGGGCGTCAACAACGTGCCGGTGGCCGGCGCGATCCCCGACACCGTGCGCTACTCCTTCTACGCCGGCGGCGCGATCTACATGGCCGCCGTGCTGTGGACCGTGCTGACCGCGCAGGAAGCGCCGCCCGACAACCTGGAAGCCTTCCGCGCCGAGCAGCGCGCCAGCAAGGGCCTGATGCACGCGCTGAAGGAAATCCTCGGCGGCTTCGTGCGCATGCCGACGACCATGCTGCAACTGGCGGCGGTGCAGTTCTTCACCTGGATCGCGCTGTTCGCAATGTGGATCTACACCACCAACGCCATCGGCGAAAACGTGTTCGGCACCACCGATGCGCAATCGGCCGCGTTCCAGGAAGCGGGCAACCACGTCGGCGTGATGTTCGCCGTGTACAGCGGCGTATCCGCGCTGGCCGCGTTCATCCTGCCCATCTTCGCGCGCCACACCAGCCGCAAGTTCGTGCACATGACCTGCCTGGTGATCGGCGGCGTCAGCCTGTTCAGCATCTACGCCATCCACGACATCGACACGCTGTATCTGCCGATGATCGGCGTCGGCATCGCCTGGGCCAGTATCTTGACCATGCCGTACGCGATCCTGGCCGGCGCGCTGCCGGCCAAGCGCATGGGCTACTACATGGGCGTGTTCAATTTCTTCATCGTGATTCCGCAGATCGTCAGCGGCCTGCTGCTCGGCTTCGTCACCAAGCACTGGTTCGCGGGCCACAGCGTCAAGACGCTGATGCTGGGCGGCGTGTGCATGGTGGTGGCCGGGGTGCTGACGCTGGCGGTGCGCGACAACGCCGATCCCGTGGCCAAATGAGCTAAGATTGTTCGCAAAGGGGTTGGGGAGACCCGCTTATATGTGCGACGCGATTTTGCCGGAACAGGTAAAACCGTTGCAGTAAATTTGTCATCCACCCACGCGGAGCGAACATGAGCATTCAGACGGTCACCACCACTTCCTTCCCCGGCCAGCGGCCGGGGACTTCCGGACTACGCAAAAAAGTCACGGTCTTCCAGCAGCCCCACTACCTCGAAAACTTCGTGCAAAGCGTGTTCGACACGCTGGGCGACTGCGCCGGCAAGACGCTGGTGCTGGGCGGCGATGGCCGCTTCCATAACCGCGAGGCGGTGCAGACCATCCTGCGCATGGCGGCGGCGCACGGCTACGCCAAGGTGCTGGTGGGTCAGGGCGGTATTCTCTCCACGCCCGCCGTCAGCTGCGTGATCCGCAAGCACGGCGCGCTGGGCGGCATCGTGCTGTCGGCCAGCCACAATCCGGGCGGCCCTGACGGCGACTTCGGCATCAAGTACAACATCGCCAACGGCGGCCCCGCGCCGGAGAGCGTGACCGAGGCGATCTACCAGCGCACCGAAAGCATCAAGCAATACCGCATCAGCGACGCCGCCGCGATCGACCTCAATCGCACCGGCACGTCGCGCATCGAGCAGACCGAGATCGAAGTGATCGATTCGGTGGCCGACTACGCGGAGCTGATGCAAAAGCTGTTCGACTTCGACGCCATCCGCAAGCTGTTCGGCGGCGGCTTCCGCATGTGCTTCGACGGCATGCACGCCGTCTCCGGCCCGTACGCCAAGGCGATCCTGGAAGGCATGCTGGGCGCGCCGGCCGGCACCGTCATCAACGGCGTGCCGCTGGAGGATTTCGGCGGCCACCATCCCGACCCGAATCCCGTCAACGCCGCGCAGCTGATCGAGCTGATGGCCGCCGACGGCGCACCGGACTTCGGCGCCGCCTCCGACGGCGACGGCGACCGCAACATGATCGTCGGCCGCAAGTTCGACGTCACGCCGTCCGACAGCCTGGCGGTGCTGGCGGCCAACGCCACCGTGGCGCCGGGCTACCGCGCCGGCCTGAAAGGCATCGCCCGTTCGATGCCGACCTCGCAGGCAGCCGACCGCGTGGCGCAGGCGCTGGGCATCCCCGCTTTCGAAACGCCGACCGGCTGGAAGTTCTTCGGCAACCTGCTCGACGCCGGCAAGGCCACGCTGTGCGGCGAGGAGAGCTACGGCACCGGCTCGGACCACATCCGCGAAAAGGACGGCCTGTGGGCGGTGCTGTTCTGGCTTAACCTTCTGGCCGTCAGCGGCAAGTCGGTCGAGCAGCTGGTCGGGGAGCACTGGGCGCGCTTCGGCCGCAACTACTACTCGCGCCACGACTACGAGGCGGTGGAGACCGACGCCGCCAATGAACTCATGGCGTCGTTGCGCATCAAGCTGGCCACGCTGAAGGGGCAGGACCTGGGCAACTACGTGGTCGATTTCGCCGACGATTTCGCATACACCGATCCGGTCGACGGCTCGGTGTCGAAGCAGCAGGGTATCCGCATCGTCATGACCAACGGCTCGCGCATCGTGTTCCGCCTGTCGGGCACCGGCACCGAGGGCGCGACGCTGCGCGTCTACCTGGAGCGCTACGAGGCCGATCCCGCCCACCACCACCTGCCGACGCAGCAGGCCTTGTACCCATTGATTCTGATCGCCGAGCAGGTCGGCGGCATCACCGGATGGACCGGGCGCGCGCACCCGACCGTCACCACATAACCACAATAAGGACGACAGCATGAAATGGACTTCTCTCGCAATGACTTTGGCGTTGGCATTTGGCTCGGCGCCGGCGCTGGCCGCGGCGGCGGCCGACAAGCCCGCCGCGCGCAAGCCATTCCTTTGGGAGAACGCCACCATCTATTTCCTGCTGACGGACCGCTTCAACAACGCCTTCACCGGCAACGATCTGGCCTACGACCGCCGCGCGGATGCAGGCCCGCTGCGCGGCTTCATGGGCGGCGACCTGGCCGGCATCACCAACAAGATCAATGAGGGCTACTTCGACAGCCTGGGCGTGAACGCGATCTGGCTGACGCCGCCGGTGGAGCAGATCCACGACGGCACCGACGAAGGCACCGGCAAGTCCTACGGCTTCCACGGCTACTGGGCGTCCGACTTCACCAATGTCGACGCCAACCTGGGCACCGAGAACGACTTCCGCAACTTCGTCGACGCCGCGCACGCGCACGGCATCCGCGTGATCCTGGACGTGGTGATGAACCACACCGGCCCGGTCACGCCGTACGACCGCGTGTGGCCGTCGGACTGGGTGCGCACCGGCCCGCAGTGCACCTACAAGGACGCCAGGACCACCATCGACTGCACGCTGGTGGCCAACCTGCCGGACTTCCTGACCAACAGCGACACGCCGGTCCAGCTGCCGGAGCGGCTGATGGCGAAGTGGCAGCGCGAAGGGCGCTTCGAGCAGGAGGTCAAGGAGTTGAACGAGTTCTTCGCCCGCACCGGCTATCCGCGCGCGCCGCGCTACTATCTGATGAAGTGGCATGCGGACTGGGTGCGCAAGTACGGCGTCGACGGCTTCCGCGCCGACACCGTCAAGCACGTCGAAGCGAAGGTGTGGAAGGAACTGCAGACGGTGGCATCGGCCGCCTTCGAGGACTGGAAGCGCGCCAACCCCGACAAGAAGCTCAGCGACGACAAGTTCTACATGACGGCGGAAGTCTTCAACTACAAGATCGAAGACGGGCAGCTGCACGACCTGGGCGGCGGCCAGAGCGCCAATTACTATCAAAACGGTTTTAATAGTTTAATCAATTTCGCGCTGGTCAACGACGCGAAAAAGGATTACGAGACGCTGTTCAGCACCTACTCGAACGCGCTGCACGGCGGCGCGCTGCAGGGCTATTCGGTGGTGAACTACCTCGACTCGCACGACTTCGACGCGCCGTTCGACGCGGCCCGCAAGAAGCCGTTCGAGAGCGCCAACAAGCTGCTGCTGGCGCCCGGCGCGGCGCAGATCTATTACGGCGACGAGACCGCGCGCAAGCTCGATATCGCCAACGCCGTCGGCGACGCCAAGCTGCGCTCCTTCATGAACTGGCAGGAGCTGGAAGAGAACGTGGAGCGCGACGGCTACAGGATCGCCGACGTGCGCGCGCACTGGGCCAAGCTTGGCCTGTTCCGCCAGGCTCACGTGGCGGTCGGCGCCGGCGTGCACCAGCAGCTGGAGGCCAAGCCGTACGTCTTCAAGCGCACGCTCGGCGCGGACAAGGTGGTCGTCGCATTGGACCTGCCGACCGACAAGGCCAGCACCATCAAGCTGCACGGCGTGTTCGCCAACGGCCAGAAGGTCAGGGACTACTACTCCGGCAAGACCGCCGTGGTCAAAGGCGGAGCGGTCAACTTCGGCACGAAGAACGCGGTGGTGCTGATCGGCCAGGACTAGACCGGCAACAGCGGCATCAACGGCGCGCACGGGGCGGCGACGTTGCCGCCGCACCACGCCTGGAAGGCCGCCGGCTCCAGCGGCCGCGCGAACAGGTAGCCCTGCGCCTCATCGCAGCCTGCCGCGCGCAGGAATTCCAGCACCTCGCTGTTCTCCACGCCCTCCGCGACCACGCGGTGGCCCAGATCCTGCGACAGGGTGATCATCACGCTGACCAGCGCCTGCTGGCGCACGTCGGTGTGCAGCTCGCGGATGAAGGACTGGTCGATCTTGACCACGTCGGCCGGCATCTTCTGCAGGTAGGCCAGGCTGCTGTAGCCGGTGCCGAAGTCGTCGATCGCCAGTCCCACGCCCAGCGCGGCCAGCGCCGCCAGGGTGGCGTGCGCCTTCAGCGGCTGCTCCATGATGGCGCTCTCTGTGATCTCCAGTTCCAGGCATTCCGGCGCCAGGCCATGCCGCTCCAGCCCCGCCGCCACGCAGGCGACGAAGTCCGGCTCCGTCAGGTTCGCCGCCGAGACGTTGACCGACATCTGGATCGCCAGGCCGGCCGCGCGCCATGCCTGCTGCTGGCGCAGCGCGGCATCCAGCACCCAAGCCGTCGTCGCCTGCGCCAGGCCGGAACGCTCGATGATGGGAATGAATTCGGCCGGGCCGATGGCGCCCAGCGCCGGATGGTTCCAGCGCAGCAGCGCTTCGGCGCCGCAGCATTCGCCGCTGTCGATGTCGATGCGCGGCTGGAACACCAGCCGAAGCTGGCCGCCGCTTTCCAGCGCCCCGCCGAAGTCGCTCAGCAGCGTGAAGCGGCGCTGGTACAGCGCGTCCTCGCTGGCCGAATACACCGCGACGTGGGATGGGAAGTTGATGGCGTCGTAGGCGGCGCTGCGCGCCTGGCGCAGCACGCTCAGGCTGTCGGTGGCGGCGTCGAAAGGCACCACGCCCACCGTCGGCGTAGCCACGTAGCGCGACTTGGCGATCTCCAGCGCGGTCTGCATCCTCGCCTCAATCCCCAGCACCCAGGTGTCGAGCGTGGCCCCGGCCGGCGCCAGCACCACGAACTGCACCGTGGCCACATGGTAGATGGTGCGACCGGGCCCGATCGCCTCGCGCAGCCAGCGCGCGGCCTCGGTCACCAGCTCGTCGACGTAGCTGGACTTCATCGCGCGCGCCGCGTGGCCCAGCTGTTCCGGCGTGGCCAGGTTGATCAGCACCGCCAGCCGCTGCGCGTCCGGCGCCGCATCCAGCTGCAGGTCGTGGAAGTCGTCGATGAACTGGGTGCGGTTGGGCAGGCCGCTGACGGCGTCGATGCGGCCCATCGCGTGCGTCAGCTCGATCTGCGCCATCACCATGCCGGCCAGGTCGCACAGCGCGGTCATTTCCTGCGGCGTGGTGTCGCGCGGCTCGGTGCCCAGCACGCACATCGCGCCCAGGCAGTGGCCGTCGAGGGTCATCAGCGGCGCGCCGGCGTAGTAGCGGACGCCGCTGGCGGCCAGCGGGCTGTCGCGGAAGTAGTCGTCCTGCAGCAGGTCGGGGATCACCAGCACGGTGCTGCTGTCGGCCACCTGGCCGCACGGCGCACGCAGGCGCGGAATCGAGGTGTGCTCGACGCCGACGCGCGACTTGAACCACTGGCGGTCGGTGTCGGTCAGCGAGACGGCGGCGATCGGCAACCCAAACAGGCTGGCGGCCATGCGCGTGATGCGGTCGAACGCTTCGCTCGGCGGCGTATCCAGCAGGTTCAGTTTATGGAGCGCGTCGAGGCGGCGCGCTTCCGTCAGGGTGCAGTCTATGGCGGTCATCAGTGGCTCGGTGGTTGCTGCAATGCGGGTCGAGGCACTGGTTCGGCGCGCGGCGCCAGGGATGGGCTTCCGGCGGAGCGGGGTGGGGTCCGCCGGAATCATTCAATCAAGGCAATATTATTGCCTTAAGGTAATAATAGCATAGCACGAGTTCGGGTTCCGTGCCAGCGCGGCGATTTCTATCGTGCGGCGTCGTCGGTCGACAGCGAATACGGCGCGCTGGCCGGCCGGGTGGCCCGTTGCGTGTTCGGCTTGTCGCGCATGTCGAAGTCCAGCACCGCGCCTTGCACCAGCGCGGCGTGGCCCAGCCAGTTGTTTTCATACGGCTTGCCGTCGACCTTGAGCGCGTTGACGTAACGCTTGCTGTCGCTGTTGGCCGGCGCGTTGATGACGATCTTCTTGCCGTTTTCCAGCATCAGTGTCGCCTTCTTGAACAGCGGCGCGCCGACCACGTACTGCGGCACCGCCGGCGTGACCGGGTAGAAGCCCAGCGCCGAGAACACATACCAGGCCGAGGTCTGGCCGTTGTCCTCGTCACCACAGTAGCCGTCCGGCGTGGCCTTGTACAGGCGGTTCATGGTCTCGCGCGCCCAGTACTGCGTCTTCCACGGCGCGCCGGCGTAGCCGTACAAATAGATCATGTGCTGGATCGGCTGGTTGCCGTGCGCGTACTGGCCCATGTTCGCGATCTGCATCTCGCGGATCTCGTGGATCACCTCACCGTAGTAGCTCTCGTCGAAGGTCGGCGGCAGCGTGAACACCTGATCGAGCTTGGCGACGAACTTCTCGCGCCCGCCCATCAAGTCCACTAGGCCGTTCACGTCCTGGAACACGGACCAGGTGTAATGCCAGCTGTTCCCTTCGGTGAAGGCGTCGCCCCACTTGAAGGGATTGAACGGCGACTGGAAGCTGCCGTCCTGGTTCTTGCCGCGCATGAGGCCCGTCTCCGGATCGAACAGTTTTTTGTAGTTCATCGCGCGCTGCCTGTAGATGGAGATCTCCGACTCCGGCTTGTGCAGCGCCTTGCCCAGCTGGTAGATGGCGAAATCGTCGTAGGCGTATTCCAGTGTGCGCGCGGCGTTCTCGTTGATCTTGACGTCGTAGGGCACGTAACCCAGCTCGTTGTAATACTTGACGCCCTTGCGGCCGACGGCGTCCATCGGGCCTTCGTTGTCGGCGCCGTGCTTGAGCGCCTGCCACAGCGTGTCGATGTCGTAGCCGCGCAGGCCCTTGACGTAGGCTTCCGCCACCACCGACGCCGAGTTATTCCCGATCATGACGTTGGCCAGGCCGGGGCTGGACCACTCGGGCAGCCAGCCGCCTTCTTTGAAGTCGTTGGCCAGGCCGGCCTGCATCTCGCGGTTGATCGACGGGTACATCAGATTCAGGAACGGATACAGCGCGCGGAAGGTGTCCCAGAAGCCGGTGCCGGCGAACATGTAGCCGGGCAGGGTCTGGCCGTTGTAGGGGCTCCAGTGGACGATCTGGTTGCTTGCGTCGATCTCGTACAGTTTGTTCGGGAAGAACAGCATGCGATACAGGCTGGAATAGAAGGTGCGCGTCTGCTCGTCGCTGCCGCCTTCGACCTTGATGCGGCCCAGCGTCTTGTTCCAGATGTCGCGGCCCTTCTGCGCGGTGGTGTCGAAGCTGTCGGACGCCAGCTCGCGCTTGAGGTTCAGCTCCGCCTGTGCCTCGCTGATGAAGGAGGAGGCGACGCGCATGCCGACCTTCTCGCCTTTCTCGGTCTTGAAGCCGACCACGGCGCCGCTATGGTCGCTGGCCAGTTCGTTCACGCCGGCCACCAGCTTGTCGCCGCTCCAGATGTGGGTCGAGGTGAACGGCTTGTCGAAGTAGATGACGAAGTAGTTCTTGAAGTTCTTCGGCAGCGGGCCGCGCGCGTAGCGGGTGCTGTAGCCGACGATCTTGCGCTCGGCGGGGATCACCTTGATGTAGGAACCCTTGTCGTAAGCATCCACTACCACATACGCTTCGTCGGTCTTCGGATAAGTGAAGCGGAATTGCGCGGCGCGCTCGGTCGGCGTGATTTCGGTGGTGACGTCGGCGTCGGCCAGGTAGACGCTGTAGTAGTAGGGCTTGGCCGTTTCTGCCTTGTGCGAGTACCAGCTGGCGCGGTCGTCCTGGGTGAACTTGAGTTTCCCCGTGACCGGCATGATGGCGAACTGGCCGTAGTCGTTCATCCACGGCGACGGCTGGTGCGTCTGCTTGAAGCCGCGCAGCTTGTCGGCGGAGTAGGTGTATGCCCAGCCATTGCCCATCTTGCCCGTCTGCGGCGTCCAGAAGTTCATCCCCCACGGCAGCGCGATGGTCGGGTAGGTGTTGCCGTTCGAGAGTTCCGGCTTGCTGTCGGTGCCCATCAGCGGATTGACGAAATCGACCGGGTCGGCGGCGCAGGCAACGACGGGGGACAGCGCCAGCAAGGCGGCCAACAGCGGGAGTGATCTGATCATGGCGTCATCGTGAGAATGAAACCGAAAAGATAGCATGGAAAAGCGGCGCGGCAAGGCCTGCCGCGCTTTTGCCCGCGTGTTTAACGCGCTTCGATAAACACGACGGCGCTACGCGGCGGCACGCTGAAGCTGCCGGTGGCGGCGTCGTAGCGCGCTTCGCGCGCCGGGCGCTGGTCGGCCGCGCCGGCACCGGTGTGGACCGGGTGCAGCTTGTAGGCGCGGCCCTTTTCCTCGGCCACGGTGACCTGCTGCGCGACCTTGTCGACGTTGATCAGATAGGTGACCGATTTGAAGTTGGCGCCCGCGTAGCCGGCGCCGTCGAGGTGGGCGACGATCACGCTCGGCACCTGCGCCGGGCCGGTGTTGAAGAAGCGCAGGCGCTGCTTGATGTCGTCGGCCGTGCGCAGGCGGAACAGGGTGCTGCTGGCGCGGATCGCCAGCAGGTCGCGGAAGGCGTCGCGCGCGTAGGCGATATCGGCCGGCGACGGCTTGATCGCGGCTGCGTCGCGCAGCAGCGGCTTGATGAGGGCGTAGTCCTTGCCATTGTCCTCCTCGCGCGGCACGCCGGTGCCGTAGTAGTTGTCGCGGTAAGTCCAGTCCAGGCGGTTGAACCAGTCGCCCGATTCGAAGCTGTTGCGGTCCAGCGATTTGGAACGCAGGATGTCGAAGCCGGCGTGGTAGTAGGCCACGCCCTGGCTGAAGGCGTTGATGGCGGCGCCCAGCATCTGCACCTGCGCGCGCTCGCGCGGCGTGGTCGCCAGCGGCAGCTTGAAGACGTTGATGTCGAACAGCGTCTGGTTGTCGTGGTTCTCGACGTAGTTGACCACTTCGCCCGGCTCGCTGGCGTAGCCGGCCGGCTGGTTGCCGCCGTAGACCATGTCCTGCAGCGCGACGGTGCGGCCGTCGGCGGTGGTCAGCGGGTAGCTGCGGATCGAGCCGGCCAGGCCGACCTTGACCATGTCGGCGGCGTGCAGCAGGTCGGCGGGTGGCTTTGCGCCGGCTTGCGCGTTGGCGTCGTAGACCAGGCCATTGATGTAGCCCTGCTGCGCGATCATCTGCACGCCGCTGTCGCCGGCGCCGCCGCCGCGCACGGCGTCGCGGCCACGGTCGCTGAAGGTGCCGATGCCGCTACCGTTGAGCGACAGCTGCGACGCCTGCACGAAGCGCGCGCCGTCGGCCACTTCGCCGAAGTTCCAGCCTTCGCCGATCAGGTTAATGTGGCGGCCGGCGGCGCGGTCGGCGCGCTGCTGCAGCTGCTCCATGATGGCGCGCGGCTGGTGGCCCATCAGGTCGAAGCGGAAGGAGTCGATCTTGTACTGGGTCGCCCACTGCGCGACCGAATCGGCCATCAGCTTGCCCATCATGAGGTTTTCGGTGGCGGTGTTGTCGCAGCAGGTGGATCGTTCGATCTCGCCTTTCGCGTTGAGGCGGTGGTAGTAGCCTGGCACGACGCGGTCCAGCACCGACTTCTCGTTCTGGCCGGCGATGTAGGTGTGGTTGTAGACCACGTCCATGCCGACGCGCAGGCCGGTCTGGTGCAGCGCCTGCACCATTCGGCGAAACTCGACGATGCGTTTGGCGCCGTCGGCCGGGTCGGTGGCGTAGCTGCCTTCCGGCGCGTTGTAGTGGTACGGGTCGTAGCCCCAGTTGTAGCAGTCGGCGCGCTGCGATTGCGCGACCAGTGCTTGTGCTTCCTCGTTGTCCGGCGCCAGGCCTGGCGCGATCTTCGGCGTGACGCAGCCTTGTTCCGGCACGCTGCCGAAGTCGTAGACGGGCAGCAGGTGGATGTCGGTGATGCCGGCCTTGCTCAATGCGGCCAGGTGTTGCATGCCGTTGGAGCGGGCTTCGGTGAGGGCGGTGTACTTGCCGCGGTTGGCGGCGGTGACGCTGGCGTCGTTGATCGAGAAGTCGCGCACGTGCAGTTCGTAGACCGACATGTCGGTTTGCGCGGCGACCTTTTTCGGCGCGGGCGTTTGGTCCCAGCCTGCCGGCTTGAGGTTGGCGGCGTTCAGGTCGGCGATGTAGCTGCGTTTGGAGTCGGTGGTGAGGCTGACCGAGTACGGATCGGTAACGAGGTTGCGCACCAGGCCCGCGCCCGGCGCGACCACGTCGACCAGGTATTGGTAGTAGTGGCCGGAGAGTTTGCCGGCTATGCTGGCGGACCAGATGCCGGTGGCGTCGTCGCGGCGCATGGCGGTGAGTGAGGCGGCTTTGCCGGAGCCGTTGGCGTAGGTGCACAGCGCCACGCTTTGCGCGGTCGGCGCCCACAGTTTGAAGCCGGCCTTGCTGGCGTTGACGGTCACGCCCAGATCGTTGGCTTGCGCCGCGCCGGCATAGATGTCGTCCAGCGCGCCGGCGATTTGCAGCGTGGAGGCGTCGCGCACGGTGCCGTCGTCGGCTTCGCGGACCAGCATAACTTGCCTGGTCAGCAGGGCGCGCGATTGCGCGGGCGGCACGGCCAGCAGCGCGCCGTCGGCGGTGAACGTGAAGCGCTGCGCGACATCGGCCGGCACGGCGCCTGCGAGCGGCGACAATGCCAGCGATCCATCGGCGCCGCTGACGCGCGCACCCGGCGTCGCGCGCAGTTGCGCGGTGGCGGAGTAGTACAGTTTGAAGACGCCGGCGCTGTCCGCGCCCGGCCATTTGATGATCTGGCGATTGAGCCAGTAGGCCCGGGCCTCGGCGGCGGGCGCCGCTTGCAGCGTGGTGGCGAACGGGCCGTCGCAATCGGCCTGACTGGCGGCCGGCGCCGCCGCAGCCCCCAGAGAAGTCAACGCAAGCGCGCCGCCCACGGAAACCCGCAACACACGATTACCACCCATAACACCGTCTCCCAAACTATAGATTTAGGTAGTGCAGTTACAAAAGCTGCGCAATACCCCTGAATTTTCCAGTTATGGTAATCCAAAATCTGTAGTTTTGATACGAAATGCTCGCGATAGACCTGCTTGCGGTGGCCAATGCCGAGAACCTTCCAGACCAAGATGTTTCCTGACCTGGTCTGATGAATAGACTGGCTCGGTCCCCGCCGCGACTTTTTCCATCATCGCGTCCGCCAGATGCAGGTCATCCAGATCCTCCAGGCCGCGAGCGATGAGTTCCTGCAGCAGGACGGCTGTGGCCTTGCCGGTGCGCTTGGCCAGTTTTTGCAGATGCTGTTCTGTTTCTTTATCGAGTTCGATAGAAATGGCCATGTGGTCCTCCCGTATTCGTCACCGATACTGTAGCTCATAAGCTGACTCAGAACTCTTCCCACTCATCCTGTTTTGCGACGGCGAGGCGCGGGGTTGGGCGTTTGAGGGCAGGCTTGGCGGCGGTGGCGTGGGCCACTTGGCGGCTGGTTGTGGCGGCTGGGCGGGGCGGCGCGATGGCCGCAGGCTTGGCGCTGCCGGTGTCGAAGACGCTGACCAGTTGAGTCAGCGTCACCGTCTGCGCCTGCAGCGAGCCGGCGGCGGCGGCCGCTTCCTCGACCAGTGCAGCGTTTTGCTGCGTGACTTCGTCCATCTGCGCGATGGCCTGGTTGATCTGCTCGATGCCGGAGGTCTGCTCTTCGGTGGCGGAGGTGATCTCGCCCATGATGTCGGTCACGCTGCGCACGCTGTCGACGATGGCCTGCATCGTCGTGCCGGCGCGGTCCACCAGCCTGGCACCGATGTCGACGCTCTCGACCGAGTCGTCGATCAGCGATTTGATTTCCTTGGCCGCCGCGGCCGAGCGCTGCGCCAGGTTGCGCACCTCGGACGCCACCACCGCGAAGCCGCGCCCCTGCTCGCCGGCCCGCGCCGCCTCGACCGCCGCGTTCAGCGCCAGGATATTGGTCTGGAATGCGATGCCGTCGATGACGCCGATGATGTCGACGATCTTGCGCGACGAGGCGTTGATCGAATTCATGGTGGCGACCACCTGCGTGACCACGTCGCCGCCCTGCAGCGCCACTTCCGACGCGGCGATCGCCATCTGGTTGGCCTGGCGCGCGTTGTCGGCGTTCTGCTTGACGGTGGAAGTCATCTCCTCCATCGACGATGCGGTTTCCTCCAGCGAGCTGGCCTGCTGCTCGGTGCGCGACGACAGATCCAGATTGCCGGCCGAGATCTGGCTCGACGCGGTGGCGATGGTCTCCGCGCTGACGCGCACCTGCACCACCATGTTGGACAGGCTGTCGTTCATCTCCTGCAGCGATTCGAGCAGCTGGCCGGTCTCGTCACGGCTGGCGACGACGATGCGCGCCGTCAGGTCGCCGCGCGCCACCGTCCTGGCGACATCGACCGCCGCCTCCAGCGGCCGCGCGATAACGCGCGAAATCGTCAAGGCCAGCGACAGCCCGATCACCACGGCCGCGACCACGGTGATCGTCACCCACAGCCGCGAGCTGCTGTAGAGCACATTGCCTTGGTGGCTGGCGTCCTTGCCGCCGGCCACGTTCAGATTGGCCAGCTTGAGCAGATCGTCGGCCGCCTCCAGGTATTGCTGCTGGGCGTTGCCCTGCACCAACGCGCGCGCCTCGGCGTTCTGGTTCGCGCGCGATAGCGCCAGCACCTTCTTGTGCTCGGCCAGATACTCGTCCCAGTTCTTGCTGAAGCTGTCGTAGAGCGATTTTTCCTCGGGCGAGGAAATCAAGGGGAGATACTCGGCGCGGTTCTTGTCGAAGGCGGCCTGGGCCTTGGCCATGGCCGCTTCGAATTTATCCATGTCGGCACCATCGGTGCTGAGAATATGCTGCAGCTCGGCGATGCGCAGATTGGCGATGTTGGTGTTCATGTCCGAGGTGGCGCGCACGCTCGGCATCCAGTTTTCTTCCATGTCGGTCGACGTCTGGTTGACCTTGGCCATCTGCCCGATGGCGAACGCGCCAAGGAAAACCATCATCGACAACACCAGCAGGAACGACAGGACGAGTTTCCGCGCTACCTTCAGATTGTAGAACCATTGCATACGCCGCGCTCCGTCAGGTTGTAAATTAAGGGTGACCAACAGTTAACGGTAGGGCCGTTCTGCTGCGGCGGTCAATCACCCTAAATGGAGAGCTAGGCGGCGGGCGCGTCCTTGCGATAGTTGTCGACCATCTTGTAGCGCATCGCATACAGCGCGAATACGGCAGCGATCAACAGCGCGAAGGCGGCGAAGAAGAACATCTGGAACGCGATCAGGCCCATGCCGCTGGACGCGATCCAGCCGCCGACCACATCGTTCTTGACGCCCGCATTGACGATCAGAACCCACAGGTTGCCGACCGTGACGGCCAGATACCAGAAGCTCAGAATGATGCCCTTCATCGGCGCCGGCGCCTGGCTGTAGGCGAACTCCAGCCCGGTCGCCGACACCAGCACCTCGCCCAAGGTCAGCAGCGCGTACGGCAGCAGCTGCCACAGGATGGAGACCTGGTCGCCGCCGTCCATGCGCAGCTGGATCAGGCCGATGGCGATCCACGCCGTGCCCGACAGCGCGATCCCCATGCCCATGCGGCGCAGCGGCGTCGGCGTGATGCCGACCGCGCGCATGAGCGGGAACAGCGCCAGGTTGTTGAACGGGATCAGCAGCATCACCAGGATGGGGTTGACCGCCTGCATCTGCGCCGGCAGCAGCGTGAACTCCCAGCCGAAGATCGACAGCAGCGGGCTGTGCATGGTGTTGGCCTGGACGATCCAGGTCGACGCCTTCTGGTCGAACAGCGACCAGAACGGTGTGATCATCGCGAACACGATCAGGATGCGCAGCACCGAGCGCACGCCTTCGACCGCCGCGTCGGTATGCGCGCCGCGCGCCCGCTCGAGCTGCATCGACACGCCGATGCCGCCGAAGGCCAGCAGCGCCACCAGCGCGGTGCAGGCGGCGATGACGAAGCCCCATTGCGGCGTCATCGCCAGCGACAGCACGGCCAGCAGCGCGCCGATGCCGGCCACCACCAGGCCGGGCCGTGATTTGCCGGGCGCGCGCGCCAGCAGGGCGGTGCGGGCGACGCTGCTGAAGGAATCCGGATTCGGCGCGGCCGGCGGCACGTGCACGTATTTTTTCTTGCCCATCCAGAACACCAGCGTGGCGATCGCCATCAGGATGCCGGGAATGCCGAAGGCCACGGCAGGGCCGTAGTCGCGCAGGAACACCGGCATCAGCAGCGAGGCGAAGAAGGAGCCGAAGTTGATGATCCAGTAGAAGGCGTCGAACACCACCTTGGCGCGGTTCTTGTTGGTCTGGTCGAACTGGTCGCCGACGAAGGCCACCACCAGCGGCTTGATGCCGCCCGAGCCGAAGGCGATCAGCGCCAGGCCGAAGTAGAAGCCCTTGAGGTTGTCCTCGAAGATGGCGAGGCAGGCGTGGCCCGCCACATAGATCAGGCTGAACCAGAACACCGTCTTGTACTTGCCGAAGAAGCGGTCGGCCAGCCAGCCGCCCAGCAGCGGGAAGAAATAGACGCCGATGACGAAGGTGTGGAACACGTGCTTGGCCTCGCTGGCGCGGTCGGCCAGCGGAATGAACAGCAGCAGGGTGCTGATCAGGAAAGGCGTGAGGATGTTGCGCATGCCGTAAAAGCTGAAGCGTTCGCAGCCTTCGTTGGCGATGATGTAGGGGATTTGCCGGGGCATCGCCCCGTTGCCGTTACTGCTCACTATGTTTTCTCCCTGTCGTTGTGTAGTTTGACTACTACTTTTTATCTTCAGAATCCCTATAGAAATTCCTATGATATTGATTTTTAACGATTATTTGTAATAATCGGCAAGCGGCCCACTGTTGAAAAATTCGATTTCGTGATGTATATTATCTACAAAATTTATATGTCAGCCAGCCAACCCCGGATTCTCTTATGACTAAGCAACTTACTCAAGTGTCGCCGCACTCCCCAGACTGGTATCGCGAAGCGATCATCTACCAGGTTTACCCGCGCAGTTTCATGGACACCAACGGCGACGGCGTCGGCGACCTGCCGGGGATCACGGCAAAGCTGGACTATATCGCATCGCTGGGCGTGGACATGGTCTGGATCTCGCCGTATTTCAAATCGCCGATGAAGGACTTCGGCTACGACATCTCGGATTACTGCGACGTCGATCCGCTGTTCGGCACGCTGGCCGACTTCGACGCGCTGATCGCCAAGGCGCACAGCCTGGGCCTGAAGATCATGATCGACCAGGTGATGGCGCACACTGCGGAAGATCATCCGTGGTTCAAGGAAAGCCGCGCCAGCCGCGACAATCCGAAGGCCGACTGGTATGTCTGGTCCGACCCGGCGCCGGACGGCAATCCGCCGAACAACTGGATGTCGGTGTTCGGCGGCTCGTCGTGGCAGTGGGACACGCGCCGTCGTCAATACTATTTACATAATTTCCTCGTCAGCCAGCCGCAGCTGAACTTCCACCATCCCGCAGTGCAGCAGGCGCACCTGGACGCGCTGCGTTTCTGGCTGGAGCGCGGCGTCGACGGCATCCGTCTCGACGCCTGCAACTTCCATTTCCACGACCCCGAGCTGCGCAGCAATCCGCCGGCCGTCAACCGCGACACAGCCACCGTCTCGGACGTCAACCCGTACGGCATGCAGGCGCACATCTACGACAAGAGCCGTCCGGAAAACCTGCCGTTCCTGCAGAAACTGCGCGCGCTGCTCAACGAATACCAGGCCGTGTCGATCGGCGAAGTGGGCGCCGACGATTCGCTGGCCGTCATGGCCGAGTACACCGAAGGCGGCGACAAGCTACACATGGCCTACAGCTTCAACCTGCTGGTGCCGGAATGCTCGTCGCACTACATCCGCAAGCAGGTGGAGAATTTCGAGGCGCGCGTCAAGGGCGGCTGGGCCTCGTGGTCGGTCGGCAATCACGACGTGCAGCGCGTGGCCACCCGCTGGGGCGGCCCGGGCGCGCCGGCGGCGTTCGCCAAGATGATCCTGGCGATGCAGCTGTCGCTCAAGGGCACGCCGTGCCTGTACCAGGGCGACGAGCTGGCCTTCGCCGAAGCGGACGTGCCGTTCGAACTGCTGCAGGATCCGTACGGCATCACCTTCTGGCCGGAGTTCAAGGGCCGCGACGGCTGCCGCACGCCGATGGCGTGGACCGGCGACGCCAACGGCGGCTTCACCAGCGGCAAGCCGTGGCTGCCGGTGTCGCCGGACCACATCGCCAAGGCGGCGTCGGTGCAGGAGGGCGATGCGGAATCGTCGCTGGAATTCACCCGCAAGTTCATCGCGTGGCGCCGCAAGCTGCCGCAGCTGACGCGCGGCGACATCCAGTTCTTCGACACGCCGGAACCGGTGCTGGCGCTGCGCCGCGACGTTGCAGGCGAGCACGGCATCATTGCCGTGTTCAACCTGGGTGGCGCGCCGGCCAGCTTCGCCTTGCCGCAGGCGGCGGGCGCCGAGCAGATGGACGGCTACGGCCTGCCGGGCACGGTCAGCGACGGCCAGGTCGAACTGCCGGCCTTCGGCGCGTGGTTCGGCTACGCAAAGTAACAGCGGAAGAGGAGACGATTTCACATCGTTTCCTTCTTTGCATCACGTATTTCGGGTATGCTTCCGCCAACTGTTTTGACTGGCTCGACGATGAAACAAGCTGAAGTGGATCACAAACTCAATCGCAGCGCTTTTGCCGACGGCCCGCGCCTGCTGGCCGACATCGGCGCCACCCACGCCCGCTTCGCGCTGCAGACCGCGCCGGGCGAGTTCCGCGCCGTGCGCGTGCTCAAGTGCGACGACTATCCCGAGATCGTGGCGATGCTGCGCTCCTACCTGGCCGATCACGCCGACATCACGCTCAACCACGCCGCGCTGGCGGTGGCCAACCCGGTCAGCGGCGACCACGTGCGCATGACCAACCGCGACTGGGAATTCTCGACCGACGAAGTGCGCCGCGCGCTGGGTCTGCACACGCTGCTGGTGGTCAACGACTTCACCGCGCTGGCGATGTCCCTGCCGGGCCTGAAGCCGGCCGACCTGATGCAGGTGGGCGGCGGCAAGCCGGCGTCCAATTCGGTGATCGGCGTGCTGGGGCCGGGCACCGGGCTGGGCGTCTCGGGCGTGATCCCGACGGTGGACGGCTTCGTCACGCTCGGTTCGGAAGGCGGCCACACCAACTTCGCGCCGGCCGACGAGCGCGAGTACGCGATTCTTCAGTATGCATGGCAGACCTGGTCGCACGTCTCGACCGAGCGTTTGATCTCCGGGCCGGGGATGGAGATCATCTACCGCGCCATCGCCAAGCGCAACGGCCGCCAGGTGCGCGACCTGACGTCGCAGGAAATCATGGCCGGCGCGCTGACCGACAAAGACCCGCTGTGCCTGGAAGTGCTGGAATGCTTCTGCGCCATGCTGGGCGGCGCCACCGCCAACCTGGCCGTCACGCTGGGCGCGTTCGGCGGCATGTTCATCGGCGGCGGCATCGTGCCGCGCATGGGCGAATGGTTTGCCTCGTCGCCGTTCCGTTCGCGCTTCGAGGCCAAGGGGCGCTTCACCAGCTACCTGTCCGAGATCCCGACCTACGTCATCACCACGCCGAACCCGGCGTTCTACGGCGTGGCGACGATCCTGTCCGAGCACCTGCGCGGACGCAGCGGCGCCAACACCCTGATGGAGCGGGTGCAGCATCTGCAGCACGAGCTGACGCCGGCCGAGCAGCGCGTCGCGCAGCTGGTGCTGGAGCAGCCGCGTCTGGTGCTGAACGAGCCGATCGCCGACATCGCGCGCATGGCCGAGGTCAGCCAGCCGACGGTGATCCGCTTCTGCCGTTCGCTGGGCTTTTTGGGGCTGGCCGATTTCAAGCTGAAGTTCGCCAGCAGTCTGACGGGTGCGATACCGGTGCGGCACAGTCAGGTGCGCGTCAGCGACAGCACGCACGATCTGAGCGCCAAGGTAATCGACAATACTGTTTCCGCGATCTTGAAATTCCGCGACCAGCTGGACGTGCGCTCGCTGGACAAGGCGATCGCGCTGGTGGCCAAGGCCAAGAAGGTCGAGTTCTACGCGATGGGCAATTCGCGGGTGGTGGCGCTGGACGGCCAGCACAAATTCTTCCGCTTCCGCATTCCGACCTCGGCGTATGGCGACTCGCACTTGCTGACGCTTGCGGCGGAGCTGCTCAATCCCGGCGATGTGGTGATTGCCATCTCCAACTCCGGCAAGTTGCCGGATCTGCTGGAAGCAGTCGACCTGGCGCGCGCGGCGGGGGCGGACGTCATCGCCATCACCTCCAGCAATTCGCCGCTGGCGAAGAAGGCCACGGTGTGTCTGGCGGTGGATCACACCGAAGACAGCACCAGCTTCCTGTCGATGATCTCGCGCATATTGCAGCTGCTGCTGATCGACATCCTGTCGGTGGGCATCTCGCTGGACACGCAAAACTCGCGGCTCATCGTCGAGCACAAAACCAAAGGCAGCGACGACAACCGCCGCCTGATGATCTCCCACCTGGACGGCTAAGCTCGTGTCCTAAAACTCCGGGGTCAGTTCCGAAAACTGGACACGGCCTCTACCGTCGCGATTGCGACGGTAGAGGCCGTGTCCAGTTTTCGGAACTGACCCCGTTTTTTCCAGTTTTCGGAACTGACCCCGTTTTTTCGCCTGTTACAAATCGCTGCTTGAACTCTGCGGTAAACAAGTTAAGATATATCTTAATAAGTTATATCTTAACTTGTCATATCTTAGGAGTTATCATGCACCACGGTCACCAACATCATCACCATCACCACGCCATGCACGGCCATCCCGGCCACGGCGGCGGGCCGCGCGGGCGCGGGCCGAAAATGTTCGACGCCGGCGCGATGCGCTATGTCGTGCTGCAGCTGATCGCGGAAAAGCCGCGTCATGGTTACGAAATCATCAAGGAGCTGGAGCAGCGCTCCGGCGGCGGCTACACGCCCAGCCCCGGCGCCATCTATCCGCTGCTGGCCATGCTGCTGGATATGGGGCACGTCTCCGCCACGCCGGACGGCAACAAGAAACTGCATACCATCACCCCGGAAGGCGAGGCTTTCCTGGCCGAGAACCGCCAGTTCGTCGATGCCGTCGTGGCGCGCATGACCGAACCGGGCGATAATCGTGGCGACCTGCGCGCGCTGATGCATGAGGTCAAGCACGCCGTCATCGCCCAGGCATGGGAAGGCAGCCCCAGCGAGCAGAAGCTGGAACAGATCCGCGCCATCCTGCGCCAGGCCGCCGCCGATGTCAACGCACTGAAATAACTGATGACCAATTCACTTGCCCTGACCCCGGCCCGCGAACGCCTGGTCCTCTGGCTGCTGGCGCTGACCCAGTTCACCGTCATCATGGATTTCATGGTGATGATGCCGCTGGCGCCGCAGCTGATGACCGCGTTCTCCATCCAGCCGGCCGCCGTGTCGGGCGCGGTGTCGGCCTATGCCTGGTGCGCCGGCCTGTCCGGCCTGGCCGCCGCGATGTATATCGACCGCTTCGACCGCAAGAAGCTGTTGCTGGTGATGTTCGCGCTGTTCTCGCTGTCCAACCTGGCCTGCGCCGCCGCGCCGAACTTCCATGTGCTGGTGCTGTCGCGCGCTTTTGCCGGCCTGACCGGCGGCGTGCTCGGCGCCATCGTCATGGCCATCATCGGCGACCTGATCCCTGCCAACCGCCGCGGCGCCGCGACCGGCATCGTCATGACCTCGTTCAGCATGGCGGCCGTGATCGGCGTGCCGTCCGGCGTGATGCTGGCCGCGCACTTCGGCTGGGCCTCGCCGTTCTACATCCTGGTACTGTGCTCGCTGCCCATCCTGCTGCTGGCCGCCCGCGTGCTGCCGGCGCTGGACGAGCACGTGGCCCGGCGCGCGCCGCTGTCGGCCGTGCTGCCCAACCTGATCGCGCTGTACCGCGTGCCCAACCATCTGAAGGCGTTCCTGCTGTCGGCGGTCAACATGGCGACCGGCATGATGGTGATCCCCTTCATCTCGCCTGTGCTGGTGAGTAACGTCGGCTTGCAGCCGGCCGAGATCACCTACGTCTACCTGGCCGGCGGCATCGCCACCTTCTTCACCGCGCGCATGGTGGGCAAGTGGTCGGACCGCGTCGGCGCGCACAAGGTGTATCGCACCTTGAGCCTGCTGTTCATCCTGCCGGTGCTGTTCATCACCCACATGCCGGTGATGCCGCTGGTGGGCGTGATGCTGTTCTTCCCGTTCTTCATGGTGCTGGCGTCGGGCCGCAACATCCCGATGCAGGCGCTGATGACGACCGTGCCGGATCCGTCGCGGCGCGGCGCCTTCCTCAGCGCCAACGCGGCGGTGCAGCAGGTCGGCACCGGCCTGGGCGCCTTGCTGGGCGGCCTGACCTTGACGACCAACGCGGCCGAGCATATTTCCGGCTACGGCCTGAACGGCTGGATCGCCGCCGGGCTGGCGGTGTTGACGGTGTTGTGGGTGGGGCAGATACGCGGCGCCGCGCAGGCGGCGCCGGTGCAGAAGGTAGCTTAGTTGTCGATGCTGGTGCGCTTGGCGGGATGCTTCTCGCGGCGCCAGCGCGCCAGGCTGATCACTTCGTCGGAGCTGGCGTCTTCCACCAGGATCTCGTCGTCGCTGGACGAGACCAGGAAGCTTTCCCAGCGCTGCGCCGCTTCGGCGGAGTTTTCCACGTAGCTGAACTGCCAATAGTTCTTGCCGTTGAGCTTGCGCGGCATCGGGTCGTATTCGATCAGGGCGCCGTGCACCTTGCCGCTGGAGTTCTTTTCCAGCAGCGTCGACCAGGCTTGCAGTTCCGGCAAGGACATCAGTGCGGCGGCGGCTTGTTCCTTGGTGCGGGTGGCCTTCGGCTCGGCCGGTGGCGCTGGCTCCTTTGCATCGGTGTCGGCGACGGCGCGCGGCGCGGCGACCGGGGCCGCCTTCTTGGCCGAGGCTGAGCTGCTGGCGCTGGCCGGCGCGACGACCGGCGCCGGCACGGCCGGCGGTTGCGTCGGAGTCGAACTGGAGTAATACGCGCCCAGCGCGACCGCGACCGCGCCGATTGCGGCGGCGGCGACGATCAATTTGCGGGTGGGCAGCTTGCTAAATTCCATGAGGGTATGCCTGCGGCTATTTTATTGCGGCAATACTAAACCAAAGGCCTGTCAGGGGCAACAGACTTCGGCCTCGCCTATACTATTTTGGTATCACTCGCGCGAGATAATTCATAGCCTGACAGGCGGGGTTTTTCGTACCATCATGGCAGCATTAATAAAGGACCATGCACAGTGAACAAGAATATTCTGGGGATAGACTGGGGCACCAGCAATCGGCGCGCGTATTTGATCGATCCATCCGGCGCCTGCCTGGCCGAGCATGAGGACAACCAGGGCATGCTGGCCGTCGGCGGCCGCGACAAGTTCGGCGCCTCGCTGGCTGGCCTGCTGGATGCGATGCGCTTGCCGGCCGATGTGCCGGTGATTATGTCCGGCATGGTCGGCAGCGCTTCGGGCTGGCAGGAAGTCGCCTACCAGGACGCCGCCGCGCCGCTGGAGGGCTTGCCGCAACACCTGGCCCCGGTCACCGATCCGGCCTGGGCGGGACGTTGCCACATCGTTCCCGGCTATTGCTATCGCGACGGCGCCGCCGTCGACGTCATGCGCGGCGAGGAAACCCAGCTGCTCGGCGCGGTCGCGCTGGGCCATCGCGACGGTTGGATCGTGCTGCCGGGCACGCACAGCAAGTGGGTGCTGCTGCGCGATGGCGTGATCCAGTCGCTGGCCACCTACATGACCGGCGAACTGTTCGCCATGCTGTCGGCGGGCGGCACCTTGTCTTCAATGATGAGTGGCGACACCACCGACGCCGCCGGCTTCGCGGCCGGGCTGGACCAGGCGGCGCTCGGGCAGCCGCTGTCCAATTCGCTGTTCCGCGTGCGCGCTGGCGTGGTCGCCAAGGCCGCGCCGCCGGAGCAGGCCGCCGCGCTGGCCAGCGGTTTGCTGATCGGCGCCGAATTCGCCGCCGCCGCATTGCAGGCCGGGCAGGGCATCACCGTCATCGGCTCGCCGGCGCTGGCCGCGCGCTATGCCGCCGCCGCAGAACACTTCGGCCTGCAGTGCCGCGTGCTCGATCCCCATCGCGTGTACTGCACCGCGATTTCTCAATTCATCAAGGCTTGAACATGTCCCTGTCCCATCCGAAAACACCGCTGGTCGCCATCCTGCGCGGCCTCAAGCCCGCCGAGGCGGTCGATGTCGCCAATGTCCTGCACGCCGCCGGCTTCCGCGCGCTGGAGGTGCCGCTGAATCGTCCGGGCGCGATCGAATGCATCGCCGCCATGGTCAAGCTGAACCTGCCCGACACGCTGGTCGGCGGCGGCACCATGCTCAACGTTGACCACGTCGAGGCCGTCTATGAGGCGGGCGGCCGCCTGCTGGTCTCGCCGAATTGCAATCCGGCCGCGATCCGCCGCGCCGCCGATCTGGGCATGTACTGCGCGCCCGGCGTCGCCACGCCGACCGAAGCGTTCGCCGCGCTGGACGCCGGCGCCCATGCGCTGAAACTGTTCCCGGCCGAGATGATCGGCCACGGCGGCCTGAAGGCCTTCGGCAGCGTGATCCCGGCCGGTACGCCGCTGTGGCCGGTCGGCGGCATCACGCCGGAGACGATGGAAGGTTGGGTGCGCGCGGGCGCGACCGGCTTCGGCATCGGCGGCGCGCTGTACACGCCGGGCGTCACGCTCGACGCGCTGGCCGAACGCGCGGCCGCCTTCGTTAGCAAGTGGCGCGCATTGGCCGTATGATGGCGGCTGTCTAAATTCCAGGATACCAAACGATGAGCAAGCATGATGTGCAATGCCTGTGGGAAGCCGGCACGCAACTGGGCGAAGGCCCGCTGTGGGTGGCCGAACAGAACCGCCTGTATTTTGTCGACCTGAAGAGCCGGACGCTGCATGCGCTCGACACGGTCGGCGGCCAGCGCCTCAGCTGGGCCATGCCGGACTACATCTGCTGGCTGGTCGCGCGCCGCGACGGCGACGGCTTCATGGCCGGCCTGCGCGATGGCATCGCCCGCGTCTGGCTGGAGCCGGAGTTACGCATCGAATATCTGCATCGTCCGTTCCCGGCCGGCAGCGGCTTGCGCATGAACGACGCCAAGGTCGACGCGGCCGGCCGCCTCTGGGCCGGTTCGATGCATGACACCGATTACGCGCAGGCGATCGGCACGCTGTTCCGGCTCGATGCGGACTTGTCGCTGCACGCGGCCGAGGGCGGCTATCACATCTGCAACGGCCCGGCCTTCAGCAACGACGGCGCGACCATGTACCACACCGACAGCTACGAAGGCCGCACCTACGCCTATCCGCTGGCGGCCGACGGCGCGCTGGGCGAGCCGCGCGTGTGGCGCCAGTTCGACACGGCCAGCGAAGGTTCGCCGGACGGCATGACGGTCGACAGCGAAGGCTGCGTCTGGGTCGCGCAGTGGGGCGGCGGACGGGTGTGCCGCTACGCCGCCGACGGCGCGTTGCTGGAGACGGTGCGCGTGCCGGTGCGCAATCCGGCGTCGTGCACTTTCGGCGGGCCGGATTTGAAGACCCTGTTCATCACCACCGCGCGCGAGGACAACACGCCGGAGCAGCTCAAGGAGTTTCCGCTGACCGGTGCGCTGTTCGCGGTCAAGGTCGAGGTGGCCGGCGTCGCCGCCGCGCGCTTCGGCTAACCGATCCCCCCTGCACCTTCAGTGTGCCGGTGCGGCTCCCCTGACGCGGATCAGTCCAGTGCTCGCCTTAGTGTGATACATCTGCATGCTGAGCTGATGGGAGGGGCAGCATGAATAACAAAAGTATTTTTTACTCCTGCTGTACGCGCATCTCCTACGAAATTTTCCAGCGACATTATGGTGGAATGCACTATGCATGGTGTTCCCCGTGCTTCGATGCATCTTCGCGATTCAGTCCTGATAACTTGATTCCGCCGAGTTCCAACCCGAAGGACATTTATTGGGGCTTGAAGAAGGATGTGGATGCTGCTGATTTGCATTCGGCCAAAATACGGGAGACTCGCCTAGGTATCCAGAAGGGCGCAAGGCTAAAGTTCAATGCAGGTATCATTGATGATGCGGAGTACAGGGAAATTCTGCAAATAGCAAAGCATGCGCAGGCTGCGGATTTTACGCCGGTGTTGTATGTCATTCCGGTGGCGCCGGTTCGTGGCATGTTCGGACTTGTTCCGCTCAAGGGCCGGGCTAGTCTTTTTTCTGAAGAGTACATAATAGAAAATCTTCCTCGTCATCGCTTTGATGTGATTGAGTTATAAAAATCAGGAGGGTCAGATGAATATTCTTGCATACGTTGAATCCGTTTCGCCCACCACAGCGATAGAGGGACTGCACTATTGTCTGAGGGCTCTTGAACACGCTGGTGAACCCTATGCGCGTGAACGGGACTTCTTTTTCGATGCTCCGTCCAGCAGGCCGGGGCCGGAAAGCAGAGCCCTGACCATGGCTGTTCTCTCTGGAATCGAGAAGGCTGAGCAGAAATCGATTCATCAGCTTGACCGTGAAACGATAACGAATTATGTCTGCGCAATTTGCGATGCAGGTGATGCTCTGTGCAATCGTATGCTGGAGTTTGATCGGGAACCGGCGGTGCCTGTTCGTCCCTGCTAAAATCTCGGATCATTTTCAATGGTCCCATCATGCAGAAACCAGTCATACGCTATTTACACCTCACGCCCGACAGCGATTTTCCGGCGCTGGACGGGCTGTCGCATTTCAAGGCGGTGCTCGTCATCGAGGCCGAGGTGGCCGAGATGACGATGTGGGAAACCAGCCGCGCGCTGATCGCCTCGGGTTGTCTGTACGCGCTGGCGTGGGGCGACCAGTGCGAAGCCTGGCGCGAGGCGCTGGAAGACGCCAGCCTCGAAGCCGCCGACTACGACGACCTGCCGCCAGAGCAGCAAGTGATCACAACCGCGCACGAGGACGAGGATCTGAGCGAGGTCTTCTGGTTCGCCAAGCACCGCGCCGTGCATCCGGCCGAGCTGCGCGAGACACTGATCCTGCACATCGCCGACACCCCGCGCCGCGACGACATCGAAGCCGAGTACCGCGACGCTTGATCGCCTGTCTTTACATCATTGACGAGAATCAGCCGCGTGCGCTTCTTCATATGCTACATGTCGGTGCCTCCGAGCTCCAGCCCCAGGGCTATCTATTGGAGTCTTCAAGGAGATGTGGATGCGGCTGACCTGCACTCCGCAAAAATAAGAGATATCCGAAGAGGCATCCAAAAGGGCGCCGCCATCAAGTTCAAAGAAGGTAGTATCGACGCGGTGGAGTATCGCGAAATTCTCAAGATAGTGAGGCGGTCTCAGCTTGCCGATTTTAAGCCGTTTAGCACATCCCTTATCCGAAGAATATATCATCAAGCATTTGCGCAGAGAGTTCTTCGATGCGGTGGAACTTTAGACGGGAGGCCTGATATGAACATCCTTGCTTATGTTGAATCCGTGCCGTTTGAAATCGGGAACGAGGCACTTTTTTATTGCACGCGGGCCTTCGAGGTAATGGCTTGGCCCAAGGAGCTAAGACGCGATATATTTTTTGACGCTCCTTCATGCGAGCCAGGTCCGGAAAGCAGGGCGCTGACATTGGCAATTCTGGCTGGCATAGAGAAGGAACAGGGGCAGCCGCTGGACCAGATTGATCGACAAATCCTCGATGCGTATGCGCGTGACATTGGCGACGCTGGCGAAATCATAGCAAGTCGTATTCCTGGTTTGGATGACGAACGAGGAGAAGAACTACTACGCCAGATGCGTGCCGGTTGGGTGCGCAATGCACCCGTCGAAGAAAGCCAAGCGAAGTGACATCAAAATGTGACTTTCACCGAGGGCGCGCTGCGCTTTGCTTCGCCGTGGAAGACGGCTTCGATGTTGTTGCCGTCGGGGTCCAGCACGAAGGCCGCGTAGTAGCCGGGATGATAGGGCCTTTCTCCGGGGGCGCCGTTGTCCTTGCCGCCGTTGGCCAGCGCGGCCTGATAAAACGCCTCGACCATGGCGCGGTCGCGCGCCTGGAAGGCCAGGTGGTGGCGTCCCGTCAGCGCGCCTTGCGCCGCCTCGCTGTCGGCGGTTGAGACAAACAGCTCGTCGGCCCAGAAGTAATCTTCCCCGGCCCCGCCGAGCGGAATCCCCAGCGCCTCGAAGACGGCCGTGTAGAATTTTTGCGAGGCGGGCAGATCCCGCACCACCAGATGAAGATGGTCGATCAGGCGACCACGATGCAGTTCATGTGTTTCCATGCTGTGCTCCTTCGGCGTCATCGGCCCGGACCAGCCATCCTAGCGCGAAACGCCGGCAAACCGGCGCGCCAATGAAAAAAGCCGGCTTCCGAAGAAGCCGGCTTTTTCAGCAGCGGACTGCATGCTCCGGCGAACCGGAGCGGCACATTACATCATGCCGTCCATACCGCCCATGCCGCCCATGCCACCCATGCCGCCGCCCATGCCGCCGGCAGCTTTGTCGTCGGCAGCTTCGGCCACCATGCAGTCGGTGGTCAGCATCAGGCCGGCGATCGACGCTGCGTTTTGCAGTGCCGAACGGGTGACCTTGGCTGGATCCAGCACGCCCATTTCGACCATGTCGCCGTAGGTGCCGTTGGCGGCGTTGTAACCGTAGTTACCGGTGCCGGCCAGAACCGCAGCAACCACCACCGAAGCTTCTTCGCCGGCGTTTTGCACGATCATGCGCAGTGGCTCTTCCATGGCGCGCAGGACGATCTTGATACCTGCGTCCTGGTCCGGGTTGTCGCCTTTGACGGTGATCGAAGCGCGGGCGCGCAGCAGGGCTACGCCGCCGCCTGGCACGATGCCTTCTTCAACCGCTGCACGGGTGGCGTGCAGCGCGTCTTCCACGCGGGCTTTTTTCTCTTTCATTTCAACTTCGGTCGCTGCGCCGACTTTGATCACTGCAACGCCGCCGGCCAGCTTGGCCACGCGCTCTTGCAGTTTTTCACGGTCGTAGTCCGAGGTCGCTTCTTCGATCTGCACGCGGATCTGCTTGACGCGGCCTTCGATGCCTTCAGCCTGGCCAGCACCGTCGATGACGATGGTGTTTTCCTTGCCGACTTCGATACGCTTGGCCTGGCCCAGTTCTTCCAGGGTGATTTTTTCCAGGGTCATGCCGACTTCTTCAGCAACGACCTGACCGCCGGTCAGGATCGCGATGTCTTCCAGCATGGCCTTGCGACGGTCGCCGAAGCCTGGAGCCTTGACGGCGCAGGTTTTCAGGATGCCGCGGATGTTGTTCACCACCAGGGTTGCCAGCGCTTCGCCTTCGATGTCTTCGGCGATGATCAGCAGTGGACGACCGGCTTTAGCGACTTGTTCCAGTACCGGCAGCAGATCGCGGATGTTCGAGATTTTCTTGTCGCACAGCAGGACGAATGGATTGTCCAGGATCGCGACTTGCTTCTCTTGGTTGTTGATGAAGTATGGCGACAGGTAGCCGCGGTCGAACTGCATACCTTCCACGATGTCCAGCTCGTCGTTCAGCGACTTGCCGTCTTCCACGGTGATGACGCCTTCCTTGCCGACTTTTTCCATCGCTTCAGCGATGCGCTCGCCGATCGAGTAGTCGGAGTTGGCCGAGATCGCGCCAACCTGGGCGATTTCCTTGGTGGTGGTGCATGGACGGGCGATGATGGCGATCTGCTCGACGGTGGCGGCAACGGCCTTGTCGATGCCGCGCTTCAGGTCCATCGGGTTCATGCCGGCGGCCACGAACTTCATGCCTTCGCGCACGATGGCTTGAGCCAGCACGGTCGCGGTGGTGGTGCCGTCGCCGGCGTTGTCGCTGGTGCGGGAAGCAACTTCCTTGACCATCTGCGCGCCCATGTTCTGCAGCTTGTCTTTCAGTTCGATTTCCTTGGCAACGGATACGCCGTCCTTGGTGACGGTAGGGGCGCCGAACGAGCGTTCCAGCACGACGTTGCGGCCTTTCGGGCCCAGGGTGACTTTGACTGCGTTGGCCAGGACGTTGACGCCTTCGACCATTTTGGCGCGCGCTGCGTCGCCGAAGATTACTTCTTTAGCTGCCATGTTGTTTCTCCAGAATTAGGTGTTGAATGCAATACGAAACGTCAATTACTTGACGACGATTGCCATGATGTCTTCTTCGCGCATGACCATCAGTTCCTGGCCGTCGACTTTGACGGTTTGACCGGCGTATTTGCCGAACAGGACGCGGTCGCCTACTTTGACATCCAGCGGACGGACTTTGCCATCTTCCAGAATCTTGCCATTGCCGACGGCGAGCACTTCGCCTTGATCCGGTTTTTCAGCAGCCGCATCAGGGATGATCAGGCCGGACGCAGTTTTGGTTTCCTGGTCGAGGCGTTTGACGATGACTCGATCGTTCAAAGGGCGAAGGTTCATACAAAACTCCTTAATTTAACAATGGTACAGTTTGTTGCTGTTTCAATCAGATTGCCACAGCGGAAAGTTGTTGAGGGCGCTGTTAGCACTCTCTCGTAACGAGTGCCAATTATAGGGACGACCTTGGTGTATTTCAAGGCGAACTCTTTGCGGATGCGCAAAAAAGGAGAGGTTTGATGCAGATATGCCATGTTTGGAACGCCGGCAAGGTGCTTGTCGGCGTTCCGGCGGCGATTACGGGTCGAGAGGATCGAGCGGGTCGATGCGCAGCGACTTGGCCGATGGGCGGAAGACCAGCTCGGTCGGCGACAGGCGGGCGCCTACCGTTCCGGGCATGTAGCCGAGCTCCTTTTGGTTACGCGAGGCGAACTCCGCGCCTTCGATGTAGCGGCTCTGGTTGGTGTAGGTGACGATCAGGCTGTCCTTGTCCAGCGGCGCGCCCATCGCGACCAGCCGGCGCGTCACGTTGCGCAGGTTGGTCGTGGTGTGGCGGGCATAGGGTTCGATGATGATCGATTCCGCCGGCACGCCGAAGCGCTCGATCAGCGCCTTGCGCATCTCCACCGCCTCGACGAAGCGGGTGCCTTTCGGATGCACCGAAGCGCCGCTGAGGATGATAAACGGCGCCTCGCCGTCGGCGAAGCGCTTGGCGGCCAGCCGCACGTTCCACTTGCCGCGCGTGCTCAGCGCCATGCCGACGTTCTCCGGGCCGATGCCCGGAATGATGATGGCCGAGTAGCGGAACAGCTTCCAGTCGATGATCTGCGCACGGCCCAGCGCGCCCGCGTTGTGGCGCAGGTCGAGCGGCTCGAAGGCGACGGCGTCGGCGCGGTCGTTGGCGTCGAGCAGCGCGATGGCCAATGGCAGGCTCGGGTCTAGCGATACCGCCGGATCGTCTTCGCTGGCTTTGGCCAGCGCCTGCGCATCCTTGACGGCGGCGTTGAACAGCAGGCTGCCGGGCACGTCGATCGGGCCGTCGACCAGCGGATAGCGCGGCGCCAGGCCCTGGCCGTAGACCTGGATGATGCTGTTCAAGCCGCGCAGTTCACGGCCGACCTGGGCCAGCGCGCCATCGTCGGCCACGGTGGTTTTGCGCCAGGCCGACGCCGGCGCCTTGGCGGCCCTGGCCGCGAAGTCGTTGATTTCGGCATCGGTCCACAGGCTGGCGTTCAGCACGCAGGCGGTCTCCTGCTTGCAGGCGTCGATGCGCGCGCGGCGCTCGGCCGGCGCCGGGATGCCGGGGCGCGCCGCGCCCATGTCCACCAGCGCGGGAAACAGCTGGTTGGCCAGCAGCGACCAGTGCTGGTCGCGCACCGGCGCGGCGTGGGCTTGCTGCGCCAGCAGCAGGGAAATGGTAATAATCGTTTTCTTCATCATCGGGTTCACCATGCTTTGCTCAGTACCAGGCGGGCGCTGCGGCCGAATACCGGGCGTCCGTAAATTGCTTCCTTGCTGCCTTGCCCGCCCAGCGCGTCGGTACGGGTGTTGCCTTCGGTCAGGCCCTTGGCGTTGGTCAGGTTGTCGCCGACGATCTGCAGCCGCCAGTCGCCGCGGCTGACCGAGAAGCCGGCGCCGATGGAATGGTAGGCCGGCATCGCCGTCGCTTCGAAGAAGTCGACGTAGCGCTTGCCGGTATAGGCATAGCTGCCGTACAGCTCGACCAGCTTGTCGCCGACGTTGAAGCTGTAGTTGGGGCGGATGTTGCCGAACACCTTGGGCTCGCGGATGATCTGGTTGCCGACGACCTTGGACGGATCGGCGCCGGCGGCGTTGACGAACTCGCGGTACTGCGGATCCTGCAAGGTCAGCGAGCCGTTGATGTAGAAGCGCTCCGTCAGGTGCAGCGCGCCGTCGAACTCGGCGCCGCGCACCACCGCCTTGCCGAAGAACGGCAAGGTCTGGTCGTTGCGGCCGGTGACCGGATTGAAGGCGGCGAACGAGGCGTTGAGCGGATCGAACTGCGTGTAGAAGCCGGTCACGTACAGATAGGAGCGGCCGGCCGCCATCTTGAAGCCGATTTCATACTGGTCCGCCTTGGTGGTCAGCACCAGCGGGTCGACCGACGAGGCGACCTGCATCGACGGCGGCACTTCCAGGTGCGACACCCGCGCGTAGCCGCCGAAGCGCTGCGAGAAGTCGTAGTTGGCGCCCAGCGTCCAGTTGACCGTGTTGATGTTGTACTTGTGTTCCTGGCGGGCGCCGGTGAAGGCGCGGGTGGTGTCGTCGGCCAGCGTGGTGGCGTCGCCGAGGTTGAGCTGCTTGGTCAGCAGCGCGTAGCCGTCGTAGTGGTAGCGTTCCTTGCGCACGCCGCCGTCGAGGCGCAGGCCGTCGATGACTTCCCAGGTGTCGTTGACGTAGAAGGCGCCCATCTTGGCGTCGACGTCGCCCTGGTTCAGCGTGGTGGTGTAGCGCAGCACGCCGTTGTCGGTCACCGAGCCCAGCACCGCGCCGGAGGCGGAGTAGGCCAGCAGGTCGAGCGTGCGCGGCTTGCCCTGCACTTCGATCAGCATGTCGTTGTAGACGGTCTTGCTGGTCAGGCCGTAGCCGCTGCCGTAGAAGCCGAGCTTGACGTCGTGGTTGCCCAGGCCGGTCTGGAAGTTGCGGGTGATGTTGATGTCCGCCTGGTTCGAGTAGAAGTCCGACGCGCCGGCGCGGTACTGCGCCTGCATCACCAGGCCTGAGGCGGCGGCCGGGTTGTAGACCTGGGCGCCCTTGCTGCCGGCGATGGCGTAGCCGAGATGGTCGACGGCGCCGAAGGCGGTCTTGGCCGCGCCGAGGAAGCCGTTGGCGAAAGTGGTTGCGTCGGCCGGATTGGAGGTCGAGTAGAAGGCGTCGAAGTCCAGCGTGCCCTTGGTCGCGCCGCCCTTGGCCGACAGCTGCCACTTGCCCAGGTCGCCCTCAAAGCGCACGCCGAGATTGCCGTATTCCATATGGCGGCCGCTGGCCAGGTCGCGGGTGTCGGTTTGCAGCTTGCCGTTGCCGTCCAGGTATTTCTGCGGCACGGCGCGCAGCGATGGCGAATTCATCGTGCCATCGAAGTAGTCGATGTATTTGTCGAGCGACACCGCCGGATTGCGCGGATCCGAAATTGGAATCGGCAGGTAGAAGGCGTTGTGGTCGTTGAGATAGTTGGCGCTGACGGTCAGCGTGCCGGACTCCAGCACGCGCTTGATGTTGCCGCGAATCTGGCCGCCCTTGTCGTTGGGGAAGCCGTTGTCGCGATGGCCGTCGTCCTGGCGGATGAAGCCGCCGACCGCGTAGAAGGTCTTGTCGTCGATCTTGCCGGCCTGGTACAGGTCGAGGCGTCCGAGGCCGGTGGTGCCGAGCGTGACCTGCGCCTTGCCCTTGGTGGTTTCGGTGCCGGTGACGGTGCTGCTGTTGACGATGGCCGCTGCCTGGCTGCCGTAGATCGATGCCGGGCCGCCGCGCACCACTTCCAGGCTCTTGGTCATCAGGTCGTAGCGGTTCAGGCTGTCGCCACGGAAGAAGAAGCCGTTCATTTCGGTGAACAGCGGCAGGCCGTCCTGCTGGAACAGCGCCAGGCCGTCGTCGGTCGGGATGCCGCGCACACGGGTGATGTTCTGCACCTCGCCGCCGGTGGCCTCGACCTGGATGCCGGGCAGCTTGCCCAGCAGGTCGGCCATGTTTTGCGGCGCAAGTTTTTGCACGTCGTTCTGCGACAGCGAGTTGACTGCGTAGGAGACGTCGAAGCGGCGCTGCGGGCGGGCCGAGCCGGTCACGACCACGCTGGCGACGTCGGCTTCCTCGCCTTCTTTCGCTGCCGTGGCTTGCTGGGCGAACGCAGGGACGGACATGGCGTACAAGGCACCGATCACCCAGCTATGGGCGAGCGTGTTTTTTCTCTTCATCATGGTTTTCTCCGGGTGGTTGGAATCAATCGAGGCGGAGTATAGGCACGCTCTTTTGGGTATAATTATTTATTACTTGTAAAATAAATAGAATATGACAGGCGTGTTACAGGAATTGCCTTTCTAACCACAACAACATGAAAATTGCGCGGCTTAAACTGTCTTCGGAAGAAAAACGTTTGTTATGGCAGCTCCGGACCAAGGGACCGCTGCCGCGCAGCGACCTGGCGATGGCGCTGCAGGTGAGCAATTCGGCGCTGACCAAGCTGTCGCGCAATCTGATCAGCATGGGGCTGGTCGAGGAACAGGCTTCGTCCGATGTCAGCGGTCGGGGCCGCCCGACAGTGCCGTTGACGATCTCGGCCGCAGGCGGCTTCGCGGTCGGCGCCACGGTGCACAAGGGGATGCTGGAAATCGCGCTGGTCGACTACGCGGGCGGCATCATCTCGCTGACCGCCGAGGAGGTCGGCGCGCCCGATCCGCTGGCGTTCGCGCAGTTGCTGGAGCAGCGCATCACCGAGCTGTCGGTCAAGCACCGCCTGCTGGGCGGGCGCTTCCTCGGCGTCGGCATCGGCCTGCCCGGGCCGCCGAAGTGCCGCGACGGCGGGCAATGGAACATCGTTCCCGACCTGCCGGGCTGGCGCGACGTGCCGCTGCGCCAGATCCTCGACGACGCGCTAGGCTTGCCGACCATGCTGGAAAACGACGCCAACGCCTCCGCGCTGGCCGAGTACTACCTGAACGACGCGATCCGCAAGTCTTCGACGGTGGTGGTGTTCCTGCTCGGGTATGGCATCGGCGCGGGCGTGATCGAGGACGGCCGCCTGCTCAAGGGCGAGTTCGGCGGCGCGGGCGAAATCGGCGGCCTGTATCCGATGGACCGGCCGCGCCCGACCACGATGGACTTGCTGTCGGTGCTGCGCGGGGCGGGCTGTACGATCCAGTCGGTCGCCCATTTCGACGAGGCTTGCGTCGGCCACGAAGCGCTGATCGAGTGCTGGCTGGACCGGGCGGCCGAGCAGCTGGTGCCGCTGGTCGACAGCGCGATTTCCTGGTTCGACCCGGGCGAGATTGTGTTTTCCAGCCCGCTGCCGGAATCCATCATGGTCCGCCTCGCCGCCAGGCTGAACGAGGGCAGGCTGCGCTGGCCCGAGCACCGCAAGGCCACCGAGATCCGCGTGTCGCGGCTGGGCGGCAGCTCGATCGCGCTGGGCGCGGCGCTGTTGCCGATTCATGCGGCGACCACGGTTTCGTTCTGGTAGGACAGCCATGCGCCGCTATCTCGACAGAGTGAAGACGGACCGGCATTTGATCGGTTATTCAAGCGGCAATTTCGGCAAAAACCTGTTGCTCGGCAGCGTGGACGTCACGCTGCTCTTCGTGCTGACCGACCTGCTGGGCATCGCGCCGCAGCGCGTCAGCGTGCTGATGCTAATGGTGTTCGGCGCCGACCTGATGCTGGACCTGGGCGCCGGCCTGCTGGCGGCGTGGGCGCAGAACCGGGGCGCCGGCTACCGCCGCCTGATCGTGCTCGGCGCGCCGCTGTGCGCCGGCGCGTTCGCGCTCATTTACAGCCTGCCGCTGCTGGGCGTCGACAACATCGTGGTGATCGCGCTGGCGGTCGTGTTCTTTCGCGGCGCGTACGCGGTCATCGACGTGCCGCATAACAGCCTGCTGGCGCGCGTGGCGACCGACAGCCGCGCGCGCGGGCGGGCGTCCGGCTACCGCACCGTATTCAGTTCCGCCGCCAGCGTGGTGATCGCCACCGTGCTGGTGCCCTTCATGGGCGCGGACGGCGTGCCAGCCACCGCCGGCCAGCTGGCGCTGCTGGGCGGCGCGGGCGGTTTGCTGTTCTGCGGCGCGATGTTTTTCGCGGCCTGGTCGGCGCGGGAGGAGGGCGCTGCGGGACGACCGCCGCGAAGCGCCGCGCGCATCGTCTTCCTGCCCAAGCTGGACCGCTTGTTCGCGGCCATCGCCATCATCGCGCTGGTGACCGGGTTCGCGATGCCGGTGTTTGGCAAGATGATGCTCTACATCGCCACGTACGCGCTGCACCAGCCGGCGCTGGCGGGCCGCTTGCTGTTGACGATCACGCTGGGACAGCTGGCCGGCGTGACGTTGTGGATCTACCTGGTACGGTCCTGCGAGAAGACGGATTTGCTCGCCGCCAGCCACGCGGTCGGCATCGCCGGCATCGCGTGCTTCGCCATGGCCGGCGAGCACGCCTGGCTGTTGACGGCATCGGCGGTGCTGATCGGCGTCGGCTTCGCCGGCGTGTTCATGCTGCCTTGGGGGATCTTGGCCGACATCACCGACTTCGCCGCGTTCCGTCATCGCGAGCGGCGCGAGACGGCCACCTTCGCCACGGTTCTGGTGATACTCAAGGCGGGCGGCGTGGCGTCGCTGGCGGCCATCGGCTGGGTGCTGGGGAAGCTGGGCTATGTGGCCGGCGTGGCGCAGGCGGCGTCGGTCATCGACGGCATGAAGCTGCTGGCGTTCGGCGTGCCGGTGCTGGGCTCCGTCATCGCGATCCTGACCTTGCGGCGGCTGGCGGTCGGGCACGAGGTGCATGCGCGCGTGGTGCGGGCGAACCGGCGCTGGGCTTGATGGCTACTCGCGCGCATCGCCGTCATCGCGCTGGCTGTTGAGCACCAGCATCGCGCCCTCCGCCGTGAAGCGCCGCGCGGATTCCCTGGGTTGAACCGGTGATAACGGCCACCTTGCGGTTGAGTCGTCCAGACATCGCCACCTCTCTGCGGCGCACCCCGAGGCTTGCGCTCAGGGTCAGACCCCGTACGGGGTCTGACCCTTGTATCGCCGTGCGGGGTAGCGTAACGGTTTTAACGGCGCTCGCCGCGCGTTTTCAGTTGGTCCAGCAGCACGGCAGCCAGCAGGATCACGCCGCGCATCAGGTATTGGTAGAACGCGTCGACATCCATCAGGTTCATGACGTTTTCCACCGTACCCATGATCAGCACCCCAATCAGCACGCCGAAGATGCGCGCCTTGCCGCCCTGTAGCGACACGCCGCCCAGCACGCAGGCCGAGATCACGTCCAGCTCGAAACCCTGCGCCGCATTCGGCTGCCCGCTGGTAATGCGCGACGCCAGGATCAAGCCCGCCATCGCAGTGACCAGCCCCTGCAGCAGGAAGATCCACACGCGCAGCCGCTCGACGCGCACGCCGGCCAGCCGCGCCGCTTCCGGATTGCCGCCGATGGCCAGCGTGTTGCGGCCGAAGACCGTCTGGTTCAGCAGCACGCCGAACACCAGGAAGCACAGGCCGCACACCAGCACCGGCAGGGGCATGCCGAAGAAGCGCTCGTCGCCGAAGGCGATGAAGGCGTCGCTGTTGATGCCGACCGCCTGGCCCTTCGATACGATGAAGGCCAGCCCGCGCACCATCAGCATGGTCGCCAGCGTGGCGATCAGCGCGTTGACGCGCAGGTAGGCGATAAGCACGCCGTTGCAGGCGCCGATCAGGGCGCCGGCGGCCAGGCCCGCGCCGACGGCCAGCGTGACGCTGCCGCTTTGCTCCATCACGATCGCGCCCAGCACGCCGGCGAAGGCGATGGTCGAGCCGACCGACAAATCGAAGTCGCGCGAGGCGAGGCACAGCATCATGGTGCAGGCGACCATGCCGATCTGCGCCACCGACAGCATCAGGCCGACCACGTTGGTCAGCGAGAAGAAGTTTTCCACCGTCGCCGCCAGCACGGCGAACAGCACCACGTAGGCCAACGGCATGCTGTACTCCGACAGCCATTGGCGCGAGATCAGAGGGCGCGGCGACGGCGCGGCCGGATTCAATTGTGAGACGTTCATGCGATGCTCCGTGTTGGTAGTGCGGGCGTTTCAATGTAGGGCGTTGGGGCAGGCGTTGCATCGGGCAGCGCCAGGCGCAGGACCTCGGTTTCGCTGGCTTGCGCGCGCGGCAGCTCGCCGCAGATTTCGCCTTCGCGCATGACGATCACGCGGTCCGAGATGCCCAGCACTTCCGGCAGTTCGCTCGAAATCACGATCACGCAGCAGCCGCGCTCCGCCACCTCGTGGATGATGCGGTAGATGTCGTTCTTGGCGCCGACGTCGATGCCGCGCGTCGGCTCGTCGAGTATCAGCACTTTCAGGCCCGGTTCCGCCAGCCAGCGCGCCAGGATCACCTTCTGCTGGTTGCCGCCGGAGAGCAGACGGATTTCCTGCTGCCGGTTCGGCGTCTTGATGCGCAGGCGGGCGATGAACTCGTCGGCCAGCGCGGCCTCGCGCTTGTGGCGCAGGAACAGGCCGGCGCGCAGGTCGTTGCGGCGCACGCTGATGTTGATGTTCTCCGCCACGGAGGCCGTGGCCAGGATGCCTTGCTCCTTGCGGTCCTCGGGGCACAGCACGATGCCGGCCGCGATGGCGTCGGCCGGGCCGCCCGTACCTACTGGCGCGCCGTCGAGCGTCACGGTGCCGGCGCTGCGCGGATCGGCGTTGTACAGCAGGCGCATCAACTCGCTGCGCCCGGCGCCGACCAGGCCGAAGAAGCCCAGCACCTCGCCGCCGCGCACGGAAAAGCTTTGCGGGCCTTTCACATGCTTGCCGTTGAGGCCTTCGATCTTCAGCCGTTCCGCGCCGTGCGGGCGTTCGCGGTAGTCGTAAATGTCGCTCAGCTCGCGGCCGACCATGTCGCTGATCAGGCGCTCGCGCGGCACGTCGGCCATCACGTCGTGGGTGACGATCTTGCGGCCGTCGCGGAAGATGGTGCAGGCGTCGCACAGCTCGTACAGTTCTTCCAGGCGGTGCGAGATGTAGATCAGCGTGCGGCCCTCGGCGCGCAACTCCTTCACGAGCCGGAACAGGATTTCGGTCTCGCGGTGCGACAGGCTGGACGTCGGCTCATCGAAAGCGATGACCTGCGCGTCCTGCATGATGGCCTTGCAGATCTCCACCATCTGCCGCTGTGCGATCGACAGGTCGATCAGCTTTGCGTCCGGCGACAGGTCGACGCCGATGGCGGCCAGTTTCTCGGCCACGATGCGGTGCGCCTTCGGTTTATCCAGCAGGCCGAATCGGGTCGGCATGCGGCCCAGCAGCACGTTCTCCGCCACCGTCAGTTCCGGCACATATTGCAGCTCCTGGTGGATGATCGAGACGCCGGCCTTGATCGCATCCTTGGCGCTGGTGAAGTGGCGCTCGGTGCCGCCGACCAGCAGGCGGCCGCCATCCGGCTTGTACTGGCCGCCGAGGATTTTCAGCAGCGTCGACTTGCCGGCGCCGTTCTCGCCCAGCAGCCCGTGCACCTGGCCGGCGTGCGCCGAGAAGCTCACCCCGTTCAGCGCCTTCACGCCCGGGAAGAACTTGCAGACCTGGTCGAATTGCAGGTATGCCGTCATCTCACTGGCCCATCGCTTTGCGGACTTCCGCCTGGTTGGCGCGGGTCATCAGCATGCCCTTGGTCAGCACCTCGGCCGGCGGCGTGCCTTTGCCGGTGATCCAGTTGTACAGGTTGACCGAGGTCTGGTAGCCATGCTCCTTGGCGCTGATCATGACGGAGCCGAAGAAGCCCGTCGCCGCCGGCTTGTTGAGTTCATTCTCGGCAGCCTTGGCGCCGCCGATGCCGACGCCGACCATGTTGTCGGCCTTGATGCCGCGTCCCTCGGCCGCGCGCACCGCGCCCAGCACCGCTTCGTCATTCAGGCCGACCGCGACCCAGTGCTTGAACTTGGCGTTCTTGGTCAGCGCGATGTTGGCGGCGTTGAAGGCGTTCTCGGTATCGGTCTTGGCTTGCGGCGCGTCGATGATGTTCGCGGCCGGGAAGCCGGCGGCTTTGAGCGCGTCGACCGCGCCGGTGGTGCGTTCCTTGGCGGTCGGCAGCTGGTCGTAGGCGACGCGGATCGCACCCACCTCCGCCATGTTCCACTTGCGCGCCTTGATCTCGGCGATGATGCCTTCGCCGACCTGCTTGCCGATGGCGTAGCCGGAGATGCCCATGTGCGGGATCGATTCGATCGGCTTGCCGCCGCCGTCGACCAGGCGGTCATCAACCGAGATCACTTTCAGGTTGTTGCGCTTGGCCGAACGCTCGACCGCCTTGCCCAGCTTGACGTCCGGCGCGCAGATGACGAAACCCTGCGCTTTTTGCGCGGCCAGGTTGTCGATCGCGGCCATCATTTTTTCGCCGTTCGGCACGCCGATCTTCACCAGCGTGAAGCCTTTGTCTTTCGCGGCCTGTTCGGCGTAGCGCCATTCGTCCTGGAACCACGGTTCCTCCGCCTGCTTGACCAGGAAGCCGATCTTGACGGGATCGGCGGCGTGGGCGAGGTTGGCGGCGGCCATGATGCAGAGCGTTGCTGCGGCGATGAGGGTACGTTTCATGTTGAATCTCCTGTTTATATTGTTCTTTACGGCGCTACGCGCAGCTGATACACGGGTATCACACTGATGCCGCGCACGCTGGCTATTTGCTTGTCGCCGCCGAAGTCGGGGCGTGCCTCTTTGGGCAGGTAGACCGGCGCGTCGGCGCGCAGCGGCAGCACGGATACGGTCAGCGGCTGGTCCAGCAGCGCGGTATTCTGGCGCAGGCCGAACTGCCATTGGTAGCCGCTGTAGTACCAGTCGTCCAGCAAGCGGGTGCCCGAATACAGGCGGCCGATGTCGCCGACGAAGTCGATCTGCAGCAGCGCGTCGTGCAGGCCAAGCAGCTGCTCGCGCGGTACGCTGACCTGCCATGCTGCGGCGGCCTTGAACGTTTCCGGGATCGGCTGCAGCGCGGCTTTCGCCAGGCCGCCTATCATGACAGGAGGCGCGTCCTGCGCGGCGCGCGTTTGCGTCAGCGAGGCTTTCAGTTCGCGCGCCGGCAGCTCGGCTTCGAAGGCCTGGAAGATGCCGTCGTTGCCGGCGGCGTGCAGTGCGACGTTGGACGATGGCGCCGAGCCGGTGGCCCTGGCGCTCCACATGGCGCTGTCGCTGCTGGCTTTCGGCTCGGCGTTCAGCGCGGGGTAGACGGCGAAGCGGAACTTGCCGCTGCCGGTCGAGCGCAGTTGCAGCGCGTGGTCGCAGGTGTAGACCTGCTGCGCGCTCAATACGAGGCGGCGCTGGCCGGCCAGCTGCACCACGTTCAGTTGCTGCGATTGTTCCGGCGTCAGCACGACGATGGTCAGCGGGCGCTTGCCGTTGCGCCGCACCGTCACCGCCGCCTTGGCGCCAGGCTGCACGCCTGTCACCAGGGTGCGGCCATCGGCCACGGTTACTTGTGCGCCCGGTGCGGCAACGCCTGCGGCCGCGTCGAACGCGAATTCGGCAGGAACGCCGGCGGTGGCGGCGAATACCGCCACCATGCCGGCCTTGCCCTGGTCGAGCAGCGTCACCGGCTGCGCGGTGGCGTATTGCAGGTTCACGCCGTCCAGGTCCAGGTTCAGCGGCCAGATGAAATAGGCGCCGTCGGCGATGTCGACCGGCTTGCTCGGCAGCGTGATGCCCTGGCCCGGCAGCTTGACCTTGAACTGCGTCGCCTTCTGCGCCGCCATCGCATATTGGCGGACATGGTTGTTCACGAACAGGAAGCCGTGATCGCCTTCGCTGCGCACCGCGAAGCGCGCGGTCTTCAGGTCGGCCGGCGTGGCGGGCGTGTTGTCGGGCTTACGCACCGTCATCGGCGCCAGGCGCGCGCCGAAGTCGTGCAGGAACAGGTGGAAGGGCCGCAGCTTCTCCAGCACCTTGCGCTGCTGGCCGTCCGGGCCGAGAGGGGCCTGGAAGTCGTAGCTGATCATGGTGGTGTCGTTGTAGCCGCCGCTCAGGGTGCTCTCCTCGAGCGACGTGCCGCCCAGCCCCATCGGATTGCGGCCGCCATGGAACATGTAGTAGCCCATCAGGTTCACGCCGGAGCCCAGCTGCACCGGCAACATCGACGCGATATCGTCGGCCGACACCACCGTGCGGCGGCGATACATGGCCGGCAGCCCGGCGCCATATTCCGCGCCGAGGAAAGGGGTCACCTCCTTGTCCGTCTCCGCCGTGCCGGGCGCATGGGCGGCGGTCTGCGCACCCAGGTCGCCGCTGACGCGGGTATCGAAGCGGAAGGCATACGTCTCCTTCGGCGGCAGCTCCTTGGTGCTCACGCCCCAGGGCTCGTCCGAATAGCCGCCGAACACCGGCGTCACCTCGCCGGTCGGATAGATGGTGCCATCCCAGCCGGTGACGGTGTAGTAGGGCACATCCATGCCCGCCTTCAGCGCCAGCTTTTTCAGCGCGGAGATATGCGCCGCGCCCTTGCCCGGACCATCGATGTTGTATTCGTTTTCCAGCTGAACGCCGATCACGCGCCCGCCGTCCTTCCACAACTGGCCCTTGAGCTGCGCGCCGATCTGCGCATACAGCTTCTCGACCAGCGCCATGTACTGCGGATCGTTGGAGCGGGTCGGCATGCTGTTGACCACCCAATCGGGCACGCCGCCGAAGCGCACCTCGGCATGCGCCCACGGGCCGACGCGCACCACCACGTCCAGCCCAGCCTTGGCGGCCAGCTGCACGAAGCGGCGCAGATCGCGATTACCGGACCAGTCGAACTTGCCGGCGACTTCCTCATGATGGTTCCACATCACATAGCTGGCGACGATGTCGATGCCGGCCGCCTTCATCTTGCGCAGCTCCGCCTCCCACTGCGAAGCGGGCGTGCGACTGTAATGGAATTCGCCCATCACCGGCAGCCACGGGGCGCCGTTGCGGGTCAGGTAGCGGGCGTTTGCGCCCAGGGTGTCGCCGTTGGGGGCGACCGCGCTGCCGAGGCGCAGCGCGGCCGCCAGCGGCGCCGGGGTCGGCGCGCTGGCGTCGATGGCCAGCGTGTCCGCGCCGGCCGTGCTGCCTGCCAGGACGCCCGCGATCAGCGCGGCGCCGGTATGGCGGCGTAACAAAAAGGGCATACTCGTCTCCAGATATTTTTTATTGTTGGTGCGATGCCGAAGGGCTTGCCCTTACCATTCGGCGACGCTGCCGTCCGCGTGACGCCAGACCGGATTGCGCCAGTCCGGGGCGTTCTTGCTGGCGGCGATCACGCGCTCCTCGTCCACTTCCACGCCCAGTCCCGGCTTGGTCAGCGGCTTGATGTAGCCATCGGTGATCTTGAAGTCTTCCTTGTTGATGACGTAGTCGAGCAGTTCTCCGCCGCGATTGTAATGGATGCCCATGCTCTGCTCCTGCAGCACGGCGTTGTAGGAAACGAAGTCCACCTGCAGGCAGGCAGCCAGCGCCACCGGGCCCAGAGGGCAGTGCGGCGCCAGCGCGATGTCGTAGGCTTCGGCCATGGCGGCGATCTTCATGCATTCGGTGATGCCGCCAGCGTGAGAGAGGTCCGGCTGCACGATCGACAGGCCGCCGGCCGCGAACACGTTCTTGAACTCGAAGCGCGAGTACATGCGCTCGCCGGCGGCGATCGGGATCGACGTCATCTCGGCCAGGCGCGGATAGTATTCGGCCTGCTCGGCCAGCACCGGCTCCTCGATGAACAGGGGACGGAACGGCTCCAGCTCGCGCATCAGGATCTTGGCCATCGGCGCTGCCACGCGGCCGTGGAAGTCCAGGCCGAACTCGATGGTGCTGCCGAAAGCGGCGCGGATCTCGGCCACGCGCTTGACCGCTTCATCGACCTTGGCGGACGTATCGAGCATGCCCATTTCCTCGGTGCCGTTCATCTTGAAGGTATCGAAGCCGCCTTTTTTCAGCGTGGTGATTTGTTCGATGATGTCGGACGGACGGTCGCCGCCCACCCAGCTGTACATCTTCATGCGGTCGCGTACCAGGCCGCCCAGCAGCTCGTAGACCGGCTGGCCCATCACCTTGCCCTTGATGTCCCACAGCGCCTGGTCGATGCCGGCGATGGCGCTCATCAGGATGGCGCCGCCGCGATAGAAGCCGGCGCGGTACATGGTCTGCCACAGGTCGTTGATGCGGGCAGGGTCCTGGCCGATCAGGAACGGCTCCATTTCCTGGACCGCCGTCTCCACGGTGCGGGCGCGACCCTCGATGACCGGTTCCCCCCAGCCGACGACGCCTTCATCGGTCTCGATTTTCAGCAGCATCCAGCGCGGTGGAACACGGTAGGTCGTCAGTTTGGTGATTTTCATAGAGTCAGCAGTTGAAGTTCGGGGAACAGCGCTCAGTCTAAAGCCGGTGGCTAGACAGGAAATATGATTAATTCGCAAGTAGCCATATCAATATCGGATAGCTGTCTTCCTCTGCGGAGCTATCCGATATCGGCATGGATGATGATGATTTATTCATATCTGCGGATGGGCGCCTCGCCTTAGACTGGTGGACATACTTCAGGAGCCTTTACCGCATGAGCACAGCCAGTCCCGCCGTCGTCTCCACCGCCGGCATCATGTTGATCCGCGTCGGGCAGGCCGGCTGCGCGCTGCGCTGGGACGCCGCCCGCCAGTGCTGGCGCTGGCCGGACCCGCAGGGCAGCCAGTTGTACGCCTGGCCCGCGCCGGCCGGCATGCCGAGCGGCGTGCGCATGCTGGAAAGCGCCAGCGTGATGGCGTGCTGCGTCTCCGGCCGCGTGCTGCTAGGCCTGGGCAAGCGGCTGGGCATCGTCGATCTACCCGCCCCGGGCCAGTCCAGCCGCCCGTTGCAGGCGCAGGTGCTGACCACCATCGACGCCGCCGAGCCGCGCACCAGCATCAGCGACGGCTGCCCCGACCGCGCCGGCCATTTCGTCTTCGGCACCGCCAACACGGCGCAGGACAAGCGGCCGATCGGCAGTTTTTACCAGTACTCGCACCGCCACGGCGTGCGCCGGCTGGCATTGCCGGTGGTGGTGACGGCGGGCGGCATCGCCTTCAGCCCGGACGGCCGGCGCATGTATTTCGCCGATACCGCGGGCGGCGCCATCATGCAGTGCGAGTATGACGCGGAGCGGGCCAAGGTCGGCGAGGTGACGCCGTTCGCGCCGGTGCTGGAGCACGGCGCCGGCGCGGCGGTGGTCGACAGCGCGGGCAGTTTGTGGAGCGTGCAGGGCGGGGCGCTGGTGCAGTACGACGCCGGCGGCATGGTGCGGCAGCGCATCGCCCTGGCGCGCGAGGCGGCGGCCAGCGTGGCCTACGGCGGCCGGCGCCTGGACCAGCTGCTGGTGCTGGGCGCGAACGGCGGCCTGTATGGCTTGCCGGCCGACCTGGCGGCCGGACTGGCGCGCGGCATCGCCGACACGCTGTTCGATGATACCGGTACCGGATCTTCGCCGATCCTGATCCCCGCGCTCCGCGCGCAACGGTGATTGACGCTGCCCCGGCCCGCCTTTATGATGGGCCATCAAAAAAATCACCAATATGACTGACTCCCGCTCGGATCGATTCGTCCGCTCCCACCTGAAAACCCGCCACCTGGTCCTGCTGGTCGAGTTGGGCCGCCATGGCTCCATCGCCCACGCGGCGCAGGCGGCCAACCTGACCCAGCCCGGCGCGTCCAAATTATTGGGCGAGCTTGAACACGCGCTGGGCGTGCAGCTGTTCGAGCGGCTGTCGCGCGGCGTGGCGCCGACCTGGTACGGCAAGGTGCTGATCCGCCGCGCCGGCGCCGCGCTGGCGGAAATGGACGCGGCGCACCAGGAGGTGATGGAGCTGCTGTCCGGCCTGCGCGGGCGGGTCGGCATCGGCACGGTGCTGGCGCCGGCCACGGGCCTGGTGCCGAAGGCGATCAACCTGCTCAAGTCGCGCCACTCGCGCGTGCACGTCGCGGTCAATATGTCGACCAGCAAGGTGCTGGTCGAACGGCTGCGCAGCGGCGAGCTGGATCTGGTGGTGGGCCGCATCCTCGATACCGAGGCGGCCGACGAATTGAATTTCGAACCGCTGACCGACGAGCCGCATCTGCTGATCGCGCGCAGCAGCCATCCGATGGCGGGCCGCACCGACCTGACGCTGGAAGAGATGATGGAGCAGTGCTGGATCTTGCCGCCCGCAGGCAGCATCCTGCGCGACCGCCTCACCGCGCTGTTCCTGTCGCACGGCCTGGAGCAGCCGGCGGAAACCGTCGAGACGCTGGACATGCCCGTCGTCGCCAGTCTGCTCATGAGCAACGACATGATCGTCGCGCTGCCGAGCGACGCGGTCAAGCCCTATCTGGAAGCGGGTCTGCTGACGATACTGCCGTTCGATCTGGGCGTGAGCATGGACTCCTTCGGCATCATCACCCGCAAACGGCACCAGCTCTCGCCTGGTGCGGATGCGATGCTGATGGCGCTGCGCGATGTCGCGGCCAGCATTTATCCGCACTACCGGCCGCCGTCGCATACGTGATATACGAACTTGGTATGCCGCTTGCGCAATAAGCTATTGGTTTGAAAATCAATGTTTCGTTAGCATCCAGTTATCCGTCCACTCTGTAACGAGACGGTTTAAAAAACACTGGAGATGCGCAATGAAACATAAAAAAATGAGCTGGCTTATCGCCACGCTCTTCACCTCCCCTTTGCTGCTGCAGCAGGCGCTTGCCCAGGAGGCGGCCGGCGACATGGTGCAGGTCAACGTGACCGGCATCCGCGCCTCGGTGCGCAATGCGCTGGCGGCGAAGGAGGCTTCCAACAGCCTGGTCGAAGTGGTGTCGTCGGAGGATATCGGCAAGCTGCCGGATACCACCATCGCCGAATCGCTGGCGCGCTTGCCGGGTTTGTCGTCGGGCCTCGATCGCGGCAACGCCAGCCAGATCGTCGCGCGCGGCATGGGACCGCGCTTCATCGGCGCCACCCTGAACGGCCGCGAGCTGGCGTCGTCGGAGCCCAACCGCGCGGTGCGGTTCGAGCAGTTTCCGTCGGAGTCGCTGAGCGGGGCCACCGTCTACAAATCGCAGAACGCGGACCTGGTGGAGGGCGGCATCGCCACCACCATCGACCTGCAAACCGTGTCGCCGCTGAAGTACAACGGCCGTCAGGTGTCGTTGAAGGCGGACGCGCTGTACTACCCGCTGGCCAAGGACATTCCCGGCGCCGACAAGACCGCGCCGCGCATCGGCGGCGTCTACATCGACCAGTTCGCGGACAAGACGGTCGGCGCGGCGCTGGCCTTCAGCTATCAGGACCAGCCGTCGGTGCAGAAGAACAGACGGCATTGGGGCTTCAACGAGGATCACTCGGCCGACATCAACGGCGACGGCAAAGTCGACAAGACGCCTTGGGGCTTCCAGGACGAGGCGCGCTTCGGCAAGGACAAGCGCGCCAGCGTGTTGGGCAAGCTGGAATGGAAGCCGAACAAGGACGTGCAGATCACCGCCGACACCTACTACGCGGAAGCGAAGATCAAGGAGCGCGGCCTTCAGCATTGGGCGGACAACCTGGGTAACTGGGACGGCGCCAATTCCTCCGGCTACAGCAACCTGGATATCCGCAACGGCTACGTGGCCGGCGGCACGTTCAACAACGCCACGCTGATCACCAATGATTTCGTCTACGTGCAGGACACCAGCGTGGCAGCCAGCGGCTTGAATGGCAAGTTCAACGCCGGCGACTGGAAGCTTGAGGCTGACCTGTCGACATCGCACGCGATGCGCAGCAGCCAGTGGCGCGACTTGCGCCTGAACGCCAACGGCGGCGTGCCTGTCAGCTGGTCTTTCACCGGCGACGAGAAGCAGGATTACAGCTTCGGCATCGATACCGGCAATCCGGCCAACTTCGGCACGCCGACGCTGTATGTTGACAACGACGGCCATGTGAAGGATCTGCTGAACGCGGTCAGCCTGAACGCGTCGCGCGCCATCGACAACAGCATCATCAGCCGCATCAAGGTCGGCGTGCGCGCCAGCGATCGCGAGAAGAGCTATCGCCAGACTACCTGGACGCTGGCGCAGAAGTCGGCGATTCCGACGTCGGCCTACGAGACCGTCAAGGCCGACGGTTTTCCGGCGTTTATCGCGCTGAAGGATTTCAACGGCAGTATCGCGGCCGCCTTCGGCGCGAACGCCTTCAATCCGAATGGGCAGAAGCAGGAGGACTGGCAGATCCAGAACGATGCGCTGGCCGGCTGGAAGGTCAAGGAGCGCAGCACCTCGGCTTTTGTTCAAGGCGATCTGGAGGGCGAGGCATTTGGCAAGACCTATCGCGGCAACGTCGGCGTGCGCGTGGTGCGCACCAGGCAAACAGGCTACGGCAAGCAGTCGCTGGACGGCGCCAAGCCTACGGCGGTGGAGGGCGGCACGTCGTACACGGAGGTTCTGCCCAGCCTGAACCTGATCTTCAACATGGACGCGGCGCAGGAACAGCAGATCCGCTTCAGCGTGGCGCGCGCCATGTCGCGGGCGCCGCTGGACGAGATGCGCGGTTCGCGCAATCTGAGCAACGTCACGGATACCAGTCAGCCTATCAGCGGCAGCGCGGGCAATCCCGAGCTGAAGCCGATGATGGCGAACCAGATCGACCTGTCATATCAGTGGTACTTCAATAAAGGCTCGCTGCTGTCGGCGGGTGCGTTCTACAAGAAAGTGTCGCGCTACATCGCCATCGAGAGCGATACCACCACCGTCAATGGCCGCAGCGCGACGCTTACGCGCTCGGTCAACGGCGACGGTGGCGACATCCGCGGCCTGGAGCTGGTGTACCAGCAGGCGTTCACCTCGTTGCCGGCGCCGTTCGATGGTCTGGGCGTCGCCAGCAATTATGCTTACACGACCAGTAATATCCGCGAGCAGACGCCGGTGGCGAATCCGTATCCGATCGAAGGCCTGATGCGGCACAACGGCGGCGTGACCTTGTGGTACGAGAAGGCCGGCTATGAGGCGCGCCTGTCGGCCAACTATCACAGCAAGTTTGTACGCAATCCGACCTGGGGCGCGGGCCAGTTGATCGAGAACGATGCGGAGACTTATCTGACGCTGAACCTGGCCAGGCAACTCACGCCGCAGATCCAGCTGCGCTTCGGCGTCGACAACCTGACCAACCAGAAGGCCGTCTATACCAGCTCGAACATTCCGATCCAGCAGGAGGTCACGGAATTCGGCCGCCGCTTCAATCTCGGCTTGTCGTTCAAGCTGTAATCGTTTTATCGTGGTTTGCGGAACGGTGCGTGATGGCGCCGTTCCGTTTTTTTACTTTTTCGGGAGCGCAGCTTGAAACTATTCATGAACAACTGGCGGAGGCTGTGCTCCGCTTTGATTTTGCTGGCTGTCTGCATGCACGTCGACGCGCGCGAGCGCCTGTCGCTCGATCGCGGCTGGCTGTTCCACCTTGGCGAAGTGGCACAACCGTCCGTCCTCGGGCATGCGGATTCCTACGGCAACGCCAAGGCCGGCAACGCCAGCGGCGCGGCCGGCAACGAGTACGACGATTCCGACTGGCGCAAGCTGGACCTGCCGCACGACTGGGCGGTGGAAGGCCCATTCGATCCCAAGGCCAACGTCGCGCAGGGCTATCGGCCGCGCGGCATCGGCTGGTATCGGCGCTACCTGCGGGTCGATCCTGCGGATCGGGGCAAGCACTTCGAATTGCAGTTCGACGCCATCGCCACCCATGCCACCATCTGGGTCAACGGCAATGTGGTGACGCGCAACTGGTCGGGCTACAACGCCAGCTATATCGACATCACGCCTTACCTGCGCTACGGCGACGCGCTCAACACCATCGCCGTCCGCGCCGACGCCGAGGCGATGGAGGGCTGGTGGTACGAGGGCGCGGGCATGTACCGCCATGCGTGGCTGGTCAAGCGCAACCCCGTGCACGTCGCCACCGACGGCGTGCACGCCACGCCGCGCATCGGCAAGGGAAAACAATGGAGTATCCCGGTCGAGGTCACGCTGAACAACAGCGGCAAGCAGCCCGCCGCCGTGACGGTGGAGGTGACGCTGTTCGACCCGTCTGGCAAGCAGGTCGCGCAGCGCACCGCTGCCGCGCGCGTCGGCGTGCTGGCCACCAGCACAGTGCAGCTGCCGATCGCGATCGACAATCCGGCTTTGTGGTCGTTGGAGAAAACCAATCTGTATCGCGTGACGACACGCGTTCTGCAGGACGGCAAGGCGCAGGATGAGGTGTCGCTGCACACCGGCTTCCGTACCATCCGCTTTGACGCGGCGCAGGGCTTCTTCCTCAACGGCGTGCACATGAAGCTGCAGGGCGTATGCATCCACCAGGACCACGCGGGTGTGGGCGTGGCGGTGCCTGATTCGGTGTGGGAGTACCGTTTGCGCCGTCTGAAGGAATTGGGCGTGAACGCGATCCGCTTCTCGCACAACGCGCCGGCGGCCGAGGTGCTGGACATGGTCGACCGTATGGGCTTTGTGGTGATGGACGAGAATCGCAACTTCAATCCGTCGCCGGACTACATGAAGCAGCTGGAATGGATGGTCAGGCGCGACCGTCATCATCCGGGCGTGGTTCTGTGGTCGGTGTTTAACGAGGAGCCGGTGCAGGCCACCGAAGTGGGCTACGAGATGGTGCGCCGCATGTCGGCCGCTGTCAAGGCGCTGGACGACACGCGTCCCGTCACGGCGGCGATGAACGGCGGCTTCCTGACCGAGCTCAATGTGTCGCACGCTGTGGACGTGGTGGGCGCCAACTACCAGGTGCCGGACTACGACAAGTATCACAAGGCCTACCCGAACAAACCGTTCACCAGCTCCGAAGACACATCGGCCTTCATGACGCGCGGCGAGTTCAAGACCGTGAGGGAAAAGAACCTGATCGCCAGCTATGACGACGACGCCGCCAAGTGGGGCAACACGCACCGCGACGCGTGGGAGGCCATCGCCACGCGCCCATACGTGGCGGGGGGCTTCGTATGGACCGGCTTCGATTACCGGGGCGAGCCGACGCCGAACGAATGGCCGTCGGTCAGCTCCGTGTTCGGCATCATGGACTTGAACGGCTTCCCGAAAAACGCTTACTACATCCACCAGGTGCAGTGGATCAAGGACAAGCCGCTGATCCACATCGCACCGCACTGGAACTGGAGCGGCAGCGAGGGCAAGGAGATCCGCGTGATGGTGATGGCCAACGTCGAGCGCGTGCAGCTGCTGCTGAATGGCCGCGTGCTGGGCGAGCAGCAGGTCGATCCGTTCCGCATGAACTTCTTCAACGTCGCCTACGCGCCGGGCAAGCTGGAGGCGATCGGCTACCGCGGCGGCAAGGAGGTCGCGCGCACCGCCGTCGAGACGACCGGCGCGGCGGTGGCGCTGGAGCTGGTGCCGGACCGCGCGCAGCTCGCCGGCGACGGCCGCGACGCGATGCCGATCACCGTGCGCGCGCTGGACGCGCAGGGCCGCGCGGTACCGCTGGCCGATGCGCAGGTGACGTTCGAGGTGACGGGTGGTGGCCGCTCCATCGGCCACGGCAACGGCGATCCGAATTCGCACGAGGACGAGAAAGGCGCGACGCGGCGCCTGTTCAACGGCCTGGCGCAGCTGATCGTGCAGACCAACTACGACGCCAGGGACGGCGTCACCGTCAGCGCCAGCGCGCCGGGTCTGGGCGCCGCGCGCGTGACGATCGCGGTCAAGCAGGTGGCGGCGCAGCCGTCTGTCGGCGAGTCCGATGCGCCGCTGACCTTCGTGCGCAACTGGCGCATCGCGCCCGACAGCGACACGCGTCCGGACCCGGTGCAGAAGCTGGCCGGCTTCGACATGAACACCTGGGGCTGGGGCTCGCCGCCGATGCTGGCCAAGGCGGGCGGCAAGTTCCAGCTGTACCGCTCCAGCTTCACGCCGCGCAAGAACCTGGCCGACGGCAGCGGACACCTGCGTTTCGCCTCGATCCGCGGCAAGGCCGAAGTCTGGCTGAACGGCGTACTGCTCGGCAAGAAGGAAAACTACGCGCCGGCGGCGCTGGACCTGCCGCTGCCGGCCGGCGCCGGCAAGCGCGAGCTCAACGTCATCGTCGAAGCGGACCCCGGTCAGGGCAGCGGCATCGAAGGCAACGTCACCATCGAAAAATAAGACGGTGTCAGTGCCGACATTCGGACACGGGCTGTGCCGTAGCGGCCGCTACGGCACAGCCCGTGTCCGAATGTCGGCACTGACACCGGTGGCTGACACCGGTGGGGTGTTGACGGCATGTAAATAAATCGCGTGCTTGGCGGGCAAATATGGTGCACTGCACGCGATTCGGTTGACGGCGCCCCGCGCGCTCCCTATAGTGGCGGGATGATTTCTGAATTCCAAGAACTATCCGATAAGATCGACCAGCTGGCCGAGATGACCGTGGCTTTGCGCCGCGAAAACGCGCAGCTGCGCCAGGCGAATGCCGCCCTCGTGGTGGAGAACATGGGCTACCAACGCCGCCTGAGCGAGGCGTCCGGCCGGGTCGAGGCTTTGCTGCAAAAAATCCCCGCCCTCGACGGCGATGATGCCGACGCGCTGCCGGAAAACGAGGAGGCACGATGATTCAGCTGGATATCTCCATCATGGGCCAGCCCTATCGCCTGGTCTGCAAGGAAGACGAGGAGCGCGCGCTGCGCGAGGCCGCCGCCCTGCTGGACAAGAAGATGAACGTCATCCGCATGGCGGGCAAAGTCAAGGGCAACGACCGCATCGCCGTGATGGCGGCGCTGGGCATGGCGGCGGAACTGCTGTCGGTGAAATCGCCACAGGGACCGTTGTCGGACATGTCGATCCTCGAGGTGCAGACCAAGATCGCGTCCATGCACAAAGTGCTCGATTCCGCACTGACCCCGCAAGAAACCCTGTTTTAATTCGCTAAACTCCTTCCTTTGCGGCGGACAAGAGAGTAAACTTCGTTTCACCCTGCGGTGTTCGCGATTGCCATATATTCCTTGAACCATTTATGTGCACCGGTTGCGGAATTTTGTTCGATGGGCGTGAGCGTCGCTAGTCCGATGAACCCGAAATTGAACTAACTGTGACCACCTTGAACCGTTTGGTTCGGGATGCCGGCAAAGACGGCACAGGCGGGGTACTAACACACTAAAAAACGGTTGTAAGCATGTGAGTGCGCAGCCGTTTTTTTTCGTCTGGAGAATGCTGATGCAATACTGGTTGATGAAGTCCGAGCCGGATGAAGTAAGTATCGACGACGTCATGGCGTCGCCGGAGCAGACCACGCCGTGGTTCGGCGTGCGCAACTACCAGGCGCGCAATTTCATGCGCGATCAGATGCGGGACGGCGACGGGGTGCTGTTCTATCACTCCAGCTGCCCTGAACCGGGCATCGCCGGCCTGGCCGTCATCGTCGGCGGTCCGTATCCGGATGCGACCCAGTTCGACGCCAAGAGCAAATACTACGACCCCAAGGCCACGCAGGAGCAGCCGCGCTGGATGTCGGTCGACGTGAAGGGCACGCAGAAGACCCGCCTGCTGGCGCTGGCGGAACTGCGCACGATTCCCGCGCTGGAGGATATGGTGGTGCTGCAGAAGGGCAGCCGTCTGTCGATCACGCCGGTGACGGCCGCCCAGTGGAAAACTATCGTGAAGCTTTTGAAATAAGGATTGGCGCGCGGCCTTTCTGCCTGACCTGATAGGCCCACACCAGCATGACGATGGCGCCGACGATCATCGGCAGCGACAGCACCTGGCCGGAGGTGATCGGCATGCCGAGCACCGTGGTTTCCCAATCGGGCGTGCGGAAATACTCGGTGAAGAATCGCGCGCAGCCATACAGCAGCGTGTAGAACGCGCCGACCGCCAAACGTGGACGCTCCTTGCGCGAGTACAGCCACAGGATCACGAACACCAGCAGGCCGTCGATCAGCAGTTGATAGATCGGCGACGGATGGCGCAGGCCCTGCAGGAACACCGGATCGGGCGTCAGCGGGTAGCGCGTGTCCGGCCACATCATCGCCCATGGCAGCGATTGATCGCCAGCCACGCGGCCCGGCAGTTCGGCGTTGATGAAGTTACCCAGGCGGCCGGCCGCATACCCCAGCGGTACCAGCGGCGCGATGAAGTCGTAGACGTCGAGCAGGTTGCGGCCCGTTTTGCGCGCCCACAGCGCCATCGCGATCAGCACGCCGAGGAAGCCGCCGTGGAAGGACATGCCGCCGTGCCAGACCTTGAAGATCTCGATCGGGTCGGAAAAATATTTGACCGGTTCGTAGAACAGCACCTCGCCCATGCGGCCACCGATCACCACGCCGAGCATCCCGTAGAACAGCATGTCGTCCAGGTCTTCCTTCTTCCACAGCTGCGCGGCGATGTGCGGCTGCTTGATGCGCACCCGGCCCAGCGTGATGAACAGGGCGAAGGCCAGCACGTACATCAGGCCATACCAGTGGATCGCTACCGGCCCCAGTTGCAGGGCGATCGGATCGGGCATCGGGTGTATCAGCATAAAGCGGGTTTCCTTAATTCTTTTCTTAATAAATCCAAAAAGCCGCGCAGCACCGGCGAGGCGTTGTCGCGGCGCCAGGCCAGGCCGGTTTCGACCAGCGGCGTGGCGTCGTCGAGCGCCCGGTATTCTACCCCGGGCCGCATCAGGTTGGACACCGACTGCGGCACCAGCGCCATCCCCATGCCGGCCGAGACCAGGCTGACGATGGTCTGCATCTGGATCGCCTGCTGGCCGATCTCCGGCGTGATGCCGGCTTCGCGGAACACCGACAGGATGGCGTCGTACAAGGCCGGCGAGATCGCGCGCGGGAAGATGATGAGCGGGAGCGGCGGCAGCGCGCGCAACGCCAGCTTGCCCTTCTTCTTGACGCCCGGCAGGCCGGCGGGCAGCGCGAGCATCAGCGCTTCGTTCAGCACCGGCAGGTAGTCCAGTTCCAGCCTGGCCTTGTCGGGCAGGGGCGGGATCAGCAGGCCGGCGTCGATGCGGCTGTGCAGCAGGTCGTCGAGCTGCAGGTCGGAGGTGGCTTCCTGCAGCGTGATCTGCACTTGTGGATACGCGGCGCGGTAGGCGCGCAGGAACGGCGGCAGCACGCTGTAGTCGGCCGAGGAGACGAAGGCCAGTGTCAGGCGTCCGACTTCGCCGGCGGCGGCGCGCTGCACCAGCTGCGGCAGCTCCTGCGCCTGCGCCAGCATGCGCCGCGCTTCGGGCAGCAGCGCCAGGCCGGCCGGCGTCAGCGCGACGCCGCGCCGGTTGCGCTCGAACAGCGCGGCGCCCAGCTCTTCTTCCAGCGCCTGGATGGTCTGCGACAGCGGCGGCTGCGTCATGTGCAGGCGCAGCGCTGCCTTGCCGAAGTGGAGCTCCTCGGCGACGGCGATGAAGTAGCGGAGCTGGCGCAGTTCCATATGGTTAACTATGTGATTATTATTCAGTGATATTTTATACGACTCACAGATACGGAAATCATATATTTGACACTGGGGCATGGGCAAGGCAATCTGTCATGCTACGCAAGAGGCCTTAAGGCCGGCTTATCACTGGAGAAACATCATGCCGCAATACCGTTCACGCACCACCACCCACGGCCGCAACATGGCCGGCGCCCGCGCCCTGTGGCGCGCCACCGGCATGAAGGACGGCGACTTCGATAAGCCGATCGTCGCGGTGGTCAACTCGTTCACCCAGTTCGTGCCGGGCCACGTGCACCTGAAGGACCTGGGCCAGCTGGTCGCGCGCGAGATCGAAAAAGCCGGCGGCGTCGCCAAGGAATTCAACACCATCGCCGTCGACGACGGCATCGCCATGGGCCACGGCGGCATGCTGTATTCGCTGCCGTCGCGCGACCTGATCGCCGACTCGGTCGAGTACATGGTCAACGCCCACTGCGCCGATGCGATGGTCTGCATCTCCAACTGCGACAAGATCACGCCGGGCATGCTGATGGCCGCGATGCGCCTCAACATCCCCGTGGTGTTCATCTCCGGCGGCCCGATGGAAGCGGGCAAAGTGCTGAAGGTGGTCGACGGCAAGCAGAAGATCATCAAGCTCGATCTGGTCGACGCCATGATCAAGGCCGGCGACCAGACCGTCAGCGACGCCGACGTCGCCGAGATCGAGCGTTCCGCCTGTCCGACCTGCGGTTCGTGCTCCGGCATGTTCACCGCGAATTCGATGAACTGCCTGACCGAGGCGCTGGGCCTGGCCCTGCCGGGCAACGGCACCATCGTCGCCACCCACGCCGACCGCGAACAGCTGTTCCTGCGCGCCGGCCGCCTGATCGTCGAACTGGCCAAGCGCCACTACGAGCAGGACGACTACTCGGTGCTGCCGCGCTCCATCGCCACCAAGGCGGCGTTTGAAAACGCCATGGCGCTCGACGTCTCGATGGGCGGCTCCACCAACACCGTGCTGCACATGCTGGCCGCCGCGCACGAAGCCGGCGTCGATTTCACCATGGCCGACATCGACCGCATTTCGCGCAAGGTGCCGTGCCTGTGCAAGGTCGCGCCGATGACGGACAAGTACCACATCGAAGACGTGCACCGCGCCGGCGGCATCGTCGCGATCCTGGGCGAACTGGCGCGCGCCGGCCTGCTCGACACCTCGCTGCCGACCATCCACGCGCCGACCATGGGCGAGGCGATCGAACGCAACGACGTCAAGCGCAGCGACGATCCGGCGGTGCATCAGCTGTTCCGCGCCGCGCCGGGCGGCGTGCCGACGCAGACGGCGTTCTCGCAATCGGAGCGCTACGACGCGCTGGACCTGGACCGCAGCACCGGCTGCATCCGCGACAAGGCGCACGCCTATTCGCAGGACGGCGGCCTGGCGGTCCTGTACGGCAACCTGGCGGTGAAAGGCTGCATCGTCAAGACGGCCGGCGTCGACGAGAGCATTTTGAAATTCAGCGGCAAGGCGCGCGTGTTCGAGAGCCAGGACGCGGCGGTCGAGGCCATCCTCGGCGATACCGTGCATGAGGGCGACGTGGTCATCATCCGCTACGAAGGTCCGAAGGGCGGTCCCGGCATGCAGGAGATGCTGTATCCGACCTCGTACATCAAGTCCAAGGGCCTGGGCAAGGCGTGCGCGCTGTTCACCGACGGGCGCTTCTCGGGCGGTTCGTCGGGACTGGTGATCGGCCATGCTTCGCCGGAAGCGGCGGAAGGCGGCGCGATCGGCCTGGTGGAGGAGGGCGACATGATCGACATCGACATCCCGAACCGCACCATCAACCTGCGCATCGGCGACGCCGACCTGGCGGCGCGCCGCGCGGCGATGGAGGCCAAGGGCGCCGACGCATGGCAGCCGGTCAACCGCGACCGCTACGTCTCGCAGGCGCTGCAGGCGTATGCGGCGCTGACCACGTCGGCCGATCGCGGCGCGGTGCGCGACCTGTCGCAGCTGAAGCGTTAATCGGTCACTTCAAACGCGGCCGGATCCAGTTCGTCGAGCTTGGCGATGGTGTTACGGCCGGGCTGCGCGGCCTGCTGGCCGAGCCTCGCCCGCAGCTGCGCCATGTAGTCGGCGCGGCAGCGGCGCAGCACATAGTCGCGGAAGTTGCTTTGCTCCAGGTCGCGCCACGCCCGCTCGCGGCCTTCGTCGGAGCGCTCCACCGCCAGCGCCCGCATCCCGGGCGCGATGACGGCGTCGCCGTCGGCCAGGCGGGTGTAGCCGTAGCGGTCCATATAGTCGCCCGTCAGCGTTTCGATGATGTTGATTTCGTCGAGCGACAGCTGCTGCTTGAACTTGTCGATGTTGGCGGCGATCGGCGGGAAGCAGTTCGACGACCATAGCGCCGACAGCTGCGAGATCTGGCGCGCTTCCTGCGAGCCGGCGACGTCGAGCATCTGCGGCAGGAATTCGATGCCGAGGAAGCGGCACACCGCCTCCAGCGTCGCCTGCTGCTGCGACAGGAAATCCTCATAGCGTATCGTCAGCACCCGGTCCGGATAGCGCGCCGTCACATGGTCGGCCGCCTGGTGCGCGGCCAGCCAGGTCTGCGCGTTGAGCAGCGAGTCGAAGTCGTGGATGATGGCGCGGTTCATCGACGCCACCTGCGCGCGCGGATCGCGCACCACGTTCACGAACAGCATGTCGGGATAGAGCGTCATCAGCTCGTCGGCGTAGTGCACGCTGTCGAGCGACTTGTCCATCACCACGCGGGCGTGCTGGCGCTGGCCGGAGCGCAGCAGCAGTTCCCAGACGACGCGGTGGATGCTGCGCGGCTGGTGGCGGATCGCTTCGAAGATCTCCACCGGGTCGAACACCACGTCCGGCCATTTGACCATGCTGACCGCCTGCAGGCCGACCACGTCGACCACCATGCGGAAGTAGGCGTGGTCGTTTTGCAGGTCGCCGTACAGCGGCACCAGCGGCATCAGGTCGACGATGTGCAGCGGGTAGGGCGAATAGAAGTCCGGCGACATGTTCAGCCGCAGCCGCAGCGCGTGGCTGCCGCAGCGGCGCAGCGGAATCATCATCACGGGACGCGGGCGCGCGGATTTTTGTTCGGTCGTCATGTCATCTCTCCTCAGAAAACCAGCCAGCCGGCCAGCGCGGCGCATGCGACCACCCAGGCGGCATCGATGCGAAAACGCACCAGCGCGAGCAGCGCCAGTGCACAGATCAAAAAGGACGGCCATGCAGGCGCGGCCAGGCGCGCGATGGCGAAGGCGGCCGAGAACACCATGCCGGCCAGCGCGGCGCGCACGCCGCACAGCGCCGCCTGCACCGTCGCCGAGCCGCGGATGCGCTGCATGGCGCCGCTGGCGGCGATCATCAGCACGGCGCTGGGAATGAACATGCCGGCGCTGGCCGCCGCCGCGCCGGCGACGCCCGCGACCTTCAGGCCGACGAAGGCGGAGCTGATCATCACCGGGCCGGGACTGAGCTGGGTCAGCGCCAGGCCGTCGACGAACTGGCGCGGCGTCAGCCAGCCGTAGGCGTCGACCACGGTGTGCTGCAGCAGCGGGATGAAGACGTAGCCGCCGCCGAAGGTCAGCAAGCTCATGCCCGCGAACACGGCGGCCAGCTTGAGCAGCGCGCTGGAATGCAGGGCGAGCCAGGACAGCACGGCCAGCGGCGCGAGGACGGCCGCCAGGACCAGCGGCGACGGCATGCGCGGCGGCGCGGCGGCGGGCGCGCGTTCCAGCGCGGCGGCCTGCGCCTGCTGGCGGTGGTAGCGGCAGCCCACGGCGGCAGCGGCGGCCATGACGGCGAGCGTCGTCGGCAGGCCGGGGACGGCGGTCAGCAGGATGGCCGCGCCGGCGCCGAGCATGGCCTGGCGCCGGCTACCGACGGCCGCCGACCAGAGGCGGCAGCCGGCCGCCAGCACCACGGCGACGATGGCCGGCGTGATGCCCTGGAAGATGGGGCGCACGGCGTCCATGCCGCCGAAGCGGAAGTACAGCGAGCCCAGGGCGACGATGCACAGGAAGGCCGGCAGCACCGCGCACAGCATGGCGACGGCGGCGCCGGCGACGCCGCGCAGGCGGTAGCCGGTGTAGGCGACCACGTTGATCGCGACGGGGCCAGGCAGCACCGACGCCAGCGCCAGGCCGTCCAGCAGGTCGGAGGCGGGCAGCAGGCGGCGGCGTTCGACGATCACATTCTGCGTCACCGACACCATGGCCATGAAGCCGCCGACGCTGGTGCAGCCGATGCGCAGGAACAGCATGGCGAGCGTCGCCAGCGGGATGGGCGGCGCGGCCTGCGCCGCGAGCAGCGGCAGGCGTTCATTAACGCCCATCGCCGGCCGCCATCGGGACCGCGAAGTAATCCTGGAAGCAGGCCATGAAGCGCTCCAGGTCCGCCGCCGGCAGGCGGTTGATGCCGGCGGCCGCCCTGCGTCCGCCGCCGCTGTCGAACTGCTGGCAGAAGCCGCAGGCGCTGAGCGCGGCCGGCGCGCCGGAGCGCACGCTGACCAGGTAGTCGCCGTCGCTGCGCTCATTGAGCACGGCGAACGAGCCGCCGCCCGGCTGCGCCGCCAGCCGGTTGGCCAGCACGCCGCTGATGCGGCGCGCCCAGCGCGTCGGCGGCAGCAGGTAGACGGCGCTGCCGCCGCGCTCCCAATGCGGCCGCAGTTCGTGCAGGCGCGCGCAGTCGTCGCGGTAGCCGGCGCACAGGTCGCGGTAGGCCGCGCTGTCGGCGATGAAGTCGAAGGGATGGTCGTAGCCTTCCAGGCTGCGGTACAGCGCCGCCGGGTCCAGGTGCAGGTCGGCCACGCATTCGCCGTAGGCGTTGTAGTTGAAGACCTGGCCCAGCTGCGCCAGCGCGGCGATGGCCGCGTCGTCGAGCGCGAGCTCCCGCGCCAGCCGCCGCGCCGGTCCGTCCAGGTTGTCGCCGAAGGCGGCGGCCACCGCCCACGGCCGATACCGGCCGCCCAGGTGACGGTCCACCAGGATGCTGGTGCAGACATCGGCCGCGCCGTCGCAGTGCAGGTCCAGCGCGGCATGGGCGAAGGCGCAGTCGGCCGAGTGGTGGTCGAAATAGGTGACGCGGGCGCCGCCGTCGAGCAGCCGGCGCAGCTCGGCCGCGTTGCTGTCGAGCGAGACGTCGAGCACCGTGATGTCGGCGTCCGCGCCGTCGGGCACTCGGCGCAGCAGTTCGATCTCGCGCTTGACGCCGGTCACCAGCGTCGCCTGCGCCGGCGCGTGCAGGCGCAACTGATGCAGCGCGCAGATGCCGTCGGCATCGCCGTTGAAGACGTCGTAGCGCATGGTGTCAGATGAAGCGTTGCGACAGGTGGCGGAACAGCTGCTCGCAGCACTGGTCCAGCGACAGCGAGCCGGTGTCGAGCGACAGCGTCGGCTGCAGCGGCGCCTCGTACGGCGCCGAGATGCCGGTGAATTCGGGAATCAGGCCGGCGCGGGCCTTCTTGTACAGACCCTTGGGATCGCGCTCCTCGCACACCGCGCACGGCGTGCTGACGTAGGTCTCGACGAAGTTGCCGGCGCCGATGATCTGGCGCGCCATCTCGCGGTCTTCGCGCAGCGGCGAGATGAAGGCGCAGACGACGATCAGGCCGGCGTCGTTCATCAGGCGCGCCACCTCGGCGCTGCGGCGGATGTTTTCCTGCCGGTCGCGCGCCGAGAAGCCGAGGTCGCGGTTCAGATGGTGGCGCAAATTGTCGCCATCGAGCACGTAGGCCGGGCGGCCCGCACCGACCAGGCGCTGCTCCAGCGCGCACGCCAGCGTCGACTTGCCGGCGCCGCTCAAGCCCGTCAGCCACACGGTGGCCGCCTGCTGGCCGGCCTGGCGGCAGCGCGCCTCCGTTGTCACTTGGCCGGCGTGCCAGAAAATATGCGGCGCCGCGCCGCCCGCATCGACGATGTTGTCCATCTTGGCCATGTCTTCTCCTGGTCAGGCGAAGCGGTCAGAACTGTTCCCACTCGGGCTCGGCCGACTTGGCCAGCGCGGGCGCGCGCACCGCCACCGCGCGCTGCGGCAGACGGCGCACCGGCGCGACCGGCTTCAGCGCCGGCCTCGGCGCGCTGGCCCTGGCGCCGATCTGGAACACGCTGACCACGTCGTTGAGGCTGTTGACCTGGTCCTGCATCGCCTGCGCGGCGGCCGCCGCTTCCTCCACCAGCGCGGCGTTCTGCTGGGTCACGTCGTCCATCTGCGTGACGGCGGTGTTGATCTGCTCGATACCCGACGATTGCTCCTGGCTGGCCGACATGATCTCGGACATGATGTCGGTGACGCGTTTGACGCTGGCCACCACCTCGTGCATGGTGGAGCCGGCCTGTTCGACCAGCCGGTTGCCGGCCTGGACCTTGTCGACCGAGTCGCCGATCAGGTCCTTGATTTCCTTGGCCGCCGCCGCCGAGCGCTGCGCCAGGTTGCGCACCTCGGTGGCGACCACGGCGAAGCCGCGTCCCTGCTCGCCGGCGCGCGCCGCTTCCACGGCCGCGTTCAGCGCCAGGATGTTGGTCTGGAAGGCGATGCCGTCGATGACGGCGATGATGTCGACGATCTTGCGCGCCGAGACGTCGATGGCGGCCATGGTGTCGACCACTTGCGCCACCACGGCGCCGCCCCGGACGGCGACGTCGGAGGCCGATTCGGCCAGGCCGTTGGCCTGGCGCGCATGGTCGGTATTGAGGCGCACGGTGCTGGTCAACTCTTCCATCGAGGAGGCGGTCTCCTCCAGCGTGCTGGCCTGCTGCTCGGTGCGCGAGGACAGGTCGAGGTTGCCGGAGGCGATCTGACCGGCGGCGGTGGAGATGGTCTCGGTGCTGGTGTGCACCTGCTTGACGATCTGCGCCAGGCTGTCGCGCATCGACTGCATGGCGAACAGCAGGCTGTGCTTGTCGCCGGGGCGCAGGTCGATGCGCACCACCAGGTTGCCGGCGGCGATCTGGCCGGCGATCTCGGCCGCTTCATCCGGCTCGCAGCCGAGCTGGCGCGTGACGCCGCGGGTGATCAGCAGCGCCGCCACGGTGCTCACGAGCAGCGCCAGAGCGCCGGTGATCAGCATCAGCGTGCGCGCCTTGTCGTAGGCCAGCGCGGCGGCCTCGGTGCCCTCGGTGTTTTGCTTTTCCTCGACGGCGATCAGCTTGCGGATCTGCTCCCACCAGGCTTTTTGCACCGGCCGGAACTCGAAGCGCAGCACCTTGTACGCCTCATCCTGCTTATCGTCGCGCGCCAGCGCGGTGGCGCGCTCGATGAACGGCGCGGCCAGCTCGGCCTGCTTCTGGATCTGCGCCAGCAGCTTGCGCTCATCGTCCGAGGTGCCGGCCAGCGTGCCGAACATCTTGGCCAGCTGATCCTGCGCCTTGGCGTATTTCTGCTGCTGATCGGCGATGCGGGTGACCTCGATCTGGATCTCCTTCGGGTCTTTCAGCAGGATCAGGTTGCGCATCGCCAGCGCGCGCTCGGTGACGGTCAGGTCCATCGTCTGCGCCAGCTTGGTCTCGACGCCGTTGACTTTGGTGATCTCATCCATGCGTTCCTGGATGTTGCGCATGCTGCTCAGACCCAGCGCGATCACCACCAACAGCAGCACCGCCACCAGGCCGAACCCCATGCCCAGGCGTTTGGCGATGGTCAAATTATTCAGATTCATAGCTTCGTCTCCAGAGGACATCCAGCGCGCTTTCCGCATAAGGAAATGCGGTTATGGCATATGGATGACTCATCTTAGATCGTTCAGCTGTGCAACATACTCACCAATAGTCACACCGTTGATGATATCGTCTTTTTCGCGCCGGCGCGGCGGCAATGTTCAGGACAAGCTGTCTGAAGGTGCCCACGGTTCTCGCTGCTTGAGCGAGGCGGCGCACTATGGAAGGCAGGGGGGGATGGGCGGCGGCGGGCGTTGTCGCATATATGCTACTTGTGGTTCTTATCGAAACTTTGCTTGACCCGGGCCTTGCGGCGCTTCTCATCTTCGTTGTGGGCCTTGCGCTTGTCGAAGCCGAGCATCGGTTCGAGAAACTCGAACCATACGAAGGCGACGATCATCAGGCCGATGATCCACCACCAGGACAGCTGGGCGAACTTCCACACTTCAAAATAACGCAGCCCGCACAGGGCGACGATCAACAGGATGATGGGCATGAGGTGCTCCTTTTCTGCCTTCATCTTACAAACAAAATGACTTTGCAGGGAGCAATATTCTGCTCCAGGTCAACCATCGGCCTTGTGATGCGTTAAAATTGTTAAAGGAATTAAGTAGCATTTACCTGGAGAGCACAATGAAACGCAATTTGATGATGGTTGGGGTAGTGGTTGCAACGGCGTTCGCATCGCAAGCGGCCATGGCCGACGCCGGCCTGGATCTGGCCAAGTCCAAGAACTGCATGGCGTGCCACGCGGTCGCGAGCAAGGTGGTGGGCCCGGCCTATAAGGACGTCGCCGCCAAGTACGCTGGTCAGAAAGACGCCGAAGCCAAGCTGGCCGCCAAGGTGATCAAGGGCGGTTCGGGCGTTTGGGGCGCGATCCCGATGCCGGCCAATCCGCAAGTGAACGACGCGGAAGCCAAGACGCTGGTGAAATGGGTGCTGTCGCAGAAATGATCCTGCGACGCCGCACGTAAAAAAAAACGCGCCTCGGCGCGTTTTTTTATTGGTGCTGCCTGGCTTACTTGATGACTTCGACCTTGGTCTTCTTGCCGTCGGTGTAGGTGAACAGCGTCAGCGCGCCATCCTTGATGTCGCCCTTGCCGTCGAACGAGATCAGGCCGGTCACGCCCTGGTACTTGATCTTCTGCAGGAACGGCAGGTACTTGGCCGGCTGCGACGACTTGGCTTCCTGCATCGCGGTGGCCATGGTCATGATCGCGTCGTACACGTACGGCGAGTAGATCTGCACGTCGGCGTTGTACTTCTTCTTGTAGCGGGCGACGAAGTCGTCCATGCCTTTTTGCTGCTCGCCGGTGACGCCGCCCGCTTCGGCGCAGGTCACCAGGCCGTTGACGGCCGCGTCGCCGGCCAGCTTGGCGAACGGCTCGGTGCAGATGCCGTCGCCGCCCATGTATTTCGACTTGATGCCCAGCGCCTTCATCTGGCGCAGCAGCGGGCCGCCCACCGAGTCCATGCCGCCGAAGAAGATCAGGTCCGGATTCTTGCCCTTGATGGTGGTCAGGATGGCGTTGAAGTCGGTGGCCTTGTCGTTGGTGAATTCCTTGCCGACGATCTGCACGCCGGGCATGGCCTTCTTGGCGCCCTTGATGAACTCGTCCGCGACGCCCTGGCCGTAGGCGGTGCGGTCGTCGATGACGGCGATCTTCTTCGCGCCCAGCTTGCCGACGGCGTAGGAGCCCAGCGAGCCGCCCAGCTTGGCGTCGTTGGCGACCACGCGGAAGGTCGAGTTGAAGCCTTGCTGCGTGTACTTGGTCTGGGTGGTGGCCGGCGAAATCTGCGGGATGCCGGCATCGTAGTAAATCTTCGAGGCGGGGATGGAGGTGCCGGAATTGAGGTGGCCGATCACGCCGTTGACTTTGGCGTCGACCAATTTCTGCGCGACCGCCGTGCCCTGTTTCGGATCGCTGCCGTCGTCCTCCAGCTGCAGCACGAACTTGACGGGTTTGCCGTCGATCTTGAAGCCCTTGGCGTTCAATTCCTCGACGGCCATCTTGGCGCCGTTTTCATTGTCCTTGCCAAGGTGGGCCGACGGACCGGAGACCGGGCCGACGTGGCCGATCTTGATCACTTCCTGCGCGCCGGCGCTGCCGGCGAACGCCAGGGCGATGGCGAGTGGAATGAATTTAGTCTTGAACAGCATATACATTCTCCGATGGGTTGAGATTTATTCTGCAAGGCCAAAAGGTACAACAAATTATTCGCGGCGCAAAGCTGGAAACGCAGGGATTTGTACTTTTGTGATGGCTTTCCCCGATTTGGTACAGGGATGCCCGGGAAGGGTGCGGTCCGCGCACTGATTAGGCGCGGACCTGGGGGCTTACTTCTTCTGCGCTTGCAGATGGGTCAGTTCCTGCGAGACGGCGCGGGCGACGATTTTTTCGATCGTGTCATGCAGGCCGATGCGGATCTCGTTGGTCAGGTCGTGCAGTGCATGGCTGAGCACCTCGGCCATGCTGTCCTTGATGCGCTGCTCCAGCACGAAGTCCACGCGCGACTGCAGCTGGTGCATGATGCGCGACGACAGGCGGTGCTCCAGCATCGCCCATTCCGCCTCGCTCCAGCCGTCGATGGCGTCGGCTTCGAGCTGGGCCGCCTTGTCGGCCGGCTTGGCGAGGACGGCGGAAGCGCCGGCCTCGCCGGGCAGCAGGCCGTCGCCCAGCGGCTCCGCCTTCAGGACTTCCGTCAATACAGGGATACTGGCGTCAAACGATTGGGCTTGGCTCATGATTTTCCTGTGACAAAGTGGGTAAGTGGGTAGTCTTGCTGCTTGTATGCGACATAACGCTTGCGGCCGGCAGCCGCATCATCCTCATCCGAGGAAATTACTTCGATCATGCGCTCGAATTGCGCGACCCGGCCCGGCGCGCGGCGCGATAAATTGACCAATAATTCTTTGTGCGTGTGTGGTAATTCCGCCTCATCGTTGTCGGTGAGAATGATCGGCGTGCCGGCGGCGAGCGCGTCGCCGGCGAGCACGTGCGGCAGGAAGTCGGTGGCGGAAAATGTCCACATCGCCGCGTTAAGTTCCGCCAGTTGCGCGTTATCCTCCGCCATCAACACCACGCGGTGATTCGCGGCCCAGGCCTTGCGCACCAGACGGCAGGCATAGGCCACCTTGTCGGGCACATTGGTGTGGAAATCGATGCGTGTCATAGTGATCTGTTCTATAGAGGGAATGCAGGGCGGGAGCGCCGCCGGTTTCAGTTTATGCGAAAATTATTTTTGCCGCTGGCATCGATGTTGCTACCGACCGCGCATTTTAGAATTGGAATCCCGGCGGCGCATTGACCGGCGGCAGACGAGCATCAAAGGGAGACTGAAAGCGCCGGCCGCTGCATCGTTACGCCGCCATGCCGCTGTGGCGCAGCAAGGCGTCGATGCTCGGCTCGCGGCCGCGGAAGGCGGTGAACGATTCCAGCGCCGGACGCGAGCCGCCCACCGACAGGATTTCGCGCAGGTAGCGCTTGCCGGTTTCGGTGGTGGCGTCCGGGCCCAGCGCCTGCGCTTCCTCGAAGGCGGCGTAAGCGTCGGCGGACAGCACCTCGGCCCACTTGTAGCTGTAGTAGCCCGCCGCGTAGCCGCCCGCGAAGATGTGGCCGAACGAGTTCTGGAAGCGGTTGAACGACGGCGGAATCACCAGCGCGAACTTGGCGCGCACTTCGTCGATCACTTGCTGCACGGTCTTGCCGGTCGATGCGTCGTAGTCGTAGTGCAGGTGCATGTCGAGCAGCGAGAACTCGACCTGGCGCAGGGTCTGCAGGCCGGACTGGAAATTCTTCGCGGCCAGCATCTTGTCGTACAGCGCGCGCGGCAGCGGCGCGCCGGTGTCGGCGTGGGCGGTCATGTGTTCCAGCACTTCCCACTCCCAGCAGAAGTTCTCCATGAATTGCGACGGCAGTTCCACCGCATCCCACTCGACGCCGGAGATGCCGGACACGGCCAGCTCGTCGACCTGGGTCAGCATGTGGTGCAGGCCGTGGCCGAACTCGTGGAACAGCGTCGTCACTTCATCGTGCGTGAACAGCGACGGCTTGGCGACGCCGTCGACCACGGCCGGCTCGGTGAAGTTGCAGGTCAGGTAGGCGACCGGGGTTTGCACCTGATCGTTGTCGGCGCGGCGGCCACGCGCGTCGTCCATCCAGGCGCCGCCGCTCTTGCCGGCGCGCGCGTACAGGTCGAGGTAGAACTGGCCGATCAGCTTGCCGTTGCGCTCGATGCGGAAGAAGCGCACGTCCTTGTGCCAGACCGGCGCGTCGTCCGGCTTGATCTCGACCGTGAACAGTTTCTGGATCAGGCGGAACAGGCCGTCGACCACTTTGTGTTCGGGGAAGTACTGCTTCACTTCCTGCGCGGAGAAGGCGTAGCGGCGCTCCTGCAGTTTCTCGGAAGCGTAGGGGATGTCCCAGGCTTGCAGGTCGGCGATGCCGAGTTCCTCCTGCGCGAACTGCTTCAGCTCGGCCAGGTCTTTTTCGGCGAACGGACGCGCGCGCCTGGCCAGGTCTTCCAGGAAGGCGATCACTTCGTCGGGCGACTTGGCCATCTTCGGCACCAGCGACACTTCGGCGAAGTTGTTGTAGCCCAGCAGCTTGGCTTCCTCGTCGCGCAGCTTGAGCAGCGTGACGATGTTGGCGGTGTTGTCCCAGTCGTCCTTCTTGCTGAACACCTCGCCCTGCTCGGACGCCTTGGTGGCGTTGGCGCGGTAGATGGTCTCGCGCAGTTCGCGCTTGTCGGCGAATTGCAGGATCGGGAAGTAGGACGGGAAGTGCAGCGAGAATTCGTAGCCGGCCTTGCCTTCCTTTTCCGCCGCGGCGCGCGCGGCGGCTTTGGCGTCGGCCGGCAGGCCGGCCAGGTCGGCTTCGTCTGCCACCAGCAGCTTGTAGTCGTTGGTGGCGTCGAGCACGTTTTCCGAGAAGCGCGTCGACACGGCGGCGTGCTGTTCCTGGATATCGGCGAAGCGTTCCTTCTGTTCTGCCGGCAGTTCGGCGCCACCCATGCGGAAGTCGCGGATGGCGTTGTCGATGATGCGTTTGCGGGCCGGCGACAGGGCGTCGAAGCCGGTTGAGGCGCGCAACGCCTTGTATTTGCCGAACAGCGCCTCGTTCTGGGCCAGCTCGGTCCAGAACTCGGTCACTTTCGGCTGGTTGTCGTTGTAGGTGGCGCGCAGTTCGGGCGTATCGACCACGTTGTTCAGATGGCTGACGATGCCCCAGGCCCGGCCCAGCAGCTCGGTGGCGTTTTCCAGCGGGGTGACGAAGTTATCCCAGGTCACCTGGTCGGACGGCGCTTCCAGTTGCGCGACGACGGCGCGGCTCTTGGCCAGCAGCTCGTCGATGGCGGGCGTGACGTGCTCGGGCTTGATGGCGTCGAAGCGCGGCAGGCCGGTGAAGTCGAGGAGGGGGTTCATAGCGTCAGTAGTCATCATCAGTTCCAATATGTTTACGTGCGTATGCGGGAACCGTTCAACCCGCACTGCGGCGAACAGGGGTCAGACCCCGTACGGGGTCTGACCCCGCCTCTTAGGGGTACTGCGCCGCTCAATCAAGCCGTGCGCTCAGCCGCTTCCACCGTGTTCATCAGCAGCATGGTGATCGTCATCGGACCGACGCCGCCCGGCACCGGGGTGATGAACGACGCCACTTCCTTCACGCCGGCGGTATCCACATCGCCGCACAGCTTGCCCGCGTCGTCGCGGTTCATGCCGACGTCGATGACGATGGCGCCGGGCTTGACCATGTCGGCGGTCAACGTGTTGCGGCGGCCCACGGCCGCGACCACGATATCGGCCTGGCGCGTGTACAGGCCCAGATCCGGCGTCGCGCTATGGCAAATGGTGACGGTGGCGTTGGCTTGCAAGAGCAGCAGGCCCATCGGTTTGCCGACGGTGTTGCTGCGGCCGATCACCACCGCATGCTTGCCGCGCAAATCGACGCCGGTGCTCTCGATCAGCTTCATGCAGCCGTACGGCGTGCACGGACGGAAGCCTTCCAGGCCGGTCATCAGTTCGCCGGCGCTCAGCACCGAGTAGCCGTCCACATCCTTCGTAGTGGAGATGGCTTCGATCACCTTGTGCGGGTTAATGTGCTTGGGCAGCGGCATCTGCACCAGAATGCCATGGATGGTCGGATCGACGTTGAGCGCGGCGATGCGCTCCAGCAGTGCGGCCTCGGTCATGTCGGCAGGGTATTGTTCCTTCAACGAATAGATGCCTGCATCTTCGCAGCCCTTGACCTTGTTGCGCACGTAGACGTGGCTGGCAGGGTCGTCGCCGACCAGAATCACCGCCAGGCCGGGCTGTTTGCCTTTGGCGGTGAGGGCGGCAGCACGTGCAGCAATTTCCGCGCGCAGTTTTTGGGAGAGGGCGATTCCGTCGATCAGTTGAGCAGGCATGATTTAACCAGGTTGGAGAGGAAAGCAGCATTATAAAGCGCCGGACCACACCGCGCCGCGTTTCCGCGTTGAATGCGATGCTGCATCGCACAAGAATTTCATAGGGAAATTTCACGATACGAAATGTCGTATCATAGTTTGAAAAAGCCAAAAATGACTGTTAGAATCCTCACACGTCATTGAAGTATTAGTAAATAATCAGCGTTCCATCGGCCGGAAATTAGTGACAAATCGGCGCACTCAACTCAGGAGACTTATTACATGTCAGCTCAACTTGACCAGGTTACGGCAAACACCGACCCTGATTCGCAAGAAACCAAAGAATGGTTGGACGCACTGGCCGCAGTGCTCGAACAAGAGGGCCCTGAACGTGCTCAATACCTGATGGAGCGCCTGATTGATCTGGCCCGCCAAAGCGGTTCCGATATTCCGTTCTCCGCCAACACCGCCTACGTCAACACCATCCCGACCCACCTCGAAGTCCACTGCCCGGGCAACCTGGAATATGAAGAGAAGCTGCGCTCGTGGATGCGCTGGAACGCAATGGCGATGGTGGTCAAGGCCAACCGCGTCGACGGCGACCTCGGTGGCCACCTGTCCTCGTTCGCCTCGCTGGCGAACATGCTGGGCATCGGCTTCAACCACTTCTGGAAAGCGCCGAGCGAAAACCACGGCGGCGACCTGCTGTACATCCAGGGCCACTCCTCGCCAGGCGTCTACGCCCGCGCGTTCCTGGAAGGCCGCCTGAGCGAAGAACAACTGACCCATTACCGTCGCGAAGTCGACGGCAAGGGTCTGTCGTCGTATCCGCACCCGAAACTGATGCCGGACTTCTGGCAGTTCCCGACCGTGTCGATGGGCCTGGGCCCGCTGATGGCGATCTATCAGGCGCGCTTCCTGAAGTACCTGCACGCGCGCTCGATCGCCGACACCACCGACCGCAAGGTCTGGGCGTTCTGCGGCGACGGCGAGATGGACGAACCGGAATCGCTGGGCGCGATCGGCATGGCCGCGCGCGAGAAGCTCGACAACCTGGTCATCGTCGTCAACTGCAACCTGCAGCGCCTGGACGGCCCGGTACGCGGCAACGGCAAGATCATCCAGGAACTGGAAGCGGACTTCCGCGGCGCCGGCTGGAACGTGGTCAAAGTCATCTGGGGCCCGGGTTGGGACGCGCTGCTGAAGCAGGATAAAGATGGCATCCTGCGCAAAGTGATGATGGAAACGCTGGACGGCGAATACCAGAACTACAAAGCCAAGGACGGCGCCTACGTGCGCGCCAACTTCTTCGGCAAGCATCCGAAGCTGCTGGAAATGGTCGCCAACATGACCGACGACGACATCTGGCGCCTGACCCGCGGCGGCCACGATCCGCACAAGATCTACGCCGCCTTCAAGGTCGCGCAGGAACACAAAGGCCAACCGACCGTCCTGCTGGTGAAAACCATCAAGGGCTTCGGCATGGGCAAGCACGGCGAAGCGCGCAACACCGCGCACAACACCAAGAAGCTGACCGACGAAGCTGTGCGCGAAATGCGCGACCGCTACTCGATCCCGATCCCGGACGACAAGCTGGCCGACATCCCGTTCTACAAGCCAGCCGACGACGCGCCGGAAATCAAGTACCTGCACGAGCGCCGCGCCGCGCTGGGCGGCTACCTGCCTGCGCGCCGCCAGAAGGCCGACGAAAAACTGACCGTGCCGCCGCTGAGCGCCTTCCAGAACGTTCTGGACGCGACCGCCGAAGGCCGTGAAGTGTCGAGCACCCAGACCTACGTGCGTATCCTGACCACGCTGCTGAAGGATTCGAGCATCGGTCCGCGCATCGTACCGATCCTGGTCGATGAATCGCGCACCTTCGGTATGGAAGGCCTGTTCCGCCAGGTCGGCATCTTCAACCAGCAAGGCCAGTTGTATGAGCCGGTCGACAAAGACCAGGTCATGTACTACCGCGAAGACAAGGCCGGCCAGATCCTGCAAGAGGGTATCAACGAAGCCGGCGGTATGAGCTCGTGGATCGCCGCGGCGACTTCGTACTCGACCAACAACCGCATGATGGTGCCGTTCTACACCTACTATTCGATGTTCGGCATGCAGCGTATCGGCGATCTGGTATGGGCCGCAGGCGACATGCGCGCTCGCGGCTTCCTGATGGGCGGCACCGCCGGCCGCACCACGCTGAACGGCGAAGGCTTGCAGCACGAAGACGGCCATAGCCACCTGTTCGCCGCTGCGGTCCCTAACTGCCGAAAGCCAAGGGCATCAAGGTCGAGAAGGGCCACTTCCCATGGGCCGCGAGCGGACGCGCTGTCGCCAACGGCCGCGCGGAGGGCTTCACCAAGCTGCTGTTCGACGCTGAGACGCACCGCATCATCGGCGGCACCATCGTCGGCACGCACGCCGGCGACATGATCGGCGAGATCGCGCTGGCGATCGAGATGGGCGCCGACGGCACCGACATCGGCAAGACGATCCACCCGCACCCGACCCTGGGCGAGTCGATCGGCATGGCCGCCGAAGTGTACGAAGGCGTCTGCACCGACCTGCCGCCGCCGCGCAAGCGCTAAGCAAAGCATCACCACGAAACCGGGACTTGTTCCCGGTTTTTTTATTTTCAAGGATTCGTTATGCCGTCTTTCGTGCCGTTGCTGTTATCGATCGCGCTGTACACCAGCATCGTCAAACTTGCCGCGTTCCTGTACCGGCGTGCGCGCCTGAGCTGGCGCGACGCCTGCATCTTCAGTTTGATGTTGTTGATGATTCTGGGTGGCGGCACGCTGCTCAACCGCCTGTCCGGCAACGCGGTGCCGCTGGTCGTCTCGATCGCGGCGGGCATGGTGATCCAGGTCGGCGTCGGCGCTTGGTACCTGGCGCCCCGTGTGCGCGTCGCCAGCGGCGAAGCGCTCGGCACTAAAGGCGCCGCGATGCTGGCGTTGATCGCTTATGTATTGATCGCAAGCCTCGGGCTGCTGGTTGGGTTTTTGGCGGGGATGCTGATTCGGCCCTGACGCCGGATTGCAGCTAACGCTGCAGCAATTGCGGCGCGCCATCGCCCAGGCGGAAGGCGCCCACCACCCTGAGCAGCTCGTGCGCTTGGTCCTGCATGCTTTGCGCGGCGGCGGCCGATTGCTCGACCAGGGCGGCGTTGCGCTGTGTCAGCTCATCCATTTCAGTGATGGCGCCGTTGACTTCCTCGATGCCCTTGCTCTGGCGCTGGCTGGCCGCCGTGATATCGTTCATGATCTCCGTCACCTGCCTGACCGAGGCGACGATGTCGCCCATGGTGCGCCCGGCGCTGTCGGCCAGTTGGCTGCCCGTTTCTATCCTGGCCACGGAATCCTCGATCAGCTGCTTGATCTCGCGCGCCGCCGTGGCCGAGCGCTGCGCCAGGCCGCGCACCTCGGTGGCGACCACGGCGAAGCCGCGTCCCTGCTCGCCGGCGCGCGCCGCTTCCACGGCCGCGTTCAAGGCCAGGATATTGGTCTGGAAAGCAATGCCGTCGATGACGGCGATGATGTCGACGATGCGCCCCGAGCTCGCCTTGATCGAGCCCATGGTCTCGACCACCTGGCCGACCACGCGGCCGCCTTCCAGCGCCACGGCCGAGGTCGACAGCACCATCTGGTTGGCCTGGTGCGCATGGCCGGCATTTTCACGCACGGTATCGGTCAGCTGGTGCATCGACGACGCCGTCTCCTGCAGCGAGTGGGCTTGCGATTCCGTGCGCGCCGACAGGTCGGCATTGCCCAGCGCGATTTCGCTCGCCTCCACCGTGATTGTGGAACCGGCCTGCTTGATGTCGCCCAGCAGGGTATTCCAGTTCTGCACCACCGTCACCAGCGCGCGCGACAGCTTGCCGACTTCATCGTCGCTCTCGGCATGGAGGCGCATGGTCAGGTCGCCGGCGGCCAGCGACTCGGCCGCGCGGCAGGCGTCGTCGATGGGGCGCACCACGGCGCGCGCCACCCAGATGGCGATCGCCGCCAATAAGGCGAAGCCGATGGCCATCGTGCCCAGCGAGAGCCAGGCGGCGCGCTGGCCCGCATTCTTGGTCTCCTGCAGCGCATCGCCGGTGCGGCGGTCAAGGTTGAGCAGAACCTGATTGAGCTGCTTGCGCACCTGTTGATAGTGCGTGCCCGCCCCCTGCATGGCCGCCACGCCGGTGTTGGGGTCCATCGACGCCAGATCCAGCGCCTGCGCGATGCTGGCGCGGTAACGTTCGACCGCCGGCAGCGCTTGCGCCGCTTCGTCGGCGGCGCCGGCATAGCTTTTCAGCTCGGTCAAACCTCGCGTGATGGCGTTGAGCTGGCTATCGGTTTGCGTGCCGAAGTCCTTGAACTGGGTATCCGAAAGACTGGCGGCGATGGCGATCTTGGCGTACACCTCGGCGTGCACCTGCCCCAGCGCGATGGCTTGCCGGTTGGCCAGCTGTTCCGCCGCCAGGGTGACATCTTTCAATTCGTGCATGCGCCGCTCGTTCTGCTGCATGGCGAAATAGGACATCGCTCCCATGGCGAGCAGGCAAGCGAGCGCCACCACCGGGACGATCAACATCTTGTGGGCGATTTTCAAAGGAGACCCCTATGGTTGAAACAGCGGTGCGTGGTGCCGGCATGGGCGGCGCGGTGGCCGGCTACAGGTAGATGCCGCCGCAGACGACGGTGTCGCTCAGTTTTTCGCAGTACATCGCCTTCGGTTCGATCTTCTTGTTTTCGGGATTGGTGAACTTGTACTCCTGCCAGAAGGTGCCTTTGCTCTTGGCCAGGTCGACGCGCTCCTTGACGAAGGCCTTGCCATCGATGTCCTTCAGGTCGATCAAGTTCTTGCCCACCATCTTGGGGTTGGCGCCATGGGCCACGACGGTGCCGTCGAGTTTGTAGACCACCAGGTACAGGTCATGCAGGATGAATTGCGGTGTCTTGGCGGTGATTTCGGCATAGGCCTTGGCATCGCCGGCGCTCTTGATGTAGGCCACGCCTTTCTTGACCATGGCTTCGGCATCGGCGCGCGTGGCGCCTCCTTCCGCGGCGCCGCTGATTTGCGGCAGCGTGCCGGCGGCGAGGATCAGCGACAGGCAAAAGGCAGGTACTGACTTGGACATTGTAGTCTCCTTCATTGTGCGTATTGGAAGCCGGCGCAGGCCGGCGCGATGAGGTGGCGCCTATCGGAATGCCGATGTTTTATAGTAGCGCGACGCCAGCGATCATGCGCTCATGCAACAAATTATTTTTCGTATTGGGCGGTTTTACAACGTCGCGTGCATGAAAAGCGCAGGGGCGAGGACTATCAGCATGAAATCCTTTGCCTCCTCGATTCCGGCCTCCTTGTCGATGCGCCGCAGGTTGGCGCGGCCGATGATGGCGCGTCGTCGTCCGCCAGCACGCACGGATGCCCCACGCCCGCCGCGTGATCGCGGCTACCTGCCGGCCGCCGCCAGCAAGCCGACGAAAAACTGACCGTGCCGCCGCTGAGCGCCTTCCAGAACGTGTTGGACGCGACCGCCGAAGGCCGTGAAGTGTCGAGCACCCAGACCTACGTGCGTATCCTGACCACGCTGCTGAAGGATTCGAGCATCGGTCCGCGCATCGTACCGATCCTGGTCGATGAATCGCGCACCTTCGGTATGGAAGGCCTGTTCCGCCAGGTCGGCATCTTCAACCAGCAAGGCCAGTTGTATGAGCCGGTCGACAAAGACCAGGTCATGTACTACCGCGAAGACAAGGCCGGCCAGATCCTGCAAGAGGGTATCAACGAAGCCGGCGGTATGAGCTCGTGGATCGCCGCGGCGACTTCGTACTCGACCAACAACCGCATGATGGTGCCGTTCTACACCTACTATTCGATGTTCGGCATGCAGCGTATCGGCGATCTGGTATGGGCCGCAGGCGACATGCGCGCTCGCGGCTTCCTGATGGGCGGCACCGCCGGCCGCACCACGCTGAACGGCGAAGGCTTGCAGCACGAAGACGGCCATAGCCACCTGTTCGCCGCTGCGGTCCCTAACTGCCGAAAGCCAAGGGCATCAAGGTCGAGAAGGGCCACTTCCCATGGGCCGCGAGCGGACGCGCTGTCGCCAACGGCCGCGCGGAGGGCTTCACCAAGCTGCTGTTCGACGCTGAGACGCACCGCATCATCGGCGGCACCATCGTCGGCACGCACGCCGGCGACATGATCGGCGAGATCGCGCTGGCGATCGAGATGGGCGCCGACGGCACCGACATCGGCAAGACGATCCACCCGCACCCGACCCTGGGCGAGTCGATCGGCATGGCCGCCGAAGTGTACGAAGGCGTCTGCACCGACCTGCCGCCGCCGCGCAAGCGCTAAGCAAAGCATCACCACGAAACCGGGACTTGTTCCCGGCTTTTTTTTGTGCCGTTGCTGTTATCGATCGCGCTGTGCACTAGCATCGTCAAACTCGCCGCGTTCCTGCACCACCGCTCGCGCCTGAGCTGGCGCGACGCGTGCATCTTCAGCCTGATACTGCTGATGATCTTGGGCGGCGGTTCGCTGCTCAACCGCCTGTCCGGTAACGCAGTCTCGCTAGCCATCTCTATCGCAGCCGGTATGGTGATCCAGGTCGGCATCGGCACCTGATACCTGGCCCCACGCGCGCACGGCAACCGGCGAAGCGCTGAGCACCAAGGGTGCCGCCATACTAGCGCTAATTGCATACGTTCTAATCACCTGCCTTGGCTTATTAGCGGGATTATTGATTTTATCTTGATAGACTCTCGTCTGTGACGTGGAATGACGATTAGTTGTTTTTTTGAAATTTTAATAAGGTTTTTTTGATAACACTGTTGATCACTCTCAATGCTTTTTTTTCTCATGAAATTAAACTGAATTCAGCCTGAACACTTTAGTAATTTTTGTTTTGGTTAATATTTAATTTTATATTTATAGGAGGTTATCATGATCGAATTGAATTGCCATGAGATTGAAAATGTTTCCGGTGGTCGTCCCGCCGGTACGTTGCGCCGTCCGGTGGCTGATCCAGAGTCAGAGTTGGGGCGTCAAATTAACGATATTGCTGGTGCTTTAAATGATTTTGGTAGTTGGCTCGGCTCCAGCATATATGACTGGACGCATTAATAAGACCATGAAAAAGCCGGATAATAAAATCCGGCTTTTCATTATGCTTATAATCTATTTTTTCTTTGTGTCTACCGATCCTGAGCCGCCATTTTCATACGGATTTTCTAGTACTCCGCAAGAATGCTCGATGTCTTCGCTCCATCTTTATTGCAATTCCGTTAGTAGTACTCTGATCTTACTAATACGATGAGTACTGCATCAGGTTATCGCTAGGTTGATCTGCCTCATTGCGTTATTGAGAGACTGAACTAGGATTCCCAGATGGAAAAATTATTGGACAATCTTTTTTCTCTATAGAGTCATGATGGCTACTAAAGATCTTTTTGGAATACTTTTCTTTTGCGTCGTGTTACGGATGGCCAGCACGATTTTTATCGCCGAAACTTTCCCGGAAGGTGCTTACTTCTTTAGCTTAATATTGACAGCAGGCTTTGAAATATTGCTAGTTCTTCTCTGTGTGTGGTTAGTCAAAATAGATGCCTTTCAAATTAAGACGATCATAGGCAACGGTATAGGTCTTGATAAGGTGGTAATGGCAATGGCTATAGGTGTAGCATTATTGATGTTCACCATTGGAGAAAATGCACTTGAGGCCCTTGCTCTCTCTCAAGCTGATCAACAGCTTGCCTATAAACTGTGGAACTTTCATGCCACGGAAAAGGAAGTACATCCTTTCCTCTCGTGGAAAGTCTTGGGTTTTTTGGTTGTGGCTTGCGGAATTACGCCATTTTGTGAAGAAGTTTTTTTTAGAGGATTCGTTCTGCACGCATTGGTGAAAAAAAGAGCAATCCGCCTTTCGGTAGTAATAAATTCTCTTGTTTTTACAGCTCTTCATTTTTCTCATGAATACTACATTGCAACTTTCGTATTTTCGCTGGTCCTGTGTTGGTCGTATTTGTGGACCGGATCGATCTGGTTTTGCGCGGTAATACATTCAAGTTATAATTTTTTTGCATTTGTCAGTAAATATTCATTGAATAGATATTTCATAAAAGCGCCCGGGGACATGTCGATGGTAACCACGTGGATTCCAGAGATCCTTGCTTTTATAATTGCGTCCACATTCCTTTTATTTTTATTTCTTAAATTTCGATTTCATCGCGTCAAATGACGCATAGAAAATTTAGAATCTACTACGATGATTTAAATTATAGTTGTGGCTTGATAAGGTTATGACCCGTGCTCAGGTTCGACTAAACTTGGTCGCAAATCTACATCCTTATGTAGTTTCCCGTTTAGCAGCATGATCACACGACCGGTGCTTGCGATGGTTTCAACACGATGAGCTATAATTACACGAGTAATATTGAGAGTCTTTACAGCACTATTGACGCTCTGTTCTTTTTCCACGTCCAAATGGCTAGTCGCCTCATCCAAAAATAGTATCTTTGGTCGTTTGTATAAGGCCCGGGCGAGCAACACGCGTTGTTTCTGTCCCCCGGATAAGATGGTTCCCATATCGCCCACTAAGGTCTGATAACCCATTGGCATAGCACGGATATCCTCCGCAATCGATGCGGTTTCTGCGCACTGATCAACCCAGGCTTGATCAGCCAGAGGATCAAAGAAGTGTATATTTTCTGCGATAGATCCTGCGAACAGTACATCGTCTTGCAGCACAGTGCCTACGATCGAGCGCAAATGATCAATGCCGCAATGACTGATCGGGACTCCGCCTATGGATACCTCTCCTGTTGTCGCTGGTAAAATGCCGAGTAACACGTTTATCAACGTAGTCTTGCCGCAGCCAGATGGACCCACAATTGCGACTGATTCGCCGGCTGCAATGGTGAAATTGATATTCTCCAGCACCATTGGTTCCTGGTCTGCATAACGGAAGCTGAGTTGTCGAGCCGAGATGCTGGCGGTAGTTGAGCCAGCATCGGCAGAGTGATTGCCCGACACGGATTCCGGTTCCGATAGAACAATGTCTGCCAGACGGGAACCCTGCAGTTGCAGCATCTTTAGCTCAGAGAATTTGTCGACTAGTGCGCTGGCGCGCGTGTCAAATTGATTTTTGTAAGCGATGAATGCCATCAATACTCCGATACTGAAATTTCCATCTAAGACCAAGCTAGCACCTAGCCAGATTATCAGCACGTTTTCTGTGCCGAACAGCAGGCCATTCAATAACCTGTAAGCCAGTTGCAACTTTTGAACGCACAAATCGGCATTGATTTGCTCTACGAGCAAAGTCAGCCAACTATTACGCCGATAGTCTTGCCGTTGAAAGAGCTTGATGGTCTTGATGCCACGTATCGTTTCCAGGAAGTGGGCCTGTTGCTTGGCGGTGTGGACGATTTGTTCTTCGGATGCGTTGCGCAAAGGGCTATACCAGGCCCAACGGATGATTGCGTACAAAATAATTGCCACCATTGCAATTATTCCTAATTTTAGGCTGTAGACAAGCATCATTGCGATTGTGACGATGGTCATCAGTCCATCGAGAATTGCTTCCAGAAATGAGGTGGTTAAAGTATGCTGAATTCGGTCGATTGAGCCGAAGCGTGAAACTACATCTCCCAGATGGCGCTTTTCAAAGTACTGCACTGGCAACTTGGTTAGATGCGTGAATACATTGGCGCACCATTGCAGGTTCAAGGTGGTGCCCATGTAAAGGATCACCCAACTCCGTACGGTGGTGACAAATTGCTGCATCAGCATAAGCAAACCGAAGCCGAGTGCCAACGTAGTCAACAAATCGCGGTCGGCTGTGACCAACACGTTGTCGACGACCCACTGCAGGAAAAACGGTGAAATCAGTGCGAAGATTTCCAATACCAAGGCTAGTATCAGGATTTGGATGAGGGGAGCATTGGAGCCCACTGACTCGTCCCATTAATTGGCGCAGTCTGATTGTGGGGATTTTTTTTGCAGGTTTGAACTCAGCCCCTGGCCAGATTTCAAGCGCGACACCGGTAAATGATGCGGAGACTTCCCCCCACGATAAGGTCCTGGCACCGATAGCGGGGTCGTGAATCACCACTGTCTTGGCATTGACCTCTTTGAGAACGACGAAGTGGTTGAAGTTCCAGTGCAGTATGCATGGCAGTTTCAGTTGATCCAACTCCTCCAAGTCGAGCTTGATTGGACGTGTGCCCATATTAAGCTTCTGGGCTATTTGTATGACGTCGCTGAGCGTTGCGCCTTTAAGTGAAATAGAAAAGCGCCGGCGCAAGGTCATCAGGTCAGTATGATGACGGTGGAAACTGGCCACCATCGCGAGGCAAGCCAAGCCGCATTCAGTCGCCTCGGTTTGCAATATCACCGGTAGTGTTGGGCTGAATCCCAGGGAAAGCTCATTCAGGAAAGGCATAGAATTTCCTTTATCAAGCGGTTAGAATTTTCCTGTTAGGCTGTAGAGCGGCTCCAACACCCACTCATAAAGTTTGCGTTTCTCTTGCAGTACATCGGCCTCGACCAACATGCCGGCTTGTAAAGGCTGTGGCTTGCCGTACGCGACTAAAGTCTGGCGCGCCAGCTTGACTGTGATGCGATAGAGCGGTTCCGCGTTGCCGCCGGGACTAGGGATTCCGGTAAATTCACTGACTGGAAGGGTGGTTTGTGAGACCGATATCACCACGCCGCGAGCGTGTCCGAACTTTTGAAATGGGAAGGATTGGTAGCGTAGAAGTACTTCGTCGTCCTTGCGGATAAACCCGATGGCACGACTGGGCGCATATAGATGTGCTTGAAGTTGGGCCCCTTGGGGAATAATGCTGACGAGGGGCTTGCCGCCATCGATGGCTTGCCCTACTTCAGCGGTAACGGCTGTAGCGATGCCGCTTTCTGGTGCCGTAATGGCGATATGCCGCTTGGCTTCGCTCTCGGTCCATTCCTGTTCTGTGTTGGTCAGTAGCCGCTCGATTTGTGCCAGCTGATTGTGCTGGCGTAGCGGCAGACTGCTCAAATCATTGGCGGCGGCGAGTAATTCTCGTCCTACGCTGATTTCATCCCGCTCCAACGCCTGAAGACGTAGGCGTTGATCCAGCAAGTCGGCCTGCTTTTGCTGCATGAGCTCTTTGGAAACGAATCCTTGCTCGAATAGCTGCGCGCCGCGCTTGAGTGCGTCCTCCGATAGTTCAACCCGATTGCGCTGCGATGACAGTTGGCGGATTATATTGCCTTGTTCCGCTTTCAAGGCATCAACCTTCTTGCGCAAGGTTATCTCATCTTCCCGTTGCACTCGTTCGGTCTGAGCCAGTTCCTCGCGCAACGATTGTTGGCGCCGTGCTACCTGCTGGCTGATGGTTCCCTGGATGTCGCTACGAGTAGTGGTTTGACGCTCACTCGAGACGATGTAAAGCACGTCGCCTTGGTGCACGCGTTGACCTTCCAGGACCGTTTTCTGAACCACAATGCCGGCTTGCGACGGATAGACTTTGACGACGCCCAGATCCGACATCAGTTGGCCGCTTACGCTGCTCCGCTTGGTGTAGCTGCAAAGGACGAACAGAGCGATGACCAGCAGCCCGAGCATAGCCGCGATGGCAGTTAGAAATCCAAAGCTTAGTGGGCGAATTAGGACAATCTCGCCTAGCCATTGGATTCGGGAAGCGGACAATGCTTCTTCCCGGAATAATGACGCGCGTTTCATAGCGGCTCCTGCATGGTTGAAACCTGCTTGCAGGATGGCACTTTTGGCTTATCGCGAATTTGTAGAAGCGCAAAAAATAATTGATTTTTGGAATTTTTTTGCGGTGTTAGCGCTGCGTTTTTTATGATCAGCATATTCCAGCAAACTGGACACCTGTTCCGCCGCAAACTGGACAGTCGTTCCAGCGCAAACTAGACACCCGTTCCAGACCAAACTGGTTCATGTATCTGAGATATATGGACATGGACGTGTCGCATTACAAAGCCATGCTGATGACATGGCTGCTACACGCCGCGAATAATTTGCTTGCGGTGTGGTCTTGATTATCGCGTCAGTCGGTAGATCAGGATCGCGGTGCGGATGGTGGCGCGTTCGATCGAGGCGATTTCCAGGTCCTCGTCCGGCGAGTGGGCGCCGTTGCCGGCGGCACCCAGGCCGTCCAGGCTGTCCACCAGCGGGGCGACGAACTGGATGTCGCCGGCGCCGCGCTGGCCTGGTGGCAGGGCGGGGATTTCGCCCAGGCCAGCGTCGGCGCTGGCTTGCGAGTAGGTCTTCAGCACCGCCAGATTGCCGGGCGTTGGCGACATCGGCGGGTAGTGGTCGTTGAAGACGATGCTGGCGCTGGTTCCCGGCAGGTTCGCGGCGACGATGGCGTTCATTTTCGCGCGCGCGCGGTCGCGCTGTTCGTACGTCAGGTAGCGCAGATCGCCTTTCACCACGGCGGTTCTGGCGATAACGTTGGTCTTGCCTGCAGCCTGGCCCTTGGTGCCGGTGTCGTCGGTGCCGGTTTCGGTGCCGCCTAAAATCAGGCCGGGGCTGAAGGTGAGGTCAGGCTCGATCACCTGCTGGCGGAAGCCATCCAATATCCGCGCCGCTTCGTACACCGCGCCGTAGCCCGCGCTCTCGGTGAAGATGCCGCTGGAGTGGCCTTGCTTGCCCTTGACTTCCAGTTCCCACGACGACGAGGAACGGCGGCCCACGGTGCCGGTGTCCTTGCCTTCCTTGTTGCGCACCGTAGCTTCGAAGGCCAGCGCGATGTCGCTGCGCTTGGCGGCTGCGATCATGTCGCCGCGCGAGACTTCGATCGGGTCGCCGGCGTTTTCCTCGTCGCCGCTGAACATGACGCTGATGGTGGTGTTGTCCAGCGCACCCACGCGCTGCAAGGCGCGCAGCGCTTCGATGATGATCACGTCGCCACCCTTCATGTCGTTGACGCCCTGGCCGCGCACGCGGTCGCCGTCGCGCTTCCACAGCTGCACCGGGCTGTCTTTTTCAAACACGGTATCCAGATGGCCGATCAGCAGCAGGCGCTTGCCTTGCTTGCCTTCGCGCGTGGCGACCAGGTGGCCGGCGCGCTGCACGGCCGGCGGCATGTCGATCCAGCGCGTCTTGAATCCCAGTTGGTCGAACTGTTCGCGGAACAGCTTTCCGACTTCGCGCACGCCTTCGTGGTTCATGGTGCCGCTGTTGATGTTGACCGAGCGCTCCAGCAGCTGCAGCCCTTGCGGCGAATGCGCCTTGACCTCGGCGATGATCTTTTGCTCGATGGGCGTCAGTTGCGCGGCTGCGGCAAGGCTCGTTGAGAAAGCGAGGGCGGCGAAGGCGAACGGTTTCAAGATCATGTGGGCTCCATTGAACGATTGCGTTCGATTGTAGCCTACGCTTGCGCCGATGCGGGCAGGCCGAAGATCCGGTCGAACGCGAGGCTGAACAAAAACGTGTAGACCATGAAGAACACCACCAGCCACAGGTCCAGTACCAGCGCCTCCCACAGCGAAATTCCCAGCCACCACGCGAACAGCGGCACCAGCATCACCACCAGCCCGCCCTCGAAGCCGGCGGCGTGCGCAGCGCGGCGCATCCAGCTGCGGCCGCGCGTGGCCTGGCGCGCTTCCCACGCTTCGAACACGGTGTTGTAGACCATGTTCCACATCAGCGCGATCAGCGACGAGGCGACGGCGGCGACACCGGCATGGCCGGCGTCGTGGCCGGCCAGCAGCATCAGCAAACTGCTGGTGAGGGCGACGGCGATCAGTTCGAACAGCGTGGCGTAGATGACTTTGCGTTTGATGCCTTGCATGGTGCTTCTCCTTGATGACAACGCCGGCATGTTATTAGAAATTTTCTGATCGAAAAAGTCGACAGCTATCAGGATTTCTGACAGCATGGGCGAATGGCCTTCTCAAGCGACAACATTGCAGTCTTCCTTGCCGTGCTCGATCACGGTTCCTTTTCGGCGGCTGCGCGGGCGCTGGGCCGGGTGCCGTCGGCCGTCAGTATGGCGATCGCGCAGCTGGAGGCGGAGCTGGACCTGCAGCTGTTCGAGCGCAGCCCGCGCGCGGTGCGGCCGACCGACTCGGCGCGCGCGCTGGAGCCGGAGGCGCGGCAGATGGCCGGCCAGCTGCGCCGCCTGCAGGCGCACGCGTTGTCGCTGCATCAGGGGCTGGAGCAGCGCCTGACGCTGGCCATCGCGCCGGAGCTGCTGTCGGCGGCATGGAGCGACCCACTGGCGCGGCTGGCCGAGGAGTTCCCGTCGCTGGAAGTGGAGGTGTTGTCGGCGCCGCAGTCCGATGCGCTGCGCATGCTGCACGACGGCGCGGCGCAGTTGGCGCTGATTTACGAGCGCACTCGCGTCGATGAACGCGAGAGCTTCCAGGAACTGGGCAGCGAGATGCTGGTGGCGGTGATCTCGCCGGCGCATCCGCTGGCACAGCAGCGCAATGGCCGCTTCCGGTTGGAGGATCTGGTCGACATGCGGCAGATCGCCATCGTCAGCCGCGATGCGGAAGACGCCGATCAGCGCGTGCTCATCTCGCGCAAGGTGTGGCGCACCGACAGCCACCTGGCGACGCTGCGGCTGGTGCAGGCGGGCCTGGGCTGGGCCTACCTGCCCAAGCGCCTGGCCGCGCCGCTGCTCGATAGCGGCGAACTGCTCGGCATCGGTTTCGCCCATATGAGCAACCAGGTGCGCCTGTGGGTGGACGTGGTGTGGCTCAACGACCGCCCGCTGGGACTGGGCGCGACGCGCCTGATCGCGCTGATGAAGGACATCGCCGGCCTGGAGGCGCGGCCCGTGGAGGATTAGCCGGAACGGTGCTATCCTGCTGCCTTTACCTGACACCTGACACAAGGAAGAAAGACCATGCGTTTGCTGAAGATTGCTGTTGTCGTTGCGGGCCTGTGCGCCGCCACCGCTTTTGCCTCGCCGGCCGCGCCGCGCAACGGCGCCGAGTACCTGACGCTGAAAACGCCGCAGGCGGTGCAGGCGGCCGGCAAGAAGGTCGAGGTTATCGAGTTCTTCATGTATCACTGCCCGGCGTGCTACGCGCTGGAGTCGGACATGCTGGCCTGGGTCAAGAAGCAGGGCGACAACATCACCTTCCGCCGCATCCACCTGCCGCTGACCGGCGAGAACGATCCGGAAGCCCACATGTTCCTGACGCTGGAGGCGATGAAGCTGGAAGAGCAGCTGCACGCCAAGATCCTGGCCACGTGGCACGTCGAGCGCCGTCGCCTGAAGAGCGACGCCGACAACATCGATTGGGCGGTCAAGAACGGCATCGACAAGGAGAAGTACACGGCCATGTACAACTCGTTCGCGGTGATGACGAAGCTGAAGAACGCCGGCCGCGTGGCGGGCGCGTATGAAGTCAACAGCACGCCGACCATCATCGTCGACGGCCGCTACTCGACCAACCCGAGCATGGTCGACGGCGCCAATCCGAACCAGATCCCGCGCGCGCAATTGAACCAGGCGACCCTGCAGGTGCTGGACGCGCTGGTCGCGCAGTCGCGCAAGTAAGCGTGGGCGCGAGCGCCGGTTTCGTCGCCTATGTGCGCGAGCAGTTCGCGCCTCTGGGCACGGCGGTGACGGATGCGGTGTTCTTCGGCGGCCGCGCCTTCAGCTATCACGGCAAACAGTTCGCGTGGGTGATGGGCAGCACGCTTTACTTGCGCGTCTGCGACGCCACCCGCGCCGACTTCGTCGCGCATGGCGCCGAGCCGTTCTCCTATTCGACCAGGAAGGGCCAGGTCGAAGTCCGCAAGTTCTACACCGCGCCGGAATTCCTGCTCGACGACAGCGAGCAGCTGCTTGCCTGGGCGCGCAAGGCGATCGCCTCGGCGGAGTGACGGCCTACAGGTGGCACTGGTACAGGTGCGATTTGTGCGTGACGCCGTCGACGGCGACCTCGATGGGCGGCGTCAGCGAGGCGCGGGTGAAGTGGCATTTGTCCATCACGCGGCGCGAGCCGAAATTTGCTTCGGTGATCCAGGCGTTGAGCATGCGCAGGCCGTAGCGCTCGCGCGCCAGCTGCTGCAGGTGTTGCAGCGCGCCGCTGGCCAGCCCTTTGCGCGCCTGGCTGTGCGCGATCCGGTAACCCACTTCGCCGGTGCCGGCCGCCTTGTCGATGCGGCGCAGGTTGGCGCGGCCGATGATGGCGCCGTCGTCGTTCACCAGCACGCACGGATGCATCACGCCTGCCGCGTAGTCGCGCAGGTAGACGGCGATGTGGGCGGCCACGCCGGCCGGGGTGTAGAAGGCATCGCCGCGCGCTTCCACATGCTGCTCAAACCAGGTGCGGTTTTCCAGCTCGAACGCCAGCAGGCGTTCGGCGTCGTCGGCTTGCAGCGTGCGGATGTTCATGATCGATGCGCCTCAAGGTAAGCCAGCATGCGCTGGTAGAAAATCGGACTTAGGTGGTGAACAGCGCGGGGATTTCGATGCCGCCGGTGCGGGCCGCTTCGGCGTAGGCCTTCAGCTCGTCGATGACGGCGTCCAGCTGCTCCTGGCCCGGGTTGGCCTGGAAGTTCTTGATGCGTTCGTTCATGAGCGTGATTTGCTTGCTCCAGTCGAGGCGATTCGTTCTGCTCATATGTGCTCCGGTGTTTAAAAAACCAGTATAGAACAAATGGCAAAATTCGTGGTGTTCGGCGCGTCAATCAGCCCATCGCGCCGCGCAGGAACAGGTCCAGGCCCTTTTTGGCCTGCTGCCGCAGCTCGGCTTCGGTCGGCGCGCGCTCGGGCGGGAACAGCATGCGCACCATGTTATCGCCCAGCAGGCAGCTGGTCAGGTGCACCGCCAGCGTCTCCAGCGTGACGTCGTCGCGCAGCTGGGTGCGCACTTCGGGACGGCTGAAAAAGCCCGTCAATTGTTCGCGCGTGCGCTGCGGTCCGGCCTGGTAAAAGGTTTGCGCCAGTTCCGGCGTGGTCTTGGCCTCGGCCACCACCATCCGGTGCAGGCTGACGAAGGACGGCGCCGAAACCAGCTCCAGGAAGCGCAGCGAGAAGTCTTCCAGCACTTCGCGCATCGGCCGCGGATCGGAGCACATGTCGGTCATGCCGGCGAAGAAGTGGGCGCGGCCGTTTTCGATGACGGCGTTCAGCAGCCCGGCCTTGCCGCCGAACTTGACGTAGATGGTGCGCACGGCAACGTGGGCTTCGCGTGCGATCATCTCCAGGCTGACCTTGCTGTAGCCTTTTTCCAGGAACAGGTGGGCGGCCGTGTGCAGCAGCGCCTGCAGCCGGGCTTCCTTGTCGGCGGCGCGCGGCCGGCCGGCCGCCTTGCCGAAGCAGGGCGAATCGGGGGAGTACGGAGCCCCTTCAGGGCAGTCTTGCTCCTCCGATGCGGCGAGGTTGGGGGCGGCTTTCATAGTCATGGCGGGGATGATATCGGATGGCGACATGCTAGTCCAAATAAAAATGAAATGCAATCGTTTCATTTCTTGACTTCGGCCCAAAACCGGCCAATAATGCCCCTATCCCATTTCATTTTCTGGAGCATCACATGTCCACTCAAGAACAAAAAGTGCTCGCCGCCGTGCCGCCCGCGCCCGCCGCTCCTGCCGCGACCGCGCCGGCCGGTCCGTCCGCGCCGAACCGCAAAGTGCTGGTGGTGGCAGCGCTGGTGGCCATCGCCGCGCTGGCCGCCGGCGGCCGGATGTGGTATCGCAGTCATTATTTCGTCGAGACCGAGAACGCCTATGTGGCCGGCCACGTGCATCCGGTATCGGCGCGCATTTCCGGCGTGGTGACCAAGGTGATGATCGACGATAACCAGATCGTCAAGGAAGGCGATGTGATCGCCGAGCTGGATCCGTTCGACCAGCGCGTCAAGGTCGAGCAGATCCAGGCGCAGATCGCCAGCGCCGAGCAGCAGGTGACGCAGTCGGACGCGCAAATCGCGCAGACGCAGGCCCAGGCCAGCGGCGCCGCCGCGCAGGTGGCGCAGTCGGAAGCCCAGCTGGTACGCGCCAAGCAGGACGCGGAGCGCTACGGCCAGCTGTATAACAGCCAGATGAAGGCCGTGTCGAAAGCGGAACTGGACGCCGCCGTCGCCGGCCGCGCCAGCGCGGTGGCCGACCTGGCCGCGCGCAAGGACGCCGCCGTCGCCGCCAAGGCGCAGATCACCGCCGCCAAGTCGGCGCGCGACGTGCTGAAGGCGCAAGTCGATGTGCTGCGCGTGCAGCTCAAGGACGCGCAGCAGCAGCTGGCGTACAACCGCATCCTGGCGCCGGTGGGCGGCCGTATCGGCAAGCGCACCATCGAAGTCGGCCAGCGCGTCACGCCGGGCCAGCAGCTGACCGCCATCGTGCAGGAAAACGTCTGGCTGACGGCGAACTTCAAGGAGACCCAGTTGGCCGACCTGAAGCCGGGCCAGGAAGTCAAAGTCAGCATCGATGCGATGCCGGGCAAGGAACTGATCGGCAAAGTGGACAGCTTCGCACCGGCGTCCGGCGCGCAGTTCGCGCTGCTGCCGGCCGATAACGCGACCGGCAACTTCACCAAGATCGTGCAGCGCGTGCCGGTCAAGATCACCTTCAAGCCGGAAGACGTCAAGGCCCTGAGCGGCCGTCTGGTGCCGGGCATGTCGGCGATCGCCGAAGTGGCCATCAAGCAGAACTAAGGACCGGCCATGGCTAGCACTACTATCGATACGCCGGCCGGCGGGAGGCCGTTCGTCCCGCCGCAGCAGCCTATCCTGAGCGAGAACGTCTCCGGCCGCACCTGGATGGCGGTGGCCGCCGGCATGCTGGGCGCCTTCATGGCGGTGCTCGACATCCAGATCACCAACTCGTCGCTGAAGGACATCCTCGGCACGCTGTCGGCCACGCAGGAAGAGGGCTCGTGGATCGCCACCGCCTACCTGGTGGCGGAGATCGTCGTCATTCCGATGACCGGCCTGCTGACCCGCGTGTTCGGCATGCGCGCCTACATGATGGGCACCACCGCGCTGTTCCTGGTGTTCTCGACCTTGTGCGGCTTCGCCTGGAACCTGCCGAGCATGATCGCCTTCCGCATGCTGCAGGGCTTCACCGGCGGCGCGCTGATCCCGATGGCGATGACGCTGGTGATGACCAAGCTGCCGCCGTCCAAGCGCGCCACCGGCATGGCCATCTTCGGCCTGACCGCGACGCTGGCGCCGTCGATGGGCCCGACCTTCGGCGGCTACCTCAGCGAGCTGTATGGCTGGCCGTCGATCTTCTACATCAACTGGGTGCCCGGCCTGCTGCTGATCGGCGGTATCGCGCTCGGCCTGGATAAGGAAAAGGCGCAGCCGTCGATGCTGCTCAGCGCGGACTGGCTGGGCATCGCCTTCATGGCCGTGGGCCTGGGCAGCCTGACCATCTTCCTTGAAGAAGGCAATACCAAGGACTGGTTCGATTCGTCCTTCATCATCACCTTCGCGGCGCTGGCGATCATCGGCCTGCTCGGCTGGGTGGTCAACAGCACGCTGCGCAAGCAGCCCTTCGTCAACCTGGGCTTGTACGGACAGCGCAACTTCGCCGCGGCCACCGCGTTGTCGATGGCGATGGGCATGGGGCTGTACGGATCGGCGTTCCTGCTGCCGCTGTACCTGGGCCAGATCGCCGGCTATTCGCCGATGCAGATCGGTGAAGTGATCATGTGGGCCGGTTTGCCGCAGCTGTTCATCATGCCGTTCGTGGCCAAGCTGTCGTCGAAGGTCGACAACCGCATCCTGTGTTCGTTCGGCTTGCTGCTGTTCGGCGGCTCCTGCCTGATGAACGCCTACATGGACGCGACCACCGGCTACGACCAGCTGCTGCTGTCGCAGGTCGTGCGCGCGCTGGGCCAGCCGTTCGTGATGCTGACCTTGTCGAACTTCGCGATGAACGGCATCCAGCCGAAGGACATGCCGTCGGCATCGAGCCTGATCAACATGACCCGCAACCTGGGCGGCTCGATCGGCATCGCCCTGCTGGCGACCGCGCTGACGTCGCGCGAGCATTTCCATTCGCAGCGCATCGGCGAGTCGGTGACGGGTTTTGCCGCGGCGACGCAGGAACGGCTGGCGGCGTTGACGCAGTCGTTCATCGGCAAGGGCTTCGATGCGACCACTGCGTCGGACATGGCGCTCAAGGCGGTCGACGGCATCGTGCGGCGCGAGGCGTATGTGATGGCTTACAACGACGGCTTCTTCCTGGTCGCGGCGGTGCTGTTCGGCTGCATCGGCGTGCTGTGGTTCTCGGACAAAGTCAAAGCCCCTTCCGCCGGCGGTGGCGGCGGCGCGCACTAATAACCAATAAATTGTGAGGTACACCATGTTGAACTCAGCTCTGAAGCGCCTGACGCTCGCTGTCGCCGTAACCTTGGCCGTCACCGGCTGCGCCACCGTCGGTTCCGATTTCTCGGCGCCGAAGAATGTCGCCGACGCGTCGTTCCGCCATCTGCCGCAGGCCGGCGCCAGCGGGGCGCACCTGCCGGCGCAATGGTGGACCGTCTTCAACGACGATACCCTGAACAAGCTCGAACAAGCCGCGCTGCGCGACAACCCGAGCGTGAAGGCCGCCGCGCAGCGCCTGGTGCAAGCCTTGGAGCAGGCCGGCGTCACGCGCGCGCAGCAGCAGCCGCAGTTGAGCGTCAACGCCGGCATCTCGAACTCGCGCACGTCGGCCGAGACGTCGCAAGGCCTGGCCTTGGGCGGCCGCGCGATCAAGGGTAACAACTACTCGGTCGGCTCGACGTTCTCGTATGAAGTCGACCTGCTGGGCCGCGTGCGCCGCCTGGTGGAAGCCTCCGACGCGCAAGCGCTGGTGGCGGAAGCGGACCGCGACGGCGTGCTGCTGATGCTGTCGTCGCAGCTGGCGACCACCTACTGGCAGTTGCGCGGCACGGACGCGGAAATCGCCATCCTGAAGGGCGCGCTCGATACCCGCCTCGAAACCGAGGAACTGGTGACGGCGCGTTTCGACGCCGGCCTGTCGAATGAGCTGGACGTGTCGCGCGCGCGCATCGAGCGGGCCAACGCGCAGGCCGACCTGCATGAAGTTCAACGCCAGCGCAATTTGCTCGAGCACAGCCTGGCGACCCTGGTCGGCGCCTCGCCGTCGGCCATGCTGACCGCGCCGAAGGCCGATGCGGCCGTGCTGCCGCAGCCGCCGGCGATTCCGGTCGGCCTGCCGGCCAGCCTGCTGGCGCAGCGTCCGGACCTGGCGGGCAGCGTCGCCGCGCTGCGCGGCGCCAACGCGCAGATCGGCGTGGCCGAAGGCGCGTTCTATCCTTCGCTGTCGTTGACCGGCAATTTCGGCTTCGCCTCGGAGAGTCTGAGCAACCTGGCCAAGGGCGACTCGCGCCAGTTCAGCGTCGGGCCGCTGGCCTTGTCGCTGCCGATCTTCGACGGCGGCCGCAACAAGGCCAACCTGGCGATCGCCAAGGCGCGCTATGAGGAGGCGATCGCCAATCACCAGACCAAGCTGCTGACGGCGCTGCGCGAAGTGGAAGACGCGCTGTCGGACGTGCAGCAACGCCAGCAACAGGGCGACGCGCAGAAGGCGTCGCAAGTGGCGGCGGCGCGCGGCTACCTGGTGGCGCGTGCGCGCTACGAGCGCGGCGTGTCGACCTACCTGGACGTGACCGACGCGCAGCGCAGCGCGCTGGCGGCCGACCGCGCGGCGGTGCAGATCAACACCCAGCGCCTGCTGGCGGCGGTGTCGGTGGCGCGCGCGCTCGGCGCGGGCTGGCAGCCGTCGGCGCAGCTGGCGTCGGTGGCGCAGTAACGATTACGCGAGCGAGGCCGGCGGCAACGCCGCCGCCGGTCCGAAGCGTACCAAGTGTCTTCACCCGGTGTCTCCTCACCCCGGTGTCAGTGCCGACATTCGGACATCACGGAACTTCGCTGATCTGAAAAAGTTCAGTAAATGTCCGAATGTCGGCACTGACCCCATCTTGAGTACAATGTGGGCCTCACTCTATCCGAGGTTCCAATGAAAAAAGTCCTGTTCCCGCTGGCGCTGGTCGTTGCCTGCGCCGCCGCTTATGCCGCGCCGGCCGGCGTCGCCGACCTGAACAACATGAGCAAGCGCTACGCGCCGGTCGCGCTGACCGCCGATACCAGCAAGCTCTCCGCCGGCGACAAGAAGGCCATCGCCAAGCTGATCGAGGCGGCCAAGATCATCGACGTGCTGCAACTGCGCCAGCGCTGGTCCGGCAACGAGGCGCTGTGGGCCGCGCTGAAAAAAGACACCACCCCGCTGGGCAAGGCCCGCCTCGACTACTTCTGGCTCAACAAGGGCCCGTGGTCGATCCTCGACGACCATCAATCCTTCCTGCCGGCCGAAGTGGGCGGCGTCGCCGTGCCGGCCAAGAAGCCGGAAGCGGGCAACTTCTATCCGGAAGGCGCCAGCAAGGCCGCGCTGGAGAGCTGGATGAACGGCCTCAACGCCGAAGACAAGAATCAGGCGCAATGGTTCTTCACCACCATCCGCGCCGGCGGCGACGGCAAATTCAAGATCGTCAAATATTCCGAAGAGTACAAGGCCGATCTGGACAAGGCCGCCAGCCTGCTGAAGCAGGCCGCCGCCGATACCGACAACGCTTCCTTGAAGAAGTTCCTCGAGCTGCGCGCCGACGCCTTCCTGAGCAACGACTACCTGGCCTCCGACTTCGCCTGGATGGACCTGGACGCGCCGGTCGATATCACCATCGGCCCGTACGAAACCTATAACGACGAGCTGTTCGGCTACAAGGCCGCGTTCGAGGCCTACGTCAACATCCGCGACCAGAAGGAAACCCAGAAGCTGGACTTCTTCGCCAAGCACATGCAGGAGCTGGAAGACAACCTGCCGCTGGACGCGCAGTACCGCAACCCGAAAGTCGGCGCGCTGGCGCCGATGGTGGTGGTCAACCAGGTCTACGGCGCCGGCGACGGCAACATGGGCGTGCAGACCGCCGCCTACAACCTGCCGAACGACGAGCGCATCATCAGCCAGCGCGGCTCCAAGCGCGTGATGCTGAAGAACGTGCAGGAAGCCAAGTTCAAATCGACGCTGACGCCGATCTCGAAACTGGTGCTCAAGCCGGCGGACCAGAAGGACGTCGACTTCGACTCCTTCTTCACCCACATCCTCGCGCATGAAATCACGCACGGCCTGGGCCCGCACATCACCCACGCCAACGGCAAGGAGTCGACGCCGCGCCAGGACTTGAAGGAAGCCTACTCGACCATCGAGGAAGCCAAGGCCGACATCACCGGCCTGTACGCGCTGGCCTACATGATGGACAAGGGCCAGCTCAAGGGCACGCTGGGGCAGGGCGAGGCGGCCGCGCGCAAGCTGTACACCACCTTCCTCGCGTCGGCCTTCCGCACGCTGCATTTCGGCCTGACCGATTCGCACGCGCGCGGCATGGCGATTCAGATGAACTACATCCTCGACAAAGGCGGCTTCGTCTCGCATGGCGACGGCACGTTCGCGGTGGACTTCAGCAAGATCAAGCAGGCCGTGATCGACCTGGACCGCGAGTTCCTGACCATCGAGGCGACCGGCGACTACGCTCGCGCCAAGGACATGATGACCAAGTACGTGGTCATCCGTCCGGATGTGCAGAAGGCGCTGGACAAGATGAAAACCGTGCCGAACGACATCCGCCCGGAATTCAAGACCGCCAACACCCTGGTCGGCAAATAAAGCCAACGGGAACTTCGGTTCCCGTTTTTAATTGCGCAACCATTCAACTTTTTCTACGTAGAAATAAATTGTTGTTGAGCCTTCCTGAAGGCAATAAAAGTTACTTGGCGCATGCTACAGTTTGATCACCATGATCAAGCGCACCTTATCCCTGTTGCTGCTGTTCTCTTCCGGACTGGCCGGCGCGGCCCAGTTGACGGACGTGGAAACGCGCTGGCTCACCGCCGGCGCGGCGGTGCTGGGGTACGCCAAGCAGGAGCTCAAGCTGCCGATCGACATCACGGTGCAGCCGCAGGCGCGGCCCACCGACGTGCCGCTGGCGCTGGGCTACCAGGACGGCCGCTGCAAGCTGGTGCTGTCGATGCGCGGCAATCCCAACGCCGAAGATATTCTGGCCGATGTGCCGGCGGCGCAGCGTCCGCTGATGATCGAGGCGATGGTCGCGCACGAGATCGGTCACTGCTGGCGCTATGCGCAGGGAGCGTGGCACGCGCTGCCGGCCGGCTTCGAACAGGGCGGCGTCGCGCAGCAACAGGACGCGCTGCGCGAGACGCGGCGCGAGGAAGGCTACGCCGATCTGGTCGCGCTGGCCTGGATCCAGCAGCGCCATCCCGATCAGTACGCCGCCGTGGCCGGCTGGATGCGGCAGGTGCGCCAGCCATCGCCGGCCGCCGGCTCGCACAGCACGCTGACCTGGCTGCAACTGGCGCCGACCGGGGCCGCCTTCCCGGCCGGACTGCCGCTGTTCGAGCAAGCCGCCAGCCTGTGGCGCCAGGGCCTGTTGCGCGACGAGTGAACCGCGGTAGCAAATCGCCAACAATGTTCGTTCGCGCACAGAGCTTCGCCGTCGGCGGGCGTTTAATGTGTCCATTACCCACCACAAACAGAGGGACACATCATGAACAAGTTACTGCTCTTCGTGCTGGCGACCGCCGCCAGCGCCAGCTTCGCCGCCACCACGCCTAACGACGACAAGGTCGCCTACAAGGCCGCCACCAGCAAAGCCGACAGCGACTACAAGACTGCCAAGGCGGCGTGCGACGCGCAGACCGGCAACGCCAAGGATGTCTGCCAGGAACAGGCCAAGGTCGCGCGCGCCAACAGCGAGGCCACCGCCGCGATGCAGTACAAGAACGACAAGAAATCGGTGGAAAAAGCCCAGACCAATGTGGCCGACGCCAACTATGACCTGGCCAAAGCCCAGTGCGCGCCGATGACCGGCGCGGAGAAGGACAGCTGCCTGACCGGCGCCAAGGCGATGCACACCGCCGCCGTCAACGACGCCAAGGCCGGCAAGAAAGCGGCCGACGTCGCCCAGACCGGCATCGATTGCAGCACCCTGAGCGGCACCGACAAGGCTTCGTGCGAAACCCGCGCCAAGTCCGCACTGGCCAAGGATACCGTGGCCGATTCGGTGATCACCACCAAGGTGAAGACCGAGCTGCTGGCCGAGCCTGCGCTCAAATCGCTGGACGTGCATGTGGAAACCGCCAACGGCACCGTCATGCTGAGCGGCTTCGTACCGTCGCAGGCGGAAGCGGACAAAGCCGTCAACGTCGCCCGCAACGTCAAGGGCGTGAGCAAGGTGCAGAGCTCGCTGCGCGTCAAGTAACCCCAGGGCGGTAGGGGTCGGACCCCGTACGGGGTCCGACCCCGCCTGGCGGTGCGGGGTGACGGCAGGCGCCGCCGCGGCCCATGGAAGCAGGGGCTGGTGGGGAATGCAAGCTGTCCCCCATTTTTTTTGTTTGCAATCATTACGATCATAATTTAAACTGTGGTCCGGCGTGCCTTCCGCACGCATCGCATTGCGAGGACCTTCATGTTTGCACAACCCTTGTCCAACTGGCTGCAGCGGCGCGGCCTGCACTTTTCCTGGGTCATCGTGGCCCTGACTTTCCTGACCGCGCTGACTTCGTCCGCCGCGCTGGGCCTGCCGGGGGCGCTGCTGCAGCCGCTGTCCAAAGAGTTCGGCTGGGACGTCGAGCAGATCTCGTCCGCGCTGGCGGTGCGCTTCGTGTTGTTCGGCCTGATGGGGCCGTTCGCCGCCATCCTGATGGAGCGCTTCGGGCTGCGCAAGGTGGTCGTCACCGCGCTGGCGCTGGTGGCCGCCGGCCTGGCGCTGGCGACGCAGATGACGCAGTTCTGGCACCTGGTGCTGTTCTGGGGCATCATGCTCGGCATCGGTTCCGGCATGACGGCGCTGGTGCTCAGCGCCGTGGTCTCCAATCGCTGGTTCGATACGCATCGTGGGCTGGTGGTCGGCGTGCTGACGGCCAGCTCGGCCACCGGGCAATTGATTTTCCTGCCGGTCGGCGCCTGGCTGATCGAGCACTTCGGCTGGCGCATGGCGGTGATTCCGGTATTCGCCGCCTGCGCGGTGGTCGCGCTGCTGGTGTTGCTGCTGATGCGCAACCGTCCGAACGAAGTCGGCCTGACGCCGTACGGCGCCGCGCCCGGCACGCCGGTCGCGCCGGTCACGCCACCGATGCACGTCACCTTCGCCACCCCGTTCAAGGTGCTGGCCAGCGTGTCGGGCCACCGCGTGTTCTGGATCTTGTTCGGCACCTTCTTCATCTGCGGCCTGAGCACCAACGGCCTGATCCAGACACACTTCATCTCGCTGTGCGGCGACGCCGGCCTGTCGGCCGTGCCGGCGGCGTCGGTGCTGGCGATGATGGGCGCGTTCGACCTGGTCGGCACGATCGCCTCGGGCTGGCTGTCGGACCGCTATGACAACCGCAAGCTGCTGTTCATGTACTACGGCCTGCGCGGCCTGTCGCTGTTTTGGCTGCCGTATTCGGAATTCACGCTGTACGGGCTGTCGCTGTTCGCCATGTTCTACGGGCTGGACTGGATCGCCACCGTGCCGCCGACGGTGCGTCTGGCCGCCGCAACGTTCGGCAAGGAAAAAGCGGGCATGGTGTTCGGCTGGGTGTTCGCCGGCCACCAGCTGGGCGCGGCGGTCGCGGCCTACGGCGCCGGCCGGATGCGCACCCTGCTGCTGACCTACAACCCGGCGCTGTTCGCCGCCGGCGCGGCGTGCCTGGTGGCGGCCGCCGTCATTCTGCTGATCCGCAAGCCGGCCGCCGCCGCGCCGACGGTCGCCCCTGTCGCCAAGGCCGCCTAAAAAAGACGGTGTCAGTGCCGACATTCGGACATCGGCGGAACTTTTTCGCTCAGCGAAGTTCCCGAATGTCCGAATGTCGGCACTGACACCAAGGTTGGTTGTAATCAGGCGGTCATGTGCCGGTGCCACAATGCGCCGTCCTTAACAGCCTGATGGAGTTTTTGCATGCGCTTCGCCCTACCGGCCGCCGTCACCCTGGCCACCCTGCTCGCCGCCTGCGGCAGCGACGGTTTGCCCGTCACCGAAACCAATCCCGGCGACGGCTATAACTCGACCGCCGTCGCCTTCATGAGCGACGTTCACTTCGAAAACATTTACGGCGACCTCAAGAGCGCGCAGTTCTCCGGCATCCCGACCAAGGACGGCAAGAACGCCACCATCCGCACCATGTACGCGGAGCTGACCTCGACCCGGCTGTTCAACGAAAACTACTTCGCCTTCCGCGCCGCGCTGGACGACGCCTACGGCAAGGGCATCCGCCTGGTCGCGCTGCCGGGCGACATCTCCGACGATGCCCAGCCGATCAACATCGACGGCATCAGCGACATCCTGCACGAATACCAGGCCAAGGGCATGCGTTTCTTCATCGCCCCCGGCAACCACGACCCGAACGAACCGTACGACGACGACGAGGCCGGCAAGAACGACTTCCTCACCAAGGACGGCAAGGAACAAAAGATCTACGCCGTCAACAACGCCGCCTGCAAGGCCAAGGACCCGACCGTGGTCTGCACCAACCAGCTGATGGAACAGGGCTACGACAAGCTGCTGACCAAGCTGGGCGAATTCGGCTACATGCCGAACAAGTCGGACGTCTACTGGGAAACCCCGTTCACCTCTTACGGCGACACCAAGTATAGCTACGACGCCGCCAACGCCGCCTCGGCGCTGGACAAGCGCCAGTTCGAGATCTGCGCCGAAGGCGAGGGCGGCAGCTACAAGGCCGCCGGCGAAGCCAAGCTGGGCAAGCCGTACACCCGCTGCACCAAGATCATCGACGCCAGCTACCTGGTCGAGCCGGTCAAGGGCATCTGGCTGCTGGCGCTGGACGCCAACGTGCACGTGCCGAACGCCAAGTTCGATCCGGCCAATCCGAAAGCCTTCGCCGGCTTCGACAACGCCGGCGATGCCGGCTGGAACAAGGTGCTCACGCACAAGATCCACCAGATGGAATGGATCAAGTCGGTGACCGCGCGCGCCAAGGCACAGGGCAAGCAGCTGATGTCGTTCTCGCACTATCCGACCATGGACTTCTACGCCAACCAGACCGACGCGATGAAGGCGGTGTTCAAGTCGGGCGCGTTCCAGGTCACGCGCATGCCGGCCGCCGCCACCACCGCCGCGCTGGCCGCCACCGGCCTGCCGCTGCACATGGGCGGCCACATGCACTTCAACGGCACCAACGACTACAAGGACGCCGCCGGCAACTACATGGTCAACGTGCAGTCGCCGTCGCTGGCGGTGTTCGGCGCCGCGTACAAGATCGTCAGCTACCAGAGCAAGGACACGATCGACGTGCAGACGGTCGGCCTGAACAATGTCGCCCGCTTCAACGAGCTGTTCCCGCTGTACCAGGTCGAGTATGACTACCTGCAGGGCAGCGTCGCCGCAGGCGACGTCGCCAAGCGCTGGAACCGCGGCATCCTGGACTCGACCTCGTACGGGCAGTTCACCCGCACCTACTTCGGCGAACTGTCGCGCCTGCGCTTCATGAGCGACTACTGGCCGTGCGAGATGAAGGAAGCGGCGATGTCGCTGGATGCGCGCCAGATGTTGATCCTGTCGCAGCTGCAGACCAAGGTCACGCTGGCGCAGCTGAAGGACAACCCGTCGGTGCTGCCGATCACCGCGGCCTGCGCCGCCAAGGGCGCGGTGGCGGACGGCGGCGTCGCGGCTTCGCAGCTGACGGCGGACTGGGCCACGGCCACCGCCAAGGCCGAGCAGGTCGCCGCTGCGGCCGGCCTGAAGCTGGACGACTTCGCCAAGATCAGCGCGTACGAGTTCTACGGCGACTTCCACCGCACCGTGTACGCCGGCGAGCTGGCCTTGCGCGACATGGGCGCGCAGCGCGTGGCGCAGTACAAAGTGCTGATGGGCGCGTTCCCGGCGGCGCCGGCGGCGATCGTCAAGATCGGCGACCAGCCGTCGGACCAGAACGCGGTCAACGTGCTGTTCCAGAACCAGTTCAAGCAAGTGTTCGCGATCTTCAAGGGGCTGGGTTCGGGCAAGCCGAGCGACCGCTTCACGATCGACCTGAAAGCCAAGACGCTGACCAACGCCAGCAACAGCGGCCTGAGCTTCAATTAAGCAATCCGGGGTCAGTTCCAGAAACTGGACACGAGCTCAAGCCTAGCACCTGCTAGGCTTGAGCTCGTGTCCAGTTTCTGGAACTGACCCCGGATTTTTATTTCAGGTACTTCGCCAGCCAGCCGTGTACTTCGCTGTAGAAGTAGCGGCTGTTGTCGCCCTTGAGGATCCAGTGGTTTTCGTCGGGGAAGACCAGCAGCTTGCTCGGCACGTTCAGGCGCTGCTGCGTGGCGAAGTTCATCAGTGCGTTGTTGGCCGGCACGCGGTAATCCAGCTCGCCCACCGAAATCAAAATCGGCGTCGTGAAGCCCGTGCCTTTGTCGTGATTACCGGCCTGCATCACCGGGCTCTGCTCGCGCCAGACGGCTTTGTCGCCCCACACCGGTCCGCCGCTGTTGACCTCGCGTCCGTGGATGCTGTCGCTCGATCCCCATTGCATCACCAGGTCCATCTCGCCGGCGTGCGAGACGATGGCCTTGTAGCGCGTCGTCGTCGCTTGCAGCCAGTTGGCCAGGTGGCCGCCGTAGCTGGCGCCGCCCGCCGCCAGCCTGCTGCCGTCGACGTAACTGTATTTCTTGACCGCTTCATCGACCGCTTCGTTGACCTCGTCGCCCGGCCCTTTCAGCGGATCGCCCTGGATCGCGCGCGCGAATTCCTCGCCGTAGCCGGTCGAACCTTTGTAGTCGGTCAGCAGCACCACGTAGCCCGGCTGCGCCAGCAGGTGGTAGTTCCAGCGCAGCACGAACTGGTCGCGCCACATATTCGCCGCGCCGCCGTGTATCACCGCGAACAGCGGATACTTCTTCGCCGGGTCGAAGTTGGCCGGCTTGACCAGCATGTTGTGGATCATCCGGCCGTCGCTGGCCTTGAACCAGAAGTGCTCCGGCGCCTGCCAGTCGATGCCGGCCGCGCGCTCGGTGTTGAACGAGGTCAGCCGCTTCGGCGCGCCGTTGCCGAAGGCGTAGATCTCCGGCGGATTGATCGCCGATTCCCACACCCCGACCAGCGCCTTGCCGCCGGCGTTGAGCGAGCCGATGCTGCCGGTCGCCGGCGAGGCTTCGTCGCGCAGGTCGCCGCCCGCGTAATTGATCGAGTGCAGCTGCTCCAGGCCCGCGTGCTCGTAGCTGAACACGATGCGGCCGGTGCCGGCGGGCAGCGCGTAGCGCGACACCGAACGGTCCAGCGACGCCGTCAAAATCTTCGGCGCAGAGGAGGCCAGCGGCCAGCCGAAGCTGGCCAGGCGCGTCAGGTCGTAGACCTTGCCCGCTTCCTCGGCCTCGGTCAGGGCGAACAGCGTCTTGCCGTCTGCGCTGAATTTCAGGTTGCTGTAGCTGTGCTTGTCGGCGGTCAGCTGGCGCGCTTCGCCGCCCGCCGCCGGCACTCTGAACAACTGCGTGTAGCCGGCCGCGCGCGCCAGTTCGTCGCGGTTGGTCGACGCGGAGAAGACCACGGCCTGGCCGTCCGGCGCCCAGATCGCGTCGAGTGATTGTCCCTCGTCGCCCTGGCCGCCGCCGAAGCCCGGCAGCGCCGCCAGCTTGCTGCCGCTTAACAGATCGCGCGGCTTGGCGCCCACCGCCGCATCCATCACGAACAGCCGCACCTGCTTGTCGTCGAGCCACTTGTCGAAGAAGCGCGGGGGGAAGCTTTCATAAGCGCGCGCCGTGTACTTGCGGTCCTTGCGTTCCTTGGCGGTCTTCTTGACGTCGTCTTCGCTGGCGTTGCCGGGGAAGATGTCGCTGATGAACAGCAGCTGCTTGCCGTCCGGGCTGAATTTCGGCGTACGCGCGCCCAGGGTCAGCGTCGTCAGGCGCTGCGCCTCGCCGCCGCCGGCCACGTCGATGCGATAGAGCTGGCCGGCCTCGTCGCCGTCGCGCTTGGCCACGAACACCAGCTGCCGGCTATCCGGCGACCAGTTGACGCCGCCTTCGCCGCCCTTGCTGAAGGTCAGCCGGCGCGCCGGCGTGTCGTCGCTCAGCGACTTGATCCACAGGTCCGACCATTGTTCCTTGCTGTCGTAGGCCGGATCGGTGACGGAGAACACCGCCCACTTGCCGTCCGGGCTGGGCTGCGGCGCGCCGACGCGCTTCATCAGCCACACGTCCTCGTGCGTGATGGCGTGCTTCGCGGCGGCCGCGTCGGCCGCCAGCGCGGCGCCGCCGTGGGTGGCCAAAATGAGGAGGGCAAGGACGGAAAGTCGCGGTATAGTCATGGCGAAGTCGCTGGAAAGTCGGTGAAGCAAAGATAGTGGCCAATACCGTCGTTACTGTCAATCAAGTATCTATGGAGATCCAATGCAGACCATCACCAAGATTCATCAGGTTGCCGCCTTCACGGCGGGCGATCAGGGCGGCAATCCGGCCGGCGTCATGATCCGGGCTGCCTTGCCGGACGAGCGGGCGATGCAGCGCATCGCCGCCGAAATGGGCTATTCGGAAACCGTGTTCGCCGCGCCCAGCGACGACGGCTGGCGCGTGCGGTATTTCTCGCCGGACGGCGAGGTGGCGTTCTGCGGCCACGCCACCATCGCGCTGGGCGCGGTGCTGGCGCGGCAGAACGGCGACGGCATCTTTCCGCTGACCACCAACCACGCCCGCGTGACGGTCGAGGGACGCGCCAGCGGCGACCATGCCGACGCCGCGCTGCAGTCGCCCGCCACCTCCAGCGAGCCGGCGCCGCCGGCCCTGGTCAAGGAGGCGCTGGCGCTGTTCGGCTACAGCCTGGCCGACCTCGACGACCGTATCCCGCCGGCCTTGGCCAACGGCGGCGTCACCCACCTGGTGCTGGCGCTGGCCAGCCGCGACAAGCTGCGCGCGATGCGCTATGAACTGGCGGCCGGCCGCAGCCTGATGCAGCGCTACGGCCTGACCACGATTTCGCTGGTGCACGCGGAGACGCCGCAGCGCTTCCATGCGCGCAATCCGTTCGCCTCCAGCGGGGTGTACGAGGATCCGGCCACCGGCGCGGCGGCTGCCGCGTTGGCGGGCTATCTGCGCGACCTGGCGTGGCCGCACGGCGGCGCCATCGACATCATCCAGGGCGAGGACATGGGGGCGCCTTGCCATCTGCGGGTCGAGATCGGCGGCGAGGCCGGCGCGTCGATCCGCGTCTCCGGCAGCGCCCGCATGATGGGGGGCTAAGCTACTCCCATTTCCTGATCAGGCGCGCCAGTTCGCCGGTGCGCTCCATCTGTTCGATGGCGCGCCGCACCCGTGCGACCACGGCCGCATCGACGTGGTTGCCGATCGCCATGTGCAGCGTGCTGGCGTACATCACTTGCGGCAGGATGCGCACCTTGCCGGTGGCGCCGGCGCGCGCGATGAAGCTGGCCAGGCCCGGATTGCGGTGCAGGAAAAAACGCCCGCGTCCGGCGATCAGCTTTTGCAAATTGATTTCCGGATTGGAGGCGCTGTCGTTCACCTGCAGTCCGCCCATGGCGGCCATCACCTCCGCCGGCGCGTAGCCGCGGTTGGCCAGCACCATGCCTTGCGCGCCGAGCTTGCGCACGTCGTCCCAGTTGTGGATGACGACGTTGTCCTTGGCGCGCGCCACCAGCATGTAGTGGATCGGCAGCAGCGCCGGCTCGATGAAGGTGTAGTGGCGGCCGCGCTCCTCGGTGTGCTGGACCGCGCACAGCGCGTCGTGCTGCTGGTTGACGACGGCCGAGTGGGCGCGCGTCAGCGGCATCCATTGCTGGTCGCCCATGAAAATCAGGCCCGGGTCGATGCGTTCGATGGTGCGGAAGACGTCGATGCAGAAGCCGACGACGCGGCCTTTGCCGGCATTGATGAACTTGGGATCGGTGCCTTCCTGCGCCGCCACCCGCAGCGTGACGGCCGGCGCCGCCGACGCGCCGGTGCACAGCAGCAGCGCGGCGCAGAAGGCGGCAAGGATTTTCATGGCGTCATAGTTGTTTCATGGCAATATTTACCCGGCAAGTGTAGCAGCGCCAGCCTACGTCAATTCTCACACATTGTCACGAAGGCGCAGCCGGCCGGCGCGGTGCGGAAATTAATACTTTGCATCATGAGTTTCACGGAAAGATTGATCATATACTTACTTTTTTAAACAAGAGAAAGTATTGCCGTGCGCCTCCTGATTACCCTCGTTCTTTGCTGCGCCGCGAGCCTGAGCCAGGCCGCCTCCAATTTCACCTTCGATGTCGCGCCGGGCCAGTACGGCGTCGGCCTGCGCGTGGTCCAGCAGTACGATTATGCGCGTTCTTTCCAGGGGCGCTACGATAGCGTGACCGGGCAGCCGACCGCGGGCGAGCGCGCGCGGCCGATGCAGACGGTGATCTGGTACCCGGCGCAAAAAGGCGGCAAGCCGGTCAGCTACAACAGCTATGCGCGGCTCAGCGTGACGCAGGAAAAATTTGACCGCAGCGAGGCCGAGATCGCGGCCGAAACCGCCACCTTCCTGCGCCAGGCGCGCGGCGGCAACGGTCCCGACCAGATCGCCGCCGAGGTCGCGCAGACTATGTGGGCGGTGCGCGACGCCAAGCCGGCGGCGGGCAAGTTTCCGGTGGTGATCTACGCGCCCAGCTTCGGCGCCGGCGCGGCCGAGAACGCCGACCTGTGCGAGTACCTGGCCAGCCATGGCTATGTGGTGATCGCCAGCCCGAGCATGGGCGCGCGCACGCGCGGCATGACCAGCGACCTGGACGGCATCGAAACCCAGGCCGCCGACATCGCCTTCCTGATCGGCTATGCGCACACGCTGCCGCAGGCCGACATCGGCAAGCTGGCGGTGGCCGGCTACAGCTGGGGCGGTATTTCCAATGTGTTCGCCGCCGCGCGCGACAGCCGCATCGGCGCGCTGATCAACCTGGACGGCTCGGTGCGCTATTGGCCGGAGCGGGTGCGGGAAGCGACGTACGTGCAACCGGCGCGCGTGGCGATCCCGATGCTGTTCCTGGCGCAGCGTCCGGACTCGCTGGAGCGGATCGCCAAGCGTGACAAGCCGGTCGTCAGCTTCCTCAACGACATGAAATATTCGGATATGTACATCGTCACGCTGCCGGCCATGGAGCACGCCGCGTTCGCGTCGGATGCGTTGCGGTTTCTGCCGGCCAAGCGTTTCACCGAGTACAGCCGCGCGGAAGTCAGCCAGGCGCACAGCTGGATGGCGCGCTACGTGCTGCAGTTCGCCGATGCTTACCTGAAAGAGGATGCCGGCGCCAAGACCTTCCTGACCAACACGCCGGCGCAGAACAAGGTGCCGGCGCATCTGCTGACGGTGGACGCGCGCACCTCCACCGGGCCGGCGCCGACGCAGGAGATGCTGGCGGCCGAAGCAGCCAGGACCGGCTTCGGCCAGTTGCAGCAGGTATATGAGGCGATGCGCAAGCGCGACCCCAAATTCGAGATCGAGGAATCCGGCCTGAACGAGTGGGGCTACGCGCTGCTGCGTCGCGGCGAGCCGCAGGCGGCGATCGCGGTGCTCAAGCTGGCGACGGTGTTGCATCCAGGAAGCGGCAATGCCTACGACAGCCTGGCCGAAGCGTATGAAAGCACGCAGGACAAGGCGCAGGCGATCAGCAATTACCAGCGCGCGCTGCAGCTCGATCCGAAGAACGACAACGCGGCGCGCCACCTCAAGGCGCTCGGCGCGCCGCAGTGACGCCGGCGGCGGTGCGCGGCTAGTCCCACTTGCGCATCAGCTGTTCCAGCACGCCTTTTTTCTCCAGGTGGAACAGCGCATTCTCCAGCCGGTCGCCGATGCGCACGTCCAGCTGGCGGCTGGTGGCGAAATACAGCTTGGCGCTGTACATCACTTGCGGCAGCACCTTGACCTTGTCGGCGGTGCCGGTGCGTTCGAGCAGCTTTTGCAGGCCGGGGCCGCGATGGAAGTACAGGCGGCCCCGGCCGGCGATCAGTTTTTGCAGGTTCAGCTGCGGATTGGTGGAGCTGGCGTCGACCTCGATGCCGCCCAGCGCGGCGAGGATGTCGCCGGCCGCGAAGCCGCGGTTGATCAGCACCACGCCGTCGGCGCCGAGGGCGCGCACGTCGTCCCAGTTGCGGATCGTCACATTGTCGTTGGCGCGGGCCAGGAAGTGGTACTCGATGGTGTACAGCTGCGGGCCGATGAAGCGGAACCGCTGTTCGCGCTCGGCGTTGCGCTGCACGGCGCACTGCACGTCCTCCTGGCCGCTGCCCAGTTCCGAGTAGGCGCGGATCAGCGGCTTCCACTGCTGGTCGCCGACGAAGCGCAGGCCGGGATCGTGCTGCTCGATGGCGCGCATGATGTCGACGCACAGGCCGACGATGCGGTCCTTGCCGGCGGCGATGAATTTGGGTTCGGTGCCTTCCTGGGCGGCGGTGCGCAGCAGCACGGGTTCGGCGGGCGGCGCGGGGAGGCAGCAGGCCGCGCCCAGCAGCCAAATCCATCCGCGATGCCAACCAGCCATGTGTCATCCTCTAATGTCCGGCGCCTTGCGCTCTTGGCGCTAGCTTACACCAGCGGAACGGAATCAAGGATATTGCTGGCGCGAGTGGAGCACCGACAGTATCTCGATGGCGCCGAGGCCTACCCGGTAGACGACGATATAGTTCTCGTGGATGACCAGTTCGCGGGTGTTTTCTATCCTGCCGGCGCGATAAAGATGAGGATGCCGGGTCAGCTTGTCGGCTGCATGCACGAATGCGTCGTGCATGGCGAGCGCCGCCTTGGGGCTGCGCTCGGCGATGTATTCGACAATCGTCAGTAGGTCGGCTTTAGCTTCAGGATTCCAGATTACCGGAAGCATGAGCGAACCGCTTTGCTTCAATTATTGCCCGCATTTCAGCCATTACTTCCGCATGCGGAATACCAGGGCGGGGATCATCCAGGGCCTTTTGCACCTTGGCTCGGAACCAACGGTCATAGGCCTCGGCTTCTTCAGCTGTAGCGAATGCTTGCGGATCGGATGATGTGAGAGGGCGCATGATGTCCGATTATACGGCGATTTTATGCGCCATCCTTGCGCGGGATCAGAACGGCCCTGGCAAGAGGCGAAAAAAAAGCTTCCTGAGGGAAGCTTGATTTTCTACTGCTTGAATTCGGTGGTAGGCCGTGCGGGATTCGAACCTGCGACCAACGGATTAAAAGTCCGCTGCTCTACCAGCTGAGCTAACGACCCCCGAAAGAGGCCGTATTATATACAGGCCACCGCGAACTGCAAAGGGTTTTGTGCAAACTATTTATTTCATTCCCAGCGCCGCCGTCACCTTCAGCACCTCGTCGGCGGTGGTCACGCCTTCCTGGATCTTCATCGCGCCGGCGATGCGCAGCGGTTTCATGCCGTCGGCCACGCTCTGTCGCCGCAGCGCCTGGATGTCGGTCTCTTCGAGCACCTGCTCGCTGAAACGCTCGGTCACCGTCAGCAATTCGTAGATGCCGGTGCGGCCCCGGTAGCCGGTCTGGCGGCACTCGGGACAGCCGACCGGGCGGTACACCTTGTCCGGCTTGGGCAGGTTCCAGGCGCCGCCCAGGCTGTGCCAGATATCGTCGCTGAGCTCGCCGCCTTCGGCCTTGCAGTCGGCGCACAAGGTGCGCACCAGCCGCTGCGCCATGATGCCGATCAGCGTCGCTTCCAGCAGGTAGTAGGGCACGCCCAGCTCCAGCAGCCGCATCACGGCCGACGGCGCGTCGTTGGTGTGCAAGGTCGACAGCACCAGGTGGCCGGTCAGCGCGGCCTGGATCGCCATCTCGGCGGTGGCCAGGTCGCGGATCTCGCCGACCATGATGATGTCCGGATCCTGCCGCATCAGCGCCCGCACGCCGTCGGCGAACGAGAGGTCGATGCTGGACTGCACTTGCATCTGGTTGAACGCCGGCTCGACCATCTCGATCGGATCCTCCACCGTGCAGACGTTGACCTCGGACGTCGCCAGCGCCTTGAGCGTGGTGTACAAGGTGGTGGTCTTGCCGGAGCCGGTGGGCCCGGTGACCAGGATGATGCCGTGCGGACGCTGCGTCAGCGCGTCCCAGCGCTGGGCGTCGTCGAGCGGAAAGCCGAGTTCGGGCAGCGTCTTGACCACCACGTCCGGATCGAAGATGCGCATCACCAGCTTTTCGCCGAAGGCGGTCGGCAAGGTCGACAGGCGCAGTTCGACTTCCTGGCCGCCGGCGGTGCGGGTCTTGATGCGACCGTCCTGCGGGCGGCGCTTTTCGATCACGTCCATGCGCCCCAGCAGCTTGATGCGCGCGGTCATGGCGATCATCACCACCGCCGGCACCTGGTACACCTGGTGCAGCACGCCGTCGATGCGGAAACGGATCGTCGCCAGGTCGCGCTTCGGTTCGAGGTGGATGTCCGAGGCGCGCTGCTCGAAGGCGTACTGCCACAGCCAGTCGACGATGTTGATGACGTGCTGGTCGTTGGCGTCGACCTGCTTGTTGATCTTGCCCAGCTCGACCAGCTGCTCGAAGTTGTTGCGCAGCGCCAGGTCGTTGCCGCTGGATTTGTTGGCCTTCTTGATCGACTTGGCGAGGCTGAAGAACTGGGTGGTGTATTGCGCGATGTCGAGCGGGTTGGCGATGACGCGGCGGATCGCGCGGCGCGAGATCTTGGCGATCTCGGCCTCCCATTCGAACGAGTAAGGATCGGCGGTGGCCACCACCAGCGTGTCGGCCGTCAGCTCGACCGGCAGGATGTTGAATCGCGCCGCGTAGCTGGCCGACATCACGTCGGCGACGCGGGTGAAGTCGATCTTCAGCGGGTCGATGCGGATGAAGGCCAGGCCGACGCGGGCGGCCAGCCATTCGCACAGCGCGTCCAGGGTCAGCAGCTTGTGCGGCGGCAGCGCCGACAGCAGCTTGCCATGCGCGACCGCGCACAGCGGATGCATGACGCCGGCGGCGTTCTTCAGGATCGCCTGGCTCTGCGCGTACAGGTCCTTGACCTCGGCCTTGCGCACCATGCCGTCGGCCAGCAGCCAGGTGTAGATCTGCTGCAGGTCGAGCGGGGCCGCCTTCGGCGTGGGACTGGTCGGGTTTGCTGACATCGGTGCGGCCACTTTCAAAAAAGTCTTACGTCGCGGCGATCCCTTTGACCCATGACTTGGCCGGCAACTTGGTGTCGGCGACGATCTGCGCCGCGCGCGCGGCCAGCGCTTCCAGGTCGATCGCACGCTTGCGCTTGAAGGCGATGGCGACCACGTTACCATCATGTACCTGCGGCAGGCAAATCACCTGCTCGAAGGCGAACTTGATCGCCTTGATGTTGCGCGCATAGCTGGGGTGGTCGCCGAACAGGTTGACCGTCATAATGCCGTCGTCGCTCAGGCAGGCGTTGCAGGACTGGTAGAACTCGGCGCTGTCGAGCACCGGGCCGCGCGCGGTGGCGTCGTACAGGTCGGCCTGCAGCACGTCGAGCGTGCCGGCGTTGGCGGGGGCGTTGACGTAGTCGAGCGCGTCCATCTCCAGCACGCGCAGGCGGCCGTCGTCGGGCGGCAGCTTGAACATCGATTGGCAGATCGCGATCACCGACGGGTTCAGCTCCACCGCCGTGACGGCCGCCTCGGGGAAGGTGGCGTGGCAGTATTTGGTCAGCGTCGCCGTGCCCAGGCCCAGCTGGGCGATGTGTTTCGGCTGCGGCAGCCACAGCATCCACGCCATCATCTGCTGTGCGTATTCCAGCTCCGGCCAGTTCGGCTTGCGGATGCGCATCGCGCCCTGCACCCATTCGGTGCCGAAGTGCAGGTAGCGCACGCCGTCCTGCTCCGACAGCGTCACCGGCGCGTATTTCGGCTTGCGCCGTGCGGCCGGGGCGGCGGCCGGGCGGGACGATTCTTGTTGTTCGATGGATTTTCGTTTGATCAGCATGGGGGAGGGACGCGACAGAGGTGAACCGGCATTATCCCGCGATGCCTGACGGCAAAGCAAGCCGGAAAACGACAATGCCGGTCACGGGACCGGCATTGCGGGGGGGGGGGCAGCTGGGGAAGATTAACGCTGCATCGGCTCGACGACCACGCGCAGGCGCACGCGCTCGCCCGGATCGTAGGACATCACGCTGGTGTAGTTGCGGCCGCGATAGTCGTAGGTGACTTCATAGCCGGAGGTGCGCGATTCCCAGTGGTCGACGGTGCGGCACTGCTTGACCTGCTGTTCCTGCACGCCGCCGCTGTTGGGCACGTTGGCGTTGTCGACGCGGTCGCCGACCAGGGCGCCGGCGATGGCGCCGGCCGCGGTGGCCACCGAGCGGCCGGAGCCGCCGCCGACCTGGTTACCGGCCAGGCCGCCGACCAGGCCGCCGATGATGGCGCCGCCCACGCCGCGCTGCGGCGCCGGCTGCTGGACCTGGACCACTTCGTTGCGGCATTCCTGGCGCGGGCGGTTGATCTGTTCCACCTGCGGGGTGACGCGAACAACGCGGCCGAAATCTTCAAAGTCAGCTGCCTGGGCGAAGGGCAGGGCGCCCACGCAAAGTACGGATGCGATCAGTTTGGCTTGCAAGTTCATTTGGTACCTCGTTTCGTTCAGGGGTGTCTTATCAGGGATTCTGATATTGCATGATTAGTATAGTAATCCCGCCACGGGGATCAAACCAGTGGGTGGCGAGTATCTGTGGCAACAAATTGTAACAGCGGCCGCGCCAGCGCGCATTCTGCCTTGCGCAGGGGCGAAATGTGCCGATTTCACCCCTAAAACCCCTCAAACCGCTTCAGCTTTTCACAAATATTGCGTTAGCAATCACATTCGTGTTGATCTGGAAGGAACAACACGTTACCCTAATATGCGTATGGGATTCGAGAAACATATTGAATCAGCCATGGCGCGCGCTGACTCGCAGCCATGTAAAGTGGACAGGTGCTCAAATTATTTACTCATTAATTCACAAAATAGGCACTCCCGACAGTAAAGTGGACACACCGTACATACCAGGTCAAATTGAGGGAAACATGAGTTTGCTAATGACCGTGCCGCCCAACCTCGTGCAATCGATCCGCGCCTTCCGCGTGGTCGAACTGCAGGAGGAGGCGGCCCGCCTGGAACAGCACTTCCTGTACGCGCACTGCATCGCCGGCGCGACCAAGCAGCAAGTTCTGGGCATCATTGCGGAATCGTTCCAGTTTCCCAAAGGGATAGGCAAGAATTTCGACGGGCTGCGGGAAACCCTGACCGAGACCATGTTCAAGGCCGGCACGCAAACCGGCTTCCTGGTGGTGCTGGAACAATTGCCGAATACCCAAAAATTTGACAAGGAAGCAAGGGAAACCCTGCTCGACGTCTTCCGCGACGCTGCCGATTACTGGGCCGACAAAAAAGTGCCATTCCGGGTGTTCTACTCCTTCGAGTAGGCCGCAACCCCCTCCCGCGCCAGCGTCCGGGCCGGCTGTTCACGCCCGGCGGTGGCCTGCTGCGTTGCAACAATCCTTGCCTTTTTGTGGTCCTGTGCTGGTGGACAAGGTACAATGCCGGGCTATGAAAAACATCGTCATTCTTATTTCCGGTCGCGGCAGCAACATGGAAGCGGTCGTCCGCGCGGCAAAAGCCGAGCAGTGGCCGGCCCGCGTGGTCGCCGTCATCAGCAACCGCGCCGACGCCTCCGGGCTGGCGTTCGCTGCCGACCACGGAATCAAGACGGCTGTTGTTGCCAATAAAGACTATGCCAGCCGCGCCGAATTCGATGCCGCGCTGCAGACCGTGATCGACGGCTACGCGCCCGATCTGGTGGTGCTGGCAGGGTTCATGCGGATTTTGACGGAGCAGTTTGTCGCGCATTACGCCGGCCGCATGCTCAACATCCATCCTTCGCTGCTGCCGCTGTTTCCCGGCCTAGCGACCCATGCGCAGGCGCTCGCCGCCGGCGTGGCGGAGCATGGCGCGACGGTGCATTTCGTAACGGCCGAACTCGATCACGGACCGATGGTGCTGCAAGCCGCCGTGCCCGTGTTGCCCGACGATACGGTCGAAACCCTGTCCGCCCGCGTGCTGGAGCAGGAACATGTCATTTACCCGCGCGCGGTGCGCTGGTTTGTCGAAGGCAGGTTGACGATAGCGCAGGGCGCGGTCCACGTGGACCACACAAAGTAAAACTAACCAAGGAATTCCATGAGATTGCCACCAGCGATACTCGCCAACGCCGAAGAAGTGTTGCGCGAGATTTTGCGCTTTGCCGCGCCGGCCGACACCACCCTGTCGCGCTATTTCAAAGACCACCCGCGTTTGGGCGGCCGCGAACGCGGCGGCATCGCCGAATGCATCTACAACGTGTTGCGCAATAAATCGTTTTATACCGATTTCTCCGAGGCTGGCGGCGGCGCCACGATGCGCCGCCTGACCCTGCTGGGCATGGCCGACGCGGTCGGCGTCGAGTCGCTCGGCGGCCTGACGGAAGAGGAAGTGGCGTGGGTCGAGCGCATCCTGGCGATCGACCGCAAAGTGATGCACAAGTCGATGCGCTCGAACATGCCGAAGTGGCTGTTCGACAAGCTGGTCGAGCAGATGGGCGAGGAAGAAACGCTGCAGCTGGCCGATGGCATGAATTCGCCGGCGCCGCTGGACCTGCGCGTCAACACCATGAAGGCGACCCGCGACGCCGTGGCCGAGGAACTGGCGCAGGCGCCGATCCGCAGCACGCCGACGCCGTTCTCGCCGACCGGCCTGCGCGTGCTGCAAAAGCCGGCGCTGCAAAACCTGCCGCTGTTCAAGAGCGGTGCGATCGAGGTGCAGGACGAGGGCAGCCAGATCCTGTCCGCCATCGTCGGCGCCAAGCGCGGCGAGATGGTGGTCGACTTCTGCGCCGGCGCCGGCGGCAAGACGCTGGCGCTGGGCGCGATCATGCGCAACACCGGCCGCCTGTACGCCTTCGACGTGTCGGAGAAGCGTTTGGCCAAGCTGAAGCCGCGCATGGCGCGCAGCGGGCTGTCCAACGTGCATCCGGTGCAGATTGCGCACGAGCGCGACGCCAAGATCAAGCGCCTGGCCGGCAAGATCGACCGCGTGCTGGTCGACGCGCCGTGCTCGGGCTTGGGCACGCTGCGCCGCAATCCGGACGTCAAGTGGCGCCAGAAGCCGGACGCGATCGGCGAGCTGCAAGTGAAGCAGGCGGCGATCCTGGCCGGCGCGGCGCGTCTGCTGAAGGGCGGCGGCCGCCTGGTCTACGCCACCTGCAGCTTCCTCGACGACGAGAATGACTTCATCGCCAAGCAGTTCCTCGACACCCATCCGGATTTCGATCTGGTGCCGATGAGCAAAGTGCTGGCCGAGCAGAAGATCGAGCTGGAGATGGGCGACTATCTGAAGCTGCTGCCGCACAAGCACCAGACCGACGGCTTCTTCGCCGCCGTGTTCGAGCGCAAGCCGATGGCCAAGAAAGCCGTCGTCAAGGACGAAGACGAGGCGGTCGAAGAGTAAGCGGCAAACCCCGCAATGCCAGGCAGGGTCAGACCCCGTACGGGGTCTGACCCTTGTATGCCGCCGTGCGGGGTGCAAGCCGGCGTTTACGCTACCCTACCAACTTCGACAACCAGCCCCGCGCGCCAATGGCCCAACAGCAACCACTCCTCAATCTCATCGAAGACATCACCGGCGACATCCGCGACCCCAGCCTGCTGTGGCAGCTGGCCGCCATCATCGGTTCCGTGATCCTGGGCTTCGCGCTGGCGCGGCTGCTGAAGAAACGCTTCGGCCGCCGCGACGAGACGCAAACCGGCATGCTGCGTTTCGGCGTCGAGAGTTTCGGCCGCGCGCTGGCGCCGCTGATGGTGGTCGGCCTGCTGGCGCTGGCGCGCGTGGCGCTGGTCAAGTATCACTTTCACGTCAATCTGATCAAGGTGGCGCTGCCGATCTTCGGCTCGCTGGCGGTGATCCGTTTCACCTTCTACGTGCTGCGCCGCGTGTTCGCGCGCAGCACCGGCACCGTCAGCCCGACCATGCTGGCGTTCGAGAAGATCTTCCAGCTGCTGGTGTGGCTCGCTTTCGTGCTCTACATCACCGGCCTGTGGTTCGATGTCTACGAATACCTGGAGGCGACGATCCTGCCGATCGGCAAGTACAAGGTGTCGGTCGCCGACATCCTGCAGGCCACGCTGTCGGTGGTGGTGCTGCTGATGCTGGCGCTGTGGGCCGGCGCCGCGCTGGAAGAGTGGCTGATGAAAGTGCAGGGCATGCACACCAATCTGCGGGTGGTGGTGGCGCGCACCGCGCGCGCCGTGCTGATCCTGGTGGCGGTGCTGATGAGCCTGTCGCTGGTGGGCATCGACCTGACCGTGCTGTCGGTGTTCGGCGGCGCGCTGGGCGTCGGCCTCGGCCTGGGTTTGCAGAAGATCGCCAGCAACTACGTGTCCGGCTTCGTGATCCTGCTGGACCGCAGCCTGACCATCGGCGACATGATCACGGTCGACAAGTACAGCGGCATCGTCACCCAGATCAATACCCGCTACACCGTGCTGCAGGGCCTGGACGGCATGGAGTCCATCGTGCCGAATGAGATGCTGGTGTCGGGCGCGGTGCAGAACTCGTCGCTGACGAGCAGCCTGGTGAATATCAACACCAAGGTGTCGGTGGCCTACGACAGCGACGTCGACGCCGTGCTCAAGCTGCTGGAGGACGCGGCTTTGACGGTCGAGCGCGTGCTGAAGGACAAGCCGCCGAACGGCACGCTGCTGAACTTCGGCGCCGACGGCCTCGACCTGCAGCTGAGCTTCTGGATCAACGACCCGCAGAACGGCCGCGGCGGCGTGACCTCCGACGTCAACCGCGCGATCTGGCGCGCGCTCAAGGCGAACAATATTTCGGTGCCGTTCCCGCAGCGGGAAATGCGCATTTTGGGCCCGATTCCCGCGCCGTTGCAGGAAGCGGAAAGCACGACCGTGCCAAAGGAATAGTCTGTGACAGTAGGAAAACCTTCCGCAAATCAGCATTGATTCAGCGTACAATACAGTCCAAAAGTAAGACTGACGGACTTCCTGCGCCTGTGAAAAGCACAACGTTATCGGAAACACCGGACAGCGAGACATGCCCACTTTGGAGTAGTAATGAGCTTTAGTTTAACTGCAGTACTGGATTTTTTGTCCAACGGCGTCACCCGACTCACCGCCTGGCAAGTCTTCTTCTATACGATGGCCGTGACCCACATCACCATCGCCAGCGTCACCATTTACCTGCACCGCCACCAGGCGCACCGCGCGCTGGAGCTGCACGCCATTCCCAGCCACTTCTTCCGTTTCTGGCTGTGGCTGACCACCGGCCAGGTGACCAAGGAGTGGGCGTCGATCCACCGCAAGCACCACGCCAAGTGCGATACCGAGGAAGATCCGCACAGCCCGGTTACGCGCGGCATCAAGAAAGTCTTCTGGGAAGGCGCCGAGCTGTACCGCGCTGAGTCGAAGAACCAGGAAACCATGGACAAGTACGGCCATGGCACGCCGGACGACTGGATCGAACGCAACGTCTACACCCGCTTCAGCGCCTCGGGCGTGGTGGCGCTGCTGATCATCAACTTCGTGCTGTTCGGCGTCATCGGCATCACCGTCTGGGCGGTGCAGATGGTGTGGATCCCGATCACGGCGGCCGGCATCATCAACGGCATCGGCCACTATTGGGGCTACCGCAACTACGACTGCGCCGACGCGGCCACCAATATCATCCCGCTGGGCCTGCTGATCGGCGGCGAGGAACTGCACAACAATCACCACACCTTCGCCACCTCGGCCAAGCTGTCGTCGAAATGGTATGAGTTCGACATCGGCTGGGGCTACATCCGCGCGCTGGAGATGATGGGTCTGGCCAAGGTCAAGAAGCTGGCGCCGGAACCGAAGTTCGCCAAGGACAAGCTGGAAGCCGACTTCGATACGCTGCAATCGGTGATCGCCAACCGCTACGACGTCATGGCCAAGTACGCCAAGTCGATGAAGCACGCGTGGAAGGAAGAGATCGAGCACCTGAAGGACAAGGCGCAGCTGGAATCGCGTTTCCTGAAATCGTCGCGCAAGCTGATGCAGCGCGAGCCGGGCAAGCTGGAAGCGCCGCAGCAGCAACAGCTGGTGGAACTGTTCCAGCACAGCAAAGCGCTGGAGACCATGCACAATATGCGCGTGGAACTGGGCGTGATCTGGGAGCGTTCGCACTTCACCCGCGACCAGCTGCTGCACAAGCTGCAGGACTGGTGCAACCGCGCCGAAGGCTCGGGCATCAAGTCGCTGCAGGACTTCTCGCTGCGCCTGCGCAGCTACGCTTAACAGCAAGTATTGATACAATTAAACGGCCCTGCGGGGCCGTTTTTCATTTGCGGAGGAGTTCTATGGGATGGCGTAGTGTGGTGCTGGGCGCGGCGATGGCCTTGCCATTGACGGCGCAGGCGGGCGACTGGACCGTGCGTTTCGACGGCGCCGGCCCGCTCAAGATCGGCATGGGCTTCGACACGGTCGGCAAGATCCTGGGCGAGAAGCTGGTGCGCACGCCGAAGACCTTGCGCAGCGCGCCGAACTGCTTCCAGCTGGAGCCGGCGCGCCAGCCGGGCCTGTTGCTGATGTTCATCGACGACGTGCTGAAGCGGGTGGACGTGATGGAGGAGGGCATCGCCTCCGAGCGCGGCATCGCGCTGGGCGACGCGGTGGCCAAGGTCGAGCGCAGCTACGGCGAAGCGCTGGTCCGCGCCGCCCAGCTGCGCGATCCGAGCGAGCAGACGCTGACGGTGATGGCCGGCGGCGGCCAGTACGCCATGCGCTTCGAAACCGGCAAAGGCAAGATCACCGCGCTCTACGCCGGCGAGTGGCAGCAGGTGATGCACACCGAAGGCTGTCTTTAAGCATATTGATCTGGCTCAAATGTCTGGCAACGAAGCTTGCAGGACATATGGGCTGAACTACACTGCAAAAATGATCCGCTCGGAGGAGGCCCAAATGAAAGAGATTGATATCAATGAGGCCCGAGCCAATCTGTTTTTATTGGTGGATAAAGCCGTGCACGGCGAGCCATTTCTGATTACGCAGGGCGGAAAAGCGTTAGTTAAAGTCGAGGCGATGTCACCACGCCTGGGATTTATGGCGGGCCAGTTCGCTATCCCGGAAGACTTCGACGCGATGGATGCGCAGATTGAAAAGCTTTTTCATGGTGAAAAGTGAAGCTTTTGCTCGACACGCATGTTTTGCTCTGGGCGATCGCCGCGACGGCGAAGTTATCCCCTCAAACCGTCGCGCTATTGTCCTCACCAAAGAATGATTTGGTTTTCAGTGTTGCCAGCCTGTGGGAAGTGGCAATCAAGAGCGCTGCGAAAAACTCTGCGAACATGGTTGACGTCCAAACCATGCGTCAAAGCCTGTTAAATCACCACTATCAGGAATTGCCGATCCAAGGCGAGCACACGCTCTTTGTTGGGCAATTACCACCGCTTCATCGAGACCCTTTCGACCGGATGCTGATCGCTCAGGCTTGGGTCGAGGGAATGACGTTGGTTACTGCAGACAAAACGATCTTGCGCTATCCCGGGCGGATGCATCATGCATAAATAAAAAAAGCCGCTGAGCGTGAGCTGAGCGGCTTTTTTTGAGAACAAAGATCGGATTACTTGATCTTGGTTTCTTTGAACATGACGTGCTTGCGTGCTTTAGGATCGAACTTCATGATCTCCATTTTAGCAGGCGTGGTGCGCTTGTTCTTGGTAGTGGTGTAGAAGAAACCCGTACCTGCGGTCGATTCCAGTTTGATTTTGTCGCGGCCAGTTTTTGCCATGGTAGCTCCCTAATTAGACTTTTTCGCCACGGGCGCGCATGTCGGCCAGGACGGCATCGATGCCGACCTTGTCGATTACGCGCAGACCAGCGTTGGACAGACGCAGGGAGACCCAGCGGTTTTCAGATTCAACAAAAATACGACGGTTCTGCAGGTTAGGCAGGAAACGACGTTTGGTTTTGTTGTTTGCGTGGGAAACATTGTTGCCGACCATCGGCTTCTTCCCAGTAACTTGGCAAACACGTGCCATAACGCACTCCTTAAAAGACATTCCACAATTGGAAAAACAAGAGTATATCCAAAAAACTCAGCTTTTTCAATGACTTGTGAAAAACAATTGTGTCTCGAATATCTGAAAATATTTAACAATTGTGAATTCCTAGTGTTCTCCTCTGTAAACCCTTGAGCCGATAGGGGTAAACTCATAGCTGGCCGTGCTCGGCGAACGAGTGCACCTGATGCCCCGCCACCACGAAATGGTCGAGGATGCGGATATCCACCAGCGCCAGCGCCTGCACCAGCGCCCGCGTCAACAGCAGGTCGGACTCGCTGGGATCGGGCGTGCCGGACGGGTGGTTATGCGCCAGCATCACGCTGGCGGCGTTGCGCGCCAGCGCCTCCTTGACCACCTCGCGCGGATAGACGCTGGTGTGCGTCAAGGTGCCGCGAAACATTTCCTTCGCTTCGATCAGCCGGTTCTTCACATCCAGGAACAGCACGTGGAAGGATTCGAACGGCTTGCCGGCAAAGGCGAGACGCAGGTATTCCTTCACCGCCTTGGGAGAACCCAGCGTTGCGCCGGCCTTCATTTCCTCCATGATGGCGCGGCGGGCCAGCTCCATCACCGCCTGCAGCTGGGCGAACTTGGCCGGACCCAGGCCGTGGATCGCCGAAAACTCCCCCAGGCTGGCAGCGAACAGCCGCTGGAGTGAACCAAAGTGGTGCACCATGTCCTGTCCCAGCTGCACGGCGTCTTTGCCGGGCACGCCTACGCGCAGGAAAATCGCCAGCAATTCCGCATCGCTCAGCGCCGCCGCGCCTTCGTGGATCAGCCGTTCGCGCGGCCGCCGCTGCGCCGGCCAGTTGTTGATCGCCATCGATATCCTCCGTAAATCGACACGGCCGGCGGGCACGGGCGGCAAGGTGGCTTACAATATAGCCTTTGCCAGCTTACCGAGCCTCAAGTCATGTCTAACGCGCAACCTGTCGTCACCCCATCGGCCTACCTCACCCTGCATTATCGTCTCGCCTCTTTGGACGGTACTGATATCGTGTCAACCTTCAGCGGAAATCCCGCCACGCTGATGCTGGGCCAGGGCCAGCTGGCGCCGGTGCTGGAAGAGTTGCTGGTGGGCTTGCCTGAAGGCACGCACAAGACTTTCGACCTGGAGCCGGGCGTCGGCTTCGGCCCGCGCAACCCGGAGCTGGTGCGCGAAGTCACCCGCGCCACGCTCGACGAGAACTCGGTGCCGGGCGCCGACTATAAAGTGGGCGACCTGGTCGACTTCGCCGCGCCGGGCGGCGGCCGCTTCGCCGGCATCCTGCGCGAGCTGGGCGACGACACCTGTTTGTTCGATTTCAACCACCCGCTGGCCGGCCAGCCGCTGAAATTCGAAGTCAACCTTATTTCCGTACTTTGAGGAACGCATGAGCGATAAAGAAATCCTGTTGGCCCAGCCGCGCGGCTTCTGCGCCGGCGTCGACCGCGCCATCGAAATCGTCGAGCGCGCGCTGCAGCAGTTCGGCGCGCCGATCTATGTGCGGCATGAAATCGTCCACAACGCCTACGTGGTGGAAGACCTGCGCAACAAGGGTGCGATCTTCATCGAAGACCTGGACGATGTGCCGGCCGGTAACACGCTGGTGTTCTCGGCCCACGGCGTCTCCAAGGCGGTGCGCGCGGAAGCCGAGTCGCGCGGCCTGAGCATCTTCGACGCGACCTGCCCGCTGGTCACCAAGGTGCACGTCGAAGTGGCCAAGATGCGCAAGCAGGGCTGCGAGATCATCATGATCGGGCACGACGGCCATCCAGAAGTGGAAGGCACGATGGGCCAGACCGAAGAGGGCATGTACCTGGTCGAAACCGTGGCCGACGTCGCCACGTTGAACGTTGCCAAGCCGGACCAGCTGGCCTACGTTTCGCAGACGACGTTGTCGGTCGACGACACCGCCGACATCATCGCGGCGCTGAAGGTCAAATATCCGGCGATCATCGAGCCGAAAAAGGGCGACATCTGCTACGCCACCACCAACCGCCAGGAAGCCGTCAAATTCATGGCGCCGCAGGTGGAGCTGGTGATCGTGGTCGGCAGCCCGAACAGCTCCAACTCCAACCGACTGCGCGAAGTGGCGGAGAAGAAGGGGACGCCCGCGTACATGGTGGACAATGCCACCCAGATCGAGGCCGCCTGGCTGGAAGGCAAGCAGCGCGTGGGCGTCACCGCCGGCGCGTCGGCGCCGGAAGTGCTGGTGCAGGCCGTGATCGACCGTCTCAAGGAACTGGGCGCGCGCAGCGTGCGCCCGCTCGACGGGGTGCTGGAATCGGTCACTTTCCCCCTGCCCAAGGGACTCGATGGCACACCTAAAATTGCACCAATCGAGGGCGCAGCCTGAAGAATCGTCGGTGGATGCGGAATTTAATTCAGCGAGTGCTGAATTATTCCGCAGTTAGTTTTCCGAAATTCTCGCTATTATTTGCCTCGCTCTAAAAAGTTGTCGTTTCGGCTTATAAACTGGCGCGACTCCGGACACCGGTCAGGCACGAAACTTGCAAGATGAACGCGTAGTCAACGGCGGCACTACGGGGACACCCTCCCCGGGTGCCGTTTTTGTTACTTGAATCGTTTGCAGGCATAACACATAGTAAAGGCACTCTGAATGGATACTTTTATCCAACAAATTATTAACGGACTGGTGCTCGGCAGCATGTACGCACTGGTCGCGCTGGGTTACACCATGGTGTACGGGGTACTGAACCTGATCAACTTCGCCCACGGCGACGTGCTGATGATCGGCGCGATGACCGGCCTGACCATCCTCAACATCCTCAACCAGCACTTCCCCGACATGCCCGGCGCCCTCAAGCTGGCGATCGCCATCGGCGGCGCCATCCCGGTCTGCATGATCGTCAACATCCTGATCGAACGCATCGCCTACCGCCGCCTGCGCAATGCGCCGCGGCTGGCGCCGCTGATCACCGCGATCGGCGTGTCGACGCTGCTCAACACCTTCGCGATGATGATCTGGGGCCGCAACCCGCTGCCGTTCCCGCAACTGCTGTCGTCGGAGCCGGTCGCCATCGGCGGCGCGCTGATCTCGCCGACGCAGATCCTGCTGCTGGCGCTGGCGCTGGTGTCGATGGCCGGCCTGGTGCTGCTGGTGGAAAAAACCAAGATGGGCCGCGCCATGCGCGCCACGGCGGAAAATCCGCGCGTCGCCGGCCTGATGGGCGTCGATTCGAACAAGGTCATCATCGCCACCTTCGCGCTCGGCGCGGCGCTGGCCGCAGTGGCCGGCGTGATGTGGGGCGCCAACTATGCGTCGATCCAATTCTCGATGGGCTTCCTGCCCGGCCTGAAGGCGTTCTGCGCGGCCGTGCTGGGCGGCATCGGCAACATCTACGGCGCGATGCTGGGCGGTATCGTGCTCGGCATTATCGAAAGCCTGGGCGCCGGCTACATCGGCGACCTGACCGGCGGCTTCCTCGGCAGCCACTACCAGGACATCTTCGCCTTCGTGGTGCTGATCATCGTGCTGACGGTGCGTCCGTCCGGCATCATGGGCGAACGCGTCGCCGACCGCGCTTAAGGGAGACAGCATGGCTATTCTGAATTTCGACGTATCCCGTAACCCGCGCAAGGCGTACAGCAGCCTGGCGGTGGTCATCATCGCGCTGATCGCGTTCCCGTTCTTCGCCGCGCAGTTCGGCAACTCGTGGGTGCGCATCGCCGACATGGCGCTGCTGTACATCATGCTGGCGCTGGGACTGAACATCGTGGTCGGCTTCGCCGGCCTGCTCGATTTGGGCTATATCGCCTTCTACGCCGTGGGCGCCTACCTGGCAGGCCTGCTGGCATCGCCGCAGTTCGCGACCCTGCTTGAGTCCATCGTCAACCAGTATCCGGTGCTCGGCGAGTCCTTGATCGCCATCCTTGGGCCGGAGATCCAGCAAAACGGCATCCACCTGTCGGTGTGGGTGATCGTGCCGCTGGCGGCCGCGCTGGCCGGCCTGTTCGGCGCGCTGCTGGGCGCGCCGACGCTGAAGCTGCGTGGCGACTATCTGGCTATCGTGACCCTGGGCTTCGGCGAGATCATCCGCATCTTCATGAACAACCTGAACGAGCCAATCAACTTCACCAACGGTCCGCAGGGCATCAACCTGATCGATCCGATCCGCGTGTTCGGCGTCAACCTGGCCGGCGAGGCGGGTTCGCGCGCCAACGTGGTCGTCGGCGGTTTCTCGATGCCGTCGGTGAACGCCTACTACTTCCTGTTCCTGCTGCTGTGCGTGGCCGTCGTGTTCGTCACGTCGCGCCTGCAGCATTCGCGGCTGGGCCGCGCCTGGGTGGCGATCCGCGAAGATGAGATCGCCGCCAAGGCGATGGGCATCAACACCCGCAACGTCAAGCTGCTGGCGTTCACGATGGGCGCTTCGTTCGGCGGCGTCGCCGGCGCCATGTTCGCCTCGTTCCAGGGCTTCGTGTCGCCGGAATCGTTCTCGCTGACCGAATCGATCGCCGTGCTGGCGATGGTGGTGCTGGGCGGCATCGGCCACATCCCGGGCGTGATCATGGGCGGCGCGCTGCTGGCTGCCTTGCCGGAGATCCTGCGTCACGTGGTGGAACCGCTGCAGGAAAAACTCTTCGGCCACGTGCTGATCGAAGCGGAAGTGCTGCGCCAGCTGCTGTACGGCCTGGCGATGGTGTTGATCATGCTGAACCGTCCAGCCGGCCTGTGGCCCGCGCCCAAGCATGAAGACCGTCCCGACGGCGACTCCGACACCAAAGATCAATCGTCCGGCACCGTGGCGGCCTGAGGAAAGCAGAAATGAGCGAACAAGTAATTCTCCAGATCGCCGGCGTCAACAAGCGCTTCGGCGGCTTGCAGGCGCTGACCGACGTCAGCATCAAGATCATGAAGGGCCAGATCTACGGCCTGATCGGCCCGAACGGCGCAGGCAAGACCACCTTCTTCAACGTCATCACCGGCCTGTACCAGCCGGACACCGGCACCTTCGAGCTGGGCGGCAAGCCGTATTCGCCGTCCGCGCCGCATGAGGTGGCCAAGGCGGGCATTGCCCGCACCTTCCAGAACATCCGCCTGTTCGGCGAGATGACCGCGCTGGAGAACGTCATGGTCGGCCGCCACGTGCGCTCGCACCAAGGCGTGTTCGGCGCCGTGTTCCGCCACAAGGCGGCGCGCGAGGAAGAGGCGTCGATCCGCAAGCGCTCGCAGGAGCTGCTGGACTTCGTCGGCATCGGCAAGTTTGCCAATCGTACATCGAAATTCCTGTCCTACGGCGACCAGCGCCGGCTGGAGATCGCCCGCGCGCTGGCGACCGATCCGCAACTGCTGGCACTGGACGAGCCGGCGGCGGGCATGAACGCCACCGAGAAACTGGCGCTGAAAGAGTTGCTCATCAAGATCAAGGAACAGGGCAAAACCGTGTTGCTGATCGAGCACGACGTCAAGATGATGATGAGCATGTGCGACCGCATGATGGTATTGGAATACGGCAAACCGATCGCTGAAGGCCTGCCGGCTGAGATTCAAAGTAATAAGGCTGTGATTGAAGCCTACCTGGGAGGATCGCACTAATGAGCGACAACGTTCTTAAAGTATCGGGACTGAAAGTCGCGTACGGCGGCATCAAGGCCGTCAAGGGTATCGATCTGGAAGTGAATAAGGGCGAGTTAATCGCCCTGATCGGCGCGAATGGCGCAGGTAAAACCACGACTTTAAAAGCCATTACCGGTACTTTGCCACCATGCAAAGTCGAGGGCACTGTAACGTATCAAGGCGAATCTTTAAAAGGCAGTAAGTCTTTCCATTTAGTTGAAAAGAAACTCGCAATGGTGCCGGAAGGCCGCGGGGTATTTACCCGGATGTCGATTCACGAGAATCTGATGATGGGCGCTTATACCCGCAACGATAAAGCCGGCATCGATGCCGATATCGCCAAATGGTTTGATGTATTCCCGCGGTTGAAAGAACGCTCGGCGCAAATGGCCGGTACATTATCCGGTGGCGAGCAGCAAATGCTGGCAATGGCGCGCGCATTGATGTCGCATCCTAATCTGCTGTTATTGGATGAACCGTCGATGGGTTTATCGCCGATTATGGTGGAAAAGATTTTCGAGGTGATTCGCAATGTCTCGAAAGAGGGTATTACCATTCTGCTGGTCGAGCAGAATGCGAAACTCGCGCTACAAGCCGCGCATCGCGGTTATGTGATGGACTCCGGCAATATCACCATGACTGGCAATGCCCAGGACATGCTGGACGATCCGCGCGTCAAAGCCGCCTACCTCGGCGAATAATCCGCCGTACCCGTGCGAAGCCGCTCAGTGCGAACTGAGCGGCTTTTTTACGCCCGCAGAGCATGCCAGATATTGGCGCGTTCAAGCCGATTTTTGGCTGGAGTGCGGGGTGGCGATGTGCGCTGGCGACAGCCTGGCATTGCAGCCATCCGCTGAGGCATGCATAACCCCGCAGTGCCAACCAGGGGTCAGACCCCATTCGGGGTCTGACCCCGCGGCGGATTCGGGTTCGGTGATCTAAGATTTAATCTGGAATAAAAAAGCCCCGGCACAGGGCCGGGGCTTTATGAGAATTAATCCGGCGCCCTACCGCGCCGGGTTATTTCATATTATTTCTTTGGTGCGGCTTTGGCAGCGGCGGCGGTGAATTGGCTCACTGCCGAAGTCAGATTGCTTTCGATCGATTCGGCCGCTTGCTTTGCGGTTTTGGTGAATTGCTCGTAACCTGCATTGGCATTGCCGATTGCCGATTTCAGCATGGCGACGGCATTTTCGCTGCCGGCTGGCGCGTTTTTGCTCACTTCTTCAACCAGCGAAATAACCTTGCGGTTGGTTTCAGCGATTTGAGTTTCAGCGGCTTTGCTGAATTCAGCGCCGGTGCTCGAAGCGATGCTTGCCAGGTGACGGCCGTAAGCAATGGTTTTTTCCGCATTAGGCTGCGCCTGAGCACTGGCCAGCGAGAAGAATTCTTGTGGGTCTTTGGCCGACAGCAGTTGCTTGGTGGTGGCCGACGACTCTTCCAGCGATGCCTTGGCTGCGGTCAGGTTCAGGTCGACGAATTTCTCCACGCCTTCAAATGCTTTATTGGTCAGGGCCGAGAAAATGGCGAACTGGGCTTCAAAGTTGGCTTTGGTCGCATTGGAAAATTGCTCAGGGATCGAAAACATTTATAAATCTCCAGGAAAATAGTCATTGATTGAATTACTGCTATTTCTTACCGTCGGTACGAAACAGGCAATCCACGTTTCAGACCGATCAACAAATTGTGCAACGCAACAAACCCGATTTTACGGCCTTCAAAAATTAAGTCAAGCGATTTTTTGTGCGTTGCATCAAAGCACAAGATGTTGTCTTGCGCTAGGGAAATATGGCCGCCGCCGATGGGGAAACGCCAGCCGTGATAGACTGGAGGCCTCCGAATCGGCGCCGCAATTCGGCGCCGCTTTCCTTTCAGTGCGATAGTCAGCGATAGTCAGACTTCAATGCCCGATACCCCGACCGCCGTGGCCGCGCCCCGGCATGCCACTTTTCTGTCGCCGATGCCCTTGTTTTTCGTGGTGTTGTGGAGCAGCGGCTTCATTGTCGCCAAGTTCGGCTTGCCCTATGCGCCGCCGCTGACTTTCCTGCTGCTGCGCTTCCTGGGCGTGCTGCTGTTCCTGGTGCCGGCGGTGCTGCTGCTCAAAGCGCCTTGGCCGCATGGCAAGATCCCGCAGATCGCGCTGGCGGGGCTGCTGGTCCAGGCCGGCTACCTGATCGGCGTCTGGTGCGCGATCAAGCTGGGCATGCCGGCCGGGCTGTCGGCGCTGATCGTCGGCATGCAGCCGATATTGACCGCCTTCGCGGCGCCGCTGATCGGCGAGAAGGTGCTGCCGCGCCAGTGGCTGGGTTTGCTGTTCGGCCTCGGCGGCGTCGCGCTGGTGGTGGCCGCCAAGATCAAGCTGGTCGGCTTGTCGGCCGATGCCATTCTGTTGTGCGTGCTTGCACTATTGTCGATCACTGCCGGCACGTTGTACCAAAAACGTTATTGTCCGCAGTTCGACCTGCGCACGGGCACGGTGATCCAGTTCGCCGCGTCGATCGTGCTGGTCTTGCCGCTGGCGATCATCTTTGAAGGACTAGGCCCGGATTTTGCAGCGGTGCAGTGGACGCCGCGTTTTATTGGTGCGCTGTTGTGGTCGGTGCTTGGCTTGTCGATCGGCGCGATTTTCCTGTTGTTCGCGCTGATCCGCCGCAGCGACGCCACCCAGGTCACCAGCCTGCTGTACCTGACGCCGCCGACCACCGCCGTCATGGCCTGGCTGATGTTCGGCGAAGCATTCAACGCCCTCGGCATAGCGGGCATGGTGCTGGCGGTGACTGGCGTGATATTCGTGGTGAAGAAAACAAAATGAGCGAGGCGATATGATTTCAACTCCCGATCAGCAAGCCGTCGACAGCGCCATCACCTCGCGCCGCTCGATCCGCGCCTACCTGCCGACGCCGGTGGCGGCGGAGGACATCGCGCAGATCCTGCAGGTGGCGGCGCGGGCGCCGTCCGGCACCAATACGCAACCGTGGAAAGTGTACGTGCTGCAAGGCGAACGCAAGCAGGAGTTGTCTTCCGCGATATTGGCCATACATAACAATCCTGAGCAGGCCAAACTGCACAGCGAGGAATACGCCTACTATCCGCGCGAGTGGATTTCGCCGTTTATCGAACGCCGGCGCAAGGTCGGCTGGGATTTGTATGCGTTGTTGGGGCTGACGCGCGACAACAAGGCCGGCATGGCCGCCCAGCACGGCCGCAACTATGAATTCTTCGGCGCACCGGTCGGGCTGATTTTCACCATCGACCGCATCTTGGAGCAGGGCTCCTGGCTGGACTACGGCATGTTCCTGCAAAACATCATGGTGGCGGCGCGGGCACGCGGACTAGATACTTGTCCGCAAGCCGCCTTTACGCAGTACCATCAAGTCATCGGACAAGTCCTGGGCTTGCCGGACAACGAAACCGTCGTGTGCGGCATGGCGCTGGGCGTCGCCGATATGAGCAAGATCGAGAATACTTTGGTCACGGAACGCGTGCCGGTTGAGGAATTTGTTAAATTTGTCGAGTAAGACTAGTTTGTTTTTTTCGTATGGCGCATAAGCAACCAATGATGCCGCCAATGTTAAATTTGCTTGCGATAGCACAGCATTTTGCTACACTGCAACGTGGGCTCTGCGACTTCTTTTTTGGGGATTCAAATGTATAAACTAGCGTTAAGTGCGCTCATTTCGCTGATATTTGCATCCACCGCCGTGGTCGCCGCGCCGAGCGCCGACAATGCGGCGCCGAAAAAGCAGCATGTGAAGAAATCCAAGCGCCAGCCGGTGCGCGTCGCTGCCGCGCAAGCCAGCGAGCGCGTCGTCAAGCGCGTTAGCCTGGTCAACGGCCGCCGCAAGATCGTCTACCAGCGCGTGCTGGCCGCCGCGCCGGCCGTGCCGACGATGGGCGACCTGGCCGGCCTGAACATGACGCACGATCCGCTGGCGCTCGCGTCCAACGTGGCGCTGGTGCTGGATCAGGCCAATTCGGAAGTGCTGTTCGAAAAGAATTCCAACGTCGCCCTGCCGATCGCCTCGATCACCAAGATGATGACCGGCTTGGTCGTGGTCGAAGCCAAGCAGGACATGGATGAAGTACTGACCGTGACCGACGAGGACGTCGACCGCGAAAAATTCAGCAGCTCGCGGCTCAAGGTCGGCGCCCAGCTGACCCGCGCCAACATGCTGCACATCGCCCTGATGAGTTCGGAAAACCGCGCCGCGTCCGCGCTGGGCCGTAACTATCCGGGCGGCAAGCCTGCGTTTGTCGAGGCGATGAACGCCAAGGCCCGCGAGCTGGGCATGACCGACACGCATTATGTCGATTCCAGCGGTCTGTCGAAAATGAATGTGGCCAGCGCGCGCGACCTGGCCAAGCTGGCGATGGCGGCGTATCAGCAGCCGATGCTGCGCCAGTTCTCGACCGATGCCAAGGCCATGATCGAAACGCCGAACGGCCGTCCGATGCAGTTCGGCACCACCAACCACCTAGTGCTGAGTCCGGACTGGGCCATCGGCCTGCAGAAAACCGGCTTCATCAACGAAGCGGGCCGCTGCCTGATGATGCAGGCCGTCATCGAAGGCCGCTCAGTCATCATGGTGTTCCTCGATTCCAAGGGCAAGCAGTCGCGGACCGCCGACGCGGGCCGCATGCGCAAATGGCTGGAAGCACTGAAGCCGGCCGGCTTCGGTTCCAGCGCGCCGTCGGGCTATTCGACGGGGATGTAACCCAAGGTGGAGGAAATCTGGCTGGCGGTCTGCACCAGATCCTCCAGCCACTCTTCCTGCAAACGGTCGGCCGGCGCCGAGATCGACAGCCCGGCAATCAGTTTGCCGCTGTCGTCGTAGATGCCGGCGGCCATGCAGCGCACGCCCAGTTCCAATTCCTCATTGTCGCGCGAGTAGCCGCGTGATTTCACCAGGCTCAGCTCGCGCTCCAGCTTGCCCAGATCCGTGATCGAGTTCTTGTTGTGCCCGGCCAGGCCGGTGCGCGTCGCATAGGCGCGGATGGCTTTCGGCTCGTCCACCGACAGGAACAGCTTGCCGGTCGAGGTCAGGTGCAGCGGACCGCGGCCGCCGATGGCGCGCACCACCTGCATGCCGGAACGTTCCGAGAAGGCGCGGTCGATGTAGACGATCTCGTCGCCCTGGCGCACCGACAGGTTGATAGTCTGCTGGGTCTTCTTGTGCAGCGCACGCATGAAATCCAGCGCCGCCTCGCGCACCGACAGCCGGCTCTTGACCACGTTGCCCAGCTCCAGCAGACGCATGCCGAGACGGTAGGTACCCGGCTCGATGCGGTCGACAAAGCGCGTCAGCACCATATCGTTGAGGATGCGGTGCGCGGTGGAGGGGTGCAAGCCGGACACCTTGGACAATTCCTTCAGGCTCACCGGATCGGGATACTTGGCCAGCGCATCGAGCAGCGCCACCATGCGTTCGATCACCTGGATAGTGGTCTTTTGCTCGGGAACGGTTTCGATTTTCATGATGTGGTTTGTGCAGTGCAGTATTCGATAACGACTTTATACCATAATGTGGAAAAAAAGCGCAATTGATGCATAATGCGACATTGTTATTTATCGACCCATCATGGAACCAGTCAGCGAATTCAAGAGCAAGAGCGGCCTGAAACGGATTTATTCGGCCTTTTTCTATTCCATCGATGGTTTCCGCGCCGCATGGAAGCACGAGCACGCGTTCCGCCAGGAAGTGGCGCTGTTCGCGGTGGGCGTCATCATCGCGCTGGTACTGCGCATCTCGGCGTTCGAGAAACTGCTGTTAATCGGTGTGCTGATGCTGATATTGATCGTGGAATTGATCAATTCATCCATCGAAGCGGTGGTGGACCGGGTCTCGCTCGAGCGCCATCCGCTGTCCAAGAACGCCAAGGACTTCGGCAGCGCCGCCGTGCTGCTAAGCTGCCTCCTGGCCGCCGCGACCTGGGCGGTGGTCCTGTTTAATCGCTTTTATTGATCTATATAAGGTTTTGGTATATTGAACCTCCAAAAACTTAGTTCTCATTTATAAGGCGCGGGATTACGCTGGAGTCCTTCACTATTAGGGGAATCAGATGCTGTCCAAAAAAATCATCGCCGCCGCCTTCCTGGCTGTATCCGCTGTCGCGCCAGCCTTGGCGGCAGACATTTCGCTGCTGAACGTCTCTTACGATCCTACGCGTGAACTGTACCAGGACGTCAACACCGCTTTCGCCAAGGAATGGAAAGCCAAGACCGGCGACACCCTCAAGATCAAGCAATCGCACGGCGGCTCCGGCAAACAGGGCCGTGCCGTGATCGACGGCCTGGAAGCGGACGTGGTCTCGCTGGCTCTGGCCTACGACATCGACGCCATCGCCGAGCACAAGCTGCTGTCGCCGGACTGGCAGAAAAAGCTGCCGCACAATAGCACCCCGTACACCTCGACCATCGTGTTCCTGGTCCGCAAGGGCAACCCTAAAGGCATCAAGGACTGGAACGACTTGGTCAAGCCGGGCGTGTCGGTCATCACGCCGAATCCGAAAACTTCCGGCGGCGCTCGCTGGAACCATCTGGCCGCCTACGGCTACGCGCTGCGCCAGCCGGGCGGCAGCGAAGCGACGGCCAAGGACTTCCTGACCAAGCTGTACAAGAACGTGCCGGTGCTGGACTCCGGCGCGCGCGGCGCCACCACCACCTTCGTCGAACGCGGCATCGGCGATGTGCTCATCGCCTGGGAAAACGAAGCGCTGCTGGCGATCAAGGAACTGGGCCCGACCAAGTTCGATATCGTCGCGCCGTCGGTCTCGATCCTGGCCGAACCGCCGGTCGCCGTGGTCGACAAGGTGGTCGACAAGCGCGGCACCCGCAAGGTGTCCGAGGCTTATCTGAACTTCCTCTACACCGATGAAGCGCAGGACATCATCGCCAAGAACTACTACCGTCCGGCCACGCCTAAAGCGGCGAAGAAATACGCCGCCCAGTTCCCGAACGTCAAGCTGTTCACGCTGGCCGATGTGGCCGGCGACTGGACCAAGGCGCAGAAGACCCACTTCGCCGACGGCGGCCTGTTCGACCAGATCTACCAGCCGAAGTAATCCGCAATGGCCGGCGTGCTTGAACAGTTCCGCGTGTTGATCGCGCCCGGTCTGCATAACAGCGGACCGGAGCACTGGCAAAGCCGCTGGCAGCGCCTGTTCCCCGCCTTCGAGCGGATCGAGCAGGACGATTGGGAAGTGCCGGACCTGGCGCGCTGGTCCGCCCGTGTCGACGAGGTGCGGCAACGCGACCGCCGGCCGACGCTGGTGGTAGCGCACAGTTTCGGCAGCCTGGCCACGGTGCACAGCCTGGCGCGCGATCCGGCCGGCATCGCCGGTGTGCTGATGGTGGCGCCGGCCGATCCGGACAAGTTCGACGTGGCTTCCTTGCTCCCGCAGCAGCCGCTGCCGGCGCCCAGCATCATGGTCGGAAGCACCAACGATCCGTGGATGGCCGCGCCGCGCGCCCAGCTGTGGGCGCAGCGGTGGGGCAGCCGCTTCATCGACGGCGGCGCGCTCGGCCACATCAACGCGGACTCGGGCCTCGGCGACTGGCCCGAGGGCCTGGAAATATTGTATTTTTTGGCAGAAAAGGCGCAGAATGACGCGCTGACGGCCGGCTAGGCGCCGCTGCTTTTCCTTACCATCTGGAGACCAACATGACGATACGACTCGGCGATACCGCCCCTGATTTTGAACAAGATTCCTCCATCGGCAAGCTGCACTTCCACGAGTGGGCTGGCGATTCGTGGGTGGTGCTGTTTTCCCACCCGGCCGACTTCACGCCGGTCTGCACCACCGAGCTTGGCCTGACCGCCAAGCTGAAGCCGGAATTCGACAAGCGCAACGTCAAGGCGATCGCGCTGTCGGTCGACCCGGCCGAATCGCACAAGGCTTGGATCGCCGACATCGAAGAGACGCAGAAGACCGTGGTCGGCTTTCCGATCATCGCGGATGCGGATCGCAAGGTATCGACGCTGTATGACATGATCCATCCGAACGCCTCGGCCACCGCCACCGTGCGTACGCTGTTCGTCATCGATCCGAACAAGAAGGTTCGCCTGAGCATCACCTATCCGATGAGCACCGGCCGCAACTTCGATGAAGTGCTGCGCGTGATCGACGCGCTGCAGCTGACCGACGCCCACACCGTGGCCACGCCGGGCAACTGGAAAGATGGCGACGACGTCATCATCCCGCTGACCGTGCAGGATCCGGAAGTGCTGAAGCAGAAGTATCCGAAAGGCTTCACCGCCGCCAAGCCGTATCTGCGCGTTACCCCGCAACCGAACAAGTAACGCTGCCGTCGCGTCGTAAGGGTCAGACCCCGTACGGGGTCTGACCCTGCCTGGCTGTGCGGGTTAAAAATCGAATAAGCAAATAAGCATTCCGTTGTATGAAAATTTCCTCAGTGTAGGTACTCTTCGTGCTTACTCTGGGGAAATTGGATGGATATATCCTTCGTCATTTCAGGCTTCGCCGTCGGCCTGCTGGTCGGCATGACCGGCGTCGGCGGCGGCTCGTTGATGACGCCGCTCCTGACGCTGCTGTTCGGCGTCTCGCCTGCGGTCGCGGTCGGCACCGACCTGGCCTTCGCCTCGCTGACCAAGGGCGTTGGCACCTTCACCCATCGCCTGCGCGGCACGGTTCACTGGGACATCGTCGGCCGCCTCTGCCTCGGCGCCTTGCCGGCTGCCGTGCTGGCCAGTATCGCACTGCAACACTTCGGCACCCTAAATAAAGAAATCGGCCAGATCATCCGCTACACCATCGCCGGCTCGGTGCTGCTGACCGTGGTTGCGCTGCTGTTCAAACGGAAGATGCTGGCCTGGATCAACGCCCATCCGGAGCGCCAGCTGCAGGGCAGGGCGCTGAGCATCGCCACCATCGTGTCCGGCGCCGTGCTCGGCACCCTGGTGACCATTTCCTCGATCGGCGCCGGCGCCATCGGCGCGACCCTGCTGGTGATGCTGTACCCCCGCCTGACCTCGGCCGAAGTGGCCGGCACCGACATCGCCTACGCCGTGCCGCTGACCGCGATCGCCGCCGTCGGCCACTGGTGGCTGGGCTCGATCAACTGGCCGCTGCTGCTGACCCTGCTGGTCGGCTCGCTGCCCGGCATCACCCTCGGCGCCTATGCCGCCCGCGCGGTGCCGGAACGGCTGCTGCGCGGCCTGCTGGCGCTGACCTTGATCGCGGTTGCCACCAAGCTGATTTTCTAAAAACGTATATAGCTTATGTGTCTAATCAAATGAAAAATGCTTCGTTTGTAATATGACGCATGGATGAGATTATGCAGCCCTTATAGAAGAATTTGTAATAAGGGAGCATTCATGTCCGCAGTTCTCGCAGCACCTGGCGCGGCGCCCGTCGCCGCCAAGGGCGCCCCCTACCGCGTGATGCCGGGTTTCCGGCTATCGCTGGGCTTCACGATTTTCTACCTGACGCTGATCGTCCTGATCCCGCTGTCGGCGGTGTTCCTGAAGACCTTCACGCTGACCTGGGACGCGTTCTGGGCCGCCGTCACCTCGGCGCGGGTGATCGCCTCGTACAAGCTGACCTTCGGCGCCTCGCTGATCGGCGCCTCCATCAACGTGGTCTTTGGCGGCATCGTCGCCTGGGTGCTGGTGCGCTATGAATTTCCCGGCAAGCGCATCGTCGACGCGCTGGTCGACCTGCCGTTCGCGCTGCCGACCGCCGTGGCCGGCATCACGCTGACGGCGCTGTATTCGGCCAACGGCTGGTTCGGCCGCTTCCTCGAAGGCACGCTGGGCATCAAGGTGGCGTTCACGCCGCTGGGCATCGTCATCGCGCTGACCTTCATCGGCCTGCCGTTCGTCGTGCGCACGGTGCAGCCGGTGCTCGAAGACGCCGAGCGCGAGCTGGAGGAGGCCGCCGCCAGCCTGGGCGCCAACGCCTTCCAGACCTTTACCCGCGTGGTGTTCCCGACGATCTTGCCGTCGCTGATGACCGGCTTCGCGCTGGCCTTCGCGCGCGCCACCGGCGAGTACGGCTCGGTGATTTTCATTGCCGGCAATATGCCGATGGTGTCGGAGATCACGCCGCTGTTCATCATCACCAAGCTGGAGCAGTACGACTACGCCGGCGCCACCGCGATCGCGGTGGTGATGCTGGTGGCGTCGTTCCTGATGCTGTTGTCGATCAACCTGTTGCAAGCCTGGGCTCGCGGAAAGTCGGGTAAGAAATGAGCGGAGCACCTGTCACCCCCGTGCGTCGCGGCGAACTGCCGTCGGCGCCCAAGACCCTGGAACCGGCCTGGGTGCGCATCGCGCTGATCGCCGTCGCGCTGATCTTCCTGACCCTGTTCCTGTTCGTGCCGCTGGTCGCCGTCTTCGTCGAGGCGTTCAAGAAAGGCTGGGAAGCCTACGTGTCCGCCATCGTCGAGGAAGATGCGATCTCGGCCATCAAGCTGACGCTGATCACCGCCGTCATCGCCGTGCCGCTGAACCTGGTGTTCGGCGTGGCCGCGTCGTGGTGCATCGCCAAGTTTGAATTCCGCGGCAAGAGCATCCTGCTGACGCTGATCGACCTGCCGTTCTCGGTCTCGCCGGTGATCTCGGGCCTGATCTACGTGCTGCTGTTCGGCGCGCAGGGCTGGTTCGGCCCGTGGCTGATGGAGCACGACATCAAGATCCTGTTCGCGGTGCCGGGCATCGTGCTGGCGACCATCTTCGTCACCTTCCCGTTTGTGGCGCGCGAGCTGATCCCGCTGATGCAGGCGCAGGGCAGCGAAGAGGAAGAGGCCGCCATCGTGCTGGGCGCTTCCGGCTGGGACACCTTCCGCCGCGTCACGCTGCCGAACATCAAGTGGGGCCTGCTGTACGGCGTGATCCTGTGTAACGCCCGTGCCATGGGCGAGTTCGGCGCGGTGTCGGTGGTGTCCGGCCACATCCGCGGCGAGACCAACACCATGCCGCTGCAGGTCGAGATCCTCTACAACGAATACAACTTTGCGGCGGCCTTCGCCGTGGCGTCGCTGCTAGCCCTGCTGGCGCTGGTGACGCTGGCCCTGAAATCCTTTATCGCCTGGCGCCTGAACGAATCCATCGCCGACGACGTGCGCACAACGGAGTAATACCATGACGATCGAAGTTAAAAACATCAACAAGCGGTTCGGCGAATTTGTCGCCCTCAACAACGTGTCGCTGCAATTTCCGCAAGGCGAGCTGACCGCGCTGCTGGGCCCGTCGGGCTGCGGCAAGACCACGCTGCTGCGCATCATCGCCGGCCTGGAGCATCCGGACTCGGGCCAGGTGATCCTCGATTCCAACGACGCCTCCAACCGCCACGTGCGCGAGCGCCAGGTCGGCTTCGTGTTCCAGCACTACGCGCTGTTCAAGCACATGACCGTGTTCGAGAACGTCGCCTTCGGCCTGCGCGTCAAGCCGCGCGCCGAGCGGCCGTCGGAAGACCAGATCCGCCGCAAGGTCAAGGATCTGCTGGAGCTGGTGCAGCTGGACTGGCTGGCCGACCGCTATCCGCCGCAACTGTCGGGCGGGCAGCGTCAGCGTATCGCTCTGGCGCGGGCATTGGCGGTCGAGCCGCGTGTATTGCTGCTGGACGAACCGTTCGGCGCATTGGATGCCAAGGTGCGTAAGGAACTGCGCCGCTGGCTGCGCCGCCTGCATGACGACCTGCACGTGACGTCGATCTTCGTCACTCATGACCAGGAAGAGGCGCTGGAAGTGGCCGACCAGGTGGTGCTGATGAACAAGGGTAACGTCGAGCAGATCGGCGCGCCGGACGAGGTGTACAACCATCCGGCCTCGCCGTTCGTGTACGGCTTCCTCGGCAATGTGAACATGTTCCATGGCCGCGTGCAGGACGGTGTGCTGGCCAGCGGCGCCGCCAGCTTCCAGGTGCCGGGCCAGCCCGGCGCCGACGGAAAAGGTACGGCCTATGTGCGTCCGCACGACCTCGACATCGAACGTTACACGCCGGGCGCGGAAGGCATCGTCGTCAAGCTCCGCCGCGCGCACGCGATCGGCCCGCTGGCGCAGCTGGACCTGGAGCGCGACGATACCGCGGAACTGATCGAGGCGGTGATGTCGAACGAACGCTTCAGCAGCCTGCAGTTGAAGGAAGGCGAGACGCTGGTGGTCCGTCCCAAACGTTTGAAGGTGTTCGTGGATCAGGGAGCGTCGATATGAATTTTCAACAGCTGCGGTCCATCCGCGAAGCCGCCCGCCGCGGCTACAACCTGACCGAAGTGGCGAATGCCTTGTTCACCTCGCAGCCTGGCGTGTCGCGCCAGATCCGCGAACTGGAAGATGAACTGGGCGTGGTGATTTTCGAACGCAACGGCAAGCGCCTGACCGGCATGACCGAGCCCGGCAAAGGCATCCTGAAGATCATTGACCGTCTGCTGATCGAAGCGGAGAATCTGCAACAGGCCAGCCTGGAATACACCGGCCAGCAAAGCGGCACGCTGAGCGTGGCGGCGACGCACACGCAGGCGCGCTATGCGCTGCCGAAGGTGGTGCAGAGTTTCCGCAGCGCGTACCCCGACGTGCGCATCGCCCTGCAGCAGAGCGCGCCGGAGCACATCGCCGAATGGATTTTGTCCGGCAAGACCGACATCGGCATCGCCACCGAAGGCCTGTCGCAATTCCCCGACCTGGTGTCGTTCCCTTGCTACCGCTGGAGCCATTTGATCGTGGTGCCGGACGGCCACCCGTTGCTGTCGCGCTCGCCGATCAGGCTGGAGGATCTGGCGGAGTTCCCGTTGATTACTTATGACGTCGGCTTTACCGGGCGCGGCCATATCGACGCGGCGTTCGCGCAGGCCGGCGTCAAGCCGGACATCGTGCTGACGGCGATGGACTCGGACGTCATCAAGCAATACGTGTCGCTGGGGCTGGGCGTGGGCATCGTCGCCTCGATGGCCTTCGACCACGGCCGCGACAAGGGCATGCGCGCGGTCGAGGCGTCGCACCTGTTCGCGCAGAACACCACGCGGCTGGCGGTGCGCAAGGGCGCCTACCTGCGCTCGTACGCCTATCACTTCATCCAGGAATTCGCGCCGGGCCTGACCCGCGCCGACATCGACGCCGCCCTCAACGGCGGGGAAATGGCCTGATTGTGGCGGGGGCAGGACAGGTTTAAAATTTTTCCTAATTGCATAACTAAATAACCATATACTGTTCCCAGGCATCCACCAACGGGGAGCACAGTATGGGTATCGGTAACTGGAAAATCGGGGCCCGGCTTGCCGCCGGCCTGGGCGTGTCGATCGTCTTCATGGTCGGCATCTCCGTGATCGGCATCGGCAACCTTGGCAAGCTCAACAACAACACCAAGGATCTCGCCGCCGACAAGGTGCCCAAGGTGATACTGGCTTACGAAACGATAGGCGGCGTCAACGACATCGCCCGCGCCATGCGCAACGCCATGCTGTCCAAGGACCCTGCGGTCATCAAGGCCGAGATCGAGCGGGTCGACAAGCGCAAGGTGGAGAACGCCGCGCGGCTGGACAAGCTCGGCGCGCTGATCGCCGACGATGACGATCCGCAAAGCCACGCCAAGCTCCAAGCCGTACTCGACGCACGGGAAAAATACATGGTGGTGCAGGCGGCCTTCGTCGGCATGTCCGGCGACATCGGCAAGCACGACGAGGCGGTGACCTATCTGCTGAGCACGGTGCGCAAGGAACAAAACGCCTACCTGAACGCGCTGACCGAGCTGGTCAAATACCAAAATGCCGCCATCGAGGACGCCAGCGTCGTCGCCGAGCAATCGTACTCAAGCTCGCGCAACACCATGATCCTGTTGACGCTGCTCGCGGCCGGGCTGGCGGCGTGGGTGCTGCTGTGGATCACGCGCAGCATCACGCGGCCGCTGAACCGCGCGGTCGGCATGGCGCAGGCGGTGGCCGGGGGCGACCTGACCATGTGCATCGAATGCGACAGCACCGACGAGACCGGACAACTGTTGCGCGCGCTGATCGACATGAACGACAGCCTGGCGCGCACGGTCGGGCAGGTGCGCTCGGGCACGGACACCATCGCCACGGCGTCGAATCAGATCGCCAGCGGCAACCTGGATCTGTCGAGCCGCACCGAGCAGCAGGCGTCCAGCCTGGAGGAGACGGCCTCGTCGATGGAAGAGCTGACCTCCACCGTGACGCAGAACGCGGAGAACGCGCGGCAGGCCACCAAGCTGGTGGTGTCGGCGTCGGAGTACGCCACCAAGGGCGGCAAGGTGGTGGGGCAGGTCGTGACGACGATGGGCGCGATCAAGGAAAGTTCCAGCAAGATCGTCGACATCATCAGCGTGATCGACGGCATCGCCTTTCAGACCAATATCCTGGCGTTGAACGCGGCGGTGGAAGCGGCGCGGGCGGGCGAGCAGGGCAGGGGCTTCGCGGTGGTGGCGAGCGAGGTGCGCAACCTGGCGCAGCGCTCGGCCAGCGCGGCCAAGGAAATCAAGGAGTTGATCGGGCGCTCGGTGGAGACGGTCGATGCCGGCGCGATGCTGGTCGACGAAGCCGGCGCGACAATGGAGGGCATCGTCAAGGCGGTCAAGCAGGTGGCCGACATCATGACTGCGATCAGCGCCGCCAGCAGCGAGCAGAGCACGGGTATCGAACAGGTCAACCAGGCGATCGTTTCGATCGACGACGTCACGCAGCAGAACGCCGCCTTGGTGGAGGAAGCGGCCGCCGCCGCGCAAAGCATGCGCGACCAGGCGGACTTGCTGGCGCAAGCGGTCAGCGTGTTCAAGCTGGCCGCCACCCCGCCACTCCGCAAACCGCAATCTCAAGCGAAGCAGCTGACCGCCGCCTGAGCCCTCCCGGCCGTTGATTAAGCCGCACAGCAACCCGGTAAGGCGGGGTCGGACCCAAGGGGTCCGACCCCTGTATGCCGCCGTGCGGGGTGAAAGCTACCAGCTGTAGCCGGCCTTGGCGTAGTAGTAGCGGCCGTTGAAGCCGTTCGGGGCGAAGCCGCTGTACGGGTTGATGCCGTTGTTGTTGAGGTTGCCCGCCGACGTGACCTGGTCCGGATAGCGGTCGGTCACGTTGTCGATGCCCACGCTCAGCCGCCAGTTCTTGCTCAGCCTGACGCCGGCCGACAGGTCCAGCACCCATTGCGGATCGTATACCTGGTCCAGCGCCGCGTTGTTCTGCGGAACCGTGAAGCTGCCGTAGCGCGTCACCACACCGCGCGCGTTCCAGGCGCCCAGCACCCAGTCCGTCGCCAGGCTGAACTTGTCCTTCGGCGAGCCCACGGTCAGGCGGTTGATGGTCTGGCGATCGATCAGGGTCAGGCCGTTGGCGGTCAGCACCGCCGGGTTGGCGTTGACGTGCTCCAGCGTGTTCTTGTTGTGGTTGTACGCGGCCGTGAAGTCGTACCGGCCCGCGTTCGCCAGGTCCAGCCGGTAGGTGCTGACGATGTCGACCCCGGTGGTGCGCGTGTCGATAGCGTTGGTGAAGTAGCGGCCGGCGCCGACCAGGATGCCTTGCGCCGCCAGCGTGTTGCGCAGCGCCGGCGACAGCGTCATGTTGGCCGACAGCGCGACGCGGTCGTCGATGTCGATGCGGTAGGCGTCGATGCTGGCGGTCCAGTCGCGGGTCGGCTGCAGCTGCAGGCCGAGGCTGTAGTTGCGGGCTTTCTCGGCCTTCAGCGGCGTCGCGCCGAGCGCCGCCGCCGCCGCGCTGCCGACCGCGAAGGTGCCGGTCTCGATCGGCGTGTTGACGTTGTTGACCACCGAGAAGTTGGTGGTGGTGATGGTGTAGAACTGCTGCGCCAGCGACGGCGCGCGGAAGCCGGACGAAGCCGTACCGCGCAGCGACACCGCGTCGTTGAAGGCGTAGCGCGCCGAGCCCTTGGCCGAGGTGGTGTTGCCGAAGTCGCTGTAGCGCTCGTGGCGCAGCGCGGCCGACGCGGAGAACTGCTTGGTCACCTCCGCCTCCAGATTGGCGTAGAGCGATTCGTTGTGACGGCTGTTGCTGCCGGCGTTGACCGGGCGGAAGCCGGAGAAACCCTGCGCGCCGGTGCCGCTATACGATGCGACATCGCCGGCGCCGATCTCGTACTTCTCATGGCGCGCTTCGACGCCCAGGGCCACCGTCAGCGGGCCGGTGAACGCTTCCACCGGAAAGTCGCGCGCGATGTCGACGTTGAACAGCGCCTGCTTGTTGGTCAGCTTGCCCGCGTAGAAGTGGGTCGGGCTGGCGGCGCCGAGGTCGAGGTTGGCGGTGTTGTCGAGGTCCAGCTTGAATTCGTTCTGGCCGTAGTTAAGGCTGGTATCCCAGCGCCAGCCATCCGCTTCGCCGCGCAGGCCGGTGACCAGCGTGGCATCGGTCGAGGTGCTGTTCTCCAGCGGCAGGAAGCCTTCCGGGAACAGCGGCGTGCGGCCCGAGGTGCGCCAGGTGGCGGCGGCCTCGGTCTCGCGTCGGCCGTAGTTGGCGAAGGCGTACCAGTCTATGTTGTCGCTGACGCGGTACTGGCCGTTGACGAACAGCGTGCGCGGCTTGGTTTCCGGATCGCCGAAGCGCTGGTTGACGCGGCCATAGCGCGGCTCGGTGGGCGTGCGGAAATCGGCGCCGGCGCGGTTGGTCGGATCGCGGTCGCCCGCCTCGATGGCCACGCGCACCCAGCCGTCGTCGCCGAGGTTGAAGCCGGTCGAGCCGCGCAGGGTTTTCTGCTTGCCGTCGCGTTCCTGGTATTCGCCGAAGCCGACTTCGACCTCGCCGCCGCCCGGGCCTTTTTTCAGGATGATGTTGATGACGCCGGCGATCGCGTCAGAGCCGTACTGGGCCGCCGCGCCATCGCGCAGCACTTCGATGTGGTCGATGGCCGACAGCGGAATCGCGTTCAGGTCCACCGGCGCCGAGCCGCGTCCCTGCGTGCCGTTGACGTTGACCACTGCCGTGGTGTGGCGGCGTTTGCCGTTGACCAGCACCAGGGTCTGGTCCGGCGACAGGCCGCGCAGCTGTGCAGGGCGCACGGCGTCGCTGGCGTCGGCGCCGGACGGGCGCGGGAAGTTCATCGACGGCAGCAGGCGGCCGAGCACGGTGGCCAGTTCGGTCGAGCCGCTCGCTTGCAGCTCGCGCGCACCGATGATATCGACCGGCGATTCGGAGTCGATGGTGCGGCGGTTCTTGGCGTAGGTGCCGGTGACGACGATCGATTGCAGCTCGCCGTCGGCGGCCTGCTGCGCGTAGGCGGGCGCGACGACGGAGGCGATCAGGCTGGCGAGCAGCAGGGGCTTGGCGATGGGACGTGAAGGCATGTAATGAGTCTCGGGTCTGTTGTGATTGAAGAAAGCTTATCAGCGGGCGACCATATTGCCCACGAATGGTTACGTCTAATGATATTCAAGATTTGGATATCGTGTCGCGGGGGGGCCTTTACTCCGGGGTCAGTTCTCAAAACTGGACACGGGCTCTACCGTAGCGGCTGCTACGGTAGAGCCCGTGTCCAGTTTTGAGAACTGACCCCGGATTTTACTGGCCAGGATTGGTGATGCTGGCGTGGATGGCGTCGACTTGCGTGACCACTTCGGCCGGCAGCTGAATGCCGAAGGCGTCGATATTTTCCTTCAACTGCGCCAGCGTGGTGGCGCCGATGATGGTCGAGGCGACGAACCAGCGCGAGTAGCACCACGCCAGCGCCAGTTGCGCCGGCGTCAGGCCGTTGTCGCGCGCCAGCTTGGCGTATTGCGCCACCGCCGCCAGCACCGCCGGACGCAGGTAGCGCGGACTCCAGGTCGGCGGGAAGATGGTCAGTCGGCCGTGCGCCTTGGCGTCGTCGTGGTACTTGGCCGTCAGCTGGCCGAAAGCCAGCGGGCTGTACGCCAGCAGGCTGACGTTTTCGCGGAAGCAGGTTTCGTCCAGCAGGCTGGTTTCGTAATGCCGCGCTGTCAGGTTATACAGGTTCTGGATGGTGGCGATGCGTGGCAACCCCTTCACCTCGGCCTGTTTGGTGAACTGGTTCACGCCCCAGCACGATTCGTTCGAGACGCCGATTGCGCCGATCTTGCCTTCCTTGATCAGCTCGCCCAGCGCGGCCAGCGTTTCCTCGATCGCGACGCTGGCGCGCTCATGCTGCGGATTGAACACGTTGTTGCCGAAGATAGGCACATTCCGGCTCGGCCAGTGCAATTGGTATAAATCGATATGGTCGGTCTGCAGCCGCTGCAGGCTGGTCTCGACCGCCGCGCGCAGGTTGGCGGCGTCGTGGTTCTGCTTGCCGCCGCGGATCCAGGTCATGCTCTTGTTCGGGCCGGCCGCCTTGGTCGCCAGCACCACCTTGCCGCGCAGGCCGGTCTTCTTCAGCCAAGTGCCGATGAAGCGCTCGGTCGAGCCCTGCGTTTCCGCGCGAGGCATCACCGGGTAGGTCTCGGCCGTGTCGATGAAGTTGATGCCGCGTTCGTAGGCGTAGTCGAGCTGGCTGTGCGCCTCGGCCTCGGTGTTCTGCTCGCCGAACGTCATCGTGCCCAGGCAGATCTTGCTGACCTGGAGATCGCTGGAACCAAGTTGAATCTTCTGCATGGGCTTGCTCCTATCCTGTTAATTAAAGGCCGCGCACCGCGTCGGCGCAGTCGCGCACCAGCGCCGGACCGGCGTAGATCAAGCCGCTGTACAGCTGCACCAACTGCGCGCCGCATGCCATCTTAACCTTGGCGTCCGAACCCTGGATGATGCCGCCGACGCCGATGATCGGCAGCGCGTCGCCTAGTTCGGCCTTCAGCAAACGGATCACGGTGTTGGAGAACTCGAACACCGGCGCGCCCGACAGGCCGCCCGCTTCGGCGCCATGCAGCATGCCGGCGACGGCGTCGCGGCTCAAGGTGGTGTTGGTGGCGATGACGCCGTCGATCTTGTGGCGCAGCAGCGCGTCGGCGATGTTCTTGACCTGGTCGCCATCCATGTCTGGCGCGATCTTCAGCGCCAGCGGCACGTAGCGCTTGTGCTGGTCGGCCAGGCGCAGCTGGGCTTCCTTCAAAGTGCCCAGCAGGCCGTCCAGTTCCGAGCCGCCCTGCAGCTGGCGCAGGTTCTTGGTGTTCGGCGACGAGATGTTGACCGTCACGTAGCTGGCGTACGGGTAGACTTTTTCCAGGCAGTGCAGGTAGTCGTCGGTGGCGCGTTCGATCGGCGTATCGGCGTTCTTGCCGATGTTCAGGCCCAGCACGCCGGCCTTGTCCTGATAGAAGCGCGACGATTGCACGTTGGCGACAAACGCGTCGACGCCGCCGTTGTTGAAGCCCATGCGGTTGATGATGGCGTGCGCGGCCGGCAGGCGGAACATGCGCGGCTTGGCGTTGCCCGGCTGCGCGCGCGGCGTCACCGTGCCGACTTCGATCGAGCCGAAGCCCAGGTCGGCCAGCGCGTCGATGTAGGCGCCGTCCTTGTCCAGCCCGGCGGCCAGGCCGACCGGGTTCTTGAACGTGATGCCCATGACGGTGCGCGGGTCGGCCTTGGGCTGCTTGACCAGCCTGGTCAGGCCCAGCGCGGCGGCGCGCTTGAGTGCGGGCAGGGTGAAGTGATGCGCGGCTTCGGCGTCCATCGAGAACAGCATCGGACGAGCCAGGGAATACAGGAATTTTTCGGACATGGGGCGCTCAGGTTGTGGGTCGCCCGTATTTTATCAGGCGTCCAGCACGCTCCATATGCCCTTGATGCGCGCTTCCAGCGGTTTGAAGTTGGTTTTGTAGGACATCTTCGGACTTTCCTTGATCCAGTAGCCGAGATAGACGTAGGGCAGCTGCAGCTCGCGCGCCTGGGCGATCTGCCACAGCACGTTGAAGGTGCCGTAGGAGGCGCCCTCCACATCCGGGTCGAAAAAGGTGTATACCGACGACAGCCCGTCCGACAGCACGTCGATGATGCTGACCATGCGCAGCGTGCCGTCCGGCTCGCGGAACTCGACCAGCCGCGTGTTGACCCGGCTTTGCAGCAGGAATTGCGCGTACTGGTCCCGGCTGTCCTGGTCCATGCCGCCGCCGGCGTGGCGCTTGCTCTGGTAGCGCAGGTAGAGGTCGTAATGCTCGTCGGAGAACGACAGCGTGGCAACGCCGGCCGTCAGGTTGTTATGGCGCGCCCAGGCGCGGCGCTGGCCCCGGCTCGGGGCGAACTCGGCGGCAACCACGCGCACCGGGATGCAGGCCTGGCAGCCGTCGCAATATGGCCGGTAGGTAAAGATTCCGCTGCGGCGGAAGCCGCTCTTGACCAGTTCCGAATACACGTCAGCGTTGATCAGGTGCGACGGCGTGGCCACCTGCGAGCGCGCCTGGCGCGCGTCCAGGTAGCTGCAGGGGTAGGGCGCCGTGGTGTAAAACTGCAGCGTCGCGAAAGGCAGGTCGTTGAGGTGCGTCATGCACGTCCTATCGGGGGCGGTTGTTTGGTACCAATGATAGCGCGTCGGCCGCGACGGCGCTCTCACCTTTAGCTTAACTGTCCGGGGCCAGTGGTGCAATGGGTTCCCACTTGGTGATCTGCGGCAATTCAATAGTGTTGCGCAGATGCGCCAGGAAGTCCGCGCGCGGGATCGGCGAGGCACCCAGCGAGGCCAGGTGGCCGGTCTCCTGTTGGCAATCGATCATCGCCACGCCGTGCGCGCGCAGGAAGCGCACCAGGTAGGCCAGCGCGATCTTGGAGCCGTCGGTGACGCGGGCGAACATCGATTCGCCATAGAACATGCGGCCGATGCACACGCCATAGGCGCCGCCGACCAGCTCGCCGTCCAGCCACAGTTCGGCCGAGTGGGCGTAGCCGAGCCGGTGCAGGCCGGTGTAGCCGGCCACGATGTCATCGGAGATCCAGGTGCCGGGGCCGTCGCGGCGCGGCGCGGCGCAGGCGCGCATCACGTCCTCGAAGGCGCTGTCGAAGCGCACTTGCCAGCGGCCGCCTTCGTCCATGCTGCGGGCGATCTTGCGTAGGGTCTTCTTCAGGCTGTCGGAGATGCGGAAGCGTTCGGTCATCAGCACCATGCGCGGATCGGTACTCCACCACAGGATGGGCTGGCCTTCGGAGAACCACGGGAAGATGCCTTGTCTGTAGGCCATCAGCAGCCGCTGCGGCGACAGGTCGGCGCCGGCCGCCAGCAGGCCCGGCGCGTCGGTGGTCAACGCCGTGGCGACGTCGGGGAAGGGGCTATGGGTGTCGAGCCAGGGGATCACTTTACGGCGGTGTCCGAGCGCATGTTGTTGCTGATGTCCTGGGTATGGAAGCCGTAGCCGCCGCCCTCACGCATTTTGACCCGGTCGGCGAAGAACAGTTCCAGCGTGGTGCGGATGGTGGGGAAGGCGAGGTCGTCCCACGGGATCTCGGCTTCGCTGAACATTTGCACGTCCAGGCTTTCCTCGCCGGGCGCGAAGTCGAGGTCGACCAGCGTGGCCAGGTAGAACATGTGGACCTGGTGCACGCGGGCGACGTTGAGCAGCGTGAACAGCTTGCCCAGCTCGATGTTGGCGCCGGCTTCCTCCTCGGTTTCGCGGATCGCCGCCTCGGCGGTGGTCTCGTTGTTTTCCATGAAGCCGGCCGGCAGCGTCCAGTACCCGTAGCGCGGCTCGATGGCGCGCTTGCACAGCAGGATCTTCAGCTCGCCGTCACGCTCCCACACCGGGATCGAGCCCAGCACCATTTTCGGGTTCTGGTAGTGGATCGCGGAACAGCTGGCGCAGACGTAGCGGGGGCGGTTGTCGCCAGCCGGGATGGCCAGGCTGACGGGGGCGGCGCATTCGGAACAGAATTTCATATGGATAGCGTGAGGCTCAAGTCGGTTTATGGCTACTTTACACCGATTGCGCGCGGCACGGCATGGCCTATGCCCCTAAGTAACTGCATTTATTCGGACTATCGCACTCGTTTTCAGGATTAAGATTGCCTAAACGGCGGATGTGCCCTATAATAACGACATACAGACGCGGGGTGGAGCAGTCTGGCAGCTCGTCGGGCTCATAACCCGAAGGTCACAGGTTCAAATCCTGTCCCCGCAACCAAATTCGAAAGCCGTTGATACCGTCAGGTCTCAGCGGCTTTTTCATTTTCGCCGGGCCAAAAGTCTTCGTCGAGGATTTGCTGGACGGTGAAGGGGTTTTCTTTAGGGAAGGTTGCGCCGGGAAGGCGCGTTTCCCGTATGGCGTCCCGCAGCGCCTTGGGATAGCCGTTGGCCACATAGTCATCGATAGCCGGGCGCAGGCTCGGCATATCATGCAGAATACCTGTGATTTCACGACGATGGCCAATGATGGTGCGTGTCCAGCTGGCTGAGATGCGTTGCGGCTGGTACTTGTACTTGAGCAGGTGCGTCATCAGCCCTATCAGGCGGTGCATGACCTCGCGCTTATCTTTTCTCACCTGATACTCCAGCTCTGAAATGATGTTGTCCAGGTCCAGCAGATCAAACTTTTTGGTGCGCAGCAATTCCACCTGCCGGTTGGTCCACAGCAGCAGATCGGTGTCGTAATCGGTGTCGAGGTGATCGTCCATGATGCCTCCGCGATCTCAGATTATGTAATCAGGGTCAAGCAGTTGCGCCTTGCTGAACGGCGTGGCCGCAGGGAAGGCTGACAGCGGCAGGCCTGTGTCGTCCGCCGCGAGAGCTGCCGCTTGCGGGTATGACCTTGCCATGTATTCATCGAGCAGCCCCGTTAAACTAGGCATATCTTCCAGTAAGTCACGGATCTGCAGCCGCTGCTCGTAGATGGTGCCCAGCCAGCTGCCCGCGACCCGGCCCGGCTGCAGCTGGCATTTGAGTAGATGCATCATCATCATCAGCTGCACCATGCGATGCCTAAGCTCACGCTTCTCTTTACGCGCCATGCCTTCGAGCTCCTCGACAAGGTTCTCCAGATCAAGCCGATCGAAATGTTTGGCGCGCAGGAGGTCGGCCTGGGTGTTGATCCAGACGAGGAAGTCAGTTTCGTAGAGGTTGTTGATGTGATCGTCCATGATGCACCTCCGCCATGTTAGGGCGCTGGTTGGACGTTCACTTTACGCCGGCTCAAGCCAGCGTGGCGTACGATTTCCTGATGTAGTCGAGCATCGCCGGGGTGATCCAGGTGCCGCTCAGCAGCGCCGGTTCCTGCGCTTGCGCGGCGCGGATCTTGACCAGTGTTGCCGGGTCGCCGCCGACTTGCGCCAGGTACAGCGTCATCCATTCGCGCGCCAGCGATTGCGCCGACGGCGCGTCGTGCGGCACGCCGGTTTCGAGGTGCTGGTGCGCGCTGGCGATCAACGCCATCCATCGCTGCTGATGCTTGCCGCCGTTCTCGCGCATGCTGCGCAATTCGTCGTCGTTCAGATAGCGCGCGTACAGCGACAGCTTGTACGCGCCGAAGGCTGCGCCCACATACTGCCGCATCGCCGGTGTGATGCGCGTCTGCTGCTGCGCCGTACCTTCCTGCTCCAGCATCAGCGTCATGCGCCGCGCAAATTCGGGATTGGCGGCGGTGTCGCGCTCCAGCATCTGCATCCAGCGCTGCGACAGCGCGATGGCGCGCGGATCTTCCGGTGGCACAGCCTGCGCCATCAATGCCTCCACCTGCGCCACCAGCGCGATCCAGCCCGCGTTGCGGCGCGCGTCCTGCTGCCAGAAGGGCAGACGCCGCAGCTCGTCCGGCGTGAAGTATTTTTCGAACAGATGCATGTGTTCCAGCGCGGTCAGCCAGTCTTCCAGTTCGGGATCGGCGCCGCCGGCCATCAGCTGCTGCAGTTGCGCGAGCTGTGTGCGCAAGGCGCTGGCCTGTTCGATTTGCCGGCTCAACGCCGCGATCTGCTGTGCGACGATGTCGGCGAACGGCGCGTCCGGGCTGGCGAGGAAGGTGGCGATGTCCGCCAGCGACATGCCGAAGCGCCGCAGCGCCTGGATCTGGTGCAGGCGGGCGACATCGTCCCGGTTGTAGAGCCGGTAGCCGGAATCGGCGCGCGCCGATGGCGTCAGCAAGCCAATGCTGTCGTAGTGGTGCAGCGCGCGCACCGTCAGGCCGGAGCGCGCGGCCAGTTCGCCGATCTTCAACACTGATTTATCCATGCGCGGAAGTGTACGTCAAACCGTCGCCCTTATCATCCGAAAATCCGCCGGCGCATCCAGGTGTTCGACATGGCTGAAGCCGAAATGCCGCAGCATGTGCTCCAGCCGCTGTGGCGCGAACGTCGCCGGCGCGTAGTCGAAGTCGATGCTGCTGCCGCGCGGGCAGCAGGCCACGTCCTGCAGGACCCGCATCACTTGGTCCGGCGCCATGTGCATGGTCGCGCCCATCCACGAGTATTGTGCTGTGTGGTCGATATTCAGTACTGGTTGCATGCGCTCTCCTTTACGATAGTGCGAACCATCGTAAAGCCTGACGTTGCGTGAGGCTCAAGCGAAATCTATTCAGCGGGATCGCGCGGGTGCAGGCTGGCCCACAGGTGCGCGGCGGCCATGGTGCGGTGCGGGCTGTATGCGGCGAGGATTTTTTCGGTACGCGCCATGTCCGGCTTGGCGTCTTCGCCGAGCAAGGCCTGCAGCGCGGCGCGGATCGCGACGTCGCCGTGCAGCGAGCAGTCGGCGTAACCGTAGCCGCGCAGCAGGCCGTAGTTGACAGTCCAAGGGCCGATGCCTTTGACCGCCAGCAGCGCCGCCGAAATTCGTTCGATGCTGTTGGACGGCGAAACGTCGAGATCCAGTTCGCCATCGGCCACCAGGCGCGCCAGTCGCAGCAGGGTCTCCGCCTTGGCGCGCGAGAATTTGCGGCTGGTGAGATCCTCAATTTCCAGCTTGGCGACATCGGCGGCGGCGGGGTAGCACCACAAGCCGCCGCTGTGCCGGCGGCCGGCCTGCAGGATGAACGTGCGGCGCAGAGCGATGGCGAACGACAGGTTGATCTGCTGGCCGATGATGGCCCAGGTCAGCGCTTCGAACACGGTGGCCGATTGCACGATGCGCAGGCCCGGCTGCGCGCGCGTCAGCGGTCCGAATATCTTGTCCCTGGCGGCGAAGGCGCTGAACGGCTCGGGATCGATGCGCAGGCCGAGGATGCTCAGCGCCGCCTCGCGCACCTGCGCCTGCGCGGCCTTGGACAGCTTGCCGTCGGCCTGCACGGCGCAGCTGGCGCTGGTAGGCGCCAGCGCGATATCCAGCACCACCGGCACGCCGTCCAGCAGCATGCCTTTGCGCAGGCGTTCCGCGCTCACTTCTTCCGCGACGCTTTCGGTATCGCGGCTGTGGAAGGCCAGCACGTCGTGCAGGCGGTAGTGGGCCGGCAGCGCGAGCGGGAAGTCTTTCATGCCGCCTTGGCCTTGTTCAGGAAGCCCAGACTGGGGCGGAAGCCGGTCACCAGCGCGGTGCCGGCGATGACGATGGCGGCGCCGACGAAGGTGTACCAGCCCACCGTCTCGCCGAGGAACAGCATGCCCCACAGGATGCCGAACAAAGGACTGAGGAAGGTCACCGTCAGCGCCGACGACGGGCCGACGTCCTGGATCAAACGGAAGTAGATCAGGTAAGCCACGCCGGAGCACAGCACGCCCAGCGCGATCACCGCGCCCATGATGCCGATGGTCGGTTCGGCCGGCGCCGGGAAGAACGGCACCACCGGCAGCACCAGCAGCGCCGACGCCCACATCGAGCCGTGCGCGTTGGCGAACGGTTCGACCGTCTTGGCCTGCTTGGCGTAGTTGCTGGCGATGCCGTAGTTGAAGGAGGCGAACAGCACCGCCGCGATGGCGATGCCGGCGCCGGGCTTGGAGCTGACATGGTCGAAGCCGACCAGCAGCGCGACGCCGCAGGTGCCCAACGCGAGGCCGAGCATTACCTTAGCGCCGACCATGTGGCGTGACCAGACGGCGGCGATCAGCGTGCCCCACAGCGGCGTGGTGGCGTTGAGCACCGCCAGCACGGAGGCCGACAGCGTGCGCGCGGCGAAGGCGAACATCAGGAACGGGATGGCGGAGTTGAACAGGCCGAGGATCAGGTAGTGCTTCCAGTGTGCGCGCAGGTCGAGTTTCTTCTTCAGGAAGAAGCCGATCACTGCCAGGAACAGCGCTGCGAACAGCACGCGGTATTCGATCAGCACCGCCGCGCCCAGCACCGGCGCGGCGATCCGCATGAACAGGAAGGAGCCGCCCCAGATGGCGGCCAGGAAGATCAGTCGGAGTAGGTTGGCGGTGCTCATGCGGATTCCGGTTGGATGCGGGATAGCTATTGTCGCCTACAGCGGCCGCCGGTGAAAGCCGCTTCTTGCTTTTGAATTTTACACGGCGCGATTGAGCGGCGCCTTAACCCGGTAAGGCGGGGTCAGACCCCTACGGGGTCTGACCCCTGTGTGCCGCCGTGCGGGTTAGACGGCGCCGCTATCGACGGCGCATACAGCATCTCCAGGCGCCGCCGGTGTCGCGCTGTGCGGTACCAGCAACCCCGATGGCACGCCGTTTTTAATCGCCGTCATTTCGGCCAGGATGGAGATGGCGATTTCGGACGGCGTCTTGCTGCCGATGTACAGCCCGATCGGCCCGTGCAGGCGCGCCAGCTGTTCCGGTGTCAGGTCGAATTCCACCAGCCGCTCGCGGCGTTTGCTGTTGTTCAGCCGCGATCCGATCGCGCCGACGTAGAACGCGTCCGACTTCAACGCCTCCATCAAGGCCATGTCGTCCAGCTTGGGGTCGTGGGTCAGCGCCACCACCGCGCTGCGGCGGTCCAGCTGCATCGCCAGCACGGTATCATCGGGCATGTCGTGCACCAGCTGCACGCCGTCGACGTGCCAGCCGCTGCGATACTCCTCGCGCGGATCGCAGACGATGACGTGGTAATCCATCGCCGTGGCGATCTGCGCCAGAAAGCGCGACAGCTGCCCGGCGCCGATGATCAGCAGCCGCCAGCGCGGGCCGTGCAGCGTGACCATCGCCTGTTCGCTGACCTGCATCTGCGCGCCCGGCGCGGCCTTGGACAAGTCCACCTCGCCGCTGCGCAGGTCGAGACGGCGCTGAACCAGTTCGTGCTGTTCCAGCCGCTGCAGCAGTTCGGCGATGCGGCTGCGCTCCGACAGCGGTTCGATCGACAGTTCGATGGTGCCGCCGCAGGGCAGGCCGAAGCGGTGCGCCTCGTCGGCGGTGATGCCGTAGCTGACGATCTCCGGCACGATGCGGCTGATGCCGTGGTCGCGCACGCGGGCGATCAGGTCGTCCTCGATGCATCCGCCCGAGACCGAGCCGATGACGGTGCCGTCTTCGCAGATGGCCAGCGTGGCGCCGATCGGGCGCGGGCTGGAGCCCCAGGTCTTGATGACGGTGATAAGTTCGCAGCGGCGCCCGGCGGCGATCCATGCTGCGCTGGTTTTTAATACTTCGAGATCGATAGAGTCCATGAATGGGAATATACTACGGCTCTCTAAAGCTTGCAGGGACCAACAGCCATGACCCCACCAAAGGAAGATGACGGCTCGCCGAAATTCGGCCGTTTGTTGATCGTGCTGATCATCGCGGTGCTGTTCTGCGCCGGCTTGACCTGGCTGATGGGAACCGTTTTCCCCAACTTCCCGAATTAAAGCTTGCAGGCCGCCGTCAGCGCGTTGTCGAACGGGCTGTCCGGCACGATGTCTTCCGGGCTGAATTTCTCGTATTTGTAGTTTTCCACCGGCTCTCCCTTGCCCATGGCCTCGGGGTAGAACACCTGCGACAGCAGCGTCGTGGTGCGCTCCTCGCAGGCATACAGGTGCAACGCCTTGACCGAGCGGTAAGGCTTGCCCTCAGGCGTGTTCTGCGGCCTGGCATAGCTTTGCATCGACCAGACCTTGCGTGTCTTGTCCATCTTGATGATGCTGGCCTTGTCGATGTAGAAGGCGTTGCCGCCGCCGCCGCCCACCTTGGCCCACTGCGCCGCCTGCGCCAGACCGGCCGCCAACATCAGGATGACTGCGATCAGACCGGGCTTGTTCATGGCGTTCTCGATGTGGTTATGGCGTCAGCGGTTTCCTGGCCGCCTGCTTGTTCTTGATCTCGGCGACCGTCTTGTCGATCACCGCCAGGCGATGGGCGACGGCGGGATGCACGGCAGTATACCCGTTCAGCACCGTGGCGGGATATTGCGTGGCCAGGCGCTGCCAGAAGGCGCGGGCGTTCTCCACGCTGTAGCCGGCGCGCGCCACCATGTACAGCGACAGTGCATCAGCCGCCGCATCCAGGTCCTGCGGCATCGGCTTGACGCCGGCGCTGCCGATCAGCATCGAGGTGTCCGGCCGCACGGCGACCAGGTTGTCGATGATGCTGCCGATGGTGTAGGCCTGCTTGGTGGTGGCCGCGTGCCCCAGCACATTGTGGGCGATGTCCTTGGCGACGACGTAGGCGATGGCTTCGTCGCTCTGCGCGAAGTTGACCATGCCGCGCGTGATCATCACGCGCTGGCCGTCGGCGTAGGAGTTGATGTTGTCGGAATTGCCGATGTCGATCTTGAAGGCGCAGGCGCGCGTGACCGGCACCTTGAGCGCCTGATTGCTGCCGCCGCGCGCCACCGTCAGGTTCAGCGCCTGGCTGCCGGCGACCAGCGGGCCAAGCACGCCGGCGGCCTGGGTCTCGGCGTTGGAACCGGTCGGCAGGGTCTTGCCTTCGGCGGCCACCAGGCCGTCGCCCTTGCGCAGGCCGGCGCGCGCGGCGCCGCTGCTGGACAGCACGCTGGCCACTTCGAGGCGGTCGCCGTAGTTCAGCACCGCTTGCGCGGCGTCGACGAATTCGCCGGAGTAGGAGTATTTGTTCTTTGCGGTGAAGCCGAGCAGGTTGCGCGCCTGGCTGCGGCACAGATCCGCGTTGTTGATCAGCAGCGGGCCGGCGATGCGGTACAGGCGGTCTTGCAGCGCCACCATCTGGCTCAGTTGCGAGCGCGCGGCGGCCATCTTGGCGGTGACCACCGGCGGGGCTTCGGTGACGGTGCTGACCACCGCAGGCGGCGTCTCAGGCGCCGGCGGCTTGGATTGGAACGTGGAGCAGGCCGTCAGCAGCGATGCCGCCGCGACCAGGGAGTATGTGCCGAAGTGATTTTTTTTGCGCTGCTGAACCATCCCTGTGCTCCGTTTGTTTTTAGTGTTTTCCCGTGCTGCCGAAACCGCCGGCGCCGCGTTCGCTGGTGTCGAATTCTTCGACGATGTTGAAACCGACCTGCAGCACCGGCACGATGATCAGTTGCGCCAGGCGCTCCATCGGGTTCAGCGTGAAGGCGGCGTGGCCGCGGTTCCAGGTCGAAATCATCAGCTGTCCCTGGTAATCCGAGTCGATCAAGCCTACCAGATTCCCCAGCACGATGCCGTTCTTGTGGCCCATGCCGCTGCGCGGCAGGATCATCGCGGCGTAGCCGGGATCGGCGACGTGGATCGCCAGGCCGGTCGGAATCAGCACCGTCTGGCCGGCTTCGATCACCATCGGCGCATCGATGCAGGCGCGCAGGTCCAGGCCGGCGGAACCGGGGGTGGCGTAGGCCGGCAGCTGGTCCTTCATGCGCGGGTCGAGGATTTTGACGTCAATATTTTTCATCGAATTACTTCTTAATTATTTTGCGAAGAGCGAGTGCTGCGAGATCCGTTTCGAGATCTCCGAAATCAGTTGGCGCGCCAGCGTCAGTTTGTCGGCGCGCGGCAAGATGGTGTGGCCGTTTTCATCGAACAGGATGATGGTGTTGTCGTCCTGGCCGAAGGTGTGGTGGCCGATATTCCCTACTAGCAGGGGGATGCCTTTTTTCTCGCGCTTGTCGGCGCCGAACTGGATCAGGTTTTCCGATTCGGCGGCGAAGCCCACGCAGTAAGGATGGCCAGCCAGCGAGGTGCGGGCGGCGACGGTGGCCAGGATGTCCGGGTTCTGCTCGAACTTCAAATCAGGCACCGAGCCGTCCGGATTTTTCTTCAGCTTCTGGTCGCTGGCGTTGGCGATGCGCCAGTCGGCGACCGCCGCCACCGCGATGAAGATATGCTGGTGGTCGACGTTGGCCATTACCGCGTCGTGCATCTGCAGCGCGCTTTGCACGTTGATGCGGGTGACGCCGAACGGCGCCGGCAGCGCGGTCGGGCCGGACACCAGGATCACTTCGGCGCCGGCTTCGCGCGCGGCGCGGGCCACGGCGTAGCCCATCTTGCCCGAGGACAGATTGGTGATGCCGCGCACCGGGTCGATCGGCTCGAAGGTCGGGCCGGCGGTGATCAGGATGCGCTTGCCCGCCAGGACCTTCTGCTGGAACGAGGCGATCAGCTCTTCGAGCAGCTGCGACGGTTCCAGCATGCGGCCCATGCCCACTTCGCCGCAGGCCTGGTCGCCGGCGGCGGGGCCGAAGATGGTGATGCCGTCGTCGCGCAGCTGCTGCGCGTTGCGCTGGGTGGCGGGGTTCTGCCACATCTCGACGTTCATCGCCGGCGCGACCAGCAGCGGCACCAGGCGCGGACGCGCCAGGCACATGGTCGACAGCAGGTCGTCGCAGACGCCGTGCGCCAGCTTGTACATGAAGTCCGCCGAGCAGGGCGCGATGATGATGGCGTCGGCGTCGCGGGTGACGTCGATGTGGGCCATGTTGTTGTCGACGCGCGGATCCCACTGGTTGCTGAACACCTTGTTGCCCGACAGGGCCTGCATGGTGACGGCGGTGATGAAGTGGGTGGCCGCTTCGGTCATCACGACCTGCACTTCGGCGCCGGCCTTGGTCAAGGCGCGGCACAGTTCCGCCGCCTTGTAGCAGGCGACGCCGCCGGACAGGCCGAGAACGATTTTCTTACCGGTGAGTTCCATCATGGGCGACTCCGTTCTTAACGATTAAATTAACGGTTAACGCGACGCAGCTCGTCCAGGATGAACAGGGCGGCGCCGATGCAGATCGCCGAGTCGGCGATGTTAAACGCCGGGAAGTGGCCAAAGCCGCTCCAGTGGAAATCGAGGAAGTCGATCACGTGGCCGTACAGCAGGCGGTCGATGACGTTGCCGATGGCGCCGCCCAGGATCAGCGACAGCGCCCACGAGAACATGCGCTGGCCGCCGTGTTTTTTCAGCAGGATGATGATGTAGATCGCCGCGCCGATGCCGATCGCGGTGAAGAAGTAACGCTGCCATCCGCCGCTGTTGTGCAGGAAGCTGAAGGCCGCGCCCTTGTTATAGGCCAGCACCAGGTTGAAGAAGGAGGTGACGAATTTTTCCTCGCCCAGCTGGAAGGTCTTGGCGATGGTGATCTTGGACAGCTGATCGATCAAAATGACGATGGCGGCGATGCACAGCCACGGCGTGAGACTCGACGAGGATTTGGTCGGGAAGATTTTTTTAGTGGCCATTTTTTTTCAAGTGGTTCGCTGGAAGCCCCCGCTTGCGCGGGGGCGCGGCGTATTTTAAGCGAACTTGCGTTTTTCGCCCGCACCAAACAGGTTGCTGTAGCAGCGGCCGCACAGGGTAGGGTGGTCCGCGTGCGCGCCGACGTCGGCGCGGTAGTGCCAGCAACGCTCGCACTTGGCGGCCGACGACGCGGCCACTTCCACCGCCTCTTCGGCTTCGCTGCCCACTTCGACGGCTTGCGCCACCGAGGTGATGAAGACGAACTTCAGGTCGTCATCCAGGCTGGCCAGCAGCTTGTACTTGTCGCCGGCGGCCTTGATGGTCAGCTCCGCCTGCAGCGAGGAGCCGATCGCGCCCGAGGTGCGCAGGTCTTCCAGCTGCTTGGTGACGTCGGTGCGCACCGCGCGCAGCGCCGTGTACTTTGCCATCAGCGCTTCCGCGTCGGCCAGTTCCGGCAGCTGCCACCAGGTTTGCGTGAAGATGGTTTCGTCGCTGGCCTTGTAGGCTTCCGCGCCGGCGAATACCGCCCACGCTTCCTCCGCCGTGAACGACAGCGCAGGCGCCATCAGGCGCAGCAGGCTTTGCGTGATGTGCCACAGCGCGGTCTGCGCCGAGCGGCGCGACTGCGAGGTGACGCCGGTGGTGTACAGGCGGTCCTTCAGCACGTCGAGGTAGAAGCCGCCCAGGTCCTCGGAGCAGAAGTTCTGCAGCTTGGAATAGATAGGCTGGAACTCGTAGCGCAGGTAGTGTTCGGCGATTTCCGCCTGCAGCGCGGCCATGTTGGCGATCGCGTAGCGGTCGATTTCCAGCAGCTCGGCGACCGGCACCGCGTCCTTGGCCGCGTCGAAGTCCGACAGGTTGGCCAGCAGGAAGCGCAGCGTGTTGCGGATGCGGCGATAGGCCTCGGTCACGCGCTTGAGGATCTCGTCGGAGATCGACAGCTCGCCGGTGTAGTCGGTGGTGGCGACCCACAGGCGCAGCATGTCGGCGCCCAGCTTGTTCCAGACGTCCTGCGGCGCGACGGTGTTGCCGACCGACTTGGACATCTTCTTGCCTTCGCCGTCGACCACGAAGCCGTGGGTCAGCAGCGCCTTGTACGGCGGGGCGCCGTTGAGCATCGAGGACGTCAGCAGCGACGAGTGGAACCAGCCGCGGTGCTGGTCCGAGCCTTCAAGATACAAGTCGGCCGGAAAGGCCGATTGCTCCTTGTGCGAGCCGCGCAGCACGGTCTGGTGGGTCGAACCGGAGTCGAACCAGACGTCCAGCGTGTCCTTGTTCTTCTGGTAGATATCGGCTTCGTCGCCGATCAGGTCTTTCAGGTCCAGCGCCAGCCAGGCGTCGATGCCGCTCTTCTCGATCAGCTTCGCAACCTGCTCCAGCAGTTCAGGCGTGCGCGGATGCAGTTCGCCGGTTTCCTTGTGCACGATGAAGGCCATCGGCACGCCCCACTGGCGCTGACGCGACAGCGTCCAGTCGGGGCGGTTGGCGATCATGCCGTGCAGGCGCGCCTTGCCCCAGTCGGGGAAGAATTCGGTCTGCTCGATGCCGGCCAATGCGGCCTGGCGCAGCGTGGCGTCGCCGTCCTTCGGCTGCGTGTCCATGCCGGCGAACCATTGCGAGGTGGCGCGGTAGATGATCGGCGTCTTGTGGCGCCAGCAGTGCATGTAGCTGTGATCGAACATCTTCACTTCGAACAGCGCGCCCACTTCCTTCAGCGCGGCGCAGATCGGCTTAGATGCTTCCCAGATGGTCATGCCGCCGAACAGCGGCAGCGAGGCGGCGTATTTGCCGTCGCCCAGCACCGGGGTCAGGATCTGGTCGTCCTTCAGGCCGTGCGCCTTGCAGGAGATGAAGTCGTCCAGGCCATACGCAGGCGCGGAGTGGACCACGCCGGTGCCGCTGTCGGCGGTCACGTAGTCGGCCAGGTACATCGGCGACAGGCGGTCGTAGAACGGATCCGAGGCGTGCAGCGGGTGGCGGAAGCTGATGCCGCCCAGCGCCGCGCCGTCGCAGGTGGCGATGGTGACGCCTTCGAGCTTGTAGCGCGCCAGGCAGGATTCGACCAGGTCTTGCGCCAGGATCAGCAGCAGCGGCTGGCCATCGCGCTCGGTCTGCACCAGCGCGTATTTGAGTTCAGGATGGACGTTCAGCGCCTGGTTGGATGGGATGGTCCATGGCGTGGTGGTCCAGATGACGACGAAGCCGTTTTCGGTCGGCAGCTTAGGAAGATTGAAGGCTTTGGCCAGCTTGTCGAATTCGGCGAACTTGAAGCCGACGTCGATCGCCGGATCGCGCTTGTCCTGATATTCCACTTCGGCTTCGGCCAGCGCGGACTGGCAGTCGAAGCACCAGTTAACCGGCTTCAGGCCGCGATACACATAGCCTTTTTCCAGCATCTTGCCGAGGGCGCGCAGTTCGTCGGCCTCGTTGGAGTAGTTCATGGTCAGGTAAGGGTTCTGCCATTCGCCCAGAACGCCGAGGCGGATGAAGTCCTTGCGCTGGCGGTCGACCTGCTCCAGCGCGTAGGCGCGGGCCTTGGTCAGCACTTCGGCGGTCGGCAGGTTCTTGCCGTATTGTTTTTCGATCTGGATCTCGATCGGCATGCCGTGGCAATCCCAGCCCGGCACATACGGCGCGTCGAAGCCGGCCAGGCCGCGCGATTTGACCACCATGTCCTTGAGGATCTTGTTGACGGCGTGGCCGATGTGGATGTCGCCGTTGGCGTACGGTGGGCCGTCGTGCAGGATGAATTTCGGACGGCCGGCGGCGGCCTTGCGCACGCGCTCGTAGATTTTCTTGTCCTGCCATTCCTTGACCCAGTTCGGCTCGCGCTTGGCCATATCGCCGCGCATCGGGAACGGGGTTTCGGTCATGTTGACCGGGTATTTGCTTTCAGGCTTTTTTGCGGATTTATTATCGGACATGGTCTTCTTCAGTGATTTATTCGGGGATTCTGTTTAGCCGGCGCGCGTAGCTGATCGCGCGCTCAAATTCGGTCGGTGGCGGCAGTGGCCGTGGCGAAGTAGGCGCGGGCGATATCGGCGTCGCGGTGGATGGCGGCGGTCAGCGTCGGCAGGTCGACGTATTTTTCCTCGTCGCGGATCTTGCGCAGGAATTCGACGCGCACCTGCTTGCCGTAGCAGTTCTGGGCGAAGTCGAAGATGTGCACCTCCAGCAGCACGCGGCCGCTGTCGTCGACGGTGGGGCGCACGCCGAGGCTGGCGACGGCGGGCAGCGGAGCGTCGCCCAGGCCGTGCACCTGCACGATGAAGATGCCGGCCAGCGCCGGGCGGTGCGGCACGCGCAGGTTCAGCGTCGGGAAGCCCAGCGTGCGGCCCAGCTTCTGGCCGTGGATCACGTGGCCGGAGATGGCGTAGGGATGGCCCAGCAGCGCCTCGGCGTGGGTGAAGTCGCCCTCGGCCAGCGCGCCGCGCACGGCGGACGAGGAGATGCGGGTGGTGCCGTTCATCACGGTCGGCAGGGTCTCGACGTGGAAGCCGTATTTTTTGCCCGCTTCGAGCAGCATGGCGACGTTGCCGGCGCGGCGGGCGCCGTAGCAAAAGTCGTCGCCGACCATCAGCCATTTGACGTGCAGGCCTTCGACCAGCACTTTTTCAGTGAATTCCTGGGGCGTCAGCGCCGCGAACGGGGCCGAGAAATGCTCGACGATGACGCGGTCGATGCCGTTGTCGGCCAGCGATTGCAGCTTGTCGCGCAGGTTGGCGATGCGCGGCGGCGCCTTCGACAGGTCGCCGGCTTTCTGGGCGAAGAATTCGCGCGGATGCGGTTCGAAGGTCATCACGGCCGCTTCCAGGCCGAGGCCGGTGGCGGCGGTGCGCACGCGGGCCAGCAATGCCTGGTGGCCGAGGTGGACACCGTCAAAGTTGCCGATCGTGAGCGCGCAGGGCGCACGCGCCGCAGCATTGGGTAGACCTCGAAATACCTTCATGGGAATCTGGTAAAAACTATCGCGAAATGGGGATTATACGGGGAATCCCTCGAAGCGAAAAAAAAGCGCTGCCGGCCTGGGCCGGACAGCGCTCGAGACTTCGGTGTCAGTGCCGACATTCGGACACGAGCTCAACAGCAGCGCTGTTGAGCTCGTGTCCGAATGTCGGCACTGACACCGAAGTTGGTCGATTACATAGGACGGTTGATGTTCAAGGTCCAGTAGCGCGCCAGGTCGGCCGTGCCGTCGGTGCCTTTGACCGATTTCAGCGTCGACAGGGCGGCGGCTTTCTTGCCGGCCAGCGACTGGGCGATGCCCTGGTGCAGCTTGATCGCTTCAGGGTTCTTGCCGGTGCCCAGCTTCACAGCCTGGTCCAGCAGGGCCAGGCCCTTGTCGTTCTTGCCGGCGGAAACCAGCGCGTAGCCCATGTTGGCCAGCGCGTCGGCGTCCTTGTTCTTGACGGCTTCGGCTTCCAGCGCAGGCTGCTTGGCGTCGAACTCGGTCTGGGTCTTGGCGGCCAGGTCTTTCAGACGCTGGTGGCGGGCGGCGTCGGTACCGGTGCCCAGCGCGCCTTTCTTGTAACCCTGATCGATGATCTTCATCGCTTCAGCAGGATTCTGCACTTGCAGCGCCAGCTGGCTCATTTCCATGTATTCGCTTGGCTTGGTCAGCAGGCCGTTGACCAGGCGCAGGCGCAGCACGTCCAGCGACAGCGCCGACGAGAAGCCAGGCTTGCCCGACACGCGGTTCAGCAGGTCGGCCCAGTAGCTCGACTTCGGATAGGAACCGGCCAGCTTTTCCAGGGTCTGCACGTAGCCGACCTTGTCGTTCTGCTTCAGCTGGATGTTGGCCAGCATGCCCAGCTGGTTTTCGCTCAGGTTCTTCGAGCTTTGCAGTTCCTTGGCCGCTTCGGCGTATTTGCCGGAGGTATACAGGATCTGCACGATGTATTCGTGGGCCGAGGTGTTGCCTGGGTTGTCTTTCAGCACGCGCTGGAACCAGGTCACGGCTTTGTTGTAGTCCTTGGCGCGGTAGTAGATACCAGCCAGGGCTTCGGAGAATTTGGCGGATTCGGCACCGGACAGCTTGCCGGAGTTGATCACGGTTTCGAAGGCGCGGGCGGCGGCGTCGTTGTCGCCGGCGGCGACGGCGGCCGAGGCGCGGGTGCGTTCGATCAGGTAGGTTTCGTTGGCGGTTTTGCCGCCGACTGCGTCAGTTTCTTTCAGTTTGGCAAGTGCTTCCTTGTTCTTGCCGGCCGCGGCCAGTTTCTGTGCTTCCTGCAATGGTTTGCCGATTTCTGCGCGCACCGTTTCTGCTGCGTAGGCGACCGACGAGAATCCTGCGATGGGGGCTGCTGCAGTAAAACCAATAGCGGCCATTACCAGGCCGAGATGAGCGAGACGAAACTTGGTCATGGGTGAGTTTTCTTTCATCAAAAAACGGAAATAGGCAGGAATGGTCCTGCCTATCATTGTACATGGGACTAATTATTGGAACTGTTCGTTACCGACCAGGCCAATCTTGGTCACGCCCAAGCGCTGGGCCGAAGCCATCACGCCTGCCACGACTTTGTACGACACCAGCTTGTTCGGACGCAGATGCACTTCCGGCTGATCAGCTTGCGCTGCGACATCGGTCAGTTTCGCTTCCAGGGTGCCGCGGTCGGGAACGACAGCGTTATCCCACAGAATCGTACCGTCGAAGTCGACGTCAATCGTGATGACCACAGGTTCCTTCGTTGGCGGCGGCGGGGTGCCGACCGGCATGTTCAGGTTGACCGAGTGGTTGGCTTTTGGAATCGTAATGATCATCATGATAATCAGCACCAGCATCACGTCGATGAGGGGCGTCATATTCATTTCCATCATTGGTTCCGGATCCGCGCCTGCGGATGGGGAGCCGACATTCATACTCATGATGTTTCCTTTTAAGAAGGGCGGGCCGTGCTGCTGGCCCGCCGAGCGCTAACGGGAATTAACCCTTGTCAGGCGGTTCGGTGATGAAGCCGACCTTCTGAATACCAGCGCGCTGGGTCGTGTAAATTACCTTGCCGATTGCTTCGTAGCGTGTTTCTTGGTCGCCACGTACATGCACTTCCGGCTGAGGCAACTTCACAGCTTCCACCTTCAGATTGTCGAACAGCTCATTCGCGTCGCGCATCTTCCGCTGATTCCAGTAGATGTCGCCATCCTTGCTAACAACGATGTTGACGTCTTCCGGTTTGGTCTGGATAACCTGGTTGGTTTCTTCTGGCAGCTGGATCTTGATCAGCTTCAGAACAACCGGGCTCGTGATCAGGAAGATAATCAGCAGAACCAACATGATGTCCACCAGGGGCGTCGTGTTGATTTCTGACATGACTTGATCTTCGTCTCCGCTATCGGAGCCTACGGACATCGACATGATTAATTATCCGATCTTTTTAGCGCCGGCAGCACGGCCAGCTTCGCTGGTGGACATCGCGCCCGAGATCAGCACCGAGTGCACGTCAGCCGAGAACGAACGGACATCTTCCATGGCCGACTTGTTACGACGCACCAGCCAGTTGTAACCCAGAACGGCTGGAACTGCGACGAACAGACCGAAAGCGGTCATGATCAGCGCTTCACCCACTGGACCTGCGACCTTGTCGATCGATGCGTTACCGGACATGCCGATGGCGATCAGTGCATTGTAAATACCCCAAACGGTACCGAACAGACCGATGAACGGTGCGGTCGAACCGACGGTTGCCAGGAACGACAGGCCGTCTTGCAGACGCGACTGAACTTTGTCGACAGCGCGCTGGATCGACATCGTCACCCAGGTCGACAGGTCGATTTGTTCCAGCAGGGCGCCGTCGTGGTGCACGGTGGCCTTGGTGCCGGTTTCAGCGATGAAGCGGAATGGCGAGCCGTCTTTCAGGGCAGCCGAACCAGCAGCGATCGACGAAGCTTTCCAGAACTTGGCCGAGGTTTCTTTCGACTGCTTGAAGATCTTGGCCTGGTCGATCAGTTTGGTGATGATGATGTACCACGAACCCATCGACATCAGCGACAGGATGATCAGGGTGCCGCGCGATACGAAACCTGCGTCCCACACTGCTGCGAAGCCGTATGGATTGTCCACTTCTTCTTTACCACCGTGTGCTGCTGGCGCTGCTGGAGCTTCTGCTGCTGGTGCAGGTGCTGCTGCCGCATCCGCTGCTGGAGCGGCTGCTGGTGCCGAAGCGGCTGCCGAGGCTGGCGCATCAGCGAAAGCTGGAGCGCTTACCAGGGCGGTGGCTGCGGTCACGGAAAACAGCACAGCGGCCAGTACAGCGGACAAACGGGTATTCTTAAACATGCTTCCTCCAAATTGATAAAATAATCAGATCGCTGAATGACAACGAAAATTACTAAGTGAGACGATGAACTGCCTCGGTTTTACTCCAGCGTCCAGACGTATTGCATCTGCTGCCAGCCTTCTTGTGGAACACCGTCCACGGTGCCCGGTTTGAAACGGCACTTGGTAATGCCGGCAACTGCGGCTTTGTCCAGGTCCCGGAAGCCGCTCGACTTGACGACCTTCGAATCGGCGACGCGGCCATCGGCTGCGATCAGGAACGACAGCGTGACGGTACCGGTTTCTTCGTTACGCAGCGACGACTTCGGCCATTCCGGCTTGGCGCAGGTACCGAAGTCCACCACTGCTGCAGTTCTCACACCAGTCTTTGCCGGACCGGGTGGGGCTGCTGGCGGCGCCGGAGGCGCTTTCTGCAGTTCGGTCGTCGCAGGCTTCACGTTGGTCGCGTTAGCGATCGTGTTGTTCGGCGGCGGCGGTTGCTGCACATTCACCTCAACTGGCGGGATGAAAGGCGGCGGTGGCGCTTTCATCTCAGGTGGAGGTGGTGGTGGCGGGAGCTCTTTCGGTGGAGGAGGTTTGACTTCCTCGATAATCTTGGTCTCCACTGGCGCAATCATCTTGCTGACCAGACGTTTACCCAAGCCCGTCACGATCCCATAAGCAACCAGGAGGTGCAACAAAACGACAATGGTAATGCCTGTAAAGTTCTTCCCGGTGCTTTTCTCGTTGTGCGTGAAATTCATGCCTGCTTTCTCCAATACCAACTCTTTTTGTTGCTACTAAACCCCAAAATGGCGACACAAAACAACAGCCGCATCCGGGACGTCGGCGAATTATACATACGAATTCTTGATTTTACATAGAATTTTCATCCCTAAAACCGGTTAAATTTCATAGGGTTTTCCTATATGGTAGCGCTCCCTTTGCACCGTTCTGGCTCAATATGCAAGAACCTGCGGCGCAATTTTGTGCGGGAACGCACCATCACGTTACTTAGTTTTCCCTTAAGGCCAAAAACAGAACTTTATGCGCGTAATTTTACTACACGCAGTTAATAATTTGGCCGCAAATGTTTCTTTCATGAAATTCTTGCGAGGCGTCCTATACAAGTGGGGCCAGAAAAAAGTTGACTTCCCGTTTGCATCGTGCATCTCGTAAAAAAACCGGGTTTGGAGCGCCGCCCCAGATCCCGGTTTATCCCTTGCAAAAGCCGTGCCTACGTATCGCACCACCTGCAAGAAGCCCTATATATATGTCGCGCTCAACTTCCGCGGCCGCGCTTCTCGCGCTTGACCTCCATCGAGCTTACCACCTCGCCGTTCGGCCCGACCGTCTCCAGGTGGACGTCGAAGCCCCATAAACGGGCGACATGCTTGAGCACCTCGCCGGCCTGCTGGTTCAAAGGCCGGCGCTGGAACTGGGTGTGGCGCAAGGTCAGCGCCCGGTCGTCCCGGGTATTGACCGACCATACCTGGATGTTCGGTTCTCTATTACCCAGATTATATTGTTCTGCAAGTTGCTGGCGCACGTAACGGTAGCCCAGGTCGTCGTGGATAGCCGAGATCGCCAGCTTTTCGTTGTTGTCGTCGTCCAGCACGGCGAAGAAGTGGAACTCGCGGATCAGCTTGGGCGACAGGTACTGGGCGATGAAGCTCTCGTCCTTGAAGTTGCGCATGGCGAAGTCCAAGGTCTTGCGCCAGTCGCTGCCGGCGATGTCGGGGAACCATTCGCGGTCCTCGTCGGTCGGATGCTCGCAGATGCGGCGGATGTCGGTCATCATCGCGAAGCCCAACGCGTAGGGGTTGATGCCGCTGTAGTAGGGGCTGCTGACGGGCGGCTGGTAGACCACGTTGGTATGGCTCTTGAGGAACTCCATCATGAAGCCGTCGCCGACCACGCCCTCGTCGTACAACTGGTTGAGGATGGTGTAGTGCCAGAAGGTGGCCCAGCCTTCGTTCATCACCTGGGTCTGGCGCTGCGGGTAGAAGTACTGCGATATCTTGCGCACGATGCGCACCATCTCGCGCTGCCATGGTTCCAATAATGGTGCATATTTTTCGATGAAGTACAGCAGGTTCTCTTCCGGCTCGGGCGGGAAGCGCGGCGCGGCCTTCTGCGCCTCTTCCTCCTCGCGCCGCGGCAGCGTGCGCCACAGGTCGTTGATCTGCGACTGCACGTAGGCCTCGCGCTCCTTCTGCCGCGCCCGCTCTTCCATCATCGACAGCTTGGCCGGCCGCTTGTAGCGGTCGACACCGTAGTTCTGGATCGCGTGGCAGGAATCGAGCAGCAGCTCGACCGCGTCGATGCCGTGGCGCTGCTCGCACTCGGCGATGTAGTTCTTGGCGAACACCATGTAGTCGACGATGGCCTCGGCGTCGGTCCAGGTGCGGAACAGGTAGTTCCCCTTGAAGAAGGAATTGTGGCCGTAGGCCGCGTGCGCGATCACCAGCGCCTGCATGGTCAGGCTGTTCTCCTCCATCAGGTAGGCGATGCAGGGATCGGAGTTGATGACGATCTCGTAGGCCAGGCCCATCTGCCCGCGCTTGTAGCCCTTTTCGGTCGACAGGAAGTGCTTGCCGAACGACCAGTGGTTGTACGACACCGGCATGCCGACTGAGGTGTAGGCATCCATCATCTGCTCGGCGGTGATGATCTCCAGCTGGTTGGTGTAGGTGTCCAGCCCGAAGTTCTCGGCGACACGGCGGATCTCCTGATGGGCCTGCTCGATCAGTTCGAACGTCCACTCGGACTGTTCGGGCAGGGCGCGCGGATGGCGCGGCTTCGCGGTCATGTCATTCATCTTATTTCGGCTGTTTCTTGAACAGTTCACGGAACACCGGATAGATATCGGCCGGCGTGACTATTTTCTGCATGGCGAAATGCTGGTGGTGGTCCGGTATCTGCGAGTATTGCTCCCAAAGGTTTTGCGGCGGGCCGTCGGTGATCTCGACATAGGTGTAGTACTGCACCTTGGGCATGATGGTGTTGGTCAGCAGCTGGCGGCACAGCACCGAGTCGTTGTCCCAGTTGTCGCCGTCGGACGCTTGCGCCACGTAGCTGTTCCAGCTGCCGGCGCCGTAGCGCTCGTCGATGATCTTGTCGAGCAGGTGCAGCGCCGACGACACCACCGTGCCGCCCGACTCGCGCGAATGGAAGAATTCTTCCTCGCTGACCTCGGCCGCAGCGGTGTGGTGGCGGATGAATACCACCTCGATCTTGTCGTACACGCGCTTGAGGAACAGGTACAGCAAAATGAAGAAGCGCTTGGCCGTGTCCTTGCGCGTCTCGTCCATCGAGCCGGAGACGTCCATGATGCAGAACATCACCGCCTGCGTCATCGGCTTGGGCATCTTGATGCGGTTGGAGTAGCGCAGGTCGAACGGGTCGATGAAGGGAATGGCGAGCAGCCGCGTGTGCAGGTGGTGGATCAGCTTTTTCAGCTCGACCACGCGCGGGTCGAGCAGCGGCGCACCCTCCAGCAGCAACTCCTCCAGCTCGCGCTCGGCCTCGATGACGCGCTTGCGCGAGCTGCCGCCGACCGCGATGCGCCGACCCAGAGCGCCGCGCAGCGAGCGCAGCACGTGGATGTTGGACGGCGTGCCGGACATGTTGTAGCCGGCGCGCTGGTTCTTGAATTCCGTGGTCGCCGTCAACTGCGTCTTGATCATGTGCGGCAGTTCCAGGTCTTCGAAGAAGTAGTTCATGAATTCTTCGCGCGACAGCTCGAAGATGAAATCGTCCTCGGTCATCTGGTCGCTATTGCCGGCCTTGCCGCGCCCGGCGCCGCCGCCGCCCTTGGGGCGGTTGATCTGGTCGCCTTTCTGGTATTCCTGGTTGCCGGGATTGATGGTTTCCCACACGCCGCCGTGGGCGTGGCCGAAAGAGGGCTCGCCCACGTCCTTGACGGGGATGGACACCTTTTCGCCGTTCTCGATATCGGTGATGGAGCGGCCCTTGATGGCACGTCCCACCGCGTCCTTGATCTGGGCCTTGTAGCGTCGCAAGAAGCGTTCGCGGTTGACCGCGGACTTGTTCTTGCCCTGCAAACGTCGGTCGATGAGGTAAGTCAAAAGATGCCTCCTGCTGCTATTGGTCGGCGCCGCGCCGCCCCCGCCACCGGCGGGGCGGCGCGCGACTGCTTAAGACGACTTCCTCACCCGCAGATACCATTCGCACAGCAGCCGCACCTGCTTGGCCGTGTAGCCTTTTTCCACCATGCGCGCGACGAAGTCGGCGTGCTTGTTGGCGTCTTCGGCGCTGGCCTTGGCGTTGAACGAAATCACCGGCAACAGTTCCTCGGTGTTGGAGAACATCTTCTTCTCGATCACGGTGCGGAACTTTTCATAACTGGTCCACGATGGATTCTTCCCACCATTATTAGCGCGCGCCCGCAGTCCGAAGTTGACGATCTCGTTGCGGAAATCCTTGGGATTGGAAATGCCGGCCGGCTTCTCGATCTTTTCCAGCTCGTTGTTCAGCGATTCGCGGTCGAAGCTCTCGCCGGTGTCCGGATCGCGGAATTCCTGGTCCTGGATCCAGAAGTCGGCGAAGGTGACATACCGGTCGAAGATGTTCTGGCCGTACTCCGAATACGATTCAAGATAAGCGGTCTGGATTTCCTTGCCGATGAACTCGACGTATTTCTGCGCCAGGTGCTCCTTGATGTAGGAGAAGTATTTCTGCTCGGTCTCGGGCGGGAACTGCTCGCGCTCGACCTGCTGCTCCAGCACGTACAGCAGGTGCACCGGATTGGCCGCCACCTCGGTGTTGTCGAAGTTGAAGACCTTGGACAGGATCTTGAACGCGAAGCGCGTCGACAGCCCGTTCATGCCCTCGTCGACGCCGGCGTAGTCGACGTACTCGTGCATCGACTTGGCCTTCGGATCGGTGTCCTTGAGGTTCTCGCCATCGTAGACCAGCATCTTGCTGAAGATGCTGGAATTCTCCGGATCCTTCAATCGCGACAGGATCGCGAACTGCGCCATCATCTTCAGCGTTCCGGGCGCGCACGGCGCCTGGTACAGCGAGGAATTGGCCACCAGCTTGTCGTAGATCTTGATCTCGTCGGTGACGCGCAGGCAGTAAGGCACCTTGACGATGTAGATACGGTCGAGGAAAGCCTCGTTATTGCGGTTGTTGCGGAAGGTCTTCCACTCGGACTCGTTCGAGTGCGCCAGGATGATGCCGTCGAAAGGGATCGCGCCGAAGCCCTCGGTGCCCTTGTAGTTGCCTTCCTGCGTGGCCGTCAGCAGCGGGTGCAGCACCTTGATCGGCGCCTTGAACATCTCGACGAACTCCATCAAGCCCTGGTTGGCCAGGCACAGGCCGCCCGAGTAGCTGTAGGCGTCCGGATCGTCCTGCGAATAATCCTCCAGCTTGCGGATGTCGACCTTGCCGACCAGCGAGCTGATGTCCTGGTTGTTCTCGTCGCCCGGTTCGGTCTTGGAGATGGCGATCTGCTTGAGCACGGAAGGGTAGCGCTTGACCACGCGGAACTGGTTGATGTCGCCGTTAAACTCGTGCAGGCGCTTGACCGCCCACGGGCTGGGGATGTTGCGCAGGTAGCGGCGCGGGATGCCGTAATCTTCTTCCAGCAGTATCCCGTCCTCTTCCTCGTTGAACAGGCCGAGCGGCGATTCATTGACCGGCGAGCCTTTCAGGCAATAGAAGGGCACATGCTCCATCAGCGACTTGAGTTTTTCCGCGATCGACGATTTGCCGCCGCCGACCGGACCGAGCAGATACAGGATCTGCTTGCGTTCCTCCAGCCCCTGCGCCGCGTGGCGGAAGTAGGACACCACTTGCTCGATCACTTCCTCGGTGCCGTAGAACTCGCGGAAGGCCGGATAAATCTTGATGACCTTGTTGGCAAAGATGCGGGACAGCCGGGTATCGTTGCGGGTATCGACCAGGGTCGGCTCGCCGATGGCGGCGAGCATGCGCTCGGGGGCGCTGGCGTAGGTGAGTCGATCTTTTTTGCAGAGGTCGAGATATTCCTTCATCGACATCTCTTCCTCTTTGGTCCGTTCATACCGTGCGGCGTAGTTGTCAAAAATGGTCATTTGGATGTCCTTTAATGAATAAACCTGCTAGTCACGGGTCACCGGCAGCTCGCCTGCCCTGGCCCTGGTCCGTATCAGTCCTTTTCGTATTATTTTTCTTATCGTCAGCTTCTTTGGGCGGCACGGATTGCCCGTGCCTATGAGCTGGCTTTATCGCCGGTTGGCGGCTTTTATGTGTTGGTCGTAACGCTTCTTACGTCTATGAAATTGATTATTGCGCTATTGCCTCAGGAAGTCAAAAGATATGTCGTAATATCGTTAATACTCTTTCGTAACTATTTGATTCCAAAAGGGAATTGCCTGTTTCATTATGGATTTTCCGCTAAGAAGTTCCGCATTTTTCGCGTCCGTTTATGCCACAGTATCACGCTTGCGAGCGGCGTGCTGTCGCACGCTCGCCGCATGCGATAAGATGGCTTGATCAAACCACCTTGTCACAGGAAAAAAACAATGCTGAACGAACAATTGCGCGACGTGTTGCGCCGGATGCCCAAAGCCGAACTGCACATCCACATCGAAGGCTCGCTGGAGCCGGAGCTGATCTTCGCGCTGGCCCAGCGCAACGGCGTCGAGCTGGCCTATGCGTCGGTCGAAGCGCTACGCGCCGCCTACGCCTTCACCGACCTGCAATCGTTCCTCGACATCTACTACGCCGGCGCCAGCGTGCTGCTGCAGGAGCAGGACTTCTACGACATGACCGCCGCCTACCTGAAGCGCGCCGAAGCGGACAATGTGCGCCACACCGAAATCTTCTTCGACCCGCAGACGCATACGGCGCGCGGCGTGCCGATCAAGACCGTCATCGACGGCATCCACCGCGCCTGCCAGGACAGCCCAGTCAGCGCCACGCTGATCCTGAGCTTCCTGCGCCATCTGTCGGAAGAGGATGCCTTCGCCACGCTGGAGGAAGCGCTGCCTTACCGCGACAAGTACATCGGCATCGGCCTCGATTCGTCGGAGGTCGGCAACCCGCCGGAAAAATTCGCCCGCGTGTTCGCGCGCTGCAAGGAGCTGGGCTTCCGCCTGGTCGCGCACGCCGGCGAGGAAGGCCCGCCGGCGTATATCGAAACCGCGCTCGATGTGCTCAAGGTCGAGCGCATCGACCACGGCGTGCGCTGCCTGGAGGACGCGGCGCTGACGCAGCGCCTGGCGCAAGAGCAGATCGCGCTGACGGTGTGTCCGCTGTCCAACGTCAAGCTGTGCGTGTTCGATAAAATGGAGCAGCACAACCTGCTGCAGTTGCTGGACGCCGGCATCGTCGCCACCGTCAACTCGGACGACCCGGCTTACTTCGGCGGCTACATGAACGATAACTTCATCGCGACGTTCGAAGCGCTGCCGTTGGGCCTGTCGCACGCGCACCGGCTGGCGCGCAACGGCTTTGCCGCCGCCTTCCTGCCGGAGGCGCAGAAGCAGGCCTTCCTCGCCGAAGTCGATGCCTTCTTCGCCGCCGTGCAGTAACCCGAAAAGTCGGGGTCAGACCCCACGGGGTCTGACCCCTGTCCTTGGTGTGCGGGGCTAAACGGTTTCCGCTTGCTTTGTCGTTTGGTATCAGGCTCCGCCTTCAGGTCGCGGGGTTTTAACCCAGGATTATCATGCTTAAACTCGCCCTCAAAATGACGGCGCGCGACTGGCGCGCCGGCCAGCTGCGCTTCCTGCTGATCGCGCTGACGGTGGCGGTGGCCGCCTTGTCCGCCACCGGCTTCTTCGTCGACCGCCTGCGCAGCGGCCTCGATCGCGACGCCCACCAGCTGCTTGGCGCCGACGTCGTGGTCAGCGCCGACCTGCCGGTCAACGCCGGCTGGCGCGACGAAGCCGTCAAGCGCGGCCTGGCCGTCACCGACACCATCGCCTTCCCCAGCATGGCGCAGGCGGGCGAGGGCGAGCAATCGATGTCGATGCTGGCGTCGCTGAAGGCGGTCGGTCCCGGCTATCCGCTGCGCGGGCGGCTGAAAGTCACCACCGACGCCGCGCAGGCCGAGCAAAGCAGCGGCGCGCCGGCCGCCGGCGTGCCGGCGCCCGGCACCGTGTGGATCGAACCGGGCCTGCTGGGCAGCCTGAAAACCCGCATCGGCGGCGAGCTGCAGCTGGGCGACAAGCGCTTCAAGGTGACGCAGCTGATCGCCTCCGAGCCGGATCGCGGCGCCAACTTCCTGGCCTTCGCGCCGCGCGTGATGTTCGCGCTGCAGGATCTTGAGGCCACCAATCTGATCCAGCCCGGCTCGCGCGTGACCTACCGCCTGCTGGTGGCCGCGCCGCCGGCGCTGAAGAACGGCGCCGCCGTCGCCGCCTCATACGAGCAGTGGCTGGTCGCCAAGATCAAAAACGAAAACATCAAGGGCGTGCGCGTCGAGTCGCTGGAAAACGGCCGTCCCGAAATGCGCGCCACGCTGGACCGCGCCGACCGCTTCCTGTCGCTGGTCGGCCTGCTGTCGGCGATGCTGGCCGCCGTCGCCGTGGCGATGGCCGCGCGCCGCTTCATGCAGCGCCACCTCGACGCCTGCGCCATGCTGCGCTGCCTCGGCCTGACGCAGAACCAGGTCACCGCCATGTACCTGATCGAATTCCTGCTGGTCGGCCTGGTGGGCAGCGCGATTGGCGTGGCGGTCGGCTTCGCCGGCCACTACGTGCTGCTGGAAGTGCTGGGCAGCCTGGTCTCGGCCGACATTCCCGCGCCGACCATCTACCCGGCGCTGCAGGGCATCGCGATCGGCATGCTGCTGCTGGCCGCGTTCGCGCTGCCGCCGATCCTGCAACTGCGCAAGGTACCGCACAACCGCGTCATCCGCCGCGAGCAGGACGCGCCGCAGATCGCCGCGCTGGCCACCTATGGCCTCGGCATGGGCGGCTTCACCGCGCTGCTGCTGTGGCAGGCCGGCGACGCGCAACTGGCGCTGTACACGGCGCTGGGCTTCCTGGCGGCGTTCGCGATATTTGGCTTGGTCGGCTGGCTTGGGCTGCTGTCGCTCAAGTCGCTGCGCAACGCCATCGATCATCAGAGCTGGCGCTTCGCCGTCACCTCGCTGCAGCGGCGTCCCGGCGCCACCATCGTGCAGATCGTCTCGCTGGCGCTGGGCATGATGGCGCTGCTGGTGCTGACCGTGGTGCGCGGCGACCTGATGACGGCCTGGCGCAACGCCACGCCGCCCGATGCGCCGAACCGATTCATCATCAATATCCAGCCGGAGCAGCAGGCCGACATCGCCAAGCGCTTGAAGGACGCCGGCGTGCTGTACGCGCCGCAGTACCCGATGATCCGCGGCCGCCTGACCGCCGTCAACGGCGCGCCAGTCACCGCCGCCACCTACACCGAAGACCGTGCCAAGGGCCTGGCCGACCGCGAGTTCAACCTGTCGACGATGGCGCAGATGCAGGCCGAGAACAAGATCAGCGCCGGCAAGTGGTTCGACGACAAACCGGGCGTGGCCGAGGCGTCGGTGGAGGAGGGCATCGCCAAGACCTTGCGCTGGAAACTGGGCGACAAGCTGCGCTTCGACATCGCCGGCGCGCCGGTCGACGTGACCATCACCAGCCTGCGCAAGCTCGATTGGGGCTCGATGCGGGTTAACTTCTTCGTCATCATCAACCCGGCGGCGATGAAGGAGGTATCGCAGAGCTGGATCACCGCCTTCCACCTGCCGGCGGCGCAGAGCGCGATGGTCAACGGCCTGACGCGCGACTTCCCCAACCTGACCATCGTCGACGTCGGCGGCATCCTGCGCCAGGTGCAGACGGTGCTGGACCAGGTGGTGACGGCGGTGGAGTTCCTGTTCGTGTTCACGCTGGCCTCGGGCGTGCTGGTGCTGTACGCGGCGCTGATGGGATCGCAGGACGAGCGCACCCGCGAATCGGGCCTGCTGCGCGCTCTGGGCGCGACCCGCAAGCAGCTGTCGCAGGCGCAGCTGATCGAGTTCACGCTGGTCGGCGCCTTGTCCGGATTGCTGGCGGCCAGCGGCGCGGCCGTCATGGGCTGGGCGCTGGCGACCTATCAGTTCAAGTTCGCCTGGACGTTCAGTCCATCGGTGTGGCTGGTGGGCCTGCTGGCCGGCGCGCTGTGTGCCATCGCCGGCGGCTGGCTGGGACTGCGCAACGTGCTGCGCCAGCCGCCGCTGCAAACCTTGCGCGAAGCTTAGGAAGGAGGCAGCTGGCGCAGCGGTCTCGGCTTGGCCGGCGTGAGGGCGACAGGGGGAAATAATCCCAATGTCGTCGATGTTTTCATTTTGGATCTGGTGTAGCAGGAGCCAGCGGAGTGCAACTCGTGAGGAGCGCCTCAAACGAATTGGCGATACACCGTGGTGGCGGCAGATCCGAATGCGCTTCCATTCGGCGTAGTAAGGCAGCCGTCCCGATTTTTGCAAGACAGTGCTCGACCGGAATCGATATTGCGACTGATTTGAGCGAAAGTCGACTAAAGATCGATCTGGTTGCCGTCGCCGTAAGTTTGACGAGCGCCATCGAAGCTGCTGTCGATGTCGTCGTTCTTTGCGCGGCCGCGGCTTGGGATGAGATCAGCATGAATGCTAGCGCGATTGCGAGGTATGCGTTTCTCATTACCTTATGCGATTTCAATGGCGTATAAATCGCAGTGTCAGCGTTTCGTTTCGGCGTGCGTGTCGGGAGGAATACTTGATTTCGGTGGAATGCAGTGACCCATTCTTGCTTCGATTGAATCGGGCGTGCATTTCTCGGGGGGAGTCGGCGGTTGAAAATCCGCCTGGCCGGCGTAGATGCTGAATTCTTCCAGTTGGCCCTTGGAGTCGCTACGGGAGGTGATGAACATTAAACGTTCGCCGTCATTGAAGTGCTTGGCCCGCTGTACCTGGCAGTCGTCGATGCGACCACAACGCAATCCCCGGTCAGGATCGATATTGCGAATGATTTCAGCCAAGGTGGTTTTTGCATCGATGCCGTAGCCGTCCAGTTCGAAATAGCCGGTGTAAGGATGTTTGGGGCGCCTATCCGGCTCGGGAGGATAAACTGTCCCATCAGCACCTACTGATTCGGAACCGTTCCATGGACTGATGTAAAAGAGCATGTTGAATTCATAGACCGTGGAGCGGTATTCAAGCAGATAAATACCTAGCTCGTCCCATCGGCACTTAGTGTTTTTTGTCACTCCAGGGTCGAATTCGCAGTGTGGTGTGCCGGGTAGTACCTTTTTCCATTCGCTTATTGGTTGCCCCAGCGCGATAGGTTTGCCATTAATATGAATTTCTCGGCGGCTAACGATGATTTCTGGCTGCGCGCCGCGTTCGACCTTGCGTGGCTTGGCCGACTCATATAATTGAACAATCCTTTGAGCGGCTTGGCGGCCCGTCTTCTCTGGCTTGTCAAGTTCCGTCGAAGCACCTGTCGATGTTGTCGTTTTTTCCTCAGCGCGGCATGCGACGAGCATGCACGCTAGCCCTATTGCTAAAAATAGTTTCGCCATGGTTTCACCTGGGTTTTTTCGTCAAATATGGTTGTGAAATACTTGCTGAGATAGTTCCATTTTTTCTCGGCGTCGCCTCCTAGCTTTTTCATCGTTGCGCGCGCTTTCTTGAGATAGCCCTCTTGCAGCGCTTGCAGTGCCGTCGCCGATTCGGCTCTTTTGATTTGTGCAGGATGGCTTTTCGCCCATGTGTCGACGATGTTGTCCTGCCAGCGACATTCATAGGGATGAACCAAGAACCGCGCGGCCATTAGGCCCGGATCAGCATTTTGATTACCCTGCCAACGCCGCCGCATTTCTTCACCGACGCGCTTCACCGCTTCGCTCGCCAGCGTGCCTGCGAGCGTATGTAAGGGATGGTCGTCATGATCTTTGGCTAACTGCGAATGTGAGGGGTCGGTACTGCCGTTGGCATTGGGGTCGCCATTCATGTAGACTTGGATGTCGTCGACGCTGTTGCCGAGAAGGTGAATCAGACCATTGGCCATGAATTGAATAATATTTTTCTTTATCAACAGGAAATTGAGCAAGTGCTTTGTATAGCTAAGCCCATGACGCACGCTATTGTCCTTCGCGCGGTCCCGTATCGCAAGGTAGTCAAGGAAAGCCTGGCGCCATGCTTGGTTGCCTATCTCGTCGAGCAAAATCAACGTGACCAGATCGCTCGCGCTGCGTTGATGCGGCCCGGGTGTTTTGTAGGCAAACTCCACCGGCGGGTATAGTAGATCGGCAATCAAACCCGCGAGGCTCGCGATTACGTCTAGCGAGCTGAACATTCCAGTGACGACGGGGAATTCTTGTTTGCAGTTCGCCTTGGAGGTCCATGGCAGCACCTTTGAATAACCAAGCTTGCGCAAACTCAATTCAACGAAATTGCTGTGGGCGAAATAGTCCTCAAGCACGTGTAGCGCCGCACCGAAGTGGCGGGCGCCTTCAGTGCCCCGGCCGGTATTCGCTGCCTGGTCCAAGCGTGTCCGCATGAACCCACGAGACGTGGCGATATAACATTTCATCGACCTTGCTGGATCGATGGAGAGTTCTGCCAATGTAGGCAGCGCCTCGAAGTCTTTATCAATAGCGCGCGGATCCGGAGAATTCGGCGAGAGGTTGGTGGGATTGTCGATGTGTTCGACTGCGCGGTAGACACCCAACAGTTCCGGTGTCAAGTGGAATAACCCCTTCTGCTCGGAATTATCGCGTTCAAATTCCATTCTGGCTTTTATGGCGATGATTTTTGTCAGGGCTTTACGTGACAGGAAACGGGGAAATTCCACTTTTGCGCCAGGCTTACGGACGATTTTCGGGTCCAGTATCTGGGAGTAGTCCCGCATCCAATTGCCGAAGTGAATTTGATCCGTGATTTTTTTGTCGTAGAGGTTGTCATCAATTCCTTTCAATATTTTTATAAATGACTCATGGCCAAATGACGATGTTGGCCTGTCATCCGCATGTTCACCCTTGGCTGGGAAAAATTCTTCCTCTCCCTGTTTGCCTTCGATATGCTGCGCATGCTCGTCTTGCGACTTGCGTATGTCTGCCTGCGCTTCCTCGTAGTCCACCATCAGTTCGCCGCTGTATTCCGGACTTGTGAGCTTGGCGAACGTTGTTTTCGATGTGTTGTTGAGATCGAAGTGCGCCAGTGCGTACGCCAGTTTCGCTCCCTCATCATCCGGCGCGTCGGTGCCGGGGGCGTCGCCGTCGTCCGGTTGGTATAGCTTAGCGCGCAGCATCGCATCGACGTAGTGGCCGAACTCGTGCAGCAGCATCGTCAGCAATTCCCAGGCTGCTTCCTTGTCTTTTGATGCGGCCACCGCCGCTGTGATGCGCACGCGGATCTCCATGCTTTCGTTATTGAACGACGCGGGGTGACTGCCTCCCTTGGTCAGCAAGATCTTGGCGTTGGGGAAGCTGCCGTCGCGCAGCGCGTCGTACAGTCGCAGGTAGGTCGGGGCGGGGATGTCGTAGCCGAAGATCGGCAGCACCATCGCGATGAACTCGCTTTTGGCGCTGGCTTGGGCGAAGCCGCGCAACTGGTCCAGTGCAAACGAGCTCTCCAATGCGTATTCCGGCGCATCGCGCAGGACGTGGCGTTCGACCGGATCGGCGTCGCGGAATTCCGGCATGGCGGCCGCGATCGATTGCGGCGCACAGAATTCGAATCGACTGGCATTGAAGACCATTTTGCCGGTGGTGCCGAGCGTGATGCCGTCGTTGATTTTGATGAACGAACCGCCTTTGGAAATCAACACGATTTCCGGCGCGATGCCCACCAGCCGGCCCTCGCTAGCCGTTAGCTTCAGTTCGCCCGATGCATTGATGGTCATGTCGCCATGCTGGCTTTGCACCAGCACCTTGCCCTGCTGCGCGATGGCCGTGATGCCATCCTGCTGGGCAAACAGGGAAATGCCTTTTCCCGCGTTGACGGTGGCGCGCTCGCCAGCGCTCAACTGCAGATGCCGCCCGGCCACCGTGTCGATGTTAATGGCGGCGTAGCTGACGATGGCCTTGGAAGTGGCGAAGCTGATGCCGTCCGGCGCGGTGACGCCGATCACGGCGGCGCCGCCGTTCGCGGCTTTGGGCGCGGTATTGCTGCCGCCCTCCCATCGTTGCAGCGCCGATTGCAATTCAGCTTGCGGCTGCTCGTCCACCGGCAGCGCCAAACTGCCGGCGGCATATTTACCCAGCTTGCGGAACAAAGCGACGCAATCCTCCATCAGCGTCAGATAATCGCCCCGCTCGAGCTGCTTATCATCGAGCCGCTCCCACGCCGACAGCAGCATGCCGGCGCCGGCGCGCAGCGCCAGCTGTTGGTCCGTGCGCAGTTCGGCGCCTTCGCCGCGCGCCGCGCCCGCCCCATGGTTGCGCGGCTCGCATAGCCAGCCGAGGTTGAGTTCGCTGCGTCCATGGTCGCTCGCCAGTTGCGCGCTGATTTGGCCGGGGGTGTCGTCCAGCCGCAATTGATTGGCGCGCTGGCCACGGACTTCGCGGCTTTTGATGCCGGTCAGGTATTTATTGCCTGGTAAATCTCCCAGGCCAAGGTGGGGCGGCCTAGCGACAGTGTTGTACAACTGACCGATGATGACGGGCTTGTCGGGATCGCCGCCGAGGAAGGCCAGTAGCACTTCCGTCCCGGGGCGCGGCAGCCCCAGTGCGCCGAACGGTTGGCCGTTACCGGCGGCCGCGCCGGCCCAGCCGCTGGCCACCCGTACCCAGGCGGAGTCGCCGTCCGTATTGGAGGCCCCGGCACCTGAGGCGTGCTCGTGATCCTGCTCGCGCATGCCGCCGAAGCGGACCTTGACCCTGCCTTGCGCATCGCAATGCACCTCCTCGCCAGCGGGACCGACCACGATCGCGCTGCGCATTGGCGTCGGGGGCAAATCCGTGCGCGGATCATAGGCCGGCACGAAGCGGATGTCGCGCCGCACGCAGGTCATGCGCACCAGGAAGCGCAGATCGCCGGCGCTTGGCCCTTGGTGACCGGCAGTCGCCTCGCCGGCATTCAGATTCCAATGGTTGCGGTGGAATAGGCGGTCGATCCTGGCGTCGAAGCGCTTCGGCAGATTGTTACGCGCCGTGATGTGCTGGCGCAGGATGACGAAGTCGCGCTCCTCCTCAGGATGGCCGTCGAGGTCGGGATGGCCGTCGAGGCCGATATATTCGCCGGCACTGCAGTCGCGCACGCCGCCTTCGGCGTAGTAGCATTTCGATTCGAAATCCGAGCGCGCCATCGCCTGCTGAGCCAGCGCGAACAGGTCGTCGTAATTATCGCGGACATGGGGCGGCTCGATCAAGTAGTGGTCCAGCCCGGCGGCGATCCGGTTGCCTCGTTCCCCTTGGTCGATGCCGCTGCTGGTGCTGGCGGTCATGAAGCCGGTGTTGCGCGGCATCGCATAGTCCCAGCTGAAGCGCGTCACCCGTCCGGGGCGCAGCGTGCGTACGCCGCACCAGGCGGTGATGGTGTCGCGCTCTTCGGTGGCGCTGTTGCGGTGGAATCGTACCCGGCCGGCAGAACTGGGTTTCAATTGCCGGGCATCGCGGAACAGCACCATCGTGTGTGCGGGTATCGTGCTGTCGCTGGCGGCTTGGTCCGCGTCGTCGGGGGCATTGCGGCCGGGGCGGAAAAACCAGCCGATGCCGCGCCGCTTGAGCAAGCGGCGGATGAAGGCGCCGTCGCCCTCGTTACACTGGATGATTTGTCGGCGCACTGGGTCGGACGCCGCGCCTTCAGCAGCGCCGGTGTCGAATTCGAAGGCCGCCGCCAGCGCTGGATTAGTTCTCCGCACTTCTTCGAGCATGGTCCGGACCACATCGAGCTCGGACTTGTCGAGAAACACCCGAGTGCCGGCGCTCAGGTCGAGGATCGACAGCGCGTCGCGCAGCACCAGCTGATAGCTTGCCAAACCGCCGTCGCTCTCTCCTTGACTGGCTTCGGCCACAACACCGCAGATGCTGCGCAGCTGTCCTTGATCGGTGACGATCTGCACTTCGGCTGGTACGCCGATCAGGGTTTTCAGCGCGATCCGCGCGTCCAGTGCCAGGCAGTAGATGCGCAGCTCGATGCCGTCGCAGACCGCCTCGACGCCGTCGACGCCCTGTGGTAACAGCACGTCGTCCGATACGCCCTCGGCGAATCCGAGCCGCAGGCGGATCGGGCGGTTGCTGGCGCTCAGGTATTGTTGCAACAGGTCGAATCCTTGCGCGATCGCTTCGTCATCTTGGTCGTAGTCCACGGCGGTCTCCATAATCAAAAAGTGAGGTGGTAGCGAATGTCGTCCCGGTCACGCGTCGACGGTGCGCCGAGTATGAAAGCGTCGCGGCCCAATGCGGTATCACCGTCGAGCCGGGCACGGCGGACATCGGCTGCTTGCAGCACGACGCGCACCTCGAAGCGCAGATTGGTTACGGGAAACAGCGCCAACAAGGCCTTTAGCGCCTGATAGCCTTGGCCGTGCTCGAGAAAATGCTCGGCGTCGCTCCGCGCCAGCGGTCCGATCCGCAGGCGCACACACAGGTCGCGCCGCCGGTAACGCGCGCCCAGCAGCGTGTTCTCGCCCAGCCGGCAGTTGAACTGTCCCAGCTGTGATTGCTGTGCCACCGGGTGGGCGATCCACGCCCCGATGAACGGTCGCAGCTGGAAGGGCAGGCCGAAATACTCGCTCAGTACCCCCACCAGTGCCTCGCCCGATACGCTGCGGTGGCGGAACAGCGCGGCGTAGTGGGCGAGCACTTCGTCGGGAATCCACTGGCTGCGTCCAGCTGGGGCGGCGGCCAAGGCCAGTTGCAGGCGCAGGAAGTCGTCATTGCCGTCGGGGTCTCGGCGGAATTCGACATGGCACTTTTCCCAGGCGCGATAGAACAAGATCACCGAGCGATGCGTGAATGTATCGAAAAAAGCGCGACCGCCTGAGTTCTTGTCGAAGTGGATTTGCGTGGCGATGGTGTCGGTGTAGCGGTAGGGCAGCACGCCATGTACGCCGAGCAGCCCCATGAACGCGGGCGTGACGTGGATGTGGTGCAAGTGTTGCCGTGCCAGCGCGCCGCGCCACGCCGCGTGGTTGTCCAATGGCGCTGAGGCGTCGAACGTCAGCTGCTCGATCTGACTACACGGAAACGCGAGCGTGACGCTGTTCTTGCAGCGCAATACCCGTTCGAGCGTGTAGCCGTGTGCGGTGCCATCGCGCCGCAGCCACAGGTCGATGATGCGCACTGCCTGGAAGAAATGGAAGTGCTGCGGCTGATCGGCCAGGCGGATGATCAGAGCAGCGGGATGGTGCCATTGCGGGGCGGGCATCGTAGCAATTCCTTTCCGCTGGATTGAGAAATGATCGTCAGTTGTGAGAAGCTATTCAGGTGGACGTACAAGCCCAGGAAGTGGTCCAGAATTTGCGCGAACAGGTGCAGGCTGCCGCCGGCGAACGCATCCTCGTCCAATGTCAGACGCACTTCGATGCCGTGCACGGGTGTGCAATGGCCGTCGCCGCTAAGCCAGGCGGTGGTGGGACGTCGGGACAAGCCGGTGATACCGCCGATCTGCCGTTGCGACACGGGCGATTGCGGCAGGTCGTACAGCATGAGCATCTCCTTGAAGTCGCTCAGTCGTTCATGCACCAGGGAGCATTGGTTCAGCGACAAATGCGAGATCAATCGCCAATGGGCACCGGCTTGCAGGCGGTAGGGCGGCGTTGGTATCCGCAAGAGCCTGATCGGCATGCCGTCGCCCGCCTGCTCCAGCGTCAGATCGCCGCCGGCTTCGCCGCAACGCAGCCTGCCGGGAAGGTCGCGATTGGTGCATGTCAGGTCAATCGATACGCTGGCGTTGCCGATGCCTAGCGGGTCGAGGTGGAGGTCGGTGAGCGCGATGCGCATCTCGTGGCCCGGCGCGCTGAGCGCTCTGATCGGGTCGCGGCGCACCAGATAATAATGACCGTGCCGACTTGCTGCCTCGCCATGCCGCAGCGAATAGTAGGGGCGAAACTCGGTAAGCGCCTGCTTGCCCTGCGTCGTGGTCACCATCGTCACCTTGTCGACGCTGTAGATATCGTAAGCGCTGACCGGATGGCCCTCGGGGATAAGCGCATAGTCGGCGGTCTTGTGGGTCAGCTCGATCGGGCAAGCGCTGCGCTTGAACAGGTTGATCACCGGCGTGCAACGCAACAGGAAGTTTGCGCTGCTCAGCGTCGCCAGACTACGGGTCGAGGCGTCGTCCGCCGACCCGCTGCGCAGCCCGAGATGCAGGGTCACCCGGCGGCAGCCGTCAGGGAGCCGCGCGGACAGGTGTGTCCAATCGATGTCGAAAAAGTGAAATTTCTCCGGGAACGCGAAATACTCGGTAAGCAGGCGATACGCGGGATGGGACGCCGCCCCATGCTCCACCATGGCTTCCCGGGCTTCCAGCCCCACCGGCCGTAGCGGCACGCGCTCCAGTGTGGCCCATGCGCCGTCCGGCAGTTGCAGATAGGCGGTCTGGGCGCGCATAAACAGGGTATCGCGTATCAGCGCGCTCAGCGACTGGTCTGCGTGGATAAAGCAGCGTAGCACGGCGAGGTCGATCCGCTGCAGGTCCATGGCTGGCGACGCGCACTCGATGTCGATGCTGAGCGACGCGCCAACCGATAGCGGGCGGCGCAGCGCCGGCGGAAAATCAGCGATGGGATGGAACTGTACTTTTGCCAACGACACCGGCGCCAGTGTCAAGTCGTAGACTGTGCGAAACTTGCACGGCGGCCCGTCTGGCAATCGCGCGCTCAGCATCGTCCCTCGAGCGATGTGACGGGTCGCGGTGGCCGTCGCGATCGTGCCGGATGTATCTGCATGGATGATCGAGGCCGCTGGGAACGGCCGCAAATAATGCGGGTAGTTGACGCTGAGCAGCGCCTCGGCCACCTTGTCGTCATTGTCGTCGATCAGTTGTGCGATGCGGGCGTTGGAAAGCGCCGTGGCTTGAATGAAGCGGGCGATATGCGGATCGTCCTCCGCGCCTGCCGCCATGCCCAGATGTTGCGCGTGGGCCGGGAATGCGGCGGCGAACTCGCGGCTGTAGCCGCGCAGTGTGCCCAGTTCGCGCTCATAATAGGCTCTTAATTTTTTCACGATGCTCCCTTGGGACCGGCGGGCGTATCACGACGGCGGAGTGCAGGGAACGCCCGGACGGCGGCTGAGGCCGAACGTCATTATCGGCTGCCGGGTGGGAGCGGCATTGAGCCGCAGCAAATCGGCGGCTCGCGGTACGTGTAACGGTGCTAAGCGGCGACCGCCTGCAGCGCCTCGCGGTCGCGCAGGAACTGCGCGTAGCCGTAGGGGAGCTTGCCGAAGTAGTGCGGCGGCAGGTCGAACAGCGCCCAGTAGTAAGTCTCGCGACCCTGGCAGACCTGCGGCGTGGCGCAGTAGCGGTGCCAGTTGTCGCCGACGCGCGGCGTGTACATGCCGTCGCCGTGCGGATCGGTGAAGAACGGCAGCACGCGCCGCTCCAGCAGCGCGTCCAGCAGCGACGGCGGCGCGTCGCTGTCGCGCGCGATCTCGTATTGCGCATACATGCCCTGTTCGGTCTCGATCATCATCAGGCTGGCCTTGCCGTTGCGGTCGATGAACAGGATGCCGGTCGGATTCGGGAAGATGTAGTGCTCGACGAAACCCATGCTGGCCATCAGCGAGGCCACCAGCGACGCCAGCGCCGGGTCGCCGAGGAAGTGGTAGTTATGCAGCAGCACCAGCTCCCGCAGCGTGTCCGAGCGCGCGTCGAAGTAGTCGCGCTGCAGCGTGGCGATCTCGATCTCCAGCATGTCGAGCGCGTGGTCGTCGCTTTTCTTGATGTAGCGGTCGATCAGGCCGCGGTTGAAGGCGCTGACGGCGATCTTCTCGTCGGCCGCGCCGGTGAACAAGATCTTCTTGCAGGGCAGGTGGGCGATCGCCTCGCAGAACTCCAGCCCGTTCATCTGCGGCATCGAATAATCCACCACCAGCACCGACGGCGTGGCGAAGCGCTGGCGCTGCTCGCTGATGCGGTAGATGCGCTCCAGGTCCAGCGCCACGTTGCACTGGTCGGCCGGCAGGTTCTGCATGTCGAAGTTGACGTGCAGCGGCACGCCGTCCTGCTGGCCGCTTTGCTTGAGCCACTGCAGCGCGGCGCCAGTGTCGTGGAAGGTCTTGTTGGCCAGCATCGAGTCGAGCTGGAACGACAGGCTGCGCAAGAAGGAATCGCTGTCGTCGACCAGCACGGTCAATGTGGGATGGGAGTAGACGGGAATATGCATGGTTCACCTCGGGATGGACGGCGGCTGGGGAAATTCCAGGACAAAGATGGCATAGGCGCTCTCGCGCGAGACGCAGCGGATGGTGGCGTTCCACGCTTCCATGATCTCCAGGCACAGCGCCAGGCCGATGCCGGCGCCGTTGTGCGGCGGATGCGAATAGAAGCGGCGGAAGATCATCGACATCTGCTGCGCCGGCACGCCGCAGCCGGTGTCGATGAACAGCAGCCGCGCCGGGTTGCGGCCGCCGTCGATGACGATGCGCACCCGGCCCTTGCCGGCGCGCTGCACCGCCTTGAGCGCGTTGCGCAGCAAATTGAGCAGGATCACCACCGATAACTCGGTCTGCCCGGCGAACTGGAAATCGCGCCGCACCTCCAGCGTCACCGCCTTCTGCTGGCTGGTGTTGGCGAAGGGATAGCGCCGCAGCACCGCCTCCGCCACCACCGCCATCGACACCGTCTCGACCGGGCGCAGGTTCTGCCGCACCGCCGTGGCGCTGAGCAGGAACAGGTCGATCATGTGGTTCATATGCCGCACCTCGAACTGGATCCGCGCCAGCGCGTCGACGGTGCTGAGGCGGTCGTCGCCCAGCCGCCCGGCGCCGTCGGAAAAAATCCGCATCAGCCCGCGCACGTTGGCGTCGACGCTGGTGAGCGGGGTGCGCAGCTCGTGCGCCACCGTGGCCAGGCCGGCGCCCATGCCGGCCAGCTTTTCCTGCGCCAGCACATGGCGGCTGATCTTGGCGACCGACAGCACGGCGATGGTGAACCAGTGGATCGGCAACTGCTGCAGCGTGTGCTTGCTGAGCAGGGTCGCCCCTTCGCCCAGCGCGATCACGGCGGCGCAGGCCAGCGCGGTGCCGATCAGGTAGGCGCGCAGCGCCAGGCCGGTGTCGAAGTGGAACAGCACCACCAGGCCGATCAGCAGCGACTCGCTCCACACGCCCGAGGCGTGGTTCATCAGGAACATGAAGGTGAAGAAGAACGGGAAGATGTAGCTGAGCGTGACCAGCAGGTACAGGTTGAGCATCCGGCGGCTGAACTGGCGCGCGAACAGCCCGAGCGAGCACAGCAGAATGCCCAGCATGCGCAGCGACAGCGTCTCGTACTCCTGCGGGAAGAAGTGCTGCCAGATCACGTAATACAGCGGCATGCCCACCGTGCCGATCGACGCCAGCAACAGCACCCGCACGGTCGCATGGTCCTCGCGGCCGTGATACAGCAGCAGAGACTGGACCAGTCCGCTCTGCCAGCGTTTCCAACGGTCGTGCAGGGGATGCTTCATGGCGACATTTGATTTTTATCAAGTTGCAATGATGGCCCGAATTTCGCCTGCGATTAGGGATATCAAATCAATAATTGATACGCATCAATCTCTCTTGGATTTTTTGGCCTCAAGGTTGGACACAGATTCATAAAAAAACAACCTTTTCACTCAAACCTCAAGGAGAATCGTATGTCCCACGCCATTGCCCAAGATCATGCCGATGCCCGCATTTTTTCCTGCCCGGCTGAGCAGCGCATGCCCGATTTCGTTACCCAACGCATGGACGAGCACTACATCACCCACATCGAAAAATTGTTGGGCGGCGAGCATCCGCACGCCTGGCAGCCGACCCCGGACGACGCGATCTTCCTGGCGGGGAACGATTACCTGAGCCTGGCGGGCGAGCCGGCGCTGGTGGCGGCGCAGATCGCGGCGCTCGATGCCACGCAGCGCAGCCGGGACGAGATGCTGATGTCGGCCGTGTTCCTGCAGGAGGGCAGTCCGCAGCACCGGCTGGAGCGCAAGTTCGCCCGCTTCATGGGCGCGGAGGATGGCATCCTGGCGCAGTCGGGCTGGGCCGCCAACGTCGGCCTGGTGCAGACGCTGGCCGGGCCGGACGTGCCGGTCTACCTCGACATGCAGGCGCACGCTTCCTTGTGGGAGGGCGTGCAGTCGGCCGGCGCGCCGGCCATCTCCTTCATGCACAACGACATGGAGCACTTGCGGAAGCAGTTGCAGCGCCACGGCCGCGGCCTGATCGTGGTCGACGCGCTGTACAGCACCAACGGCAGCCTGGCGCCGCTGCCGGAGCTGGTGGAGATCGCCGAGCGCAGCGGCTGCGTGCTGATCGTCGACGAATCGCATTCGCTGGGCACGCACGGCCCGCGCGGCGCCGGCCTGGTGGCGGGCATGGGACTGAGCGACCGGGTGCACTTCCGCACCGCCTCGCTGGCCAAGGCCTTCGCCGGGCGCGCCGGCATCATCACCTGTTCCAGCAAATTCAAGGGCTACTTCCTGTCGGCGTCGCGTCCGGCGATTTTCAGCTCCTGCATGCTGGGCCACGAGCTGGCGTGGTTCGACGCGGCGATCGACTTCGTCGCGGCGGCCGACGGGCGCCGCGCCACCTTGCACGCCAGCGCGCGCGCCTTGCGCTCGGATATCGCCGCGCTGGGCTACAACGTCAGCGACGGCAGCGAGCAGATCATCGCGCTGGAGGCCGGCCCCGAGCCGAAGACGCTGGCCCTGCGCAAACAGCTGGAGACGCACGGCGTCTACGGCGCCATGTTTTGCGCGCCCGCGACGCCGAAGAACCGCTCGCTGGTGCGCCTGACGCTCAACGCCGGATTGGATAAGGCCCAGCTGGCGCGCGTGGTCGCAGCCTGCGCCGCCATCCGCGACCAGGTCGACCTGGAGAACTGGTCGTCGACGCGGCGCCTGCGCCGGCTGGCGCTGGTGTAAGCGCGGCATAGGCGCCCGCATTTCGTCGTCCGGTAAGCTATCATGGAGGCTATGACTGAATCCCGAACACTCTATGAAGTTATCGGCGGCGAATCGCGCGTGCGCGAGATGGTCGACCGTTTTTACGATCTGATGGAACTGGAAGCCGAGTTTGCGCTGCTGCGCTCCGTGCACGGCCCGTCGCTGGAGAACGCGCGCGAGCGACTGTTCATGTTCCTCAGCGGCTGGATGGGCGGGCCGGACCTCTACGTCGAAGCGCACGGCCATCCGCGCCTGCGCATGCGGCACATGCCGTTCGCCATCGGCACCAAGGAGCGCGACCAGTGGCTGCGCGCGATGGCGTGGGCGATGGAGGATGTCGGCATCGACGAAGCGCTGCGTCTGCGGTTGATGGAATCGTTCTATCAAACCGCCGACTGGATGCGCAACAAGCCGGATTGACGCCATGGGCCAGATCGAATTTTTCGTTTTGCTGGCGGCGCTGGCCGCCGTGATGGTGCTGCAGGTGCTGGCGCTGCTGCGCGCGCGCGGCGGCGGCGTCGAGGGCGGACTTGCGGAGCGCATCGAACGCGTCGAGCGCGAGGTGCGGGTGCAGTTGCAGACCACGGCGCAAGCGACGCACGCGGCGACGGTGCAGCAGTTCGACGGCATGCGCCGACAACTGGAGGCGCAGGGCCTGGTCGGCCGCGACGAGCAGGCGCGCGGCCTGAAGCTGTTCGCCGACAGCATCAACCAGAACCTGGCGCGGCTGACCGAGTCGAACGCGCAGCGCATGCAGGAAGTGCGGGCGACGCTGGAGGCCAAGATCAAGGATCTGCAGGCCGACAACGGCGCCCGGCTGGAGGAGATGCGCAAGACCGTCGACGAGAAGCTGCACGCGACCCTGGAGGCGCGTTTGAGCGCGTCGTTCCAGCAGGTGTCGGAGCGGTTGGAGAAGGTGCACCAGGGCCTGGGCGAGATGCAGCAGCTGGCGCTGGGCGTCGGCGACTTGAAGCGGGTGCTGACCAACGTGAAGACGCGCGGCACCTGGGGCGAGGTGCAGCTGGAGATGCTGCTGGAGCAGGTGCTGACGCCGGAGCAGTACGCCAAGAACGTCGAGACCATCGCCGGCAGCGGCGCGCGGGTGGAGTTCGCGCTCAAGCTGCCGGGCCAGGTGGAGGGCGGCGCGCCGGTGTGGATGCCGATCGACGCCAAGTTCCCGAAGGAGCAGTATGAGCGCCTGATCGATGCCGCCGACCGCGCCGACGCCGACGGTGTCGCGCTGGCCGGCCGCGAGCTGGAACGCGCGGTGCGGCTCGAGGCCAAGACGATTTCGGAGAAATACGTCTCGCCGCCGCACACCACCGATTTCGCGATCCTGTTCCTACCGACCGAGGGGCTGTACGCGGAGGTGATGCGCAGGCCGGGTCTGGCCGACGAGCTGCAGCGGGTGAACCGCGTCAGCATCGCCGGGCCGTCGACCTTGTCGGCGCTGCTCAACAGCCTGCAGATGGGCTTCCGCACGCTGGCGCTGGAGAAGCGCTCGTCGGAGGTGTGGCAGGTGCTGGGCGCGGTGAAAACGGAGTTCGGCAAGTTCGGCGACGTGCTGGCGGCGACCAAGCTGACGCTCGAACGCGCCGCCAAGAATATCGAAACCGCCGAAACCCGCAGCCGCCAGATGGCGCGCAAGCTGAAGACGGTGGAGGCCCTGCCGAGCGAAGCGGCGCAGTTGCTGCTTGGCCCGGAACTGGATAAGAGCGATCTCGAAGTCGACTAAATATCGGAGCGTGCCATGTCTGCCCGCAGTCTCGATTTTTCCACCACCGGCATGCCGGCCGTCCAGCGCAACAAGATCGTCAGCGCGGCCGACGCCGTCGGGCTGATCCACGACGGCGACACCATCGCCACCGGCGGCTTCGTCGGCGTGGGCTTCGCCGAGAACATCGCGGTCGCGCTGGAGCGGCGCTTCCTCGCCGACGCCCGCCCGCGCGACCTGACCCTGATCTACGCCGCCGGCCAGGGCGACGGCAAGGATCGCGGCCTGAATCACTTCGGCCACGAGGGACTGCTCAAGCGCATCATCGGCGGCCACTGGAGCCTCGCGCCCAAGCTGCAGCAGTTGGCCATCCACGGCAAGGCGGAAGCGTACAACCTGCCGCAAGGCGTCATCAGCCAATTGTTCCGCGACACGGCGGCCGGCAAGCCAGGCCTGCTGACCCACGTCGGCCTGGGCACCTTCGTCGATCCGCGCCACGGCGGCGGCAAGATCAACGACCGCACCACCGAGGAGCTGGTCGAGCTGATGACCATCGGCGGCAAGGAATACCTGTTCTACAAGGCGCAGCCGGTGCACGTCGGGATCATCCGCGGCACCACGGCCGACGCCTACGGCAACGTCACCATGGAGCGCGAGGCGCTGACCTTGGAGGCGCTGGCGATCGCCATGGCCGCGCACAATTCCGGCGGCATCGTCATCGTGCAGGTGGAGCGCATCGCCGAACGCGGCACGCTCAATCCGCGCCAGGTCAAGATCCCCGGCATCCTGGTCGACTGCGTGGTGGTGGCGGAAAAGCCCGAGTACCACATGCAGACCTTCGCCGAGCCATACAGCCCCGCCTTCTCCGGCGAACTGCGCGTGGCCTTGTCGGCGGTGGCGCCGATGCCGCTCTCGGAGCGCAAGATCATCGCCCGCCGCGCGCTGATGGAGCTGCGGCCGAACAACGTCGTCAACCTCGGCATCGGCATGCCGGAGGGCGTGGCCAACGTGGCGGCGGAGGAGAAGCTGCTCGACCTGGTGACCTTGACGGCGGAACCCGGCGTGATCGGCGGCCTGCCCGCCGGCGGCTTGAACTTCGGCGCGGCCACCAACGCCGACGCCATCATCGACCAGCCCTACCAGTTCGACTTCTACGACGGCGGCGGTTTGGACGTGGCCATCCTCGGGCTGGCGCAGGCGGACCGGCACGGCAACCTGAACGTGAGCAAATTCGGCAGCAAGCTGGCCGGCGCCGGAGGCTTCATCAACATCAGCCAGAACGCGCGCAAGGTGGTGTTCGTCGGCACCTTCACCGCAGATAAAGGCGCGACGCGCAAGTTCATCGACGAAGTCGAGCACCGCACCTACAGCGGCGAGTACGCCGCGCGGCGCGGGCAGGAGGCCTTGTTCGTGACGGAGCGCTGCGTGTTCCGGCTGGTGCTGGACGGCGGCATGTCGGGGCTGGAGCTGATCGAGATCGCCCCTGGCGTGGACGTCGAGCGCGACGTGCTGGCGCACATGGATTTCAGGCCGTCCATCAGCGCGGACCTCAAGCCGATGGACGCGCGCATCTTCGCGCCGACGGCGATGAACTGGCGCGCCGATTTCCTCGCGCTGCCGTTGGAGCAGCGGCTGGTGTACGACGCGCAGCAGGAACTCTTCTTCGTCAACTTTGAGGGCTTCGAGGTGGGCGATGCGGCCACCATCGAACGGATCTGCGCGATGGTGGCCGAGCGCCTGGCGCCGCTGGGCCGCAAGGTGCCGGCGGTGATCAACTACGACAACTTCTCCATCGTGCCCGACCTGCTGGACGATTACGTGGCGGCGGTGAACGGTCTGGCGGAGCGCTACTACAGCAAGGTCACGCGCTACGCGCACAGCACCTTCATGCGCGCCAGCCTGGGTCGCGCCTTCCGCCGCATCGAGAAGGACGCGGCGCTGTTCGCCAATTCGGCGGAGGCGCTGCTGCGATTGAAACAGGACTAGCGTTGCCGCAGCCGTTCCAGCCGCAGGCGATGGCGCTCGTCGGTGATGCTGCGCGCGGCCAGGTACACCGCCAGTGTGACCGAGATGCCGCTGCCGCCGGCCAGCAGGAACATCAGCAGGATCTGGTAGCGCACCGCGTCCATCGGATCCATGCCGGCGAGGATCTGGCCGGTCATGATGCCGGGCAGGGTGATGATGCCGGCCGCAGACATCTGGTTGATGATGGGGATCAGGCCCTTGCGCACCGAGTCGCGGATCAGCGGCGCCAGCGCCTCGTTGCGCGTGGCGCCCAGCACCAGCTGCGCTTCGATGGCGCCGCGCGCGTTGACCGCGCCGCCGTAGAAGGTATCGAGCCCGATGCTGGCGGAATTGAGCACGTTGCCCAGCACGATGCCGATCAGCGGGATCGCGTATTGCGGCTCGTACCACGGCGTCGGATGCAGCACCGTCAGCAGCGCCAGCAACACGGTGGCGATGCTGGACAGGCCGACGCTGGCGGTGCTGAGCCAGACGCCCGCCCAGCCGCGCAGGCCGTGCGCGGGCCGCGTCGCCACTTCGCGCGCGGCGGCGGCGATCATCAGCAGCGCGACGGCGATGGTGGCGGCGGGCGAGGCGAGGGCGAACACCCAGCGCAGCACCAGCCCGACCAGCAGCAGCTGCACCACCATGCGCAGCGCTGACCACAGCATCTGGCGCTGCATGCGCAGGCCGAGCCAGGCCGAGATGGCGGCGTTGAGCACCACCAGCGACGAGGCCACGGCCAGGTCGACGGCGCCGGGCTGGATCGGCGCGGCAATGCCGCTCATGGCGCGCTTTCGGTCAGCGTGCGGTCGCGCATGGTCATGCCGCGGTGGCCCAGCGTGCGCGCCTGCGCTGCGGAGTGGGTGACGAGGATCAGCGCCAGGCCGGCGGCCAGCTCCTTTTTCAGCAGCGCTTCGACGGCGGCGACCGAGTCCGGGTCCAGCGCGGCGGTCGGCTCGTCGAGCAGCAGCACTTGCGGTGCGCAGGCCAGCGAGCGTATCAGCGCCATGCGCTGTCGTTCGCCGGTGGACAGGCGGCCGATCTCGTTCTCCAGCAGCGACGGCGACAGGTTCAGTTGCGGCAGCAGTTCCATCACGCGCTGCATCTGGCCGGGCTTGAAATGTTCGGCGGCGGTGGGCAGCCACCATGTCGCTTCGGCCGGCTGGTAGACCACGGCGGCGCGCCATGCGGGGGCTGCGATGGCCGCGCGCGGCACGCCGTTCAGCAGGGCCTCGCCGGTGTTCGGATCGAGATCGCACAGCATGCGCAGCAGCAGGCTTTTGCCGGCGCCGGACGGGCCGGAGATGGTCAGGCATTCGCCCGCCGCCAGCGTCAGGGAGAACGGGCCGGCCAGCGGCGATTGCAGTTGCGTGACTTGAAGGCGGGGCTGGCCCACGTTGTCAGACCAAGCCGTCGAACAGCAGCACGTCGACCATCTGGCCGGCGGCGACGTTGGCCTGTTCGTGGTGCAGCACGACGATGCAGTTCGCTTCCGTCATCGAGCTCAGGATGCCGGAACCTTGCGCGCCGGTGAGGCGCACTTGCGGCTCGCCGTTGGCGCCGGTGCTGATGATGCCGCGCTGGTATTCGGTGCGGCCCGGGCGCTTGCGGATCGCTTCCGCAGCGCGCGCCTGCATCGCCGGCTGCTTCGCTTGCGCGCCCATCATGCGCAGCAGCGCCGGACGGGCGAACATGTAGAACGAGACCATCACCGCGACCGGATTGCCCGGCAGGCCGAAGAGCCAGGCGGCGTCGCCGTCGGCTTGTACCTTGCCGAAGGCGAGCGGGCGGCCGGGGCGCATCGCCAGCTTCCAGAAATCGACCTGGCCGAGAACGGCCATGATGTCGCGCGTGTAGTCGGCAGCGCCTTCGGAGACGCCGCCGGAGGTGATGATGGCGTCGGCGGTTTTGCAGGCGGTGCGCAGCGCCGCTTCCAGCGCGGCCGGGTCGTCGCGCACCACACCCATGTCGATCACCTCGCAGCCCAGGCGGGCCAGCATGCCGAAGATGGTGTAGCGGTTGCTGTCGTAGACGCAGCCTTCGTCGAGGCATTCGCCGACCGAGCGCAGTTCGTCGCCGGTGGAGAAGAAGGCGACGCGCAGCTTGCGCCGCACCGTGACTTCGGCGATGCCGAGCGAGGCGACCAGGCCCAGGTCGGCCGGGCGGATGATTTTGCCCTGGGCGATGGCGGTGCCGCCGGCTTTCAAGTCCTCGCCGGCGCGGCGCAGGTTGGCGCCGGGGCGGATCGCGCCGTGGGCGATGGTGACCTGGTCGCCGTCGATGGCGGCGGCCAGTTCCTGCGGGATCACGCTGTCGCAGCCGGGCGGGATGGCGGCGCCGGTCATGATGCGCACGCATTCGCGGGGTTGTGGCGCTTGCGCGAACGGTCGGCCGGCGTAGGCGACGCCGATGGTGTTCAGGACGACCGGGGCGGCGCCTTCGGCAGGCAGGTCGGCGCCGCGCAGGGCGTAGCCGTCCATCGCGGAGTTGTCGTAGGCGGGGACGTTGATCGGCGAGATGATGTCTTCGGCGAGCACGCGGTCCAGGGCGGCCAGCAAGGGCAGGCGTTCGGTGGCCGCGAGCGGCGCGACGCGCTCGCAGATCAGGCGCTGCGCCTCGGCGACATGCAGCGCCGCCGGATCGCCGCCGGACGAGGGCACTGCGGCGGGCATCTGCTCGCGCTCATGGCGCTGCAGCTCTTCGAGCGTGTTGATGTTGCGGAAGGCCGCGGCGTCGTCGAACAGCACTTCGGCCACGCGCAGCGTTTTGTAGAAGCCTTCCATGCGGCGCGCGCCGGTGGCGAGGTAGGCGTCCAGCTGCGGCAGCACGCCGGCCTTGAGCAGGCTGAAGACGGGGTGTGGCTGGCGATACAAAGCGGCGCTTGGATCCTGCTCGTCGCGTTCCATGGTCACGGCGATGGCCAGGTCGGCATCGTCGGCCTGCATCGCCGCGTACAGCCGCTCGGCCAGATCGGCCGGCAGGAAAGGCGAATCGCACGGCGCCGTCAACAACAACGCGGTGGCGCAATGCTGCAAGCCGGTTTGCAGGCCGGCCAGCGGGCCTTCGTAGCCGCCCATCGCATCCGGCACCACGGCGGCGACGCCTTCCAGCGCCTGATACTGCGGCAGGTTGCGGTTGGCGTTGACCACCACCGTGGCCACCTGCGGCGCCAGCCGGCGCAGCACATGCGCCGCCAGCGTCGCGCCCTGGAACGGCTGCAAGCCCTTGTCGACGCGCCCCATGCGGGTGCCGCGCCCGCCCGCCAGTATCAGTCCCGTGACCTTGCTCTTCAAAGACAAAACTATCCTCCGATGTATGACATTTCGACTTTATTGGCGCGGCGCAGGCCGTCGGTATTGCTGGTGCGGAGTTCCGAATAGCGGTCGCCGCGCGCGCGCCACAGGTGCGCCAGCACGGTGCTGATTTCGGCGTCGCTGCGGCCCTCGCGCAGCAGCGCGCGCAGATCGTGGCCGCTGGTGGCGAACAGGCAGGTGTACAGCTTGCCCTCGGTCGACAGGCGCGCGCGTGAGCAATCGCTGCAGAACGCCTGCGTGACGCTCGAGATCATGCCCACCTCGCCGCCGCCGTCGGCGTAGCGCCAGCGCGCCGCCGTCTCGCCGGTGTAGTTGGCGCCGATCGCCTCCAGCGGCATCTCGGCGCTGATGCGCCGCACCACCTCGGCCGACGGCACCACTTCGTCCATCTTCCAGCCGTTGGAGGCGCCGACGTCCATGTATTCGATGAAGCGCAGGATGTAGGGCGTGCCCTTGAAGTGGCGCGCCATCGGCAGGATTTCCTGGTCGTTCATGCCGCCCTTGACCACCATGTTGATCTTGATCGGGCCCAGGCCCACCTGGCGCGCGACCTCGATCCCGTTGAGCACATCCTCGACTGCGAAGTCGACGTCGTTCATGCGCTGGAAGACGGTGTTGTCGATCGCATCCAGCGACACGGTGACACGCTGCAGGCCGGCGTCCTTGAGCGACTGCGCCTTGCGCGCCAGCAGGGACGCGTTGGTGGTCAGCGTCAGATCGAGCGGCTTGCCGGAGACGGTCTTCAGCTCGGCCAGCATGCCGACCAGCTTCTCGATATTCTTGCGCAGCAGCGGCTCGCCGCCGGTCAGGCGGATCTTCTCGACGCCGTGGGCGATGAAGGTGCGCGCCAGCCGCGTGATCTCCTCGAACGACAGCAGCGAGGTATGCGGCAGGTATTGGTAGTCATTGTCGAACACCGCCTTCGGCATGCAGTAGACGCAGCGGAAGTTGCAGCGGTCGGTGACCGAGATGCGCAGGTCGTGCAGCGGCCGCGCCAGCTGATCGCTCAGCAGGCCGGTGGGGGCTTCGAGGTGCGCGGGGATGGCCGGCGCGGCGGAGCGCTGCTGGGCCATCATGATGATTTTTTCTGCCATGGCGGTCTTGCTATTCTAGTATCGGCGGCCGGTCGGGTGGCGCGCAAGGTGGTTACGATACCACGAGCAGCCTGCCTTTGTGGCGGGCCTGCCCGATCGGCAGGCTAATAAAAAAGGGAAGCACGAAGCTTCCCTTTTTTTGCGCTACCCGGCCGGCTTAGCGGCGGGTATCGACTTGAACCAGCGGTTCGTCGTTTTGCGGCGGCAGCGGCTTGCGTTCACGCGGTACGCGCACCGGGGCGGCGACCTTGGCGGCGGCTTCCTGGGCTGCGCGCAGCTTGGCCGGATCGGTGCCCGCCAGCGTCAGGCCGGCGGAACCGAGCACTGCTTGCAGGTCGATCGGCGCGGCTGGCGCAGGCGCTGGGGCCGGAGCAGGAGCAGGAGCAGGAGCTGCAGCGACTGGCTCGGCAACGGCTGGCGCTGGTGCTGGTGCTGGTGCGGCCACAACCGGCGCTGGCGCTTCGGCGACTACCGCCGGCGCTTCGACCGGTGCTGCCACTTCGGCGACCACTGGCGCTGCGACTGGCGCAACCGGCGCTTCCACCACCTCGGCCACAACCGGGGCTGGCGCGGCTTCGGCTGCCGGGGCAACTTCGGCGACTGGTACCACCGGTTCGGCGACCGGGGCGGCTGCCACTGGTGCTTCAACTGCGACCGGTGCGGCAGGCGCTTCAGCGACAATGGCAGGCGCAGCCGCTACTTCGGCCACGGCGGTTGGCGCTGCTGCCGGTGCTTCCACTGCCGGCGCGGCGACTGGCGCTGCTTCGGCGGCGACGGCCACGGCTGCTGCAGGCGCATCAGCGGCAGCATCGGCTGCTGCTTCCGCGACTGGCGCGGCGCTGAAACCCAGTTCGCTTTGCTCGCCGGCTTCGCCTTCGACGCCTTCGCGGTCGCGACGGTTGCGGTTGCGTCCACCGCGACGGCGACGGCGGCGTGGTTCGCCATCCGCGCCGATTTCGTCATCACCTTCCGGACCGGTGTTCGGTTCGGTTTTCAGGATGCTGATGGCGGCTTCGGTTTCCGGGCCGGTCGACGGTACGCCGGCGTTCAACGCCAGTTCTTCCACTTTGGCTTCGGCTGGAGCTTTCTCGCCGCGCGGCTCGCGTGGCGGACGCGGGGTGCGTTCGGCACGTTCTGGACGCTCGGCACGTTCCGGACGCTCGGCGCGCTCAGGACGCTCAGCGCGTTCGCGCGGCGCCTGGGCATCCGCCGTTTGGCCTTCACGTGGCTCACGCGGCTCGCGTGGTGGACGCGGTGGACGGGCTGGACGGCCGGTGTCGGCTGCCTTCGCTTCATCCTGGCCTGGACGGGCTGCGCCTGGTTCGCGCTCTTCGCGCTCGCCACGGCCGCCTTTGCCGTTACGACTGCGGCCGCGCGGGCCACGGGCGTTGCGGTCGCCACGGTCGCCGGCCGGCGCCTTGACCACGATGGTCGGCTGCTGCGGCAGTGCCGGCGCGGCCGGCTCGCCGGTGAAGAAGCCGATCAGCTTGGCGAAGAAACCTTTCTCGGCCGGGGCTGGCACTGGGGCCGGCGCCGGCTTGATGACGGTTTCGGCTGGCTTGCGCTCGACCAGCGGCGCATGCTCAGGGGTGATGGTCTTGACCATGGCTTCCTGGCGCGGCTTGGCTTCTTCCTTCTGGCGCTTGCTGTAGGCCATGTCGGTTTCGGCGGTCTCGGCCAGCGAGTAGCTGGCCTGGCTGTCTTCCAGGCGCGGATCGTCGTGCTTGATGCGTTCCAGCTTGTAGTGCGGGGTTTCCAGGTGCTTGTTCGGCACCAGGATGATGCTGATGCGGTGGCGCGTTTCGATCTTCAGCACTTCGCCGCGCTTTTCGTTCAGCAGGAAGGCGGCGACGTCCACGGGAACCTGCACGTGGATGGTGGCCGAGTTTTCCTTCATCGCCTCTTCCTGGATGATGCGCAGGACTTGCAGGGCCGACGATTCGGTGTCGCGGATGTGGCCGGTGCCGGAGCAGCGCGGGCAGGTCACGTGCGAGCCTTCGGACAGCGAAGGACGCAGGCGCTGGCGCGACAGTTCCATCAGGCCGAAGCGGGAAATCTTGCCCATCTGGACGCGGGCGCGGTCATGGTGCAGCGCGTCTTTCAGGCGCTGTTCGACTTCGCGCTGGTTCTTGGCCACTTCCATGTCGATGAAGTCGATCACGATCAGGCCGCCCAGGTCGCGCAGGCGCAGCTGGCGGGCCACTTCTTCGGCCGCTTCGCAGTTGGTGTTGAAGGCGGTGGTTTCGATGTCGGAACCGCGGGTGGCGCGGGCCGAGTTGACGTCGACCGAGACCAGCGCTTCGGTGTGGTCGATGACGATGGCGCCGCCCGATGGCAGCGGCACGGTGCGGCTGTAGGCGGTTTCGATCTGGTGTTCGATCTGGAAGCGCGAGAACAGCGGCACGTCGTCGCTGTAGCGTTTCACGCGGTGCACCATGTCGGGCATCACGTGGCTCATGAACTGGTGCGCCTGCTCGTAGATGTCGTCGGTGTCGATCAGGATCTCGCCGATGTCGGGCTGGAAGTAATCGCGGATGGCGCGGATCACCAGCGACGACTCCTGGTAGATCAGGAACGCGCCCGAGGCCGACTTGCCGGCGCCTTCAATCGCGCGCCACAGTTGCATCAGGTAGTTCAAGTCCCACTGCAGCTCGTCGACGTTGCGGCCGATGCCGGCGGTGCGGGCGATGACCGACATGCCTGGCGGCAGGTCCAGCTTGTCCATGGTTTCGCGCAGTTCCTGGCGTTCTTCACCTTCGACACGGCGGGAAACGCCGCCGCCGCGCGGGTTGTTCGGCATCAGCACCAAATAGCGGCCGGCCAGCGAAACGAAGGAGGTCAGGGCGGCGCCTTTGTTGCCGCGCTCTTCCTTTTCCACCTGGACCATGATTTCCTGGCCTTCGCGCAGCGCTTCCTTGACCGAGGCGGTGCGGACATCGACGCCTTCGCGGAAGTAGGTGCGGGCGACTTCTTTAAATGGCAGGAAACCGTGGCGGTCCTCGCCGTAGCTGACGAAGCAGGCTTCGAGCGACGGTTCGATGCGGGTGATCACGCCTTTGTAGATGTTGGACTTGCGCTGTTCGCGTCCGGCGGTTTCGATGTCGATGTCGATCAATTTCTGACCATCGACGATAGCTACGCGCAGTTCTTCTTGCTGCGTTGCATTAAACAACATGCGTTTCATTTTTATAAACTCCGCGACCCGTAGGTCATCTCTGTGCCGCCCGGCGGGGCCAGACGGCGTAGGTACAGGGATATACGCGAGAATCGGACGATTGCGGTGGCTATGCCCATTCTGTGCGGGAGCGCAGCGAAACCGCCGCGGCCGCAACTGGGCGCATGAGGTTGATCGACATGCCGTTGTGTTCGCATCACCAGCAACTCATCCATGCGGCCCGTGGGGGCGGCAGAGAAATGCCGGCGGTGAACAACGTTGTGTGAGCCAAATCCTGGCCAAGCTTACGTACTACAAGTGTTACAACAACCGGGCTGGTTCCAGCCTTCCGTCGAGCTTGCAGCAAAGCATTGGGGTCTGGCGAAAACGGCAAGCGTTATCAACTTCATCAACCAGCCAGCCAGGCACGTGGCCTGTCTGGCCGGACTTTATCCTTACGATGCAATCATTCCGGTTCAGCATCCCTGCAGGCATCCGATTACAACAACGGTGCAACCTTGATTCCGGCAGGGGTGGTGCGTATACATTTTTTCCTCTGAATTTGCAATTTGGCGAGGCCAGTGGAGACGCCCCTGTGTAAAATGTGCTTTTATTCTTACACTTGCCGCAGTTCGAACCGCAGCGAAACAATTATATATTCAAAATGAAGGACTTAGAGAGATTTCTGGGAAGACAGAGCAAATGAAGATGCAAAATGATGTTGTTCCCCCTTCAACACCTGCGCCGCTGCAAGCACAATTCGTCACCATCACTGAAGAAGAAGCCGGTCAACGTATCGACAACTACCTGTTGCGTGTATGCAAAGGCGTGCCGAAAAGCCACGTCTATCGTATCCTGCGCTCGGGCGAAGTGCGGGTAAACAAGGGACGTATCGATCAACTGTACCGCCTGGTACAAGGTGATGTGGTGCGCATACCGCCGGTCCGCATCGCGGAAAAGGCCGACACCAGCCATGTGCCGGCCGCCGAATTCAAGGTTATATATGAGGACGCCCAGCTGCTGGTGATAGACAAGCCGGCCGGCGTGGCCGTGCACGGCGGTTCCGGCGTGTCGTTCGGCGTGATCGAGCAGCTGCGCGCCTCGCGCCCGGACGCCAAGTTCCTGGAACTGGTGCACCGGCTCGATCGCGACACCTCCGGGCTGCTGCTGCTGGCGAAGAAGCGTTCGGCGCTGACCAACCTGCACGAGCAGATGCGCGACGGCCATACCGACAAGCGCTACCTGACCATGGTGGCGGGCGACTGGAAAAACGCGCGCCAGCACGTCAAGCTGCCGCTGCATAAATATACGACGGCCGACGGCGAACGGCGGGTGGCGGTGCAGGCCGACGGCATGCCGTCGCATACCGTGTTCTCCCTGTTGAAGAAATTTAACGGATTCGCGCTGCTGGAAGCCGAGCTGAAGACGGGACGCACCCACCAGATCCGCGTGCACCTGGCATCTTCCGGCTTCGCCATCGTAGGTGACGATAAATACGGCGATTTTGCGCTCAACCGCGTTCTGCTGAAGGCCGACGCCACGCGCGGCGCGCTCAAGCGGATGTTCCTGCACGCCCATCAAATTACGTTTACCCATCCCGAATCGGGAAAAATCATGACGCTGAACGCGCCATTGGCCGCCGAATGTGAGCGATTCTTGGTAAGCTTGGGAAAACCTCTTAACTAAACGCAAATATTCACAGGAGCCGGCCAGGGTAGTGGCCGGAATACATGGCAAGAAAGCAATTTGATCTGATCGTCTTCGATTGGGATGGAACCTTGATGGATTCCACCTCAACCATCGTGAAGTGTATCCAGGCGGCGGCGCGCGACCTGTCGCTGCCGGTCCCGCGCGACGATGTCGCCGCCCATGTCATCGGCCTCGGCCTGCATGAGGCGATGCAGGCGGTGTTGCCGGACATCGATCCGGCATTTTATCCGCGCATGGTGGAGCGTTACCGCTATCACTTCCTGTCGAAAGACCACGAGCTGGCGCTGTTCCCCGGCGTGTTCGACATGCTGACCGAGCTGTCGCAAAACGGTTACTTCCTGGCGGTGGCCACCGGCAAAAGCCGGGTCGGCTTGAACCGCGCCATGAATGACGTCAAACTATTGTCCATGTTTGATGCCACCCGTTGCGCCGACGAGACCTTCTCCAAGCCGCATCCCGCCATGCTGCAGGAATTGACGCGCGAGTTAGGCCAGGATATGCGGCGTACCGTGATGATCGGCGATACTTCGCATGATTTGCTGATGGCGAACAACGCCGGCGCGGCCGGGGTCGCGGTGCAGTACGGCGCCCATCCGGTCGATCAGCTGGCCGCCTGCAAGCCGATGTACTCGGCCGCGACGGTGGCCGAGCTGCACCAATGGCTGAGCGAGCACGCGTAATGCAAGATGATGACATCCTGATCTGCGCCTCGGACGCGGTGCTGGAGGGCGGCAAGGGCGTGCGCTTCGCGCTCACCGCGGGCGGCGACGACGGAACCGGCTTCGTGGTGCGCTACGGCGGCAAGCCCTACGCCTACCTGAACCGTTGCGCCCACGTGCCGATCGAACTGGATTGGGCCGAGGGCGAGTTCTTCGAGTCGAGCAAGCTGTACATCATGTGCTCGACCCACGGCGCGGTCTACGTGCCGGAGACCGGCCTGTGCGCCGGCGGCCCGTGCAAGGGCGGCCGCCTGCGGCCGATCGCCGTGAGCGAACGCGACCAGCAGATCTTCTGGCGTCCCGACGACTATGTGCGCCCGGTGCGCGCCTGATAACCACTGACAAAGCAATCCATGAGCGACAACATCAGCGACAACAATAACGATCCGGTCCCGCCGTCACCACCGCCGGCGCCGCCGGCCAAGCCGGCCGTGGCCGTTTCCAACTGGGAGCGCGAGGTGCTGGAGAAGCTGGTGTTCGCCACGCTGAAGGAGCAAAAAGCGGCGCGCCGCTGGGGCATTTTCTTCAAGGCGCTGACCTTGCTGATCATCGTGGTGGCGCTGAGCGCCTACCTAGACATCAGCTGGACCGGCTCCGACGGCGAAACCCTGGGCCGCCACACCGCGCTGATCGAGGTCGAGGGCGCCATCGAATCGGAGGGCAGCGGTTCGGCCGCCGTGGTGATCCCGGCGCTGAACAAGGCATTCTCGGACAGTGGCTCGGTGGCGGTGGTGCTGCACATTAACAGCCCGGGCGGCAGCCCGGTGCAGGCCGGCATGATCGTCGACGAGATGGTGCGCCTGCGCAAAGGCTATCCGGCCAAGCCGCTGTACGTGGTGGTGGACGAGATCTGCGCCTCCGGCTGCTACTACATCGCCGCCGGCGCCGACCGCATCTATGTCAACAAGGCCAGCATCATCGGTTCGATCGGCGTGCTGATGGACGGCTTCGGCTTCACCGGCATCATGGAGAAGGTCGGCGTCGAGCGCCGCCTGCTGACGGCCGGCGAGAACAAGGGCTTCATGGATCCGTTCAGCCCGCTGACCGACAAGCACCGGCAGTACGCCCAGCTGATGCTCGATGAAATCCACCAGCAGTTCATCCATGTCGTGCGCAGCGGCCGCGGCAAGCGCCTGAAGGAAACGCCGGACATGTTCTCCGGCCTGTTCTGGACCGGCGCCAAGGCCATCGACATGGGCCTGGCCGACGCCTTCGGCACCGTCGACAGCGTCGCGCGCGACGTGGTCAAGGCCGAGGACATCGTCGACTACACCCAGCATGAAGGCTTGCCGGAGCGGGTGCTGAAGAAGTTCGGCGCGGCGATGGGCGCCGGCGCGATGAAATCGGCGGTCGACACGGTGAAACCAAGCATGCGCTAGCGCTAACAACACTGGCGTAGCGATAAACATTATCAATCCAGCTTTATTTCAGCTTGCATATCCGCAGTGGTGAACTATAGTGGTTTTGTAGTTCTTTCCAAGGGGGCCGATATAAACAGTTTATCTTGTTGTCAGCACGATCTTGATCCAGATTGATGGAACTACTCAACCGCATCATTGATGCGGACCAGAGAGAATTTCGATTCCTCGTCAGAGTCCTGTAATGGGGCTGAGAACAGCGGCGCAATGCCGCTGTTTTCTATCGCAGCGTCGCTTTGCGCAAAGCCGCCGCCGTCGAGCCAGGCGAGAAAATGGCGCTGCTGGTCGGCATGCCAGCGCGCCTGCGTGCTGGCCGGCGCGGCCGGCGTGTCGTTGTTGCGGTAGCGTGCCAGCGCCAGGTCGGTGCGGTGCATGGCGGCCTGGGCTTGCGCCGCTGGGTTAGCGATGGTTGACATGGTGGCTTCCTGCTGTGATTTCCTGCTGAGTTTCCTATTGCGTTAGGCGGATTCCTAATGCGGTTTCAGTCTATCAATACAATTTCATTGAGGCTTGATATGTATCAATAGGGAGCCATCCTGTAAAATCGCGGCCATGAGTAAATTATCCTTGGACCGCATCCTGCAATCGCAGGGTTTTGGCACCCGCAAATACTGCCGCTCGCTGATCGAAGATGGCGAAGTCAGTATCGGCGGCGTCGTGCACGACAATTACAAAGCCGGCATCGAGACCGATGGCCTGGTGCTGACCATCTTCGGCGACGAAGAGTGGGTCTACCGCCAACATCTGTATATCGCGCTGCATAAACCCGCCAATTTCGAGTGCTCGCGCAAGCCCAGCCATCATCCCGGCGTGCTGACCTTGTTGCCGGAGCAGTTCACCTGGCGCGAAGTGCAGCCGGTCGGACGGCTCGACCACGATACCACCGGCATGCTGCTGATGTCCGATGATGGACCATTTATCCATGCACAATCGTCGCCGAAGCGGCATGTGCCGAAAATTTACCAGGCCACCACGCAGGATCCGGTGAGCGATGAGCTGGTCGCGCAGCTGCTGGCCGGCGTGCAGTTGCACGACGAACCCGCGCCGCTGGCGGCGCAGACCTGCGTCAAGCGCGGCGAGCACCAGCTGGAAATCGTGCTGGAACAGGGCAAATACCACCAGGTCAAGCGCATGCTGGCGGCCGCCGGCAACCATTGCAGCGCCTTGCACCGCTCCGCGATCGGCACGCTGACGCTGGAATCGCTGGGCATCGCCGAAGGCGAATGGTGCTACCTGACGCCGGAACAGCTGGCCATGCTGGCGTCCGCATGAAACTCGCCACGCTGAAGGACGGCACCCGCGACGGCCAGCTGATGGTGGTGTCGCGCGATCTGAAGACGGCGCAGCTGGCCGACGGCGTGGCGCGCACGCTGCAGCGCGCGCTGGATGACTGGAGCTTCATCGCGCCGCAGCTGGAGCAGTTATATCAGGAACTGAACCAGGGCCGCGCCCGCCGCAGCTTCGATTTCGAGCCGGCCAACTGCATGGCGCCGCTGCCGCGCGCCTTCCAGTGGGCCGACGGCTCGGCCTACGTCAACCACGTCGAGCTGGTGCGCAAGGCGCGCGGTGCCGAGTTGCCGGCATCGTTCTGGGAAGATCCGCTGATGTACCAGGGCGGCAGCGACGATTTGCTCGGTCCGACCGACGATATCGCGCTGTTCCACGAGGAGTGGGGCATCGATTTCGAGGCGGAAGTGGCGGTGATCACCGACGACGTGCCGATGGGCGTGACGCCGGACCAAGCGCACCAGCGCATCCGCCTGCTGATGCTGGCCAACGATGTGTCGCTGCGCAACCTGATCCCCGACGAGCTGGCCAAGGGCTTTGGCTTCGTGCAGGCCAAGCCAGCCACCAGTTTTTCGCCGGTGGCGGTCACGCCCGACGAGCTGGGCGACGCCTGGAAGGGCGGCAAGGTGCACCTGCCGCTGCTGTCGACCTGGAACGACAAGCTGGTCGGCAAGCCGCAGGCGGGCGTGGACATGACCTTCAACTTCCCACAGCTGATCGCCCACCTGGCCAAGTCGCGCAACGTGCGCGCCGGTTCCATCGTCGGCTCGGGCACGGTGTCCAACAAGGACGCCAAGCGCGGCTATTCCTGCATCGCCGAGCAGCGCGCGCGGGAAATGATCGCCGACGGCGCGCCCGCCACGCCATTCATGGCCTTCGGCGACACCATCCGCATCGAGATGCTCAACGCCGACGGCAAGTCGGTGTTCGGCGCCATCGCGCAGGCGGTCAAGCAGGCCGAGGCCCGCAAAGTCTTCTGAGTTGCCGTGTGGAATGATGGATAAGGCGGTGAAATACCGCCGTATTCCAGCGATGGTCTTGCGCCGCCGCGCCGGATAATGGCAGGGTCGAGATTAACCCACGCAGCAGGCAGACCCCATGGCAGATGACAGCGACGCAGAAAAGACCGAACCGGCGTCAGCGAAGCGCCTCGAGCAGGCGCGCGAGGAAGGCGACGTTCCCCGGTCGCGGGAAGTGGCGACGTTTACCGTGCTGATGACCGCCGGCGCGGGGCTGTGGATGACCGGCGACGGGCTGGTGCGCCAGCTCAATTCGGCGCTGGTGTCCGGCCTGACCCTGGACCAGGAACAAATCTTCAATGCCGACGTGCTGATCAACCGCATCCTGACCGACGTGGTGCGGGTCATGGTCGCCTGCCTCCCGCTGGCGGTGGCGGTGATGGTGGTGGCGCTGGCGTCGCCGCTGCTGGTTGGCGGCTGGCTGTTCAGCAGCAAGGCCTTCATGCCGAAGTTCAGCAAGCTCAATCCCGTCAACGGCATTTCCAATATGTTTTCCACCAACGCGCTGGTCGAGCTGCTCAAGGCGGTCGGCAAGACGCTGCTGGTCGGTTTCGTGGCGTGGCTGGTGGTGCTCAAGTACAAGGATGCGGTGATCGGGCTGGCGCTGGAGCCGCTCAAGCTGGGCACCGTGCACCTGATCAACATGCTGGCCAGCGCCTTCCTGTTCATCGTCGGCGCGCTGGGGCTGATCGCCGGCATCGACGGTCCGTACCAGATGTGGCACTACGCTAACAAGCTGAAGATGACGCGCCAGGAGCTGATCCAGGAATCCAAGGAATCGGACGGCAATCCGCAGATCAAGGCCAAGATCCGCCAGCTGCAGCGCGAGATGGCCAAGCGCCGCATGATGGCCGACGTGCCGACCGCCGACGTGGTGGTCACCAACCCGACCCACTACGCGGTGGCGCTGAAATACGCCGACGGCATGCGCGGCGCGCCGAAGGTGGTGGCCAAGGGTACCGACGAGGTGGCGGCCAAGATCCGCGAGATCGCCAGGGAAAACAAGGTCACGATGCTGGAAGCGCCGGCGCTCGCCCGTGCGCTGCACCAGCACACCGAGATCGGCGACGAGATCCCGGAATCGCTGTACGCCGCGGTGGCCGAGGTGCTGGCATATGTGTTCCAGCTGCGCATGTTCAGCAAGGGCAGTGGCAACCGTCCAGAGATGCCGAAGAAACTCGATGTGCCGCGCGAGCTCGATCCGCTTGATCCGGCCTTCATCCCGAAACACGGCAACAAACCCGATACGAATAACGGAGCACCCGCATGAACGCCCTGAGCAACATCAAGCTGCCGCCCTGGCTGCAAGGCATCGCCAACTCGCCGAACAAGAGCAGCATCGCCGCGCCTATCCTGATCATCATGCTGCTGGCGATGATGGTGCTGCCGCTGCCGGCGTTTATCCTTGACATCTTCTTCAGCTTCAATATCGCGCTGGCGGTGATCGTGCTGCTGACCAGCCTGTACACGGTCAAGCCGCTGGACTTCATGGCCTTCCCGACCATCCTGCTGGTGTCGACCATGCTGCGCCTGTCGCTGAACGTGGCGTCGACCCGCGTGGTGCTGACCGAGGGCCACACCGGCGCCGACGCGGCCGGTAAGGTGATCGAGGCCTTCGGCCACTTCCTGATCGGCGGTAACTACACGGTCGGTATCGTGGTGTTCATTATTTTGACGATCATTAACTTCACCGTGGTCACCAAGGGTGCGGGCCGTATCGCCGAGGTGGGCGCGCGCTTCGCCCTGGACGCGATGCCGGGCAAGCAGATGGCGATCGATGCGGACCTCAACGCCGGCCTGATCGGCGAGGACGTGGCGCGCAAGCGCCGCAGCGAAGTGGCGCAGGAAGCGGAATTCTACGGCGCCATGGACGGTGCGAGTAAGTATGTGCGCGGCGATGCCGTGGCCGGCATCCTGGTTACCGTGATCAACGTGGTCGGCGGCCTGATGGTCGGCCTGCTGCAGCACGACATGGGCTTCGCCGACGCGCTGAAGAACTACACGCTGCTGGCCATCGGTGACGGCCTGGTGGCGCAGATCCCGTCGCTGATCATCTCGACCGCCGCCGGTATCGTGGTGTCGCGCGTAGCCAGCGACCAGGACATCGGCACCCAGGTGGTGGGCCAGTTGTTCGCCAAGCCGCAGGTGCTGTACATCACCGGCGCCATCATCGGCGGCATGGGCCTGATTCCCGGCATGCCCAACCTGGTGTTCCTGCTGCTGGGCGGAACGCTGGTCGGCTCCGGCTACCTGATCTCCAAGCGCGCCGTGACCAAGGTGGCGGCGGAGGCTGCCGCTGCGGAGGCGGCGGCGCCGGCCACGGCGGCCGCGGCCGAGCAGGAAGAGGCCAGCTGGCAGGACATCATGCCGGTCGATACGCTGGGCCTGGAAGTGGGCTACCGCCTGATTCCGCTGGTCGACAAGACCCAGGGCGGCGAACTGCTCAAGCGCATCAAGGGCATCCGCAAGAAGTTCGCGCAGGAGGTCGGTTTCCTGGCGCCGCCGGTGCACATCCGCGACAACCTGGAGCTCAAGCCGTCGGCCTACCGCATCGCGCTCAAGGGCGTGGAGGTCGGCGCCGGCGAAGCGTTCAACGGCCAGTTCCTGGCGATCAATCCGGGCATGGCCAGCGGTACGCTGCCGGGCCTGGTGACCAGCGATCCCGCCTTCGGCCTGCCGGCGACCTGGATCGACGCTTCGCTGCGCGACCAGGCGCAGGGCATGGGCTATACGGTGGTCGACGCCGGCACGGTGGTGGCGACGCACTTGAACCATTTGATCACCACCCACGCTGCCGAGCTGCTGGGTCGCGCCGAGGTGCAGGCTTTGCTGGATCACCTTGGCAAGGATGCGCCCAAGCTGGTGGAGGATCTTGTGCCGAAGATGGTGTCGCTGTCGACCTTGCAGAAGGTGTTGCAGAACCTGTTGGCGGAAGGCGTGCATATCCGCGATATGCGTTCGATCATCGAGGCCTTGTCCGAGCATGCGGTGCATACGCAGGATCCGGGCGACCTGACGGCGCTGGTGCGCATCGCGCTGGGCCGGGCGATCGTGCAGCAGCTGTTCCCCGGCGCCGGTGAGTTGTCGGTGATGACGTTGGATAATCGCCTGGAGCGCTTGCTGATGCAGGCGCTGGCGGCAAGCGGTCCGGACGGCGCGGGCATCGAGCCGGGCCTGGCCGACACCATCGCGCAGCAGGCGGCTTCTGCGGCGCAGCAGCAGGAGGCGTTGGGGCTGACGCCGGTGCTGCTGGTGCCGGGTCCGTTGCGGGCTTTGCTGTCGCGCTTCCTGCGCCGCGCCTTGCCGCAGTTGAAGGTGTTGTCGCATGCGGAGATTCCGGAGACCAAAACCATCCGCGTGACGGCGCTGGTGGGGCAGCAGCCGGCCTAAGTTTGCGCTGGTCGCAGTCGCGCCGATGCGGGCGGCCTAGACTGCCTGCATGGATAGCGACGATTACGATACGCCGTGGAAGGAAGTGGTCACGCACCACTTCCCGGAATTCATGGCCTTCTATTTCCCTTTGGCGCATGCAGCGATCGACTGGTCGCGTCCGCACGCTTTTCTCGACCAGGAATTCGCCGCGCTGAGTCGTGACGCTGAGCTGGGCAAGCGGCTGCTCGACAAGCTGGTCAGCGTGTTCACGCATGACGGCGGCGAGCGGTGGTTGCTGTTGCACCTGGAAATGCAGGGACGGCATGATCGCGATTTCGCCGAGCGCATGTTCGTCTACAACTATCGCGTCTATGACCGCTACCGAAGGCCGGTCGCCAGCCTGGCGCTGCTGACCGATGACAGCAGAAGTTGGCGGCCGTCGTCGTTTGGCTACCGTTTGCTTGGCTGCCGGATGGGGATCGATTTTCCGGTCGTGAAGCTGGTCGATTTCGCCGATAGCATCGAAGCATTGGAGGCGAACGCGAATCCTTTTGCTTTGGTGACGCTTGCCCATTTGCTGGCGCGGCAAACCAAGGGGCAAGCGCATCGCCGGCGCGTCGCCAAGTGGAAGCTTACAAGGCTGTTGTACGAGCGTGATTGGAGTCGGCAGCGTATCATCGATTTGTACCGCGTGATCGACTGGATCATGCGCTTGCCGAGCGGGCTCGACAAGCGTTTGCGGGAAGGAATTCTACAATTGGAAAGGAGGCGCACCATGACCTACTTGTCATCGATAGAACGAATCGGCATGGAAATCGGCATGAAAAAAGGCATGGCGGAAGGTAAAGAGATAGGTATTCAGCAGGGCTTGCAGCAAGGCATAGAGGAAGGTCGAGAGCAAGGCATAGAGCAAGGCAGGGAGATCGGACTGCAGCAAGGCCAGGCAAAATTGCTGATTGCGCTGATAACGAAACGCTTCGGCGCCATCGGTCTCGACACGCAGCTCAAATTGGCTGCGGCAAATCCCGAGCAGCTGATCGCTTGGGCGCAAAATTTTGTCGATGCCGGCACGCTCGACGAGGTTTTTCAGAATAAATAGCCGTCCCGGCCGCGATGGCGAAATGCGGGACATTTGCCCCCCTGTTCAGCGGATCGTTTCCAGAGTGCATCGTCAATAATGACACTGTCGGAGTAAAGGGCGTCTCATCCGGAAGACGCGCTGCCCGATTTAGCCTCTTGAGAGTCGGCCATGAACGTGAAAAAATTTACCGCCCCTACCTCCCGCGAAGCGCTGCGCAAAGTGCGCGAATCGCTCGGCCCGGACGCCGTGATCCTGTCCAACCGCCAGATCGATGGCGGCGTCGAGATTCTCGCGCTGGCCAACGATGATGCCGCCTCGCTGGCCATGCCGGCTCCCCATTCGCCGATGGCCGACCCGGCCCCGTCGCTCGACCTGAACACCGCCTTGCCTAGCCACCACAGCCGCGCCGATGCGCGCATGGAGCCGCGCATGGAACCGAACTTCCCCAGCCCGACTCCGGCCCGCCCGCCAGCCAGCCAGCAATTCGAACCCTCCCTGCCAGCGCAACCGGTGCGCCGCGTGGTGGCCTCGAATGCGTCGTTCGCCAGCGCCACCCGCGCCGCGGCAGCGCCTGCGCCAGCGCCAGCTCCCGCGCCAGCCAAGGCCGGCATCGACGCCGAGCAGGTCGCCGCGATGGTGGCCGCCGCCGTCGACAGCGCCAAGCAGACCGCCGCCGCCGAGATGAGCGGCATGATGAATGAAATCCGCGCCATGCGCGGCATGATGGAAACCCAGCTGGCCGAAATCTCGTGGGGCGCGACCCAGGCGCGCGAACCGCAGAAAGCGGCCGTGCTGCGCGAGATGCTGGCCGCCGGCTTCTCGGCCAGCCTGGCGCGCTACCTGCTCGACAAGATGCCGGCCGGCCGCGACGCCGCCGACAGCCTGCGCTGGATTAAGAGCGTGCTGACCCGCAACCTGTCGGCCATGGCCAACGAGGATGCGCTGATCGACCAGGGCGGCGTGTTCGCGCTGGTCGGCCCGACCGGCGTCGGCAAGACCACCAGCACCGCCAAGCTGGCCGCGCGCTGCGTGATGCGCCACGGCCCGGACAAGCTGGCCCTGATCACCACCGACGCCTACCGTATCGGCGCCCACGAACAGCTGCGCATCTACGGCAAGATCCTTGGCGTGATGGTGCACTCGGTCAAGGACGAAGCCGACCTGCGCATCGCCCTTAAGGAACTGAAGAACAAGCACACCGTGCTGATCGACACCGTCGGCGTCAGCCAGCGCGACCAGATGGTCACCGAGCAGGTCTCGATGCTGCAGGGCGCCGGTTCCGACGTCAAGCGCCTGCTGTGCCTGAATGCTACCGCCACCCAGGAAACCCTGAACGAAGTGGTGCGCGCCTACCAAGGCAGCGGCCTGGCCGGCTGCATCATGACCAAGCTGGACGAGGCCGCCGCGATCGGCAACGTGCTCGACGTGGTGATCCGCCAGAAGCTCAACCTGTTCTACGTCTCCAACGGCCAGCGCGTGCCGGAAGACCTGCACCTGGCCGATCCGGCCTACCTGATCGACCGCGCTTTCAAATTGAAACGCGATGTGGCGGGCACCCAGTTCCTCGACGCGGAGCTGCCTCTGCTGATGAGCAACAGCAACGGCATGCGCGAGGTGCACCTTGGCTAATTTCGATTTCGACCAGGCGGAGGGACTGCGCCGCATGCTGGCGGGGCCGCAGCCCCGCATCGTCACCTTCCTGTCGGCCACGCCGCAGGACGACAAAGGCTCCATGCTGGTCAACCTGGGCGCCTCGCTGGCGCGCGCCGGCAACGACGTGCTGATCGTCGACGCCTGCGCCAGCGCCCACGGCGTCGCCTCGCGGCTCGGCGTCGATGGCGGCGCCAGCCTGCTGGACGTGGCGCGCCAGGAGTGCGCCTTGAACCAGGTCATCCACCAGGTGCCGCAGGGCTTCGCTGTGGCGTCGATGACACGCGGCGCGGCGCGCGGCGGCCCGGACGAAACGCGCCGCCTGGCCAAGGCCTTCGACGTGCTGGTCAAGCAGACCGGCGTGGTCATCGTCGACGGCGAATTCGACGGCGAGGCTTTCCCGGTGCCGGTCATGTCCAGTTCCGAGATCGTGGTGCAGGTGTCCAACAGCGCCACCTCGATCAAGGCCGCCTACAGCATGATCAAGCGGCTGAACCAGGAGCTGGGCCGCCGCCCGTTCGGAATTGTGGTCACCGGGGCTTCCGAATCGGAAGCAAAGGTGGTATACGATAATATGGCACAGGCGGCCAGCCGCTATCTGGCCGTCAACCTGGTTTCGATGGGGTCGGTGCCGGCGGACGAGTACCTGCAACGTGCCGCGCGCTTGGGGCGCGCGGTGGTCGATGCGTTTCCGCTGGCCGGGGCTTCGGTCGCGTTCCGTCAACTGGCGGGGCGCTTCGCGCTGGCCGGCTCGCCATCTTTCCAAACGGGGAGCGGCAACCATTTTCGCGTTTAAATAAAATAAATATACATGTACACGGCCAAGGGTAAAACGGAAAAGGACGCTCTGCTGACCACGCACATGCCGTTGGTGAAGCGCCTCGCCCATCATATGAAGGCCAAGCTGCCGCCCAGCGTCGAAGTCGACGATCTGGTGCAGGCCGGAATGATCGGCCTGCTCGACGCCATCAGCCGTTACGAGGAAACCCACGGCGCCCAGTTCGAGACGTATGCGGTGCTGCGCATCCGCGGCGCCATGCTCGACGAACTGCGCAACAGCGACTGGCTGCCGCGCTCGATGCGCCAGAACATGCGCAAGATCGAGACCGCGATGACGACGCTGCAGCAGCGCCTGGGCCACCCGCCGAGCGAGTCGGAAGTGGCCAAGCTGCTCAAGCTGTCGCTGGCCGACTACCAGGAAATGCTGGCCGACGGCGGCGGCCACCAGCTGGTCTACTACGAGGATTTCCACGACGACGACGGCAACGACAGCTTCCTCGACCGCTACGCCTCGGACGACGACGCCGACCCGCTGCGCTCGCTGCTGGACGGCGACTTCCGCCAGGCCGTGATCGACGCCATCGACATGCTGCCGCCGCGCGAGAAGATCCTGATGGGGCTGTACTACGAAGAGGAGCTTAACTTGAAAGAAATCGGCGCCGTGATGGGCGTATCGGAATCGCGCGTATCGCAATTGCATACGCAGGCCGTGGCGCGTTTGCGCGCCTCACTTCGGGAGCGGTCTTGGACTGGGCCAGCGTAGCGGGACTGCTGCTGGCGCTGGCCGGCGTCGTCATCGGGCAGACGCTCGAAGGCGGCAAGATCGGCGCGCTGCTGCAGCCGGCCGCGTTCGCCATCGTGGTGATCGGCACCTTCGGCGCGGTGCTGCTGCAGACCCGCTTCAAGACCTTCGTGCGCGGCGTGCGCATGCTGCGGCTGGTGTTCGCGCCGCCGGCCGACACCCGCGCCGCGCTGGCGCGCGACATCAACGCCTGGAACCTGGCGGCGCGCCGCGACGGCCTGCTGTCGCTGGAGCGCTACATGCTCGCCTCCAAGGACAAGTTCAACACCAAGGGCCTGCGCCTGATCGTCGACGGCATCAACCCCGACAAGCTGCGCCAGCTGCTCGACACCGAAATCACCGCCTATGAAACGGAAGAGCGCCAGGCGGTGCGGATCTGGGAATCGGCGGCCGGCTATTCGCCCACCATCGGCATCCTCGGCGCGGTGCTGGGCCTGATCCACGTGATGGAAAACCTGACCGACCCCAGCAAGCTCGGTTCCGGCATCGCCGTGGCGTTCGTGTCGACGATCTATGGCGTCGGCCTGGCCAACCTGCTGTTCTACCCGATCGCCAACAAGCTCAAGGCGATCGTCACGCAGGCGGTGCACCAGCAGGAAATCGCCGCCGCCGTGTTCTACGACATCGCCACCGGCGACCACACGCGCGTCATCGACGAGCGCATCGCCACGCTGCTGCGGGAGCACTGACATGCAGCAGCGGCGCGCGCGCAGGAAGTTCGACGACGAGCCCGAGAACCACGAGCGATGGCTGATCTCCTACGCCGACTTCATCACGCTGCTGTTCGCCTTCTTCGTCGTGATGTACGCGATCTCCTCCGTCAATATCGGAAAATACAAAGTCTTTTCCGACGCGCTCGGCGACGCCTTCGGCGGCGCGGGCGCGGCGCCGGTGATTAACACCCAGGTGCAGAACCTGCCCATCCCCAATCCCGGACTGAAGCGCCGCACGGAAATGCTGCGCAAGGAAAAGGAGCATATGACCAAGCTGGCGCAGGACTTGTTGTCGACGCTGGCGCCGCTGGTCAAGGAGGGCAAGGTGCGGGTGACGCAGAACAGCCGCGGCGTCAGCGTCGAGATCAACGCCTCGGTGCTGTTCGATCCGGGCGACGCGCGCCTGACCAATGAATCGACCGAGGCCTTGCGCGCGGTGGCCGGCCTGCTCAAGGCGGACAGCCACAACGTGCAGGTCGAGGGCCATACCGACAACCAGCCGATCAAGAATCCGCACTTCCCGTCCAACTGGGAGTTATCGGCGGTGCGCGCCAGCAGCGTGGTGCGGCTGTTCATCGACGCCGGCGTGGCGCCGGGCCGGCTGAGCGCGGTGGGCTTCAGCGCCAACGTGCCGGTCGCCCCCAACGACACGCCGCAGGGCCGCGCGCGCAACCGCCGCGTGGCGGTGACGATCCTGTCGGGCATACCGGAAACGGTGACCGAAATTCCAACGCAATAAGAGTGAGCCGGGCGGTAACCCGGTGAGGCAGGGTCAGACCCCGTACGGGGTCTGACCCTTGTGTGCCGCCGTGCGGGGTGAGTGCGGGCGCTGGCGTCAGCCGGCCAGGAAGCCGCGGCTGCGCGGCAGGGTGGTGGACATGCCGCCGGGGCCGTAGAAGCTGTTCTGCGCCGCGCCTGGCGGACGCAAGGCTTGCAGTGCGCCCTGGGTATGGCTCATCTGCTTGTTGATCAGCATGCCGTTGATGCGGTTGAGTTCCTTGGCCTGGCGGCTGTGGTCCAGCAAGGCTTGCCACAGGGCCGCCGCTTCTTCACGGGCGGCGCCGCTGGCGGCGATCCAGGCGTCCATGCCCGCTTCCTGCGCCGGGAAGCCCGACTTGCCCAGCGCCCGGTGGCGCTGCGCCGACAACAAGGTCATCTGCGTGACCAGCGCGGTCTTGCGCGTCGTGACGGCCGGCAGGTTTTCGATTTCCGCCGACACCAGCAAGCGCTGCTCCTGCTTGAGCACGTCCAGCAGGGCGGACATGATGTGCTCTTCTTCGCGCAGACTGTTCAGCGGGGTGGCGGTGGTCATGACATTCCTATCGTTTTCTTGAGTGCAGCAGATCCTTGACCGTATCGAGCAAGCCATCCGCCACTTTTTCCGAGTTGACCTGGAACTGGCCGTCGGCAATCGCCAGCTTGATGCGCTCGACTTTCTTGGTGTCGAACACCGCGTTGGCGCCGCCGGCCGAACTGGCCGCCAATGCCTGGCCTTGCGGCGACAGGCGCACATTGTCCGGCGCTACGCTGGTCGCCGCCGTTTCCGCCGCCTTGTCCGCGCCGCGCGCGGTGGAGGTGCTGGTCGCGGGCGTCGACGGCAAGCCGGTCGTGCTCTTCAATGTATCGTTGATTTTCACAGCATTTCCTTCTCTGGTTGGAGTACGAAACTCCGGGATCTGAGTTGGTAACGGCGGCGCGGCGGTAAACTTTAGCCGCCCCCGTGCACAATCACGATCCCCGGCGTTTCGTCAGAACGCCACCTCCACCAGTCCGCCCGTCTTGGCGATGCCGGTGATTTGTTGCCCACCGGAAGTTTTAACCTGGACCACCTGGCCATCGCCGGCCGAAGCCATGGCGCGCGCCTCCGACGAGACGCTGAAGCCGTTGCCGCTCGAGACCAGCCGCACCAGCTGGCCGGACTGCACCACCGGCTTGCTGCGCAGCGTGTCCAGCCGCAGGGGAGTACCCGGCGGCAACGACACATTGGCGCTGCGGCCAATCACCTGGCTGGCGTCGGTGGCTATGCCGGCAGGCAACATTGTCAGATCGCCCTTGAGCGTGACCAGCTGGCCGGCGTCGATCGCCTGACCCTGCACCAGCGGCGCCGCGCTGGCGATGTAATCGCCCATCACGGTGACGCTGGCTTGAATATATACCGTCCAGACCGCCGGTGTCGCACAACGCACGCCGACCGTGGTCTTGCCCCAGGCGCGCGCGCCCGGCATGAAGAAAGCTTGCGGATCGGGGCAGGCGGCCAGCTGCATGCGCGGATCGATGGCGCCCACGGTGACTGTGACCTGGCCCGGCAGGCCGGCCGTCTGCACCTGCAGGAACTGCTCGACGCTGCGCTTGATGGCGGCGACGTCCTGGCGGGCGTTGGTGGCGGTTTGGGCGCTGGCGCTGGCGGCGGCGACGGTCAGCAGCGCGGCGCTAAGTAGACGTGATTTCATGGCGTAGGTTTCCCCTTCAATGCTGCCATCATAGTCTGGCGGCCTGGACTTGAAGCGGCGAATAGCGCCGAAAAGCCATTCCTTCTCAATCGATGGTTCCACCAATCAACTCCGTATCATCGATCCTGTCATAACAAGTTCGTCCAGTGATTGGGCGGCGAATGGGAGCATGTCATGCTTGGGAAACTCGACGATTACCTGCGCTTCAACGAAACCGCCCTCGGCCTGCGCGAGAAGCGGCAGAGCGTCATCGCCTCGAACATCGCCAACGGCGACACGCCCAACTACAAGGCCCGCGACATCGATTTCTCCAGCGCGCTGAAGAGCGCGCTCGATAAAGCCAGCCCGAACGCGCCGGCCAGCCTGAAGACCACCGCCGCACAGCATTACCCCAACCCTCCGCAAGACGGCGGCACCATGGCCGACGGCACGCCGCTGCTGTACCGCGGCGTGGTGCAGGGCGCGGTCGACGGCAACACGGTCGACATGGACGTCGAGCGCAACCAGTTCGCCGACAACGCGATCCGCTACGAGGCCGGCATCACCGCCATCAACGCACAGATCAAGGCCATGATGGCGGCGATCCAGGGAGGTACCTGATCATGTCTTTGTTTAATATTTTCAATGTTTCCGGCTCGGCCATGAGCGCCCAGGCGCAGCGCCTCAACGTGGTGGCGTCCAACCTGGCCAATGCCGACAGCGCCACCAGCGCCAGCGGCGAGGCCTACCGCGCGCGCCAGGTGGTGTTCGAGGCGCAGACGCCGACCTCCGGCGGCGCCGCCACCGGCGTGCGCGTCAAGCAGGTGGTCGAGGACCAGTCGCCGATGAAGCAGATGTACGACCCGAAGCACCCGATGGCCGACGACAAGGGCTATGTGACCATGCCCAACGTCAACGTCGTCGACGAGATGGTCAACATGCTGTCGGCCTCGCGCTCCTACCAGACCAACGTCGAAACCATGAACGCGGCCAAGACGCTGCTGTTGAAAACCCTGACCATCGGTCAGACCTAACAAGAGGTCCGCAACATGACTCAATTATCCGGCAACGTGATCGATACCCCGGCGGTCGTCAACACCGTCCCGACCACCACCAAGACCGCCACCGACAGCGTGCAGGCGGACCAGGACAAGTTCATGAAGCTGCTGATCACGCAGCTGCAGAACCAGGATCCGCTGAACCCGATGGACAACGCCGCCATGACCAGCCAGCTGGCGCAGCTGTCGACCGTGACCGGCATCAACAAGGTCAACGCCACGCTGGAATCGCTGCGCGCCGACCAGGCCGACAGCGCGGCCATGGGCGCGCTCAACCTGATCGGCAAGGGCGTGCTGGTGGCGGGCGCGGGGCTCAAGCTCAGCAGCAGCACCGACAAGGATGGCAAGACCACCAGCAGCAGCGTGTTCGGGGTCGACCTGGCGTCGGCCGCCAGCACGGTCGATGTCGCCATCGTCGACAAGGGCGGCAAGGTGGTGCGCAACATGGCGCTGCCGGCGAACGCCCAGGTCGGCACCTACCCGATCACCTGGGACGGCACCATGGACGACGGCACCACCGTGGCGCCGGCCGGCGACTACACCATCAAGGTCACCGCCAAGAGCAACGGCAAGGTGTTGACCGACGCCACGCCGCTGCAGCTGGCCGGCGTGGCCAGCGTCTCGACCGGGAGCGGCGGCGTCAAGCTCAACACCACGCTCGGCCCGATCACGCTGGCCGAGGTCAAGGAAGTGCTGTAAGTCTTTATTCATACGTCATTACACCTAAGCATAGGGGAATACCATGTTCCAACAAGGACTGAGCGGTCTGAACGCCGCATCCAAATCGCTGGACGTCATCGGCAACAACATCGCCAACGCCAGCACGGTGGGGTTCAAGGCGTCGCAGGCGCAGTTCGCCGACCTGTACGCCAACTCGCTCAACGGCGTGTCGGGCAACAACCCGGGCATCGGTGTGACGACGGCCAAGCTGGCGCAGCAGTTCAGTCAGGGCAATATCGAGAGCAGCAACAACCCGCTGGACGTATCGATCAACGGCGGCGGCTTCTTCCGCATGGTGGTCAACGGCGCGGTGCAGTACACCCGCAACGGCCAGTTCCACGAAGATGAAAACCACACGCTGGTCAACGCCCAGGGCGCCCAGCTGACCGGCTACCTGACCAACTCGGCCGGCCAGGTGCTGTTGGGCGCGCCGGTGCCGCTGACCCTGGACAAGTCCGACCTGAAGCCGGTGCAGACCACCACCGCCGACTTCAAGCTGAACCTGAGCTCGGCATCGAAAGTGCCGGCCACGATTCCGTTCGACGCCAACGACCCGACCAGCTACAACAAGCAGACCCAGGTGCCGGTGTACGACAGCCTGGGCACCCCGCACACGATGACGACCTACTACGTCAAGACCGCCGCCAACACTTGGGACGTGTACGCCGCCGCCGACAACAAGGAAATCATCTCCGCCAGCGTGTATGCCTCCGTCAACGCCGATCCGGGCGCGACCGATGCGCTCAAGGTCTACAACGACGCGGTGCGCGCCACGCCGCCGGATACGGCGGCGATCGGCGCCGCCGCGCTGGCCTATGCGCAGGCCGCTCACGATGCGATGCTCACCGCCGCCAACACGGCGCCGGCCGCCGCCACGCCGGAACAGCTGGCCGCGCTGGACGCCGCACTGGTCGCGCTGGACCCGGGCAGCAGCGGCGTCATCACCGGCAAGACGCCGGACGACATCAACGCCAGGCTGGCGGCCGCGTTCACCGTGCCCGCGGTCAAGGCCGGCACCCTGCTGTTCGACAAGAGCGGCAACCTGGACGAGCAGGCGATGGCGCTGGCGGACCCACCGCAGACGCTGCCGTTCAAGATCGCGCTGCCGATCTTCCCCGACACCGGCGCCGAAGGCCCGATGATGGTCGATGGCACGTTCAGCAAGACCACCCAGTACGGCAGCGTCACCAACGACCTCGGCTCCACCGCCGACGGCTACACGGCCGGCTCGTGGCAGCGTTACTCGATCGACGAGAACGGCGTCATCATGGGCCAGTACAGCAACGGCAAGTCGCGCGCCATGGGGCAGTTCGCCATGGCCAACTTCGCCAGCGTCGACGGCCTGACCCCGCTGGGCAACAATGCCTGGGCGGAAAGCTCGGCCTCGGGCACGCCTATCATCGGCGTGCCGAACGCCGGCTCGATGGGCAAGCTGCGCGCCAGCTCGGTGGAAACCTCGAACACCGATTTGACGGCCGAACTGGTCAACATGATCACCGCGCAGCGGGTCTACCAGGCCAATGCGCAGACCATCAAGACCGAGGATTCGATCCTGCAGACGCTGGTGAACCTGCGTTAATCGGGTAGATCATGGACCGCCTCGTCTACACCGCGATGACCGGTGCCCGCCACGTGATGGAGCAGCAAGCCACCGTGGCGAACAACCTGTCCAACGCCACCACCACCGGCTTCCGCGCCCAGCTCGATTCGTTCCGCGCGGTGCCGGTGGTGTCGGAAGGCTTGCCGACGCGCGCCTTCGTGGTCGATTCGACGGTCGGCGCCGACATGCGCGCCGGCCCGATCCAGACCACCGGCAACCCGCTCGACATCGCCGTGCGCGACCAGGGCTGGATCGCGGTGCAGTCGGCCGACGGCTCCGAGGCCTACACCCGCAACGGCAACCTGAAGGTGGGCGTCAACGGCCTGCTGCAAAACAGCAGCGGCCAGGTGATCCAGGGGGAGGGCGGCCCGATCGCCATCCCGCCCGACACCAAGGTGACCATCGCCGGCGACGGCACCGTCAGCACCATCTCGACCGACTACATGCCGGGCCCGTCGAACGTGCTGGGGCGTATCAAGCTGGTCAACCCCGACCCCAAGGGCCTGGTGCGCGGCGACGACGGCCTGTTCCGCCAGAGCAGCGGCCAGCCGGCCGAGAACGACCCGCTGGTGCGCGTGGTCGACGGCGCGGTGGAGGGCAGCAACGTCAATCCGGTCGACTCCATGGTCAACATGATCAGCCTGGCAAGGCAGTTCGAAATGCAAATGAGCCTGATGAAGAACGCCGAGAATAACGCCGCAAAAGCCACCCAGATCCTCGCTTTGAGTTGATCCCCTCTCCCGCATAATGGTTGCGTGGGATGAGTAGCTGTCGCTCCGGCAGCCTCATCCAGGCAACGGGAGAAGGAAAATGATACGTTCACTTTGGATCGCCAAGACCGGCATGGAGGCGCAGCAGACGCAGATGGACGTCACGTCCAATAATCTGGCCAACGTCAGCACCAACGGCTTCAAGAAGTCGCGCGCCGTGTTCGAGGATTTGCTGTACCAGAACATCCGCCAGCCGGGCGGGCAATCGTCGCAGCAGACCAACCTGCCGTCGGGCATGCAGCTCGGCACAGGCGTGCGTCCGGTCGCCATCGAGCGCGTGTTCACCCAGGGCAATCCGCAATCGACCGGCAACGACAAGGACCTGATGGTCAATGGCAACGGCTTCTTCAACGTGCTGCTGCCGGATGGTTCGACCGCCTACACCCGCGACGGCTCCTTCCAGCGCGACAACAACGGCCAGATGGTCACCTCCAGCGGCTTCGTGCTGCAGCCGGCCATCACCATCCCGATCACCGCGCAATCGATCACCGTCGGCCGCGACGGCACCGTCTCGGTGACGCTGCCGGGCCAGATCGCGCCGCAGCAGATCGGCAGCCTGCAGCTGACCACCTTCATCAACCCGACCGGGCTGGAATCGAAGGGCGAGAACCTGTACGTGGAAACCGGCGCCTCCGGCAACCCGCAGGCCAACACGCCGGGCACCAACGGCACCGGCACCATCATGCAGGGCTATGTGGAAACCTCGAACGTCAGCGTGGTCGAGGAGATGGTCAATATGATCCAGACCCAGCGCGCCTACGAAATCAATTCCAAAGCCATCACCACCTCCGACCAGATGCTGCAGAAACTGTCGCAGATGTAAGGGAGCAGATCATGAAACTTGCCACCACCATTGTCGCCTCCGCCTTGATCCTGAGCGGCTGCATGAGCACCCCGACCTCGATCGTCACCATGCCGATGAGCGCGCGTCCGCTGACGTCGGAGCAGCTGCAGGCCGCGCCGAGCAACGGCGCCATCTACCAGGCCTCGGCCTACCGTCCGGTGTTCGAAGACCGCCGCGCGCGCCACATCGGCGACGTGCTGACGCTGGTCATCACCGAACGCACCAGCGCCAACAAGACCGGCGCCAGCTCGGGCAACAAGAAGGGCAGCGTCAGCGTCGCGCTGCCGAAGCCGCTGCAATCGACCTTCGGCAACCCGCTGGGCGTCAGCAACGACAGCTCCTTCGCCGACGGCGACAACCAGTCGGCCAGCAACGCCTTCACCGGCACCATGGGCATCACCGTGGTCGAGGTGCTGGGCAACGGCAACCTGATCGTGGCCGGCGAGAAGCAGGTCGGCATGAACAAGGGCGTCGAGTACATCCGCTTCTCCGGCATGATCAATCCGGACAGCATCGTCAACGGCAACACCGTATCGTCGACCGCCGTGGCCGACGCCCGCGTCGAATACCGCACCAGCAGCCAGATCGACCGCGCCGAAGTGGCGTCGATGGCGTCGCGCTTCTTCCAGAGCCTGCTGCCATTCTGAGGCCCATGATGAACCGCACCCTCCACCTGATTTCCCGCTTGGCGCTGTTGACGGCGGCGCTGGCGGGCCTGGCGCTGCCGGCCGCGCCGGTCCACGCCGAGCGCCTGCGCGACCTGGCCAGCATCGCCGGCGTGCGGCACAACCAATTGATCGGCTACGGCCTGGTCGTCGGCCTCGACGGCAGCGGCGACCAGACCACGCAGACCCCGTTCACCGTGCAGAGCGTGGTGTCGATGCTGCAGCAGCTGGGCGTTAACCTGCCGCAGGGCACGCAGCTGCAACTGAAAAATGTCGCCGCCGTGATGGTGACGGCCTCGCTGCCGCCGTTCGCGCAGCCGGGCCAGACGCTCGACATCACCGTCTCGTCGATGGGCAACGCCAAGAGCCTGCGCGGCGGCACCTTGCTGATGACGCCTTTGAAGGGCGCCGACGGCCAGGTCTACGGCATGGCCCAGGGCAATGTGCTGGTCGGCGGCGTCGGCGTGCAGGCCGGCGGCGGCGGTGGCGGCGGCAGCTCGCTGACCGTCAACCACCTCAGCGTCGGCAAGATTTCCGGCGGCGCCACCGTCGAGCGCGCGGTCGCTTCGGCGCTGGGCGAAAACAATATCATCAAGCTGGAATTGAACACCGCCGACTTCGCCACCGCCAGCCGCGTGGTCGAGGCCATCAACGACAAGTACGGCGCCGGTATCGCCTATGCGCTCGACAGCCGCGTCATCCGCGTGCAGGCGCCGAGCAGCAGCGACCAGCGCGTGTCCTTCATCGGCACCTTGCAGGACATGAACGTCAACCCGGCCGAGCAGCCGGCCAAGGTCATCATGAACGCGCGCACCGGGTCGGTGGTGATGAACCGCGCCGTCACGCTCGATACTTGCGCGATTTCGCACGGCAACCTGTCGGTGTCGGTAAACGCCGACACCCAGGTCAGCCAGCCCAATCCGCTGTCGGGCGGACGCACCGTGGTCACGCAAAATCCGCAGGTCGGCATCAAGGCCGACAGCGGCAAGGTGATGCTGGTCAAGGGCGGCGCCTCGCTGGCCGACGTGGTCAAGGCGCTCAACGCCATCGGCGCCACGCCGCAGGATCTGCTGTCGATCCTGCAGGCGATGAAGGCCGCCGGCTCGCTGCGCGCCGAGCTGGAAATCATTTAAACGGATGCCATCATGACCAGTCCAACCTCCACCAACAACGACCTGAGCGGCAAGTTCGCGCTCGACGTCAAGGACATGGGCAGCCTCAGGCAGTCGGCCCGCGCCGGCAGCCCGGAGGCGCTGAAGACGGCCGCGACCCAGTTCGAGGCGATGTTCGTCAACATGATGATGAAGAGCATGCGCGACGCCACGCCACAGGACGGCATGATGGACAGCCAGCAGACCAAGACCTTCACCACCATGCTGGACCAGCAGACCAGCCAGAACATCGCCAAGAAGGGCATCGGCCTGTCGGACATGCTGATCCGCCAGCTGTCCAAGACCACCGACAACCAGGCGCTGGCTATCGGCGGCGACGCCAACGCCAATGCCAACGACGGCAACTTCGGCGGCGTGGCCAGCCTGATGGACGCCAAGCTGCAGCGCGCCATCGCGGCGGCCGGCGGCAGCGGCACGGACACCGCCGTGACGCTGGTCGGCAACGGCGCCAGCGTCAACAAGGGTTCGCAGGCGCCGCACGTGCGCAGCTTCCAGGAAAAACTCGGCGCCCATGCCGAGGAGGCCAGCCGCGCCACCGGCATCCCGGCCAAGTTCATGCTGGGCCAGGCGGCGCTGGAGAGCGGCTGGGGCAAGCGCGAGATCAAGGGCCGCGACGGCACCAACAGCAACAACCTGTTCGGCATCAAGGCCAGCCCGGACTGGAAGGGCAAGGTGGTCGAGGCCACCACCACCGAATACGTCAACGGCAAGGCGCAGACCAAGGTCGAGCGCTTCCGCGCCTACGACAGCTACAGCGACAGCTTCAAGGATTACGCCAAGCTGTTGGCGAGCAATCCGCGCTACGAAAAAGTCATGGCCAGCGCGGGCGATGCCAGCAGTTTCGCCCAGGGGCTGCAGAAGGCCGGCTACGCCACCGACCCGAATTACGCCAACAAGCTCACCAGCATCATCAAGCGCTCGCTGGCCGGCTGATCATCACTACGGATAACCCATCATGAGTCTCCTCAGCATCGGCAGAAGCGGTTTGTTGGCCGCCCAGGTAGGTCTGGCGACCACCGGCAACAACATCACCAATGCCGGTGTGGCCGGCTACAACCGCCAGGTCGCGATCCAGGGCGATACGCCGACGCTGGACCAGGGCTTCGGCTTCGTCGGCACCGGCACCGAGGTGGCCTCGGTACGCCGCTACTACGACAATTTCCTCGCCACCCAGCTGCGCAACGCGCAGTCGAACCAGGCTTCGCTGGACGTGTATTCCAAGCAGATCAGCCAGATCGACAACCTGCTGGCCGATCCCACCGCCGGGCTGTCGCCGGCGCTGCAGGACTTCTTCAACGGCGTGCACGACGCCACCTCGAACCCGGCGTCGGCAGCGTCGCGCCAGGCGATGATTTCCAGCGCCAATTCGCTGGCCGGCCGGCTGCAGGGCCTGAGCGCGCGGCTGGGCGAGATCTCCGACGGCGTCAACGGCCAGATCACCGACAACGTCACCCAGATCAACGTCTACGCGCGCCAGATCGCCCAGCTCAACCACACCATCGCCGGCATGACCAGCGACGGCAAGGCGCCCAACGATCTGCTGGACCAGCGCGACCAGCTGCTGACCGAACTGAACAAGCTGGTCAAGACGCAAGTGCTGCCGGGCGAAAACAACCAGCTGACCGTGACCTTCGGCACCGGCCAGCCGCTGGTGCTGGGCGACAAGGCCTTCCAGCTGGGCACGGCGTCGGCCACCAACGAGCCTGGCCGCATGACGGTCGGCTACCTGAACGACCCGGGCGGCTTCAGCCAGCTGCCCGACAGCGTGCTCACCGGCGGCCAGCTGGGCGGCCTGCTGGACTTCCGCAACGGCCCGATGTCGCACGCGCAAAATGCGCTGGGGCAGGTGGCGGCCGCGCTGGCGGTCAGCTTCAACGCCCAGCACGTGCTGGGCCAGGACCAGAACGGCAACCTCGGCACGCCGTTCTTCGGCCCGATCAACGCCTTCGTCGGCGCCAACAGCCGGAATTCGGCGCTGAGCACGGCCAACGTCACCGCCGTGGTGACCGACGCCTCGGCGCTGACGGCCGACGACTACAGCGTCGACTACGACGGCACCAATTTCAACGTCACCAACCAGAGCACCGGCAAGGTCACGCAGATCAATCCCTTCCCGCAGACCGAACCGCAGGTGATCGACGGCGTGTCGTATTCGATCACCGGCACCCCGGCGACCAAGGATAACTTCCTGGTGCGGCCGACCTTCACGGCGGCGTCGCAGTTTTCGGTGGCCATTACCGACACCAAGAAGATCGCGCTGGCCGTGCCGGTCTCGACCGCCGCGCCGACCGCCAACGCCGGCGCCGCCAAGATCAGCGCCGCCACCATGGACGCCAATTACCTGACGCCGGGCAACGCGCTGACGGCGCCGCTGACGCTGAGCTTCGACAAGGCCAGCGGCACGCTGTCGGGCTTCCCGCCCGGCCAGGACGTGACGGTGACGGTCAACGGCGCGGCCACCGTGTATCCGGCCGGCACGCCGGTGCCGTACACCGACGGCGGCGCCATCAGCTTCGGCGGCATCAACTTCAAGATCACCGGCGCGCCGGCTGACCTTGATACCTTCACCGTCGGCCCCAACACCAACGGCGTCGGCGACAGCCACAACGGCGGCCTGCTGGCGGACTTGCAGAGCAAGAACATCATGGACAACGGCCACGCCACCTTCCAGGTCACCTACGCCCAGATGGTCAACTACGTCGGCGCCAAGGCTGCCGAGGCGCAGGTGAGCGGCGCCGCCGCCGAGGCGGCGGTGGGGCAGGCGACCGCATCGCAGCAAAGCGTCTCCGGTGTGAACCTGGATGAAGAAGCGGCAAATCTGTTACGCTACCAGCAGGCCTACCAGGCGGCCGGCAAGGTGATGCAGGTGGCCAGCCAGCTGTTCGACACCCTGCTCAGCCTGGGCAATTAATCACGAGGTGGCACCATGAGCATGCGCATCAGTTCCCAGACCATTTACGACGTCGGCGTCAGCCAGATCGGCTCGCTGCAGTCGGCGCTGACGCGCACCCAGCAGCAGCTGTCGACCCAGCGCAAGAACCTCAGCGCGGCCGACGACCCGATCGCCGCGGCGCGCGCGCTGGAGGTGACGCAGTCGCAGTCGATCAACACCCAGCTGGTGACCAACCGCGCCAACGCCAAGGGCATGCTGTCGCTGGAGACGGTGGCGCTGGCCAGCTCGACCTCGATCCTGCAGGACATCAAGACGCTGACCGTCAACGCCGGCAACGGCTCGATGACGCAAAAGGACCGCGAATCGCTGGCGGTGGAGCTGGAAGGCCGGCTGGCCGACCTGCTGGGCCAGGCAAACAGCTCGGACGGCGTCGGCGGCTATGTGTTTTCCGGTTATAAATCGACCACGCTGCCGTTCACGCAGACGGCCGGCGGCGCCGCCTACCAGGGCGACCAGGGCCAGCGCGAGCTGCAGGTGGGCTCGACCCGCAAGGTGCCGATCACCGATTCGGGCTCGTCCGTCTTCGAGAACAACGCCACCGGCAACGGCACCTTCGTCACCGCGCCGGATCCGGCCAACTACGACCGCGGCGGCACCGGCATCATCAGCGTCGGCTCGGTCAAGGACCAGACCCAGCTGACGGGCCACCAGTACCAGATCGATTTCCAGGTGGTGCCGGCCTCGCCGGGCGTGCCCAAGGCCACCACCTACACGGTGACCGACCTGACCTTGAACCAGCCGGTGCCGCCGGCGCCGGTGCCGGCCGTGCCGCAAGCCTATGTCAGCGGCCAGAACATCAGCTTCGACGGCCTGCAGTTCGACGTCAAGGGCGAGCCGGCCGACGGCGACAATTTCGCCGTGGCGCCGTCCACCAAGCAGTCGGTGTTTGCCACCATCACCGACCTGATCGCGGCGCTGCGCGCGCCCGGCGACGGCGCGGCCGGCCAGGCCAGCCTGAACAACAAGCTCAGCGCGGCCAACATCAATATCGACAACGCCACCGACAACCTGCTGTCGGTGCAGTCGGCGGTCGGTTCGCGGCTCAAGGAGCTCGACTACCTGGACAGCTCGGGCGACGACCTGAACCTGCAGTACGCCGCCACGCTGTCGGACTTGCAGGATGTGGACATGGTCAAGGCGGTGTCGCAGTTCACCCAGCAGTCGACCATGCTCGACGCGGCGCAGAAGTCGTTCAAGAGCCTGGCGGGGCTGTCATTATTCAATTACATCAGCTGAGCGTTTTGCGGCGAAAAAAAACGGCAAGCTTGCGAGCTTGCCGTTTTTTTTTCGCCGCCGGGGTTGCCCCCGGTCGCCGCTACTTCGCCGCCAGCATGCCGGTCGCCGGCGGTTTGCGCACCCACTCCTCGCGCTCGGCCGTGGCCATGCCGCTCAGGCCGGTTGCGGCGTGGTACTGCCGCAACTGCTCGCTCAGCGCCGCCACATTGCCGCCGAGGCCGGCGGTCTGCGCGCCGGCCTGCGCCGCCGATTCGGCCGGCGACGGCAGCCGTGGCGCCGCCGCCGCAGTGTCGGCTGCGGCCTGCCGGCCGTAGCCGGCGATGGCCTCGGCCAGGTTGCTGACGTTGGCGCTGCGGTTGGTGCGGAACCAGACGTCGGCCGTGGCGTGCACGCTGCCGTCGGTGCTGGTGTAGCTGGAGCTCAGGCCGACCCAGTTGCCGTGGTCGAGCGCGCTGGTCTGCTCGGCCGCGAGCTTCAGGCTGGCCACGCCCAGCGACGCCAGCGTCTTGAGCTCGCCGGCCTGGCTGACGCCGTCCGCGTCGGCGTCGACCCACACGCGCAGCTCGCTGAACTGCGCGTCCTTGCTGTCGATCACGCCGTCGTGGTTGCTGTCGAGCGCGGACAGCGCGGCATAGCCGTCGCCGGCCTTGCCGCCTCCTGCGCCGGCGGTGGCGGTGCCGAACAATTCGCCGCCGTCGTTGATCTGGCCGTCATGGTTGCGGTCCAGCGCCAACAGGCCGTCGCCCTTGCCGACCCAGCCGGTGTTGACCTTGCTGCCGCTGGCGTCGATGTCGAACAGCACGCCGGCCTGGTAGCCCAGCGTCTGCACGCCGTTGCCGTCGAGGTCGAGGATCAGCGGGCTGGCCGTCAGCGCCGCCTTCTGGGTGGCGTTCATCGCCGCGATCTGGGCGGCGGTCAGGGCGTTGACCTGGTCCATCGTCAGCTCCTTGAGCTGGTTGGCCGAGATCGCCTTGATTTGCGCGGTGGTGAAGGCGGCCACCTGTTCGGCGCTGAAGCTGCTGAACAGCACCGGCTTGAGTCCGGCGATCTGCGCCGTCTTCAGCACGCCGATGTCGCCGGCGTCCAGCGTCTGCAGCTGGTCGCTGCCGAAGGCGTTGAGCGCGGCCACCGACAGCGCGCCGATCTGCGCCAGGGTCAGCGAGGCGATCTGGCCGGTGGTGATGCCGACCGCCTGGCGCGTGCCCAGCGCGGCCAGCTGGCGCGTGGTCAGGGTGTCGAACAGCGACTCGTTCAGGTTGGCGATCTGGTCCGAGCTCAGGTTGGGGATTTGCGCGGTGGAGAAGACGCTCAGGGTGCTCAGCGCACCGAGCTGGGCGGTGCTCAGCGCCTGCAGCTGGGCCGCGTTGAGCGCGGCCAGCGAGCGCGTGCTCAGCGCGACGATCTGGTCGTTGCTCAGCACGCCGATCTGCTCGCTGCCGAGCGTACCGACCTGGGCCGTCGTCAAGCCGGCGATCGCTTGTGCGCTCAGCGCGCTGAACTGGCCGGTGGTCAGGTAGTTCAGGTGCAGGCCGAGCGCCTGCTGCACGCTCAGCGCGGCCAGCTGCGCGGTCGCGAGCTGGGTCACCTGCTGGTTGCTCAGCGCGTCCAGCTGCGACGAGCGCAGCGTGGCGAAGCTGTCGGCGTCCAGCATGCCGAGCTGATCCGAGTTGAGCGCCGCCACCTGGGCGTCGTCCAGGCCGCCCAGCGTCCTCAGGCTGTTGATCTGGTCGGTGCCCAGCGCCATGATGTCGTTGGCGTTCAGGGCGCGGATCTGGGCGCTGCTCAGGACGGCGAGCTGGTCGAGCTTGAGCGCGCCGATCTGGGCCGTGCTGAGCGCCCCCACTTGCAGCGTGCCGAGCGCCTGCAGGTCGGCCAGCTCGATCGCCTGCACCTGGTCGCTGCCCAGACCCGGCAGCGCCGCCAGCGACAGCGCGCGCACCTGCTGGGTGGTCAGCGCGGCGATCTGGGCGGTGGTCAGCTTGCCCAGCAGCGTCTTGCCGAGCACCGCGATGTGCGTGGTGCGCAGGCCGGCGATGTGGTCGGCGTCGAGCGAGACCAGCTGGTCGCTGCCGAGCGCGAGGAACTGGTCGGTGGTCAGCGGCGCGAGCGAGGTCAGCCCGGCCAGCTGGCCGGTGCTGAGCGCCTTCAACTGCAGCGCCGTCATGGCGGCGATTTCGGCGGTGCTCAGCTGGCCCATCTGCACGGCGCTGAGCTGGGTGATCTGCAGCGCCGTCAGGGCGGCAAATTGCGCGCCCTTGAGCCCGGCCAGGTCTTCCTCCTCGAGCGCGGCCAGCTGGTCGCTGCTGAGCGCGCGCAGCGAACTGGTGCTCATCGCCCGCCACTGGTTGGCCGTCAAGGCCTGGATCTGGTGAGTGGTCAGCGAACTCGCCTGACGGGTGGTGAAGGCGGCGATCTGGGTGCTGCTCAGCAGGCCGAGCTGGGCATCGTCGAGCGACGACAGCACGTCGGTGCTGAGGCCGCCGACCTGCTGGCTGGTCAGCATGCCCAGCGCCGACAACAACGCGAACTGGGCGGTCGTCAGCGCCGCCAGCTGGCGCGGGCTCAGCGCGCGCACCTGGCTGGTGCTCAGCGCGCCAAGCTGGCTGGCCGTCAGGGCGACGATCTCGTCGGTGTTGAACGCCTGCATCTGCGCGGTGCTCAGGCTGACGATGTCGGCCGCCTCGATCGCGGCGAACTGGTCGGTGGTGAGCCAGCCGATCGCCTGCGTGCTCAGCGCGCGCAATTGCGCGCCGTTGAGCGCGACGATCTGGTCGGTGGTCAGGTTCAGCAACTGCGGCCTGCCCAGCGCGGCGATGTGCGCGGTCTTGAGCGTGGCGATGTGGGCCGCGTCCAGCGAGATCAGCTGGTCGCTGCCGAGCGTGACGAACTGCGCCGTCGACAGCGGCGCCAGCGAGACCAGGCCGGCCAGCTGGGCGGTGCTGAGCGCCTTGAGCTGGGCCGCCGTCAGCGCGGCGACCTCGGTGGTGCTGAGCTGGCCCATCTGGACCTGGCTCAGCTGCGAAATCTGCAGCGTGGTCAGCGCGGCGAACTGGCCGCTCTTGAGCGCGGCCAGGTCTTCCTGTTCGAGCGCGGCGAGCTGGTCGCTATTGAGCGCGCGCAGCGCGGTGGTGTTCATGGCGCGCCACTGGTTCACGCTCAGCGCCTGGATCTGGTGGGTGGTCAGCGACGACACCTGCTTGACGTTGAGCACGGCGATCTGGCTGGTGCTGAGCTGGGCCAGCTGGGTGTCGTCCAGCGAGGACAGCGTGTCGGTGGTCAGGCCGCCGATCTGGCGCGTCGACAGCATGCCCAGCGCCGCCAGCAGCGCGAACTGGTCGGTGCTGAGCGCGGCCAGCTGCGGCGTGCTCAGCGCGCGCACCTGGGCGCTGGTCAGCGCGGCCAGCTGGCCGGCCGTCAGCGCGGCGATCTCGCCGGTGTTGAGCGACTGGATCTGGCCGGTGGACAGCGCGGCGATGTCGCCGGCCTCGATGGCGGCGAACTGGTCGGTGCTGAGCGCGGCGATGGCGCGGGTGCTGAAGGCGCGCAACTGCGCGCCGCTGAGCGCGACGATCTGGTCGGTGCTCAGGCTGGCGGCCTGGCCGGCCGACAGGGCGCCGAGCGCGCCGGTGCCGAGGAAACCGATCTGCTCGAGCCGCAGCGCCTGCAGCTGGGTGGTGCTCAGCGCGGCGATCTGGGCCGAGCGCAGCGCGGCGACGTCGGCGTCCTCGATCGCGGCGATCTGGTCGGTGCTGAGCGCGGCCAGCGCGCGCAGGTTGAGCGCGGCCATGTCGGCCGTTTCCAGCGCCACGATCTGGTCGGTGGTCAGCCACGGCAGTTGCTGCGCGGTCAGCGCCGCGATCTGCCGCGTGGTCAGTTGCGCGATCTGGTCGGCCAGCAGCTGCGACAGCTGGTCCGAGCCGAGCGCGCGGATCTGGTCGGTGGTGAGGCCGTCGACCGCGGTCAGCGCCACCAGCTGGCTGGTGGTGAGCAGGGCGATCTGGCTGGCCTTCAGGCCGGCCACGCCCTGCGTGGTCAGGGCGGCGATCTGCGCGGCGGTGAGCGCCTGCAGCTGGGCGCTGTTGAGCGACTGCAATTGCGCCGATTTCAAGAACGGGATGTCTTGCGCTTCGAGCAGGACGATATGGACGGTGTCGAGCCCGCGCAGGCCGGCGATGCTGAGCGCGCCCACCTGGGCCCCGCTCAGCGTTTCAAGCTGGGCCTGGCTCAGCGCGGCCACCTGGGCCGAACCGAGCGCGGCGATCTGGGCGGTGCCGAGCGCGGCCAGGTCGTCGAGCGACATGGCGACGATGCGGTCGGTCGACAGCGCGGCGATCTGGCTGGTGCTGTAGTCGGCCACATTGCCCAGCGCGGCCAGTTGCGCCGGACTCAGCGCCGCCAGCTGGGCCGGGGTGAAGGCGGCGACGTTGGCCATGCTCAGCGCGTGCAGCTGCTCGGTCAGCAGCGCCTGCATCTGCGCCGTGGTCAGGGCGCGCAGCTGGGCGCTGGTCAGGGCGGCGAAGTCCTCGACCTCGATCGCCACCAATTGCGCGGTGCCGAGGTGGCTCAGCAGGGCGGCCGACAGCGCGCGCGTCTGCGCGGTCGACAGGTTGAGGATCTGGTCGGCGCTCAAGCCTTCGCCCTGGACCGCCGTCAGCGCGGCGATCTGGGCGGTCTTGAGGCTGACTAGGGCCGGCGTCGACAGGGTGTTGATCTGGTCCGAGCGCAGCGCGCGCAGCTGTTGCGTGGTCAGCGCCGTGAGGGTGCTCAGCGCGCCCAGCATATTGCTGTCGAGGTAGCCGATCTGGCGCGCGGTCAGCGCGGCGATCTCGCGCGTGGTCAGCACGGCGTACTGGCTCAACTGCAGGCTGCGCAGCTGGTCGCTGGTGAGCGCGGCGATCTGGTTGCTGTTGAAGGCGCGCAAGTCCTGGTCTTCCAGCGCGGCCATCTGGTCGGTCGACAGCGCCGCCACCATGGTGGCCGACAGCGCGCGCACCTGGGCCGTGGTCAGCGCGGCGATCTGGGCGGCGACGAAGTATTGCAGCTGGGCCGTGCCCAGCGCGGCCACCTGGGCGGTGCTCAGCGCGGCGATCTGGTCCGGCGTCAGCGCCAGGATCTGGTCGCTCGACAGGGCGCCGATCTGGCGCGTGTTCAGGCCGCCGAGGCTGCCCAACGCGGCGAACTGCTCGGTGGTCAGCACCGCCACCTGCTGGGTGGTCAGCGCGGCGATGGCGCGCGAGCCGAGCGCGCCGAGCTGGGCCAGCGTCAGCGCCATGATCTGGTCGGTGCGCAGCGCGGCGATCTGGTTGCTGCCGAGCGCGGCGAAGTCGACCGCCTCGATCGCGGCGGTCTGGTCGGTGGTGAAGGCGGTCAGCATCGCCACGCCCATGCCGCGCGCCTGCGCGGTGCTCAGCGCCACCACCTGGTCGGTGGTCAGCGCGCGCACCTGGTTGCTCGACAGCGCCGTCAGCTGGCTGGTCTTGAGGGTGCCGATCTGGGCCAGCAGCAGGTTGCCGATCTGGTCGGTGGTGAGGGCCTTGACCTGGGCCGTGGTCAGCACCGCCAGCGAGGCCAGGCTGTCGAGCTGGTCGGTCGACAGCGCGGCCACCTGGCGGCTGGTCAGGCTGGCCAGCGCCTTGCTGCCGATGGCGCCGAACTGGCCGGCGCTGAGCGCGGCCAGCTGGTCGCTGTTGAGCGCGACGATCTGGTTGGTGCCGAGCGCGGCGATGTCGACCAGCTCGATCGCCCGCACCTGGTCGGTGTTGAGCGCGGCCAGCGTGGCCGCGCTCAGGCTGCGCACCTGGGCGGTGGTCAGCGCCACCACCTGGTCGGTGGTCAGCGCGCCGATCTGGACGCTGGTGAGGGCGGCGATCTGGCTGCTCTTGAGCGTGTCGATGCTGGCCAGGCTGGCGATCTGGTCGGTGGTGAGGGCGGCGATCTGCGCGCCGGTCAGCGGCGCCAGCGTGGCCAGCGCGGCCAGTTGGTCGGTGGTCAGCGCGTGCACCTGGCGCGTGGCCAGGCTGGCGATGGCGGCGTTGCCGAGCGCGCCGACCTGGGCCAGCGTCAGGTTGCTGATCTGGTCGGTGCTCAGGCCGACCAGCTGGCGCGTGCTCAGCGCCTGCAGGTCGACCAGTTCGATCGCCTGCAGCTGGTCGGTGTTGAATGCGGCCAGCTGGGCCAGCGTCAGCGCGCGCACCTGGGCGGTGGTCAGCGCCACCACCTGGTCGGTGTGCAGCACGCCGATCTGGTCGGTCGTCATCGAGGCGATCTGCGCGGTGGTCAGGCGCGCCAGGATGGCCAGCGACAGCGAGGCGATCTGGTCGGTGGTGAGGGCGGCGATGGCGGCGCTGCTGAAGCTCGCCAGCGAGCTCAAGGCGGCCAACTGGTCGCTGGTGAGCGCGGCTTTCTGCTCCGGCGTCAGCGCGGCGATCTCGGCGGTGGTGAGCGCGGTGATCTGGTCGGTGCTGAGCGCGCCGATCTGGTCGGTCGTGAGCGCGGCCACCTGGCGCGTCGACAGCGCCACCAGTGCGCCGGCCGTCAGCGCGGCGATCTGATCGGTGGTGAGCGCGGCGATGGCGTCGCCGCTGAGGGCGCGCAGCTGGTGGGTGCCGAATGCGGCGACCTGGTCGGTGGTGAAGGCGCGCAGCTGGTCGCTGTTGAGCGCGGCGATCTGGCGCGAGGCCAGCGAGCGCAGGTCGGCCAGGTTCAGGTGCGCCAGCTGGTCGGTGGTGAGGGCGCCGAGCTGGCGCGTGCTCAGCGCGGCCAGGGTGCGCAGCGCGTCGATCTGGGCGTCGTTCATGTTGCCGAGCTGGGTCGCCGTCAGCGCGGCGATCTCGGCGGTGGTCAGCGCGCGCAGCTGGTTGGTGCTCAGCGCCAGCAGCTGGTCGGTGGTGAACGCGGCGATCTGGCGCGTCGACAGCGCGGCCAGGTCGGCGTTGCTGAGCGCGGCGACGCGGTCGAGGCCGAGCGCGGCCAGCGCGGCGGTGCTGAGCGCGCGCAGCTGGGCGGTGTTGAGCGCGACCACCTGGTCCGAGGTCAGCGCGGCGGCCTGGGCCGCATTGAGGCTGGCGATCTGGGTGCTGCTGAGGGTGGCGATGTCGTCGGTGCCGATCGAGGCGATCTGGTCGCTGGTGAGCGCGGCCAGCTGCTTGGTCGCCAGCGGCGCCAGCGAGACCAGCGCGGCCAGCTGGTCGCTGCTGAGCGCGGCGAGCTGGTCGGCGTTCAGGGCGCGCACGTCGGCGCTGCTCAGCGCGGCGACCTGGCCGGTGGTGAGCGCGCGCACCTGGTCGGTGCTCAGGCTGGCGACCTGGGCGGTGCGCAGGGCGCGGATGTCGCGCGTCTCGATGGCGGCGATGGCGTCGGTGCCCAGCGCGCCGAGCGCGGCCGTGCTCAGCGCGGCGACCTGGGCGGTGGTCAGCGCGACGATCTGGGCGGTGCCCAGCGCGGCCAGCTGGTCGCTGTCGAGCGCGCCGATCTGGCGCGTGCCCAGCGTGGCCAGGTCGGTCAGCGTGATGTTGGCGACCTGGTCGGTGGTGAGCGCGCGCATCTGCCGCGTGCTCAGCACGTTGAGGTAGCGCAGCGCGTCGAGCTGGTCGGTGCTCAGCGCGGCGATCTGGTCCGCGGTCAGCGCGGCGGTGTCGGCGCTGCTGAAGGCCCACACCTGGCCGGTCTGCAGCGCGACGATCTGGTCGGTGGTGAATTTGGCGACCTGGGCGGTCGAGAGCGCGGCGATGTCGCGCGTCTCGATGGCGCCGACCTGGTCGCTGTTGAGGGCGGCGATGGCCAGCGTGCTCAGGCCCTGGAACTGGGCCACGCTGAGCGCGACGATCTGGTCGGTGGTCAGGGCGCCGATCTGCGCCGCGTTCAGGGCGCGCAGCTGGGCGCTGGCCAGCGTGGCCAGGTTGCGGGTCGACAGCGCGGCCAGCTGGTCGGTGGTGAAGGCGCCGATCTGCTTGCTGCCGAGCGCGGCCAGCGTGCTCAGCGCGTTGAGCTGGTCGCTGGTGAGCACGCCGATCTGGTCGGTGGTCAGGGCGCCGACCGCGGCGCTGCTGAGCGCGGCGAACTGGTCGGTGGTCAGCGCGGCCAGCTGGTCGGTGCCCAGCCGCGCCACCTGGGCGGTGCGCAGCGCGGCGATGTCGCGCGTCTCGATCTGGCCGATCTGGTCGGTGGTGAACATGGCCAGCGTGGCGGTGCTCAGCGCGGCGTACTGCGCGGCGGTGAGCCCGGCGATCTGGTCGCTGTTGAGCGACTGCACCTGGTCGAGCGTCAGCGCGGCCAGCTGGGTGCTGGTCAGGGCGACCAGGTCGCGGCTCTCGAGCGCGGCCAGCTGGTCGGTCGACAGCGCCTGGATCTGGGCGGTGGTCAGCGCCAGCAGCGACTTGAGCGCGACGATCTGGTCGGTGCTCAGCGCGGCCACCTGCTCGGCGCTCAGCGCCTGCAGGTCGGCGCTGCTGAGCGCGGCGATCAGGTCGGTGTTGAGCGCGGCGATCTGGCCGCTGTCGAGGGCGCGGATCTGGGCCGTGGTCAGCACCGCGAAGTCGCGCGTCTCCAGGCTTTGCAGCTGGTCGGTGGTGAGCTGGCTGATCAGGGCGGTGGCCAGCGCCGCCACCTGGCCGGTGCCGAGCGCGGCGATCTGGTCGCTGGTGAGCGCGTGCAGCTGGTCGACCGTCAGCGCGTTGAGCTGGCTGCTGTACAGGATGCTGATGGTGCGCGTGCTCAGCGCGGCGATCTGGTCGGTCGTCAGCGACTGGATCTGCACGCTCTGCAGCGGCAGCAGCGACTTGAGCGCGACGATCTGGTCGGTGCTGAGCACCGCCAGCTGGTCCGGGCGCAGCGCCAGCACGTCGTTGGTGTTGAAGGCGAGGATCTGGTCGGTGCTCAGCGCGACCAGCTGGTCGGCCGTCAGCGCCTGCACCTGGGCGGTGCCGAGGGCGGCGATGTCGCGCGTTTCGATCGCGGCGATCTGGTCGGTGTTGAGCTGGCTGAGCATGGCGGTGGTCAGCGCGGCGACCTGCGCGGTGGTCAGCAGCGCCACCTGGTCGGTGCTCAGCGCGGCGATCTGGTCCGGCGTCAGCGCGGCCAGCTGGGTGCTGCTCAGGCGCACCAGGTCGACGGTTTCCAGCGTGGCGATCTGATCGGTGGTGAGGGCCTGGATTTGCAGCGTGGTCAGCGGCGCCAGCGATTTCAGTCCGGCCAGCTGGTCGCTGCTGAGCGCGGCGATCTGGTCCGGGCGCAGCGCCTGTTCGTCGGCGCTGCTGAGCGCGGCCATCTGGGCGGTGCTCAGCGCGGCGACCTGGGCGGCGCTCAGCGCGACGATCTGGGCGGTGGTCAGCACCGCGACGTCGCGCAGCTCGATGGCCTGGATCTGGTCGGTGGTGAGGGTGCTGAGCAGGGTGGTGCCCAGCGCCGCCACCTGCTGGGTGCCGAGGCTGACGATCTGGTCGCTGGTGAGCGCGACCACCTGGTCCGCGGTGAGCGCGGCCAGCTGGGCGCTGCTGAGCAGGGAGATGTTGCGGGTCGACAGCGAGGCGATCTGGTCGGTGCTGAGCGCGCCGATCTGCTTGCTGCTCAGGACCGCCAGCGAGGCCAGCGCGCCGATCTGGTCGGTGCTCAGCAGCGGCAGCTGGTCGAGCGTCAGCGCGGCGATCTGGGTGCTGCGCAGCGCGTGCGCCTGGTCGGTGGTCAGGCCGGCCAGCTGGCTGCCGTTGAGCGCGGCGATCTGCCGGCTCGACAGGCCGACCAGGTCGCGCAGCTCGATCGCGGCGAACTGGTCGCTGGTGAGCACGGCCAGCGTGGCGGTGGCCAGCGCCGCCACCTGCAGCGTGCTGAGCTCGGCGATCTGGTCGGTGGTGACGGTGCTCAGCTGGCCCTCGGTGAGGGCGTTGATCTGGGCGGTGGTGAGCTGCTGCAGCGCGCTCGACGACAGCGCATACACTTGCTCGCTGGTGAGCGCGGTGATGGCGCCGGTGCTGATGGCGGCCAGCTGGCGCGACGTCAGCGCCGCCAGCTGATCGGAGGTGAAGGCGCCGATCTGGTCGGAGGTGATGGCGTTGATCTGCAGCGTCTGCAGCGCGCGCACATCCTGGGTTTCCAGCGCCGCCAGCTGGGTCGCCGAGAACTGGTTGAGCTGGCGCGTGGTCAGCGCGGTGATTTCGCGCGTGCTCAGCGCCACCAGCTGGTCGGTGCTCAGGGTCTGGATCTGGGCCGAGGTCAGGGCGGCGATCTGCACATTGGTCAGGGCCGGGATGCCGTCGGTGGTGATGCCGAGCAGGCCGTCCAGGCTCAGGCTGGCGAGTTGCTGGGTGCTCAGCGCGCGCAGGCTGGTGGTCGTCAGCGCACCGATCTGGTCCGAGTTGAACGCCTGCATGTCTTCGGTCGTCAGCGTGACTACCTGTGCCGTGGTCCAGCTGGCAATATTGGCAGTAGTGAATGTTGGAACGAGCGTCGTCATTACAGAATCTCCCGGGAAGCTCCCATGATAGCGTAAATTGCCTCACGGAAACCACAAATCAAGTTGTCGGCGATTGAATCTCGCTATGGCCGCAGCGGCGCCGGCGCCGGCGGGCTGGCTGCTGGCGGCGGCCTCTGCGACCAGGTGCGCGGCATCAGCCGCACGCGTTCAATGCCGTTCAAAAACAGGTTCTGCACCGGCGTGCCCAGGTACGGGAGCGTGACGGCGATCACCAGCAGGCCCACGCCCAGGGTGATCGGGAAACCGATGCCGAACAAATTCAGTTGCGGCGCCGCGCGCGTCAGCACGCCCAGCGCCACGTTGGTAATCAACAACGCCCCGACGATGGGCAGCGACAGCTGCACGCCGGTGCTGAACACCACGCCGCCCCAGTCGGCCATCTGCTTGAAGCCGCCCGCGTAGACCGGCGTGGCGGAAATGGGCAGCGTGGAAAAACTTTCCACCAGCGCCGACAGCAGCACCAGGTGGGCGTTGAGCGCCAGGAAGGCCATGGTCGCCACCAGCGACAGGAACTGGCTGATCGCCGACGAGCGGCCGCGGGTGTTGGGATCGAAAAACGTCGCGAACCCGAGGCCCATGGTCAGGCTGGAAATCTCGCCGGCCATCTCCACCGCCGCGAACACCACGCGGATGGTGAAGCCCATCGCCAGTCCCACCAGCATTTCCTGCAGCAGGATCAGCAGCCCGGCCAGCGACATCGGGTCGGCGGCCGGCAGCGCCGGCACCGCCGGCGCGACGATCATGGCCAGCAGCACGCCCAGGCTAACCTTGACGCTGACCGGCACCGCGCTGTTGCCGAACAGCGGCGCGGCGGTGATCAGCGCCAGGATGCGGGTGAGCGGCCACAGCAAACCGGCGATCCACAGATTGATATCGGCGGAAGAGACGGTAATCATGAGGGTGCGCGACCCACTGTTACATTTCCGCGAAGCATCAATTGGGACATTCTAAGCGAACTTTTCGGTTGGTTGTAAACTGTTACATATTGTTTAAATAACTATCCCACCAGCAGGGGAATGCCGGAAAACACTTCGCGCATATAGTCGAGGATCACCGCCAGCATCCACGGTCCGGCCACCACCAGCGCGACGAAAATGCCGACCAGCTTGGGGATGAAGGACAGCGTCTGCTCGTTGATCTGGGTGGCGGCCTGGAAGATGCTCACCACCAGGCCGATGATCAGCGCCACCAGCAGCATCGGCGCGGCGATCATCAGCGTGACCTCCATCGCGTGGCGGCCCATCGTCATCACGCTTTCGGGTGTCATGCCGGTCTCCTAGTAAAAACTCTGGGCAAGCGAGCCCAGCAGCAGCTGCCAGCCGTCCACCAGCACGAACAGCATCAGCTTGAACGGCAGCGAGATGGTGGCCGGCGACATCATCATCATCCCCATCGACATAAGAACAGAGGCGACCACCATGTCGATAATCAGAAATGGAATGAAGATGGCGAAGCCGATCTGGAACGCGGTTTTCAGTTCGCTGGTGACGAAGGCCGGCACCAGGATGCGCAGCGGCACGTCTTCCGGCCCCTGCAGCGCCGGGCTGCGCGACAATTTGACGAACAGCGCCAGGTCGGCCTGGCGGGTTTGCTTCATCATGAAAGTTTTGAGTGGGGCCGCGCCTTTTTCCATCGCCTCGCTCATGTTGATCTTGCTTTCCTGCAGCGGCAGATAGGCGTCGGTGTAGATCTTGTCGAAGGTCGGGCCCATGACGAACAGCGTCAGGAACAGCGCCAGGCCGACGATCACCTGGTTCGGCGGCGCCGACTGCGTGCCCAGCGCCTGGCGCAGCAGCGACAGCACGATGATGATGCGGGTGAACGCGGTCATCAGCAACAGCGCCGCCGGGATGAAGGTCAGCGCCGTCATCAGCAGCATGGTCTGGATCGGCAGCGTGTAGTTGGTGCCGCCGCCGGCCGCCGGGGTCGAGGTCAGCGCCGGGATGCCGATGTTGGACTCGGCGCCGGCCAGCAGCGGAAGCGCCAGCGCGCCCACGACCAGCAGGATTTTGGTGACGCCGCCCAGCTTATTTGTTGCCATTGCGTTTTTCGATCGTTTGTTTGAACCATTCGGCGAAGTTGGCGGTCGGCAGCGCGCTTGACAAACCCGTCTGCTGCGCCGGTTCGCCGCTGTCCTGGCGCGCCATGGTGGCCAGCGCGTTCATGCGGCCAGGCGAGGCGCCGACCACGATCCACTGTTCGCCGACTTCGACCACCAGGATGCGCTCGCGGGCGCCGACGCTGAGGCTGCCGACCAGCTTGACGTTGCTGTTGCCGCCGCCCAGGCCTTTCGGGCCGAAGCGCTTCAGCAACCAGGCCAGGCCCAGCATCAGGGCCAGCACGAACAGCAGCGCCAGCGTGGTCGACAGCAGGCCGCCGCCGGTGGAACTGGCGCCGGCGGGCGGGGTGGGGATGGTCATGGCCAGCGGGCCGGGGGGGGCGGCGGGCGCCGCCGCCGGGGTGGTCGCGGCCGCGGCGGCGGCGGGGGCCGGCGTCGCATCGGTCGCGGCCGGGGTTTCCGCGCTGGCGGCGGGCGCCGCCGCAGCGGGCGTGGCCGGCGCCGTGGCGGCATGCGCGCCGCCGATGGTGCCCGACACGCTGCGCTGGGCCATTGCTGGCGCGGCGGCCAAGGCCGCCGCGAGGATCAAGCTGAGAGTGAGTCCGTGCTTCATTTATTGAGTTTTCGGATACGTTCGGACGGCGTGATGATGTCGGTCAGGCGGATACCGAACTTGTCGTTGACCACCACCACCTCGCCCTGGGCGATCAGGCAGCCGTTGACCAGCACGTCCATCGGCTCGCCGGCCAGGCCGTCGAGTTCCACCACCGAGCCCTGCGCCAGTTGCAGCAGGTTCTTGATGGCGATCTTGGTGCGTCCCAGTTCCACCGTCAGCTGGACCGGGATGTCGAGGATGAAGTCGATATCGTTGTGCGTCTCGGTCTTGCTGGGAGTGCTCGAAAAGTCCTTGAACACGGCCGCGCTGGCCGCCTGCGACTGTTGCTTCTCCAGCGCCGCGGCTTCCGCCTGGGCCTGCTCGGCAATCGCCGCGCCCCATGGATCGTCGTCCATGGCCTGGTCGTCTTGATTATCCGACATTATTTCTCTCCTGTATCGCGGTCACCGGCGGCGGTTGCGCCGGCGTTATTTAATGTTATCGGCATTGGCGAGCAGTTTCTCCACCTTCAGCGCGTATTGTCCGTTCATGACCCCGTAGCTGCAGTCCATCACCGGCACGCCGTCGACCGTGGCCGAGATCATTTCCGGGATGGTCAAGGGGATGATGTCGCCCACCCGCATGTTCAGGATGTCGTCGAAGTTGACCTTGGCTGTGCCCAGCGAGGCGACGATCTCGACTTCGGCGATCTGGATCTGCTGCGTCATCAGGCGGATCCAGCGCTTGTCCACTTCCAGCGCCTCGCCCTGCAGGCTGGAGGTCAGCGAATCGCGGATCGGCTCGATCATCGAGTAGGGCATGCAGAAGTGGATCTGGCCGGACACCGAGCCCAGCTCCACCGTGAAGGTCGACGCCACCACCACCTCGTTGGGCGTGGCGATGTTGGCGAACTGCGTATTCATTTCCGAGCGGATGTATTCGAACTCGACCGGGTACACCGGTTCCCACGACTTGGTGTAGGCCTCGAACACGATGTCGAGGATGCGCAGGATGATGCGCTGCTCGGTCTGGGTGAAGTCGCGGCCCTCGACGCGGGTGTGGAAGCGGCCGTCGCCGCCGAACAGGTTGTCCACCAGCAGGAACACCAGGCCCGGGTCGAACACCATCAGCGCGGTGCCGCGCAGCGGCTTCATGTGCACCAGATTCAGGTTGGTCGGCACCACCAGGTTGCGGATGAACTCGGAATACTTGGACACCCGCACCGAGCCGACCGACACCTCGGCGCTGCGGCGCAGGAAGTTGAACAGGCCGACGCGCAACAGGCGGGCGAAGCGCTCGTTGATGATCTCCAGCGTCGGCATGCGGCCGCGGACGATACGTTCCTGGGTGGCCAGGTTGTAGGTACGGACTCCCGCGACGTCCTCCTGCTGCTGGACGTCGTCCTGATCGCCGTTGACGCCCTTTAACAGGGCATCGACTTCTTCCTGGGAGAGAAAATTATCGGCCATGACGCTCTACTTACTGAATGATGAATGAAGTGAACAGCACGTCTTCGATTTCCTGCGGCGCGCCGCGGTCCTCGAACGGCTCTTTGAGCTGGGCGACGATTTCCTTGGCCAGCTGGATCTTGCCGTCGGGCGTGCTGATGTCGGCCGCGCGCTTGCTCGACAGCAGCAACAGCATGCGGCTGCGCACCTTGGCCATGTTGTTCTTGATGTTTTCCTTCTCTTCCAGGCCGCCCACTTCGAGCGTGAACGCCACTTGCAGATACTGGTCGGTGCCGCTCTCGCCCGGCTGCAGGTTGACGGTAAACGGTTCCACCGGCACGTATTCCGGCGGGCCGACCGGCTTCTTGGCCTTCTTGCCTTTCTTGACCGGGGCTTCGTCATGCTCATCGCCGGCGTCGGCTTTGCCATGCAGGAAGAACCAGGCGGCGCCGCCGCCGGCCGCGCCCAGCACCAGCACCACCGCCAGGATGATGATGATCAGTTTTTTGCTGCCGCCGCCCGCGGGGGCGTCAACTTTCTGATCGGCTTTCATTTTTGGGTTCGCTTTCAAAATAGCCCTTGCGTGGTGCAGAAGTGGATCATGCCGTCATTATGTCATTATCAGTTGTGCCTGCGCAGTTGCATACGCCGAAAAGAAGGGCGTTGCGGGCGCTGCTTGACGTTTCCATAGTGTAACAGACAACAAAACCGGGAGGGCAGGGGCGCCGGTCCCGGTGCGCGTGGCCGATGCCGCGGATCAGGCGAAGGTGTCGACCGCGCCGGCCGGCACGCGGCGCGGCGGCGGGGCGCTGCGCGGCGCCTCGGCGGCGCCGGCAGCGCCGTCGCCGCCGAGGCGGGCGCCGCCGCGGTGGCCGCCGCCGTTGCCGCTTTGCGCCGAACTGGCCTGCTGGTTAAAACCGTTGTTCTGGTCCGACATGCCGGCCGAGACGGTGGCGCTGCCGAGCTGGATGCCGGCCTCGCTCATCATCTCTTTCAGGCGCGGCAGGGCCGCTTCCAGCGCCTGGCGCACTTCCGGCGCGGCCGAGCTGAAGGCGGCGGTGGCCTGGTCCTTGTTCACGCTCAGCACCACCTGCAGCGGGCCGAGGTCGGGCGGGTTCAGTTCCATGGTGGCGCTCTGCTCGCCGCCGGCGGCCATGAACACGATCTTCTGGCCCAGTTGCTGGTCCCAGGCCTGGGTGCCGACGCGGCTGCTGAGCTTGTCCGTCGGGACGGCGGTGGCGGCCTTGGCGATGTCCTGCGCGGCCCTGGCGGCGGCGGGCGCGACGGCTGCCGGGGCGGCGTCCTTCAGCGCTGCGGCGAAGTCGGCGTTGGCGCCGCTCTTGGTCGCGGTGCCGGCGGCCGGCTGCGGCTCGACGTGCTGCTGTTGCTGGGTTTGCGTCACTTGCGGCAAGCCGGCGTCGGCCGGTGCATCCTTGACCGGGGCGGCCAGGGCGCCGGCGGCGCGGTCGGCGGCCGGTGCGGGTTCGGCCTGCGACGCTGGCTGCAGCGCGGCCGATGCCGGCGGCTCGGCGCCTACCGGCGCGGCATTGGCGTCGCTGCGCTGCGGCAATTCGGCTTTCGGCGCTGCGGCGATGTCGGCCACGGCCGCATCGACAGGCTGGTCGGCGCTGGCGACAGGCGCGGCGATATCGGTCTGATCCTTGGCGACCACGGCTTGCGGCGCCACCGGCACGGCAGCGGCGCCGGCCTTGGTGATGCCGGCCTTGGCGGCGGCAGCGTCGGCCGCTGCACTGGCTGCGATTGCGCCGGCTGCGGCGCTGGCCGCTGCGGCCGCTGCTGCCGCTGCTGCCGCTGCCTCGGCCGCTTGCGCGGCGGAGCTGGCTTGGGCGGGCATCGCCTTCAGGGCGGCGAGCGCTTCCGCGCCGACCTTGGCGTCCTGCTGGGCGGCCGCAGTCAGCGGACCGGCCGCGGTCAGTGCGGGGGCGACGGCGCTGGTGTCCGCCGCAGCGTCGCTGCCGGCCGCCGCGTCGCTGTCGGCCGCCGCGTCGCTGCGGGCGGCCGCGCCTGCGGCCAGGGCGGCCGCCGTGGCGTCGGCGGCGTCGGCGGCGTCGGCGGCGTCGGCGGCATCGGCCAAGGCCGGCGCAGCGCCGGCGCTGGCCGCTGGCGCGATGGCGTTGTCGGTGCTATCGGCGACCGGCGCGCTGGCCGGCGCGGCCGGCTGGTTGAAGGCGGCCATCAGGGCCAGCATGTCGGCCACCGGATCGGACGCCGGCGCGGCCTGGGCATCGCCGGCGGCGCCGTCGTCGCTGTCGTCGCGATCATTGGCGGCGCTTTTGGCCGGCGCCGGTGCGGCGGGCGCTTCGCCGGCGCCGGCCGGCTTGGCCTGGCTGGCGGCATCGGCCTGGTTGTTTTGCTGCGCCGGCGCCGGCTTGGCCGGCGCGGCCTGCTTCGGCGCGGACGAGCGCGACGCGGCGGGGCGCTCGGCGCCTTTGGCCGGCGCGCTCGCGGCGCCGGCGTTGGCGTTGGCCTGGCGCTGGGCCATCTCGCGCGACAGCGTTTGCTTGAACAAATTATCCGTACCGCTGCCGCTCAGGTTCAGCCTGCCTTTGGGGGCGGCGATTGCGTCGGCGTTCAGGGATGGGGTTTGAATGTTCGAGGTCTGCATAAGTCGCGCCGTGTCGGTTGGTTAAATGCGTCAGCGTTTGTAATACGCCTGTCGTGCTGCGTGTTCGTCCATCTGCTTCTGGTCGCGCTTGTTTTCCAGCTTGAGCGCGTCGGCGTCGGCGCGGTCGTTCAGGGTCGAGTACGACATGCGCTTGCGCTCGCTGGCCTGCCAGGCCGTCTTTTCCTGCTCGCTGCGGTACTCGGCGTGCTGGATCATGTCGTGCTGGCCTTTGACCGCCACTTCCAGCTTCTCGATGAAGGCCTGGAAGTTGCGGTATGCCATCGGCGTGATCCCTGCCGCCTGCGCCGCTTCGAATTTCTTGAGGTACTCCTCGCGGAAGCCGACCAGCATCTGGTGCTTCTGCTTGGCCTCGTCGACCGCCTTGAGCGCGGCGCCCAGCCGTTTGGCGGCGTCGTCGGTCTCGCGGCGGGCCAGGTCCATCAGTGTTTCTAGTTGCGCTTTGGAAGCCATGATGACAAATTATATGGGGCTGGTGGCCGCATCAATCACTCGAACAGAGAGGTAAGTTGCCCCAAGCTCTCGCCCATGGTCACGCGTTCGGTGATTTGCTGCTGGAGGAAGTTTTCTATCTTGTCGTGCAACAGGATGGCCTGGTCGAGCACCGGGTCGGTGCCGGAGGCGTAGGCGCCGACGCTGATCAGGTCGCGGCTGCGTTCGAAGCGCGAGAACAGCTGCTTCAGGTAGCGCGCCCGGGTCTGGTGCTCGTGCGAGGTGATCGAGTGCATGGCCCGGCTGATCGACTGTTCGATGTCGATGGCGGGGTAGTGGCCCGCTTCCGCCAGGCGGCGGTTGAGCACGATGTGGCCGTCGAGAATCGCGCGCGCCGAGTCGGCGATCGGATCCTGCTGGTCGTCGCCCTCGGTCAGCACGGTGTAGAAGGCGGTGATCGAGCCGCCGCCCATTTCGCCGTTGCCGGCGCGCTCCACCAGCACCGGCAGCTTGGCGAACACCGACGGTGGATAGCCCTTGGTGGCGGGCGGTTCGCCGATGGCCAGCGCGATCTCGCGTTGCGCCATGGCGTAGCGGGTCAGCGAATCCATGATCAGCAGCACGTTCTGGCCCTGGTCGCGGAAGTGCTCGGCGATGGCGGTGGCGTAGGCCGCGCCCTGCAGGCGCATCAGCGGCGGCGTGTCGGCCGGGGCGGCCACGACCACGGAACGGGCCAGGCCTTCCTCGCCGAGGATCTGTTCGATGAATTCCTTGACCTCGCGGCCGCGTTCGCCGATCAGGCCGACCACGATGACGTCGGCCTCGGTATAGCGCGCCATCATGCCCAGCAGCACCGACTTGCCGACGCCGGAACCGGCGAACAGGCCCATGCGCTGGCCGCGTCCGACGGTCAGCATGGCGTTGATCGAGCGCACGCCGACGTCCAGCGTTTCGACGATGGGCGCGCGGCCCAGCGGGTTGGCGGGGCGCACGTTGATCGGCGCGCTGTCGGTGGTCAGCAGCGGGCCGAGGCTGTCGAGCGGGCGGCCGGCGCCGTCGAGCACGCGGCCGAGCAGTCCCGGGCCGACCGGCAGGTGGCGCGCGCGGTCGCTGGGACGGCGGCGCGGATGGGCCACCGTGCCCGGTTTCGGGATCGACGGTTCGACCGGGAACACGCGGGTGCCTGGCACCACGCCTTCGACGTCGCTTTGCGGCATCAGGAACAGTTTGTCGCCTTCGAAGCCGACCACTTCGGCCTCGATCTTGCCGCCGGCCGGCAGCGGCACGGTGCAGGCGGCGCCGACCGCCAAACGCAGGCCGACCGCCTCCATCACCAGGCCGGCGACGCGGGTGACGCGGCCCGAGACCTGCATCGGTTCGACGAAGCCGACCAGCGCGGAGCAATCGTTGAGGTAGGCTTTCCAGCGGCCGGCGTGCGGATTGGCGGGAGCGACGGTGTCCATGTCAGCCCAGCCAGTCCACTTCTTTGCCCAGCGCGTGGCTCAGGCGTTGCCAGCGCGCGGCGGCGGTGGCGTCGATCTGGTTGGTGGCGGTATCGACCTTGCAGCCGCCGCGACCGACGCTCGGGTCTTCGACCACGCGCCAGCCGCCCTTGTCGAGCTCCTCGCCGATGCCGGCGCGCACCATGGCGGCGTCGTCCGGGTGCAGCACCAGCAGCGCCGGCTGCTGCAGCACCGGCAGGTATTCGATGGCGTCGCGCACGATCGGCAGGATCAGCTCGGGCTTGACCTGCAAGGCGTTCTTGAGCATGCCCTTGGCCAGTTGCAGCGCCAGGTCCAGCACGTCGTTGGCGATCAGCTGGTCGGCGTCCTGCAGCGCGGTGCTGAAGGTGTCGGCCAGCGCGCGCACCTGCTGCAACTCCTCGGCGGTGGCGAGCTTGCCGGCCGCGATGGCGTCGGCATGGCCGGCCTCGTGGCCCTCGTCATAGCCTTCCTTGCGGGCCTGCTCGCGGATCGCTTCCAGCTCCTCGACGGTCGGGTATTCGACCGGCGGCGGCAGGGGCGGGCCCATGGCCAGCTGTTCCTGCTGCTCCAGCAGCGCTTCCTGCACGCGCTGCTCGGCGTCGTAGTGGGCTTGTTCGGCTTCGCGCTCGCGCTGCTCGGCCTGGCGCAGCGCGACCGTGCTGGGACGCTCGTCGCCGAACGACGTCATCTCCCAGCGCTGGAACGCCGACTGCTGCTCTTTGGGTAACATGGCCATCAGACGAAGGAATCCTCACCTTTTCCGCCGAGCACGATCTGGCCTTCGTCGGCCAGGCGGCGCACGATTTGCAGGATTTGCTTCTGTTGCGTTTCCACCTCGGACAGGCGCACGGGGCCTTTCGATTCCAGGTCTTCGCGCATCATTTCCGACGCGCGCGCCGACATGTTCTTGAAGATCTTGTCGCGCAGCTCCTGCGACGCGCCTTTCAGGGCGATGATCAGCATTTCCGACTGCACCTCGCGCAGCAGCAGCTGGATGCCGCGGTCGTCGATGTCGATCAGGTTGTCGAACACGAACATCTCGTCCATGATCTTCTGCGCCATGTCGTTGTCGTAGTTCTTGATGTTGTCCATCACCGAACCTTCCTGCTCGCCGCTCATGAAGTTGAGGATCTCGGCGGCGGCGCGGACGCCGCCCAGCGACGATTTCTTGATGTTCTCGTTGCCCGACAACAGCTTGGTCAGCACGTCGTTGAGCTCGCGCAGCGCGGCCGGCTGCACGCCGTCCAGGGTGGCGATGCGCAGCACCACGTCGTTGCGCAGGCGGTCGGTGAAGTGGCCGAGGATCTCGCAAGCCTGGTCGCGCTCCAGGTGGACCAGGATGGTGGCGATGATCTGCGGGTGCTCGTTGCGGATCAGCTCGGCCACGGATTGCGAATCCATCCACTTCAGCGATTCGATGCCGGAGGCGTCCTTGCCGCCCAGGATGCGCGACAGCAGCACCGAGGCCTTGTCGTCGCCCAGCGCCTTGGTCAGCACCTGGCGGATGTATTCGTCCGAATCCAGGCCCACCGTGGAGGCGGCCGCGACCATGTCGCGGAAGTTGTCCAGCGTGCCGACCACTTCGTCGTGCGGCACGTTCTTCATGGTCGCCATGGCGGCGCCCAGTTTGAGCACTTCGCGCGGGCCGAGGAACTTCATCACCTCGGCGGCCTCGCTCTCGCCCATCGCCAGCATCAGGATGGCGGCTTTTTGCAGTCCGGTATTTTCAGTCATTTGCGCCTATCCATTCCTTGATGACGTTGGCAACGATACGTGGGTCTTCGACGGCCAGTTTCTTGGCCATGGCCAGGTTTTCGCGGTAGCCGCGCGCGGTGTTTTCTTCCATCTTGCGCAATTCTTCCTCGGCGATGAGGGCCTCGTCCGGGCCTTCCTCAACCACTTCCTCCGGCACTTCCGGTTCCGGCTCCGGCGCGTTGATCTCGTCGATCTTCTTGAACACCGGGCGCATCATCGGCCGCACGATGCGCATCAAAATGTACAGCAGGACCAGCGCGGTGATCAGGAACTTCGCCAGATCCTTGGCCATCGGCAAGTTGGCCGGGTCGCGCCACCAGTCCGGCGGCGCCTGGTAGGGCTTGTCGACGCCGTCGAACGGCGAGTTGGCCACGCTGACGGCGTCGCCGCGGTCCTGGTTGTAGCCCATGGCCTGCTTGACCAGGTCGTTGATCTTGGCCATCTCTTCAGGAGTATAGGCCTTGATCGTGACTTTGCCGTCCTTATCGACGATGCGCTTGTAATTGACCACCACCGCCACCGTCATGCGGCGCAGGCCGCCCATGCCGCGCTGCTCGTAGCGCACGGTCTTGTCGACTTCGTAGTTGGTGGTCGATTCCTTGTGCGTCGGCCCGTTGGCGCCGGTTGCTGCGGCGGTGCCCGGCGGCGTGCCGGGGGCGGGGGCGTTGGGGCCGGCGGCGCCGGCCACTTGCGTCAACGGCGCGGTGGCGGTGCCCGGCGGCTGGTTCGACAGCGCGCCCGGGATGCCGCCCGGATTGGCGGCGCCGCCGTTGCCGTTGGTCTCCACGCTCTGCTGGCTGCGGATGGCCGAGGCGGCCGGCGGCGAGTTCGGCTTGTAGGTTTCGGCGGCCTGCTCGATCTGCGAGAAGTCAACGTCGGCGGTGGCTTCGGCGCGCACATTGCCTTCGCCGACGATGGGGATGATGATCGATTCGACCTGCTTGATGACCTGCAGCTGCATGTCCTTGACATACTTGAGCTGGGTCTCGTCCATGTTCTTGGCGTTGAGGCCGGAGCTGCCGTTCTTGTTTTGGTCGGAAATGAGGTTGCCGGCCTGGTCGACCACGGTGACGTTGGCCGGCAACAGTTCCGGCACGCTCGACGAGATCAGGTGGACGATGGCGCCGGTCTGCTGCGGGTCGAGCATGCGGTTCGGGTGCAGCGTGACGATCACCGAGGCGGTCGGCTTTTGCTGGTCGCGCACGAACACGGACGGCTTCGGCAGCGCCAGGTGGACGCGGGCGTTCTCGACCGGCGCCAGCGACATCACCGAGCGCGCCAGTTCGCCTTCGAGCGCGCGCTGGTAGTTGACCTGTTCGAGGAACTGGGACACGCCCAGCTTCTGGTTTTCCATCAGCTCGAAGCCGACGTTGCCGCCCTTCGGCAAGCCCTGCGCGGCCAGTTTCAGGCGCACGTCGTGGACTTGCTCGGCCGGCACCAGGATGGCGGTGCCGTTGTCGGAAAACTTGTGCTTGATGTTGAGCTTGTCCAGCTCGGCGGTGATGGCGCCGCCGTCGCGGTCGGTGTAATTGGAGAACAGCACCGCGTACTCGGGCGGCTTGTTCCACAACCACAGGCCGAGCAGGATGGCGACGATGGCCGCCGCGCCGGCGGCGCGCACGAAGTTGCGGCCCATCGGCGTCTGGATGAAGGGCAGTCGTTCCGCGCCGTCGTCGTCTTGCGCGCCGGTGGTGTCGTTTTGGATGTCTTCCGCTACGGCCATGATGGTTGGTTTCCGGTGGGGTTCTGGTAGGAATGATCCATTATTGCGCGTTTCCGGGCCGGTCAATGCCCGGAATAGAGCGCCAATTACGGCCCTGCTCGGTCCTGGGGGCTGGCCCCGTCCTTGGTATTCTGGCAGCACTGATAGAGCCGTGCCGTATTGTAACGCCGCGCTCGGCCATGTCGTGAAATTTGTTCCACGGCAGCAACAAGACGGGAGTGATGATGAGAACAGGTGGAATCGACAGCAGTCAGATCCAGGCGATGATCGCGCAGTTGAAGGCGCACGCCACCAAGCCGGGCCTGACGCCGCCGGTGATCCAGACCGAGAAGCCGGCCGTGCCGAAGGCGGAGTTTTCCGACGCGCTGAAGAAGTCGCTGGACGCGGTCAACGCCAGCCAGGTCGAGGCGGCGGACCTGAGCAAGAAGTTTGCGCTGGGGGACGACGGCGTCAGCCTGTCGGACGTGATGATTTCGATGCAGAAGTCCAGCATCAACTTCCAGGCCAGCATTCAGGTGCGCAACAAGCTGGTGTCGGCCTATCACGACATCATGAACATGCAAGTCTAAGGCGCCGTCAGCCGAGGCCGGCGATGCGGGCGTTGCGCTCGCGCTCCAGCTTGGTGATGTAGCGCTGCACATAGGCCAGCATGCCGCGCGGAATGTTGAGGAACTCGCAGCCGAGGCGGCGGTTGGTCTTGTTGTTGAGCAGGGTCAGGTCCAGCGAATTGCGGATGTGCAGGTCGGTCTTGACCAGGCCGACCTCCGGCAGGTCGATGCTGCAATCCTTGTAGGTCTTGCCGATGGTGTCGCCGAGGATCATCTTGTTGTCCAGAATGGCGATGCCGCCGCAGCTGATGTCGGCCAGCGGGAAGGTGGTGCTGCCGCCCAGATCGGCCGGCAGCGGGATCGTCACCCGCACCGGATTGGTCACCGGCGTGGCGATGCGGTAATACTCGCGCCGCTGCAGGCGGATCAGCGTCGCCGGGATGGCGATCTGGAACGCCGGGTTGCCTTCGAACGTGGCCGCTTCGATGTGGTCGGCGGCGAACAGGATGCGCACCTTGTCCAGCGTGGTCTCGAACGACAGCCGGCGCGCGTTCAAAATCCGCTTGTTTTGCTCCTGGTCGATCGAGCAGTCCAGCAGCACCGTTGCGCTGGGTTCATCCACGTCCAGGATGGAGGTCACGCAAACATCCGACTCGCCCTGGATCAGCATGCGGATCAACTGGTTTTTCTCGCCGATACCGCGCAGCAGGGAGAAGATCTCCTTCTTCGATTCGACTTCAAAATCGTGCCAGTTTTCCAATTCCGCATCCTGAAAGTGTGGGTACATCTGTTGCCAGTCGAGTCAAATTTCGGTCAATGGGATGCTGGTGTCCGGCGCGGCGGGAAGCGGCAGGCCGGACTTTTGCGCTGATTCAATATGATATAGCCAGGCCAACAGTTCCGCAATCGTACGATACAGCGTCGGCGGAATTTGTTGATCCAAGTCTATATCCATGAGCAAAGAAACAAGCTCCTTGGACTCATGGATGAACACGCCGGCCTCTTGCGCGACGTTGATGATCTGCTCGGCCACCAGGCCGCGTCCCTTGGCCACCACCTTGGGGGCCGGGGCGCCGGTCTCGTAGGCCAGCGCCACCGCCTGCTGCAGCGGCCGGCGCGGCGCCTCATCCGTCATCGCGCGCCTCCTGGGCGATGGTCAGCGACGACAGCGGCGCGCCGGCGGCCTCCATCGCCGCCTCCAGCCGGCCGGCGTAGGCGCGCAGCGCGACGGCGGTGTCGCCGCTGCCGGCTTGCACCTGGATGTGGACCTGGTCTCCGACCAGCGTGACGGCCGCGGACACCGTGCCCAGCATCGGGAAGCGGAAGCGCACGCCGCTGCGCCAGACCTGCTCCGGCTCGGCGTCGGCGCCGCCTTCGTCCTTGCGGCCTTCGCGCTGCTCGCGGCGGATTTCCCATTGCATGGGCTGGCCCGGCCAGGCCTGGCCGTTCCATTGCACCCGGGCTTGCTCCTGGGTGTGCAACTGCTGGTTGACCATTTGCGCGGCGCTCAGGTCGGGGCCGCTGGCGGCGGCGCGGGCGGCGGTCTCGGCCTGCGCCATGCGCTGCATCTGCGGTTCGCGCATCAGCTCGGGCAGCGTGCGCTCGCCCTTGACCCATTCGGTGACGTGGGATTCGTAGAACAGGCCGCTTTGCGAGATGGTGCTGTGCAGTGTTTGCGCCAGCTCGGCGGTGTCCGGCGCGGCGTTGCCGAACAGCGCGGTCTTGCCGATCAGCGCCAGTTGCGCCGCCTGGCCGGTCTGCACCGTGCCCAGCACCGTGGTCAGCGCGCGGGCGGTGTTGCTCAGCGTGGCCGCCGGCGTGGCCGGGGCCAGGTCGGGCAGCTCGGCGGCCGGCGTCAGCGGCGCCTTGCCCAGCAAGGTCGCGGCCAGGCTTTGCGGTTTGACGGCGTCGGCCGGCACGGCCGAACCGGTGGCGGCGGCTGGTGCGGGAATGGCCGCCTGGCCGGGCGCGGCGGTCTGCGGCGGCGGATTGGCTGCGGCAGGCGCCGGCGTGGCAGCGGGAGGCGTTGCGGCGGGCGGCGTGGCGGCGGGCGGCGTGGCGGGCGGGCCGCCGGCAGGCGCCGGATGGGTCGCGGCGGGCACGTTTGCCGGGGGGGGCGGCGCTGCCGATGTGGCGGGGGCCGCCGGCGCGGCCGGCGCTGCCGGAGCGGATGCGGCTGAACCGGATGCAGGCGGAGCGGATGCGGGCGGAGCGGATACGGGCGCCGAAGCGGCAGGACTGGCCGGCGCCGCCGATGTGGCGGGCGCGGCAGCGGGCGCGCCTGCGGGCCCGCCGGCGGCCGCAGGGCGGGGCGGCTGTCCGGCCGGCGCCGCGTCGCCGGGGGCGCCGGATGGCGTACCGGAGCGCGGGCCGGCGGGCGTGGCCGGATTGGCGGCGGGTTTGGGCTGGCCGGCCAGGGCCGGATCGGCGCCGCTGTCGCCGGCGGTGTCCGGCGACGGCGCGACGCCGCTCCCTTGGCCGGGCTGGGCGGTTTGGGCGGTTTGGGCGGGCGGGGCGGCGGCGGGGCGCGGCCCCGGCAGGTAGACCGGCGATTCCTGCGACGGCAGCGGCGCGGCGCCGCCCTGGCCGCCGTCGGCGTACACCAGGCTGGCGCCGCCGCCCGGCGTGCCGTTAGCGAGCTGGAAAGTGGGGCGGGGCTGGGCGCTAAGCACCGTCAGCGGGATTTCCGCGCCGACCTGGGTGCCGGGCGGCAGGATCATGCGCACCGCGTTGTCGGCCACCTTGACGATGAAGCTGCCGTCCTTGACGCTGGTGAGCACCTCGGCGGTGAGCGTGCTGCCGACCATGCCCTGCAGCGCGCGCTGAAACGCGGCCTGGCGGCCGTCGCCGACCGCCGCGCCCGCACCGGCGCCGTCGGCCGGGGCGATCGGCGTGACGATGGCGGCGTCCAGGCGCGGCAGCACGGCGCGCGCCTGGTTTAGACGCTGCCGTAGGCGTTGACCACTCGCCGTTCCGTGCCGGTGGAGTTGATCAGTCTGGACAGCTGCGCCATCCATGGCATGGTCAGGTCGCGGATCCGGCGGTCGGCGTTGAGCATCTGGCGGATCAGTTCGATCTTGCGTTCGCGCTCGGCGCCGACCATCGGCTGCGGCGATTCCTGCGCGCGCAGCGTCTGCACGTGGGCGGCGCAGCGCTGCTCGAGCAGCACCAGCGCGTCCCAATCGCTGCGCTCGGCGGCCTGCACCATCTGCTCGGTCAGGTCGGCCATCGCGGCGTACACGGATAAAACATCTTGAATCGTCATCATGGATCAGGCGCTCGCGAGATTGGTGGGTTGGACGCCGGTGGCGGCGGGGGTGTCGGCGATCGCGTTCCAGGCGTCGCGCAACTCGGTCAGCAAGCGCTGCACTTCTTCCAGGATCGCTGGATCGTTGTTCAGGTTGGCCGTCAGCAGGCGGCCGCTCATGTATTCGTACAATGCGTCGAGGCCTTCGGCGATGTCGCCGCCGGCCTTTTTGTCGAGCGCGGCGCGCAGGCCGCTGTCGATGATCATGATGGCCTTGGAGATCGATTTGCCCTTCTCGCCGATATTGCCGTTGCGCATGCCGTTGAGCGCCGTGGCCAGGGCCACCAGCGCGCCGTCGAACAGCATCACGATCAGCTTGTGCGGACTGGCGGCGACCACGCCGGTTTCCATGCCGACCCTGGCATAGGCGTGCACGCCGGTTTGTCGAGATCCAAACATACTCTGTCTCCTGTTAATGCGTTCGCGGTCAGGACTTGGCCAGGGCCGCGAACTGTTGCGTCAAGAACGACGCGGTGGTATTCATGCTGGCGATCGAGGTGTCGAGCGCCGTGTATTGCTTGCGGTAGCGTGCTTCAATGTCGACCAGGCGCAGCGAGAAGGCGTCCTTCTGCTTGGCGATGTCCTTGACCGTGTTGTTGAGCCCGTTGGTGCGGCTGGTGATCGCGCCGCTGGCGCCCAGGTAGCCGGCCGCCAGCGCGTTGAGCTGGTAGGCGTAGCCCTGCGAGAAGCCGAAGGTGCCGCGCGAACCGATGGTGTCGCCGGTGATGGTCAGTTTCAGGCCTTCGACCGGGGCGCCGGGGCCGCCGGTGAGGTTCTGGCCGTCGCCGGTGGCGGTGTAGCCGCCGATGGTGCCGGCCACGTCGACGCCTTCGACCGAACTGGCGCTGCCGAACACGTCCGATACCGGGCTGCCGCTGGCGTTCGACAGCGTGATGTTGGACTTGGCGCCGTAGCGGGTCGAGTTCAGCTTGAGCATGCCGTCGTCGCCGATGGTGGCCGCGACCGTGGCGCCGGCGCTGGAGAACGCGCTGACGCCGTTGATCGACGATTGCAGCATGGTCGCCAGCTGGCTCGGGTTGTAGCTGCCGGCCGGGATGCTGATGGTGGCGGTGTTGGCCAGGGTCGGCGGCTTGGTGTCGTTGAGCGTGACGGTCCAGGTCGTATCGTCGGCGATCACGGTCTCGGCCGGCAACACCACCTTGCCCTGCAGCGTGCCCTGGCTGGCCAGCTGGGTGATGTCGACGGCGTAGTCGCCGGCGCGGGTCTTGCTGGTCGAGCTGACGAACTTGACCTCGGGGTCGGTGCTGCGGCCGACGGCGGCGAACAGGCCGGCGATGTCGTTGTAGTTGCTGGCGATCGCCTTGCCCAGCTTGCTGCTGTCCAGGGTCAGCGAGCCGTCCTTCTGGAACGAGATGCCGATCTGCGACAGATTGGTCAGGCTGCTGCCCTGCAGGCCGGTGATCGAGCTCGACATCTGGCGCCGGATCGACGCCTGCAGGTTGCGCACGGTCGAGTCGCCCAGCAGCGGGCCGCCGGACTTGGTGTCGGCGTTGTAGCCGTTGAGCGCGGTGATCTGCGTGTTGAGGTCGTTGTACGCCTTGACGAAGCCGTTGACCGAGGAGGTCAGCGCGGCCGAGTCGCGCGCCACCGTCAAGGTCGAGCTGCCGACCTTGAGCGCGCTGATCGTCACGCCCGGCGCGGCGTTGGTCACGCCGGTGCTCGAGCTGGTGAAGTCGATGCCGCTGACGGTGCCCTTGGTGTCCGAGGCGGCCGCCTTCTGGCTCAGGTTCTGCACCCCGGCCGGGTCGTAGGCGAGCAGGTCCGACAGCGCCTGGTCGGGCGGGTTGCCGCCCGAGCCGGCCAGCGTGATCTTCATGGTCGATGCCTCGCCGGTGGCCGTCGAGGTCAGCACCAGCCGGTTCGGCGTGGCGTTGGTGCCGGTCGAGCCGTCCGAGACGATGCTGGCGGTGACGCCGAAGTTGCCCTTGTTGATCGCCGCCGCGATGCCCTGCAGCGTGTTGTTGGAGCTGTCGATGACGATGTTGCCGCTGGTGCGGGTCGAGTCGCCGGCAAAGCCGGCGCCGAGGTAGGCGCCGCCGATGCCGGCCGTGAAGCCGGCGCCGTCCGGGTTGGTGCCGGCGATGCGGATCGGGCTGCCGTCGGTGGAAATGAGCGAGATCGACGCCACCTCGGTCTTCGCCGAACCGATGTTGGCGACGCCGGCGGCGTTGCCGATGCCGCCGCTGACGTCGCCCGACACCGCCTCGGCGATGGTGATGTTGCTGCCGTCCGCGTTGGTGAACTTCAGGTCGCCGCCGGCGGCGGTGCCGCTGACGGTGATGTTGGCGTCGGCCAGCGCGCGCGTCACGGCGGTGTTGCCGGTCAGCGCCGCGTCGATCGAGGCGGCGCTGACGGCGCCGGCGCCGCCCGGGGCCACGTTGGCGCCCTGCACCGCGATGTCGACGCCGCCGACGGTGAGCTTGTAGCTGCCGCCGCCGCTGGTGTCGATGTCGCCGTAGGTGGCAAACAGCGTGGCGTCGGTGACGGTGGCGGCGGCCTTGGCCGACACGCCGGTGGTGCTGCTCTTGGCGTTGATGGCGTCGGCCAGCAGGCGCGCGCTGCGGGTGGTGCCGTCGGTGGCGATGGCGGTGTTGTTGATGGTCAGCGCGCCGGTGGTCAGGCCCCCGGTGGCCAGGCTGGCGCCGAGCTTGGCGCCGGTCAGGCCGAAGCTGCCGCCGCTGACGGTGCCGAGCGCGAAGTTGATCGTGGTCTTGCCGCCCAGGCCGATGGCGGCGGTGGTCGACTTGAAGCCCGTCGAGGCCAGCGTCTGCGCCTGGGCGATCTGGGTGATGTTGACGCGGTAGCTGCCCGGAATCGCTTCGCCTTTGGTGGTGGCGGTAAACACCGAGGTGTCGGCGGCGGTCGCGCTCATGGTCTGGAAGCCCGACAGCGACGTCAGGCCCGACAGCGCCGACTGGTAGGCGCCCAGCGCGCCGGACAGCGTGCCGAAGGCGGACACCTGCTGCAGATAGCTGGCCGACTTCTTGTCGAAATCCGCCAGCGGCGCCGATTCGACCGCCATCAGCTTGCTGATGATGTCGTTGACCGGGATATTCGAGCCGATGCCGGGTGAAGAGATGCCCACGTTGCGCTCCTAAGTAAAGCAATAATATAAGACAGTATCGGCAGAATCAAACCGGACTTGAGAGGGGGGAATACCGGCCTGTTCGGGGAAAGCCGAAAAAACAGGCAATTGCCGGGCCGTGGCCGGGTCGCCGCGTCGCCACCGCGTCCCTCGCGGCAGCATGCCAGAGAACGGCAAACCGCGGCGCGCGGCCGGCTCAGGCGGTTTGCTGGATCAGCAGACCGGTGCGCGTCGCCGCTTCCAGCGCCTTGGCCAGTTCCAGCGCCTCTTGGGTGGGAATCTGTCGCAACACTTCCTTGGTGCTCTGGTCGACCACCTTGACCACGGTGCGCTTGCTGTCGCTGTCGACCGAAAACTCCAGCCCCTGCGAGTTGGCCTGCGCCGCCTGGTTCAGGCGCGACACCGCCGCGTTGACCTGGGCCGGCGACGGCGCCGGCTTGGCGGCGGCGCTGGCCGGCGCGGGCGCGGGCGCGGGCGCGGGCACAGCGCGGCGGGCGGCGGGGGGCGGGCTTGGCGGGCTGGCCGGGGTGGGCGAGGCGGGCGAGGCGGGCGAACCCGGGGGATCGATGCGCATGATGTGTCCTTCTGTGCAAAATCCCCGGCCGAACGGATCGGCCGGGGAGTCGGTTCGGCGCGCGGCGCGCACGCCGCCTCAGTCCCGGCGCTTAGCCGCGCAGCAGCGACAGCACGCCGTTCGGCAAGGAGTTGGCCTGGGCCAGGATCGCGGTGCCGGCCTGTTGCAGGATCTGGCCGCGGGTCAGGTTGGCCGTCTCCGAGGCGAAATCGGTGTCCTGGATGCGGCTGCGCGAGGCCGACAGGTTCTCGGTGGTGGTGTTGAGGTTGGCGATGGTGGCGGCGAAACGGTTCTGGATCGCACCGAGCGCGGCGCGGTTGCTGTTGATCGCGTTCAGCGCCGAATCGATGGTCAGCAGCGCGGCGTTGGAGCCGTCCACGGTGCTGACGTCGATGGTCGACACCGCTTGCAGGTCGCTGCCGACGGTCGGCGCGCCGGTGACCACGCCGCCGGCGCCGCCGCCGGTGAGGTTGCTGGCGATCGAGAAGCCGCTGTCGGAGGAGAACTCGAGTCGGCCGCCGACGGCCGCCGCGGTGTTGAACAGCAGCGGCGAGGTGGTGGCCGCCGGCAGGCCGCCGACGTCGGCGCCGCGCAGCCGGGTGTTGGCGCCTTGCAGCGCCTCGTCGCCGGCCTGGGCCGACAGCTGGATGTCGTTGCCGGTGCCGTCGGTCAGCTGCAGTTCCTTGTTGCCGTTGGCGTCGAGCTTGATGCTGGCCGTGACGTTGGTGGTGGCGGTCTGGGCGTTGACGGCCTGGGCCAGCGCCGACAGATCGCCGCCCACCACTTTCGAGGTGATCGTGACCGCCTTTGAATTCGGGTCGTTGGCCAGCGAATTGGCGCCGCGCAGCTGGAAGTTGACCGCGCCGTCGGCGATGCCGGCGATGGTGGCGACGGTCTTGGCCTGCGCCGTCACGCCGGTGGTGGCGCTGGCGGCGTTGACCTTGGCGGCGATCGAGCGGGCGGTGTCGCCGACGACCGCCGGCGGGCCGACGTCGGCCTTCTTGGTGAAGATGTCCTGGGTCACGCCGGCGCCGGACTTGATGGTCAGGGTTTCATCGGCGATCAGGTTGTTGCCGACATCGGCCGACTTCAGGTCGGTCAGGCCGTTGCCGTCGAGGTGCACCTGCGACAGCGACAGCGCGTTGTCGACCGGCTTGATGGTGTTGTTGCCGATGTCGCTGGCCTTGGCGCTCTGCACGCCGACGGTGATGGTCTGGCCGGAGTTGGCGCCGACCTGGAACTGGGTGCTGGTCAGGCTGCCGTCGAGCACGTTCTGGCCGTTGAACTGGGTGGTGGTGGCGACGCGGTCGAGCTCTTTCGCCAGCGCGCTGACCTCGTTCTGGATCGAGGCGCGGTCGGAGGCCGAGTTGCTGCCGTTGGCCGATTGCACCGCCAGTTCGCGTATACGTTGCAGCAAGTCGCCTGCCGTGCCCAAGCCACCCTCGGCCGTCTGCGCCAGCGAGATGCCGTCGTTGGCGTTGCGGGCGGCGGTGGTGTTGCCCCTGATTTGCGACGTGAAGCGCTCCGAAATGGCGAGGCCGGCGGCGTCGTCCTTGGCGCTGTTGATGCGCAGGCCGGAAGAGAGGCGCTGCAGCGAGGTCGACAGCGAAGCTTGCGAGCTGGTCAGGTTGCGTTGGGAATTGAGCGAGGACAGGTTGGTGTTGATGACTTGTGCCATGGTATTTCTCCGAACTGATAGTGTGGGCTGTATGCCTCAGTTCACCTTGGTCTGCCTCCGCCTTCCGAGACACTCAAACCGTAGTTGTAATGACTAACGGTACCGCAACGGCAAAGTTTAGGGGGAATATTTGTTTTTTTTGGGCTAAAGTTCTCCCCGCATGCCCGCCAGACGGCCATGTTGCGGGAATCTTTAGGGTGAAAATAATATTTATTTCACCTTGCGGACGCCAATGACGACGAAGAAAAGCGGGCGCGCGCGGGGCGCGGCCGCCTCAAGCGGTTTGCTGGATCAGCAGACCGGTACTCGATTTTGAATCCAGCGCCTTGGCGATTTCCAGCGCCTCGGGCGTGGGAATTTGCCGCAGCACTTCCTTGGTGCTCTGGTCGACGACTTTGACCACGGTGCGCTTGCTGTCGCTGTCGACCGAAAATTCCAGTCCCTGCGACTTGGCCTGCGACGACTTGTTCAACTGCGACACGGCCTCCTTGACCTGTTCCAGCGAGGGCGCCGCCGCTGGCGGCTTGACGGCGGCGGCGGTCTCGACGGCCGATGCGGGCGCGCGCGCGGCGCCCTGCGCGGCAGCCGCGTCGGCGCCGGGCGAGGCCCGGTCTGCAGGCCGGGCCGAGGTGGCCGAGCCGATGGTATCGATAGTCATGATGCTTCCTTTGTGAAAAATCCCCGGCCGAACGAATCGGCCGGGGAACCTGGTCGGCGCGACGCTTGCGCTGTCGCGTCAGGCCGGGATTTTAGCCACGCAGCAGCGACAGCACGCCGTTCGGCAACGAGTTGGCCTGGGCCAGAATCGCGGTGCCGGCCTGTTGCAGGATCTGGCCGCGGGTCAGGTTGGCCGTCTCCGACGCGAAGTCGGTATCCTGAATCCGGCTACGCGACGCGGACAAGTTTTCCGTGGTCGTATTCAGATTCGAGATGGTCGAGGCGAAACGGTTCTGGATCGCACCGAGCGCGGCGCGGTTGCTGTTGATCGCGTTCAGCGCCGAGTCGATGGTCAGCAGCGCGGCGTTGGAGCCGTCCACGGTGCTGACGTCGATGGTCGATACCGAATTGAGATCGCTGCCGACGGTGGCGCCGCCGGTGACCACGCCGCCTGCCCCGGCGCCGATGGCGCTGGTGATCGAGAAGCCCGAGTCCGACGAGAACTCGACCCGGCCGCCGACCGAGACCGCGGTGTTGAAGGTCAGCGGCTGGGTGGTGCCCGACGGCTGGCCGCCGATGTCGGCGCCGCGCAGTTTGGTGGCGGTGCCCTGGAAGGCCTCGTCGCCGGTCTGCGCCGACAGCTGGATGTCGTTGCCGCTGGCGTCAGTCAACTGCAGTTCCTTGTTGCCGGTGGCGTCGAGCTTGATGCTGGCGGTGACGTTGGTCGTGGCGCTCTGGGCGTTGACCGCCTGGGCCAGCGCCGACAGGTCGCCGCCCACCACTTTCGAGGTGATGGTGACCGGCTTGGAGTTCGGGTCGTTGGCGAACGAATTGGCGCCGCGCAGCTGGAAGTTGACCGCGCCGTCGGCGATGCCGGAGATGGTGGCGACGGTCTTGGCCTGCGCAGTCACGCTGGTGGTGCCGCTGGCGGCGTTGACCTTGGCGGCGATCGACTTGGCGGTGTCGCCGACGGTCGGCGGGGTGGTGGTCGTATCGGCCTTCTTGGTGAAGATATCCTGGGTCACGCCGGCGCCGGACTTGATGGTCAGGGTTTCATCGGCGATCAGGTTGTTGCCGACATCGGCCGTCTTCAGGTCGGTCAGGCCGTTGGCGTCGGCGTGCACCTGCGACAGCGAGGTGGCGGTGTCGACCGGTTTGATGGTGTTGTTGCCGATGTCGCTGGCCTTGGCCGACTGCACGCCGATGTTGATGGTCTGGCCGGAGTTGGCGCCGACCTGGAACTGGGTGCTGGTCAGGCTGCCGTCGAGCACGTTCTGGCCGTTGAACTGGGTGGTGGTGGCGACGCGGTCGAGTTCTTTCGACAGGGCGCCCACCTCGTTCTGGATCGAGGCGCGGTCGGAGGCGGAGTTGCTGCCGTTGGCCGACTGCACGGCCAGTTCGCGGATGCGCTGCAGCAGGTCGCCGGCGGTGCTCAAGCCACCCTCGGCCGTTTGAGCCAGCGAGATGCCGTCGTTGGCGTTGCGCGCAGCCGTGGTATTACCTTTGATTTGCGACGTGAAGCGCTCGGAAATCGCCAGACCGGCGGCGTCGTCCTTGGCGCTGTTGATGCGCAGGCCCGAGGACAAGCGTTGCAGCGAAGTCGACAGCGAAGCTTGCGAGCTGGTCAGATTACGTTGCGAATTCAACGAGGAAATATTTGTATTGATGACTTGTGCCATGGTGTTTCTCCAAACTGGTACTGCATTGTGGGCCGGTTGCCTCAGTTCCCCTTGGTCTGCCTCCACCCTCCGAGACATTCAAACCGCGGTTGTAGTTACTAACGGTTGCTCTAAGGGAAAATTTAGGGGGTAAACACCCCTTATATTTTTCTTTTCAGGCCTAAAGTTCTTGCGCGGCGCGCGTCTAAACGGCGCGCGGCGGCGATTCTTTAGGGTGAAAAAATTTATATTTCGCCCAGGCGAGGGACGAAAAAAAGCCCGGCGGGCGCCGGGCTGGAGGGGAAATGCGGGAGGGCGGGCGCCTAGTCGGCCACCACCACCCGGTTCTTGCCGGTCTGCTTGGCGGTGTACATGGCCTTGTCGGCGCGCTTGACCAGTTCGGTCTGCTCTTCGTTCGGGCGGCGCAGCGCCACCCCCGCCGAGAAGGTGATCAAAACCTTTTCGTTATCGTGCAGGAAGAAGTGCTTGGTCAGTTCGCGCTGCAGCCGGGTCATCGTGCTCGCGGCCGCCTCGACCGTGGTTTCCGGCATCAGAATCAGGAATTCCTCGCCGCCGAAGCGGGCGATCACGTCCATCGAGCGCAGCGTGTCCTTGACGATCTTGACCAGGTGCTTCAGGGCGGCGTCGCCGGCGATGTGGCCGTAGGTGTCGTTGAGCTTCTTGAAATCGTCCAGGTCGAGGATGGCGATGCACAGCGGCGTGCCGCGCCGGTCGGCGCGCGCGGTCTCGCGCTCGAACACGTCGTCCAGGCCGCGGCGGTTCAAGCTGCCGGTCAGCTGGTCTTCGCGCACCAGCTCGCTCAAATGCTGCAGCTTGGCCTCCAGCGTGTGGATGCGTTGTTCCGCGTCCTGCACTTCCTGGCGCGCCAGCACCATCTTGTCGCGCGCCTTGAGCGCCTCGCTCTGCACCAGCCGGGTTTCCTTGAGCACCTCGTCGAGGATGCTGTTGAGTTCGGAGATATTGTCGGCCTTGCTGATCTTTTCCGAGTAGCCGCCGATCTTCTCGTGGAAGTCGCCGGTCGACGCGGCCACCTGGCCGAGCCGGTCGATAAAGGTCATCATCATGTTCTTGACGGTGAGCTTGACGTCCGACAGGCTGTGCTTGAGTTGGCCCTGCTTGTAGATCACTTCCTTCAGGCTGCGCGTCGCGTCCTCCAGCGCGCGCACGTCGAGCGGACCGGCGATCAGGTTTTGCACCGCCTCGATCTGGCCGCGCAGCCAGCTGTCGTCGTCGAGCAGCTCGCTGACGTTCTCCAGCAGCAGCTTGAACAGGCGCAGCAGCAGTTCCTGCTGTTCGCCGGCATCGCCGCCGCGCAGCTCGATCTGGAAGCACAGCTGTTTCAGGCGCAGCGCGATCTCGGCCAGCGCCTCCTCGCTGTGGGCCAGCTTGGTGGCCGCGCCCAGCGATTCGGCCTCGGCCACCAGCGCCGGCGCGCCCGACAGCAGCGAGGCGACGGCGAAGGTCAGGGTGCGGCTCAGCAGGTCGCGCAGGGTGCGGCTTTGCTCGTCCTCGGGCGCGATGCCGGCCACTTCGATGCCCTTCTTGCTGACGAAGTGCTTTTCCACCAGCTGCGACAGCGTCTTGGCGTAGCCGTCCCAGTCGCGCGACTTGACGGCGCGGTTGAAGCGGCGGCCGAACTCGGCCAGGTCGCCGGTGTTGTCGCTCAGGCGGGTGGCGAACTGGCTCAGCACCGATTCCGGGCCGGCATCGACGCTGCCGATCGGCGCTGCCGGCGCCTCGGTCAGGCCGGCGATTTCGTTGTAGATGTCGCGATAGGCTTCCGGCGTCGGCGCGATGCGGCGCGTGGCGAGGCGGCGGAACGCCTCGCGTGCAATCTCGGCCGGATTCTGCTCGGGAGTGGGTGGTTTGCTGGACATGGTGCGCGCGGCCTCTTTAGGGATACTTTATGCCACCATGATAAGCCCGCGTCCTGGACAGCATAGCGCGAATAAGGGGCTGGAAGGCATCTTTCATCTAAGCATTAAAAATGTTCGATACGGCAATGCCGTGTGCGCGCGAGTAGTATTCCGGTGGTTGCATGACGCAGGCGCACAGCGCTATCTTACCCATTTACTCGATCAATTGGTTCTTGATCGCATAGTGGGTCAGTTCGGCGCTGTTCTTGAGCTTCATCTTGACCAGCAGCCGGGCGCGGTACTCGCTGACCGTCTTGACCGACAGCGACAGTTCCTTGGCGATCACGCCCACCGTCTTGCCGGAGGCGATCATGGTCAGCGTCTGGTACTCGCGGTCGGACAGGGTGTCGTGCGGCGGCGCCTCGTGGTCCTCGCCGACGTGGTTGGCCAGCTCCTGCGCCAGCGCCGCGCTGATGTACTTGAGGCCGCCGGCGACCTGGCGGATCGCCGTCACCAGCTCCTTCGGTGCGCTCTGCTTGGTCAGGTAGCCGGCGGCGCCGGCCTTGAGCGAGCGGATCGCGTACTGGTCCTCGCGGTGCATCGACAGCATCAGCACCGCCAGCTCCGGTTTTTCCTTCTTGATTTGCTTGAGCACCTCGATGCCGCTGCGGTCCGGCATCGAAATGTCGAGCAGCATCACCTGGCAATCGGACTTGCGGAACAGCCTGATGGCGTCCAGGCCGTTTTCCGCCTCGCCGGCGACGACGATGTCGCGCGTCTCGGCCAGGATCTGTTTCAAGCCTTCCCGCACGATGGCATGGTCGTCGGCGATGAAGACCTTGATGGTGGCTTTTTCTGTCATGTGAATCTCTGAACCCTGGTGTGTGTTTCTCGCCTTTGTACGCTGCGGCACATTATTTCAAGGCGGAAATGTTTTCTCCAGCTATTGTAGCGCCAGCGGCGGCTGCGATGAGGCTCTCGCGTGCGGTATCTTGTTTAATTTTGATGGCGACCACCGTGCCGCCGCCGGCGGCGTGGCTCAGCGTCAACGTTCCGCCCAGCGCGCGGGCGCGCTCGGCCATGCCGCGCAGGCCGAAGGAGGCGGGCTTGCTGCGGTCGGCGGGGCGGATGCCGGCGCCGTTGTCGGCGATCTTCAGGCTGACGTGGTGGCGCAGCCGCGCCAGCTTGACGCTCACCTTGCTGGCCCCGGCGTGCTTGGCGATATTGGTCAGCGCCTCCTGGGCGATGCGGAACAGCGCGGTGGCCTGGTCGTCGTCGAGTTCCAGCTCGCGGCGGTTGGCGCTGAACTGCGCCTCGACCCCGCTCTGGCGGGCGAATTCGCCGACCTGCCACTCAAGCGCCGCCACCAGGCCCAGGTCCAGCACGGCCGGGCGCAGGTCGAGCGAGATGCGGTGGATGGCCTCGATGGTGCGGTCGACCAGCGCGTCGACGTAGTCGGTCTTGTCGCGCAGCGCAGGGTCGGCGCCGGCGCTGTCGATACGCGCGGCCAGCATCGCCACCGCCATCTTGATCGCGGTGAGGTTGCCGCCCAGCTCGTCGTGGATTTCGCGCGCGATGCGGGTGCGCTCCTGTTCCTTGACGCGGTCGGTGTGGGCGCTCAGTTCGGCCAGGCGGGCGCGCGAGTGGCGCACCTCGATCTGCTCCAGCTTGCTCTCGGTGATATTGGTCATGATGCCGTCCCAGCGCACCGCGCCGTCGGCCAGCGCGTGCGGGGTGCAGCGCAGGTTGATCCACTTGACGTCCTTCCAGGCGTCGACCCAGATGCGGCCTTCCCAGTTCCAGCTCCACAGCGCCTGCGCCGACGCCTGCATCGATTCCTGATAGGACCTGCGGTCGTCGGACAGGATCAGTTCGAGGAAGCGCTCGGGGCGCCGGTGCAGTTCGGCGGCGGTCAGGCCGAGCAGGGCCTGGCAGCCGTCGCTCAGATAGGGGAAACTGACCTGGCCGCCGGCATGCAGCGCGAACTGGAACACCAGTCCCGGCGTGTTGGAGACGATGGCGTCGAAGCGGGCGCGGACCTGTTCCAGTTCCGTCGCCAGGGCCGTGCTGTAGTTGAGGGGTGCTGCGCTCATGGGTTCTTGATCATCGTTTTAGTCAGGCGCGCCAGCGGGCGCGGAAGCGTTTCACCAGCCGGCGGAAGCGCGCGGTCCAGCTGCCCGGACGCGGCGCGGCGTGCCGGCGCCAGTGGCGGAAAGCCTGGGCCAGCGCGCTCACCCGCTGCCAGGCGGCGGTGGCGCGCAGACGTTCGATCCAGCGTTGCTTTAGCGCCAGGAACCAGTCCAGCAGCGCGGCGAACCAGACGATGGTCAGCAGCACCGGCCGCGTCAGCAGGTACAGCCGCGCCACGGCGGCCGCGCCGCCCAGCTTGGCCAGCAAGATGACCAGCAGGCCCAGCATCGGGTGGCCGTGCGCCATCGCCCACAGCGCCAGCAGCTTGACCGGAAACAGCAGCGTGGCCGGCAGCACGAACAGCACCAGCGCCGCCTTCGGGCCGCGGCGGCGGATCCAGGCTTCCAGCCGGTGCAGCGGCGGCCACGCGGCCAGCCGGTTCATCAGCCGCATGCCCAGCTCCCACAGCCAGTCTTCCAGCAGCAACAGCAGGGCCGCCAGGTAGACCAGCGGCGCGAACAGCCAGCGGTGGAAGCGGTAGAATGGTCTCATTGTCGGGGGCGTTGTTGCTTAGGCATGATGATACGTTAAAGACGTTACAATAGGCCGCATGAATAAAGCATTTGTGAAAGAGTCCGACCAGGACGAGGATGAAGAGGCCGCAGCGCTGGCCTTGGCGATCCCGGCCGGCTCGAAGAACTACATCCGTCCGGAAGGCTACCAGCGCATCAAGGACGAGCTGCTGCAGCTGATCGACGTCGACCGGCCGGAAGTGGTGCGCATCGTGCACTGGGCCGCCTCCAACGGCGACCGCTCCGAGAACGGCGACTACATCTACGGCAAGCGGCGGCTGCGCGAAATCGACCGCCGTATCCGCTTCCTGACCAAGCGCATGGATTCGGCCGCCATCGTCGATCCCAGCGTGCACCACGGCAGCGACCAGGTGTTCTTCGGCGCCACGGTCACGTACAGCAACCAGCATGATGAGACCCGCACCATCACCATCGTCGGCATCGACGAGCTCGACCCGCTGAACGGCAAGATCAGCTGGGTGGCGCCGGTGGCGCGCGCGCTGACCAAGGCGCGCGAGGGCGACACCATCACCTTCCAGGCGCCGCACGGCGTTGAGGAGCTGGAGATCCTTGAGGTGACTTATCCTGCTCCGGCCGCCGATTGACATCCGGTCCGCGCTGTGCCTGTTGGCGCTGCTCGGCTGGAGCGGGACGGCGCGCGCGCTCGACGTCTACACGATCGACCTCAACTCCAGCAAATCGGGCTACAGCGACAGCCACGTCCGGCGCCTGCTGGCGGCGGCGCTCGATGCGTCGAGCGGCAAGTACGGTCCGTATGAGCTGCGCGTGGCGCAACTGCGCATGGAGCGCGACCGGGTGCTGCTGGAGATGCTCAAGGGCGGCCAGGTCAATCTGAGCGGGCAGGTGACCTCGGCCGAGTGGGAGCGCAAGCTGATACCGATCCGCATCCCGATCGACAAGGGCTTGTCATCCTACCGCATCTCGCTGATCGATGGCCGCGACCAGGCGCGCTTCAGCGCGGTGCGCACGCTGGCCCAATTGAGGAAGATGCCGATGGGGGCGGGGCGGCAGTGGAGCACCACGCTGCTGTTCGAGCAGGCCGGCTTCGAGGTGGTGCAGGGCAATTCATCGGCGGGGCTGCACAGCATGCTGGCGGCGCACCGCTTCCAGCATTTTCCGCGCGCGATCGATGAGGCGGTGTTCGAGCAGGCGGCGTATGCGCCGGCGTTCCCGGCGCTGAGCGTGGAGCGGAGTTTCGCGATCTACGCGCCGTCGCCGCGCTACTTCTTTATCGGCGGCGGCCAGAAGCGGCTGGCCCAGCGGCTCGAATACGGCCTGCAAGCGCTGATCGCCGATGGCCGCTACGACCAGATCTTCCACGAGTTCTATGACGGCCTGATCGAAAAGACCGGGCTGCGCCAGCGCCGCGTCTTCAGGCTGGACAATCCGCTGCTGTCGCCGCAGACGCCGCTGGCCAACAAGGCGTATTGGTACGACCCGTTTGAACACAGATGATTGAGGCGGGTCAGGGCCGCTTGGCCGGGTGTTTGCTAGGTTGGGCAAACACTTCGGGAGAGCGATCATGCCACGTGCGTCACGGACTTTCTTGCCAGCGGTGCCGCTGCATGTGATCCAGCGGGGGCATGACAGGCGGCAGTGTTTTTTTTGCGATGATGATTTTCAGATGTACCGGCGTTTGCTGCACGAGCAGGCGGTGCTGGTGCATGCTTATGTGTTGATGAGTAATCATGTGCATCTGCTGGTCAGCGTGGATGATGGGGCGAGCCTGGCTGCGATGATGAAGGGGGTGGCGCAGGGGTATTCACAGTACTTCAACGCCAGGCGCGGGACGAGCGGGACGGTGTGGGATGGCCGATATAAAAGCTGCCTGGTGCAGACGGAGGGATATTTTCTGACGTGCCAGCGATATATCGAGCTCAACCCGGTCAGGGCGGGGATGGTGAGATTTCCGGGAAATTACAAGTGGTCCAGTTACCGGTCGAATGCGGAAGGGCGGCATGATGCGCTGGTCACCCCGCATGAGATGTATCGGCGTCTGGGGCGGGATGGCGCCGAGCGCAGGCAGGCTTATCTCCGGCTGTTTCAGGAGGCCTTGACCCCGATCCAGATCGAACAAATCCGCGCCGGATGCCGTAGCGGGGTTTTGGGGGATAAGCAATTTATCGCCAAGGCAAAACCTACCCCGCAACCTTAAGCGATACGCACGCGCCACCACTTAGGGGTCAGACCCCGTACGGGGTCTGACCCCGCCTGGCAGTGCGGGTCTAGCTGCGCTCGCGCAGGATTCGGTTGACCCCGGCCACGCGGCGCACATTGCGCAGCAGCCCCGCCAGGTGCACGCGGTCCTTCACCTGGATGGTGAAGCGCAGCTGGTGCAGCACGTGTTCCTTATCCTCGTCCATGCCGACGTAGGTGATGTTGGCGTCCGATTCGCCGATCTCCGCCGCCACCCGTGCCAGGATGCCTTTCTCGTTGTTGATCAGCAGCTTGATGCGGCTGTCGAAACGGCGGTTCAGCTCCGTGCCCCACTTGACCGCGATCCAGCGGTCCGGCTCCTTGGCCTTCTGCCGCTTGGCCAAGGTGCAGTCGAAGGTGTGCACCAGCAGACCCTGGTCACGGCGCAGCTGGCCGATGATCGAGTCGCCCGGGATCGGCAGGCAGCACGGCGCCAGCTGCACCGACACGCCCTCGCTGCCGCAGATGGTCACAGGGTCGAGCTCGGCCGCGCTGTTGTGGTCGACCGGCGCGCTGGCCGATTCGCCGCCACGCAGGCCGAAGATGTGCCGCGCCACCAGCGCCGCCATGCGCTTGCCGATGCCGATGTCGGCGTACAGCTCGTCGAGCGACTTGGCGCTCGATTCGTTGAGCAGCCGCTCGACCAGATGGTCCTCCAGCGCCGGCGGCATGCCCAGCGACGACAGCGCCTGCGCCAGCAGCTGCTGGCCCAAGGTGATCGACTCCGGCAGATTGATCGTGCGCAGATGATGGCGGATCGCCGAACGCGCCTTGCCGGTGCGGACGAAGGACAGCCAGGTCGGACTCGGCCGCGACGACGAGTCGGTCACGATCTCGACGATGTCGCCGTTGCGCAGTTCGGTGCGCAGCGAGGCCGGCTCGTTGTTGATCGTCACCGACACCGTGTGGTCGCCGATGCCGGTGTGGATCGAATACGCGAAGTCGATCGGCGTGGCGCCGCGCGGCAGCGCGATGATCTTCGACTTCGGCGTGAACACGTACACCGAATCGGGGAACAGGTCGACCTTGACGTGCTCGAGGAATTCGGCCGAGTCGCCGGTCTGCTGCTGGATGTCGAGCAGCGACTGCAGCCAGGCATGGGTGCGCTGCTGCAGGTCCGACAGGTTCGATTCGCCGTTCTTGTACAGCCAGTGCGCGGCCACGCCGGATTCGGCGGTGCGGTGCATCTCCTGGGTGCGGATCTGGAACTCGACCGGCGTGCCGTAAGGGCCGATCAAGGTGGTGTGCAGCGACTGGTAGCCGTTGAGCTTGCGGATCGCGATGTAGTCCTTGAACTTGCCCGGCATCGGCTTGTACAGCGAGTGCAGCGTGCCCAGGGCGACGTAGCAGTTGGGGAAGCTGTCGACCACGACGCGGAAGCCATACACGTCGAGCACCTGCGAGAACGACAGGTGCTTGCTGCGCATTTTCCTGTAGATGCCGTACAGCGTCTTTTCGCGGCCGTAGACTTCGGCCTCGATGTTGGCCATCGCCAGCGTGTTCTTGACCGACTCCAGGATCTTCTTGACCACCTCGCGGCGGTTGCCGCGCGCCGCCTTCACCGCCTTGCCCAGGGTGCGGTAGCGCAGCGGGTACAGGTGCGAGAACGACAGGTCTTGCAGCTCGCGGTAGATGTTGTTGAGGCCGAGGCGGTGCGCGATCGGCACGTACACTTCCATGGTCTCGCTGGAGATGCGCGCCTTCTTGGCCGGCGCCATCACCTCCATCGTGCGCATATTGTGCAGCCGGTCGGCCAGCTTGATCAGGATGACGCGCACGTCCGACGCCATCGCCAGCAGCATCTTGCGGAAGTTTTCCGCCTGCGCCTCGATCTGGCTCTGGAACTCGATCTTCTCCAGCTTGGACAGGCCGTCGACCAGGTTGGCCACCGGCGCGCCGAAGCGCTCAATCAGCTCGTCCTTCTTGACGTCCTGGTCCTCCATCACGTCGTGCAGCAGCGCGGCCATGATGGCCTGCGCGTCGAGCTTCCAGTCGGCGCAGATCTCGGCCACGGCGATCGGATGCGAGATGTAGGGCTCGCCCGATTTGCGCACCTGGCCGAGGTGCATTTCATCCGAGAAGCGATACGCTTCCTTGACCTTTTTCAGGTCGGCGGCGGTCATGTACTCGGCCAGTTTTTCGGTCAGGTGGGTGACCGAGGCAACGCCGGCGGTCAAAGTGGGCGTGGCCAGGGGCGACGAAGAAATCACAGGCGGGGAGGGAGCTGGTGCGGATGAGGCGATGGTGGAGACGGTGCTATCTCCTGCGTTGGCTCCGGACACGGCTGCAGCCGGCGCGTTGGCCGGCTGTTTCGCCTTGGCGGGCTTGCCGCTCAGTGTCGGATCGGCAGGGATCAGATTCATACGTATGCGTTCCGTCTAATGAGAATGTCTAATACTACTGCGAAACCACATCATTCACATTATCGGGAACGCGGGCCCCACTTACATGGGGACCTTTTTCAGCATTTCGATACCGACTTTGCCGGCGGCGATTTCGCGCAGCGCGACGACGGTCGGCTTGTCCTTGGCTTCCACTTTCGGGGTGTGGCCTTGCAGCAGCTGGCGTGCGCGGTAGGTCGCGGCCAGGGTCAGCTGGAAACGGTTCGGAATATTTTTCAGACAATCTTCAATCGTGATGCGGGCCATCTTAACTCCTAAAATCTTGTGTATTTATTCAGCGTGGATACCCAGTTGGGCAAAGAGCGAGGCGTTGCGCGCCGCTTGTTGCGCAAACCGGCAACGGGCCGCTCTGACAATCGCCGTCAGTTCCGACAGGGCGACTGCAAATTCTTCGTTGATGATAGCATACTCGAACTCCGGAGCGTGGGCGATTTCGCCGCCTGCCGCCAGCAGCCGCTTGGTGATCACGTGCGGTTCGTCGGTGGCGCGTTTGTTGAGGCGTTCCTCCAGCGCGGCGATCGACGGCGGCAGGATGAAAATGCCGGCCGCCTGCGGGAACTGCTTCTTCACCTGGCGCGCGCCCTGCCAGTCGATTTCCAGCAGGATGTCGGTGCCGGTCTTCATCTGTTCTTCCACCATCAGGCGCGAGGTGCCGTAGTAATTGCCGTGCACTTCGGCCCATTCCAGGAACTCGCCGGCCTTGGCGCGCGCGACGAAATCGTCGGCGTTGGTGAAGTAGTATTGCTTGCCGTGGGTCTCGCCCGGACGCGGCGCGCGCGTGGTGGTGGAGATCGACAGCTTGATGGTCGGCTCCTGCGCCAGCAGCGCGTTGACCAGCGTGGACTTGCCGGCGCCGGACGGCGCGACCACCATGAACAGGCTGCCCGCCAATGCGTTGGTTGAACTCATGTGATTCCTCTAAAAACGTCGCCCAAAGACGTATTTTACCAAGAGCAAGGACAGGCGTTCAATTTACAGCAGCGACAGCAGATGTTGCGCGGCGGCGGGCGCGCGCTCCTTGGCGCCGTTGATGAAGTAGACGTAGACGGCGCCGGACTTCGCCTGCGCCTGCCATTCTTTGGCGGTGGCGGCCCATTTCTTCAACGCCGGCTTGGTGTAGCCGGTGGTGACGTCGCTCTTCGCGTCCATCAGGCGCGCGTAGACGAACTCGCCGGTGACGTCGGTGAAGTTGGGGAACTTCGGCGAATCGGTGATGACGGTGGCGACCTTGTATTTGCGCGCCAGCTTCAGATACTCGTCGCACAGGAAGCTGTCATGGCGCGCGTCGAGCACGTGTTGCAGCTTGCGCTTGCCCAGCCTGGCCGGCAGTAGCTTGAAGAAGGCTTCGATGTCGTCGGGATCGAACTGCTTGGTGGCCGCCAGTTGCCACAGCAGCGGGCCCAGTTTGTCGCCCAGCTCGGTCAGGCCGCTGTCGATGAAGCGCTCGATCGATTCGCCGGCCTCGCCGAGCACCTTGCGGTTGGTGGCGTAGCGGCTGGCCTTGACGGCGAAGACGAAATCGTCCGGCGTCTGCGCGGCCCAGGAGGCGAAGTGTTCGGGCTTGGCGGTGCGGTAGAAGGTGCCGTTGATCTCGATGCTGGTGACCTGGCGGCTGGCGTACTCGAGCGCCTTTTTCTGCGGCACGTCCTTGGGATAGAATGTCTCCCGCCATGGCGCGAAATCCCATCCGCCTATGCCCACGCGCACCTGTGTCATTTGCATCTCCTTGCTGGTCGATGCGTCGATGATAGCGGTATTTGCGCGGGGGCTCTTTTCGATACACCATCTCACCTTTGGAGCATTCATGAAAGAACTGATCGTCGTCGCCACCATCACCGCCAAGGACGGCAACGAAGCCATCGTGCGCGCCGCGCTGGAGCAGGTTGTGCCGCCAAGCCGCGCCGAAGCGGGCTGCCTGCGCTACGACCTGAACGGGGACCTGGGCAATCACGCCAACTTCATCATGCTCGAAGCCTGGCGCGACCAGGAAGCGCTGACGCAGCACGAAGCGACGCCGCACTTCCAGGCGCTGGTAAAAGCCATCGGCGGCAAAGCCGACATCCAGATCGTCAAGCTCAATCAGCTAGTGTAACCAGGGATTGCGGGCCCTCAAGCCAGGGATTCAGTAAAAGCACGCCCATGGATTGGAAGTCGCCGACGTCCCGCGTTACCATGATCATGTCATGAACTAGGGCTGTCGCCGCGATAAGTGCATCGGCCCACGGACGAGTTTCGGGGACTTGTAGCGCAGCGGCGCGTTGTGCGACGGCCGTATCGACAGCATGAATGCGTCCTGCGAACGCCTTTAGTACGTGTTCCTCCAGCCATTGGCGCAAGACCCTGCTGTTCAAGTCGTTACGGCGGGCGAGCCGCAAGATCCCGACTTCCAATTCGTAAATGGTAATGGCGGAAAGATGGAGGGCACTGGCTTCCATTCCCGACGCCCATTGCCTGACGTTGGCATTCGCTTTGCCGAGTGGTACTTTTCTCAGCTCGGACACCACATTGGTAACGAGAATAAACATCAGGCAGGATCGACTGAGGGATCGAAGTCAATATCGGCCATGCCGGGCATCCACAGCATCTCGACGATATTGAGCTTGCCAGAAATTAGCCGCTCGTAATCGGCGATGGTCATCAAGACGTGCGACAAGCCATATTCTCCGGTTAAGAAGACCGGGCCGCCGTTTGCGTCTTCTTGAGCTTCGGCCAAGGTTCGTTCATTTTTCTTGCTTGGTAGGGTAGCAGCGGTCATGGCAGCGCCTCCTCCGGAAAGTGAAATCACGTTACTCCTTTCAGCAGGAGGCTGCAAGCAAGCGGGTCAATCCGGCGTGAAGGCCTTGGCGGCGGCCAGGGTGTCGAGGGCTTCGCGCAGCAGTTTGATCTTGCCGTTTTCGGCGACCAGGCGGCCGGCATAGGTTTGCTTGTAGAGCTTGCCAGTCGAGAGCACCCTGGCTTCGACGCTGTATTCGCCGAAAGCCTGCTCGTCGCCGTCGATCAGCAGGGCGATATCCTTGAAGCGGAAGTCCGGCACATTCTTCAGCAGGCCGGCGATGAAGGCTTCGATCGCGGCCGGGCCCACGGCGCGTGCGTCGATGCCCAGCGATTTCAACGACGGCAGTTCCAGTACGCCATCCTCGGCGAACAAGGCCGCGGCGGCGGCTGGATCCTGGATGTTCAAGAGGTAGTCGTTCAGCAGTTTGGTAGCGGTTTTCATGATGTCACTTTCTGGAAAGAGGAAGAAGTGAGATCACTTTAGCGCCGAACGATTGTTGGATAAAGCGGATAGCTGCGAATGGTTTATTCACTCGGGTGAATAATGTCGCTGGTATGGTGACCAAAAGTTCCATGGTCTGCTACACTGCCGCGCCGACACGTCCGCATGGGCGTGCGCGAGCATAAAAACCATTCCAACAATATCGAGCAAAGGAATTCATGAAATCCGTGTTTCAAATTATCGCGGCTGCGGCCTGCGCGATCGCCCTGGTGGCTTGTGGCGGCGGCGGCAGTGCGGGGACGGCCGCTCCGGTCGGCGTGGCGCCGCCAACGGCGTTGAAAATCGAAGAGCTGGCGATCGGCACCGGCGCCGAGGCGACGGCCGGCAAAACCGCGTCGGTGCGTTACACCGGCTATCTGTACGACGGCACCAAGGCCAATCTGCGCGGCGCGCAGTTCGACAGCAATACCGCCGCGAACGCCAAACTGTTCGACTTCGTGGTGAACGCCAATCCCTTGCAGGTCATCACCGGATTCAACAACGGCGTGCTGGGCATGAAGGTCAACGGCAAGCGCGTCATCACTATTCCGCCATCGCTGGGCTACGGCGCTTCCGGCCAGGGCAGCATCCCGGGGAATGCGACGCTGATCTTCGAGGTTGAGCTGGTCTCGGTGAAGTAAAAAAAAATGGCAGCCAGTGGCTGCCATTTTTACTTGTATGCCTTATTCCAGGTTCTGCACCTGTTCGCGCATCTGCTCGATCAGCAGCTTGAGCTCCATCGACGCATCGGCCAGCTCCTTGACCGAAGCCTTGGCGCCGAGCGTGTTGGCTTCGCGATTGAGCTCCTGCATCATGAAGTCCAGGCGCTTGCCGACCTGGCCGCCTTTTTTCAGGATGTGACGGGTCTCGGTCAGGTGCGCCGACAGGCGGCCCAGCTCCTCGGCCACGTCGATGCGGATGCCGTACAAAATCACTTCCTGGCGGATGCGCTCCAGCGCGTCCTGGCGCGACAGCGCCGAATTCGATCCCTGGCAAGCCAGCCCCAGCGCGTCCTGCATGCGCTCGATGGCCTTCTGCTGGAACGCCGCCACCACCTGAGGGATCAGCGGCGTGATGCGCTTGACGATCACTTCCATCGCCTCGATACGCGAAGTCAGCATCGCTTCCAGCGCCGCGCCTTCGCGCTGGCGGCTGATGACGAACGCTTCGACGGTCTTGGCGGTCAGCGCGGCGACGTCGGCCTGGAGCGACTCCTGGCCGATCTGCGCCTCTTCGATCACGCCGGGCCAGCGCAGCAGCTCGGCCACTGACATCGTTTGCACGCCGGGGAAATGGGTGCCGACTTCGGTCTGCAAGCGTTGCAATTCGGTCAATAAAGGCAGGTTCAGCGCCTGGGTGCCGGCAGTGGCCGCCTTGCGGCCGAAGCTCAGGCGCAGCTCCACCTTGCCGCGGGTAATGGCGGCCATGACTGCGGAGCGCAAATCGGGTTCAAGCGCGCGCAAATCGTCGTTTATTCGAAACTGAAGGTCCAAAAACCGAGAGTTGACACTCTTGATCTCGATGGTCAGTGTTCCCGCCGCACTTTCACTGGTGGCGACCGCGTAGCCCGTCATACTGGAAATGCTCAATGGATATCCCCGATTTAATCTTTACAAAACAGTGATTTATCCACACAATCCGGGTGTTGAGGCGAGGAGCACTATGGCTGCACAGAACAACGCCCCGTTACCAGATGGTCTGGAAATTGCTGGATATCGCATTGTAAAGAAAATTGCGTCCGGTGGGTTCAGTATTGTTTACCTGGCGTATGATGCCGACGGCGTCGCGGTCGCGATCAAGGAGTATTTGCCCAGTTCCCTGGTCCTGCGGCAAGAGGGCGAACTGGTGCCGGCCGTCTCCAAGGCCAACCTGCCCGTGTTCCGCATCGGCCTCAAGTGCTTTTTCGAGGAGGGCAGGGCGCTGGCGCGCATCGCCCACCCGAACGTGGTCAGCGTGCTCAATTTTTTCCGCGCTCATGATACTGTCTACATGGTGATGGCCTACGAATCGGGGCATTCGCTGCAGGAGCACATCCAGCGGCAGCGCGCCAAGGGCAGCAAGGTGGGCGAAGCGTTCATCCGCGCCATCTTCACCCAGGTGCTGAAAGGGCTGCGCGAAGTCCATGCCAACAAGCTGCTGCACCTGGACCTGAAGCCCGCCAACATCTACCTGCGCACCGACGGCACGCCGATGCTGCTGGACTTCGGCGCGGCGCGCCAGACCGTCAACAACGACATGCCGACGCTGACGCCGATGTACACGCCCGGCTTCGCGCCGCCGGAGCTGTATTCCAAGGCCGGCGGGTTGGGGCCGTGGTCGGACATCTACAGCATCGGCGCGTCGATGTTCGCCTGCATGGTCGGCTCGCCGCCGCAGCCGGCCGACAAGCGCAAGACCGAGGACAAGATGGCCGACCATTTCGCCAAGCTGGAAGGGCAGTATTCGCCGGAGCTGGTCAAGCTGGTGCGCTGGTGCCTGGAGATCGATCCGCTGGAGCGGCCGCAAAGCCTGTTCGCGCTGCAGAAGGTGCTGGCGGCGGCGGTCGCGCCGACGCCGCAACCGCCGGCGCCGCCGCAGGGCATGATCGATAAACTCGGCGGCGGCTTGCGCGGCCTGGTCGGACGCCTGGGCGGGCTGGCGAAGTCGCGCGCCAAGGCCGGCCCGGACACGCTGGTGTAATCAACTAAAGGCAGAACCATGCAATTCTCCGTGTATCAGGAAAGCCACATCGGCGGCCGCAAGGTCAATCAGGACCGCATGGGCTACAGCTTCACCCGCGATGCGCTGCTGCTGGTGCTGGCCGACGGCATGGGCGGCCACCTGCGCGGCGAGATCGCCGCCACCGTCGCGCTGCAGACCATCTCCGCGATGTTCCAGGCCCAGGCCACGCCGTACGTCAAGAAGCCGCAGCGCTTTCTGGAGGACGCCTTCCTGGCCGCGCACCGCGACATTCACCAGTACCGCGCCGACCACAATCTGCCGGAGACGCCGCGCACCACCATCGTCGCCTGCCTGATCCAGCACAACACCGCGACCTGGGCCCATTGCGGCGACTCGCGCCTGTACTGGATGCGCGACGGCGAGATCCTGGCGCGCACGCGCGACCACTCGCATGTCGAGAGCCTGATCGCCAAGGGCCTGGCGCTGCCGTCCGAGCGCGCCACGCACCCGGACCGCAACAAGCTGTATAACTGCCTCGGCGCCGACAGCCTGCCCCGGGTCGATGTGTCGAGCGGCGGCGGCATGCTGCCGGGCGACCTGATGCTGTTGTGCTCCGACGGCTTGTGGTCTATGCTGCCGGACGAAGAGATGGTGCGGCGCATGCAAAGCCAGACCGTGGTGCGCGCCGTGCCCGACCTGCTGCACACCGCGCTGGCGGCGGCGGGCAGCGCGAGCGACAACGTCACCGCGCTGGCCATCATGTGGCAGGGCAGCTCGATCGTCGACGGCATGGGCGCGAGCACGATGGCGGCGGCCGAGCTGTCGACCGTGATCTCGACCGAGGCGCTGCCGGAGAATCTGCACAGCACCACCATCCAGAGCGCGCAGGCGCCGGAACAGCCGGCGCAAGCGGACGCCTTCGACGACGATGAAATCGAGAAGGCCATCGCCGAGATCCGCGGCGCCATCGAAAAATCCTCTCAAATACTTAAATAAGGAATACAGCATGACCTTTGAATCACGCCCCAGCGGCCGCGCCGTCGATGCGCTGCGCACCCTGCGTCTGACCCGCGACTACACCAAGCACGCCGAAGGCTCGGTGCTGATCGAATGCGGCGACACCAAGGTGATCTGCACCGCCAGCATCGAAGACAAGGTGCCCGGCTTCCTGAAGGGCAAAGGCCAGGGCTGGATGACGGCGGAATACGGCATGCTGCCGCGTTCCACCCACACCCGCATGGACCGCGAAGCCGCGCGCGGCAAGCAGTCCGGCCGCACGCAGGAGATCCAGCGCTTGATCGGCCGCTCGCTGCGCGCCGCGTTCGACCTGGAAGCGTTCGGCGAGCGCACGCTGCACCTGGACTGCGACGTGATCCAGGCCGACGGCGGCACCCGCACCGCGTCGATCACCGGCGCGATGGTCGCCGCGTATGATGCGTTCTCCAAGCTGGTGGCGCGCGGCGCCGTGCCGGCGATCCCGCTCAAGAGTTTCGTCGCCGCGATCTCGGTCGGCGTGTACCAGGGCATGCCGGTGCTGGACCTGGACTACATCGAGGACTCGGGCTGCGACACCGACATGAACGTGGTGATGAACGACGCCGGCCACTTCATCGAAGTGCAGGGCACGGCCGAAGGCGCGGCGTTCGACCGCGCCGGCATGAACCGCCTACTGGACCTGGCGCAAGGGGGAATTGCCGATCTGATCAAACTGCAGAAGCAAGCCCTGGGCATCGCGGCCTGAGCGGAAACCGTTCAACCCCGCACGGCCACGACCTGGGGTCAGACCCCCGGGTCCGGGCGGGGGCTGCGCCCCGCAGCTCCCTTTCGGGAGCTGCCCCCGACTGTTCGGGGTAAAAGGTTTAAAATGGCGACCGCTGTCCACCATTTGAACCCGCACACCCATGACCCAACGCCTGATCCTTGCCTCGAACAACGCCGGCAAACTGAAAGAATTCAACGAACTGCTGTCCACCGTGGGCTTTTCGGTCCACGCGCAGGGCGAGTACGACGTCCCCGAGGCGGATGAGCCTTTCAACACCTTTGTCGAAAACGCACTGCAAAAAGCCCGTCACGCCTCGCGCCTGACCGGGCTTCCTGCGTTGGCCGACGATTCCGGCGTCTGCGTCAACGCGCTGGGCGGCGCGCCCGGCGTGCATTCGGCGCGTTTCGCCGGCGAGCCGAAATCGGACGCCCGCAACAACGCCAAGATGATCGCCGACCTGGCCGCGCACGCGGACAAATCGGCGTACTACTACTGCGTGCTGGTGTTCGTGCGCCACGCCGACGATCCGCAGCCGGTCATTGCCGACGGCCGCTGGAACGGCGAGATGATCGCCGAGGCGCGCGGCAACGGCGGCTTCGGCTACGATCCGCACTTCTTCATTCCAGCGCTGGGCAAGTGCGCCGCCGAGCTGACCTCCGAAGAAAAAAACGCCATGTCGCACCGCGGCCAGGCGCTGCGCGCTCTGGTGGAAAAACTGAAATGATCCCGATTAAAATCGCCGGCGCCAAATCGTCCGCCGCCGCTGTCCCGATCAGCGACGCGGCCGGCGTCGCCGCCAAGTATCTGCAGGCCGGTTCGCTGAATTTGGCGGCGCTGCCGCCGCTGTCGCTGTACATCCACTTCCCGTGGTGCGTGAAGAAGTGCCCTTACTGTGACTTCAACTCGCACGAGGCCAAGGACGGTCACACCTTCCCCGAACAGGAATACCTGGACGCGGTGCGCGCCGACCTGGAGATGTCGCTGCCGCTGATCTGGGGCAGAAAGATTTATACCATTTTCATCGGCGGCGGCACGCCGAGCCTGATGTCGGCGGCGGGGCTGGACCGGCTGCTGTCGGACGTGCGCACCTTGCTGCCGCTCGACAGCGACTGCGAGATCACGATGGAGGCCAATCCCGGCACCTTCGAGGCGGAGAAGTTCAAATCCTACCGCGCCAGCGGCGTCAATCGCCTGTCGATCGGCATCCAGAGCTTCAACGAGCGCCACCTGAAGGCCCTGGGCCGCATCCACGACGACAACGAAGCCAAACGGGCGGTCGAAATCGCGCTAAACAATTTTGATAATTTCAACCTCGACCTGATGTACGCGCTGCCGTCGCAGACGCTGGAAGAAGCGCGCCACGACGTCGAGACGGCGATGGCCTTCAAGCCGCCGCACCTGTCGCTGTATCACCTGACGATGGAGCCGAACACGCTGTTCGCCAAATATCCGCCGGCGCTGCCGGACGACGACGCCAGCGCCGACATGCAGGACATGATCGCCGAGCTGACCGCCGCCAACGGCTACCAGCAATACGAGGTGTCGGCCTACGCCAAGGATGGCAAGCGGGCGCGCCACAATCTCAATTACTGGGAGTTCGGAGACTATCTCGGCATCGGCGCCGGCGCGCATTCGAAGATCTCGTTCCCGCACCGCATACTGCGGCAGGCGCGCTACAAGCAGCCCAAGGCCTATATGGAACAGGCCAAACTCGGCGCGCCGGTGCAGGAAGAGCACGAGATCACGCGCGACGACATGGGCTTCGAGTTCATGCTCAACACGCTGCGCCTGCACGGCGGCTTCGATCCCAATCTGTTCGGCGAGCGCACCGGCTTGAGCCTGAACGCGATCGAGAAGACCCTCAACGAAGCCGAATCCAAGGGCCTGCTGTATCGCGACTATAAGGTCATCAAGCCCACCGAGCTAGGCCAGCGCTTCCTGAACGATCTTCAAGAGATGTTCCTCAAAACTTAAAACTCTTCCCAGTCCTTGTCGCCGCCGACGGTGGCCGGCTTGCTGGCGCTGGTCTTCGCCGGCGCCGGCCGGGCGGCCAGCCGCTGCGGCGCCGGAGTTGGACGCACCGGCGACAACGCGGGGCGCTTCGGCGGCAAAGCCAATGCCGGCCGCGCCGTTCCCTCATTCCCCAACTTGAACGACGCCGCCACGTCGGACAGGCGCGCCGCCTGCTCCTGCATGCTGGCCGCCGCCGCTGCGGCTTGCTCCACCAGCGCCGCGTTCTGCTGCGTCACCTGATCCATCTGCGTGATCGCGGTGTTGACCTGGTCGATGCCGATGCTTTGCTCGCTGCTGGCCGAGGTGATCTCGCCCATGATGCCGGTGACGCGGCGCACGCTGGCCACCACATCGTTCATGGTGGTGCCGGCTTGCTGCACCAGCCGCGCGCCGATGTCGACCTGCTCGACCGAATTGCCGATCAACTCCTTGATCTCCTTGGCCGCGCCGGCGGAGCGCTGCGCCAGGTTGCGCACTTCCGACGCCACGACCGCGAAGCCGCGACCCTGTTCGCCGGCACGCGCCGCTTCCACTGCCGCATTCAACGCCAGGATATTGGTCTGGAAGGCGATGCCGTCGATGACGCCGATGATGTCGACGATCTTGCGCGCCGACGCATCGATATTGCCCATCGTATCGACCACCTGGCCGACGATGCTGCCGCCGCGCTCCGCCACGTCCGACGCGGCCTGCGCCAGCTGGTTGGCCTGCCTGGCGTTTTCCGCGTTCTGGCGCACGGTCGACGTCAGCTCCTCCATCGACGACGCGGTTTCCTCCAGCGAGCTGGCTTGTTCCTCGGTGCGCTGCGACAGGTCCATATTCCCGGCCGCGATCTGATTGGACGCGGTGGCGATGGTGTCGGTGCCGACCTGCACCTGGCTGACCACATTGCGCAGCGAATCGTTCATGCCTTTCAGCGCCGTCATCAGGTCGCCGATCTGGCATTTGGACTGGTGCTCGTCGAAGCGCGTGGTCAGGTCGCCGCTGGCCACGGTCGACGCGATGTCCAGCGCCGACTGCAAGGGCCGCGTGATCGAGCGCGAAATGATCCATGCCGCCACAGAGCCGATGGCGACCATCAGCACGGCCAGTATCATCAGCAGCGTATTACTGCGGTCATTGGCGGCGTCGATCGCGGCGGCGGCGTCGTCGATGGCCTTGCGCTGGAGCGCCAGCAGGTCCTTGACCTGATTCTGGTAGATGCTGGCCGCCGGCGTGAAGACGTCCTTGAACAGGCGCTCGCCCTCGGCGGCGTTGCCGGCCTTCTTGGCGTCCATCACCTGGGTCTTGGCCTTCTGGTAGGCGTTGCGCAGCGAGAGGGCGTTCTCGTACATCTTGCGCTCCTCGTCGCTGGCCAAGAGGCCCTTGATGGTGTCGAGCAGCGCCGAGCCTTTCTTGACGCTGTCGGCGATGACATCGGCGAAAGTGACCGACAGCGTCTCGTCGGAACTGCGGGCGATCAGCGCGGTGCGGGCGATGGCCGAATAGATCAGCACATACCAGTCGGAGACGATGCGCTCCTTGGCCAGGGGCTGCGCCATCATCTGCTTGGTGGCGGCGGCGTTGGCGCGGGCGTTGACCAGCGCCACCGAGGTGGCGAAAACGGCGAGCAGCAGGACGATGGAGAAACCGACGGCGAGGCGGGTGCCGATGCGCATTTGCGACAGAAAATTCATGATCTTCACTCCCGGGAATCAGGCGAAATCGGGCTTGCGGAGGCCTTCAGTATGCGCCTGTCGCCCCGGTCGGGTCATGTGATTTTCTGTGGCTTTGTTGTTTTTGAGAACATTTAGAACGACTGTGCCTGGTGCAGATCGGGTTTCTCGCACCAGCGGGCGAAGGCTTCGGCCATGCGTTCGCTCTCGGCGATGGCGCGGGTCCAGTCGCGGTTGCGGCCGGCGTGGTCCTGGCCGTAGACGGTGAAGTCCTTGCGGTCGGGGAGCTTGCCGTTGGGGAGGCTGGCGACGAATTCCGGCGACGGCGACACCAGGATCATGTTATCGAGGGAAGCGTCGCGGGCGCGGCGCCACGGCATCGACTTATCCAGCCAGCCGGGGATGATGTAGTCGTTGAAGTGCGGGTAGAGCACCAGGCCGGGATCGCGCTGGTAGGGCAGGTGCAGATGGTAGTCGATCAAGCCGCCGTCCCAGTAGGCGCCGGCGGGCGCGCCGGCGATGTGGGACACGGCTTGGAGCACCAGCGGGATCGAGCCGGAGGCCAGCAGCGCGTCGCGCAGGTTGTCGGCGGAGAGGCCGACGAAATGGCCGTCGAAGGCGTCGAAGCCGTCGCGAAGCCAGGCGGCGTCGTCGCGGCCGTCGTGGAAGACCACGCGCTGCATCGACGCGGCGAGGCGGCGGCGCGACACGGTGTTGTTGGCGGCGGCCAGCAGGAAGCCGGCCATCTCGCGCCAACGTGCGCCGTTGGTGCGGGCCAGCGCGCCGACGCCGCGCACGGTCAGCACGTTGACGTGGTGGTGCGGATGATTGATCGCCTCGGCGGCGCGGCCGTCGAGCAATTCATCGAGCAGAGCGCGGCAGGTTTGGGTAACGTAGCTGGCGGTGACCTTGGCCGGATAGCGCTGGCCGGCGTACAGGCGCGCCAGCCGCTTGTGGGCGGCGACCGGATCGTCGAACGCCGAAGCGGCCATGCGCCAGGCGCCGATGGAAGCGCCGACCAGCCGCCGTCGGCGCGGCGCGGTTGTTAGGAAATCGCCGAACATCCAGCAATCGAGGCCGTGCAGTATGAGCCCTTTGGGACCGCCGGCAGCGGCGGGCACGATGGCGATATCTTCAGCGCGCACGCCGTCGGCGGCGATGCGCTGGCGGGCGCGCTGGCCCAGGCGGATGGTGATGGGAGAAGTCATGTCAAAAGCGGTGTCAGTGCCGACATTCGGACACGAACGCTACCGTAGCGTGCGCTACGGTAGCGTTCGTGTCCGAATGTCGGCACTGACACCGAAGGGTTATTTCAGGCCGCCGCCGAGGGAGCGGTAGAGGTCGATCGCGGTGGTGGTGCGCAGCAGGCGCGCTTGCACCAGCGTCTGCTGCGCGCTGAACAGCTCGCGCTGCGCGTCCAGCACGTCCAGCGAACTGGCGACGCCGTTGTCGAAGCGCAGTTGCAGCAGCTTGAGGCGGTCCGCCTGCGCTTCCTGCACCGCGCGCTGCGCGTTGACCTGGTCGCCCAGGTAGTCGCGCGCGGCCAAGGCATCCGCCACTTCGCGGAAGGCCGTCTGGATGGTCTTCTCGTAGTCGGCCACTGCGATGTTTTTACGCACTTCGGTCAGCGTCAGGTTGGCGCGGTTGCGGCCGGCGTCGAAGATCGGCAGCACCAGCTGCGGTGCGAACGACCAGCTGCCCGAGCCGCTGTCGAACAAGCCGCCCAGCGATGGGCTGCTGCTGCCCACCGCCGCCGTCAGGCTGATGCGCGGGAAGAAGGCTGCACGCGCGGCGCCGATGTTGGCGTTGGCCGATTTCAATCGCTGTTCGGCGGCGCGGATGTCGGGACGGCGCGCCAGCAGGTCGGATGGCAGGCCTTCCGGTACGGCGTTGAGCGCGTCCAGTTGCGCATCGCTCGGCATCGCGCCCGTCGGCTCGGACGCCGGCGCCTGGCCGACCAGCAGCGTCAGCGCGTTCTGCGCCTGCGCGCGCTGGCGCGCCAGCGTCAGCGCCGAGGCGCGCGCGGTTTCCATCAGCGTTTCGTTGGAACGCAGGTCGAGCCGCGACGAGGCGCCCACTTCGGCGCGCTGCTGCGTGAGCTTGTAGGTGCGGGCGCGCGCTTCATACGTCTGCTGCGCCAGCGCGTACTGCTCGGCGTAGGCGCGCTCGGTGTAGTAGGCCTGCGCCACTTGCGACACCAGCGCGATCTGCGCCGCCTGGCGAGCTTCGTCGGTGGCGAGATACGCCGCCAGCGCGGCGTCGTTCAGGCTTTTCACGCGGCCGAAGAAATCCAGCTCGAACGAGGAGACCGATACGCCGGCGTCGTAACGCTTGCCGATCGTCGATTCGCCCGTCCCGGACAGGAAGGCCGGCGTCTTGGCGCGCGTGGCGGCGAAGGAGCCGTTCAGATTCGGCAGCCGGTCCGCCGACTGGATGTTGTACTGTGCGCGCGCTTCTTCAATGCGCAAGGCGGCCGTGCGCAGGTCGCGGTTGTTGTCCAGCGCCGCCGCGATCAGCTGCTGCAGGCGCGGTTCGCTGAAGTAGTCGCGCCAGCCGGTATCGACGGCCGGTTTGGCGTCGGCCGGCAGCGGCAGTGCGGCGGTGGTGCGCGACGCGGCGCCCGCCGTATCGAGCGGGAAGGCCGCGGCGACCGGCGCTTCCGGACGCTGATAAGTCGGCGCCATCGAGCACGCCGACAGCAGCGCCGCGCCGAGCAGAGGCAGAGCCAAGCCCGAGGCCAGGGCTGGGGTGCGCTTAGTCATAGGTTTCATGCTTCTTATCGTCCATTTCATGTGCGGCCAGTTTGCGCTGGCGTTCGCTGCCTTTGAAGATTTTGCGGATCACGACGAAGAACACCGGCACCAGGAACACCGCCAGCACCGTCGCGGTGATCATGCCGCCCATGACGCCGGTGCCGATGGCGCGCTGGCTGGCGGAGCCGGCGCCGGTGGCGATCACCAGCGGCAGCACGCCGAGGATGAAGGCCAGCGAGGTCATGATGATCGGGCGGAAGCGCAGGTGCACCGCTTCCAGCGTCGCTTCGACCAGACCCTTGCCCTGCGCCTGCAGGTCTTTCGCGAACTCGATGATCAGAATCGCGTTCTTCGCCGACAGGCCGATAATCGCGATCAGGCCGACCTTGAAGTACACGTCGTTCGGCAGGTCGCGGATGTGCGCGCCGAGCAGCGCCCCCAGCACGCCGAGCGGCACCACCAGCAGCACCGCGATCGGGATCGATTCCGATTCATACAGCGCGGCTAGCACCAGGAACGCCGCCAGCAGCGACAGCGCGAACAGCATCGGCGCCTGCGAGCCGGAAGTCTTTTCTTCCAGCGACTGGCCGGTCCATTCGATGCTGAAGCCGGGCGGCAGCTGCGCCGCCAGGCGTTCCAGTTCGTCCATCGCTTCGCCGGTCGAGCGGCCGGGCGCGGCGTCGCCGGTCAGCTTGATGGCGGGGTAGCCGTTGTAGCGCACCAGCTGAACCGGACCCTGGATCCAGTGCGATTTGGCGAACGAGGAGAACGGCACCATCGCGCCGCTGGAGCTGCGCACGTTGAGCTGCATGATGTCTTCCGGCTGCAGGCGGCGCGGCGCGTCGGCCTGCACGATGACGCGCTGCTGGCGTCCGCTCGACGCGAAGTCGTTCACGTAGGACGAACCCAGCGCCGTCGACATCATCGAGTTGATGTCGGCGAAGGCGACGCCCAGCGCGTTGGCTTTCTCGCGGTCGATGTCGACCTGGAGCTGCGGCGCGTCTTCCAGGCCTTCGGGACGCAGGCCTTTGAGGATCGGGCTCTTGGCGGCGAGGCCCAGCAGCTGGTTGCGCGCGGCGATCAGGCCGTCGTGGCCGACCGCGCTGCGGTCCTGCAGGCGCGCGGTGATGCCGGTGGCGTTGCCCAGCTCGCGGATCGGCGGAGGGCTGAGCGGGAAGATGACCGCGTCCGGGATCGACGACAGGGCGCCGAAGGCGCGCTGCGCGATCGCCTGCGCCGACTGATCGGCGCTGCGTTCCTTCCAATCCTTCAGCGGAATGAACACCAGGCCCGCGTTCTGGCCGTTGCCGGAGAACGAGAAGCCGGCGACGGCGATGGTGCGCGCCACGCCCGGCTGCTTGCGGAAGTAGGCGTCGGCCTGCGCCAGCACGGCTTGCGTGCGGCTGGTCGAGGCGCCGGCCGGCAGCTGCACGTTGGCGATCAAGTAGCCCTGGTCTTCGTTCGGCAGGAACGACGACGGCAGCTTGGCGTACAGCCAGCCCACCACGCCGCACAGCACGGCGAAGACGATCAGGAAGCGGCCGGTGCGTTTCAGGATCCTGGCGATCACGCCCTGGTAGCCGGTGGCGGTGACGGCGAAGCCGCGGTTGAACCAGCCGAAGAAGCCTTTCTTCTCGTGGTGGTGTCCCGCTTCCACCGGCTTGAGGATGGTGGCGCACAGCGCCGGCGTCAGCGTCAATGCCATCAGTGCCGAGAACAGCATCGCCGACACCATCGCCAGCGAGAACTGGCGGTAGATCGCGCCGACCGCGCCGCCGAAGAAGGCCATCGGGATGAACACGGCGATCAGCACCAGCGTGATGCCGATGATGGCGCCGGTGATCTGGGTCATCGCCTTGCGGGTGGCGTCGCGCGGCGACAGGCCTTCCTCGCTCATGATGCGCTCGACGTTCTCCACCACGACGATGGCGTCATCGACCAGGATACCGATCGCCAGCACCATGCCGAACATGGTCAGCACGTTGATCGAGAAGCCGAACAGCTGCATCGCGGCGAAGGTTCCCATCAGCGCTATCGGCACCACGATGGTCGGGATCAGCGTGTAGCGGATATTCTGCAGGAACAGGTACATCACCAGGAACACCAGCACCACCGCCTCGAGCAGGGTCTTGACCACTTCCTCGATCGAGATCTTGACGAACAGCGACGTGTCGTAGGGGATGGTGTAGGCCACGCCGGGCGGGAAGTACTTCGCCAGCTGGTCCATCTTCTCACGCACGGCGGTGGCGGTCTGCAGCGCGTTACCGGTCAGGGACAGCTGCACCGCGATCGCGGAGAACGGCGCGCCGTTAAGACGCGCGTTGATGCTGAAGCTGGCGCCGCCCATCTCGATGCGGGCCACGTCCTTCAGGCGCACCAGCGATCCGTTCGGATTGGCGCGCAGTACGATCTGGCCGAACTCCGTGGTCGACGACAGCTGGCCGGTGACCACGATAGGCGCGGAGAAGGTCTGCTTGGCGGGGCTGGGCAGGTCGCCCAGCGTGCCGGAGGTGACCTGCGCGTTCTGCGCGCGGATGGCGGCGGTAACGTCGGCCATGTTCATCTTCAGGCCGATCAGCTTGGCCGGATCGACCCAGATGCGCATCGCCCGCTCGGTGCCGAACAACTGCGCCTGGCCCACGCCCGGAATGCGCTTGATCTCATTGACCACGTTGCGCGCCATGTAGTCGCCCAGGCCGGTCGGATCGAGCCGGCCGTCGGTCGAGGTCAGGCCGACGAACATCAGGATGTTCGAGCGCGCCTTGTTGACCTGCACGCCTTGTTGCGTGACGGCGGCCGGCAGGCGCGATTCCACGCGCTTGATGCGGTTCTGCACATCGACCGCCGCCAGGTCCGGATTGGTGCCCGGGACGAAGGTGACGGTGATGGTGACGGCGCCGCTGGCCTCACTGGACGACTCGACGTATTGCAGCCCGTCGGCGCCGTTCATTTCCTGTTCGATGACGCTGGTGACGGCGTCGTCGAGCACCTGCGCGGTGGCGCCGGGATAGTTGGCCGTCACCACGATCGATGGCGGCGCGATGGTCGGGTACTGCGACACGGGCAAGACCGTGATCGCCAGCATCCCGCCCAGCAGTATGAATAATGCGATCACCCAGGCGAAGACCGGGCGGTCGATGAAGAACTTGGCCATCAGGACTCCCGGTTATTTGGCTGGTGCAGGTGCTGGCGCCGGAGCTGGGGCGGCGGCGGCCGGCCCTTTCCACGGCTGCGGATTGACCGTGGCGCCGGGCTTGGCCTTCTGGAAGCCTTCGACCACGATGCGCTCGCCGCCTTTGAGGCCGGAGCTGACCACCCAGTTCTGGCCGTCATTGGCGGTCGCGGTCACCGGCTGCGACACCACCTTGTTGTCGGCGCCGACGATCAGCACCGAGGCGCCTTCGTTGTTGCGCACGATGGCCTGCTGCGGCACGGTGATGGCGGCGTCGCTGACGCCTTGCTCCAGCCGCGCGCGCACGTACATGCCGGGCAGTAGAACCTTGTTCGGGTTCGGGAACTCGGCGCGCATCGACACCGAGCCGGTGCTCTCGTCCACCGATACGTCGGCGAACAGCAGCTTGCCGGTCTGCGGATAGGTCTGGCCGTCCTCGGTCACCAGCGTGACGCTGGCCTGGCCTTTGCCCGCGCCTTTGAGCTTGCCCTCGGCCAGCGCGCGCTGCAGCTTCAGCACTTCGGTGGACGATTGGGTGATGGTGACGTAGATCGGATCGAGCTGCTGCACGGTGGCCATCGGCGTCGCTTCGCCCTGGCCGACCAGCGCGCCCTCGGTCACCAGCGCGCGGCTGATGCGGCCGGAGATCGGCGCGGTCACGGTGGCGTAGCCCAGCGTCAGGTTGGCGTTGGTGCGCGATGCCTTGCTGGTGGCCAGGTCGGCGGCCGCCTGCTTCTGCGCGGTCACGGCGTCGTCATATTCCTGCTGGCTGACGGCTTGCGCGGCCAATAACGGTTTATATCGTTTCACCTTCAGGTCGGCCTGGGCCAGGTTGGCCTCGGCCTTGGCGACGGCCGCCTGGGCGCTGTCGTAGGACGCCTGGAACTGCGCCGGGTCGATGCGGAACAGCACCTCGCCGGCCTTGACGTCGCCGCCCTCCTTGAACACCCGTTGCAGCACGATGCCGGCGGTCCGCGCCCGCACCTGCGCGATGCGCGACGCTTCGGTGCGGCCGGGCAGTTCGGTGCTCAGCGTGAGCGTGCCGGGAGCGACGGTGACGACGGCGACGGTGGCGGGCGGCGGGGCGGGCGGGGCGGCGTTTTTGTCGCCGCAGGCGACCAGCAGGGTCATGATGGCGACGGCAACAGCGGTGCAACGATGAACTGATGTCATGGAGAGTCTCGTCATAGGAGATTTATTGATGATGCAAGATTGTAATACAGTGTCGTAAGTAACGTTTTGTACACGACGATAACGCAAAAAGGCGGGAACGTGGCCTGCGCCGCGTTCCCGCCTTGGAGGGAGGTGCTGATTAAATGGTCAGCGCATGCCCGAGATGATCTGCTTCAGCTTGCCGGTGTCGGCGCAGAAGGCGCGGATGCCTTCTGCGGTTTTCTCGGTCGCCATCGCGTCGTCGTTGAGCATGAAGCGGAAGGTCGGCTCGTCCAGCGAAATCTTGCCGATCGATGCGCCGGCGCCGCTTTCCGCGCTCAGCTTGCGCTCGACCGGGGCGTCGCTGTCGGCCAGCTTCTGCAGCAGGTCGGGGCTGATGGTCAGCAGGTCGCAGCCGGCCAGTTCCAGGATCTGGCCGACGTTGCGGAAGCTCGCGCCCATGACCTCGGTCTTGTAGCCGAACTTGCGGTAGTAGTTGTAGATGCGTTTGACCGACTGCACGCCAGGGTCTTCGCCGCCGACGTAGTCGATGCCGGTCGACTTCTTGTACCAGTCGTAGATGCGGCCGACGAACGGGGAGATCAGCTGCGCGCCCGCTTCGGCGCAGGCGATCGCCTGGGCCAGCGAGAACAGCAGCGTCATGTTGCAGTGGATGCCTTCTTTTTCCAGGATCTCGGCGGCGCGGATGCCTTCCCACGTCGAGGCCATCTTGATCAGCACGCGCTCGCGCTCGATGCCGGCCTTTTCGTACAGTTTGATCAGCTCGCGGCCCTTGGCCACCGACGCGGCGGTGTTGAACGAGAGGCCGGCGTCGATCTCGGTCGAGACGCGGCCCGGGATCACGCGCAGGATCTGCTTGCCGAAGGCGATCAGCAGGTGGTCGATGACCTCGCCGGTGCTGGCGTCCATGTTGTCGCGCACGGCTTTTTCCAGCAGCGGCTTGTACTCGTCCTTCTGCACCGCCTTGAGGATCAGCGACGGGTTGGTGGTGGCGTCGCGCGGGGTGTAGGCCTGGATCGCCTGGAAGTCGCCGGTATCGGCGACGACGGTGGTGAATTTCTTGAGCTGGTCGAGTTGGTTCATGAGCGTTGCCATTCAGGTAAGGGGTGTTTTCCTTATTGTACTGCCATTCGCGCGGCCCGGGCCAATCCGGGCTAGTCCGGTGCGCGCGCGGCGGTCAGCTTGTTGATCTCGTCGACCAGCGCCTCGAAGCGGATCGGCTTCTTGAAGAAGGTGTCGCAGGGGATCACCAGGTCCTTGCGCGGGATGCCGGCGCTGGTGAGGATGAAGGGGACGCCGCGCAGCGCCGGATCGGCGCGGCAGCGCAGGCACAGCTCGGCACCATCCATCACCGGCATCATCAGGTCGGAGACGATGATGTCGGGTCTTTCCAGCGCGGCGGCGGCCAGCGCCTCGGCGCCATTGCCGGCGGTGCGCACGCGGAAGCCGTGAAACTCGAACAGCATCGTGTAGGCCGACAGCACGTCGAATTCGTCGTCGACCACCAGGACCAGCTTGCCGTCCGGGTTGGCGTCGATGATGTCGGGGGGAGCGCTCATGGGCCGGTTACAGCGGCTGCGTGGGCTGGAAAGAGACCGGCCCCTCGATACTCATGCCCTTGTCGCTGATGAGCAGGATGTGGTTGGCCGCGTCGTAACTGTTCTCGCGCAGTTTGAGCACGCCGATCTGGCGCCGGTTGATGCCGTTGAAGTCGACATAGCGCAGCAGGATGATGTTCTCGAACAGCATCGAGGCCGAGGCGGCGCTCTGCAACTGCCCCTGCGTGAAGTACGGCAGCTCCTGGGTGAAGAAGGTGGTCACGTCGCGCACCCGCAGTTCGTTGACCAGCGCCGCCAGGAAGGAGCGCGAGCGGCCCTCGTGCAGCACGATCTCGCGCAGGCCGTCGAGACCGTCGATCAGCAGTCGCGTCACCTTGCGCCGCTCGACATTGCGCAGCACGCCGTGGGCCAGGCTGTCGACCAGCACTTCCAGCGGCGGGTGCCAGATGATCTGCAGCGCGCCGTTGTCGAAATAGGTCTTGAGGTCGATGCCGATGCTGCGCGCCTTTTCCAGCAGGCGCGGCGGCGATTCGTAGAAGCCGACGATCAGGCAGTTCTCACCGCGCTTGAGCCCTTCGTAGATGAAGTGCAGCCCCATCAGCGTCTTGCCGACGCCGGGGTTGCCCAGCAGCGCCGTGGTCGAGCCGATGGCGACGCCGCCATTGGTCAGCCGGTCCCAGCCCTCGATGCCGAAGCCGAGCCGTTGCGAGAACACCGACGGGGTCGCCGGCGACAAGGTGCTGACCGCCTCCAGGCGCGGATAGATCTCGACGCCGTCCTCGCCGACCTGGAACACGTGGCGTCCCAGCAGGTGCTTGCTGCCGCGCAGCTTGAACACCTTGATTTCGCGGATCAGCTGCAGGCCGCGCTCGTACTGGCTCAGTTCGATCAAGCCGTCGACCAGGGTGTTTTCGGATTCGGCGATGTTGCCTTCGGTGGGCGAGAGCAGGAAGGTGGTGCAGGTCATGGTCGCCACCAGCGAATTGAGCGACAGCATGAACTCCGACAACGCCAGGTCGGACGGCTTGGCGTCGCGCACGGTGCGGAAGCCGTCGATGATCATGATGTCGGGGCGCTGCTCGGACAAGGTCGCGGCGATCGACTTGAGCAGCTCGCGCAGGCCGCCGCGCACCAGGTCGGCATAGGCGCCGATGAAGACGATGCGCTCGCCGACCAGTTGCTCGTCGAAGAAGGAGAAGCTGCTCAGGTGGTTGAGCATCTTGCCGTGGGTCTCGGCGATCAGCGTCAGGATCAGCACTTTCTTGCCCTGGTGGGCGTGCTGGAAGCCGATCTGGCAGGCCAGCGTGGTCTTGCCGCTGCCGGCCAGGCCCTGGATCAGGTACAGGCTGTGCGCGGGGAAGCCGCCGCCAAGGATGTCGTCCAGGCCGGCGATGCCGGTATTGAGCAGGGGAATGCGCGTGGAGGTTTTCATCATGTCCAGAATGGCAACGTTGCGCGGGTGAAAATTAGTCACACTTTAGCGCAACACTTGCGATTATAGAAGGACTATCGTGCTGCATGCCGTGCGCCAGCGCACGCAGGCGCCACGCCTTAGCCGATGAAGGAGTCGAACTGCAGGTCGAATTCCTGCAACGCTTTCTGGGCGTTCTGCATCTTCTTGCGGAATTCCGGGCCGCGCTGCAGCGCCAGGCCGACGGCCAGCACGTCGATCACCACCAGGTAGGCCAGGCGCGCCGAGATCGGCGTGTACGGGTCGATGTTGAAGATCAGGTCGATCGGGATCAGCACCGTCGCCAGGTCGGCCAGCGGGGTGCCGGACGGCGCCAGTACGATCACGTCGGCGCCGCCGCGGCGCGCCAGCTTGACCGAGCGCACCAGCGACGGGCTGTTGCCGCGCTGCGAGATCGCCACCACCGCGTCGCCGGTGCGCAGCAGGGCGGCGGCGATGCTGTGGATATGCGGGTCGGCGTAGGCCACGGTCGGCACGCCGGAGCGGAAGAACTTGTGTTGCGCGTCGGCGGCGACGATGCCGGACGTGCCCTGGCCGTAGAACTCGATCTTGTTGGCCTTGGCCAGGATGTCGAGCGCGTGCTGGATCGCGTCCGGGTCGAGGTTGTTGCGCAGGTCGAGCAGGGTGTTGATCGAGCGGCTGCAGATCTTGTTGACCAGGTCGGCCGCGAGGTCGTCCTGGGTCGGCTGCTCGTTCAGGCCGGGCAGGGCCAGCGCCAGGCCCTGCGCCAGCTTGAGCTTGAACTCATGCCAGCCGTCGTAGCCCAGCGTGCGGCAGAAACGCACCACCGTCGGCTCGGACACCTGCGCGCTCTTGGCCAGCGCGGTGATGTTCTGGCTGACCGTCTGGCCCGGGTGGTCGAGGACCGCCAGCGCGACCTTGCGCTCCGATTTGGAGAGCGAATCGAGCTGGGTGCGGATGGAATCGAGCAGCATGGGCGATCAGTCTTCCGGCAACGCTTCTTCGCGCCACTGCAGGCCGTCGCGGCCGATCAGCGCGGAGGCGGCTGCCGGGCCCCAGGTGCCGGAGGTGTACGGCAGCGGATAGCTGTCGTCCGATTCCCAGTTGTCGAGGATGGGTTCGACCCACTCCCACGCCGCCTCCAGCTCGTCGCCGCGCATGAACAGCGTCAGCTGGCCGCGCAGCACGTCGAGCAGCAGGCGCTCGTAGGCCTCCATGCGCGGCGACTTGAATTGCTCGCGGAAGTCGAGTTCCAGTTCCGCCTGTTTCAGGCGCATGCCGTCGCCAGGCGTCTTGGCCATCAGGTTCATGCGCAGGCCTTCGTCCGGCTGCAGGCGGATCACCAGCGAATTGGGCTGGAAGCTGTTGGTCGGCTGGGCAAAGATCGAATGCGGGATCTGCTTGAATCGCACGACGATCTCGGCCAGGCCGTCGGCCATGCGCTTGCCGGTGCGCAGGTAGAACGGCACGCCGGCCCAGCGCCAGGTGTCGATTTCCGCCTTCATCGCGACGAAGGTCTCGGTGCGCGAATGTTCCGGCGCATCCGGCTCGTCGCGGTAGCTCGGCACCGGCTTGCCGTCGACGTGGCCAGCGCGGTACTGGCCGCGCACGATGTTCTGCGCCAGCGTGGTCGGGGTGAATTTTTTCAGCGAGCGCAGCACCTGCAGCTTGGAATCGCGCACGGCGTCCGGCGAGATCGACGTCGGCGGCTCCATGGCGACGATGCACAGCAGTTGCAGCAGGTGGTTCTGCAGCATGTCGCGCAGCGCGCCCGAGGTGTCGTAGTAGCCCATGCGGTTGCCGACGCCGAGTTTTTCGGCGATGGTGATCTGCACGTCGGAGATCCACTCGCGGCGCCACAGCGGCTCGAACAGGATGTTGCCGAAGCGCAGGGCCAGCAGATTCTGCACGGTCTCCTTGCCCAGGTAGTGGTCGATGCGGTAGATCTGCGATTCCTCGAAGACCTTGCCCACTTCGGCGTTGATCTGCTTGGCCGAGGCCAGGTCGCGGCCCAGCGGCTTTTCCAGCACCACGCGCGAATTCTTCGTCACCAGGCCGTTGGTCTTGAGCGCCTCGCAGATCTGCGCGAAGATCGCCGGCGGCGTCGCCAGGTAGTAGACCTTGGTGATCGCCTCGTCCTTGCGCAGCGCCTCGACCAGGCCGGCGTAGCTGCCGGCGTCGGTCGCGTTGAGCGAGACGTAGACGATGCGGGCGGTGAAGCGCGCCCACGCGGCCGGCGTCACGGCCGGCGACTTGATCAGCGGCTTGGAGGTGGTCTCGACGGTTTGCAGGAATTCCTCCTGGCTGGCGTCCGCGCGGCCGACGCAGATGATGCGGGCGGTCGCCGGCAAGTCGTTCGCCACGTCGCGCGCATACATCGCGGGCAGTAATTTGCGCATCGCCAGATCGCCGCTGCCGCCAAACAGAACCAGGTCAAAATCGGTAAGAGCCATAGTATGAGAATCGTCGCAAAAAAAGTGCCGAAGGGATGTGCCGCGCGCTGCGCGCGGACGCTGATGTGACACCTTACACCAGCCGCCGTTTACCTGTGTAAATTTACTACTTTTAAAGGGGTTTTGCAAGAAATTTTACTACATTCTCCTCTGGGCACGGTCATGAGGAATCGCCAGGACGGCGCGCAGTGTTGCGCGCAGGCGCGGGTTTAATTGCTTGTCGGAAAAATGGGATTATAATGGCCTCACTCCTGCATGCGATTCCCGCCGCCGGCCGGCGCCTCATTCCGCGCCGCCTGTCGACCCGATGGCACCGCGCATGCGCCGCCCCTCTGCGGCAATCCAGTCTGCGGCCCTTCTCCCGCCGCGCCGAATCAAGCTAACCATTATAAGCTGGCCTGCCATCGCGTGCCGCGGCATTGCGGCTGTGGGGCCGGCACGGAGTCATCCATGCAAAACCGCTACGATCCCCTGCAGGCCATCGCCGTGCAAGCCGACAAAATGATGCTGTGCGTGCTCTGGGCGCTGCAGCTGTTCTCGCTGGCGCTGGCCGGTCTGAACGACACCTGGCTGCTGGCGCTGCTGGTCGGCGTGCCGGCCGGCGGGCTGCCGACGCTGCTGCACTTCAAGGCGCCCGGCTCGATGCTGGTGCGCTGCGTGGTCGCCGTCTCGGTGATGGTGTTCGCGGCGCTGAACATCCACCAGGGCGCCGGCCTGACCGAGCTGCATTTCGGGATCTTCGTCTACCTGGCCTTTTTGCTGGCCTACCGCGACTGGCGGCCGATCGTGGTGGCCGCCGCCGTCATCGCCGTGCACCACCTCGGCTTCCACTATCTGCAGGAGTGGAACTACGGCGTGATGTGCTTCACGCGGCCGCAGTTGTCGACGGTGTTCATCCACGCCGCGTACGTGGTGGTGGAGTCGGGCGTGCTGGTCTTCCTGGCCACGGTGCTGCGCCGGGCCGCCATCCAGGCGGCGGAGCTGGAGGGCATCGTCTCGGCGCTGGCGGCGATCGAGGGGCGCATCGATTTGTCGGACGCCGGGGCGCGGCCGCGCAGCCGGCTGGCGCGCTCGCTGCGCGACATGCTGGTGACGATGCGCGACACCATCGCCGGCGTGCGCGATGGCGCGCATGCCATCGCCGGCGCGTCGGGCGAGATCGCGCACGGCAACGCGGAACTGTCGCGCCGCACCGAGCGCCAGGCCGGCAGCATCGAGCAGACGGCGGCGTCGATGGCGCGGCTGGCAGCGACCGTGCGGCAGAATAATGAAAGCGCGCGCCAGGCCAACGCGCTGGCGCAGAGCGCCTCGGGCATCGCCATCAAGGGCGGCGAGGCGGTGCGGCAGGTGGTCGATACGATGGGCGACATCAACGCCTCGTCGCGGCAGATCGTGGACATCATCGGGGTGATCGACGGGATCGCGTTCCAGACCAATATCCTCGCGCTGAACGCGGCGGTGGAGGCGGCACGCGCAGGTGAGCAGGGCAGGGGCTTCGCGGTGGTGGCCAGCGAGGTGCGCAACCTGGCGCACCGCTCGGCGGCTGCGGCCAAGGAGATCAAGGAGTTGATCGGCAATACGGTGCGCACGGTGGAAAGCGGTAGCCTGCTGGTCGACGAGGCCGGGGCGACCATGCTGCAGGTGGTCGACAGCGTGCAGCGCGTCACGGCCATCATGGGCGAGATGAGCAGCGCCAATCAGGAGCAGAACGACGGGATCGAGCGCATCGGCCACGCCATCGTGGAGTTCGACGAGAACACGCAGCAGAACGCGGCGCTGGTGCAGGAGGATGCGGCGGCGGCCGATGCGCTGGCCGAGGAGGCGCGGCATCTGACCGCGCTGGTGGAGGCGTTCAAGCTGGAGGCGGGGTATGCGGCCGAATCCCAGCGGCCGGCGGCGCCGCAGCGCCGCTTGCAGATCGTAGGCGGCGGCGTGCGCTGACGCTGGAGGCTTCCACCCCGCAAACCGGAGGCAGGGGTCAGACCCCGTACGGGGTCTGACCCCACGGGCCCTGCGGGGTGAGGCCGGCGTCTATTCGGCGTAGGTGTTTTCGATGCGGCCGGCGACATCCATGCGGATGCGCAGCAGCTTGCCGCTCAGCGGATACTGCTCCAGTTCCGGCGCCGGACGCGCGCCGGCGCTGGTGACGTACAGCGTGCGCAGATCCTCGCCGCCGAACGCCATCATGGTCGGGCAGCGCACCGGCAGCTTGATCTCGTCCAGCAGCGCGCCTTCCGGCGACAGCTTGACCAGCCGCGCGCCTTCGAACATCGCGATCCAGTAATTGCCTTCGCTGTCGACCGCCGCGCCGTCCGGGCGGCCGCCGTAGTTGTTGGCCTTGTCGGTCGAGAACTGGTGCAGCAAGCGCTGGTCCGACACGGCGCCGGAGGCTGCATCGAAACCGGCGCGGGTGACGCGGTGCGCCGCCGTATCGGCGTGGTACATGGTCTTGCCGTCCGGGCTGAAACCCAGGCCGTTCGAGTTGGTCATGCCGCCCGACCAGGCCTTGCGGATCGCGCCTCGCTCCAGCACGAACATCTCGGCGGCCGGCTTGTCGCGCGGCTCGTAGATGGTGCCGACCCAGAAGCGTCCGGCGGGATCGACGTGGCCGTCGTTGAAGCGCGCCACGGCGGTGTCGTACGGCGCCGCCGCGATCTCGGTCAGGCGCACCTCGTCGCTGCCGGTGTCCAGGTGCGCGAAGCCGCTGCGCATGGCGACGATCAAGCCGCCCCGGTCGCTGATGGCCAGCGTGGCCGGCTCGCTCGACAGCTTCCACGAACGGTGCGCGCCGATGGACGGATCCAGCCGGTGCACGGTGAAGGCCGGGATGTCGACCCAGTACAGCGCCTGTTCTTCGGGATGCCACAGCGGGCATTCGCCCGTTTGCATGACGGCGTCGTAGGCGACTTCGATATGTGGAGTAGTCATGGGATCAGATGTGCTGTGCGGCCTTGGCCATGATGATCAAGCCGTTGGTCGAACTGTCGTGGCGTTCCGGCTTGATGTCGCCGGTCAGCTCCGCGTGGATGTTCTTGGCCAGCACCTTGCCCAGCTCCACGCCCCACTGGTCGAAGCTGTTGACGTCCCACAGCACGCCCTGCACGAAGGTCTTGTGCTCGTACAGCGCGATCAGCGCGCCCAGCGTGGTCGGCGTCAGCTGGTCCATCAAAATCGTGTTCGACGGACGGTTGCCCGGGAAGGTCCTGTGCGGCACCAGCTCTTCGATTTCGGCGGCGCTGAGGTTTTGCGCGGTCAGGTCGGCGCGCACTTCATCGGCGGTCTTGCCGGTCATGAAGGCTTCCGACTGTGCGAAGCAGTTCGCCAGCAGCGAGTCGTGATGGCCCGGCAGGTCGTGCGTCGCGCGCAGCGTGGCGATGAAGTCGATCGGCACGATGTCGGTGCCCTGGTGCAGCAGCTGGAAGTAGGCGTGTTGCGCGTTGGTGCCGCACTCGCCCCACACCACAGGGCAGGTCGGCGTATCGACCGCCGCGCCGTTGCGCGTGACGCGCTTGCCGTTGCTCTCCATGTCGAGCTGCTGCAGGTAGGCGGCGAAGCGGCTCAGGTCCTGATGGTACGGCGCGATCGACAGCGAGCCGGCGTCGAGGAACTGGCGGTTCCAGAAGCCGACCATCGCCAGCAGCACCGGCATGTTCTGTTCCAGCGGCGCGGTGCGGAAGTGTTCATCCATCGCGTGCGCGCCGGCCAGGAAGTTGCTGAAGTAGCCGAAGCCCACCGCCAGCGCCACCGCCAGGCCGATCGCCGACCATACCGAATAACGGCCGCCGACCCAGTCCCAGAACGGGAACATGTTCGCCGGGTCGATGCCGAAGGCCTTCACCGCCTCGGTGTTGGTGGAGACGGCGACGAAGTGGCGCGCCAGGTCTTCCTCCTTGGCCGACTGCAGGAACCAGGTGCGCGCGGTGCCGGCGTTGAGCATGGTCTCCGCCGTGACGAAGGTCTTGGAGGCGATGATGAACAGCGTGGTCTCGGGATCGACCTGCGACAGCGCCGCGTCCATGTCATGGCCGTCGACGTTGGAGACGAAGTGCATCTTCAGGCGCGGATGCGCGTACGAGCGCAGGGCCAGCACCGCCATCTTCGGACCGAGGTCCGAGCCGCCGATGCCGATGTTGACCACGTCGGTGATCGGCTTGCCGGTGTGGCCCAGCCATGCGCCGCTGCGTACGCGGTCGGTGAAATCCTTCATCTGGTCGAGCACCGCGTGCACGTCGGCGTTGATGTCCTGGCCGTCCACGACCAGCCCCTTGCCGCGCGGCGCACGCAACGCGGTGTGCAGTACGGCGCGATGTTCGGTAAGATTGATCTTCTCGCCGCTGAGCATCGCGTCGCGCCGGGCCTCGACGCCGCGTTCGCGGGCCAGGTCCAGCAGCAGGCCGATGGTGTCGGCGTTCAGGCGGTTCTTGGAATAATCCAGGAACAGGCCGGCCGCGTCGACGGTCAGTTTGGGGAAGCGCTGCGCGTCGGCGGCGAACAGCTGGCGCAACTGCCAGGTCTTGGCGTCGACGGCGTGGGATTCGAGGGCTTGGAAGCTGGCGGTGGTGGTCAGTGCAGGCTGGCGCATAATTGTGGGCGTCTTAGTCTGTGTTGAAGAGGGATGGGTGAATGATACAGGAAAATCCGGTAAATTCACTACGGATTTCCCAAGGGTGTGAGCCAGGAAAACGCAAGAAAACCCAGCAGACATTCGAAATTTTGTAGTAAAATTTCACGGAATTCATTCATAAGGAACGATCATGGCGTTGCATCCAGTCCTAGAAACCGTCACCGCTCGCATTATCCAGCGTAGCAAACCGTCGCGCGGCGCGTATTTGGCGCACCTTGAAGCGGCCCGCGTCAAAGGCGTACAGCGCGGCGCACTCGCCTGTACCAACCTGGCGCACGGCTTTGCTGCCTTCCCCGCCAACGACAAGCTGTCGCTGAAGGAGCTCAAGAAGCCGTCGGTGGCGATCATCTCGGCCTACAACGACATGCTATCGGCGCACCAGCCGTTCGAGCGCTTCCCGGCCCTGATCAAGGACGCCGTGCGCGACGTCGGCGCCGTGGCCCAATTCGCCGGCGGCACGCCCGCCATGTGCGACGGCGTCACGCAGGGCCAGCCGGGCATGGAGCTGTCGCTGTTCTCGCGCGACGCCATCGCCATGTCGACCGCCATCGCGCTGTCGCACAATATGTTCGATTCCGCCGTCTACCTTGGTGTTTGCGACAAGATTGTACCCGGTCTGCTGATCGGCGCGCTGCATTTCGGTCACCTGCCGGCGGTGTTCGTGCCGGCCGGCCCGATGACCACCGGCCTGTCGAACTCCGAGAAAGCCAAGATCCGCCAGCTGTACGCGCAGGGTAAAGTCGGTCGCGCCGAGCTGCTGGAAGGCGAATCGCAGTCCTACCACGGCGCCGGCACCTGCACCTTCTACGGCACCGCCAACAGCAACCAGATGCTGATGGAAGTGATGGGCCTGCACCTGCCGGGCGCCGCCTTCATCACCCCGAACACGCCGCTGCGCGACGAACTGACCAAGGCCGCCGCCCAGCGCGCCGCCGTGATCACCGCGCAATCGAGCGAGTACCTGCCGGTCGGCCACGTGGTCGATGAGAAGGCCATCGTCAACGCGGTGGTCGCGCTGCTGACCACCGGCGGCTCGACCAACCACACGCTGCACCTGGTGGCCATCGCCAAGGCGGCCGGCATCGTCATCGACTGGAACGACTTCGACGAGCTGTCGAAAGTGGTGCCGCTGCTGACCCGCATCTACCCGAACGGCAACGCCGACGTGAACCACTTCCACGCCGCCGGCGGCACCGGCTTCGTCATCCGCGAACTGCTGGACGGCGGCCTGCTGCACGACGACGTCACCACCATCATGGGCAAGGGCCTGCGCAAGCACTGCGTCGAGCCGTTCCTGGGCGAAGGCGGCAAGGGCGTGGTCTGGAAGGACGCGCCAACCGAGTCGGGCGACGAGGCCGTGCTGCGCAAGATCACCGCGCCGTTCTCGCCGGACGGCGGCACCGTGCTGGTACAGGGTAACCTGGGCCGCGCCGTGATGAAGGTTTCGGCCGTCAAGCCGGAACACCAGACGGTGGAAGCGCCGGCGCTGGTGTTCAACTCGCAGGAAGATTTCATGGAAGCCTACAAGGCCGGTTCGCTGGACCGCGACTTCGTCGCCGTGCTGCGCTTCCAGGGCCCGCGCGCCAACGGCATGCCGGAACTGCACGCGCTGACCCCGGCGCTGGCCAACCTGCAAGATGCAGGCCGCCACGTGGCGCTGGTCACCGACGGCCGCATGTCGGGCGCGTCGGGCAAGGTGCCGGCGGCGATCCACGTCTCGCCCGAGATCCTGGCCGGCGGTCCGCTCGGCCTGGTGCGCGACGGCGACATCATCCGCGTTTGCGCACGCAGCGGCACGCTGGAGGCGCTGGTCGAATCGAGCGTGTGGCATTCGCGTTCGCTGGCCACGGCCGATCTGTCGCCGAACAGCGTGGGCATGGGCCGCGAGCTGTTCTCGATCTTCCGCAACAGCGTGTGCGAAGCGGAGAAGGGCGCGACCATCTTCCCGCTGCCGTCGCCGATTCCTACCACGGTAGGCCTGCATGACAAAGACCCGGTCGGCAATACCGTGCCGGGTTCCGATGAAGATTATTCGATGAAGAAGGATGCGTAAATCATGACCATGACTCTGCTCGACATTATGCGTACCTCGGCCGTGATCCCTGTGATCGCGATCGATGAAATTGAACATGCGGTCCCGCTGGCGCGCGCGCTGGTGGCCGGCGGCATCCGCGTGCTGGAAGTGACCCTGCGCACCAAGCACGGCCTGGACGCGATCAAGGCCATGTCGGCGGTCGAAGGCGCCATCGTCGGCGTCGGCACGCTGACCAAGCCTGAAGAATTCGCCGCAGCGCGCGATGCGGGCGCGGTGTTCGGCGTGTCGCCGGGTTTGACGCCGGCGCTGATCGCCGCCGCCAAGAGCAGCGGCCTGCCGCTGCTGCCGGGCGTGATGACGCCGTCGGAAGTGATGGCCGCGCGCGAGCAGGGCTTCAAGCAGCTCAAGCTGTTCCCGGCTGTGCCGGCGGGCGGCATCGGCATGCTGAACGCGATCTACGGTCCATTGTCGGACGTGATGTTCTGCCCGACGGGCGGCATCTCGCAGGAGACGGCGTCGCAGTTCCTGGCGCTGAAGAACGTGGCTTGCGTGGGCGGCTCGTGGCTGACGCCGAAGGACGCCATCGCCGCCGGCGACTGGCAGCGCATCACCGACATCGCCAAGGCCGCCAGCGGCCTGCGCTAATCGAGAAAAGACGCTACGGCGTCTTTTTTTTCAAGGGATTTAAAGACTTGGGTTATCCAATCATTCGATATATTTGCTCAAGCTGCGGACGCAAAGAGCACGGCGGCGGTTCCCATAAGCCGCAATACTACCGGCTTGATGACGGCAGCTACATCAGCCTCAATTGGTGTTACGGATGGTGTTTCTCCTGCGATGGTCTGCGTACGATAGAGGATGTTGCGATGGATGACCATGTGCGTGCGATTCGGCGTATATCGCACAGCCTTGCTTCGGCCACACCGCGCTGGCGCTGGTTCTCCCGAACCTGGGACTGCGAATCTCATCACTTCCTTGACGTGGGCTTATCCGCTTCGCGGGAAATGGATAAGGAAGACTTCCAGGGAATGGCGGATACCTTGGAGGAAGCTGGCAAACAAATTGAATATCTGGCTGCCCGCGTGGAGCCGGCCCGTTGCTTGAAATGCGGAGGGCAGGAGGTTGAACGATTGACTCCGATTGTGCATGGAGAGTCGAGAGGATGGCCGCATCCTGGTTGTGATGGAACTCTGGTCATGGAATACGTTGGCAGCATGAATCTTGTACCGAGCAAAACCAGGTTGGTCTACAAACCCAATGGCGAATTCTCTCATACGGAACCAGAACCGCCGGCCGCCATTCACCCCAAGTTCACATCGACTGCCGACTAAGCCAGGTGCGCGTCAATAAAAACTCATATTCATGCAAGTAAATTCAGAGATGCCAGAGAACATGGCCAGTGTGTCGTTTGATAGGATTTATTCAGTCCTCCATGATTCAGAAGCGGACTATTACGCAAGGCAGAACTCCGACGCCGACTCTCATGGGGAAGTCACCTCCGAACCTGATCCATCGTGGACGCCGACATTTAACGCGGCAGTGAAGCAGTTTGCTCCAATGCCGGGTGGTGGCTTTATGTCGCTCCAGGATTTGCTTTGACTCTTGTGCATACCGGCGACCGTCGGCCGAGCGAGTCAAATGCTTGAAATGATTCGTACTCAGGGCGTAGATTGGAAGAAGGCTTTCGCCAGTACCGTCGAAGACAAGCAATCACGGTTGGGGGAGGGGCGCCGCATCGAAAATCCATCCGTGCGTGACGTGGCGTTTGCGCGATTCCCGGGGCATGGCCGGCCGGCGTCAGCGTTGCAAATCAGGAGTTAATGCTATGGGATTGTATTGCTCAGTAGCTCGGACATGCGCTCTTGCCAGCCCGGACCGGTAGCTTTCCAGCGTTCAAAGACTTCAACAGGAATGCGCAGGGCGATGTCTACTTTTTCAGTATCGATCTGTGTCCGCCGAGCCGCCTGCCCTGAGCGCATCTGTTTTACTGATTCCAGCAAGTCGCGCTGGAACTGATCTTTTTCAGAGGACATCTTCAATTCCTTTCTTTAGCTCGGATAGAAAAGCAGTGGGCAGCTTGTCGAAAGCTGACTTTGCATAAACCATCAAGAGCCATATGACGTCGTCGCGTGCACAAAAATAGATGACACGAACGCCCCCGCGCTTGCCTCTGCCGCGCTTGGTCCAACGCACTTTGCGGCAACCGCCACTGCCGGGTATCACAGCGCCAGCGTCTGGATGGCTGGCGATCCACGAAATGAATTCCATGCGCTCGGAATCACTCCAGATCTCAGCCGCGTACCGGCTGAAAACAGCGGTCTCAGCTACGGTGCGCAGCATAGGAAGATTCTATCATCGCTAGTCCCCAAGAAAAATCTCTCACGAGGTTAGCGCTTTGGAGGTCCGCTAGTTTTGATCAGGTCGTTGTTAATCGCATTTGCAAGCCGATCGGGGACATCGTGAAGCCGAACAGTTCTTGCGGTTCGCTGTTGTCGGCGGTGGCGATGGAGGCGATGTCGAAGCTGTTGAGCAGCATGGCGGCGGCGAGCTTGATTTCCAGTAGCGCCAGGTAGCGCCCCGGGCAGGTGCGCGGGCCGGCTCCGAAGGGCATCGAGACGTGCTTGTTCATCGCGTCGTCGCCACTCCGCAGCCAGCGCTCCGGATCGAAACCGGCGGCGTCGGCGACGTGGCTTTCGGCCACGCTGTCGTGGCGCATCACCAACCATAGCAGCGTCCCTTTCGGCACCGCGACATCGCCGACCACGCTGTCGCGCAGCGCTTCCAGCGGGATGTACGGCGCCACCGGCTTCAGGCGCATCGCCTCCTGCGCGCAGGCGTCGATGTAGTCCAGCGCATCCATCTGCGCGATGCTGAACGACGCCGGGTCCGGCGCGATCCGCTTCACTTCTTCGCGCGCTTTTTCCAGTGCGGCGGGATGCTGCTTCAACAGGTACAGCATCCACGCCAGCGTATTGCTGGTGGTGTCTTCGCCTGCCAGCAGGATGGTGGTGACGTTGCCGGCGACTGCGACGTCGTCGACGCTGCCGCCACCTTCCTCGGCCGCACAGATCATCGCTTCCAGCAGGTTGGCCGGCCGTTCGCGGCGCGAAGGCTCGGCGTTCAGGCGTGCGCGCGCGGCGGCGATCAATTCGTCGATGGCCACGGTGAGCGCGGTCACGCTGCGGTCAAGCAGCCGGTCCGCCGGCAGCTTGATGTAGCGCCAGTACGGGAACAACGCGAGGGAACGCTTCGATACCGCAGGCAGGATCACGTCCATGTGGCGCTGGATCACATCCTCGCCGCCGTCGATGGTATCGACGTCCGTGCCGAACGCCAGCCCGGCGATGACGTCGACGCTGAAGCGCTTCAGGTCTTCGGTCAGGTCGATGGCGGCGTCGCTGCGCGCGGCCTTTTGCCAGTACGCCTGCAGCCGCAGCACGACCTTCAGCAGCGACGGAAAGTAAGCCTTGACCGCGTGCGGCGCCATCGCCGCCATCACCATGCGCCGCTGCTCGCGCCACGCCGCGCCTTCCGCCAGGAACACGCCGGGGCGGCCGCCCATTTCATCCGATATCTTCGCCGTGAGGGCCGGGCGGCGGAAGCCGTCCGGCCGGTCGCGCAGCACGGCGCCGACCAGTTCATGGCCGGACACCACCAGCACCGGCTTGCCGCCGAAGGCGACGCGGAACAGCGGCCCGTACTCGCGGCTCCACGCCTCGACATCCTGGTGGACGCGCAGCGGACGCAGTTGCGGCAGGTTGCCCGCCAGCGGCCACGGACGCGGCCCGGGCAGATCGGCGATCCGGCGCAGCGCGCGTTGTGGCGAATCCGTTGACGCTGCGGTGCTTGGCAAGGTGCTCTGCATAATGACTCCCTGGCTGACGATGCCTCACTTTGCCTCGTCCGCCGCGACCCGTATTGAACGTTTGCGACAAACGGGTATAAACTCGTTGCATGACCACTCCCGTCCCAAACGCCACGCGCCTGATCGTGCCGCCGTTCGCGCTGGCATCCTGCGTGCGCGCCTGCATCACGCGCAGCACCGTGGAGGCGCCGCTCGCCGATCCGGCCGACCGGTTCAACCACTTCCCCGCCACGCCGTTTTGCTCGATCACCTGGTTCATCGAAGGCGCGGCGGAAGTGGTCGAGCCGCCGACGCCTTCCCAGCCGTGGCGCGCGGTGTTTTGCGGCGCGCAGACGCGCCCCCTGGTCACCTTCAACCCCGGCCCGGTGCGCATCTTCATGGTGATGTTTTACCCGCAGGCGCTGCACGCGCTCAGCGGCATCGACGCGCCGGGCTGGGTGGACCGCTGGGACGCGCTGGAGCACGCGCTCGACGCCGACTGGCAGGCCATGTCCGTCGCCGTGCTGGCCGCGCCCGACGACGAGGCCAGGCTGGCGTTGCTGGAAGCCTTCCTCGAACCGCGCTGGCAAGCTGGGCGTCCGGGCGGCGCGGCCGGCGTCGCCGGCGACTGGGTGCGGCATCTGGCGTGGCAAGCCGCCGACTCCGCGCTGGGACGCGGCGTGCGCAGCATCGAGCGCCGCATCAAGGCCAGCGCCGGCCAGCCGCTGCGCAAGCTGCTGCGCATGCGCCGCGCCGAACTGTCCTTCTTCGACGCGCGCGACGACTACCTGGCCGGCCGCGTGGTCTGGTCCGACGTGGCCGCGCGCGGCGGCTATTCCGACCAGGCGCACTTCTGCCGTGAGGCGCGCGAGATCACCGGGCGCAGTCCGGCCGAACTGGCGCGCGTGCTGGCCAGCGAGGAAAGCTACTGGATCTACCGGATCTGGACCTAGCCCTGCGTCGCGCTCAGGGCAGCTGCGCGGCGGTGCGATTGCGCCCGGCGCGCTTGGCCTGGTACAGGGCGCGGTCGGCGGCGCCGATCAGGGCGTCGATCTCCACCGGCGCGTCGACCTTTTGCGTGGCGATGCCGATGCTGACCGTGACCTGGCGCGTGTCGGTGGCGCTGCGCTCGTGCGGTATCGCCAGCCCGTGGGCGCGGGCGCGGATGGTCTCGGCCATCAGCGTGGCCTGCTCGACGTCGGTCTCCGGCAGGATCATGGCGAACTCCTCGCCGCCGTAGCGCGCCATCAGGTCGCACGGGCGCTTGAGCATGCCCGCCAGCGCGGCCGCCACCTGGATCAGGCACTGGTCGCCCTTCTGGTGGCCGTAGTGGTCGTTGTAGGCCTTGAAGTGGTCGATGTCGATCATCAGCAGCGACAGCGGCGTGCCGCCGCGTTTCGCGCGCCGGTGCTCCTTCTCCATCGCGACGTCGAAGTGGCGCCGGTTGGCGATGCCGGTCAGGCCGTCGGAGAAGGTCTGCGAGCGCAGCACCATGGTCTGCTCGCGCAGCAGCTTCTCGCGCGCCACGGCGATGCTGACGTCGGTGATCTGGATCAGGCAGTGGCGCGGCGCGCCGTCGACCGCGATCGGCGTCACCTCCACCGCCTGCTGGATGCGCTCGTGCCGCGCCGCCGCCAGCGCGCTGGCGTACAGCGCGAACGGCGCCTTGTTCAGCGTCTGCGACAGCAGCGACGGGAAGTTGTTGTACAGCGCCTGCTGGATCGCGGCGTCGACGCGGCCGCCGCGCAGGCCGGGGCAGACGGCGAAGAAGTCGGCGCCGACCGCCTTGTCCTGCGTCAGGCCGGAATGCCGGATCATCCATTCGTTCCACAGCACGATGCGGCGCTCGCCGTCGAGCACGATGGCGCCGATGTTCACCGCGCACAGGATGCTGCGCAGCAGGGCGAGCTGGTCGTGGGCGGGCAGGGCGTGCATGGCCGTCATGCCTGCCCCATCGCGCGCGCGATGTAGAGATTGATCTGCCCCTTCAGGTCGTGCAGCGCCGAGATGTCGAGCACGAAGGCGACGTAGCCGTGGATCTGGTGCTTCTCCAGCAGGAAGTCGATGTGCAGCATCAGCACCACGGTGTCGGCGCCGCTGCCGGTGGCGGTCAGGATCTCGTCGCTGGTGCCGACGTGGTACTGCGGCAGCGAGCCTTGCAGCTCGTGCTGGAAGATGTTGGCCAGCGTGCCGACGCAGGAGTTCAGGATGATGTTGCCGATCTCGCACATGGCTTCCTGCTCCATCTCGGTGAGCTCCTTGAGCGGCACCGATTCGCCCACCATCAGGCGCACGATCTCCAGGCTTTTATCCTCGGGGAACATGAGGATGGCCTCGGTCTCGAACGCGCCCTGGTAGTGCTGGCTGACGCCGCAGATGCGCTCCGGCCCGGCCGGGTCGCGCCCGCCCAGCAGGCGCGCCGCCTCGGCGCGCGGGATGAAGCTGATCGACGGCACCGACATGCGCACCGCCTCGTGGACGATGGCGCTCATCGACGCCGCCGCCTGGCCGACGCCGATGTTGAAGATCTCGACCAGCGCGTCGTTTTCCAGTTCGGAGAGGTCGAACATGCTCATGCCGTCTCCAGCGTCGCCAGCAGCTGGGCGATGCGCGCCTCGGTGATCGGTTTTTCGACGAAGCCGATGCCCATCGCGGCGGCGCGCTCGCGCGTGGCCGTTTGCACGTTGGCCGTCAGCAGCGAGATCGGGATGGCGGGAAATTCCTGGCGCAGCTGCTCGGCGGCGGCGATGCCGCCCATGCCGGGCATGTTCACGTCCATCAGCACCAGATCCGGCGCCACCTCGCGCGCCTTGAGCAGCGATTCCTCGCCGGTGGCGGCCTCGGTCACCACCCAGTCGGCGTGCAGGCCGGTGATGTACTGGCGCGCCATCATCCGCGAGACGCGGCTGTCATCGACTATCAAGACTGTTTTGGCTTGCGGCATATCTTATCCCCGGCGATCTTCTTTCGGACCTGCGCTGCATTCATTCTCGCATATCTGGCCTCGCTGCTGACGACGATCGTTGCAACATCGACAGCGCTTGTGCGAGTCTGCGACACCGGCGCTGGGCCCGTGTTGTCTGAGCGCAATTTTTGGCCGGAAATAGGGAGGACCGGGGGCGATCCGTTAAAATAGCGCCATTCGATTCCCCCTCTCTTATAGAAACATCATGACCCAAGACGAACTGAAACAAGCCGTAGCCCGCTCCGCCATCGACTACGTGGTGGCCAACGAGATCATCGGCGTGGGCACCGGCTCGACCGCCAATTTCTTCATCGACGAGCTGGCCAAGATCAAGCACACCATCAAGGGCGCCGTGGCGTCGTCGGAAGCGACCGCCGCCCGCCTGCGCGGCCACGGCATCGAAGTGTTCGACCTGAACGACGTGGCGGAGATCGCCGTCTACATCGACGGCGCCGATGAAATCACCGACACCGGCGCGATGATCAAGGGCGGCGGCGCGGCGCTGACGCGCGAGAAGATCGTCGCTTCGGTATCGAAGCAGTTCGTCTGCATCGCCGACGGTTCCAAGCTGGTCGAAGTGATGGGCAAATTCCCGCTGCCGGTGGAAGTGCTGCCGATGGCGCGCGCCGCGGTCACCCGCGAGCTGGCCAAGCTCGGCGGCACGCCGAAGCTGCGCCTCAAGCCGGGCAGCGATGAAGCCTTCATCACCGACAACGGCGGCATGCTGATCGACGTGGCAGGTTTGTCGATCACCGATCCGGTGGCGCTGGAGCAGCGCATCAACCAGATCGTCGGCGTGATCGCGGTCGGCCTGTTCGCCGCGCGCGGCGCCGACGTCTGCCTGCTCGGCACCGCCGACGGCGTCAAGACGCTGACCTTCTAACCCGTACGGCCAGATGGGGTCAGACCCCGTACGGGGTCTGACCCCTAAGCGGCGGCGCACGCTCCGCCACTGAAGGTTGCGGGGTAGCGCGGCCGACAACTACACAGAGAGCTCCCCCATGAAATGTTTGTCGGTATTGTTGTTGTCCTGCGGGGTGCTGTTGGGCGCCTGTTCGTCGCTGCCGTCCAGACCGGGCGACGAAGGGCTGCTGGCGGCCGCGCGCGCACCGGCGCCGCGCACCGTGGCGGCCGACGGCACGCCGCTGGCGCGCGTCGACGGCGTCGAGATCGAGAAGGTGCCGTTCCGCGCCGGCATATCGTCGGCGACGGTGGAGAAGCTGGCCAGGCAGCAGGGCTGCGCGGGCGGCTGGGGAGCGGGGCTGGTGAGCGAACCGGGACCGGTCGAAATCTATCGCATGACCTGCGACAGCGGCAAGGTCTACATGGCCAAGTGCGAGCTGAAACAGTGCAAGGCCATGTAGAGTAAAACCGAATTACTCGGTCGGCGGCACGTAGCCCATCGCGGCGTCGGCGCCGTCGCCGAAGAAGTGCTTTTCCATCTGCGTCGCCAGGTATTTGCGGGCGCGCTGGTCGGCCAGGTTCAGGCGGTTTTCGTTGACCAGCATGGTCTGGTGCTTGAGCCACGCGGCCCAGGCTTCCTTCGAAACCGACTCATAGATCTTCTTACCCAGTTCACCGGGATACGGCGGGAAGTCCAAGCCCTCGGCTTCTTTGTTGAGTTTGATGCATTGAACGGTGCGGGCCATCTGTGTTGCTCCTAAAGCGGTAGGTAAAGCGCGGGTCTAAAGCTCTATTATAAGGTTTTCACCAGCACCTGTGATTTGCGCTGCCAGTTGTACATGCGCTGGCGGTCTTTCGGCAGCGAGTCGACGGTGGTCGGCACGAAGCCGCGCTTCTGGAACCAGTGCGAGGTGCGGGTGGTCAGCACGAACAGCTTGGTCACGCCGATGGCGCGGGCGCGGTTTTCCATGTGCTTCAGAATGCGCTCGCCGTCGCCCTGGGCCTGCACTTCCGGATTAACCGTCAGGCATGCCATTTCGGCCATCTTCTGTTCCGGGAACGGGTACAGCGCGGCGCAGCCGAAGATCACGCCATCGTGCTCGATGACGGAGAAGTAGTCGATCTCGCGTTCGATCAGCTCGCGGCCGCGCTTGACCAGCGTGCCGTCGGCCTCCAGCGGTTCGATCAACTTGATGATGCCGCCGACGTCCTCGATGGTGGCCTGGCGCAGCGACTCCAGGTTCTCGTGCGAGATCATGGTGCCGACGCCGTCGTGGGTGAACAGTTCCAGCAGCGCCGAGCCGTCCATGCTGAACGAGACGATGTGCGAGCGTTCGACGCCGTTGTCGCAGGCCTTGATGCAGTGCTTCAGGTAGAAGGCGGTGGCGTCGGGCAGGAAGCCGGCCTGCAGCACGGCTTCGGCCTGGTGCGACGACAGTTCGCGGATTTCGGCGCCGCCGGCGTCGGTCATCATGCCGGTCTCGGTGATGAAGATCAGCTTATCGGCGTGCAGCGCGATCGCGGTGGCGCAGGCCACGTCTTCCATCGTCAGGTTGAACGCCTCGCCGGTCGGCGAGAAGCCCAATGGCGACAGCAGCACCAGGCCGTCCGAGCCGAGGATGGAGTGGATGGTCTCGGCGTCCACCTTGCGGGTGATGCCGGTCAGTTCGAGGTCGACGCCGTCGATCACGCCTAGCGGGCGGGCGGTGATGAAGTTGCCGGATATGATACGGATCGCCGCGTGCGACATCGGCGTGTTCGGCAAGCCCTGGCTGAACGCGGCCTCGATGTCGAGGCGCAGTTCGCCGGCGGCTTCCTTGGCGCACTCCATGGCGGCGATGTCGGTGATGCGCACGCCGTTGTGGAAGCGGCCTTCGACGTTGCGCAACGCCAGCTGTTCGGCCACCTGCGGACGCGAGCCGTAGACCACAGTGACGTTGATGTCGAGCGCGTGCAGCAGCGACAGATCGTGGGCCAGCACCTGCAGCGCGCCGGCGCTGACCAGCTCACCTGGGAAGGCGACGACGAAGGTCTTGCCGCGGAAGGCGTGGATGTAGGGAGCGACGGAGCGCAGCCATTGGACGAATTGGGTAGGGTTTTCCATTAGCCGCATTATAATTCGGTGCGCGACGTCCGCGCCAAAACCTTTGTAAAAAACAATGTCAGAAGCCAGCAACAAGCCGAAAAGCCCGCAAACCCCTCAAACCCGCACTCCGAAAGCGCAAAACGCCCAGCAGGCGCAGGCCCGGAGACGCGCACCCCGAACCGAGGCGGGGTCTGACCCCGTACGGGGTCAGACCCCTGGCTCCGCTTTGCGGGGTGGTGCGCGCGCGCCGCGTCCTGACGGGGAGGGCGGCTCGCTCGCCCAGCCGCCGCGTCGCGAGCCCCGGCCGCGCCTGACGCCCGAGGAACTGGCCGCGCGCGAGGCCGAGCGCAATTTCCGCAACCCGCTGCCGCCGATCACCTACCCTGAAGACCTGCCTGTCTCCGGCCGCCGCCAGGAAATCGCCGAAGCCCTGATGCACAACCAGGTCATCATCGTCTCCGGCGAAACCGGTTCCGGCAAGACCACCCAGCTGCCGAAGATCTGCCTTGAACTCGGCCGCGGCCAAAAAGGCATGATCGGCCACACGCAACCGCGCCGTATTGCCGCCTCGTCAACCGCCAAGCGCATCGCGCAGGAACTCGGCACGCCGCTGGGCGAAACGGTTGGCTTCAAAGTCCGCTTCGCGGACACGCTGATGAAAGGCGCCTCGGTCAAGCTGATGACCGACGGTATCCTGCTGGCCGAAACACAGACCGACCCGCTGCTCAAGGGCTACGACACCATCATCATCGATGAAGCCCACGAACGCAGCCTGAACATCGACTTCCTGCTCGGCTACCTGAAACAGCTGCTGCCGCGCCGTCCGGACCTGAAAGTCATCATCACCTCGGCGACCATCGACGCCGACCGCTTCTCGCGCCACTTCGGCACGCCGGAGAAGCCGGCGCCGGTGATCGAGGTCTCCGGCCGCCTGTACAAGGTCGAAGTACGCTACCGCCCGATCGAAAGCGACGTAGTCAATCCAGCCGTGGCCAACGCCGAAGGCAAAGGCGCCCGCACCGCCGCCGCCCGCGAAAAGCGCGACCTGATGGACGCCGTGGTCGACGGCGTCGATGAACTGTGCCGCATCGGCTCCGGCGACGTGCTGGTGTTCCTGCCGGGCGAACGTGAAATCCGCGACGTCGCCGAAGCGCTGCGCAAGCACCACCCGCCGCACGTCGAGATCCTGCCGTTGTTCGCCCGCCTGTCGGCCGAAGAGCAGGAGCGCGTGTTCAAGGTCACCAACGCGCGCCGCATCGTCCTGGCCACCAACGTCGCCGAAACCTCGCTGACCGTGCCCGGCATCCGCTACGTGGTCGACGCCGGCCTGGCGCGCGTCAAGCGCTACAGCTACCGCAACAAGGTCGAACAACTGCAGATCGAACCGATCGCGCAATCGGCCGCCAACCAGCGCGCCGGCCGCTGCGGCCGGGTCGCCGACGGCGTCTGCATCCGCCTGTACGAGGAGCAGGACTACCTGCAACGGCCGAAGTTCACCGAGCCGGAAATCCTGCGCTCGTCGCTCGCTTCCGTCATCCTGCGCATGAAGTCCCTGCACCTGACGGACGTGGAGACCTTCCCGTTCATCGAACCGCCGCTGGCGCGCGCCATCGCCGACGGCTACCAGCTGCTGCAGGAACTGGGCGCGGTCGACGAATACAACCAGCTGACCCCGCTGGGCAACAAGCTCTCCAAGCTGCCGCTGGACCCGCGCGTGGGCCGCATGATCCTCGCCGCGCTGGACAACGCCAGCTTGAACGAAGTGCTGATCATCGCCTCCGCGCTGTCGGTGCAGGATCCGCGCGACCGGCCGATGGAGCACCAGCAGGCCGCCGACGAAGCACACAAGAAGTTCGCCGACGAGAAGTCCGAATTCCTCAGCTATATCAAGATCTGGAAGTGGTTCGAAAACGCGATTGAGCACAAGAAGACCAACCGCCAGTTGATGGACAACTGCCGCACCAACTTCCTGTCGCAACTGCGCCTGCGCGAATGGCGCGACGTGCACTCGCAGCTGCTGACCATCGTCAAGGAGCAGGGCTGGCGCATCAACGAAGCGCCGGCCACCTACGAGAACCTGCACCTGGCGCTGCTCACCGGCCTGCTGGGGAACATCGGCTTCAAGGCCGAGGACGAGCCGGGCGCCGGCTACCTGGGCGCGCGCGGCATCAAGTTCAATATCTGGCCGGGCTCCTCGCTGCTCAAGAAGCCGGGCAAGTGGATCATGGCGGCGGAGCTGGTCGACACCACGCGCCTGTACGCGCGCTGCGTGGCGCAGATCCAGCCGGAGTGGCTGGAGAAGGTCGGCGGCCACCTGCTGAAAAAATCCTGGGGCGAGCCGCGCTGGGAGAAGAAATCGGCGCAGGTCACCGCGTCCGAACGTGCGACCTTGTACGGGCTGGTGGTGTACAGCCAGCGCCGCATCAACTACGGCCTGTTCAACCCGGCCGAGGCGCGCGAAATCTTCATCCGCGACGCGCTGGTCGGCGGCGACTACGAGACGCGCGCGCCGTTCTTCGCCCACAACCACAAACTGATCAAGGAAATCGAAAACCTTGAACACAAATCGCGCCGCCTGGACGTGCTGGTGGACGATGAACTCATCGCCGCCTTCTACGACAAGCTGATTCCGGCCGACGTGGTCAACGGCGCCGGCTTCGAGAAGTGGCACAAGGACGCGACGGCGCAGGAGCCGAAGCTGCTGTACCTGAACCGCGACGAATTGATGCGCCACGAAGCGGCCGGCGTGACCACCGACCTGTTCCCGAAAATGATGTCGGTGACCGGCCTTGAGCTGGCGCTGACCTATCACTTCGAGCCCGGCAGCGTGCGCGATGGCGTGACGATGGCCGTGCCTTTGTACGCCTTGAACCAGCTGCCGCGCGAGCGCGTCGAATGGCTGGTGCCGGGCATGCTGAAGGAGAAGGTGCATCTGCTGCTTAAGTCGCTGCCGCAAAAGCTGCGCCGTCATTGCGTGCCGCTGCCGGATTACGCGGCCAAGTTCTGCGAGCGCGTAAACGAGGCGGGCGTGTTCGGGCGCGGCGACTTGATCGACGCGATCATCGCCGACATCCGCAAGGAGATCACGATCTCGGTGCTGACCACCGACTTCAAGCCGGAGACGCTGCCGGCGCACCACTTCATGAACTTCAAGGTGATCGACGAGCACGGACGCCAGCTGGAGATGGGCCGCAACCTGGCCACGCTGCAGGCGGAATTCGGCATGCAGGCGCGCGAGAGCTTCCAGAAGATGGCCGAGTCGTCGGGCGGGCAGGGCGTGAGCATGCGCGCGGTGTCGCCGGCGCCGGCGGTGAAAGCCGGCGCACCTGCCACGCAAGCCAAGGGAGCGCCAGCGGCCGCAGCGCCGACCGCCACCAGCGGCATCACGCTGACCGGCCTGACCTCGTGGACCTTCGGCGAGCTGCCGGAGCTGCTGGAAATCGCGCAGGGCAAGCTGACGCTGATCGGCTTCCCGGCGCTGGTCGACAAGGGCACGCACTGCGACCTGGAAGTGTTCGACGATCCGACCGTGGCGGCGCGCACGCACCGCGTCGGCCTGCGCCGCCTGTTCGCGCTGCAGATGAAGGACCAGATCAAGTTCATCGAAAAGAGCATCCCCGGCCTGCAGCAAATGGGCATGCAGTTCATGAGCATGGGCACGCAGGAAGAACTGCGCGAGCAGATCATCAACAAGGCGCTGGACATCGCCTGCCTGCAGGATCCGCTGCCGGTGGACGCGGCGTCGTTCGCCAAGCGCAAGGACGAGGGCAAGTCGCGCCTGGTGCTGCTGGTGAACGAGATCGCGCGGCTGTTGTCGCAGGTGCTGACCGAGTTCCATGGCCTGCCCAAGCGTTTGCAAGGCTTGCCGGCCGCCGCTGCGGCGGACATGCAATCGCAGTTGCAAGGCCTGGTCAACAAGCGCTTCCTGTCGGAGAACGAGTACAGCCAGCTGTCGCACTTCCCGCGCTACCTGAAGGCGATGAACGTGCGCATCGAGAAGCTGCGCGGCGATCCGTCCCGCGATGCGAAATTGATGGCGGAGTGGCAGCAGGCCGCCGCGCTGTATCAGCGCGCGACCAAGGATAAATCGGCCGGCAAGAACACCGATCCGAAGCTGGTGGAATTCCGCTGGATGCTGGAGGAGTTGCGGGTGTCGCTGTTCGCGCAGGAGCTGCGCACGCCGATGCCGGTATCGGCCAAGCGTCTGCAGAAAGTGTGGGAGTCGATGCAGCGCTAAGCGCGCTGGCGTACGCAGGCCGACGGTGGTTCGATGTAGACTTTATCTCAACAGGAGGTGTTGCGATGAAGTTCAAGACCGCGGGTTTGCTGCGCAGCCTGGTTCGCTCCGGCAAGCGGATGACTAAGCTGCTCGCCGCCGCGACGGCGCCCGCGCCCAAACCCAAACGCAAGCGAAAGCCGATTAGCACCACCCCGCAAGGCGGCAAGGTGGGGTCGGACCCCGTACGGGGTCCGACCCCTGCGTCCGCAGTGCGGGGTCAACGCTCAAGCGTGCCGGGCAAATGGCTGGCATCGCACCTCACCGCCCACGGGCACCGCATGAGCTACTGGCTCTACATCCCCAACAACCTTCCCGAACCGGCCGCGCGCAAAGGACTGCCGCTGGTGGTGATGCTGCACGGCTGCCAGCAGACCGCGACGCAGTTCGCGCAAGGCACACGCATGAACCACTGGGCCGAGCAGATGGGCTACGCGGTGCTGTACCCGCAGCAGCTGGTCAGCACGCACGCGCAGCGCTGCTGGAAATGGTACGACCGCGCCACGCAGGAGGGCGGCGGCGACGTGCCGCTGATCGTCGGCATCGTCAACAAGGTGCTGACCGAGTATGCGATCGACCGCTCGCGCATCTACATCGCCGGCATTTCGGCCGGCGCGGGCATGGCCAACATCGTCGCCTTGAACCACCCGCGCATGTTCGCCGCAGTGGGCATGCACTCCGGCCCCGTCTTCGGCGCGGGACACAGCACCATGGGCGCGCTGGGCGTGATGCGCCACGGCGCCGGCATGCGCGCCGACCTGGCCGCGCACGAGGTGCTGACACGCCAGCCGCAGTTCCCCGGCATGCCGGCGATTCTGATTCAAGGGGAAGGCGATAACGTGGTACGCCCGATCAACCAGATGCAGCTGACGCGGCAAAGCCTGCTGCTGAACCGCCTGGCCGACACGCCGAAGATCACCCACAAGCCGCAAGGGCGAGGCGGCAGCCGCAACGCGCACCGCCTGCACGACTTCTACGCCGGCCGCAAGCTGCTGCTGCGCGTCGCCCAAATCGAACAGCTGGAGCACGCCTGGAGCGGCGGCGACCCGGCACTAGCCTTCAACGCCAAAGCCGGCCCCGACGCCAGCAAGATGATGCTGGAATTCTTCTCCCGCCATCAGCGTACTTGAGACACATCAGCCAAGCTCATCGCCGCCCGTTTCTACTTCAGATAGTGAGATAACATTGCGCTTTGGTGTATCCTATGGAATACAAGATGGATATCCTTCAAACCGAGCTGTTCCGCTATTCGGACTGAGCTAATAATCCTGCTGGCAGGAGGTGACAAGTCATCTCAAATGAAGGACACCAAGGCTGCGCAAGCGCTGGCGCGACAACTGTAGGAGGTCATCGTGGTACTTAAATTGAGTAAATGGGATAGCGCTGAACAGCTTCAGAGCAAGGAAGATATCGCACTCTATTTTGACGCCTGTCTTGAGGAAGCTGGGGATGATGTTGCCTTCATCGCTAAGGCTTTAGGCAATATCGCCCGAGCGCATGGGATGACGCAACTCGCTGTCGATACGGGAATGGGGCGGGAGAGCTTATACAAAGCCCTTTCCGCTGATGGCAATCCAAGCTTCGCCACGATCTTGAAGGTCACGCGTGCGCTCGGATTGAGACTTCATGTTGAAGTAGCCGTGTAGTTTTATGGCTGCATCGTCGCCTTGCTGACGCGGCCCAGGGCGTCTATCATGACGACGGTTGGGATCTGGCGCACGCCGAAGGCGCGGAAGATTTCGCCGTCCTGGTCCAGCGCCAGCGGGATGCTGGTGCGCTTTTCTTTCGCATAGGCGGCCAGCTCGCCGCGCGAGGTCCATAGCGGCGCAGAGACGCCGATCCATTCGATGCTGCGGTCCTTCGCCAGGCGCTCGGTCTCAAGCCGCACGCGCTCGCAGGCGCTTGAGGTGGCGGGGCGTGTGTCGCGCAGATAGGATTCGCACCACGGCGAGAAGAACACCAGCGCGCGCGGCTTGCCCGCACCGATGGCGATGCTCTTGCCGGCCAGCGTGGTGAGTTTGATGCCGTTCACCTGATCGCCGACCTTGAAGGCCGTCTTGGCTGCCGCGCTTTGCGGCGCCAGCGGAATCCCTCCCGGCGATGGCGGCGTGTTGGCGACGCGCTTCAGCGCATCATGCAAGGCCTGGTCGTCCAGATGGCCGACGTGGACGATGCGCCCGTCGGCGTCGATGACGACGTGCTGCGGCGTGACGCGCAAATCGAGCTGCCCGCCCAAGGTGCCGTCGTCGATCACGACCGGCATGTGCAAGCCATACTGCACGCGGAAGGCGCGCACGGCGGCGTCGGTTTCGCTAAAGCCGGTGTTGACCGCCACCACGGCGATGCGCTTGCCATACTGCTGATAGATTTTCTCGAAGCCCGGCGACTGCTGGCGGCAGGGCACGCACCACGTGGCCCAGAACTTCAGATACACCGGCTGCTTGCCGTACAAGGAGGCGAGGTCGATGCGCTGGCCGTCGATGCTGGTCAGCGTGGCCGCAGGACCGGGCTGGCCCACCAGCTTCTGGCCGACGCGCTGGGCGCGCTGCTTGCCGTCGCCGCCATCGTCACTGGCGGCAGTGGACGACATCGCGCAGTACAGCAACCCGCATAGTGCGAACAACGATGCACTCCATTTCATGATGCGTCCTTGATGAGTTAAATATCATCCATCTTACTCAGGACTTGGCGCAACAGAAAGGTGCAAGAACCGGCTAAACGACTAGGCCAAGATCACAGCAGCAGGAAAGCCAGCGCCGCCACAGCTGTCGGCGCCAGCGCGCCGGCCAGCAGGCCGAGGGCGCCGATGGACTCGTCCTGGAAGCCGCGCCGCAGCAGCGACACGCCGGCTGGATTGGGCGCGTTGGCGATCACCGTCAGGCCGCCGCCGGCCACCGCGCCGGCCACCAGCATGTATTGCGACTGCGCCGAGATTCCCTGGATCAGCGAACCGAGATAGGTGAGGGCGGCGTTGTCGGTGATCGCCGTCAAACCCAGCGCGCCGAAGAACAGCGCCACCGGCGCCAGGCTCTCGACGATGGGCTGCAACCACCACTGCTGCATGCCGCCCAACACCACCAGCCCGGCCAGGAAGAAGCCGACCAGCAGGCCTTCCTTGATGATCAACGGATTCTGGTAGCGCTGGTAAGCCTGCGTGAAACCGAGGAACAGCATGAAGATTCCGAGGAACAGCACCGGGTGGTGGCCCAGCACCACCACCGCCGCCAGGAATGCCAGATGGATGGCGGTCACGGTCAGCGGAATTTTGATCGGCTGCTCCGCCGCCGGCATCGCGACAGGCGCGCGCAGATGCTTGCGCAGCATGAAGATGATCGCGCTGGCGTTGACGACGACGGCCAGCGTCGCTTTCCAGCCGAAGTGCGTCGCCATGAAAGCGCTGTCCCATTGCCAGGTCTGCGCCACCATCAGCACCGGCGGCGCGGCGTAGGCGGTCAGCGTACCGCCGATCGAGACGTTCACGAACAGCACGCCCAGCGCGGCATATTTCAGCCATTCCGGCATGCCGTCGCGGAAGATCAGCGGCGCCAGCATCAGCGCGGCCAGCGTCATCGCGGCCGGCTCGGTGATCAGCGAACCGGCCAGCGGCACCAGCGCCATGCCGAACCAGGCCAGCGCCAGTTCGGTGCGCAGCGGCAGCACTTTGGCCAGCGCCAGCAGCATGCGCTGCACGATGTCGAGCACCGGGCGCGAGGCCGCCACCACCATCACGGTGAAGACGAACAGCGGCTCGGTGTACTGGCGCGATTCCGCGTAGGCGATGGCGGCGTCGCCGCCGCCGATGAAGGCCATCGCGATGATCAGGATGAAGGCCCAGAAGCCGAACACCACCTCAACCTCGCCCAGCAGGTGGAACAGGCCGGCGTGGCGCGGATGACGGTGCGACAGCACCTCGAAAGATTTGGCTGCGAAAGTGTGCAGCAGCGCCAGTCCGAACAGGATCGCGCCGACGAGTTGTATCGTTTGCAAAGTGTGCCCTTTTATTAATTCCCTTACAGCATGGTACAGCAATGCGGCACACGAATCAGATAAGCCTTGCCAAAATGGCCTTCAAATAGTACTGTGTATTTATACAGTATTTGCGGTAGAATGCCATGACACTTACAGCCACCCTAGCCGCGCCCGAAGCCGTGCATCCGTCCTTGTGGCGGGCGTCGCAACTGGCGCACAGCGCGACCCGCTGCGTCGACACCGGCTTCGCCGCCTTGTCGGCGCAGTTGCCGGGCGGCGGCTGGCCGCTGGGCACCCTCATCGAGCTGCTGGTGAAGCAGCACGGCATCGGCGAGCTGCGTTTGCTCCGGCCGGCGCTGGCTGGATTGGGCAAGCGGCCCATCGTGCTGCTGCAGCCGCCGCATGCGCCGCAAGCGCTGGCGCTGGCGGCCTTGGGGCTGGAACCGTCGCAGCTGTTCTGGGTCCGCAGCGGCGCCAAAAGCGGCGACGCGCTGTGGGCGGCGGAGCAGGTGCTGCGCAGCGGCTGCTGCGGGGCGCTGCTGCTGTGGCAGAACCACGCGCGCGGCGAAACGCTGCGCCGCCTGCATCTGGCGGCGCAAAGCGGGGAAACGCTGTTCTGCATGCTGCGGCCTTTGTCCGCCGCGCAGGATTCGTCGCCGGCGCCGTTGCGGCTGTCGTTACAGGCGGCTGCGGGCGGCATCGACATCGGCTTCGTCAAGCGACGAGGGCCGCAGCGCGACTTGCCGTTATTCCTGCCGATGAGCCCCTCACTTATTCAACGATATGCGCCTCTGGATAGCAATACACCTGCCACTGCTCCCGCTCGAAGTATTCAGCCCGCGCTGGTCGGATGACCAATGCACGGTGGTGCTGGAGCAGGAGCGGGTAGCGGCGATGTCGGCCCTGGCGCAGCAGGCCGGCGTCGAGCTGGGCATGCGGCGCGGCGGCGCGTTGATGTTGGCGCCACAGTCGCAGTTCCAGCAGCGCGCGCCGCAGCTGGAGGCGGAAGCGCTGCACGCGGTGGCGATGGCGCTGCTGCAATTTACACCGCAGCTGGCGCAGGCCGAGGAGGCCACGCTGCTGCTCGACGTGGGCGCCAGCCTGCGTCTGTTCGGCGGCATCCGCGCGCTGTGCAGGCAGGTAGCGGCCAGCCTGCGCGCACTGGGATTTACGGCCATGCTCAGCTGCGCGCCGACCGCGCGCGGCGCGTGGCTGCTGGCCCGCTGCAACGCAGGGCGGGCCTTGACGATGGAGGCGTTAGTGCGGCGCATGGACCGCTTGCCCGGCAGCCTGTTGCCCCCGGCTCGGCCCTACCTGAGCTGGTTCGAGGGGATCGGGTGCATGACGCTGGGTGAGATGCGCCGCCTACCGCGTCCCGGCTTGCAGCGGCGCTGCGGCCGGGCCTTGCTGGACATGCTGGACGACGCGCACGGCGAACGGCCGGAGCTGCATCAATGGCTGGAAGCACCGGCCAGCTTCCGCGCCAAGCTGGAGCTGTTCGACCGCGTCGAGAACGCGGAGGCCTTGCTGTTCGGCGCGCACCGGCTGCTGCTGCAACTGACGGGATGGCTGAGCGCGCGCCAGCTCGCGGTCGAGCGCATCCACCTGCTGCTGGAGCACGAGCGCGGCAAGGTGGCGCGTCCGCCGACGTTGATCGAGATCGTGCTGGCCGAGCCGACCTGGCGCGACGCGCATCTGGTGAGGCTGCTCAAGGAGCGCCTGGCCAAGCAGGTATTGGACGCGCCGGTGATCGGCCTGTGCCTGGAAGCGCCGCAGGTGCAGCCGATGGCGGCGCCGAGCGACTCGCTGTTCCCGGAGCCGGGCGGCAGCAAGGAAGACTGGCAGCGCCTGCTGGAATTGCTGACGGCGCGGCTGGGGCCGGACAACGTATTGCAGGCCGCGCCGCGCGCCGACTACCGGCCGGAGCACGCCAACGCCTGGGTCAGCGTGCAGGAAAAAATCCGTCCCGCCGACGCGCGCGCGCAGCTGCCGCCGGACATGCCGAGCCTGCCGCGTCCGGCATGGCTGCTGGCCAAGCCGATCGCCTTGCTGATGCGCGACCATCGTCCGTACTACGGCTCGCCGCTGCGCATCATGTCCACCGGCGAGCGCATCGAGGCCGGCTGGTGGGGCCAGATGCAAACCCGCGACTACTTTATCGCCGAAGGCGCCGACCGCGCCCACTACTGGCTCTACCGCGAACGCAACCCTAACGATACCGAACCAACGCCGCGCTGGTATCTGCAAGGATTGTTTGGTTAAATAGCATCTGGGCTTTCAACCAGGACATGCCATGCAATCACAACGACAGGAATTTATCGGGGCCGACGGGCATAAGCTGGCGGCGCGGCTTGATGCGCCGGATGGCGAGGCGAAGGCGTATGCCTTGTTCGCGCATTGCTTTACTTGCGGTAAGGACGTGTTCGCCGCCAGCCGCATCGCGCAGGCGCTGACCGAGCATGGCATCGCCGTGCTGCGCTTCGACTTCACCGGTCTGGGCGCGAGCGAGGGCGAATTCGCCAACACGAATTTCTCGTCCAACCTGGCCGACCTGGTGGCGGCGGCGGATTTCCTGCGTGGTTCATATCAGGCGCCACGCTTGCTGATCGGCCATAGCCTGGGCGGCGCGGCCGTGCTGGCGGCGGCGTCACAAATGCCGGAGGTGAAGGCGGTGGTGACGGTGGCCGCGCCCAGCGATCCGTCGCATGTCACCGGACTGTTCAGCGCGCACCTGGACCAGATCGCGCGCGACGGCGAGGCCCATGTGCAGCTGGCGGGCAGGCCTTTCCGCATCAAGCAACAGTTTGTCGATGACGCGGGCGAGCATAATTTGAAGGTGAAGATCGCGGCCCTGAAGCGGGCCTTGATGGTGATGCACTCGCCGGGCGATGATACCGTGGGCATCAGCAACGCGATGGAGATCTTTACGGCGGCCAAGCATCCGAAGAGCTTCGTGTCGCTCGACAGCGCCGATCACCTGCTGACCAAACGCGAGGACGCCGTCTACGTGGCGAATCTGATCGCGGCCTGGGCAGGCCGCTATATCGATTGACGCTTACTCGTCGTCGAACTCTTCGGCCAGGTCTTTCCAGCCCTTGCCGGCGGCGAAGGTGTTGAATTCGTCCGGCGCTTCGAGCACCAGCAGTTTGCTTTCCTGCAGCACGGAGTCGCCGGCCGTCAGCGCCGGGCCCTTGTAGCCGACGGTGCGCAGTTGCGCCACCACGGCGTCGATCAGCGATTTGTCCCTGTGCAGGCCGCTGATCGAGCTGGAAAAGTCCACATACACGTCGATCGCACCGTAACCTTCGTCGAAGATACGGATCGCCTTGGCGTCGTGGGCCCGGCCGGAGCCGTCGGAGGCCTTGAAAGGGCCGCTGAGTTGGATGTCGGTGTCTTTGTTCATAGGCAAAGCATACACCAAAATAAGTTAGCCGACCTTCGGCAAAGCCATGCCGCGCTGTACCGCCGGACGCGCCGCCATCGCCGTCATCCAGCGCTGGATGTTGTGGCTGGCCGCCAGTTGCTCGCCCAGCACCGCCTGCATTTTCTCGACCGTCGCCGCCATCCACGGGTAGGCGGCGATGTCGGCGATGCTGTATGCGTCGCCGCCCAGCCAGGCGTGCTGCGCCAGCTGGCGGTCCATCACGCCGAACAGGCGCTCCGCCTCATCGAGGAAACGCTTGCTGGCCAGCGCGGATTTTTCTTGGGAACGCAGCTCGAAGAAGCCGACCTGGCCCAGCATCGGGCCCAGGCCGCCGATCTGCCAGTGCAGCCATTCCAGCACCTTGTAGCGCTCCGGGCCGGAGGCGGGCAGCAGCTTGCCGGTCTTCTCGGCCAGGTAGGTGAGGATGGCGCCGCTCTCGAAGATGCTCACGGTCTTGCCGTCCGCGTCAGTGTCGACGATGGCGGGGATCTTGTTGTTGGGCGAGATGGCGAGGAAGGCCGGTTCAAATTGCTCGTCCTTGCCGATATTGACGGTCTCTATCGTGTACGGAATGCCCAGCTCTTCAAGCATGATGGGAATCTTGCGGCCGTTCGGGGTGGTCCAGGTGTAGAGCGTGAGCATTGGCGGTCTCCAGGGAAAGTACGGCTAAGATAATCTATCTGGCCACAGTGTTGCGCCCGCTACGTTTGGCGCGGTACAGCGCCTGGTCGGCCTGCTCGTAGATGTCGCACTGGCCCAGCGTGGAATCGGGCGCGATGAACGCCAGCCCCAGCGACAAGGTGACGTGGCCGCTCGGCGGGTTGCCCTGGTGCGGGATCCGCCGCGCCGCCATGTCGGCGCGGATTTGCTCGGCCAGCGCCAGGCTTTCATCCGGGCCGCTGCTGGTGAACAGACAGGCGAACTCGTCGCCGCCGATGCGGAAGCTCAGGTCGCCCGAGCGGTGCAGCGCGGCGCGCATGCAGTCGGCCACCGCCTTGAGCACCAGGTCGCCCTGCGGGTGGCCGTAGGTGTCGTTGTATTCCTTGAAGCGGTCGACGTCGGCCAGCAGCAGCGTCATCACGCGCCGGTCGCGGCGGGCGCGCTGCTGTTCCTCGCTGAAGCGGATGTTGAAGTAGCGCCGGTTCTTCAGGCAGGTCAGCTCGTCGGTGACGCTGTCGTTGCGGGCGGCTTTGGCTTCGGTGATGTCGGTCGAGACGGCGCAGGTGGCGTAGACCTTGCCGGCGGCGTCGAGCAGCGGGAACTTCACCGTCATGTAGGTGTGCAGCGTCTTGTCGCGGTGGTAGACGCTTTCCTCTTCGTGGATGGCGCGTTTTTCCAGCGCCGCCTTGCGGTCGTTGTGCCACAGCTGGTCCGCGATCTCGCGCGGGAACAGGTCGAAGACGTTGGAGCCGACGAAGGTGGCGGCGTCGAAGCCGTCGAGGATCTCGAAGTGGCGGTTGGCCATGGTGACCGTGCCATTCAGGTCCTTGGTGGAAATCAGGATGGGCGCGTGGTCGAGCAGGGCGCGGAAGACGCGGTCGGACTCGCGCAGGTCGTCGAGCTCGGTGCGCGTGGCGGGGCGGGAGTCGTCTGGGCGGGTTGACATAAAACCAGTATAACCCGGGACGGCGCCGCGACAACCAGGCGCCGCCGTCCCGTAAAACAATTACTTCAGAGGTTGCAAAATTGCCTCAAGGCGATCCGGCGTGCCGGCGATGCGCTCCAGGCGCGGATACTTCAGGCCGCCGTGGTAGTCGAGCGCGACGGTCTGGTATTGATTGCCGCGCTTGACCAGCAGGTTGATCGGTTCCTTGCCGGTCTTGGCGGCCGTGACGGCGGCGCGCAGCACTTCCGGCTTGTAGGCGCGGCCGTTGACGGCCAGCAGCGTGTTGCTGCCCGACAGGCCGGCCTTGAAGCCGACGCCGTCCCACTGGAACGCCTCCAGCTTGCCTTCGGCGCCGACCGAGAAACCCAGCGAGTACTGGAAGTTGGCCGATTTGCTCAGCTCTTCCTGCGCCTTGAGGAAGTCGGTCTGCTTTTCCGTGTAGACCAGTTTCCAGCCGGCGCGGGCCAGGCCGTCCAGCGGCGCGCCCGGGCCGTGGCCGTCCAGGCGGGTACGCAGGAAGCCGGCCCAGTCGTAGGGCTGGACCGCGTTCAAGGCCTTGACCACATCCTCGAAGGTGTAGTGCTTGGCGACGTTGACGCCGTCGTCGACGCCGAAGAAGCTGCGCGCGAAGTCGTTCAGCGAACGCTGGTCGCCGGACAGTTCGCGGATCCTGGTGTCGGCGTCCAGCCAGATCAGCTGGCCTTCCGAGTAGTAGTCCTCGGCGCGCTGCCAGTTGTTCCAGCCTTGCGGACGGCGGGCGTTGACGATCGGATCGTTGGTGGTGTCCTGCACCGCGCGCCATTCGCGGCCCTTGACGTTGTCGTAGCGGGCGGCGGTGGCGGCGAGCAGGTCGCGGGTGTGGTCCGGCGTGATCAGGCCGGAACGGGCCGCCAGCACGGCGCCCCAGTACTGGGTCTGGCCTTCGTAGACCCACAGCAGCGAGTTCTGCAGCGGGGTGTTGAAGTTGGGGACGTTCTGGTCGGCCGGACGGCGGAACTTGCCGTTCCACGAGTGCGTGAACTCGTGCGACAGCAGCTCGCGCCGCGCCTCGTACTTGCTCCACTCGGCGAAGTAGCCGAGCTTGACGGCGTTCTCGCTCGACTGGTGGTGCTCGCGGCCGATGCCGCCGAACTCGTCGCTGATGGCGAACAGGAAATCGTAGTGCTTGTAGTGCTGCGAGTTAAACAGTTTATACGCTTGTTGCACCATGGCGCGGTGCGGCGCGATCTGTTCCGGCGTCGCCTCCAGCTGGTCGGCCGAGTCGGCCACGACGTTCAGGTGCACCGGCACCTTCGCGCCCGGGTCCAGGTCGATGCGGCGGAAGTAGCGGCCGGCGAAGATCGGCGAGTCCATCATCGCCTCCAGGTCCAGCGGCTTGAAGGCGATCTCGTCGCCATTGCGCTCGGCCTGTTCCAGCGCCGTGCCGTACTGCCAGCCGGCCGGCACGGTCAGGTTGGGCTGGACCGTGATCTTGCGGCTGTTGTAGCCGGCCGGGTACAGCGTCAGCGATTGCCATTGCACGCCGACGATGTCGTTGGTGATCGTGGTGCGGCCCTGGTTGGCTTCGACCGGCGACAGGTACTGGAATTCCACCTCGACGCCGGTGGCGCCCTTCGGCACGTCGATGTGGAAGGCGTAGACGTTGACGGTATCGCGCTTCCAGTCCAGCGGCTTGCCGTTGGCGCTGACCTTCAGGCCGGCGAACTGGTTGAGCGCGCCGCTCGGGCCGTGGTTGGCCGGGATCCATTGCGGATACAGCAGGGTCAGCCGACCCGGCTTGGCCGGGATGCTTTCGCGCACGCGGAAGATCTGCTGCGCGGTGTTGGTGGCGTCAACCTTCAGCACGATGGTGCCCGGGTAGGGCTGGTCGGAGATGGACTGGGCCTGGGCGCTGAAGGCGGTGGCCAGCAGGGCGGCGAGGGCGGCACGGGTAAGGGTCATGGTCGTGAACGGTGATGGACAAGCGAAAGAGTGTAGCACGCGGGCAACTTGCAAATCTGGCAAAGGGATGACGCACCGCAGCGAAAAATATTTTTAAAAAAAGTGGCCTTCTGGGGATCTTGAAGGCGTTTTTCAAGGCCTTGAAAGCTGCCGAAGCTGTCCTATATTCGACTCAGTGGTTGCCCAGATGGGGACCACCGAGGGGAATGTTCCCCGCCATATCGCTTAACTTTAAAAGGATATCTATCATGCGTACTTTTGACCTGACCCCACTCTATCGTTCCGCCATCGGCTTTGATCGTCTGGCACAACTGCTGAATGACGCCCAGCGCGGCGATGCCACCCCGAGCTACCCTCCTTACAACATCGAGCTCGTTTCCGAAGACAACTACCGCATCGTGATGGCGCTGGCCGGCTTCGACCGCTCCGAGATCGACATCACCTTCGAGCGCGATTCGCTGCACGTCGTCGGCCGCAAGCAGAAGGACGCCACCGAGCGCACCTACCTGCACCGCGGCATCGCGGCCCGCGATTTCGAGCAGCGTTTCCAGCTGGCCAACCACGTCAAGGTGACCGGCGCCAGCTTCGACAACGGCATGCTCAACATCGAGCTGGTGCGTGAAGTGCCGGAAGCGCTGAAACCACGTAAAATCGTCATCGACGGCGGTGAAAACGTGACTGCCCTGGAACAGCGCCAAGCCGCTTAATCCAGCAGTAAGCAGGTAGCACCCGACTGGCCGGTTTATCCGGCCAGTTTGTCGTTTGTCAGCGGATGTTGAGTTAAGCAGGGTCTAAGTTTTTAGCCTCATATTGGATACATCTACAAACCATTCAATGCAGGAGTTCGCAAATGTCCACATCTACTCTCAAGCGCGCAGCTGTCGCGGTCGCCGTACTGGGCGTGATAGGCGCGGGCGGCGCGGTTGTTGTCCAGCAAAATAGCGCCACGGCGGCTGCCGCCGCAGCGCCGGCCATCGCCGTGGCCGCGCCCGCTGCAGCGGCTCCGGTGGCCGTGCCGGCGCCGACCATGACGTTGCCCGACTTCAGCGTCATCGTCGCCCACAACGGCCCGGCGGTGGTGAACATCAGCGTGACCGGCAGCACCAAGACCAGCTACGAGGGCGCCGACGCCCAGGGGCGCGGCGATCCGTTCGCCGACGATCCTTTCTACGAATTCTTCCGTCGCTTCCAGGGCCAGCAGCAGGGACGCGGCCAGCGCGCCCAGCCGACCCACGGCCTCGGCTCCGGCTTCATCATCAGCGCCGACGGCGTGATCCTGACCAACGCCCACGTGGTGCGCGACGCCAGCGAAGTGGTGGTCAAGCTCACCGACCGCCGCGAATTCCGCGCCAAGGTGCTGGGCTCCGATCCGAAAAGCGACGTGGCCGTGCTGAAGATCGATGCCAAGAACCTGCCTGTCGTGCCGCTGGCCAAGGGCAACGACCTGAAAGTGGGCGAATGGGTGCTGGCGATCGGCTCGCCATACGGCCTCGACAATACCGTGACCGCCGGCGTGGTCAGCGCCAAGGGCCGCTCGCTGCCGGACGGGAACGTGCCATTCATCCAGACCGACGTCGCCGTCAATCCCGGCAACTCGGGCGGGCCGCTGTTCAACACGCGCGGCGAGGTGGTCGGCATCAATTCGCAGATCTACAGCCAGACCGGCGGCTACCAAGGCTTGTCGTTCGCGATCCCGATCGATGTCGCCAACAAGATCAAGACGCAGATCGTCGCCACCGGCAAGGTCGTGCACGGCAAGCTGGGCGTGACGGTGCAGGAAATTAACCAGGGCTTCGCCGACTCCTTCAATCTGGCCACGCCGGAAGGCGCGCTGGTGTCGAACGTCGAAAAGGGCGGCCCCGCCGACAAGGCAGGCCTGAAGGCTGGCGATGTGATCCGCAACCTGAACGGCCAGAAGATCGTCAGCTCCGGCGATTTGCCGGCCATGGTCAGCCTGGCCGCGCCGGGCGAGAAGGTGACCATCGACGTCTGGCGCCAGGGCAAGCTGGTGCAGCTGAATGCGGTGCTGGGCAACGCCAACGACAAGGTCGCTGCGGCCGACACCGAGCGCACCGATCAGGCCAGCGCCAAGCTGCGCCTGGGCCTGTCGCTGCGTCCGCTGGATTCGCTGGAGAAGCGCCAGTCCGGCCTGCCGAACGGCCTGCTGATCGAGGACGCCGGCGGCGCCGCCGCCAATGCCGGGGTGATGCCGGGCGACGTGTTATTGTCGGTCAACGGCCGCCCCGTCAACACCATCGACCAGGTGCGCGAAGTGGTGGGCAAGGCCGGCAAGTCGGTCGCCTTGCTGGTGCAGCGTGGCGAGGATAAAATCTTCATTCCGGTGCGCCTGGGATAAGATGGCTTCCCCCGCAGAACGCGACAAAAACAGAAAGGAAATAATATGCGACTTCTGCTGGTAGAAGACGACACCATGATCGGCGAGGTAGTGCTCGACCTGCTGCGGGCCGAGCACTACGCGGTCGACTGGGTCAAGGACGGCGACATGGCCGACACCGCGCTGCAAACCCAGACCTACGATCTGGTGCTGCTGGACCTGGGCCTGCCGCGCAAGGACGGCCTCGAAGTGCTGCGCTCGATGCGCCTGCGCAAGGAGCTGACCCCGGTGCTGATCGCCACCGCGCGCGACGCCAAGGAACAGCGCGTCGCCGGCCTCGACGCCGGCGCAGATGACTACGTGCTCAAGCCCTACGACCTCGACGAGCTGCTGGCGCGCATCCGCGCCCTGCTGCGCCGTTCGGCTGGCCGCGCCGAGCCGGTATTCGAGCACGGCGGCGTGACGGTCAATCCGCAAACCCGCGAAGTGATCGCCGACGGCAAGCCGGTCAGCCTGTCGGCGCGCGAATGGGCGGTGCTGGAGGCGCTGATCGCGCGGCCGGGCATCGTGCTGTCGCGCCATCAGCTGGAGGAAAAGCTGTACAGCTGGAAGGATGAAGTCAACAGCAACGCGGTCGAAGTCTACATCCACGGCCTGCGCAAGAAGCTCGGCGCGGAACTGATCCAGAACGTGCGCGGCCTGGGCTATATGGTGCCGAAACTATGAAGGTGAAGATGCCGTCGTTGCCGCGCGTGCCGGTGGTGACGCACTCGCTGCGCGGGCGTCTGCTGTGGTTCCTGCTGGCGGCGATCACCATGGCGGCCGTGGCGCAGGCGATGATCGCCTACCGCAGCGCGCTCAGCGACGCCGACCAGATCTTCGACTATCACATGCAGCAGATGGCGATGTCGCTGCGCTCCAGCGCCACGCTGACCAACAAGGCCGCCGACACGGCGGCCGATCCCGAGAACGACGACCTGGTCGTGCAAGTCTGGACTCCGGACGGCGCGCAGGTGTTCCGCTCGCTGTCGCGCGCGGCGCTGCCGCAGCGGGCGGTGCTTGGCTTCTCCAACGTCAAGGCCAACAACACCACCTACCGTATCTTCTCGGTGCAGACCAGCAACCAGACGGTGCAGGTGGCGCAGGACATGGCGGTGCGCCAGCGCATGGCCGGTACCCTGGCGCTGCGCACGGTCGGCCCGATCGCCGTGATGGCGCCGGTGCTGATGCTGGTGGTGTGGTGGGTGGTCAGCGGTTCGCTGGCGCCGGTGTCGCGGGTCAAGCGGCAGGTGGCGGCGCGGCAGGCGGACGATCTGTCGCCGGTGTCGGAAAACGATTTGCCGGACGAGGTGCTGCCGCTGGTGCATGAATTGAACCTGCTGTTCGGCCGGGTGCGCACCGCGTTCGAGGCGCAGCAGCACTTCGTCGCCGACGCGGCGCACGAGCTGCGCACGCCGCTGGCGGCCCTGAAGCTGCAAGTGCTGAGCCTGGAGCGCGCGCAGGACGAGGCGGCGCGCAGCGTCGCCATCGCCCGCGTCACCGGCGGCATCGAGCGGGCCACGCGGCTGGTCGAGCAATTGCTGGTGCTGGCGCGGCAGGAAGGCTCGGTCGACGACGTCAAGCTGGAGCCGGTCAGCCTGAGCGACCTGGCCAAGCGCACGCTGGGCGACCTGGCCGGGCTGGCGCAGGCGCGCCAGATCGACCTGGGCCTGCATCACGCGGATGAGGTCGCCGTGGACGGCCAACCGGATGCGCTGATCATCCTGCTGCGCAACCTGATCGACAACGCCATCAAGTACACGCCGGCCGGCGGTTCGGTCGATATCGACCTGCGGCGTAGCGCGGGCGCCACAAAGACGGCGCGCGGGCGCATCGTGCTCAGCGTCGAGGATTCCGGCCCCGGCATCCCGCCCGAGGAGCGCGAACGGGTGTTCAGCCGCTTCTACCGCGTGCCCGGCAGCCCCGCCGGCGGCAGCGGCCTGGGCATGGCGATCGTGCAGTCGATCGCCGAGCGCCACGGCGCCGTGCTGACGCTGGACCAGTCCGAACGGCTGGGCGGGCTGAAGGTCATCGTCGATTTTCCCGAGACTACAAGGCCCACTCCAGTCTAAAATGCCACTTTGGCATTGTTGTTGGAGTGGCGCATGAAGAAAATCGGATTTTCGGGAACCCTGGACCCGATCACCAACGGTCATATGTGGGTGATCAACGAAGCCCGTTCGATCGCGGACGAGGTGGTGGTGTTCCTGTCCGAAAATTCGGCCAAGAAGCCCAAGTTCACGGCGGAGGAGCGCAAGAGCATCATCGCGCTCAGCTGCGCCGAGCAGGGTTGGGACAATGTGCAAGTGGTCATCGTCAAGGGCGACTACACGGCGCGCGCCGCCAAGAAGCAGGGCGTCGACTGCCTGATCCGCGGCATCCGCACCACCGCCGATTTCGACTACGAGAACCTGATCCAGCAAACCAACGTCGACGTCATCCAGGGCGCCAAGACCATCTTCGTCATGCCGCCGCGCGACCTGGGGTCGGTGAGCTCGAGCTTCGTCAAGGCGCTGGAGGGGCCGATCGGCTGGAACTGGATCATGAAGAAATTCGTGCCCGGCCCGGCCTACCACGCCTGGGTGCTGAGCTGGCTGCGCATGGAGTGGGAGACGCTGTGGGACTACGCTCACCTGGACGCGACCGCCATCGCCCATGCCGATGAATGGTTCGTCAAGCTGACCGGGGCCACCGCCTACGGCGGGCCGGCGCGGCACTATCATAATCTCGATCACTTGGTGCACGGACTGTGCGAGATCCGCGTCTGGGCGGCCAACACGCGGCCCGATCCGGCCGACGTGGACATCGTCAAGCAGGCGTTCTGGTTCCATGACGCCGAGTACGGCCACGGCGGCGTGCAAGGCGAGCTGAGCAACGAGGAGGCCAGCGTGCAGCTGTGGCTGGGCAGCCATCTGGCACAGGAAATGAGCGACGCGGCCGAACTGATCCGCGCCACCGATCATTTCCAGGAAGGCGCGGTCGCTCACCGCTTGAAGGACATCATGCTGTCGGTGGACCTGGCGATCCTGGGGCAGGACGACGAGGTTTATCAGAATTACGCGCGCGCGATCCGGCAGGAATATATCCACCTGCCGGATGTAAAGTACCGCGAGCAGCGCAGCGGCGCGCTGGCCCATCTGTGCCGCAAGGCGGAGGCGGGCCAGTTGTTCGGCAACGCGTATTTCGCCGACCAGTACAACGAGCGCGCCATCGACAACATGCGGCGCGAGATGGAGTTCCTGGCCGCCAGGTAAAGCTTAGTGCGGCGGCAGTTCGACCTGCTGCTTGCGGGCGGCGATCGCTTCGCCCAGCGCCATCAGGTCCAGCTTGGCCTTGCGGGCTTTCGGGAACATCTCGCCTTCCTCTTCCTTGACGTGATGGTCGATCAGCTCGCCGAGTACCTTGACCTTGGCGTCGTACAGGTCGTCGGTTGGCTCCATGGAGATGATCTGGGTGATCAAGTCCTTGGCGGAGGCGTGTTCGACGATGGCTTCGTCGAGCATGTCGTCATCCTTGGTGGCGGCGCGCACGGCGCTGTAGAAGATTTCCTCTTCGGCGGTGGCGTGCTTGGTCAGCTCGGTGCAGATCTTCAATGCCAGTTTCTGCTTGCTGGCGAAGGCGCGGTCACCCAGTTCCTCGTACTGCTCGAACATCGACTTGACCTGTTCATGGTCCTCGGTCAGCAGCGTGATGGCGTCCTGCGGATCGGTTTCGGTCGGAATAGGCTTAGGAATCTTGCCTTGGCTTTGGGTAGTGGTGGTCATATCGGCTCCTTGCGTGGCTAATGAATTGGCGGGGACAGCCAAGCCAGTCTAGGTTTGCGAGCTTACCGGGTCTGTGCGTTGGTCAACGCTAGGGGAATTGCCGTTGGCTGCGGATCGACATCACCATGACCAGCCCGCCACCGGCGATGTAACGATAGGTAGCTACGTAACCATGCGCTCGCTTGCCGATCAATAATTGCCGGATGCTGCCCGAAACAGAACGCCCGATCATGGGGCTATGAGCCAGGACCTCCAGCTCACGCCGAATTTCTTTAACTCTGGCGGCAGCATTCTTTGCATCGAATTGCGCCAGATAATCAAAGATTTTGTCCAGATCGTCGTCCGCGTCGCGAGCCAGGACAACGCGAGGCATGACTAATCCTTGATTTTTCTGAATGCGGGCTTGGGAATGCTCTTGCCGGCTAGCCGGGCTTCGAAATACGCGAAGGCTTCATCCAACGGAACACTCTCGCCTGAGCGTAGGTAGTTGGCATATCTGGCCGCATCATCTGGGTCTAAAGCGTCAAGGGATGTTGGCCGATCGAGCTTGTCCGCTATGGCAAGCAGAATAAAGTCTTCTACCGTGAGCTTGATGCCTGCTACGGCCTCAGCAAGCTGCTCTTGAAGATATTCGGACATATTGATGGTGATCGTAGGCATGAGACCTCCGGCGGTAAGCTCTGATTCTAGCACCGCCCTTCACGCCGGATCACCAGGTAAATCAAACGTCAGAAGCGGTTCCAGTTGTTGCGGCGGTGCTCGGTGGCTTCTTTCATCAGGTGGCTGGCGCGCAGTTCGTCCTTCGGCGTGAGGCGGTCGCCTACTTCCACCGTCATCGCCAGTTCCTGGATCGCCGGCGGGTATTCGTGCTCGGCCGCTTCTTCCAGCAGGTGGCGCGCCCTGGCGCTGTCTTGCGCTACGCCGCGTCCGTCGCGGTAGATGTAGGACAGCAGGAACATTGCGTGCGGATTGCCCGCCTCGCTGGCGGCGTTCAGCCAGCGCGCCGCTTGCGCATCGTCGCGCGCGATGCCGTCGCCGTTCTTGTAGAGCAGGCCCAGCGCCAGCGCCGCCCTGGCGTGCTTTTGCACCGCCGCGATGCGGTACCACGGCGCCGACGCGGCCGGCGCCGGCGCGACGCCGATCACGCCGAGGCGCAACATCTCGCCCAGCTGGAACGCGGCCTCGATATCGCCGGCGCGCGCCGACTGCTCGAACAGCTTGAGCGCATCGGCGCGCTGCTCCGGCCGCTTTTGATACAGCAGCCCCAGCTCGCGCTGGGCCACCGGCATGTTCTGCTTAGCCCAGGACATCAGCTTGCGTTCGGCGCTGGCGTCGGCCTCTTGCATGGCCTTCATGCCGACGGTTTCAATCTGCGCCGACGTCGGCTTTTCCTGCTGGATCTGGCATCCGAACAGGAAAACCGAGGCCAGCACCGTCACCAGCAGGGCGCCAGGATAGTGCTGGAGTCGCATCATTTGCTCAAGTCCACGGTGTACTTGGCGAAGCCGCTGGCGTCCAGCGTCGCGCTTTCGGCCGTCACGGCGGTGATGCCGCTGCTCTTCGCCAGCGCCAGGTGGCCGGGCGCCGAACGCAGGATCACCGGACCGGCGGTGGTGGTCTTGACGAAGCTCCAGCTGCGCGCGCTGCCATTGCCGGCCAGCGTGACCTTGCCGGTCGAGGCGCCCAGCGCGGTCAGGTAGTTGCTGACCACGGTCTGGTTGGCGTCCGGCGACTTGATGATGGTCTTGCTGCCGTCGATGCCGGGCACGGCGCCGCCGCCGCCGGCGCGGTAGTCGTTGGTGGCGACGATGAAGTCGTCGCCGTCGGCTACCGCCTTGCCCAGGTAGGTCAGGTTGACGATGCGGCTGCCGGCCGGCTTGGTGACGTCGATCTGGTAGGTCAGCGCGTTGCCTTCGGCGTAGAACACGTCGTAGTTGTAGATCGTGCCGTAGCTCGGCACCAGGTCCTGCTCGGCGGTCTTGGCCGGGTCGATCTGGCCGAACTGCTTGGCCGCCGTTTCCAGCCAGGCCTTCAGGTCGGAACCCTTGATCTTGACCGCCTGCAGATTGTTGTTGCTGTACAGGTAGAGGTCGCCCGGGTTACGCACTTGCAGGCCGACCGGCGCGACGGCGCTGGCGCCGGGCGCGACGTCGGTGAAGTCCGAAGGACCGTTGCGGCCGGCCTTGAACGGCGCGCTGCACGAGATCACCGGAATGTTCTTGTAGCTGGCGATGGTCGCGTCGGTGCTGCTGGCGATGAATTTCTTCACGTAGTCCAGCTGCGCCTGGTTGACCAGCTGGATCGCGCTGACGTCGCCGGCCAGCGCGAAGTAGGCCGACATTTCAAAGTCGGTGGAGACGCCCAGCGGCTGCTTGGCGAAGGCGACGGTGGCGGCGTGCTCGGTGGCGATCAGCGGCGCGATGGCCTTGTCGGCGGCGACGTTGGTGGTGCCGTCGGTGTACTTGAAGCCGCGCGATTCGACGGTGGTCTTGGTCGGCTGCACCACCCACTTGCCGGCGGTGTAGGCCAGCGTCATCTTGATGATGCCGAGGCGGCGGCCCCAGCTCTGCGCCATCACGGTCGGCACGTTGTTGACGAAGCCGTTGACGGCGTCGATGTTGGCGCTGGCCGGGAAGGCGGCGAACGATGGATCGAGCGCGGCGGCGCCGGTCTCTTTGCCTTTTGGGAAGATCAGGTGCGAGTGGCCGATCAGCAGCGCGTCGATGCCGGTGGTGGTCAGGTGGTAGCTGCCGTTTTCCATTTTCGGGCTGTAGGCGCTTGGGTCCAGGCCGCCGTGCGACAGGGCCACGACCAGGTCGGCGCCCTTGCCGCGCATTTCCGGCACGTACTGCTTGGCCGCTTCCTGCACGCCGGTCACGGCGACTTTGCCGGCCAGGTTTTTCTGGTCCCATTCCAGGATCTGCGGCGGCACGAAGCTCATGATGCCGATGTTCATCTTGACGTCCAGCTTGGTGCCGTCCGGCTTGGTGGCCGAGAAGGTGCGCGCCAGCAAGGAGTACGGCTGCACGATAGGCTTGCCGCTGGCCACGCCGGTGACGTTGGTCAGCACCAGCGGGAAGGCCGGCGCGCCGCAGGTGCCGGCCGGCTTACTCACGCCCGGGATGCCGAAGTCGGTGTTGGTGATCTGGCTCAGGTAGGGCAGGCCGTAGTTGAATTCGTGGTTGCCGAAGCCGCCGCCGTCGTACTTCATGGCGTTCATGGCCTTGTGCACGGCCAGCGTGTCGGTGCAGGCGATCGGCTTGGTCACGGCCTGCAGGTCGCCCAGCAGCGTGCCCTGGATGACGTCGCCGTCGTCGAGCAGCAGGTTGTTCGGGTTTTCGGCGCGCGCGGCGGCGACCAGGGTCGAGGTGCGCTCCAGGCCCAGGCTGGTGTCCTCGGCCAGCGAGTAATAGTTGTAGCTCATGACGTTGGCGTGGATGTCGGTGGTTTCCATCAACGCCAGCGTGACGGTGGTGCCTTCCGGAATCGTTGCGACCGGCGGCGTCACAGGTGGGGTGACGGGCGCGGCAGTATTGTTATCGCCGCCGCAGGCCACCAGGCCGGCTGCGGTCATCGCTGCCAACATCACGAGGTTCAATTTCATCGCTATCCCTAAGAGAAAATTTTAAGGTTGTGACTTTAACTAAAGATCGTGACACTACCATGACATCTGTCAACTAGTACGCCCAATAGGGACCGGCCTTGCCGGCCACGGTGTTGCCCTCCATAACCACGAACACGCGGCGGCCGTAAAAGAACGGCAGCCCCCAGTCGAAATAGTTGCCCGACGACGTGGTCGAGCCCACCGTGCCGCCGACCTGCGCCGCCGAAATGGTCGATGCCAGCCCCACCATATTGACCACGTTGAAGTTGACCGTGCCGGTGGCGCTGCCGTCGGACGCGGTGTTGGTCGCCGTCAGCGCCAGCGTCGAGGCGGGGCAATAGAAGTCGCCGCCGGAGCACTGGCGTATCGTGCTGTCGGTGAAGAAATAGCCGTTGGAGCCGCTGTCGATGAAGCTGGCGCTGTAGGTCTTGCCCTTGTAGGTGGTGCTGAAGTCGCCGCTGCTGTTGGCCTTGTAGATGGTCTCCGTGGCGATGCTGTTGTTGCTCTGCGTGTTGACGCCGAAGATCAGTGTGCCGCTGACCGAGGTCAGGCCGGCCGTGCCGACCGCCGGCAAGCTGATCAGCAAGCCGTTGTTGTTGACCGCGAACGACGCCACCGGGTTGCTGATCTGCGACGCCAGCGGCATGGCGCTGGCCGTGCAGCTGCCGCTGGCGCAGGCGTAGTAGGCGCCGCTGATGGCGGCGTTGGCGCAGGCCGTGCCGCAATCCTGCTTGAACATGCCGACGCCGAGAATGCCCTTGGCGCCCATCGCCGACAGCGAGCCGAGATTGTTGCCGGCGCTGCTGCAGCCCGACGGCGTGCTGGTGTAGCTGTCGTCGGTGTCGCCGATGACCTGGATCGAGATGCCGGGGGCGACCTCGTCGGCCATCCTGACGTCGGCCTGGCGCACGCCGCCCCAGGTGTAGCCGCTGATGAACTTGCCGCATGCGCCGGCGTCGGCGCCGGTGGCGGTTTTCACGGCGGGCAGCGCCAGCGTCGCGCTGAGCGTGCCAGCCAGCAGGCGCAGGCCGTAGGAGCCGGTGTCGACCAGCACGTGGTCGATGGTCTGGCAGGTGCTGGTGCCGGGCCGGCACACGGTGACGCTGACGTAGGGCACGTTGATGGCGCCGTTGACGCCGGCCGGGCCACTGTCGACGATAAGGGCGGTGCTGTTGCTGAGCGCGGCCGTGACGCTGAGCGCGGCGCTGGCGTTGGCCGTGCCGCCCTCGCCGCTGCAGGCCAGGCTGTAGGTGAAGTTGCCGGCACCGCCGGGCGTGACGGTGACCGTGCCGGAGGTGGCCTTGGCGCCGCTCCACGCGCCGCTGGCGGTGCAGCTGGTGGCGTTGGCCGAAGACCAGCTCAGCACCGTGGTCTGCGCGGTGTTGATGTTGGCCGGCGCCAGCGTCAGGCTGGCGGAGGGCGATGGCGGCGGTGTGCTGACCACCACGCTGGTGGTGGCGTTGGCCGCGCCGCAGGTCAGCGTGTAGAAGGACGTGCCGGCCGCGCCCGCCGTAACGGTCTGCGTGCCGCTGGTGGCCAGCGTGCCGCTCCAGGCGCCGGAGGCGGTGCAGCTGGTCGCGCCGGGATTGCTCACGCTCCAGGTCAGCGTGATCACCTGGCCGGTGGTGGTGGCGGTCGGCGTGGCGCCGATGCTGACCACCGGCGTGACGGCGGCCGTGCTTTGCATGGCGTCGCCGGAGGTGGTTGAGGTGCTGTCGTTGCCGCCACCGCCGCCGCATGCGGCCAGTGCCAGGCAGAGCAGGGCTGCCGAGAAATGTTGAAGTTTCATGCGGCCGTCCTTATTCGATGACGCTGGTGTCGAAGCCGGCCGGCAGCGCGCTGGGGATCCAGGCGTGGCCGGCGAAAGAGCGCATGTGGCCGTTGGAGACGATCACCACGTCGGACTGATCGACCGCCAGTTGCGAGTGGCCGGCCTTGGGACGCTTCGCTGCGGCGCTGGTCATGCTGGTGAACTTGTCGCCGAGCAGGGTGCGCAGGTCGGGCAGGGTGGGGCCGTTCCAGCTGACGGCGAACACCACGCCGTCGGCGCCGCTGTATTCGCGCACCACGGTGCCGCTGTCGAGCGTGCTTTGGCTGACGGTGTAGACGGCGGCGCCGGTGGTGGTGGCTGCGGCCGGGCTGCGGGCGCCCTGGCGCACCGGGGCATCGCCGAAATTGGACGGGGCGCTGCCCAGCGCGGCATACGCCAGCGCGCCTTGCAGCAGGGACAGGAACAGCATGAGAAAAAGTGCGCGGCGCATAGACGCTCCATTGCCGAAAATTAAGACAATGAAGTGTAGGGCGGGCGAGAGTTTGATGCGGTTAGCGAGATGTAAGCAAACGTTACACCTTATGGCCTGGCGGCGGGCGCCACAGTCGCTGGCTGCGGATAGACGATGATCGGGGGTTGCGGCGTTGCAGGCGGCGTTTTGGGGACAGCGTTGTTCAGCACGAAAGTTATTACGGTGATGGCCGTGGCACTGATGACAACCGCGAGGCCGACCATCCACTTGATGATGTCGGCGAAGCCTTTGTGCATCTCGACCCGCAATGCTTCCACGTCGGCCTTGGTGGCGGTTTCTTCCAGGCGCGTCTCTATCCGCGCCAGTCGTTCCCTGGTTTCATCAGCAAAATCTTCGAGTTTTGCGACCCTCGCTTCCATGTCTGAATCATAAACCAAAAAGCCGTCCGGTTCTTCAACCGGACGGCGCAGAACTTTAGAACTTGACGTAGAGGCGGCCGAACCAGGACGCGCCGTTCAGGCCGAACTGCACGCTCTCGTACTTGAAGCCGTTATCGGTCTGGTCAGCATCCTGCGAGGTCGGCTTGACGTTGAAGATGTTGTTGCCGCCGAAGCTGAACTTCATGTTCTTGTTGATGCTGTACGTGAAGGCCAGGTCGGCCGAGGTCTTGGACTCGTAGCGCTGGTTAGGCACGCCGTTGGCGGTGCCGTCGAAGGTGCCCAGCGTCTGCGGGCCGAAGTGGATGATCTTGAAATCGCTCTCCCACGGGCCGGTGACGAAGTCGAAGCCCAGCGTCGCCTTTGAGCGCGGCGCGCCTTGCTCGATGTACAGGCGCTCCTTCTCCGACAGCAGCACATCCTCGAAGCCGCGCAGCGAAGCCGGCGCGTGGATGTCGGTCACCTCGGTCTTGCTGACGTTCAGCGCCAGGTAAGTGGTCAGCTTGTTGGCGCCCAGGTCGGCCTTGTGCGACGCGGTCAGGTCCAGGCCCTTGGTCTTGGTGTCGACCGAGTTGACGAAGAACTGCGCCTCGCCCACGCCCAGCGCGGCCAGGCGCGCGGCCAGGTCGGGATAGGTGTCTTCGTTGAAGCGGCCCGACAGCACGATGCGGTCCTTGATCTTGATCTGGTACAGGTCGGCGGTGACCGAGATCGCCTGGGTCGGGGTCCAGGTCGCGCCCAGCGTGTAGCTGGTCGACTTCTCTTCTTTCAGCTTGGGAATGCCGGCCGCGTTGGCGATGACGCCGCCGTTCGGCGCCAGCACCACGTCGGTGGCGACGCCGCCGATGAAGTCGGTGAAGGTCGACGACAGGTTGACCTGCTGCAGCGACGGGGCGCGGAAGCCGGTGCTGGCCGAGCCGCGCAGCAGCACTTCCGGCGCCACGCGCCAGCTGCCGGCCAGCTTGCCGGTGCTGGTCGAGCCGAAGTCGCTGTACTTCTCGTAGCGCACGGCGGCCTGGGCCTTGACGGTCGGCGTCACGTCCAGCTCCAGGTCGAGGTAGGCGGCGGTGTTGTGGCGGTTGGCGTCGACGCGGTCGCCCGGCTGGAAGCCCGGGAAGCCCTGGCTGCCGGCGTTGCCGCCGAAGCCGACGCCGTCGGCGTCGATGTAGGAACCGGCTTCGCCCTGGAAGATCTTGAAGTTCTCGTGGCGGTATTCGGCGCCGAAGGCGACGTTCAGGCCGCCGCCCATGATGCCGTCGAAGAAGCGGCTGAAGTCCAGGTTGCTGGTCAGCTGCTCGAACGAGAAGCCGCCGGCGTTGAAGTGGTCGGCGCTGACGCCCTTGCCGCCGGACAGCAGGTCCTTGTTGGCGATCGAGGCGTTGATCGTATGGCGGATGTCATAGATCATCTTGTTGTAGCCGTAGGTCTGCGACAGGTCCATATTCCATTCGCCGACGCGGGTGCGGTGGCCCAAGGTGGCGTAGCGGTCGTCGATGCGCGCGTCGATGAACGGCACGAAGCCGTCCGGGTACATCGCGGCCGAGTTGCGGCTCGGGATGTCGTCGGAGCCGACGCCGCCGCGCGCGAAGGCGGCGCTCGACGCGTCGCGCTTCTGCACGCCGGCGGTGAAGTACAGGCGGCCTTCGCCGACGGTCGGCATTTCGCCGTTCAGGTACAGGGTCTGGTTCTCGGTCTTGCTGTCGCCGATGATGCGCGGGTTGTCCGCTTCGGCGCGGTTGGAGCGGCCCCGGTTCAGGTACTCGCCGGTGATGCCGAGCACGCCGCCGTTGCCGATGTCGACGCCGCAGTAGGCCGAGGTCAGGTAGTTCTTGCCGTCGCCTTCGCCGTACTGGCTGTAGCCGGCGATGGCTTCGCAGCCCTTGCTTTTCTTCAGGCCGATGTCCATCACGCCGGCGATCGCGTCCGAGCCGTACTGGGCGGCGGCGCCGTCGCGCAGGATCTGCACGTCCTTGATGGCCAGCATCGGGATCGCGTTCATGTCGGTGCCGGTGTTGCCGCGGTTGCGCGCGCCGAACAGGTTGACCAGCGCGGTGGTGTGGCGGCGCTTGCCGTTGACCAGCACCAGGGTCTGGTCGGAGCCGAGGCCGCGCAGCGCGGCGGAATCGACCAGGTCGGCGCCGTCGGAGCCGCTCTGGCGGGTCGAGTTGAACGAGGGGGAAATATAGGTCAGCGTCTGGGCCAGGTCGAACTGGCCGCCGGTCTCGCTGGACTTGCTCATAGGGATGATATCGACCGGCACCACGGTGTCGGTGGCCGAGGTGGTGGCGCGGCGCGAGCCGACCACGCTGACCGATTGCATCGGGGACGCTTCCGGCGCCGATTGGGCGTGGGTGGTCGGGCTCAGCGTCAGCGCGGTGGCGCCGTAGAGGCTGAGCAGGACGGCTTTACGTAAAGTTGTAGTGGCGAACACGTGTCGTCTCCCATGAAAAGTTTGATTCTATTCAAAATAGTCATATCGACATGAGTTTTTGTATCATTTTCCTAATCAAACTTTATTTACTGTTGTTTTGCCGCGCCAGAGTGAGCCGGGGGCTACGTAGTGCTACGGAAGGCGGCTTGGCCGCCTATTAAAATGCTTTCATAGGCCAGGCGGGTGACGATGCGGCAGGGGCGGCCGATATTGCCGCCTTGGTGCAGCGTCAGGCCTGCGCCCAGATGGACGCTCAGCGCGCCTGCCGCGACGCCGGTGGCGCTATCCTCCAGCGCCGGATCGAGGTGGTTGAAGTTACGGCCTTCATAGCCGCCGTCCGCGCGGCGGCACCAGGCGTAGCAGCCGCTGACACCATGCTCCGCGCCCCAGACGGCGATGCCGGCCAGGTCAGGCGTGAGCGCGTGCAGCGCGGCGCTGTCGGCCACTTGCAGCAGCAGCTTCGGGCTGCCGACCGAGGCCACGGCCGGCGCCGAGGCCAGCACAATGCCCGGCGCGGCCAGCAGGCGGCCGGGCAGGTCGGGCGGGATCGCCACGTCCGGCGGCGTTTGCGGCGCCAGCTGGATGAACACCTCGCCGTCGACCAGCGTGAGCGTCAGTGGCTGGCCGCGCAGCGCGGTGCGCACCGCCAGCAGCGGCCGTTGCGGCGATAGCAGCACCCGCGCCGCCGCCAGCGTGGCGTGCAGGCACAGCGGGCTGCGGGTGTGGGGGTAGAAATAGTCCAGCACGATGGCGCCGTCCGGCGCCGCATCGACAAACACGCAGGCCGGCTTGTTGCGATCAAGGGCGAATTGCTGGCGCTGGACGGCGCTGGAGTGGTCGTGCTGGACGACGAGGGCGGCATTGCCGCCGGCGGCGGTGATGCCGAAGCAGAGCAGTTCTTGAATGATCATCTTGGGAGTATAGCCGCTGCCCGATGGTGTAATATACTGTATATAAACACAGTATAAATTATGAGCACGCCATCGCCAACCCTGGGGCTGCCGGCCTATGCCGAGCTGTTTTGCCTGTCCAACTTCTCCTTTCTGCAAGGCGCTTCGCATGCCGAGGAGCTGGTCGCGCGCGCCGTGCAGCTCGACTACGCCGGGCTGGCCATCACCGACGAATGCTCGCTGGCGGGCGTAGTGCGCGCTCACGCCGCCGCCAAGGATACCGGCTTGCCGCTGATAATCGGCAGCCACTTCCATCTGACGAATCCGGACGGCAGCCGGGCGTTGTCGTTCGTGGCGCTGGCCACAAACCGCAATGGCTACGGCATTGTAATAACCCCTCCCAAATGTATTGCGACTATCTGAGCTAACTTAACATCGGAGCCTCCAAGCGACTCCATAAGTCAGGGGCGCACTCCAATCTTCCCCACAGCGTAACTTCAACTTTCTTTCATGTCGTTAAGCACTGCAGTAACGAGCTGCGCAGGGTTGACTTGGAGGGCCGTAGCAATCCTGAATACCATTGCAAACGAAGCCGATTTTTGACCAAGCTCCAAAGATGACACATAGTTTCGATTTATCCCCGCAGCGAACGCTAGCTCTTCTTGCGAGATGTTCGCTTCAAGTCTAAGAGCTCGTATAGCCCTCCCGAGTGCCTGAGCAATTTCGGTTTCCAATTTTTCTCCTACTATAGTAGGAATTAGCATGACATTTGATGTATCATGTGTCCTCCTACTACAGTAGGAATCGTGGCTATTGTTGACAATTATTTGCGAGCTCGACGCACATGGAATTGAAAAGCCCTGAAGTTTGAATAGGGACAAAATTTTAAGTTTAGTAATCAAGCATTACAGCGAAACTCGTCGCATCACTCGTTCAAAACTAACGCGCACGCCTGGTAGGTGACCACGCCGGCTGCATTTTTCAGGAGCTCAGATGACTCTCCCTCCGTGCACATACAAACGCTCTATCCCCTCAGACTTCCCGCACGAAACCATTATCGGCACAGTCCCCGGCGTCCAGCCAAAGGTTCTTGTAAGGAAAAGCGAAGACGGAAATTATGTTAGCGGCGGCCCCACACTATCGGAAGTTCTTGAGCGTTTTGAAGTGTGCGATGACCTTGTCGAGCAGCTTGGAATCTATGCATTGCGGAAGAAAGCGGAAAACCCCGACTGGACTACTGAGTTCAACGTTGAGCGCACTCGTAAGGCGATGGCTGACAAAGTCGCCAGCGGGAAATGGACATTGTCGGCTGCAGAACAGAAGTGGATTATCGACCGATTACGCGAGGGGTTATGAGCGATGCGGGCTGGGATATAGCGTTAGAAAATATACCGATTTGCATCCTGGACTACGATGGCGTCGTTCATCACGATGCAGTGTATTACAGGCCCAGTGAGGGCATCTTTATGAGTGAGCCCGGGCACGAATTGTTTGAATGGTCCGCCATTTTGGCGGAGTTGTTAGAGCCGTATCCTGAGGTAAAAATTGTCCTGTCAACGTCGTGGGCTCGGATGAGAGGTTACGAATACGCGAAAACAGCGTTGCCCGAACCGCTGCGGTCACGGGTGATTGGTGCTACGTTCAACAATAGAGACATTCAAAAATTAGATTTCGATTTCATGTCGAGGGGCGTGCAGGTACATTGGTACGTCAGACGCCGAGGACTCAAACGCTGGTTCGCCATCGATGATGACGTCGATGGCTGGCCAGCCTCGTGCGAGCAGCAATTCATAAAGACTCAGAGCCATTTAGGTCTCAGCGAAGAAAACGTTCAAGAAGCTATTCGCAGGGTTCTCGAACAGCTCTGACGGCGAGCAGAATGCCGTCCCACAATGGTTTCCAGACGGAGGTGAGTATGCGCGAGATAGACCCAAAAAAACTTGAGCGAATTGTTGATGTCTTACGAATTTTCGGCGTAGCGGTGGGCATTATAGCTATCGTAATGACGGCTCTGCTACCTCATTTCTAGTACCATTTTTTTTTGAGAGCACGGCAATGGAAGATGCTCCAACTGAACCAAAACGGCCGGTGGTCTTTCTCGACATCGACGACGTGCTCGCTGTACATCGGTTATTCAACACACGTCAAGTCCTCGCAGTGCTCGGCGATGATGAGAGCGTCAACGCAAGCGAGGTCTGGCAGCAAATCTTTCATGCGTCGGCGCGAGAAAATCTCCGGCAGTTGCACGAAGAGTTCGAGCCGCTGTACGTCATCAGTTCTTCGTGGACGCTACATCTGACGAAAGCGCAGTTATGCGAGACGTTTAGGCAAACGGGTTTAGAATTCGTCGCAGAAAATTTGCATGTGCGGTGGTGCACGCCTCGTGACGAAGACTCATATCGACTCACAGAAATAGAGGCTTGGCTCGATGCGCATGCGTTATGGACGCCAATCCCATATCTGATTGTGGATGATGAACTTAGCGGCCAGTCACTCGTCGGCTCTCATCTTGAGCACTTGGTGGTATTTTGCGAAGAATCGATTGGGTTCACGCATCCGAGACTCCGCGCCGCACAAAAAATTTTACGTGACCAGTTGAAAGCAAGTACTTAGCTTTAAAGATACCATAACGTGATGACAAACCAAAATGTCTAACGAACTCGCTTAGTAAATCATTTGCTCACTTTGTGCTTTGCGATGATGGGGTAATATATTCAGAATTACGTGCAGTTGCGTCGACATACGACAATTATTAAAACCTGCCTTTCCATGTTATGGTAAAGCTCGCCTGTTCACAAAATACATCTAAGCCATTTTTTCGTATATCTGCCATAAATTCAACAGCACCTTGCTTCCCAAACCATGGGCTAACCGTATGGCGACAACTATTAATTGGGACTTTCATTTTTAGACGAACCAGCTCCAAAGCTTTTTCAACCTCACGAATGACGGCAGGATTCGTTGAAATGCCTAACTTCATTCCTGCCTTGAAATTGGAGAAGTTGACTAAATTGGTTTCAACAGAGATTAACTCTAAGCCTAATTTCTGATATATTTCGGCCTTTAGCTCTGCCGCACGCGACTCAACATACGCTAAGTTCCTTAAGGCTCTCTCCAATTCTTCATCTGTTGATATCGCTAAAGTATGTAAAAATACGCCTTTACTCGAACTGATATCCATACCTAAAGTACCGCCAACCGAAAAATTGCCTCCAAGGTTAGACTTTTTCAGCAAGACAAATTTCTTCCAGTTTTCCGTCCAGGCATGAACATATTGATGAATCATTGAACTTGGTATTTTTAAAATTGTTCCATTGTATCGGCGGTCGGGACCTGGGAAATAATAACTCAAGTCCCAGTCCTCCGCAGAAACGGTAAGCTTCCCACCATCAGGAAGTTTTTCAGTGAATATCAATCCATTTTCCATAAGAATATTATTTTAAGTAATAACCTATTCGACCGTCGCCGGTTCGATAGTAGGAACAAGGGCATATCAAAGAACTCAGAGAGCTAATAAATAAGCAACTTGCGCATGGGTCGTCCTAATTTACGTGGCTCTGCCAAGCATTCTAGAGGTCATCACCGAGGAGGTCTGATGTATAACCTCGGTTATTCTTAGCAGTGCTGAAGAAAGCAAGCGGTACTTTAAACAGCGCGCGAACCTTTCTCAATTTTTCTAGCAAGACCGCTTGGCTCATAGCAGCTTGATTGGTAGAGAACATCAAATGATATACTGACGCCCATACCAGCGCGGACTCAGAAAATTTAATTTTTTTGGTAGGACCGATTACAGAGAGACATCCGCTTTTAACAATTATAGCTGCGGCCATACTCTTATGTACCATTTTGCAAGACGAGATGAACAATCGCCGGTTGTCCATATGAGCCGCGAGTAAATCAGCCAATTCCGAATAGTCAATATCGTCCAAATTCGTAGTACATAATCCATCGCGGTTTCCGTGCGCTGAAATATGTAGATATCGATAATTTGATTTTCCGAATTCTTTAATTGCTTTGGAAAATTGCTTCCTGGTTCGAACGTAGCGATACTTTGGTTCTTTTTTATGAAGTCGCAATATCTGCGAAAGCAATACTCCCTCGAAACGTCCATTTCCTTCGTCTCCCGGATTCAAACTTTCAATTATAAAAACTTCTGGCTTCGTACTCATAGCTCCTGTGCGCCGTCGCTATTTAGGAGGTAGTTACTGAGAGTCTTTGGTTTTCTTTCATTTATTTTTTTCTTCAGGCTACATACCAAAGTAACCGTACCGCTACTCGTATCGGCTTCTTCCAAGATATCAATAATTTTTAAACAAAGCTCATAAGTAACTTCCAACATCGATTCAACAGAAATCCCCACAGATTCCTTAGGAACCAAATAATCAATCCCATTTACGTTGTAAATATTATTTGCACCAATTTTTGAAAATTTACTACTGGTGGCGTTAAAAATTTTAACGTAGTAATCGTCTTTTTCAGAAATTATTTTTGAGCTTTCGCCAATCTCATTTTCAAAAAAGCATTTTAATATTGATGGCTTTACCAATCTTTCGCTGTGTTTAGATACGTAGATATAAGGAACAGATATTGCAACACCTTTGTGCACTACTTTAGGCGCGTATCCAGAAAGAATTCTATTGTGTTTTAGAAAGTTATTTAAAGAAAATATTTCATGAAATTTCCCAATAAACAAAAAATCATATGCCTTTAGGAATGCTACTTTACACCGTTCAGTGAATCCGTCAATTTCTTTTAGCTTTAATACACCGATAGAATATTTCTTAAAAACGTCTTTTATGAAGTCATCTTTTTCGGTTGCTTTAATTGGTTTGTATTCAAGCTTTTTTTCATGAGAGACTGTACCTATGTAAGAATAAACAATCCAAGAATAATAGTATTCTATCAAAACCGGAAAATTACTTATCAGTGCGTCAACTGAGTACATAGCTTCGGTACTAAAAGTCATCTTTGGAGATTCAGACTGCCTTTCCAGAGAATATTCTAATTTTTTACAGATATGGAGTAGTTTTTCCAACTGATACTTCAAAGAGCTGTCAGCTTCCGCTTTGTACGCCACATGGGTGGCACTATGGTTTGCTTCTCTCGCAGGAAGAATCATTCGCGAATCCTTGGATAAATTCTGGTTTGCCTAGCGCTGCGTTGCTGAGGTTTGTGCTCTATCTGTCAAAGCCGGTACCACCCCGTGCTTTCTTTCGCGGGGATTTAGAGGAAAGGACCGGGTCACCTTCGAATAGAGACGGCTGCTTCGCTGGTTCTTTCAGTTTGCGAGGTTCAACGATATCTTGCGCTTTGGCTGCAAGCGTTACAAGCTGACTGACAACAAATTCCAACTCTCTTTCCCGCAGGCTTTTTGTCTCAATACGAGCTGCTTTCTCAGCGTCGCCTACTTTGCTTACGGAAGATGCAAGTCTCATTTGGCATGCGGCCCCAGGCATGATTTCTACAGACACCACGTTCGGCAGATTTTTGGATAACCCTTCAAAATATTCACCCTTGCTATAAATATCCGCGAGCCAAGCGTATTCATGCCAGCACAAGTCCGAGAGGGATGGCTCTTCCCAGTTAAATTGGACGCGTAAATGCTTTTCGATTCCCTTGACAGCCCGCAACCAATGCTCGTCCCAACACTTCGGGCCGGTCAATGCAGCCAGCACACCAAACCACAGTACGGCCGAGGGCAGCACTTTTGTGAGTCGACGAAGTAGAAAGATGTGCGAGGTACCTCGTCCAACCAAAAATGCGGCTGACGCGACTATCGCGTTTATACGTGGGTCCGAGATTTCTTCTATATCCTTCGCTCCCACCTGTCTAAGCAGCTTATTGAACGCAAGTACGCGCTCTTCAACAGAATCGCTCTGCAGGTCTACAAAGTTAGCAAGGTGGATATCGGTACTTACTTTAGTCAAGCTTTGGTGGGCGAGCAAAATTTCGATAGCGTCAATGACTTGCCCCTCAGTCGAAGCATATGAGTCGTTTCGGCGATACTCATGTGTGTGCAACGTATCCCAAATTTTTGAGAGCAAAGCTACTGACACTGGCCGCCGAACAAAGCTGGTGTCAGACTCAATTTTCCTTAGCCTGTTTAGGCAAGTTGAGAATGCATGACTGTTCTTAGGGTAGATGAGCGAGGCTCTCGCAATAGCAGTGCTGAAACACGCATTCGCTCTCGAAAACGGTATGCCAGATAGCTCTGAATCGTTATCGCCTTGAGCCAACAGCTCGCCTAAAATTAACGAGGCCCACCTGTCTTCGTGCAAATACTTGTAGGACCGCTCCTCCGAGAGCGACGCCAAGAACTCCCAATCCGAGTCCGCGATGACTCGGGAAAACTGACTTAGCGGGAATGTGTTGGGCGCATATGTCGCTATCCAAGAAAACACGTCGGAAGTCGAAGCCTCGTTCGTGACAATCAAGAGCGGGGCTAGCCGCTCTTGGTAATTAGGTCGTTCGCAAAATCCCACCACGATATCACCTTCTCGGGGCCTGGGAGCTCCGAAGGTGAGTGCTGGCCCGTTCAGGCGTGTGTCAACTATGCCCTGTAGTGCAGCTGGCAGCGTCTCTCGCTCGAACGCGTACCAAATCAATTCGTTTTTTTTCATTGTCTTAGTCAAAAAGGTCTTCGGGCTCGAAATGAGTTTCTTCCGCAAACGCATTCTCCAAGCGGCTACTGGTTTGCCCTGTCCTGTATGCATTCAAGGTAGTCTTAGCACGCGTAACTGCCGTGTACGCCAAGCGCGTCCTGTTCAAAGGATGCTTCGCCAGTTCCTCCGTAGCGTACATGTGAACAGCACGGAACTCTGTCCCTTTTGCGGAGTGAATAGTGAGGACGTGAATACGGTGGTCGCCTGAAAACCCGCTGTGCTCGTCGAGTCCATGGAAGCAAATTTTATCGGTCAGTTCAGTCGAGCTAAACCTTTCTTTTAACTCGACCATGGTCTCGTTTTTCCCGCAGAATATCCCGATAGTGTCTTCGTTGTAGGCATCGACTTGGACACGAAGAATTTCAAGCATTGTCGAGAATTGTTCGTCGCGCGAATCGCACGGGTACATTTTCGCCCGTGATTTGCCATACTTCGCGCGGTCGTAGTTTGACGAGTCCTCCAGCGAGAGCAAGCCTTCATCTACCGGCGACAGCTTATCAGCTACTTGCGCAATTCTATGGCCAATGCGGAAGTGCTGCTCAAGTGTATGACTTTCTAGGCCCAGAACCTTGGCTATGCCGAGGCCATCCTGCTGGTAAATCCCTTGCTTAGTGTCTCCGCAGATGCAGATGCGGTCGCTGAGGCAAAGCAACTGCTCCAGCTCGGCGATGGAAAGGTCTTGTGCCTCATCAACGAAAATCGCACTATACTGTTTTTTGGAGTCCACCTTTTTATTGGCTTCTTGTAGAAGCTCAACAGCTCGCGCCCTTGTTTCGTCATCGAAAGCAGCCCCTCTCTCGACAAGGCGCTGACCGAGGTGATGCAAGATGTGCTCGGAGGCCCATGCGTGGTAAGTTTGTACTTGCTGTGGTGTGATTAATTTTCGAGCGCCGATGCCACTTCGAATGAAATTTCTGAGCGCCTTGGTAAACGTGAGAATGAGAACATTTTTCTGACCTTTGCCAGCCAAATATTCCGCGCGCAGCAAAAGGAGGTTCGTCTTGCCTGAACCCGGCGGGCCTTCCAGCAAATGGCGTCCGTCGATAGGTAACCGTATGAAGGCCTTCTGTCTCGGGCCCAACTCATCAAACTTTCGCCACCAGTTGCTATTCATCTGTGTGTCCTATCCTATATCCATTAGGTTCTTTGGTTCCAGAGTATCGATATCGTCCAGTGCATCAACGATGTCAAGCGCGGCTCCAACAGCCTTTGCTATGACGCCTGTGATGTTGTTCACGGTTGTGTCGTCCACGCTATCGATAGTGACCTGGCACACCGGATTCGAAGCAGGCATTTGGATTGCAGCGCTATCTCGGTCGTGGCAAAGTACTGCGGCAATTTTAATATGAGCATCCCGTGCGAATACTCCCTCCTGCCAAATAAGGCTTAGCTGACACTGGATAACCGCGCCGTTCCCGGGTTCAAAAATATACGAGTAGTTCAGCCTGTCGGCACTTGCCTTGGTCCTGTTGGGCAAAGTTGTACCGCAAACGGTGATGAGCTCATTTCGGACGTTATCGTGTAAGTTTTTTACGAAGTCATTACGGTCGAAATCTAACCTAGCGTCCGCCGCTGCTTTGGATTGCGGGCCGGCGCTCATTCCGCTTTTCGCCAAACGACCACGCAGCGCGTTCATTGGGTTGTCAGTGTCCTCTTGCATGAAGTCTTCCCACCCTACGATTTGCAATCGCAAGTCCAGGTCCTTCGTCAAGCACCGCGCAGCCAAGGCTTTCAAAGCTCGCAGTCGATTGGTGTTTCCGTCAGCGAAAGACGGAATTTTGGTTAGCACCGCTTTACTGACAAGCCATCGGTTGCCAGCTTTCATCTCATAGTCGAAGATTTGCTTCTTCATGACTAGGTCATGCAAAACGGCTCCAATTTGGTAGAAATTGAGACCCTTCCATAACTTGGGCGATGGCTCATCCAGCCGGAAGAGGTACTCTGGCGAGCTGTATTGAGCGGTCGCCAAAAAGGGACGCAAATTTCCGTGGTCTGTCACCGCTGCGTCTACCTCGTCAGGGACCTCGATATCCCGAGCTACGCCCAAGTCCAGCAACTTTATTTCTTTAAAATCTGGTGAAATTTTTATGTTTTCTGGCTTGATGTCCCGATGGACGATGCCCTGTTCTTCCAAGAACCGCGCGGCCACTACCAATTGCTTTATCAGGCTGCTTACCTCGCTGTCAGGAACGTGCTGCAGGACTTGGTTTAAATCAGGCCAAGTAACGAATTCCATTTCCATGAAAGCAGTTCCCTCGGCTTCTTCTACCTGAAACGTCTGCACCAAGGGTTGGCATTCATGTCCAATTAGCCGGCGCTGTACATTCAAACGCCGGCGCTCAGCTTCCCCAACGTCACCTTCAAAGAATCTAGGGTCGAATACTTTGAAAGCTCTCGCACCGTCAGGGCCTTTTGCTTTAAAAATTGCCGCCGAGCCCCCTGACGTCAAGTACACCGGGGCCGAATACTCTCCCTTTGCAGCCAGATATTTTTCGAGGCGATTGGTTAAGTTATTAACAATGTTTTGGTCGAGTGCCGGCATGTATTTCCTCCTGGATAAAGATTACCAGCACTGCAGCCGAGACGCTAGACTACTTTTAGGGACGGAGCAGAAATAACCCAGTCCTCTATCATGTTGCTTGCTGTAGAGACTGGCATGCACATGCAGTTTATGTGTTAAATTCCGACTCCTTAGTATTTTCAAATCTGGAGAGAAAATGTCGTCTTATTCCGAACTACAAGCACAAATTGCTGAACTTCAAAAACAGGCCGATGCCGCACGCACAACCGAGCTGGCTGCTGCAAAAGCCAAAATCTCTGAAATCATGAAAGAGCACGGTCTGACCCTTGCCGACCTAGGCGGAGTTGCAAAAGCTAAAGACGCTAAGGTTCGCCAACCTGTTGCGGCTCAGTTCCGTAATTCCGAAACCGGCGAAGAGTGGACCGGCCGAGGTCGGGCTCCACGTTGGCTTGATGGTAAAGACAAAGAACAATTTCGTATTAAAATTTAAGCCTTGCTTTAACCACAAAAGTAGACTGCCATTTGGCGGTCTGCCGTAAGGTGCAATTGCTCAGGCTGGACCTGCTATAAAACAAAAGAAGTCGCTATTAGCCGAAGCCAGCTAGTAATAGCCAAACATAGTATATTATCTGAGCGAGAACCTCATGCTCATATACTAGACCACCTCGTTAATATTGTTAGCGTTGACTACCCCTTTCCGTCAGCTAATAGAAGCTGCATAAGTTATTTTTCTCCAGGAATTTTTATATGGCTGCAACGATTCCTTTATGAGGAAAATTTTCTTCTCTTGACGACTTACACCAAGGTTTTTTGACTTTCCTTTTTCCATCATTGCCTCTTCTTTTGTCATTATAAAGAAGTGAGGAATATATTCATACGATGACTCTTGTTCTTCGCTTTCACCATTGATATGAGTTCCCGCAATTATTTCCTTCCTGTCCACGATTACGATGACAACGAAGTCATATTTCTTTTCAATGCCAGCGATGGAATTGTTTGTGCTCTCGCTCCAAAGCGTTGTAGTCTTGACTTGCACCCTGACCACCCTACAATCGTCAGTAATTACTGTGATGTCAAAATCGTCCTGATTAGATTTAATAGCTAAGTAAGCTTCAACCTTTAATTCAAATAATTTTGCGAGAACACGATACTCGCCATATTTTCCGATATAGTCCATATTTCCTAATATTTTTAAATAAAAAATAGCTCCGATTGTGGTCGATTATGGCCTAAATAGCGAGGATAGCATCTTGCTCAAAAGGAAAATACACACATTTCCACGTCTGACGTTTTTGTCATACAAATTTACAAACTTGGCCGAAAATCGCAAGACGCAGTCCTAGCTGAATAGCCGCACTCATGAAAGCAACCACCTGCAAAGTAACCGACCAAGCGGCGGCGTTAGCGACATAGCGATAAATTGCCTGGCGGCATAAAAATCCACCTTGCGCCTAGGACTGGTCAAAGCATATACTGTGCATCCATACAGTATTTTTCGCAGCTCCAAGGTACAAGCATGCATGCGTCGCCATTTACCACTACGACAGCCGCCGAACTGGCAGGGCTTCCGGCCATGCGGGACGTGTGGCGAGCGAGCGAGCTGGCTATTTCGCGTTCTACAACCTGCACGACAGGCCACAGCGCGCTGGATGCCGAGCTTCCTAACGGTGGATGGCCAAGGTCAGCTCTGGTCGAACTGCTGGTCCAGCAGCACGGCATCGGTGAGATGCAGTTGCTGAAGCCAACCCTCGTGTCGCTGTCCAAGCAGCAGCGTGTCGCTCTTATACAGCCACCGTACCTGCCGCATGCGATGGCCTGCCGCTCTTGGCAGGTGAATGACCGCAATGTGCTGTGGTTGCGTCCTGGCAGCTCTGCTGACGCGTTGTGGGCTGCCGAACAGATTCTTAAAAATGGCAGCTGCGGCGCTGTCATGTTGTGGCAATCGAACGTCCGTGCGGAGTCCCTTCGACGGCTCAACCTTGCGGCCCAATTGACTGACACGTGGCTGTGGCTCATTCGGCCACTCGCCGCAGCCGCTGATGCATCGCCTTCACCTCTGCGGATTGCACTCCGGCCTGCACTTGGTGGCGTTTCTGTCGACATCATCAAACGCCGGGGCCCCCATTGCGAAGTTCCTATTTTCGTTTCACTTCCGGATATGCCCGCTGGTCGTCAGTTAGACACAGAACATCATGAAACTCCTGTTCACCGTGCACTTGCCGCTGCTACCGCTCGAATCGCTGCGACCGCGCTGGTCTGAGCCGGGTGCGTTCGTTGTCGTTGACCAAAATCAGGTCATCACGATGTCGCCAGAAGCAGCTCGCGCAGGTGTGAGATTAGGCATGCGTAGTGGCAGCGTGGCGGCCGTCGCCCCCAATACTGCAATCCTAGAACGCGCCCCGGAAAAAGAAGAACTGGCGCTCAATGCAATTTCTACGGCCCTCATGCAGTACACGCCGGAGGTTACCTTCCAAAACGACTTCTCGGTCCTGCTCGATGTGACTGCAAGCCTCACTTTGTTCAGGGGACCGCACGCGTTATCCTTGCGCGTGATGCATAGCATCGTGACGTTGGGATTCACTGCGCAACTAGGAATGGCACCTACCGCTGAAGGAGCGTGGCTTCTGGCACGAAGCTACCGCGTCAAGGGGACAGTGCATCGCCGTCGTGTACTTTCGATGATGACCTTGCACCACAGGCTGGGTCAATTACCTTGCGGGCTCGTGCCTGCGGCCGTGCCTTTCCATGACTGGCTCAACGACATCGGTGCAAAACGCATCGGCGCTCTAAGGAAACTCCCGCGTGCAGGCCTTCTGCGCAGGACCAGCAAGGAACTGCTTGCCACACTGGACCGTGCATACGGGGAAGCTCCGGAGATGTTCGAGTGGATTAAGCCGACACTTCAGTTTTCGGCCCGTATTGAGACGTTCGACCGCGTGGAGCATGCCGATGCGTTACTGCATGGTGCGACCAGGTTGATTCTTCAACTCGTCGGATGGCTCACCTCACTACAACAAGCAGTGCGAGTATTTACGCTACACTTGGAGCACGAACGCGGCCATGCAGCCGTATCGCCAACAGAACTCGAAATCGCGCTTGCTGAACCCGTATGGCATGAGACCCATTTGATTCGCCTCCTGAAAGAGCGACTGGGCAAAGTCGAACTGGAGCAGCCAGTGATTGCACTGCGGCTTGAAGCACTGAAAATCGAAGCGATGACGCCGCCTAACGATTCGCTATTTCCCGAACCAGGTGGTTCGCCTCAAGACTACGCTCGTCTGCTGGAGCTGCTCACGGCACGTCTCGGTCCAGACAGTGTTTTGGTTCCGGCAGATGTTGATGACTATCGCCCTGAAGTATGTAACTCTTGGATATCGGTCACGACAAAACGTCCGAAAGCTCCTGTAGAAATCCTGGACGGTCGGCCTTTCTGGCTGCTGCCAAAACCCATCAAGCTGCTGATGCGCGACGACCGACCATTTTACGGTGGAAGCCCGTTGAAGTTCATAAGCCCGCCAGAGCGACTCGAAGCTGGTTGGTGGGACGACCAAACTGCTGCGCGAGACTATGTCGTCGCACAAGGGGCTGACGCCACTTGTTACTGGATTTATTTTGAGCGAGTAAAAGAGGACGCACGCTGGTTCCTCCATGGTCTGTTCGCGTGACATATGCATACACTTTCATCAGGGGCGTCAAAGCCTACTGCGTCGGATTTGCCGGATTATGCAGAGCTCCAATGCTCAAGCTACTTTTCTTTTCTGAAGGGTGCTTCTGCGCCTGAACAGCTCGTTGAACGTGCCCATCAACTGGGCTACAAGGCGGTCGCAGTCGCTGATGAGTGTTCGCTCGCTGGTGTCGTCCGAGCACATCTAGCCGCGAAAGAATTTGGACTGCATCTCGTGATTGGGAGCCAAATGACCGTGACGCCGGAGGACCATAGTCCGCCGTTCAACCTACTTATCTTTGCGACCAATCGCAACGGCTACGGGAATTTGAGCGAGTTGATTACGGTCGGCCGTATGCGCGCCGACAAAGGCACGTATCACATCAAGCCGCGTGATATCGCAACTCCTGTGGGCGACCTTGTCCATCTTCGAGGGCTTCCAGATTGCCAGCTCGTGCTCCTGCCAAGATATTGTGCCGATTACGAGGAGGTGGAGCGGCAAGCGGCATGGCTCGTTCAGTGCGTGCCAGGCCGAGCACGCATCGCACTGACGCTCCATCATCGCAACAGAGACGCAAAGCACCGGGAATTGGTCCAAGACATCTCCCGCGAGTTCAGCCTGCCAGTGGTTGCTACAGGCGATGTGATGATGCACGTGCGTTCGTACAAACCCTTGCATGATACGGTCACCGCAATTCGTCACGGCATACCGGTTGCCCAATGTGGGTATCGCTTGCCCCCAAACGCTGAGCAGCATCTGCGCTCACGACTGCGACTTGGAAACCTGTATCCGCGTGAAGCGCTCGACGAGTCTGTACGACTGTCGAAGCTGTGCAATTTTTCACTTGACGAACTCCGATACGAATACCCTCACGAGCTTGTGCCTGAAGGAGAAACACCAACGTCGTATCTCCGCAAGGAAAGCTACATTGGGGCACATTGGCGCTATCCGCAAGGCATCCCCGCGAACGTGCAGGAACAGCTTGAGCACGAACTCGAAATTATCGCGGACCTGCGCTATGAGCCGTATTTTTTAACGGTTTTCGACATCGTTAGATTCGCCAGGTCACAACAGATTCTGTGCCAAGGACGTGGCTCGGCTGCAAACTCTGCGGTTTGCTACTGCCTTGGTGTCACGGAAGTTGACCCCTCACGCGGCACACTTTTGTTCGAGCGGTTCATGTCGAAAGAGCGTAACGAGCCGCCGGACATAGATATCGATTTTGAGCATCAGCGAAGGGAAGAGGTACTTCAGTATGTCTATAAGAAGTACGGAAGAATGCGCGCTGCATTGACTGCCGTAGTGACATCGTACCGTCCGAAGAGCGTCTTGCGGGATGTGGGCAAGGCGCTCGGAGTGGACCTGTCAGTTGTCGACGCGGTTGCGAAAGCGGCTAGCAGCTGGAGCGGTACTACCGACCTCCAAAAGCGGCTGATGGAATGCGGCTTCGCGGGCGAGTCTTCAATTGCGAAAAAGTGGTCGGACCTTGCGGACGCACTACTGAATGCGCCACGTCACTTGAGCCAGCACCCTGGTGGATTCGTCATCTCGCATACAAAGCTATCCAGGCTGGTGCCGATTGAAAACGCCGCGATGCCTGACCGTTCAATTGTGCAATGGGACAAAAACGATATCGATGCAGTTGGGTTGATGAAAATCGATTTGCTCGCTTTAGGTATGCTCAGCTGTATTCGCCGCACGCTCGAGCTCGTGTCGGAGCAACGCGGGTCACGTTTTGAGATGAGCGATATTCCCCCTGAAGACCTCGCGACATACCAGATGATTTGTGAAGCTGACACGATTGGGGTATTCCAAATCGAGTCCCGGGCTCAAATGTCGATGCTGCCGAGAATGCAACCACGGACGTTCTACGATTTGGTGATAGAAATTGCGATTATCCGACCAGGTCCTATCCAAGGCGGCATGATTCAGCCGTATCTGCGCCGGCGTCAAGGTTTGGAGCCGATTACATATCCCAGTCCGGAAATCGAGAAAGTTCTCGAAAGGACTTTGGGCATCCCGATTTTCCAAGAACAAGTCATGCAGATTGCGATGACAGCAGCGGGATTCTCAGCGGGTAAAGCTGATGCATTGCGCAGGGCCATGGCGGCCTGGCAGCGAAAAGGGACGTTAGCTCAATTCGAAGCGGACTTGATTTCAGGTATGACTGTTCGGGGCTACACCGAAGACTTCGCTAACGCTATCGTTGGCCAGATTCGAGGCTTTGCGGAATATGGCTTCCCAGAGTCTCATTCGTCCAGCTTTGCACTGCTCGCATATGCGTCATCCTGGCTTAAGTGCCATGAGCCTGCTGCGTTTCTGGCAGGCTTGCTGAACTCCCAGCCGATGGGATTTTATTCGCCGTCGTCGCTCGTTCAAGACGCTCAGCGTCATGGTGTTGAAGTGCGACGGGTCGACGTTTGCGTGAGCAATTGGGAAGCTTCGCTTGAGCCTCCAACGAAGGGAGCGCAACCGGCAGTACGGCTTGGCTTAAATATCGTAAAGTCGATGGAGCAAGAAGCAGCTTGGCGCATCGAAGAAGCGCGCTCAATCCAGCCCTTCAAGAACACTGCGGACCTTGCAGCACGGGCTAATCTTGACGCCGGGGGTATGGCTGCATTGGCTAGTGCGAATGCGCTTGAGTCGCTATCTGGGAATCGACGCCAGGCGATGTGGCAGGCAAAGGCGAGCGTACCGGACAAAGGGCTGCTGAGACCAGCGGAAATCATCGAGGAACTCCTTGAATTGGAGCGGCCAACTGATGCTGAAAATGTCTCAGCCGACTATCGATACGTCGGGCTTACGCTTAGCCGACATCCCGTGAGCTTCTTGCGAGAACGATTGTCCAAGATGAGGTTCATCCCCTCGGACATACTTGCGGACTTCTCTAACGGTCAGCTCGCCCGTGGATGCGGGATTGTCACTGTGCGCCAACGACCAGGCACTGCGAAAGGCGTCGTGTTCATTACGCTTGAAGACGAAGCGGGGACGGTGAACGTCATTTGCTGGCCATCGCTGGTTGAACAGTTCCGCAAAGAAGTCATGGGAGCGCAACTGCTTGGCGTTTACGGCGTATGGCAATCTGAGGGCAATGTGCGACATCTTGTCGCGAAGAGGCTCGTAGACCTTAGTTATCTGCTTGGTGAGCTCGATACTCGCAGTAGAGATTTTCACTGAATGGTGAGATTTGCAAAAACAAATCTCACCCATGTAGCGGCAAAACTAGCGCACGTACTTCATGCGTAGAGCCGATTTGTACAAACGCCCGGCACGTAATTCGCCCGGATTCTTGGGATGCCGCTCAAAAATCCCGACATCCGTCATCTGCAAGAGTGCCGCTCGCAGCTTCGATTTTTCAGAACCGGAAATTTTCTCATACAGTGCTTCTAGCGCCTTTTCAAGCTCGAACGGAGTCTGGAAGCCCTCAAAAGCCTCTACCAGGGTATCAACCATCTGACGATTGTCGCCCGTATCGGAAGCCAAATCTAGCAAGACATAAAGCTCTGTCTTAACTTCGTTCACAAATTGAATCGTCGCAGTCGAGTGTGCGTCCAGCACTACCGAGTGGGAAATACGTTCATTCTCCAACGCAGAGTCCGGATTTTCTGCCCCTACTTTCGCAATTTCAGTAAGAAACTGTTCGAATAGACGAGGATAGAACGACGTCCCGTCCCCGATTTTCCCTGAAGAGTCAGAGAAATACGTTTCGAGGAAAGTCAACGTTTGTAGATTGTTCCGTTTTAACTTCGGCGGGAAAATCTCTAAGAGAATTTCGTTATAAACCTTTGCGCCAAGACTTCCGCTACGTATTTCCTTTAAATGTTCTCCTATTCTTGCACAAGCAGCCGGAAATTTCAGGTGGAACCAAGCCAAACGCTCAATTCGAGCTAAGAGATAGTTGAAAATTCCTCTGCTATCCCAACGGAGATGCACAATTCGTTGATTAGTTTGCTGTTCAATATTTTGGGAAGCTGAATTTAGCAAGTCTGACCTAATGAAAAGTTTGCATTGGCAATTTTTAAATATCGCATCAGTTTGTAGCGTTAACATAAATAGTAAGAGTTCTTCGATGAATACACGAAGTCTTGCTACCGGGACTGCCGTTTCTATTCCATCAATAACGAATACTCGCTCTGCACTTATTTGTTTAACAACCTGCGCTACGTTAAAGGATTGCGAATTTTTCAATCGCTCTTGAGCAGTCGAGGCACAAAAATCGTCCAAGGAAATCTGAAAGTCTAGGACGTTTCCTGCATCATTGCATTGCAGAGAAACATACAGTAGAGCCCACCAAAATCGTTTTAGGTCGCCATCGCACGAGGCCAGTAGCTTGTCGAAATTTGAACTACCACTCTGCAAGCCTCCGTCTGTAAAGTCGGCTGAGCTGAACAAGGGTTGGGCCAGTTTGCGGCTAACCATTTCTCGATATAGCCGAGTCTTACCCGTTCCCTTCCTACCTGCAATGTACGTGACTCTGGAGGCGGGCGCGAAAAGCCTTGCTATATCGTTAGTTTCGATGAACCATCCGGTATCGAGAGCGCCACTCGGAGATGTCTCTGCTGGTTTTAAGAAGTCGATTTTTTGCTTCGCAGGCTCTGACAAAGCAATCACCTCCCTCAGGGTCGCAATTGCATCCCTATTCTTCTTGTCTAAATCATCGAAGTCAGGCGAGTTATTTGACAAAAATGCGGAATCCAGGTGCCAACCAATCCAATACTGATGCAACAATTCCGGAGCCAGTGGTTCAGGCTCTTCTGCACCTAATGCTAGTGAGTTCGCCAACGCGCTCAATAACTTTATAACTGGATTATCGGGCGAATCCACTACGTCAGCACGGCGGTCTTCCTCGCTCATCGAATAGTAAACGAATGCACCTGGAACCGAAGGATTTTGCGAAAACAAGGTTTCAAACGCGCTTACCGCTTGCGTAGAAAGGCCATCTGGACGGACAGACACTACAGTTGGGCCCTGCCAAGCTCTCACAATTGGCAATACAGATGGTGCAATACCGGTGCGATGGTCAAATAACACCAAATCATAAAGCGGTTGCCCATGCGCCCCAGCAACTAGCTGTTTAATCTTTTCGACACCGGTGCGCAGCGTTTTCACATCAAGCGCCACTCTAAGACCGAAGGTAGCGAAGTCCATGTCGTAACTGTCGGTTCGCGGCCTGCAAGGGATGATGTCAACCAGCCCACGACTAGCAGTAGCTGCATAAGCGGGAATCGGATGCACTGAATCCGACCAACCACAAGCTCCCATTAATGTCGATTCTATCGAAGGTACGCCAACGTCAAATAATTCATCCAGCGAAGGAGCTTCAATATCTGCGTCTACTACCAGCACCCTATAGCCATCGTTAGCCAAATTCTTTGCCAGCATTGCCAATACTGTACTGCGCGCCTGCCCACCTTTGAATCCATAAAAGTGCGTCGCCCGCACTGGACCTTGTTCTGCCGGTACAGTCGAATGTTTCGCGCCTTTATCTAAAAGCGGTAGCCAATGTTGAAATTTCGCACTCTTATCGATAAAGCCAAAACGAGTTTCTCGTTCCTTTTTCGACACAAAGTAAGGCGAAATATTGACATTGTAAATTAATTTTGAGAATACATCAGGAGCAATATTTGTACGTTCGAAAAATTTAATTTCTTTTGTCTCATCATCTAGTCCATGAAACTCATCTGCGATGCAAATAATATAAAGAGAAGGATGAACGTAGGATATCTCCACATTATCGCCGAATTTTTCTCGACAAATATCGATGAATTCCTGAATGGTCATACCGTTTCCCCTGTAACAGAAAATAAAAATAACTGAATTTGTTGAACTATGCACTCAAAATCCACAACATCGGCATCCGTTGAACACTGTGTTGAAAAATCCGTATCAATACGGACGTATCGAATATATGGATATGATTTTCGCGGGCAAGGAACAATGGAAGATGCGCCTTGGCACCAAAGACTGTTCATAGCGACAAGCAGTTGAGTCTGAAGACTGCTAAGAACTGAAAGTTCGCTGCCCGTTAAATATGGCTTCAACTCATCGAGAAAATAAGGGACGTCGTGCGAGCTTTTGACAACGCACCCTAGATAGAGTAGATGTTTAATGAGCACCATCTCAATCGAAACAAGCCTTACGTATGCCGAAAGAAGAGCTGAGCTGGTGCTCGTGATATCAATACGTCCGTGGCTGAAAGCAGTTCTATTGTAGTTATAGCTCATCTAATCGAATCCGATAATTGGGAGCAAAATAATGAAACCGAACAAACCCAATTTTCTCTACACCTTAGGGTTAGACAGCTGAATTTGACAAGTGTAAACTGAGGACGCTGGGGTGGGAAGCGCTTTTGCGAAAACTCTAAAATGGGACCTCTTGAGTATGTGTGTGAACTACATTACGACGTCCAAACAAATTTTTTTTGATTGGTTCCGCACTCCGCTGGAATTCACAGAAGATTGGCGGGATGAGGTCTACTGCGACTTCAAAGCTCCCTTCATCGTCCATGGAGCGGACGGTAGTCGTGAAGGCCGGCTTGGTACGTATGGGTTCGTACCGCAAGACAGACGGCCGCCGAAGAAGCTCACCGCTACAGAATTGGAAAAGTACGACAGAGCCGTGGAGAAGGCCAACGCCCAGGGGAAAGTGCGCCCAAAGCTTCCGCGCATCAGGATGGACACGATGAATGCTCGTGCGGAGGAGGTGGGGAGCAAGCGGAACTATAAGACGTACTGGTTTGAACAGCGCTTGTGCCTGGTCCCGGCCTTAGGCTTCTTCGAATACAACTACGAGAGCGGGAAGCCGGAGCGCTGGCTAATCGAGCTTGCAGACAAAACACCATTTGCGATGCCCGGCTTGTGGCGTACGTGGACCAAGGACGATGGAACTGAGTTCAACACATTCACTCACTTCACGTTGAACGCAGATGACCACCCGCTCTTGTCACGCTTTCACGAGCCGGATGTGGAAAAACGCGGCGCGGCGATACTAAGGCCTGAACACTGGGACGACTGGCTCTGCAGTAAAAATCCCGAATTCGCGCGGGCCTTAATTGAGCTATACCCACGTGAGCTATTGCAGGCCCACCCAGCGCCAAAGCCATCAAAGAAGCCGCAGGAGCCGCTAGAAGAGACAACTCCCACGTCGGCAGACTCTGTGAGGGAGCAGCAGCAGTCGCTGTTTTAGTGGCTAACTTTTCTGAGTACGGCGTCACTCCCTCAAAAGATAAACAGCTCCCCGCCGAAGACTGAGTTCGTAAGAAATTAGTCAGGCTTCTTCGGCTACTCTCACCGACCTATCGAACATCTTCCTGGCGCGCTTTTCCATCTCGTCTAACTGTATTAAAAATTCGTCTTCGTTTGGCGACAAATGGATTTCTTTCCGGAGTGAGCTCACAAGGCGCACTAGCGTTCTCTGAACAGTTTGCATGTCTTCAAACAATCGCTGCGTGTGGGCGACGCGGCCAGGCGTCATCACATTAAGCACATGTTGCCGAGACGCTTTAAGCGATGAAATCCACTCGATGGCGCTTTTCCAAGATTCTGTCGCAGCTGCTTGAACAGACAGTTCGGCCTTCGCTTCTTTGAGTTCGGCAATTTTGATGTCGATACGGTGTTCCTCAGCTTCAGCGCTCACGAGCCGAGCGTTGATGTCCAAAATTTTCTGGAACTCCACCCTGCTGGGATGAGCTGACGCGAGAGCTTTCGTGTAAAGCTCGGCTATTTGTCCTGTAAGCTCACGCGACAGCAATGCCGCATCACTTTCGGCAACCAGCCATACTTTGGCGTTTGCTTTCAAAAATTTTTGGAGCGGCTCCACATCACTGACACCAGAAAAATCCAGTGGCCTAACAGTCAATCCGCCAATCGTCGCGAGAAATGCATGCGCCTCCTCGACAGCGTCGATGTAGACTTGACGACGTATCGCGGCCTTGCGGTCCTCTTCCTTCTGCTTAGCGTCGTGGACGCGCAGTAGTGCCGCCTCTTGTCTGTCATTTTCGTGTTGAACGTGCAGCCGGGCCAAGCTACCTCCGTTCGCCGCCCTCACGCCAATGTAAGAAATTAGACCTGCAATAAGCGCGCCCACCATCACCGGCGCTCCCTTGACTAAGCCATCAAACGCTTCATTAAGCATCATCGTTTCCTTTTTCAGAAGCTTTAAATTCTACTTCACCGGCATTGTGTGCAGATAAAAACTGGCACCTTGGTTTTACTTTGGGAACGACTGAACGCGTGTACCGTTGGAAGGTCGTAGCACCCCAATCGTCTCGCCTAGCAATTATCTCCCAGTTATCGTATATCATTGCGTTTAGAAAATTAAATGGAACGCTCATCTAAATTTTTCAATCTGACGTCATCAATGGACGAGCCATTTCATCGCAAGTAAAGGCTGTTAATGTTTCTCGTTCAGATAAGTTACATTTTGGAGCTTATTAATTAAAATATTCAATTCTGTGATTCTGTCTTCGAGCTCCTTATTGATTTTTCTAACAGAAGTAAGTTCTAACTGGCATATATTGTACGAATCTGCAAGTTTGGCATGCGCTTCTTTCCATTCATCTGCACGTGTGGATATAATTTTTTTTATTTCTTTAGGACCACTCACCGAGCCCTCTGAAATACTTTTAAGCCAAATTTTTAGTTCAATACGAGTCGTTTTAACATGTTTTTTGCTTTGTAAGGTGTCCTTACTTACGCCGGCTCGCCTACAAATTTCAGCCACACTCAGTTTCCTTTTTGAGTTGGGGTAAATTCCATTGTTAATAAGTAATTCTTTAGCGATTTCATCTTGAGCAGTCTTTAACTTGGCCAAGAAATCGCTTGTACGTTGACTTGCAGAATTTCTCAACTGTTTCGGAATATCTTTTTTATGATTTTTTATCATAATAATTCGATTCCTTCCTGTTTTAAAATATAGTATACCTCTGGCACAGATTGATATTTAAGTTGTATTTCCCTGAACCTGGTAATATTTGCGACTAACTGACCGCGCCAAGCCTCAGCCATTATGAAATCGCCCGAGGCAATGCAAGTTTTTAAGTGATTAATCGAATTTGAAATGATTCCATCCACGTCGTTCTTCAAAAAACCCATCTCAACACGGTAGCTGCAGAAGGACCTGCAACGAGACGGTTCAGGTCGTTCTACTCCTTTATTGCAAGGGCCGGCTTCCTGAGCCAATTTGGTACAAATTATGCCAGGGCGGACAAACACCCAATATGTCCCTCCCAATGTAAGCGTTTCTGCAAATTTTGTTATTTCGTTGATACCAAACTCACGCCCGTGTCTAGCTTTCTCGGCGCGGACGGCTTCTGCTATGGGATTTCCAGCAGGACCGCCGAGATTATCTGAGTTAACAATTACGTCTTTAGCAAGCATTATAGTTTGTGCTCGCGCAACCTCCTCAACTTCAGCCCGAAAACCGGGGTCTGATAGCATGTAAGATAAAGTCATCTCGATATCTCGATGAGAAAATAAATCCATAAGAATCTTTGGAGAGCCAACCATAGCTAAGCCGGCAAGCCTAGCGAGTGTCTTCCTAAATCTATGACTGTGAGGTCGAATATCATCTGAGAGGTGACCCAAACCAAGGCGAGATATCGACTGTATAATCAGATAATGATAGCTTGCGCCTAACTCCCGCCCAGTATTCACGTTCACCCACAACGAGTCGTCTAGCGATGCCATAATCGGGCTACGAGTATCGAAAGATACCCGGCCGAAGTAATTTCGCATAAGTTTCTGATTGTGCAAGGCGAGAAGAGCGATATCCGGCAGCGTCCAGTCACGCAGTGTTCCCCCCTCAGGAAATTCCAGTTTATAGGTTCTACCATAAACTGAATTGATTCCGCCTCTCGACTCAACAATATAATCAGGCAGTAATGACAGACATTCGCTGGCTCTACTACCTTCGCTCAAGAAGAATGTCATCATATGTACTGCCATTAGCGTGTTTGCTAAGTGACAAATATCTGAAAGAGATTTTGGCGGCCATTGGCCGCCTTCATCACATTTTTTTACCCGAAAGTGTATGGGGAAAGGTAGTGAAGATAGACGATTTTTATTACGGTCGCGCCAAATATACGCGCTCAAATAGTCGGATATTTCTTGTTTGGAAACCTGCTCCGCTGCGGTCTTATCCACTGCTTTGCAGTCAGATTTCGCTAAAATACTTACGCATTCGGCAAGGCAATGGATGAGCGAAGCATCAATATTTTCAACGAGCCAGTGGCACCGAAAAGCCAACTCTGCCGTGAAGTCATCAGAAAATGGAAGATAGGTACGAGGTGCGGGCGCGACGATTTCATCAATGTGGCCTATGTTCTCCACCCCTAATACCTCCGATGAGGTAGGGTGGAAATGCCCAATTTGAGGCGTGTCGTCAAGATAGCCACGTGAACCAAAGTCAATTAGGCGATTAACCTCAGTAGTTAGCTTACTGTCCCTGGCCATCGCCAAAAGGGATGAAGAACTTAAATTGGAGAAGAGTGCGACTGCGCTCGGCGCGCAATCGGCTGCCACAATACCCACAAGCTTACACACCGAGCGAATAATCGTAGCTATAGTCGATTTTTTCAAAACCACGTTATGTCTAGTGGGTACTAGAAACAGCAATACGGAAATGCGAGTTAACGTTAATAGCGCTAATTCTCGAACCTGCAGTTGCCTGGTTCCAGAGATATCCGCTAGGTTAAGCACGCGCATTGACTTCGCTCTGCTCGCACCAGGTGGCAGCCAATGTTCAGGAAAATCAATAGTGCCCCAGACGCCTCCGAGTTTAAGTCTCGTCTGAACATCGAGTAAATCTTCTTTGCTCATGACTTTGATATTCGCCGGGTCAAGCGTCTTTAACACTTGCTCTCGAATTAAGAGAGACTCCTCTTCCAATTTTTGAATTTTATTTGGTACCATACTCACCTTCCATAATGAAAGGAATATGCTTTCCTTCATCAATCATCTGCTTCCAATAAGCTACGCGCAAATCAACGTCTCGCTTAGGAAATAACTCTAGCGTGGCCAACGTTGCGTCATACTCTTCAACAAAACTTGAGGAGAGCCAGAGGTGCACAGGCATCTGGCGTTTTATGAAATCCAACTCCGCAAAACGACAAGCAATTGAATCCATACTGTCGTCAAAAACCACGCCGCTGCTGCACATTGTGCAACGGTGAATTCGGCAACCATCGCCCGCTCGATGGTTCGGCGCTATTTGTTTTGGCGGGTTTTTAAAAGTCTTGCAACCCATACCAATTCGGGTGCGGTCTTTGGCTTTTAACCAGCGTTCCCGTTGTAAATCTGTAATTTCACCTCTTTGCACCAAAGCAAAAAGAAACGCTGGGTCAATAGAGCGTTGCTCAACTGCCTCTTTCCAGAAAGCTGTTTGATAGCTAGCCACCATTTTTTTCGAATGATTAGCCCACCTCAATTTCCTAAGGTAAATTCGGAGTGTATTCACATCTTTGTGGCCGGCTGCGAACATCGCCACGAACCATGAGTATCCACTGGTTTCATATGCGAAAGAGATATACGCGTCACGAAAATCAGAAGCTGTCATGTATGGAATATGTCGCTTCGGGTTTTTACAGTTAACCACGTAAATTATATTTTCAAGATGGCCTCTTACTCCAGCCACCTCATCATATGAGTTTTCCATTAAACAGGTTATCTTATTACCAGCATTGACTGTTAGATACAGCCATGGAGACCGGACTTTTCTTTGTAATTCGGCTATTTCGAGCTTGTCATCTTCCTTAAAGACTCTCGATGCCAACCGCATATTTAACTCAGCGACCAACGTGGCACGTAACGGAGCGGTAATCGCAAATAATGTCCTAAGAAGGTTTGCAGGCGATGTTTGCGATTTTTCCCGTCCGATTGTCTCCTGGCATGAATTACCTCTACCTTTCTTTGACCTCACCAAATGTAATTTGGATGAGGTCGGATGCGGAGAAATACAATCTTCGAGATTTTCACTATCTATGTTGATGACAGTAGAAATATTCCATCCCGTGCGCAACACAAACAACTCGAATATGTTTTGTACGTCATCTTTAGATGGATACAAACCAAAAAGCATGTTTTTATAGGAATCGAGTGTTATGTCGGGGTGCGTCTCACGATATTTATGGATAGAAGGTACAGACTCTTTGCACGAATCAATGAGTTCCCGGAGTCCTTGAATTTCCCAAGATTCCGGTTTGGACGAGTCATAAGCTGATTCCCATCGGCGAATGGAGCTAAATGTACGGTGCTTAAGCTCTGTATATATCGCCTTTACATCCTGATGTTCAATAAGCTCGGCAGCGTTTCGGCCGGGCTGATTTTTAGGCCAGAATAAAGGATGTATGCCCAGTTTTGCACGCGCCGCGTTGGCAAATTGCAGGAAGTAGGTGGTCGCCGGTGCTTTCACACCTGCACGCATCTGCAAAACTCCATGCGTTTCATCCAAATCAGCAACCGTATGAACTGGCTTCAAATTCTCATTGCTATCCAAAAGCCTCCAAAAAGTTCGAAGCGATGTGTTGACCGCATTGAGTGTAGTTGCTGGCGAATTCTTACAATCCAGTTTTATATGCGGCGCGAGCTCAGTAATAAGTTGCGGCCGACCCGCGAACGGACCATTTCGGAATTTACCCGACTTGTTGTCTTGGCCATGATAAAAGTCGTTTAAATCCAGCACACCCGGGTGAGTGCTGTGCGAAGTCACAAGGCGAAGCCATTCTCCCGGGCTTGGCTCAGTGGCCGCCGGTTGACGAATCGCTAAAAGAACTACTTTTTTTCTTTTGGGTTCCATAGGTATGGCTAGTTTTCGAGCGATGATTCATACAGCAGGCTCATGTCTTCAACAATAATTACTCGGACCGCCCATTGCACGTAGCGAAAAGAGGTTTTTTCAGAAAGGTGCCCGAGTTGCGGTCGAATTAATGTGTTGATTACGTCAGTTGCCGTTGCAGTTATGATACCTTGGTCTTCCGCATATATCCGGTGCGAATCAAGCGGACCGGAACTGGACGTTGTTCTTATCTTCGGTGTGCATTTATTTAAAATCAATTTGCAAGCCCAATAGTGCCGTCCCATGTGAACTGTCCATCCCGTGAAGGGTAGCGCGGAATTTTTCCATGCATCGTAAAAGCGTTGTGCACTTATTGGTTGACCAGTATATTCGGAAATAAACAACCGCTGCGGCGGGTTTTTCATTGCTTTCTTTTTTTCAACTGGCCCAAGTTCACGTAAACGTTTTGCAATATGAGCATTCCGGGTGTAGGTTCGGTATTCGTGAATATCCTTAGCTAGTTGTATTGGTATCCAAATTGCCCTTGGAGGCCCTATTAACTCACCGCCCTTATACGGGGTTTTTGCGCCTTTTGCGCCATGCATTATTACAACCTCAACGCTATTACCTATTACTTTCCAGTCGTTTGGGTTTAATGGAAGCGTATCGACCCGCCACTGAACGCATTCCTCCCTACGAACTGCTGATTCACATACGACTCTGCACATAAGAGTTTTCGTCAAACCGCTGCGAATTCTGATACCCGATATCCAATCATTGAATTCTTTATCAGTAGGCATCCGGAGATTTGTCGGATTTTCCTTTACTGCGCCTTTTCTCACCTTTAAACTTATATTTTTTACCCCGCTTGTATTCGTGCTGGAGCGTCTCGGAACATTTACATTCTGAGTTGGTACAAAAAATTCGTCTCGCAATCCGAGCGATGCTCCGAATTCAAGATATAGACATGCTTCGGAAACCCGACCATTTATCGTGGACGGCGATAGCGATTCTCCGTCCATTGACCAGTTGCCAGATAACATATCATCTTGGTATCCGCTCAAAATATCTCGCTCATATTCCAATGTGCGCCAGTTCCTATTTGTTGCTTCAAGCCATTCGAGAAAATTCACCAACGAATATCCAAAATCTCTCATCGAAATGTCTGTCGGAAACTTTGGTAGAAACAGATGCTTTGTTTTTTTTTGTTGAAGTTGCTTGTTTTTCCTCGCATGCAGGTAATTATTGGGTAAAGTTTGATATACCCAGTTTTCACAAAAAATCACTGGAACACCAATCGCGTCTTTGTGCCCAGCTTTGAGAAGCTCGTCGCGATTAGGGAAGAACAGATGATATTTTTTCATGCTGCATGAGTCGTTAAAAATTCAATTCATCATATTACAAAATATTTTTGAAACCGTGAAAAATTTCTTTTTCGGCTACCCCTGGCGAATTATTGATAAGACCGTTCGGAGGGTTGCGTTACACGTAACCATTCTTAACAAAATATTTTTGAATATATTTTCAAAATAATTTTGTTTGCTAATTTCTTTTGTAAAGGAGTTACACGGCCGTTAGTAGAATAGGATTCAGTTTTGGTGCCACTCATTGCAGTACGAGTATGCGCAGAAATCTTAGGAAGAAATGTCTCGTTTTAGCGACACTGGTGTCTCATTGTTATTGCAAGAACCATAGTCCGGATGAGCCGGAGGGATTCGGGGAGGGAAAGGAGAGTTGAATCGCCCCTGAAATTCAAGAGGCCGATTGATGTGAGTTGGGCCGCGCGCAGCCTGCTCAGAAAGTTATGGCTTTCAGTTTGCCTAAGTTTGGGCAGGAGGTATATGGCACGGTGGTTTGAATAAGGGGTGACGATTGAACCAACACGCCCGTACCAGTTTAGCCAATTCGACGGCTTCGCGCGTCTTCCAAGGGGGGGCAGTGACATCAGCTCCGCCGCGTACTGGTCGCTGATAGTATCAGCATACGCGATAACGGAGGTGTTGCCCTACAACCCACAGAGCGCTCCCCCCTCCGGCTAAGTGCTCGCGGGAGCGAATGGAAACTGATTCTGAGCCGGTGTCGCTATTGTGATTCGAAGCACGTCAGGCTCAGGTTGGTGAGCTTACAGTGTCTATTCCAAGTCATCCAATAAAAGGTAGTTAATCGTTGAACTGCTAATGCGATAGCCTACGACGAGCTGGGCAAATATATCAATTACAAAGACCACAACAAGAAACCCTGGCAAGTCGACACGTAGGTGAAATCGGGTACACAGAGTTGATTGGGGCGCTATGCCTGGGATTGCTCTTGCATCGGTCCCCAGGGCAAGGTGCGGCCGCATTTGCGAAGGCGGTATTTACAACCACGACATCTCGCCTATTCTAGCGCGGCGCGTTAAGCGTCCGACGGTGCAGCGGACTGTCTCGATGCCTTACCGCGCCCAACTGGCACAGACCGTTTCTGCCGATAGACCTGCATATTGGCTTGCCAGACGCTTTCAATTTGCTGTGCCAGCTGCTCATCGCCTTTTGCTGGCGCAGCGTAAATGCCTGAAATCGCCGCTTGTTCGGGGCCACCTTCAAACCAAGTGCGAATCAGAGGCACATTTAGCAATCGTTGACGAAACCATGTCGAAATACCTCGGTACTGTATGGTGACATGTATGCGAGCGCCTAAGCTGTCGCAATACTTTTCCCTTAATATAGCATTTAATTTGTGCGAGCTGATCACCATCGCCCGCAACCGCGTCGCCAAGGGAAGCTATCTGCTGACGCCGGCCGATCTGGCGTCGCCGCCGCCGGCCTTTGCGCATTTGAAGGGATTGCCGGATTGTTTGCTGATCCTGCTGCCGCATTATCCGGCGCACCAGCCGGACGATGTCGATCGCCTGCACGCGCAGGCGGCGTGGATGGAGGCGACCTTTGCCGGCCGCGTCTGGATGGGCTTGAACCTGCTGCAGCGCGCCTTCGACGAGGCGCACCGGATCAGCATCGACGAGGTGGCCTTGCAGCACCACATGCGGGTGGTGGCGGTCGGTCATGTCTGCATGCATGTGCGCTCGCGCAAGCCGCTGCACGATACGCTGACCGCCGTGCGCGTCGGCAAGGCGGTGCATGAGTGCGGTTATGCGCTGTCGCAGAACGCCGAGCAGCATCTGCGGCCGCGCCTGCGGCTGGCGAATCTGTATCCGCCGCAAACGCTGCTGGAGACGCTGCGCATCACACAGCAATGCACCTTCAATCTTGAAGAGCTGCGCTACGAGTACCCGCATGAGCTGGTGCCGCCGGACCATACGCCGGCCAGCTATCTGCGGCAGGAGGTGTATGCGGGCGGACTGCGGCGCTGGCCGGCGGGCGTGTCCGTCAAGGTGCGCGGGCAGATCGAGAAGGAACTGGAACTCATCGCGGAGTTGAAATACGAGCCGTATTTCCTGACGGTCTACGACATCGTGCGCTTCGCGCGCTCGCAGGAAATTTTGTGCCAGGGCCGTGGGTCGGCGGCCAATTCCGTGGTCTGCTATTGCCTGGGCGTGACCGAGGTCGATCCCGAGCGCAGCAACATGCTGACCGGGCGCTTCATCTCGCGCGAACGCGACGAGCCGCCGGACATCGATGTCGACTTCGAGCACCAGCGGCGCGAGGAGGTGATCCAGTATATCTACAAAAAATACGGCGCGGACCGGGCGGCGCTGGCGGCGGTGGTCATCAGCTACCGGCCCAAGAGCGCGCTGCGCGACAGCGGCAAGGCGCTGGGCGTGGACCTGGCCATCGTCGAGAAGGTGGCCAAGTCGCATCACTGGTTCGACAGCCGCCACGACTTGCTGGGCCGGCTGGCCGAATGCGGGCTGGACCAGGAGTCGCAACTGGCGCAGCAGTGGGCGTCGCTGGCGATGACGCTGCTGGGCTTTCCGCGTCACCTGTCGCAGCATCCGGGCGGCTTCGTGATCTCGCACGACAAGCTGTCGCGGCTGGTGCCGATCGAGGCGGCCACCATGGAGGGGCGCTGCGTCATCCAGTGGGACAAGGACGACCTGGAGGAGCTCGGCCTGATGAAGGTCGACGTGCTGGCGCTGGGCATGCTGTCGGCGCTGCGGCGCGCGCTCGATCTGGTGGGCGAGCGGCGCGACGCGCCATTCCGCATGCAGGACATTCCCGCCGAGGACCGCGCCACCTACGACATGATCTGTGAGGCCGATACCATCGGCGTGTTTCAGATCGAATCGCGCGCGCAGATGAGCATGCTGCCGCGCCTGCGGCCCAGCACCTTCTACGACCTGGTGATCGAGGTGGCGATCGTGCGGCCGGGGCCGATCCAGGGCGGCATGGTGCATCCCTACCTGCAGCGGCGCATGCAGCGCGAGGCGACGCATTGTCCGCCTGGGCTGGAGGCGGCGCTGGAGCGCACCCTGGGCGTGCCGATTTTCCAGGAGCAGGTGATGCAGATCGCCGTCATCGCGGCCGGCTTCAGCGAAGGCGAGGCGGACCAGTTGCGGCGCGCGATGGCGGCCTGGAAGCGCAAGGGCGGCGTCGATAAATACCAGCAGCGCATCATGGACGGCATGCAGGAGCGCGGCTACGAGGAAAGCTTTGCGGCCGCCATCTGCGAGCAGATCAAGGGCTTCGGCGAATACGGCTTCCCCGAATCGCACGCCGCCAGCTTTGCGCTGCTGACCTATGCCAGTTCCTGGCTCAAGTGCCACGAGCCGGCCGCCTTCCTGTGCGCGCTGCTCAACAGCCAGCCGATGGGCTTCTACAGCCCGTCGCAACTGGTGCAGGACGCCAGGCGCCACGGCGTGCTGGTGCGCGAGATCGACGTCACCATCAGCGGCTGGGATTCGTCATTGGAGGAACCGGCCGGCAAGCGCGGCCAGCCGGCGGTGCGGCTCGGGCTGTCGCTGCTGAAAGGCATGCGGGAAGCCGCCGCCAGGCGCATCGAAATCGCCCGCGCCGCGCCAGCGTTCGCCAGCGTCGCCGACCTGGCGCGCCGGGCCGACCTGGATCGTCATGACCTGCAAGTGCTGGCCGGCGGCAATGCCCTGTTGCGCCTGGCAGGCAACCGTCGACTAGCGTCGTGGGAAGCGGTCGGCGCCACGCCGGACAAGGATCTGCTGCGCCCGACCACGCCGGAGGAGGAAGTGCCGCTGCTCAAGCCGCCAAGCGAAGGGGAGGAGATACTCGGGGATTACCGTTCGCACGGATTGACGCTGGGCCGGCATCCGCTGGCGCTGCTGCGCGCCCGGTTGCTGGAGCATCGTTTCATGCCGGCGGCCACGCTCAACGGCTACACCAACGGCATGCTGGCGCGCGCCTGCGGCATGGTCACGGTGCGGCAGCGTCCGGGGACGGCGAAGGGAGTGTTGTTCATCACGCTGGAGGATGAGACGGGCAACGTCAACGTCATCATCTGGCCATCGCTGGTGGAGCAGCAGCGGCGCGAGGTGCTGAGTGCGCCGCTGCTTGGGGTGTACGGAGTGTGGCAACAAGAGGGCATCGTGCGCCATCTGGTCGCCAAACGGCTGGTCGACATGTCCCATCTGCTGGGACGGCTGCCGACCATCAGCCGCGATTTCTGTTAAAGCGGGGCGCTGCCGCCGCCGCTGGTGCCGTAGTAGGTGTGGATCTGCGACGCCCAGGTCTGGTTGGCCATGTTCGGCCAGTGGTCGGTGTCGAAGCCCGGCGCGTTTTCGATGCGCTCCTTGTCCAAGTTCAGCGTGAAGCGTTTGTTCACGGTGTCCAGGGTCAATGCTTCCCAAGGCACGGCGAACAGTTTTTCGCCGATGGTCAGGATGCCGCCGGACGACATCACCGCGTAGGCGATCTTGCCGGTGCGCATGTCGAGCATGATTTCCTTGATCTCGCCCAGGTGTTCGTTTTGCAGGTTGTGCACGTGGTCGCCGATCAGCGTGTCCGCGCCCATCAGTTCAGGGCCTGGGCCCTTGTGGCCGTTGTCCACATACATGCCGTAGGCATCGCGTTCTTCGTAGCTCATAATGACCTCCTCTAGATAATGAATTGTCATTTTGTTCTTATCCTGGACAAAGGTCTGTACGGTGAACCACAGTCTGGTTGGCCTAACTATCCGAAAAGCTCGCTATGCGAGCCGAGGCGCGCCAGCCTAAGCTCATCATCAATTTTGCGGTAGATCAAAAGCAAATCCGGCTTGATATGACACTCTCGCCAATCGGCCCAGGTGCCGCCCAAAGGGGTGATCGGCCAGTCGTTTATCAAGCGGAAGGTCAAACGCCAGTGCGGTTAATACATTGCTTAGCATTGTTTGCAGCGTGGTGCCGTGAGGCCCCCTGGATTCGCGCTTGAAATCACGTTTATATTCGCTTGCTCGGCTTATATTGCGGATTGTTTTTCTCATGTCTCATATGTGACTACAATGTATTCAATACGATGAGGGGAGTACGATGAATAATCCTGACACCAGCGTGCGCAAGCGCATTGACGTTGATGGCGAAAAGCGTGCAAAAAAGCGGCAACTGCCGATAGAGGTGGCGGTGCCCAATTCAAAAACGGTAGAAGCGATGACTGAACTCGACAGCGGCGGTGGAAAGCGGTTTGCAACGGTGGAGGCGTTGATGGCGGATATCGACGATGATAAGGAATGAGCCGTCCCAAGCCTGGGGCAGGGTTGATTTTTAAGCCAGTTTTCCAGTGGGGGAACTAGAATTCCTGCGCCCCTTTGCGGATTTTTCCGGGGCTGATGCTGAGAAAATGGCCGTTTTAGGGTATAATTTCAATTTCCCGCACGTGCCGTTCGGCACTATCTGCAATGACCAAATTTGTCTTCGTCACCGGTGGCGTCGTGTCTTCCCTTGGTAAAGGGATTGCCGCCGCCTCCCTCGCCGCGATCCTCGAATCGCGCGGCCTCAAAGTCACCATGCTCAAGCTCGATCCGTACATCAACGTCGACCCTGGCACGATGAGCCCCATGCAGCACGGCGAAGTGTTCGTCACCGACGACGGGGCCGAAACCGACCTCGACCTCGGCCACTACGAGCGCTTCATCTCCACCCGCATGAAGAAGGTGAACAACTTCACCACCGGCCAGATCTACGAATCGGTGATCCGCAAGGAACGCCGCGGCGAGTACCTGGGCAAGACCGTGCAGGTGATCCCGCACATCACCAATGAAATCCAGGACTACATCCGGCGCGGCGCCGAAGGCTACGACGTGGCCCTGTGCGAAATCGGCGGCACTGTGGGCGATATCGAATCACTGCCGTTCCTCGAAGCCGCGCGCCAGCTGAGCCTGCGCGCGGGCCGCAAGAACACCGCCTTCGTCCACCTGACGCTGGTGCCGTTCATCGCCTCGGCCGGCGAGCTGAAAACCAAGCCGACCCAGCACTCGGTACAGAAGCTGCGCGAGATCGGCATCTCGCCGAACGCGCTGCTGTGCCGCGCCGACCGCCCGATCCCGGACGACGAACGCGCCAAGATCTCGCTGTTCTCGAACATCGAAGAGCAGGCCGTGATTTCCGTGTGGGACGTCGACACCATCTACAAAGTGCCGCAGATGCTGCACGACCAGGGTCTGGACGCGATCATCTGCGAAGCGCTGGACCTGAACCCGGCCCCGGCCGACCTGTCGGTCTGGAGCCGCCTGATCTACACGCTGGAGCATCCGAAGGCCGAAGTGTCGATCGGTATGGTCGGCAAGTATGTGGAACTGACCGAGTCGTACAAGTCGCTGACCGAAGCGCTGCGCCACGCCGGCATCCACAACGAAGCCAAGGTCAACATCGAGTACATCGACTCGGAAGAGATCGAAACCATCGGCTGCGCCTCGCTGGCCAAGTACGACGCCATTTTGGTGCCGGGCGGCTTCGGCAAGCGCGGCGTCGAGGGCAAGATCATGGCGGCGCAGTTCGCCCGTGAAAACAAGATCCCTTACCTGGGCATCTGCCTGGGCATGCAGGTCGCGCTGATCGAATACGCGCGCCACAAGGCCGGCCTGACCACGGCGAACTCGACCGAGTTCGACCTGGACACCGCCCAGCCCGTCGTCGCGCTGATCGACGAGTGGCAGGGCCAGGACGGCAAGGTCGAGAAACGCGACGAGAACTCCGATCTCGGCGGCACCATGCGCCTGGGCGCGCAAACCTGCGCCATCAAGCCGGGCACGCTGGCCTCGGAAATCTACGGCGCCGTCGTGACCGAGCGTCACCGTCACCGCTACGAAGCCAACAACCATTACCTGCCGCGCGTGGAAGCGGCCGGCCTGGTGGTCGCGGCGCGTACCCCGACCGAAGACCTGTGCGAAATCATGGAACTGCCGCGTACCGGCGACAACGCCCACCCTTGGTACATGGGCGTGCAATACCACCCTGAATTCAAATCGACCCCGCGTGACGGCCATCCGCTGTTCACGTCCTACATCAAGGCAGCACTGGCCCACAAGGCCGCCGGCGGCAACCGCCCGCACGCTGTCAGCGATGCACTGCAAGGAGATGCGGCATGAAATTGTGCGGATTCGACGTAGGCCTGGATAAACCGTTCTTCCTGATCGCCGGCACCTGCGTGATCGAATCGCGCCAGATGGCGTTCGACACCGCCGGCGCGCTGAAGGAAATGACGGCCGCGCTGGGCATCCCGTTCATCTACAAGTCCTCGTTCGACAAGGCCAATCGGTCCTCCGGCACCACCTATCGCGGTCCCGGACGCGAAAAGGGCCTGGAGATCCTGGGCGACGTCAAACGCGAACTGGGCGTTCCGGTGCTGACCGACGTGCACTCGATCGACGAAATCGCCGAAGTCTCGGCGGTGGTCGACGTGCTGCAGACGCCGGCCTTCCTGTGCCGCCAGACCGACTTCATCGTCGCCTGCGCGCAGTCCGGCCTGCCGGTCAACATTAAGAAGGGCCAGTTCCTAGCGCCGCACGACATGAAGAACGTCATCGAGAAAGCCCGCGCGGCCGCCAAGGCCAAGGGTTTGAACGAAGATAACTTCATGGCCTGCGAACGCGGCGCCTCGTTCGGCTACAACAACCTGGTGTCCGACATGCGCTCGCTGGCCATCATGCGCGAAACCGGCGCGCCGGTGGTGTTCGACGCCACCCATTCGGTGCAGCTGCCGGGCGGTAACGGCACCTCGTCGGGCGGCATGCGCGAAATGGTCCCGGTGCTGTCGCGCGCGGCCGTGGCCGTCGGCGTCGACGGCCTGTTCATGGAAACCCATCCGAATCCGGCCGAAGCGCTGTCGGACGGTCCCAACGCCGTGCCGCTGGGCCGCATGAAGGATCTGCTGTCCGTTCTGATCGAACTGGACCGCGTCACCAAGAAAGCTGGCTTCCTGGAGAACAGCTTCAACTAAAAGCAGTCGCCCGGTGTCTCCCGACACCGGGCATAATTCCCGTTATCCTGACCCGCAACGCGCGTAAAGACGCGGCGCGACTTCGTATCGCCTAACTTTGGAGAATGACATGAGTGCTATTGTTGACATTATCGGCCGTGAAATCCTGGATTCGCGCGGCAATCCTACCGTCGAATGCGACGTCCTGTTGGAGTCGGGCGTGATGGGCCGCGCCGCCGTGCCGTCGGGCGCGTCGACCGGTTCGCGCGAAGCCATCGAGCTGCGCGACGGCGATCCGAAGCGTTACAACGGCAAGGGCGTGCTGCAAGCCTGCGAAAACATCAACACCGAAATCTCGGAAGCCATCATGGGCCTGGACGCCAATGAACAAGCCTTCCTGGACCGCACGCTGATCGACCTCGACGGCACCGAAAACAAGGGCCGCCTCGGCGCCAACGCCATGCTGGCCGTATCGATGGCCGTGGCCAAGGCCGCCGCCGAAGAAGCCGGCCTGCCGCTGTACCGCTACTTCGGCGGCTCGGGCGCAATGCAGCTGCCGGTGCCGATGATGAACGTGATCAACGGCGGCGAGCACGCCGACAACAACCTGGACATCCAGGAATTCATGATCATCCCGGTCGGCGCGCCGTCGTTTAAGGAAGCGGTGCGCTACGGCGCCGAAGTATTCCACGCGCTGAAAAAGATCCTGCACAAGAAGGGCCTGAACACCAACGTCGGCGACGAAGGCGGTTTCGCCCCATCGCTGGCCAACCATGAAGAAGCGATCAAGCTGATCATCCAGGCGATCGAAGAAGCCGGCTACGAGCCGGGCACCCAGATCGCCATCGGCCTCGATTGCGCCGCTTCCGAGTTCTACAAGAACGGCAAGTACGAGCTGGAAGGCGAAGGCCTGTCGCTGACCGCGACCGAGTTCACCAACCTGCTGGCGACCTGGTGCGACAAGTACCCGATCATCTCGATCGAGGACGCGATGCACGAAGGCGACTGGGACGGCTGGGCAATCCTGACCAAGGAACTGGGCAAGAAGGTGCAGCTG